>Ga0180223_1000158_pt1 | contig 128030 bp, 115 predicted proteins | sample eDN5th30CKraftOP_FD_151337 | JGI IMG/M metagenome (GOLD analysis project Ga0180223, IMG submission 151337) | Enriched Organic Plus compost microbial communities from Emeryville, California, USA - eDNA 5th pass 30_C Kraft OP (version 2) (version 2) ...
GCGGGCTTACCCAATGTTGGCCAGAAGCCCGACGTGGCTTCCTCGAACAGGCCTAATACATAGATGCAGTCGGGTTTTCATGTTCAAAAGCGGGTTGACGGTGGGGGTGAGTCCATACATAGGAGCGCGCCCTGCGCGCGAAATCGCGGGCAGGGCCCGCTCCTACAATTTGCTATGAGACATGGAGTTTCCTCGTAGGAGCGGACCTTGTCCGCGATAGCCGGACGTTCCGGCGCGATTCGCGGATAAGATCCGCTCCTACTCTGTTCCACCCACGCCATTCCCCTGCCGCGAATAGCCGCCTTCCAAGCCTTGTCCCCAGGCAGCCAAGCACATAGCATCGGGCTCTTTCCCCGCTTTCCAGGAGCCCCGCCATGTCCGTCATCGACCTTCGCAGCGACACCGTCACCCTGCCCAGCGCCGGGATGCGCGAGGCCATGGCCCGGGCCGAGCTGGGCGACGACGTGTATGGCGAGGACCCCACCGTCAACCGCCTGGAGGCCGTCCTGGCCGAGCGCCTGGGTTTCGAGGCCGGGCTCTTCGTGCCCAGCGGCACCATGAGCAACCTGCTCGGGCTGATGGCCCACTGCGAACGCGGCGACGAGTACATCGTCGGCCAGCAGGCCCACACCTATAAATACGAAGGCGGCGGCGCCGCGGTGCTCGGCTCCATCCAGCCGCAGCCCATCGAGGGCGAGGCCGACGGCTCGCTGGACCTGGCCAAGGTCGAGGCGGCCATCAAGCAGGACGACTTCCACTTCGCCCGCACCCGCCTGCTGGCGCTGGAGAACACCATGCAGGGCAAGGTCCTGCCGTTGGCCTACCTGGCCGCCGCCCGCGAGCTGACGCGCCGCCGCGGCCTGGCCCTGCACCTGGACGGCGCGCGCCTGTACAACGCCGCGGTCAGGCTGGGCGTGGATGCCGGCGAGATCACCCGCCACTTCGATTCCGTCTCGGTGTGCCTGTCCAAGGGCCTGGGCGCGTCGGTGGGCTCGGTGCTGTGCGGCAGCGCCGGGCTGATCGGCAAGGCCCGGCGCCTGCGCAAGATGGTCGGCGGCGGCATGCGCCAGGCCGGCGGGCTCGCGGCGGCCGGGCTGTATGCCCTGGACCACCAGGTGCAGCGCCTGGCCGAGGACCACGCCAACGCCGAAACCCTCGGCCGCGGCCTGGCGGACCTGGGCTACGCCGTCGAGCCGGTGCAGACCAACATGGTCTATGTCGACCTCGGCGAGCGTGCCGCGGCCCTGCGCGACTTCCTCGGCGAGCGCGGCATCCGCGTCAGCGCCGCCCCGCGCCTGCGCCTGGTTACTCACCTGGACGTGAAAACCGCGGACATTCCCCGTATCGTCGAGGCTTTCGCCGCCTTTCGTCGCGACTGACTAGGATAGAGGCGCAATAGCTGCCATCTATCGTAGAAACACACTGTACCCGGTGCGCAGGGCCGATATAATGCGGCCCTTTGCCGGCGATTCGTGGCCGCATTTTTCCGTGGAAGAACCTATGAAAAGCGCTGAAATCCGTGAAGCCTTCCTCCGCTTCTTCGAAGAGAAGGGGCACACCCGCGTAGCGTCCAGTTCGCTGATTCCGGCGAACGACCCGACCCTGCTGTTCACCAACGCCGGCATGAACCAGTTCAAGGACTGCTTCCTCGGCCTGGAAAAGCGCGCCTATACCCGCGCCACCACCAGCCAGAAGTGCGTCCGCGCCGGCGGCAAGCACAACGACCTGGAAAACGTCGGCTACACCGCGCGCCACCACACCTTCTTCGAAATGCTGGGCAACTTCAGCTTCGGCGACTACTTCAAGCGCGACGCCATCCACTACGCCTGGGAATTCCTCACCTCGGACAAGTGGCTGAACCTGCCCAAGGACAAGCTCTGGGTCACCGTCTACGCCAGCGATGACGAGGCCTACGACATCTGGACCCAGGAAGTCGGCGTGCCCGCCGAGCGCATGGTGCGCATCGGCGACAACAAGGGCGCTCCCTACGCCTCCGACAACTTCTGGGCGATGGGCGACACCGGCCCCTGCGGCCCCTGCACCGAGATCTTCTACGACCACGGCGCCGACATCTGGGGCGGCCCGCCCGGCTCCCCGGAAGAGGACGGCGACCGCTACATCGAGATCTGGAACAACGTGTTCATGCAGTTCAACCGCACCGCGGACGGCGTCATGCACCCGCTGCCGGCGCCGAGCGTGGACACCGGCATGGGGCTGGAGCGCATCAGCGCCGTGCTGCAGCACGTCCACTCGAACTACGAGATCGACCTGTTCCAGAGCCTGCTGAAAGCCTCCGCCGAGGCCATCGGCTGCGCCAACGACGACGCGCCGTCGCTGAAGGTGGTGGCCGACCACATCCGTTCCTGCAGCTTCCTCATCGCCGACGGCGTGCTGCCGTCCAACGAGGGCCGCGGCTACGTGCTGCGCCGCATCATCCGCCGCGCCTGCCGCCACGGCAACAAGCTGGGCGCCAAGGGCAGCTTCTTCCACAAGATCGTCGCCGCCCTGGTGGCCGAGATGGGCGAGGCCTTCCCCGAGCTGAAGCAGCAGCAGGCGCACATCGAGCGCGTGCTCAAGACCGAGGAAGAGCAGTTCGCCAAGACCCTGGAGCAGGGCCTGAAGATCCTCGAGCAGGACCTGAGCGAGCTGAAGGGCAGCGTCATCCCCGGCAACGTGGTGTTCAAGCTGTACGACACCTACGGCTTCCCGGTGGACCTGACCAACGACATCGCCCGCGAGCGCAGCCTGACCCTCGACGAGGAAGGCTTCGAGCGCGAGATGGAGGCCCAGCGCGAGCGCGCCCGCTCCGCCAGCGCCTTCGGCATGGACTACAACGCCCTGGTCAAGGTCGACGGCGACACCCGCTTCCTGGGCTACCAGGGCGTGTCCGGCGCCGGCCAGATCATCGCGCTGTTCAAGGACGGCAAGGCCGTCGAGAAGCTCGCTGAAGGCGAGGAGGGCGTGGTCGTCCTCGACCAGACGCCGTTCTACGCCGAATCCGGCGGCCAGGTCGGCGACTGCGGCACCCTCTCCGGCGCCGGCGTGCGTTTCGACGTGCGCGACACCACCAAGGCCGGCGGCGCCCACCTGCACCACGGCATCGTCGCCCAGGGCAGCCTGAGCGTCGGCGCCGCGGTCAAGGCCGAGGTCGATGCCAGCGTGCGCCAGGCCACCGCGCTGAACCACTCCGCCACCCACCTGCTGCACGCCGCGCTGCGCCAGGTGCTGGGCGACCACGTGCAGCAGAAGGGCTCGCTGGTGGACAGCCAGCGCCTGCGCTTCGACTTCAGCCACTTCGAGGCCATCAAGCCCGAGCAACTGAAGCAGCTGGAAGACATCGTCAACCGCGAGATCCGCGCCAACAGCGTCGTGGAAACCGAAGAGACCGACATCGACACCGCCAAGGCCAAGGGCGCCATGGCGCTGTTCGGCGAGAAGTACGGCGACCAGGTGCGCGTGCTGACCATGGGCGGCGGCTTCTCCGTCGAACTGTGCGGCGGCACCCACGTCGGCCGCACCGGCGACATCGGCCTGTTCAAGATCACCAGCGAAGGCGGCGTGGCCGCCGGCGTGCGCCGCATCGAGGCGGTGACCGGCGCGGCTGCGCTGGCCTACCTCAACGGCGCCGAAGAGCAGCTCAAGGAAGCGGCCGGCCTGGTCAAGGGCAGCCGCGACAACCTGCTGGACAAGCTCGCCGGCCTGCTGGAGCGCAACCGCCAGTTGGAGAAGGAGCTGGAGCAGCTCAAGGCCAAGGCCGCCAGCGCCGCCGGTGACGACCTGGCCGGCTCGGCCGTGGACGTGGCGGGCGTGAAAGTGCTGGCCGCGCGTCTCGACGGCCTGGACGGCAAGGCGCTGCTGGCGCTGGTCGACCAGCTGAAGAACAAGCTGGGCAGCGGCGTGATCCTGCTCGGCGGCGTGTTCGAGGAGAAAGTGGTGCTGGTCGCCGGGGTGACCCAGGACCTGACCGCCAAACTCAAGGCCGGCGACCTGATGAAGCAGGCCGCGGCAGCCGTGGGCGGCAAGGGCGGCGGTCGCCCGGACATGGCCCAGGGCGGCGGCACCGACGCCGGCAAGCTGGACGAGGCCCTGGCCCTGGCCAAGGCCTTCGTCGAACAGGGCCGGTAAGCACCGGCAAGGCCAGGCCCGCGGCGCGCCCGGCGGGCCTTGGCAATGGGCAGCGATGTCTGTCTAATGGGCGCCCTTCAGGAATCAGGCGGCTTTTGAAATGGCTTTGATCGTACAGAAGTTTGGAGGGACCTCCGTCGGCACCGTCGAGCGTATCGAGCAGGTAGCCGAGAAGGTGAAGAAATTCCGCGAGGCGGGTGACGATATCGTGGTGGTGGTTTCCGCCATGAGCGGCGAGACCAACCGCCTGATCGGCCTGGCCAAGCAGATCATGGACCAACCGGTTCCGCGCGAACTGGACGTCATGGTCTCCACCGGCGAGCAGGTGACCATCGCCCTGCTGAGCATGGCCCTGATCAAGCGCGGCGTGCCGGCGGTTTCCTACACCGGCAACCAGGTGCGCATCCTGACCGACAGCGCGCACACCAAGGCGCGTATCCTGAGCATCGACGACGCCAACATCCGCGCCGACCTCAAGGCCGGCCGCGTGGTCGTGGTCGCCGGCTTCCAGGGCGTGGACGAGCACGGCAGCATCACCACCCTCGGCCGCGGCGGCTCCGACACCACCGGCGTGGCCCTGGCCGCGGCGCTGAAGGCCGACGAGTGCCAGATCTATACCGACGTCGATGGCGTCTACACCACCGACCCGCGCGTAGTGCCGCAGGCCCGCCGACTGGACAAGATCACCTTCGAGGAAATGCTGGAAATGGCCAGCCTCGGCTCCAAGGTGCTGCAGATCCGCTCGGTGGAGTTCGCCGGCAAGTACAATGTTCCGCTGCGCGTGCTGCACAGCTTCCAGGAGGGTCCGGGCACCCTCATTACCCTTGATGAAGAGGAATCCATGGAACAGCCGATCATCTCCGGCATCGCCTTCAACCGCGACGAAGCCAAGCTGACCATCCGTGGCGTACCGGATACCCCCGGGGTGGCCTTCAAGATCCTCGGGCCGATCAGTGCCGCGAACATCGAAGTCGACATGATCGTGCAGAACGTCTCGCACGATAACACCACCGACTTCACCTTCACCGTGCACCGCAACGACTACCTGGCCGCCCTGGAAATCCTCAAGCAGACCGCCGCCAACATCGGCGCGCGCGAAGCCACCGGCGACACCAACATCGCCAAGGTCTCCATCGTCGGTGTCGGTATGCGTTCCCACGCCGGCGTCGCCAGCCGCATGTTCGAGGCGCTGGCCAAGGAGAGCATCAACATCCAGATGATCTCCACCTCGGAAATCAAGGTGTCCGTGGTCATCGAGGAAAAATACCTAGAGCTCGCGGTGCGCGCCTTGCACACTGCCTTCGAGCTGGATGCCCCGGCCCGCCAGGGCGAGTAAGAGGGCATCATGCAAAAGGCGCGGCTCATCCCGCGCCTTTTGTCGTTTTTGACCGGGCCGCCGGAACTTTCATTCCGCGCGGACTGGTCAATACTTGGGTGAAGGAGCACACACTTGATATTCAGTGGCTCTGCCGCCATTTCTTTTTTTGCAGACTGCTTATCCGAAACACGAAAGGAGAAAGGAATGCTGATTCTGACTCGCCGGGTCGGAGAGACCCTGATGGTTGGTGATGACGTCACTGTGACTGTGCTGGGCGTCAAGGGAAATCAGGTGCGCATTGGCGTGAACGCGCCGAAGGAAGTCGCTGTTCACCGCGAAGAGATCTACCAGCGCATCCAGAAAGAGAAAGACCAAGAACCAAACCATTAATTTTTCTATAAAAAATTCTTTGCAAACGGGGAAAACATGGATATCATGCGCCCCGTGTTGCGGAGAGGTGGCCGAGTGGCCGAAGGCGCTCCCCTGCTAAGGGAGTACACCTCAAAAGGGTGTCGGGGGTTCGAATCCCCCCCTCTCCGCCATTTGCACGTTCTGCTGCGAATGACGAGTCAGGTAGCTAAGCTACTGAAAAGATTGAAAAATCTGTTTGACACGTCTGAATGTTCGGACTAGAATTTGCGCCCCATCAGCGCACTCATAGCTCAGCTGGATAGAGTACTCGGCTACGAACCGAGCGGTCGGAGGTTCGAATCCTCCTGAGTGCGCCACTACACAGGCGGTACGCGAAAGCGGACGCCAGCAGCGACGAAAGGCCTCGGCCCGAGAAGCTGCACCAGTTGGTGAACCTGGCTAAACTGCACCAACCAGCGCACTCATAGCTCAGCTGGATAGAGTACTCGGCTACGAACCGAGCGGTCGGAGGTTCGAATCCTCCTGAGTGCGCCATACACCGAAAGGGCCTGCAGCAATGCAGGCCCTTTTTCTTTGTCCGCATTTTCCAAGTCGGCCAGGCTCAGCGCCGCTTGCGTGTGGCCTTGCCCTGCACGCAGCCGAACTCGTCGAAGGTCACCGTGCGCCGGCCCTGGCCGGGCCTGGCGTCGTAGTGGTAGCGCTGCCGGTCATCCAACTGGCTGATCCGGTCCGGGCGGCCGAAGGCGCTTTCCACGTCCGCGCGGGTCATGCCGGTGCGGATGCGTTTCTGCAGGATCGCGGTGCGTCTTTCCCGGTCGTCGAGGCGGTTGCCGCAGCCGTCCTGGCGCTCGCCGACCACCACCAGCGGCGTGTCGGATGGCGTGCGCCGGCTCTCCTGGGAAGGGCGGGCGAGGGGCACCGGCCTGCCGCTGCCCGGCGTCGGGTTGTGCGCGCGCTGCCGGCTTTGCGCCTGGCCCGGCGGGCAGCCATGCTGGTGGAAGCTGACACGGCCATCGGCGGCCTCGCAGCGAAACGGCGTGGCGGCGGGATTGTCCATTGGCATGAGGGCGAGCAGCGGGAGCAGCAGGCAGTGCAGGGGCGACAGGCGCATCTCCGATCCTCCGTGACAGGGTTGCATGCAGCCTATCCCGCCCGGCCTCCGCGAAATTTCCGGGTGTCTCGACAGGTTTTTCCGGCGTCTGTGATAGCCAGTGAAGTAACCCTCAACTTTGTGCCGCAAGCGATTGTTCTAGCCGCTATTTTGTAACGCTGAACAGGCTCCGGAGTGTTATCATTTCTCCTATCTGCCCGATATGGGCGCGTGGGCACACCACCATGGACTTACCCAGTAGTTACCCAGAACCCCGATTGCCTCAACACGACCTGATGTTTTAAGCCCCCGTGCGCGCTCCGCCGCTGGGGGTGGAGCGTGCTATGACCGAAGTAGAAGCCAAGAAGCCGCAGGAAAGCCTGCAGGACCGCCTGAACCAGGTGGTCGAGCTGCTGAACAAGCACAAGCTGGTCGAAGACCTGGCGCACCGCCAGGAGGGCCAGCACCAGGACCTCGTCGAGAACCTGGTACACCGGCAGAACCTCGCCGAGCTGCAGCGCAAGCTCGATGACCTGCACCCCGCCGACATCGCCCACATCCTCGAATCGCTGCCGCTGGGCGACCGCCTGACGGTCTGGCAGCTGGTCAAGGCCGAGCGCGACGGCGACATCCTCCTGGAAGTATCCGACGCCGTCCGCGAGACGCTGATCGCCGACATGGACGATCACGAGATCCTCGCCGCGGCCAAGGAGATGGACGCCGACGAACTCGCCGACCTGGCGCCGGAACTGCCGCGCGACGTCGTCCACGAGCTGATGGAAACCCTCGATGCGCAGCAGCGCGAGCGCGTGCGCTCGGCGTTGTCCTACGAGGAAGACGAAGTCGGCGCGCTGATGGACTTCGAGATGGTCACCATCCGCGACGACGTCAGCCTGGAAGTGGTGCTGCGCTACCTGCGCCGCCTGAAGGAGCTGCCGGGGCATACCGACAAGCTGTTCGTGGTTGACTACGACGGCCTGCTCAAGGGCGTGCTGCCGATCAAGCGCCTGCTGGTCAACGACCCGGACAAGCAGGTGGCCGAGGTCATGGCCACCGACCCGGTGACCTTTCAGCCCGACGAGGACGGCTACGACGCCGCCCAGGCGTTCGAGCGCTACGACCTGATCTCCGCCCCGGTGGTGGACAAGAACGGCAAGCTGATCGGCCGCCTGACCATCGACGAGATGGTCGACCTCATCCGCGAGGAGAGCGAGACCGAAGTGCTGAACATGGCCGGTCTGCGCGAGGAGGAAGACATCTTCGCCTCGGTGTGGAAGTCGGTGCGCAACCGCTGGACCTGGCTGGCCACCAACCTGATCACCGCCTTCGTCGCCTCGCGGGTGATCGGCCTGTTCGAAGGCTCCATCGAGAAGCTGGTGGCGCTGGCCGCGCTGATGCCCATCGTCGCCGGCATCGGCGGCAACTCGGGCAACCAGACCATCACCATGATCGTCCGCGCCATCGCCCTGGACCAGATCCAGACCAGCAACGCCACGCGCCTGCTGCGCAAGGAGCTGGGCGTGGCGCTGGTCAACGGCCTGGTGTGGGGCGGGGTGATAGGCGTGGTGGCCTTCTACCTGTACGGCAACTGGGAGCTGGGCGTGGTGATGACCGCGGCCATGACCCTCAACCTGCTGCTGGCGGCGCTGGCGGGGGTGCTGATCCCGATGACGCTGCTGCGCCTGGGGCGCGACCCGGCGATGGGATCCAGCGTGATGATCACCGCCATGACCGACAGCGGTGGGTTCTTCATCTTCCTGGGCCTGGCCACGCTGTTCCTGATGTAGGCCCGCAGTGGCCGCGAAAAACCGCCTTCGGGCGGTTTTTGCATTTCAGGGGCGGGGCTTTGCGGGCAGGAATCGGGGCTCTCGCTACATCCGTATCACAGGACCTCCTGAGCGCCGGATCGCGGACAGAGTCCGCTCCTACGGTTCCGGGAAGCACGACTTTTCGTAGGATGGCGTTGAGCGAAGCGATACCCATCATCAGGGTTCGATGGGTTTCGCAAGCTCAACCCATCCTACGAAGAGCACCTCGGCGCAAGCTTAAGGTTCAGGGAGGCACGGGCGTAGGAGCGGACCTTGTCCGCGATCGGATTCACCGGCCACGCCGGACGGGGCATGGGGCGCGGGAATGAAAAATGCCGTTTCCCCCATGGGAGAAACGGCATTTCCGTTTAAGCGAACAGCGCTTCGGTGCAGCTGGGCTCAGGCGTTGCTGGCCATTTCCGCATCGTGGGCGATCAGGGCGATCAGCGCATTCTGCTGGCGGTGGGTCAGCTGGCGGAAGCGCTGCAGCAGCTCACGCTCGTGCAGGCTCAGTTCGGGGCTGTCCAGGCGGATGCCGAGATTGTCCTGCAGGGCGCCCTCTTGCAGCAGGCTCTGCTCCAGGCGGGCGATGATTTCCGAGTTCATGCTGCGATGGTGATTGCGGGCGACCTCGGCGATACGCTCGCGCATGCCTTCGGGCAGACGGACGACGAACTTGTCGGCGGTGCGACTGGAGTAGCTTGGGGTTGCCTGTTTCAATGGGCGCATACATTAAACCTGTAAGTCAGGGAAACGGTGCCAGGGGGTCTGTGTTCGAGTCCCTATGACAGCGAAATCCGTTGGCCGTTCAGCGCAAGGGCAGTAATCAGGTGGCCGACCAATTACTTGACGTCAATTCTGCGACGTATTTTGCGTCGTATGAAGGCTAAATGCCAGCACCAATCGTCCGAAATGCGAGGCTATCTGCATATCTTTCTTTCGATGGGTGGCGCGGCCCATGGGCTCCATTCGCTCAGATTAGCTCAAGTCCCAGGTCCCGGCCGCCATTGCGCCATCATCCGACCACCCGCACGGGCAATGGTTCACGAGGGGCGCGGATGATGTCGCAACCTGGCTCGCCATGCAGCGCCGGGCCGGCCATTTTCCCGCTTCCGCGGCGCCGGCGGGCGGGTATCATACGCGGCGTCCGCGCCCCGGGAGGCGCGGTGCAGAGATGAGCATGAGCGGCAAGTTGATCTATCTGATGGGGCCTTCGGGCTCGGGCAAGGACAGCCTGCTCCAGGCCGCGGCGGCGCCGCTGGCCGAGCGGGGCGGGCAGGTCGTGCGGCGGGTGATCACCCGTTCCGCCGAGGCCCGCGGCGAGGACGCCGAAGCGGTGACCCCCGAGGCCTTCGAGCGCCTGGAGCGCGAGGGCGCCTTCGCCATGAGCTGGCGGGCCAATGGCCTGTGCTACGGCATCCCGCGGCAGATCGACCACTGGCTGGCCCAGGGGCGCGTCGTGCTGGTCAACGGCTCGCGCGGCTACCTGGAGGAAGCGCGGCGGCGCTATCCCGGCCTGCTCGCGGTGCTGCTGCAGGTCGCCCCCGAGGTGCTGCGCCAGCGCCTGGTCGCCCGCGGCCGGGAAACCCTGGCGGAGATCGAGGCGCGCCTGGCGCGCAATGCCGCCTTCGCCGAGGGTCTGGCGCCGCCGTTGCGGGTGCTGGACAACTCCGCCAGCCTGGAGACCAGCGTGCGCGGCCTGCTGGCCCTGCTGGACGACGCCGGGCTCAGCGCAGCGGCAAACCCAGGCTGACGCCGCTGTTCGTTCAGGCGGGCCTTCTCGGCAGGTGCGAAATCCGCGCCGCGGCATGACAAATGCGTCGACGCTGGTTAACATGCCCACCCGGTCCCGGCAGCCGCCGCGGGCCCAGGCGTGTCCCCATAGTTCAAGGGATAGAATAAGCCCCTCCTAAGGGCTAGATACTGGTTCGAATCCAGTTGGGGACGCCATCCTTCCCGCCGTTTCCTCATTGCCCCCGGTTTCTTGCCACTGCGCCTGGCGCCGATACCCGATAGTCGAATCCAGACGTCTGGCGATGACGGAGAAGCGATGAGCCATTTCCCGGAGCGGTCCGAGCGATGCTGAGCGCCGAACTCAAGGCCTTCTATATGGTGGCCCGCCTGGGCAGCATCACCCAGGCGGCGAAGAAGCTCGGCCTCAGCCAGCCGACGGTGACCACGCAGATCCGCAGCCTGGAAGGCCAGTACGCCGTGGAGCTGTTCTACCGAGGCGGCCGCCGCCTGACCCTCACCGACGAAGGCGCGCGCCTGCTGCCCATGGTCCAGGCGCTGCTGCAGCAGGAGTCGGACATCGAGTTCTTCCTGCGCAACTGCGGGCAGATGCAGGGCAGCCTGCGCATCGGCGCCACCTCGCCCTACTACGTGCTGGGGCTGATCAAGGCCTTCCGCGAGCGTTACCCGCAGATCGAGGTGTCGGTGGAGATCGGCAACTCGCAGCAGGTGCTGGAGGCCCTCTACGAATGCCGGGTGGACCTGGCGGCCTCGTCGCAGCCGCTGGAGGACGCGCGGCTGATCCACCTGGTGCTCGGCCGCGACCCGCTGGTGCTGGCGGTGCACCGCAGCCACCCGCTGGCGGCGCAGCGCTCGGTGGCCCTGGGCGAGCTGCGCAACCATTGCCTGCTGATGCGCGAGGCCGGCTCGACCACCCGCGAGCTGACCGAGAAGCTGCTGCGCGAGTCCGCGGTGACGCCGGCCTCGATGCTGGAGATCGGCAGCCGCGAGTCGATCCGCGAGGCGGTGATCCGCAACCTCGGGGTGAGCATCATCTCGCGCCAGGAAGTGCCGGATAACCCCGAACTGCGGGTACTGGAGCTGCAGGGCGCGCCGCTGATCGACGAATACCTGTTCTGCCTGAAGGAACGCCGCCAGGCGCGCCTGACCAGCGCCTTCCTGGCCCTGGCACGGGAAACCGCGCCCGCCGCGTAGCTGCGGGGTTTTTCGTAGGAGCGGACCTTGTCCGCGATAGCCGGACATCCCGGCGCGATTCGCGGATGAGATCCGCTCCTACGCTGCCCCACCCGCGCCATTCCCCTGTAGGAGCGCGCCCTGCGCGCGAAATCGCGGGCAGGGCCCGCTCCTGTAAAAAGCCTTTCGCCATCGCAAATCTGCCTATACCTCTATCGGCGCAGTTGCACCCATCGCAACAGAGCCTTCGCATTCCTTCCCTAGCATGGCCCTCCATCGAGCCCCGCGGTCTGTCGCCGCGGGCCAGCTGCAAGAGGTTCCGCCATGCACGATTCCCTCTCCACCGGCACCCCGCTGCGAGTGCGCGACATGCACAAGCGCTTCGGCCACTTCGCCGCCCTCGACGGCGTTTCGCTGGATATCGAGGGCGGCGAGCTGGTCTGCCTGCTCGGCCCCTCCGGCTGCGGCAAGACCACGCTGCTGCGCTGCATCGCCGGGCTGGAGCGCCAGGACGGCGGCGTCATCCACATCGGTGAGCGCGACGTCTCGCGCCTGCCGCCCCAGGCCCGCGACTACGGCATCCTGTTCCAGTCCTACGCGCTGTTCCCCAATCTCAGCGTCGAGCAGAACGTCGCCTACGGCCTGACCGGCGCCAGCCGCGAGGAAGCGCGCCAGCGCGTGGGCGAGATGCTCGAGCTGGTCGGCCTGGCCGGCAGCGAGAAGAAGTACCCCGGCCAGCTCTCCGGCGGCCAGCAGCAGCGCGTGGCCATGGCCCGCGCGCTGGCCCCGGCGCCGTCGCTGCTGCTGCTCGACGAGCCCATGTCGGCGCTGGACGCCCGGGTGCGCGAGCACCTGTGCGGCGAGCTGCGCCAGCTGCAGAAGAGCCTGGGCATCACCACCCTGATGGTCACCCACAACCAGGACGAGGCCATGCTGATGGCCGACCGCATCGCCGTGATGAACCACGGCAAGGTCGAGCAGTACGGCAGCGCCCAGGACATCTACAGCGCCCCGGCCACGCCCTTCGTCGCCGAGTTCGTCGGCCAGGGCAACTGGCTGCCCTTCGAGCGCGGCGCCGACGGCCTGGCGCGGGTCGGCGGCCTGAGCCTGCGCCTGCACGGCGAGCGTGCCAACGCCACGCGCGGCCGGCTGTTCTGCCGCCCGGAGGCGATCGGTATCAACCCGGTGGTGCACCAGGAGAACCTGTTCCGCGCCCAGGTCCGCGAGATCACCTTCCTCGGCAACCGCTGCCGCATGAGCTTCGAACTGCACGAGCTGCCCGGCCACGCGCTGCTGGCCGAGCTGGCCCCGGAGCAGATGCCGCGCCTGGGCAGCGCGGACATCTGGGTCTCGCTGCCGCCGCAGAGCCTGCAGGTGTTCGCCTGAGATGGATGCCGCAGTGAAACTCGACCCGGCCCTGGCCGCCGGCAAGCTGCGCGGCGACCTCGGCGACCGCCTGTTCATCCTCGGCGGCAAGCTGTTGCTGCTCGCCCTGCTGGCCCTGGCCGTGCTGCTGCCGCTGCTGGCCATCTTCTGGCGCGGCTTCAGCGGCGCCGAAGGGCAGGGCGGCGGCCTGGCGGCCATGGCCGAGCTGCTGGCCAGCGCCAACTTCCACTGGCTGCTGGGCAATAGCCTGAAGGTCTCGCTGAGCGTGGCGGCCATCGTGGTGCCGCTGGCCTATGGCTTCGCCTACGCCCTGCAGCGCACGCTGATCCCGGCCAAGGGCCTGTGGCGCGGCATCTCCCTGCTGCCGCTGCTGGCGCCATCGATGCTGCCGGGCATCGCGCTGATCTACCTGTTCGGCAACCAGGGCCTGCTGCGCAGTTGGGTGCCGGACAACATCTACGGTTTCTGGGGCATCGTCCTGGGCGAGGCCATCTACACCTTCCCCCACGCGCTGATGATCCTCCTTTCGGCGCTGTCGCTGGCCGACGCGCGGCTGTTCGACGCCGCCTCCAGCATGGGCGCCAGCCCCTGGAAGGCGTTCCGCAGCATCACCTGGCCGGCCTCGCGGCAGGGCGTGTTCGCCGCCTTCTGCCTGGTGTTCACCCTGACCATCACCGACTTCGGCGTGCCCGTGGTGGTCGGCGGCGACTACCAGGTGCTGGCGCTGGAAGCCTACAAGGCAGTGGTCGGCCAGCAGCAGTTCGGCCGCGGCGCGCAGATCGGCATGCTCCTGCTGCTGCCGGCGCTGTTGAGCTTCGCGGTGGACGCCTGGCTGCGCCGGCGCCAGGGCGACTCCATGAGCGGCCGCGCCCAGGTCTACCAGCCCAAGCCCTCGCGCCGCCGCGACGGCGCCTACCTGGCGCTGGTGCTGCTGGTCAGCGCGGTGATCCTCGGCGTGCTGGGCATGGCCGTGTATTCCTCGCTGGTGAAGTTCTGGCCGTACAACCTGTCGTTGTCGCTGCGCCACTACGCCTTCGAGGAAACCGCCGGCGGCGGCTGGCTGGCCTACCGCAACAGCCTGACCCTGGCCTGCTGCACCGCGCTGTTCGGCAGTGCGCTGATCTTCACCGGCGCCTACCTGATCGAGAAGACCCGCGAGCAGGCCTGGCTGAACCAGCTGCTGCGCATGTTCTGCTTCGTGCCCATGGCGGTGCCGGGCCTGGTCCTGGGCCTGGGCTACGTGTTCTTCTTCAACCTGCCGGGCAACCCGCTGCACGTGTTCTACGGCAGCATGACCCTGCTGGTGGTGTGCACCATCGCCCACTACCTGACCACTGCGCAGATGACCGCCACCACCGCGCTGCGCCAGCTCGACGGCGAGTTCGAGGCCGCCGCGCTGTCGCTGAAGATGCCGCTGTGGCGCCACTACCTGAAGGTGACCCTGCCGATCTGCCTGCCGGCGCTGCTGGACATCGTCCGCTACCTGTTCGTCTCGGCGATGACCACGGTATCGGCGGCGATCTTCCTCTACAGCCCGGACAGCATCCTCGCCGCCGTCGCCGTGCTGAACATGGACGACGCCGGCAACGTCGGCGGCGCCGCCGCCATGTCCACCCTGATCCTGCTCACCTCGGCGGCCGCCTCGCTCGTCCTGGCCCTGGCCTCGCGCGGCCTGCTGCGCCGGTCCCAGGCCTGGCGCCGGAGCGGCCACTGATTCCCCTCGACCCACGTTGCACCTGAGCGTCACCCCCGCGAACGCGGGGGCCCAATAAACAGAAGGAGCGCACCATGTTCAAACGCCTCGCCCTCGCCGCCGCCGTGCTCGCCGGTTTCAGCCTGCACGCCAGCGCCGCCACCGAACTGACCGTCTACACCGCCCTGGAGCCGGAGCAGCTGAAGGCCTACAAGGAAGCCTTCGAGAAGCAGAACCCGGACATCGAGATCAAGTGGGTGCGCGACTCCACCGGCATCGTCACCGCCAAGCTGCTGGCCGAGAAGGACCGCCCGCAAGCCGACGTGGTCTGGGGCCTGGCCGCCTCCAGCCTGGCCATCCTCGATGCGCAGGACATGCTGGAGAAGTACGCGCCCCAGGACCTGGCCGCCATCGGCAAGAACTACCGCGACCCGGCCAACCCGCCGGCCTGGGTGGGCATGGACGTGTGGGCCGCGACCATCTGCTTCAACAGCGTGGAAGCCGAGAAACAGGGCCTGTCGAAGCCCATCAGCTGGCAGGACCTGACCAAGCCCGAGTACAAGGGCAAGATCGTCATGCCCAACCCGGCGTCCTCCGGCACCGGCTTCCTCGACGTCTCCGCCTGGCTGCAGACCTTCGGCGAGAAACAGGGCTGGGCCTACATGGACGCGCTGCACGAGAACATCGGCCAGTACGTCCACTCCGGCTCCAAGCCGTGCAAGCTGGCCGCCGCCGGCGAGTTCCCGATCGGCATCTCCTTCGAATACCCGGCCGTGCAGCTCAAGCGCCAGGGCGCGCCGCTGGACATAGTGCTGCCCAAGGAAGGCCTGGGCTGGGAAATCGAAGCCACCGGCATCGTCAAAGGCACCCAGCACCTGGATGCGGCGAAGAAACTCGCCGACTTCTCCGCAAGCCCCGCGGCCATGGAGCTGTACAAGGAGAACTTCGCCGTGCTCGCCCAGCCGGGCATCGCCAAGCCGCAGACCGAACTGCCGGCGGACTACGAGCAGCGCCTGATCAAGAACGACTTCGCCTGGGCCTCGCAGAACCGCGACGCCATCCTGGCCGAATGGCGCAAGCGCTATGACGGCAAGTCGGAGAAGGTGGCGCAGCAGTAAGCGCGAAGCAGAGCAGAGCACCCTCTCCCTAGCCCTCGACTGCGCGCCCCGCCCTGAAGGGAGAGGGGACTCCCTCTGCAGCGTCATCGTCATGGCATTCCTCCTGAGGTTTCAGGCGGGCTCAGATATCGATCCACGCGCCGAACAGCCCCCTCTCCCTTCAGGGAGAGGGTTGGGGAGAGGGGCTCTTCACGCACCCAAGGACCACCCCCATGTCCCAACAAAACACCGACATCGCCATCATCGGCGCCGGCATCCTCGGCCTGTCCCACGCATACGCCGCCGCCCGCCGCGGCCTGCGCGTGCGCGTCTTCGAACGCAGCTCCACGCCGCTCGGCGCCTCCATCCGCAACTTCGGCCAGGCCTTGGTCGGCGGCCAGCCGCCGGGCGTCATGCTCGACCTGGCCCGCGCCAGCCGCCCGCTGTGGGCCGAATGGGCCGAGCGCGCCGGCTTCGCCATCCGTCGCAACGGCTCGCTGCTGTTCGCCCGCAGCGAGGCCGAGGAAAACCTGCTGGAAGCCTTCTGCGCCGGCCGCGCCAGGGAGCACGGCTACCGCGCCGAACTGCTTCGCGGCAAGGCCCTGGACGCGCTCTACGACGGCGCTTTCAGCAAGCACCGCGCGGCCCTGCACAGCCTCGACGACCAGCAGCTGTATTCCCGCGAGGCACTGCCGGCTCTGATCGACTGGCTGCGCCGCGAGCTGAAGGTGGAATTCCACTTCTCCACCCTGGTGCGCGACATCGAGCCGGGCCTGCTGCGCACCACTGCCGGCGCCTTCCGGGCCGGGCAGATCCTGGTCTGCTCCGGCCACGACTACCAGACCCTGCTGGCCGAGCAACTGGCCGCGCTGAAGCCACAGGTGTGCCGCCTGCAGATGCTCCGCGCCCGTCCCGAGCGCGACCTGGGCCTGGGCCACGCGCTGCTGACCGGGCTGAGCTGCGTGCACTACGGCGCCTTCGCCGACCTGCCGCAGGCCCAGGCGATCCACGAGCAGATCCGCCGCGAGACGCCGGCGCTGGAGCGCCACGGCATCCACCTGCTGATCAGCCCCACGCCCTACGGCGAGCTGATCATCGGCGATTCCCACGACTACGGCAGCGATGCCGCGCCCTTCAACGCCGAAGCGGTGGACCGCCTGATGCTCGACCTGGCCGAGGACACCCTGGGCATGCGCGTCGAGGTGGTCGAGCGCTGGCAGGGCGTGTACGGCGCGCGCGGCCCGGCGCCGTTCTCGGTGTTGCAGGTGGAGGCGGGCATCAGCGCGGTGCTGATGCACACCGGCGTGGGCATGAGCGTGGGGCCGGCGCTGGGCGAGCGGACCCTCGCCGGGCTGTTCGGCTGAGGCACCTGTCATTGCCTTGTCACCGGAACGTCATGCCGGCCTGCTAAGCAGGAAGGTCGCCGGCCCGGCCCAGGGCGATGCCACATTCAGCGAGCGCGCATGAACCAACGTTTCACCCAGGACCCCTGGGATTCCGACCTGTTCGGGTTGCTCTACGGCTTCCGCTTCCACCCCGGGCAGCGCGGCCAGGAGCTGGATTCCAGCGCCGCGCTGCGCTGGCTGGAGGCGCCGGGGGAGGGCGAGGACTTCGTCTGGCTGCACCTGAACCTCGCCCACGCCGCCTGCGAGCGCTGGATGAAGAGCCACCTGGAGCTGCCCGAAACCTTCTTCGAGACCCTGCGCGAGGGCTCGCGCTCCACGCGCATCGAGCACGTCGACGCGGCGCTGCTGGCGGTGGTCAACGACGTGGTGTTCAACTTCGGCAGCGTCTCCTCGGACGTGGCCACCCTGTGGGTCTGCGCGCGCCGCCGCCTGCTGGTGACCGCGCGCATGCAGCCGCTGCGCTCGGTGGACCGCCTGCGCTCCTCGGTCAAGCATGGCGAGTGCTTCCGCTCGCCGCTGGAGCTGCTGGTGCACCTGCTGCGCGACCAGGGCGACATCCTCACCCAGATCGTCCGCGAGACCACCGTGGGCGTGGACCGCATCGAGGATCGCCTGCTGTCGCAGAACCTCTCCGACAACCGCGCCGACCTGGGCGCCATGCGCCGCGTGCTGGTGCGCCTGCAGCGCCTGCTGGCGCTGGAGCCGGGCTCGCTGCTGCGGCTGCTCAACCGCCCGCCGGAATGGCTGCAGGAGGCCGACGTGCGCGACCTGCGCGAGGCCACCGAGGAATTCTCCCTGGTGATCAGCGACCTCACCTCCCTGGGCGAGCGCATCAAGCTGCTGCAGGAAGAGATCGCCGCGCAGCTCAACGAGCAGAGCAACCGCACCCTGTTCACCCTGACGGTGGTCACGGTGCTGGCGCTGCCGATCAACATAGTCGCCGGCTTCTTCGGCATGAACGTCGGCGGCATTCCCCTGGCGGAGAACCCCCACGGCTTCTGGCTGCTGGTGATGCTGGTGGCCAGCTTCACCCTGCTGGCCTGGCGCTGGGCCTTCCGCAAGCGCAACGACGCCTGAACTGTCACGCGGCTGACACCGGCGCGGCCAGGGCGTGGTCGATGAGGAAGGCGAGGCGGCGTATAACCGCGAACGGTTATCCGCCCTACGCCAGGGATGTTCTCGGCCTCCCAGACATAAATTGTCACACTTGCCCGTCATGCTGGCGCGGTCATCTCCCGCAACCGGATTCCCGCATGACTAGCGAAACCCTGGCCAGGGACGGCGCCGCCGTTCTCGAAGGCCGCCCGCACCTGGACAGCAAGCCCGGCCGTCTCACCGCCCTGGCGTTCTATGCATTGCTGGCCGTCGGCCTGCTGTTCTCTGCCTGGAGCCTGGTCCACGACGTCGACGAGGTGGCCAGCGCGGTCACCACCTGGACGCCTTTCCTGCTGCTCGGTGTGGCCCTGCTGATCGCCCTGGGGTTCGAGTTCGTCAACGGCTTCCACGACACCGCCAACGCCGTGGCCACCGTCATCTATACCCATTCGCTGCCGCCGCACTTCGCGGTGGTCTGGTCCGGCTGCTTCAATTTCCTCGGCGTGCTGCTCTCCAGCGGCGCGGTGGCCTTCGGCATCATCGCCCTGCTGCCGGTGGAGCTGATCCTGCAGGTCGGCTCCTCGGCCGGCTTCGCCATGGTCTTCGCCCTGCTGATCGCCGCCATCCTGTGGAACCTCGGCACCTGGTGGCTGGGCCTGCCGGCGTCGTCCTCGCACACCCTGATCGGCTCGATCATCGGCGTCGGCGTGGCCAACGCGCTGATGCATGGCCGCGACGGCACCAGCGGCGTGGACTGGGCGCAGGCGACCAAGGTCGGCTACTCGCTGCTGCTCTCGCCGCTGATCGGCTTCGCCTGCTCGGCCCTGCTGCTCCTGGCCCTGCGCCTGTTGGTGAAGAACCGCGCGCTGTACAAGGCGCCCAAGGCCAAGGCGCCGCCGCCGTGGTGGATTCGCGGGCTGCTGGTGCTGACCTGCACCGGGGTGTCCTTCGCCCACGGCTCCAACGATGGGCAGAAGGGCATGGGCCTGATCATGCTGATCCTGATCGGCACCGTGCCCATGGCCTACGCGCTGAACCGCGCCATCCCGGCCGACCAGACCACCGCCTTCGTGGTCCTCGCCGAGGCCACCCAGCAGGGCCTGCAACGCAGCGCCCAGGGCTCGGCGCCGGCCGACCCGCGCCCGGTGCTCTCGGAATACATCCGTACCCATGAAGTGAAGCCGGCCGTGGTGCCCTCGCTGGCCGCGCTGACCGGCAGCATCGGCGCCGAGGTGAAGAGCTACGGCAGCCTGGCCAAGGTGCCCGCCGAGGCCATGGCCAACGTGCGCAACGACATGTACCTGGCCTCCGAGACCATCCGCGTGATGGACAAGGACAAGGCCGGCGACTTCGACGCCGATACCCAGGCGCGGCTGATGGCCTTCAAGGGCAAGATCGACGACGCCACCCGCTTCATCCCGCTGTGGGTGAAGATCGCCGTGGCCATCGCCCTCGGCCTGGGCACCATGGTCGGCTGGAAGCGCATCGTGGTGACCGTCGGCGAGAAGATCGGCAAGAGCCACCTGACCTACGCCCAGGGCGCCTCGGCCGAGGTGGTGGCGATGCTCACCATAGGCGCGGCGGACATGTACGGCCTGCCGGTGTCCACCACCCACGTGCTGTCCTCCGGCGTGGCCGGCACCATGGCGGCCAACGGCTCGGGCCTGCAGATGCGCACCATCCGCAACCTGCTGATGGCCTGGGTGCTGACGCTGCCGGCGGCGATCGTGCTATCTGGCTCGCTGTACTGGCTGTTCACCAAGCTGTTCTGACGGATCGCCAGGTTCGCAGCGCCGCCCCTCGGGGCGGCGTTTTCGTTCATAGGCGCGGTGTGTGGCGTACCCCGTAGCGGGCCCTGCCCGCGATATCGCGCGCAGGGCGCGCTCCTACATGGGAATGCTGCGGGCGGGGCAGCCCCGTAGGATGGGTTGAGCGAAGCGATACCCATCACCATGGCCCGATGGGTTTCGCAAGCTCAACCCATCCTACGAAGAGCGCCTCGGCGCAGTCGGCACACTACGGTGGCGTACGGAAATTCCCTTCATCCACCTGCTTGAAATATCGAACGACCGGTGCGTATTTTGTACAGGTCGCACAGCCTGTGTGCGGCCGTATTACAAGGATAAGAAGTCATGACTAGCGAAGGACGCAGCCCGCTCGCCGAGCGCCTGGCTGGAGTCGAAGAGATCGAATGCGTCACCCCCGACCTCAACGGGGTGCCGCGCGGCAAGGTGATGACCGGCGAGGGCTTCCTTTCCGGGCGGCGCCTGCAGCTGGCCCGCGGCGTGCTGCTGCAGTGCATCATGGGCGGCTACCCGCCGGCGCGCTTTTACGGCAGCGACGACGGCGACCTGGCCCTGGTCGCCGAGCCCAGCCAGGTCCACCGCCTGCCCTGGAGCGACACTCCGCGCGCCCTGGCCATCTGCGACGCGGTGGAGCTGGACGGCCAGCCCTCCGGCCTGTCCAGCCGCGGCCTACTCAAGCAGGTGGTGGCGCGCTATGCCGAACATGGCTGGCAACCGGTGGTGGCCACCGAGCTGGAATTCTTCGTCTTCGCCCCCAACCCGGACCCGCAACAGCCTTTCCAGCCGCCGCTGGGCCTGGACGGCCGCCGCGAGATGGGCCATTCGGCGTTCAGCGTGTCGTCCAACAACGGTCTGCGTCCGTTCTTCGAGGACGTCTACCGCTGCATGGCCGCGGTGGGGCTGGAGCGCGACACCTTCATGCACGAGATGGGCACCAGCCAGTTCGAGATCAACTTCCTGCACGGCGACCCGGTGCTGCTGGCCGACCAGACCTTCCTGTTCAAGCACCTGCTCAAGGAAGTGGCGCTCAAGCACGGCCTGCTCGTCGTGTGCATGGCCAAGCCGCTGGCGCACACCCCGGGCAGCTCCATGCACATCCACCAGAGCGTGGTGGACGGCGAGGGCCGCAACATCTTCAGCGACGCCGAGGGCGAGGCCACGCCGGCCTTCCGGCATTTCATCGGCGGCCTGCAGGCCTGCCTGGCCGACTTCACCCTGCTGTTCGCGCCCAACGTCAACTCGTTCCAGCGCCTGTGCCACCCCTACGCCTCGCCGAACAACGCCTGCTGGTCCCACGACAACCGCGCCGCCGGCCTGCGCATCCCGGCCAGCCCGCCGGTGGCGCGGCGGGTGGAGAACCGTCTGGCGGGCGCCGACGCCAACCCCTACCTGGCCATCGCCGCCAGCCTGGCCGCCGGCCTGCACGGCATCGACAACGAGCTGGAGCCCAGCGCAGCCATCCAGGGCGAGTTCGAGGTGCCGGACGAACTGCTGCTGCCCTGCACCATGTACGACGCCTTGCGCCGCCTGAAGCGCAGCGAGCTGGCGCGGCGGATGTTCGGCGCCGAATTCGTCGACGGCTACGTGGCTAGCAAGGAACTGGAGCTGACCAGCTTCTTCGACGAGATCACCCCCTGGGAACGCCGGGTGCTGGCCGCCCAGGCCTGAGGCCGAGCGGAGCCCGCCACGGCGGGTTCCGACCGCCGGCTTTGCCATGGACGACGCCTTTCTTTGCGTACCCGTCAAAGGGCTCGACGCGCCTTGCGGCAGGCTCTAGGCTGGTAGCGAACGCCCGCCTTCGCGCGGGCGTGCTTCGTGTAGTACGGCGGCGTCCTGCCGCCCGTCTTGGACCGGAGGTCCGATGCGGATTTTCACTGCCTTCCGTGCGCTTTACTTCGCCACCCTCACCCTGCTCACCGGCTCCGGCCTGCTGAGCACCTACCTGGGCCTGCGCCTGGCCGCCGAGAAGGTCGACGGCCTGTGGATCGGTGCGATGATGGCGGCCTATTACCTGGGCCTGGTGCTGGGCGGCAAGATCGGCCACCGGCTGATCGCCCGCGTCGGCCACATCCGCGCCTACGTCGCCTGCGGCGGCCTGGTGGTGGCGGCGGTGCTGGGCATCGGCCTGACCAACTGGCCGGCGATCTGGCTGCTGCTGCGCACGCTCATCGGCCTGGGCATGATGTGCCAGTACATGGTCATCGAGAGCTGGCTCAACGAGCAGGCCGAGGCGCGCCAGCGCGGCGCGGTGTTCGCCGGTTACATGGTGGCCTCCTACCTGGGCCTGGTGGCCGGCCAGCTGATCCTGGTGGCGCACCCGGGGTTGGGCCCGGACCTGCCGATGATGATCGCGCTGGCCTTCGCCCTGTCGCTGATCCCGGTGTCCATCACCCACAAGGTCCACCCCGCGCCGCTGCACCCGGCTCCGCTGGAGCCGCGCTTCTTCATCCAGCGGGTGCCGCAGTCGTTGACCACGGTGCTGGTCTCCGGGCTGGTGATCGGTTCCTTCTACGGCCTGGCGCCGCTGTACGCCACCGAGCAGGGCCTGAGCGTCGAGCAGATCGGCGTGTTCATGGGCGTGTGCATCTTCGCCGGCCTGCTGGTGCAGTGGCCGCTGGGCTGGCTGTCGGACCGCTACGACCGCGCGCTGCTGATCCGCAGCGCCGGCATCCTGCTGCTGGTGTTCGCCTTGCCGCTGGCGGTGCTGCCGTCGCTGCCGATGGAGGCCATGGTGCCGATGGGCTTCATGGTCTGCCTGGTGCAGTTCACCCTCTACCCGCTGGCGGTGGCCTTCTCCAACGACCATGTCGAGGGCGAGCGGCGGGTATCGCTGACCGCCATGCTGCTGGTCACCTTCGGCGTTGGCGCCTGCGTCGGCCCGCTGGCGACCGGAGCGCTGATGCGTGCCTTCGGCCCGAACATGCTCTACGCCTTCGCCGCGACCTGCGCGCTGATCGTCATCTGGCGCGTGCGTCCGGAGAAGGTCACCGGTCTGCACCGTGTCGACGAGGCGCCGGTGAAGCACGTGCCCATGGCCGACAGCCTGGCCAGCTCGCCGCTGTCGGCGGCGCTCGACCCGCGGGTGGCCGATGAAACGGTGGAAGAACAGATGAAGACCACCCCGGCGCCAGCGCCCGCGGCGCCCGAGACAGCCGGCGTGCCCGAGGCGGAAGAGGAAAGCCGGCCGGGGTAGGGCGGGGAAGGACGGGCGCTAGAACAGCTCGTCCTTCTCGAAGCGTCGCGCTTCGCGCTGCAGCTGGTAGACGAAGCGCTCGATGTGGCGCTGCTCCAGGCCGCTCAGGCGGTTGAAGCGCAGGCCGGCGAAACTGGCGTTGACCTTCTCGTCGAAGTGCACGTGGCGCAGCTCCACTTCCACGGTGATGGCGCCGAACGGCAGGCGGGCGGTGAAGCGCTCGTAGAGCTGGCCGGGTTGCAGGCGCTCGTGCACGTCGCCGGCGAAGCGCACCTTGCAGCCGGTGGCGGAGATGTCCAGCAGGTTGCCGCTCAGCGCGGCCTTGAGCTTGTCGCCGGCCAGTTCCACGGCCACCGGCTGGGTCTGCTTGAGGGCGGCGCGGTAGGCGTTGCGGCGCTGGTGGTAGAGCATCTCGGCGGGCATCGGCAGCCAGTAGCAGCGGGCGCCGTCGAGTTCGCTGAACTGCGCGGCCTGCTGGCATTCCCAGGCGATCCGCACGCCTTCGTGGAAGGCTTCGATGCGGAAGTTCTCGCCATTCTGCAGGAAACGCTCGCCGTCGTTGGGGATCAGTTCGTCCAGGGCTACCCGGTTGCGTTCGCGGTCCACCGCGACGACGAAGCTCTGGAAGCGCTGGTTGCGCTCGGCGAAGCTGATCACCAGCGGGTCATGGCTATCCATCAGGATTCGCAGGTTGGCCTGGATCTCCACGGCCGCCTTGAGCGTTTTCGGCGGTTGCGGGCCATTTTCCTCGGCGAACGGGCTTGCCACTGTCCTACGATCTCCAGATGTATTTATTGTGGGAATTTTCTTTTGAAAGGCGATGGCATTCTGCCGCATCGCCCTGCCGGACGCCAGGGCTCAGGCCTGGCTGAGGGGACGCTGGCGGCTGCCCTGGGTCGCGCCGCCACGGCGGTCGTAGAGACTGGGGGTGTCCTGGCCGCGGAGGATATCCAGCAGGCGGCCGGTGGCGTGCTGGTTGTTGCGGATGATGCGGCCGTTGCGCAGGTTGGCCTGCTGGCACTGTTCCAGCAGCGCCGCCAGGCGCTCGCTGAGTTCCACGGTGCCCGGCTCCACCTTGCCCTGCGCGGCCAGCGCGGCGAGGCCGGCGCGGTCGCTGCTGACGCCGGCCTGGCGCAGCGTCTCGCTGCGCTGGCGGCCATTGCGCTCCAGCTGCTGGAGCAGCGGCAGCTTGCTGTCGAGCAGGCCCTGCAGGCGCTCCAGGTCACGCGCGTCGAGGGCGTGGAATTCGTCCTCGATCAGCTGCAGAAGAGCCTCGGCGGCGCCGATATCCTCGGTGATCAGATGGAGCAGGCTGGCGTTTGGCATGGCGGCTCGGCGTTCAGGGCGTCCTTGGGGAACCCCGCGCTCAGCGCTGGGATTCGAAGTCGAGCAGTTTGCCGGCGACTTTCTGGCTGTCGACCTGGTAGCTGCCATCGGCGATGGCCTGCTTCAGCCGCGCGACCTTTTCCGAGTCGACGACGGGTTGGTCTTTCAGCTGGTCGCTGGCTTTCTGCAATTGCTGGGCGGTGCTGCTCAGTTGCACGGACTCACCGCTGCCAGTGGCCGACGCGCTGCCGGCGCTTTCGCTGCCGGCGGCTTCGCTGCGGCCGGCCTGGGGCTTGCCGGTGCTGCCGGTGGAGACCGGCGCGCTGGCATTGTTCAGCCGGTTGAAGTCGATGACCATGGTAGTGAACCTCTGCGGGTTTAGGACGCTTGCCTGTAGGTTTCGGCTGACATCCGTAAAACTTTAGGGCGGTTTTTCGTGCGCCTTCGCACAGTTTAGTGAAGGCTGGCGCGCAAGCGCCAGACTTCCGCCGCTAGAGCGTGACCTGCACCGCGCCTGGCTCCACCACCCGGGCCTTGATGATGCGCTGCGAACGCAGGTTGCGCACGCGAATCTGCTCGCCGGGCACCCCGTCGGCCATGGCCTCGCCGGGCATCACCACGTTGACCGCGCCGGTTTGCGCGCGGATCACCACCTGGTCGCCCTTGCGCACCGCCGCGGCCTGTTCGAGGAAGACCGGGGCGAGGATCTGGTCGCTGACCGTCGGTCGCTTGAGCTTCTGCCCGACGGCCTGCTGCGGGTCGGTCAGGTAGCCCTGGCTGAGCAGGCCGATGTCGCGCTCCATCAGGCTGATGTCGCCCGGCTCCAGCACGTGGTCGCGCTTGAGCGGCTGGGTGGTGACCACCACCTGGCGGAACAGCTTGACCTGGGCCGGCACGTATACCGACCAGGGCGAGGAGCCTTCGCAGCGCACCAGCACCGAGACGCGCCCCACGGGCTGCGCGGGGCTTTCCAGGGATTGCGTCAGGTCCTTGTCGCAGGCCGCCAGGCGCAGGCGCGGGTCGATGCGCGCCACTTCTATCTCGTAGCGTGCCTCGATGCCGCTGCGTTGCAGATAATCTTCCACCTTGAACTCAAGAAAGCCCTGGGTGGAGCCGATAAGAATCTCGGGTGCGGTGAAGTCGTCGGCCCAGGTCGGACCCGGGGCGAACGCGCCCAGCATGCCGAGCACTCCGCAGAGTGACAGGGCATGGGCTCGGGACCGTCGGAAAAACGTCGTTGGCAGTTTCATGCCACGACTTCAAGCAAGGCTCGTGCCGATTGCCGCCCTGGGCGGCACGGCGGATACGAAGGGGGCGCAATGGCCGGAGTCATGGATTCGGTCAACCAGCGAACGCAGCTGGTTGGGCAGAATCGTCTCGAACTGCTGCTGTTCCGGCTGGATGGCAGCCAGTTGTACGGCATCAACGTGTTCAAGGTGAAGGAGGTACTGCAGTGCCCGCGCCTGACCGTGATGCCCAAGTCCAGTCCGGTGGTGCGCGGGGTGGCGAACATCCGTGGCGGCACCATTCCGATCCTCGACCTGTCGATGGCCACCGGCCGTCGCGGCCTGCGCGAGATCGACAACAGCTTCGTGATCATCACCGAGTACAACACCAAGGTGCAGGGCTTCCTGGTGCATTCGGTGGAACGCATCGTCAACATGAACTGGGAGGAGATCCATCCGCCACCCAAGGGCACCGGCCGCGACCACTACCTGACGGCGGTGACGCGGGTGGACAAGCAACTGGTGGAGATCATCGACGTGGAGAAGATCCTCGCCGAGGTCGCGCCCACCAGCGAGGACATCTCCGAAGGCGTGATCGACGCCGATACCCAGGCCCAGGCGGTGACCAAGCGGGTGCTGGTGGTGGACGACTCCTCGGTGGCGCGCAAGCAACTGATCCGCTGCCTGGAGACTGTCGGTGTGGAAGTGCTCGCGCTCAATGACGGACGCCAGGCGCTGGACTACCTTCAACAGATGCTGGCCGCCGGTGGCAATCCGGGCCAGGAATTGCTGATGGTGATCTCCGACATCGAGATGCCGGAAATGGATGGCTACACCCTGACCGCGGAGATTCGCCACGATCCGCGGCTGCAGGACCTGCACATTCTCCTGCATACTTCGCTGTCCGGGGTGTTCAACCAGGCGATGGTGCGGAAGGTCGGCGCCAACGACTTCCTCGCCAAGTTCCGGCCCGATGATCTGGCGGCGCGTGTCGTCGAGCGCATCAAGGCGGCGGACGCACGCTGAGGAGGGCACTTCGGGGTAGTCTGCAACGGCCGGGGGCGACCCCGGCCGCCTGGCGTCGGGATCGACGCCCGGCCAACTGGAAAGAGGCGTGATCGGTGACATCGACCAACATGGAATTCGAGCTGTTCCGGGACTTCCTGGAAAAGGCCTGCGGCATCGTCCTGGGTGCCAACAAGCAGTACCTGGTCGCCAGCCGCCTGAACAAGCTGATGGAGCAGCAGGGCATCAGGAGCCTGGGCGAGCTGGTGCAGAAGATCCAGGTCCGCAGCCAGCTGCGCGAGCAGGTGGTGGATGCCATGACCACCAACGAGACCCTCTGGTTTCGCGACACCTACCCCTTCGAGGTGCTGAAGAACCGCATCCTCGCCGAGCTGATCAAGGCCAACCCGGGCCAGCGCCTGCGCATCTGGTCGGCGGCTTGCTCCTCGGGGCAGGAACCCTATTCGCTGTCGATGACCATCGACGAGTTCGAGAAGACCAACCTCGGCCAGCTCAAGGCCGGCGTGCAGATCGTCGCCACCGACCTCTCCGGTTCCATGCTCAACGCGGCGAAGGCCGGCGAGTACGACAGCCTGGCCATCGGCCGCGGGCTGTCCCAGGAGCGCCTGCAGCGCTACTTCGACACCAAGGGGCCGGGGCGCTGGGCGGTGAAGCCGGCGATCAAGGGCCGCGTCGAGTTCCGCGCGCTGAACCTGCTGGAGAGCTACGCCACCCTCGGCAAGTTCGACCTGATCTTCTGCCGCAACGTGCTCATCTACTTCTCCGCCGAGGTCAAGCGCGACATCCTGCTGCGCATGCACGCGGCGCTCAAGCCCGGCGGCTACCTGTTCCTCGGCGCCTCCGAGGCGCTCAACGGGCTGCCGGAGCATTACCAGATGGTCCAGTGCAACCCGGGGATCATCTACAAGGCCAAGTAGCCGGGCATTATGCCGATCACAGAAGGGCGCCCCTGGGGCGCCCTTCGCCTATCCGCACGGAGTCCGCTCCTACGCTTCCGGCAAACACCACACCCCGTAGGATGGGTTGAGCGAAGCGATACCCATCGCCACCACCGCATGGGTTTCGCAGGCTCAACCCATCCTACGGTTCCAGGGAAGCACGGGCGCGTAGGAGCGGACCTTGTCCGCGATTGGACCCACCGCCCACACCGGACGCCCCGGTGGCTCGGGCAGCCCCCTCTCCCGCTTGCGGGATAGGGCCGGGGTGAGGGTAACCCCTTCGAATGGGCAGAACGCATTGCCGCCGGGCGGTAAGGCCTTGCCGCTTGCCGCGGTTTGCCGCTCCTTGCCGCTCGCGGATCATCGGCAATTCATTGATTAATAAGGGTTTAACGTTTTGGCACGCACCTTGCTGAAGTGCTGGCAAGCCCACACCGGCAAACAGGTTCGTGACCATGAGCATCAGCTTCGACTCCGCCCTCGGCATCCACGCACAAGCGCTCAGCTTCCGCTCGCAGCGCGCCGAAGTGCTGGCCAACAACCTGGCCAACGCCGACACCCCCAACTACAAGGCGCGCGACCTGGACTTCGCTTCGGTGCTCGCGGCCCAGGCCGACAAGGCCAAGAGCGGCACCTTCAGCACCGCCGTCACCAACGCCCGGCACATCGAGGCCGACGGCGTGGCCATGGGCGACGACTCGCTGAAATACCGCATCCCGACCAATCCCTCCATCGACCAGAACACCGTCGACGAGCAGGTCGAGCAGGCCAACTACGCGCAGAACGCCGTGCAGTTCCAGGCCAGCTTCACCTTCCTCAACAGCAAGTTCAAAGGCCTGATGGGCGCCCTGCGCGGAGAGTGATAGCCATGTCCCTTGCCAGTGTCTTCAACATCGCCGGTAGCGGCATGAGTGCCCAGACCACCCGTCTGAACACCACCGCCTCGAACATCGCCAACGCCGAGAGCGTGTCCTCGAGCATCGACCAGACCTACCGCGCCCGCCACCCGGTGTTCTCCGCCATGTTCCAGCAGGCGCAGAGCGGTCAGGGCTCGCTGTTCCAGGACACCGACCAGGCCGGCACCGGCGTGCAGGTGCTGGGCGTGGTCGAGGACCAGAGCCCGCTGGTGCCGCGCTACGAGCCGAACCATCCGGCCGCCGACGCCAACGGCTACGTGTACTACCCCAACGTCAACGTGGTGGAGGAGATGGCCGACATGATGTCCGCCAGCCGCTCCTTCCAGAGCAACGCGGAAATGATGAACACCGCCAAGCAGATGATGCAGAAGGTCCTGACCCTGGGTCAGTAAGCGCAGAGGACGCCCCATGAGCATCGATAACACCAGTAGCACCTCGAACTCGATCCTCTCGTCGCTGAACGCCGGGTCGAGTTCCTCGTCTTCCACTTCGGAAACCGGCACCAGTGCGCTGGGCAAGGATTCGTTCCTGCAACTGCTGGTCACCCAGCTGAACAACCAGAACCCGCTGGACCCGCAGGACAATACCCAGTTCGTCTCCCAGCTCGCCCAGTTCAGCAGCCTGGAGAGCATGGAGAACCTGGATACCACACTGGGCAACTTCTATTCCTCGTTCCAGTCGTCCCAGGCGCTGCAGGCCTCGTCCCTGGTCGGCCGCTCGGTGATCGTCAACTCCAGCAAGGTCCAGGTCGACGACCCCAGCGCCGGCGTGCAGGGCTCGCTGGTGATGCCGTCCAACGGCGATGGCGTGACCCTGAAAATCTATGACGACGACGGCGAGCTGGTGCGCACCATCGACATGGGCAGCCAGAAGAGCGGCAACATCGACTTCACCTGGGACGGCAAGGACGACAGCGGCGAGCAGGTGGCCTCCGGCACCTACACCATCAAGGCCACGGCCTCGCTGGACGGCACCAGCACCGCCCTGACCACCTACCTGCCGGCCACGGTCAACAGCGTCACGCTGGGCCAGAGCGGCGGGGAAATGACCCTCAATCTCGCTGGCATCGGCAGTGTCTCCGCCTCCAGCATTCAGACCATCGGAAAATAACGCCGTCCTTCGGCACGGGAGCTGACCATGTCTTTCAATACCGCCCTGAGTGGTTTGAACGCCGCTAGCACGGACCTGAACGTGACCGGCAACAACATCGCCAACGTCGGGACCACCGGCTTCAAGTCCTCGCGCACCGAGTTCGCCGACCTGTACGCCGCCTCGATGCTCGGCACCGGGCGCAACGCCGTGGGCAGCGGCGTGATCACCCAGTCGGTGTCGCAGCAGTTCACCCAGGGCAACCTGACCTCCACCGGCCGCAGCCTGGACCTGGCCATCAGCGGCAACGGCTTCTTCATGGTCAGCGACAACGGCAGCCGCCTGTACACCCGCAACGGCTCCTTCAACACCGATGCCAACGGCTACATCGTCGACGGCTCCGGCAACCGCCTGCAGGGCTATGGCGTCAACGGCAACGGCTCGGTCGTCAACGGCGTGATCACCGACCTGAAGGTGGACACCGCCAACCAGCCGCCGAGCCCGACCTCGAAGATCACCTCGACGCTGAGCCTGAACTCGGCGGCCAGCACGCCGACCAACGCCACCTTCGACCCGGCCGATTCCGACAGCTACAACTGGTCGACCTCGGTGGACATCTACGACTCCCAGGGCAACTCGCACACCATGACGAACTACTTCGTCAAGGACAGCAGCAACAACTGGACCATGCACACCCTGGTGGACGGCCGCTCGCCGACCGACCCGACCAGCACCACGCCGCTGACCAGCCAGCTGAGCTTCAACAGCTCCGGCCAGCTGACCGGCGTCACCTCCACCGGCATGACCGTCAATGCGGACAAGACCATGACCCTCACCGGCTGGGTGCCGGCGGCGATCACCGATTCCACCACCGACCCGGTGACCTGGGGCGCCAACGGCGCGGCCGGGGCCACCGGCGGCATCAGCCTCGACCTGACCAAGACCACCCAGACCAACGCCGCCTTCGCGGTCACCGCGGTGACCCAGGACGGCTACGCCACCGGCCAGATGTCCGGCCTGTCGGTGGACGTGGACGGGCAGATGTACGCCACCTACACCAACGGCCAGTCCAAGGTGATCGGCCAACTGGTGCTGGCCAACTTCGCCAACACCCAGGGCCTGACCCCGGTCGGCAGCACCGCCTGGAAACAGTCGCTGGCCTCGGGCGAGGCGGTGATCGGCACGCCGACCTCCGGCACCCTGGGCTCGGTGGGCTCCGGCTCGCTGGAAGAGTCCAACGTCGACCTCACCGCGCAACTGGTCAACCTGATAGTCGCGCAGCGCAACTACCAGGCCAACGCCAAGACCGTGCAGACCGAGAGCACCATCTCCGACACCATCATCAACCTGCGTTGATGGCGGCAAAGCGCTCTTGCCGCAGGCGGCAGCCCCTCGCCGCCTGACGGCCCCTCAGGCTCCTTCGGGAGCCTTTTCTTTTTCATTCGTCCTTTCGAATCAGCGGCTTGCGCTGATTTTTCAATTCTGGCACAGCCCTTGCTGAGACACCTCCAGCACTGCCGGGAATCCGACCCGGCACTGGAGGAATACCTTGGACAGAATGCTGTATGTCGCCATGAGCGGCGCGAGCCAGAACACGCAGGCCATGCAGGCTCACGCCAACAACCTGGCGAACATTTCCACGACCGGTTTCCGTCGCGACTTCGAACAGGCGCGCGCGATGCCGGTCTTCGGCGACAGCTTTCCGGCGCGCGTGTTCGCCATGAGCGAACGCCCGGCCACCGACTTCACCGCCGGCGCCCTGCAGGAAACCGGGCGTGACCTGGACGTCGCCGCCAAGGGCGACGCCTGGATCGCCGTGCAGGCCCCGGATGGCGGCGAAGCCTACGTGCGCACCGGCAGCCTGGAAATCGACGCCCTCGGCCAGCTGCGCACCGGCGACGGTTTGCCGGTGCTCGGCAACGGCGGGCCGATCGCCATTCCGCCGGAAGAGAAGATCGAGATCGGCGAGGACGGCACCATCACCGTCCGCGGCCAGGGCAACAATCCCAACGCGCTGGCCACCGTCGACCGCATCAAGCTGGTCACGCCGGACCCGAAGCAGCTGGAGAAGGGCACCGACGGCATGATCCGCATGAAGCAGGGCCAGCCGGCGCCGCAGCCCGACGCCAACGCCACCGTGCAGTCCGGCTTCCTCGAGGCGAGCAACGTCAACGCGGTGGAAGAGATGACCTCGATCCTGGCGCTGTCCCGCCAGTTCGAGCTGCACGTGAAGATGATGCGTACCGCCGAGGACGATTCCCAGGCCATGGCGCGGGTTTTGCAATTTAGCTAATCACCAGATCGAGGCGTCATGAATCCGACGCCCGAGGAGAAGACATATGCTTCCGGCACTGTGGGTCAGCAAGACCGGCCTGTCCGCCCAGGACATGAACCTGACCACCATTTCCAACAACCTGGCGAACGTCTCGACCACCGGCTTCAAGCGCGACCGCGCCGAGTTCCAGGACCTGCTGTACCAGATCAAGCGCCAGCCCGGCGCCCAGTCGACCCAGGACAGCCAACTGCCCTCGGGCCTGCAGCTGGGTACCGGCGTGCGCATCGTCGGCACCCAGAAGAACTTCACCGCCGGCAGCCTGCAGACCACCGACAACCCGCTGGACATGGCGGTCAACGGCCGCGGCTTCTTCCAGGTGCTGACCCCGGACGGCACCGTCGCCTACACCCGCGACGGCAGCTTCCACCTGAACTCCGACGGTCAGATCGTCACCTCCAACGGCAACGCCCTGGAGCCGGCCATCGTGGTCCCGGCGGAAACCCAGACCTTCACCGTCGGCAACGACGGCACCGTCTCGGTGACCGTGGCCGGCAACTCGCAGCCGCAGATCATCGGCAACATCCAGACCGCCGACTTCATCAACCCGGCGGGCCTGCAGGCGACCGGCAACAACCTGTTCCTGGAAACCGCCGCCAGCGGCGCGCCGCAGGTCGGCACCCCGGGCCTGAACGGCCTCGGCACCGTGCAGCAGAACACCCTGGAGAACTCCAACGTCAGCGTGGTGGAGGAGATGGTCAACATGATCACCACCCAGCGCGCCTACGAGATGAACTCCAAGGTGATCTCCACCGCCGACCAGATGCTGTCCTTCGTCACCCAGAACCTTTGATGCATGACGCGGGCCCCGCGGCCCGCGAGTTAGTGGCTCTCTCCGAGAGGTAGTTGCAATGAACCGTTCCCATCTTCTCCCGCTGCTGGCGCTCGCCGCGCTGGCCGGTTGCGTCAGTCCTCCGCCGAAGCCGGACGACCCGTACTACGCGCCGGTCATGCCACGCACGCCCATGCCCGCGGCGCAGAACAACGGTTCCATCTACCAGGCCGGTTTCGAAAACAACCTCTACGGCGACCGCAAGGCCTTCCGCATCGGTGACATCATCACCATCACCCTCAACGAGAAGACCCAGGCGAGCAAGAAGGCCAACTCGGATATCTCCAAGGACAGCAGCAACAAGATGGGGCTGACCTCGCTGTTCGGCAGCAAGGCCACCACCAACAACCCCTTCGGCAGCGGCGACCTGAGCCTCAGCGCCGAGTACAGCGGCAACCGCGAGACCAAGGGCGACAGCGCGGCGGGGCAGAGCAACAGCCTGACCGGCTCGATCACCGTGACCGTGGCCGAAGTCATGCCCAACGGCATCCTCGCCGTGCGCGGCGAGAAGTGGATGACGCTGAACACCGGCAACGAGCTGGTGCGCATCGCCGGGCTGATCCGCGCCGACGATATCGCCACCGACAACACCGTGTCCTCGACCCGCGTGGCGGATGCGCGCATCACCTACTCGGGCACCGGCGCCTTCGCCGACGCCAGCCAGCCGGGTTGGCTGGACCGCTTCTTCCTCAGCCCGCTGTGGCCGTTCTGAGCAGGTGACCTGAGATGTCGATGTTCTCCCGCCTGCTCTTAGTACTCGGCCTGTCCTGCCTGACGCTCGCCGCCCACGCCGAGCGCCTGAAGGACATCGCCAGCATCCAGGGCGTGCGTAGCAACCAGCTGATCGGCTACGGCCTGGTGGTCGGCCTCAACGGCTCCGGCGACCAGACCACGCAGACGCCCTTCACCCTGCAGACCTTCAACAACATGCTGGCGCAGTTCGGCATCAAGGTGCCGGCCGGCAGCGGCAACGTGCAGCTGAAGAACGTCGCCGCGGTGTCGGTGCACGCCGACCTGCCGGCGTTCGCCAAGCCGGGCCAGACCATCGACGTGACCATCTCCTCCATCGGCAACGCCAAGAGCCTGCGCGGCGGCAGCCTGCTGATGACCCAGCTCAAGGGCATCGACGGCCAGACCTACGCCATCGCCCAGGGCAACCTGGTGGTGGGCGGCTTCGACGCCGAGGGCCGCGACGGCTCGAAGATCACCGTCAACGTGCCGTCGGCCGGGCGCATTCCCTCCGGCGCCACCGTCGAGCGCGCGGTGCCGAGCGGCTTCGACCAGGGCAACAGCCTGACGCTGAACCTCAACCGCCCGGACTTCACCACCGCCAAGCACATCGTCGACCGCATCAACGACATGCTCGGCCCGGGCGTGGCCCAGGCCATCGACGGCGGCTCGGTGCGCGTCAGCGCGCCGCTGGACCCGAACCAGCGGGTGGACTACATGTCGGTGCTGGAGAACCTGGAGATCCAGTCCGGCGAGGCGGTGGCCAAGGTCATCATCAACTCGCGCACCGGCACCATCGTCATCGGCCAGAACGTGCGCGTGTCGCCGGCCGCCGTGACCCACGGCAGCCTCACCGTGACCATCACCGAGGACCCGATCGTCAGCCAGCCCGGCCCCTTCTCCAACGGCGAGACCGCGGTGGTGCCGCGCTCGCGGGTGAACGCCGAGCAGGAAGCCAAGCCGATGTTCAAGTTCGGCCCCGGCACCACCCTGGACGAGATCGTCCGCGCGGTGAATCAGGTGGGCGCGGCGCCCAGCGACCTGATGGCCATTCTCGAAGCCCTCAAGCAGGCCGGCGCGTTGCAGGCCGAGCTGATCGTCATCTGAGGACGCCGCCATGGACGCACGACTGCTCAACTCCGGCGCCAGCGCCAGCGACAGCCAGGCCTACACCGACCTCAACCGCTTGAGCCAGCTGAAGAGCGGCGACCGCAACAGCCAGGGCAACATCCGCAAGGTGGCCCAGGAGTTCGAGTCGCTGTTCCTCAACGAGATGCTCAAGTCGATGCGCTCGGCCAACGAGGTGTTCGCCAAGGACAACCCGCTCAACAGCGAGACCGCCAAGCAGTACCAGGACATGTACGACCACCAGCTGTCGGTGTCCCTGGCGCGCGAGGGGCACGGCATCGGCCTGGCCGACGTGCTGGTCAAGCAGATGGAGAAGATGCAGGGCGTGCGCCACACCGGCAACAACCCCTTCGCCCAGGTTCAGGCGCAATCCGATACCCAGGCCACCGAGGCGGTGGCGGGGCAGGACCGGCAGCGGGCGAAGAGCCTGTGGTCCGCCAGCGGCAAGCCGCTGGCGCAGCCCGAGCCCGGCCGCGACGACCGCCAGGCGCTGAACGCGCGGCGCCTGGCCCTGCCGGGCACGCTGGCCAAGCGCATCGCCGCCGGCATAGTGCCGGACGCCAATGCCGCCAGCGCCAGCCAGCCGACGCAGCTGGCCAGCAGCGACTGGCGCAACGGCAGGGGCTACGCCCGCCAGGACGATACCGCCGGCAGCGCCGCCGTCGCCGATACCTCGGCCATCTCGACCAAGCCGGGCAAGTCCATGTTCGCCTCGGCCGACGACTTTGTCGCCACCATGCTGCCCATGGCCGAACGCGCGGCCAAGCGCATCGGAGTCGACCCGCGCTACCTGGTGGCCCAGGCCGCGCTGGAAACCGGCTGGGGCAAGAAGATGATCGCCCAGCGCGACGGCAGCAGCAGCCACAACCTGTTCGGCATCAAGACCGGCTCGAGCTGGAGGGGCGATTCGGCGCGCGCGCTCACCAGCGAGTACGAGAACGGCAAGCAGGTGAAGGAGGTGGCCTCGTTCCGTGCCTACAACTCTTTCGAGCAGAGCTTCCAGGACTACGTCAGCTTCCTGCAGAACAACGACCGCTACCAGGGCGCCCTGGACTCCGCCGCGCGCCCCGAGCAGTTCATGAAGGAACTGCAGCGCGCCGGCTACGCCACCGACCCGCAATACGCGCGCAAGGTCTCGCAGATCGCCAGGCAGGTGCAGGTCTACCAGACCGTGGCCATGGCCGACGCCCCGACCCGTACGCTTTGAAGAATGGAACGCTCTAAGGAAAGCCCATGAGCCTGTTATCCATAGGACTGTCCGGCCTCAACGCCTCGCAAACGGCGCTGAGCACCACCGGCAACAACATCACCAACGTCGACACCGCCGGCTATACCCGCCAGCAGTCGATGCAGGTCAGTTCGGCCGCGCAGTTCTCCGGGCGCTACTACGTGGGCACCGGCACCACGGTGCAGGACGTGCGCCGGATGTACAGCGAGTTCCTGGCCAACCAGCTGCGCGGCGCGACGGCGGTGAACAGCGATGCGCAGACCTACCTGAGCCAGGTCAACCAGGTCGACTCGCTGCTGTCGGACAGCACCACCGGCCTGTCCTCGGTGATGCAGAACTTCTTCGCTTCGCTGCAGACCGCCGCCGGTACCCCGACCGACGCCGCCTCGCGGCAACTGGTGCTGACCCAGGCGAGCAACCTGGCGCAACGCTTCAATTCCATCTCCACCCAGCTGGGCACCCAGAACAGCTACGTCAACACCCAGATGAGCAGCCTGGCCGGGCAGGTCAGCGACCTGGCCAAGACCATCGCCCAGTACAACCAGGCGATCACCGCCGCCGAGTCCGCCGGCGCCAGCGCCAACGACCTGCAGGACAAGCGCGACCAGGCGGTGGTGCAGCTGTCGGACATGATCGGCGTCAGCGTGGTCAAGCAGGGCAGCAGCTACAACCTCTACCTGGGCTCCGGCCAGCCGCTGGTGGTGGGCAGCAACGCCTCGACCCTGAGCGCCGCGCCCAGCGCCAGCAACCCGTCGCAGTACAGCCTGTCGCTGAACTCCAGCTCCAGCGGCGTGACCGTGGACGTCACCTCGGTGGTCACCGGCGGCCAGATGGGCGGCCTGCTGCGCTACCGCAGCGAGGTGCTGAACACCACCCAGAACGAACTGGGGCGCATGGCCATCGTCCTCGCCGACACCTTCAACAGCCAGTTGGCCCAGGGCCTGGACCTCAACGGCAACTTCGGCGCCGCGCTGTTCAAGGACATCAACGACGCCAGCGTGATCGGCAACCGCAGCCTGGCCAACGGCCTCAACAGCGGCACCGGCAACCTCAACGTCAGCATCGACGACAGCAGCGCGCTGACCACCAGCGACTACGAGGTGACCTTCACCTCGGCCACCGGCTACACCGTCAGGCGCCTGTCCGATGGCGAGGTGATGGGCAGCGGCGACCTCACCGACGATCCGCCCAAGGAATTCGACGGCTTCAGCCTCAGCCAGCAGAGCGTCGGCACCATCCAGGCCGGAGACCGCTTCACGGTGATCCCCACGCGCACCGCCGCGGCGGACATCTCCGTGGCCATGACCGACGCCAACCGCCTGGCGCTGGCCTCGCCGCTGGTCTCCACCACCACCACCGGCAACATCGGCAGCGGCACCATCAGCGGCACCAGCCTGACCACCGAGCTCGACGCCAGCAACAGCGCCGACCTGGCGGCGGCGATCAAGGCCGGCATGCCGGTCAAGCTGGTGTTCGACGCCGCCGCCGGCGACGGCACCCAGGGCTACACGATCTACGATTCCGCCGGCAACTCGCTGGGCACCGGCAGCATAGTGCCGGGGCAGAGCAACAACATCAGCGTCACCGTGCCCGGCACGCCGTCGTTCAGCTTCCAGACCAGCATCGGCGGCTACCCCGGCAGCGGCGACAGCTTCACCGTCGCCTTCAATTCCGATGGCGACGCCGACAACGGCAACGCGCAGAAGCTCATCGACCTGCAGAGCGCCAAGACCGTGGGCAGCGGCACCGGCAGTGGCAGCGGCATGAGCCTGACCGGCGCCTACAGCAGCCTGACCGAGACCGTCGGCGCCCAGGCCAACCAGGCCCAGCTGGACGCCACCGCCACCAATGCGGTGCTGACCCAGGCGCAGAACACCCGCGACTCGCTGTCGGCGGTCAACCTCGACGAGGAAGCGGCCAACCTGGTGAAGTTCCAGCAGTACTACACGGCCTCCGCGCAGATCATCAAGACCGCGCAGACGCTCTTCGACACCCTGATCAACAACATCTGAGGCGGCCGTGATGCGTATTTCCACCCCGCAGATCTTCAGTTCCAACATCGACAACTACAACCGCGGCTACGCCAGCCTGGCCAAGACCCAGGAGCAGATCTCCAGCGGTGTGCGCATCCAGACCCCCGCCGACGACCCCGTCGGCGCCGCGCGCCTGCTGCAACTCGAGCAACAGCAGGCATTGTTGGGCCAGTACAGCGGCAACATGACCACAGCCACCAACAGCCTGAACCAGGAGCAGAGCGTCCTCGACTCGATCAATACCGCGCTGCAGCGCGCCCGCGAGTTGACCCTCCGTGCTGGCGACGGCTCCCTGAGCGATGACGACCGGGGCGCCATCAGCGAGGAGCTGGGCCAGATCCAGAAACAGCTGCTGACGCTGATGAACAGCAAGGATGCCAGCGGCAACTACCTGTTCTCCGGCAGCAAGAGCACTGTGCAGCCGTTCATCCAGAACGCCGATGGCAGCTACAGCTACCAGGGCGACCAGAGCTCGCTGAATTTGCAAGTCTCGGACAACCTGCTGATCTCCACCAACGACAATGGCTGGAGCATCTTCGAGATGGCAGCCAACGCCAGCCGCACCGTCAGCTCGCTGACCAGTGAACCGAATGCCGATGGCGTACAGCGGGCCTTCCTGTCCCAGGGCACGGTGACCAACGACAAGAGCTACAACGGCAGCTTCCGCGATGGCGCGCCCTACACCTTGAAGGTGCTCAGCGGCACCCAGTACCAGATCCTCGACAAGGACGGCAACGACGTCACCAGCGAGGCCAATACCAACGGCACCTACGACGCCACTTCCACCGACAGCAACGCCATCATCTTCCGTGGTGCGCAATTCCAGCTCGACGTCTCCCTGCCCAAGACCGACGACGCCAGCAATATGGACAGCCTGGTCGATGGCTACAGCTTCAGCTTCGGTACCGCCCCGGATACCCTCTCGGTGAAGCGCAGCGCCGCCAACACCTCGTCGGCCCAGGTCACTTCGGCCACGGTGAGCAACGCGAACACCTACACCACCCAGTTCCCGAGCAACGGCGTGCAGCTGAAATTCACCAGCGCCACCGACTACGAGGTCTACGCGCTACCGGCAGTCCAGGGTGCCACGCCGATGGCCAGCGGTACCCTGGGCGCGACCTTCCCGCAGAGCATCAGCGTTGCCGGTATCGACATGGCTATCAGTTCGGCGCCGGCGGCCGGCGACCAGTTCAGCGTCACCGCCAGCTCGCCGGAGCGGCAGAACATCCTCAATACCCTGGGCGACCTCCGCGCGGCGCTGGATACCTCCACCGCCAACGATCCGCAGGCGCAACTGAACATCCGCAACATGGTGGCCAGCGCGGTGACCAACCTCGACAAAGCCACCAACCAGGTGCTGACGACGCAATCGTCGATAGGCGCACGCCTGAACACCATCGAGGTGCTCAACCAGGAAAACCAGAGCCTGAGCCTGACCAACACCACCACCCAGTCGTCGATCCGCGACACCGACATGGCAGCGGCGACGTCGCAGCTGGTGCTGCAGCAAACCATGCTCGAGGCGGCGCAGGCGGCGTTTGCGCGGATCAGTCAGTTGAGTTTGTTCAACAAGCTTTGATTTAGTTGCTGTAAATATTCGGAGAGCTATGGCGTGAAGATCAACATTGCCCACATTGGCAGCAATGACTGGTTCAATTATAAGGCTGAAATCGTCTATGGGCTCTATCACACCCTGATATCGCTCGGGCATCGAGTGAGCATGACACACAATCAGTTCCTTACTGATTCCCATAATCTGGTGGTGGGTGCTGACTGGTTGACAGAGGATGCACATTTGCAGCACATCAGGGACACTGGCGTAGAGTTTTCTATCTTCGATGTTGAAAGTTTTGATGGTGTGACTATCAATCAGCGCCAGGGATTTCGCAGTGATAACTATCGTGAGCTATTGGAGGCGAGCACATTTATCTGCACGCCATACAAATTTAACCTGACGGCCTATGCTGCATGCGGGGTCGCACACAAGTCCGGCTATGCACCCTGGGGATATTATGAACAGTTGATTGACCCGAATGTAAACCCTAGTGCTCCAAAGCTTTTCGATGCAGTGTTTTTTGGCTTGATCAAGGGCATGCGTGGGGAAAAGATCAGACGCCTCTTAAGTGTCCCAGGTATGCGCCTCAAGGCGGTAAGCAATACTGATCCTCATTCTATGCGTGCATATTATCTTTCCTCGGCGCGATACGGTTTATCGCTGAGTTCTGGTGTTGATGAGGCCTTTGTCAATCCATTTCGCATATATCTGATGGTGGCCAATGGTATTCCTGTACTGGCGGACAACGCCCGTGATGACGATGGTTACCTAGAGTTTGCTGCGTGCGGAGATATCGAGGACATTCTCGAGTTCTTCCAAGATCCTGATGCCGTATTTGAAGTGCATGGAAACCTCGCCGATGGACGCCGGCTGGCGAACAGTCTGGCTGCAATTTTCTGATTTGTTGCGCTACCTGATCGCAGGGTTATACTGATCTTCTGTGTCGAGAACGTTCCAAATGAACGGCGCTTGAATACGGAGCTGTTGCTGCGTGTCCCAGGTTTCTCCGTGTCTCATTAAAGTAACGATCAGTACCGGAATTTGTGCCGCCAGTCGGTGGGGGCGGCCGACTGGTTATTGGAGATGATCAATATTGTCCCCACAAACGCTCGGCAGCTAGGCTGGACTAGAGGTGGCCGTGCTCATGCATTACAGCGAGAGTTCTGCTGATGACATCAGTCCAACTGCCGATCTCTCGATTGCGAACGGTATGGACCGATGGATACCAATAGCTCGGACCATCGTCCAGGCCCCAGCGCCAGTTGGGGTTTAGTTGCAGCAGCACGTATGTCGGCACGCCTAGCGCACCTGCCAAGTGGACCGCTGTATTATCGATGCTCAGGACCGCATCCAGTGCCGCGAGTTGGCTGGCCTGGGCATCCATGTCGGCCAGCGGATTGACACTTTCGTCATGATGGATGTACAGCCCTAGGGACTGTGCCTCGATGCGCTCGGCCAAGGTGTCGCCATACTGCAGGTTGATGAACTGCACGTGTTCCAGTGATGCAAGCCGCGCCAGTTCGGTCATGGAAATACGGCGACTCTGCATGTCGTTGGAGGTGTCGATGCCGCCGCGCCAGGAGATACCAATCAGTTTCTTTCCGGGGAACAGGCGATTGTATTCCTCTCGCTTGGATTGACTTGCCTGGAGATCGGCCTGCAAATAGGGGCCTTGGTGGGCGAAGGCGGCAAGGTCCGGGCGCAATAGCTGACCAAGGCTGCCCATGGGGATTTGGAAGTCGCTCTGTGGCCAGCTCTGCCGATATAGCATCTGTGTTTCGCCCCGAAGCGTGCCGGCCTGTTCCCGTTGAATGAAGAGAGCCTTGGGGAAGCTTCTTTGCAGAATGGGGGCCAGGCGTGTGTACGTTTCGAAATGGAGGGTTCCTCCAAGTGCGAGCAGATCGGGCAGCATACTGGCGAACATAATGTGATCGCCGATACCCTGCTCTGCCCAGACGAGTAGCTTTTTGCCCTCCAGCGGTTCGCCCTGCCAACGGGGAATGTTGAAGAGTTGCTGATCCTTCTGCAGGGTTGACTGCCAGCGCCATTCGTAGTGCGGCCAGCCCGAGGCGAACTGCTTCAGGCGCAGCATCTGGAGTGCAAGATTGTTGTGGGTGTTGGCATGCTGGGGGAGTTGTTGCAGTACCTTGTTGTAGTGCTCGAAGGACTGCTCGTAACGACCGACCTGTTCGAGCGATGCGGCCAGATTGAAATGCAGTTGTATGTTCTGGGGTGCTATTTCTAATCCCATTTGGCTGCTGGCAATGGCCTCATGGTAACGGGCGGTGTCGAAATACAGTTTTGCCAGAGCGCTCATCACCCAGGCTTGCTGTGAAGGTGAAACGGAAGACTCTAGCATTTGCGCAAGCAGTTTCTCGGCCTGTTCGGTCTGCCTGTTGTGCAGCAACGCAGCGGCATAGAGCTTCATGCGCCAGAGGTTGGGGCGGGCCAGATACCATTGATGGGCTTGTTCCAAATTGCCGGTGAACAACGGCCTGTCGGCCAGCAAGTCGAAGAGCTCGGCATCCACTCGGTCGTCGCCGGGTAGAGCCAATGCATGCTCAATGTAAGGCTGCGCTGAGTCGGGTTGGTCGAGTTTCAGGTAGAGATGGCCGACCTTGGCATGCGCCAGTGCCAGATTTGGTACTTCGTTCAACAATTCTTGATACAAGCGAATCTGCAGTGGAATGTCGCCTGCCTGCTCGGCCTCGCTGAGGACGTGGGCTAGGTGCTGAACGGTTTCCTTCTGGCTAGAAGAGGGCATGGGGCAATCCTGATGTGTGTCGTCAAATTTGACGCGATAACCCTGCCAAGCAAGAAAAAGGCCAAGAGGTGCAAGTGGCTTGGCAAGAAAAATCGAAAAAAAATTAAAGCGCCTTGAAGCCCGGACGATAACCCTAACGAAGGTTCTCCACGCCATCTCAAATCTGATCGCGGCAGGGAGGCCAAAAAGCCCAAACACGAGGATTTCGTCATGGCTCTTACCGTCAATACCAACATCGCCTCGCTGTCGGTTCAAAAGAACCTGACCAAGGCCTCCAATGCGCTGAATACGTCGATGACCCGTCTGTCCACCGGCCTGCGCATCAACAGCGCCAAGGACGACGCCGCCGGTTCGCAGATATCCAACCGCCTGACCAGTCAGGTCAATGGCCTGAACGTCGCCGTGAAGAACGCCCAGGATGCCAACTCCATTGCCCAGGCCGCCGAAGGCGCCCTGCAGGAGTCCACCAACATCCTGCAGCGCATGCGCGAACTGGCTCTGCAATCTGCTAACGGCAGTAACAGCTCGGAAGATCAGACCTCGCTGAATCAGGAGTTCAAGTCGCTGACGGCCGAATTGACCCGTATTTCCAAGACAACTACCTTCGGTGGTGGCACCTCTGGTATCAAATTGCTTGACGGTTCTGCCGGTGGTACAGGCACTCTGACCTTCCAGGTTGGCGCCAATGCTAACGAAACTGTGAGTTTCACCCTTAGCGACATGAGTGCCCAAGCACTCAAGGGAACCTCGAAATTGGCTTCGTCCACCCTTAATGGACTGAGCTTCGCAACGGCAGCGTCGGGTGGTGGCACCACCACTGCAGGTGTGATTGCTGTCAACGGCGTTGCAGTTTCGTATGCCAAGGGGGCTACTGCCAACGATATCGTGGCAGCAATTAACACTAACGTAAGCGGTGTTGCGGCGAACGTTACCAGCAGTGCGGGCGCAGCAACCCCCACAATTTCCCTGACCTCCGGTTCTGACTTCGCAGCTACTGCTGGTTTGGCCAGTGCTGGTGTGATCACCAGTGCAGGTTTCGGCACAGCTGCAACCGCTACTGGCGGTTCCAAGACTGTCCAAGAACTGAGCATCACCGACGCCCGTGGCGCCCAGTCTGCCACTCAGGTGATCGACGCCGCGCTGAAGCAGATCGACACCCAGCGCTCCGCACTGGGCGCCATTCAGAACCGTCTGGACAGCACCATCGCCAACCTGCAGAACGTGGCCGAGAACGCCACCGCTGCACGTAGCACCATCCAAGACGTGGATTTCGCCTCGGAGACTGCCGAGATGACCAAGCAGCAGACCCTGCAACAGGCCGCCACCGCGGTCCTGGCTCAGGCCAACCAGTTGCCGTCCGCTGTCCTGAAGCTGCTGCAGTAAGGGCTCGCCGGAAGGCGAAAACCGAGGAAGGGCGCCCTGCGCCCTTTCTTGCTTTGCGTGTGGAGGGTAAACCCAGATGGATACCAGCCTCGGAATCAACACCTTGCGTCCCGTGGACAGCGGCGCCACGCCCGGAGCCAAGCCGGCGGGTGGCAATGCGTTGCCGCAAGGCGCCAAGGATTCGCCGGCCGCCAATAGCCGCCGCAGCCTGAACGATGCCGTCAGCCGGCTGCGCGAACAGGCCCAGTCGGTGCAGCGCAACCTAGAGTTCTCGGTGGATGAGGCCAGTGGCGAAACCGTGGTCAAGGTGGTCGCCGCCGACACGGGCGAGGTGATTCGGCAGATTCCGTCGGAGGTCGCCCTGAGGCTGGCGGAGAGCCTCAAGGATGCGGGCAATCTGTTGTTCAGCGAGCGTGCCTGAGGCTTGGCGCGATTCTTGAATTGAAGCGTCCTAGACGCAAGGCGGAAACCGAAACCGCCAGAAATTTGGACAGGAGGGTGGGCAAATGGCTGGGACTTCGATCAATGGCGTAGGTTCGGGGATCGACATCGACTCCATCGTGACCTCGCTGGTGAATGCGCAGAAGACGCCGAAGCAGAACCAGATCACCAACCAGAAGAGCACCGCCAATACCCAGCTGTCCGCGGTGGGGACGCTGAAGAACGCCCTGGAGACCTTCCAGAGCGCCCTTGAGAAGCTGAACGACTCCTCTTCCAGTGCGTTCGCCGGCCTTGCGGTCAAGTCGTCCAATACCGATGCGTTGACCGCCAAGCTAGGCACAGGGGCCGCCGCTGGCACCTACAAGATCGAAGTGAAGAGCCTGGCCACCAGTTCCAAGGTCGCCACCCAGTACATCGACAAGTCCGCCACTTTCGGCACTGGCAGCCTGACCCTTACGCAGGGCAGCAGCAGCTACAAGGTCAATGTCAGCTCCGGGGCGAGCCTGTCGGACATTCGTGACAGCATCAATACCCAGCTGAAGTCCAACGGCATCACCGCGAACATCATCACCGACGCCAATGGCCCGCGCCTGGTTCTGAGCTCCAGCGTGACCGGCGCTGGCAGCGATATCAGTGTCACCGCCTCGGGGGATAGCAGCCTGTCGGTGCTCAATATCGATGGTGCCAATACCCAGGCGTCTGCCACCGCCGGCGGCTACATTTCCGCGCCTGCGGCAAATGCCGAGTACACCATCGACGGCCTGGAGATGAGCAGCTCGACCAACAGCATCAAGAGCGCCATCAGCGGCGTCGAGTTCGACCTGGTGGCCGAGGGCAAGTCGACCATTACCGTCGACACCAACACCGATGGCCTGAAGAGTTCGGTGCAATCCTTCGTCGATGCCTACAATACGCTGATGACCTCGATCAACTCGCTGACCAAGGTCACCACCACCACCGACAGCGACGGCAATCCAACCACCTCTTCCGCCGCGTTGGCCAGCGACTCGATGACCCGCTCGCTGCTCAACACCCTGCGCAGCGAACTGGTCGGCTCCTCGAGCAATGGCGGCACCATCAAGCTGCTTTCGCAACTGGGTGTCTCGACCCAGAACGACGGCACCCTGACGGTCGACAGTGACAAACTGGATGCCGCCCTGGAAAAGAATTTCGCTTCGGTACAGGGCTTCTTCACCGGCACCGGTGGTTTGCTCGACCGGATGAGCAGCAGCCTCGACGTGTATACCCAGAGCAATGGCCTGCTCGACCAGCGCAAGGCTTCGCTGAACGACACCCTTAGCGACCTGGCCACCCAGCAGACCGCGCTGGACAACCGCATGGACAAGCTGACCACGACCCTGATGGCCAAATACAACGCCATGGACTCCCTGGTCGCCCAGCTCAACGCCACCAGCAGCAGCGTGCTGACCACGCTCAACGCGCTGAACAACAAGAACAGTTCGAGCAGTTGAGCCTGAACTGCGCCCCGGCCTGCTCCGGGGCGGGCGATTGGCGGCGATCCTGGTCTAAAGAAATTCCCGCGTTCGCCGATACCCTGAATACCAACGATGTGATCGTTCAAGGATTCAAGGGGATATCGCATGAACGCCATGGCCGCGCTGCGCCAGTACCAGAACGTCAACACCCAGTCCCAGGTACACGACGCTTCTCCCCATCGCCTGATCCAGATGCTCATGGAGGGTGGTCTGAGCCGTATCGCCCAGGCCAAGGGCTCCATGGAGCGCGAGCAATTCGCCCAGAAGGGCATGCTGATCGCCAAGGCAGCGGCTATCATTGCCGGCCTGCGCGAAGCGCTGAACTTCGAAGCTGGTGGTGAGTTGGCGCAGAACTATGCCAACCTCTATGACTACATGAGCCGTCGCCTGAGCGACGCCAACCGCAGCAACGAGGCGGAAATCCTCGATGAGGTGTCGGGCCTGCTGCGTACCATCAAGGAAGGTTGGGACGGTATCCCGCAGTAATACCGTCCCTCCAGGAGACACGAAGCATGACCCTCGCCGTCGAGCGTATCGAACAAACCCGCAGCGCCCTGGGCACCGCCCTGGCGGAGCAGGACTGGGAAGCCATCGCCCGGCTGGACCTGGAGTGCCGCCAGCACGTGGATGCCGCCATGCACGAGCCGCTGGACGACGACAGCGACCTCAAGCGCAGCCTCGAAGGCCTGCTCGTGCTGTATCGCGAACTGGTCCAGGAAGTCACCCGCCAGCGCCAGGGCGTGGCCGAGGAGATCATCCGCGTCAATCGGTCGCACAAGGGCGCCAAGGTCTATCAGCTTTTCGGCTGAGCCCCGCGGGTCGCCCGTTCGGCGCGGCCCCCCGTTTTCGCCGTTGCCGCCGTTCGTGCCAGCAGGTAAGTTCTTCCGTCGGAAACAACGAATAAATCACGCCATAAATTTGACTCCTGCCACATTTTTGACTTTACTTGGTGGCTAAATGATGGCGGATTGTTTCCGCCTCTTTCCCGTTGCCGTTCGCCGGCCCACATGCCTTCGGAAGACAAGAGCAAGATGTGGCGTGAAACCAAGATTCTGCTGATTGACGACGACCTGGAGCGTTGCCGCGAACTCTCCACCATCCTCAACTTCCTCGGCGAGGACCAGTTGTCCTGCCGCAGCCGCGAATGGCGCCTGGCGGTCGACGACCTGTCCAACGGCAGCCGCGGCGTGCTCTGCGTGCTGCTCGGTAGCGTCGAGCACAAGGGCGGCGCCCTGGAGTTGCTCAAGCAGCTTTCGGCCTGGGACGAATTCCTGCCGGTGCTGCTGATCGGCGACTCGGCGCCGACCGACTGGCCGGAAGAGCTGCGCCGCCGCGTGCTGGCCAGCCTGGAGATGCCGCCCAGCTACAACAAACTGCTCGATTCCCTGCACCGCGCCCAGGTCTACCGCGAGATGTACGACCAGGCCCGTGAGCGCGGCCGCCAGCGCGAGCCCAACCTGTTCCGCAGCCTGGTCGGCACCAGCCGGGCCATCCAGCAGGTACGGCAGATGATGCAGCAGGTCGCCGACACCGACGCCAGCGTGCTCATCCTCGGCGAGTCCGGCACCGGCAAGGAAGTGGTGGCGCGCAACCTGCACTACCACTCCAAGCGCCGCGAAGCGCCCTTCGTGCCGGTTAACTGCGGGGCCATTCCCGCCGAGCTGCTGGAAAGCGAACTGTTCGGCCACGAGAAGGGCGCCTTCACCGGCGCCATCACCAGCCGCGCCGGGCGCTTCGAGCTGGCCAACGGCGGCACCCTGTTTCTCGACGAGATCGGCGACATGCCGCTGCCGATGCAGGTCAAGCTGCTGCGCGTGCTGCAGGAGCGGACCTTCGAGCGCGTCGGCAGCAACAAGACGCAGAACGTCGACGTGCGCATCATCGCCGCGACCCACAAGAACCTGGAGAAGATGATCGAGGGCGGCAGCTTCCGCGAGGACCTGTACTACCGCCTCAACGTCTTCCCCATCGAGATGGCGCCGCTGCGCGAGCGGGTGGAAGACATCCCGCTGCTGATGAACGAACTCATCTCGCGCATGGAGCACGAGAAGCGCGGCTCCATCCGCTTCAACTCCGCCGCCATCATGTCGCTGTGCCGCCACGACTGGCCGGGCAACGTGCGCGAGCTGGCCAACCTGGTGGAACGCCTGGCGATCATGCACCCCTACGGGGTGATCGGCGTGGGCGAGCTGCCGAAGAAATTCCGCCACGTCGACGACGAGGACGAGCAACTCGCCAGCAGCCTGCGCGAGGAGCTGGAAGAGCGCGCCGCCATCACCGCTGGGCTGCCGGGCCTGGACTCGCCGGCGATGCTGCCGGCCGAGGGCATCGACCTCAAGGACTACCTGGCCAACCTCGAACAGGGGCTGATCCAGCAGGCTCTGGACGACGCCAACGGCGTGGTCGCCCGCGCCGCCGAGCGCCTGCGCATCCGCCGCACCACCCTGGTGGAGAAGATGCGCAAGTACGGCATGAGCCGCCGCGAGGAGGAAGTGGCGGAGGATTGACGCCGCTTGCCTTTGCGTTTCAATAAGCGCCTGAAAATAAAGGACTAATTTTTAGGCACGCAGATTGCTAAGACTCTGCCAGCCGACGCTTTCACGACGTCGGATGGAAGAGAGACAGCATGATGCCAGCCGTACCCCAGCAGCCCCAGCCGACCTCCAGCGATGCGCCGGAGGAGAACGGCCGCGCCGGCCTGGACCAGGCCTTCGCCCTGTTCAACCAGATGTCCACCCAGCTGAACCAGTCGTACAGCATGCTGGAGGCGCGGGTCAGCGAACTGAAGGGACAACTGGCCCTGGTCAGCGCCCAGCGCATGCAGGAGCTGGCGGAGAAGGAACGCCTGGCCAACCGCCTGCAGAGCCTGCTGGACCTGCTGCCCGGCGGCGTCATCGTCATCGACGGCCAGGGCGTGGTGCGCGAGGCCAACCCGGCGGCGCGCGGCCTGCTCGGCCAGCCGCTGGTGGGCATGCTGTGGCGCCAGGTCATCGCCCGCTGCTTCGCGCCGCGCAAGGATGACGGCCACGAGATTTCCCTGCGCGACGGGCGCCGCCTGTCCATCGCCACCCGCTCGCTGAACGGCGAGCCGGGGCAACTGGTACTGCTCAACGACCTCACCGAGACCCGCCGCCTGCAGGACCAGTTGGCTCGCCACGAGCGCCTGTCGGCCCTGGGCCGGATGGTCGCGTCCCTGGCCCACCAGATCCGCACGCCGCTGTCCGCGGCCATGCTCTACGCCGGCCACCTGAGCGAGCAGGCGCTGCCGCTGGAACAGCAGCAGCGCTTCGCCGGGCGCCTCAAGGAGCGCCTGCAGGAACTGGAGAACCAGGTGCGCGACATGCTGGTGTTCGCCCGCGGCGACCTGCCGCTGCCGGACCGCCTGAGCCCGGCGGAGCTGTTCGCCGGCCTGCGCGCCGCCGCCGAGGCCCATGTCGCCGGCCTGCAGCTGCGCTGGCAATGCGACGTGCGCGGCGGCGAGCTGCTGTGCAACCGCGACACCCTGGTCGGCAGCGTCCTCAACCTGCTGCACAACGCCATCCAGGCCGGCGGCCAGGACGTGCGCCTAAAAGTCCACCTCTACGCTCGCGGCGACAGCCTGCGCCTGGCCATCAGCGACAGCGGCCCGGGCATGGACGCCGCCACCCTGGCGCGCCTGGGCGAGCCCTTCTTCACCACCAAGACCACCGGCACCGGCCTCGGCCTTGCGGTGGTCAAGGCGGTGGCCAAGGCGCACCACGGCGAACTGCGCCTGCAATCGCGACCGGGCCGTGGCACCTGCGCCAGCCTGGTCCTGCCGCTGATCGCGGCCCCCGTCCGTGAACACAAGGAATAACCCCATGCCCGCCAGAATCCTGCTCGTCGAAGACGACCGCGCCCTGCGCGAAGCCCTCTCCGATACCCTGCTGATCGGCGGCTGCGAGTTCACCGCCGTGGACAGCGCCGAGGCGGCCCTGGTCGCCCTGCAGCGCGAGGCCTTCGGCCTGGTGGTAAGCGACGTCAACATGCCCGGTATGGACGGCCACCAGTTGCTCGGCCTGATCCGCGCCCGCTACCCGCAGCTGCCGGTGCTGCTGATGACCGCCTTCGGCGCCGTCGAGCGCGCCGTCGACGCCATGCGCCAGGGCGCCGCCGACTACCTGGTGAAACCCTTCGAGCCCAAGGTGCTGCTGGAGCTGGTGGCCCGCCATGCCCAGGGCCAGGCGGTCGCCGCCGAAGGCGAGGGCCCGGTGGCCATGGAGCCGGCCAGCCGCCAGTTGCTGGAGCTGGCTGCGCGGGTGGCGCGCAGCGATTCCACCGTGCTGATCTCCGGCGAGTCCGGCACCGGCAAGGAAGTGCTGGCGCGCTACATCCACCAGCAGTCGCCGCGCGCCAACAAGCCCTTCATTGCCATCAACTGCGCGGCCATCCCCGACAACATGCTCGAGGCCACCCTGTTCGGCCACGAGAAGGGCGCCTTCACCGGCGCCATCGCCGCGCAGCCGGGCAAGTTCGAGCTGGCCGACGGCGGCACCATTCTCCTCGACGAGATTTCCGAGATGCCCCTGGCCCTGCAGGCCAAGCTGCTGCGCGTGCTGCAGGAGCGCGAGGTGGAGCGCGTGGGCGCGCGCAAGCCGATCGAACTGGACATCCGCGTGCTGGCCACCACCAACCGCGACCTGCTCGGCGAGGTGGCGGCGGGGCGCTTCCGCGAGGACCTGTACTATCGCCTGTCGGTCTTCCCCCTGGCCTGGCGCGCCCTGCGCGAGCGCCCGGCGGACATCCTGCCGCTGGCCGAGCGCCTGCTGGCCAAGTACGTGAAGAAGATGAACCTGGGCGCGGTGAGCCTGGCCGCCGACGCCCGCGACGCCCTGCTGACGCACCCCTGGCCGGGCAACGTGCGCGAACTGGACAACGCCATCCAGCGCGCGCTGATCCTGCAGCAGGGCGGCCAGGTCCGTGCTCTGGACCTGTGCCTGAACGCCCCCATCGGCATGGCGCCCGTAGCACCCGTGATCCCCCTGGTACAGCCCGCCCCGGTGGCGGCCGCCGCCAGCGCCGGAATTCCGTCGGCGCCCGCGGACAACGCCGGCGGCCTCGGCGAAGACCTGCGCCGCCGCGAGTTCCAGATGATCATCGACACCCTGCGCAGCGAACGCGGCCGCCGCAAGGAAGCCGCCGAACGCCTGGGCATCAGCCCGCGCACCCTGCGCTACAAGCTGGCGCAGATGCGTGACGCGGGGATGGATGTGGAGGCCTACTTGTACGCCAGTTGAGTGGCGCCGGTTTCCCCTGTTCGGGCCCGCTGTTCGCGGGCCTTTTCTTTGTCTGGTGAGGGGCGTTTCCCGTGGTGGTTTCAGCGCTTGCCGGCAGTCGTGACGGCGGTGGGTGGCGCAGGGTTCTGCTTTTCCATGGAGGAAGGGCAGGGCATGTCGAGGCCAACGGAATTCGCCCGGGAACTGCGGCGTCGGCAAACCGACGCGGAGCGGTTGTTGTGGAGTCGCCTGCGGGATCGCCGGCTACTCGGCTGGAAATTCAGACGCCAGGTGCCGCTGGGGCCGTATGTGGTGGATTTCTATTGCCATGAGCGGCAACTGGTGGTGGAACTGGACGGCGGGCAGCATCTGGGAAACGTCGCGGATGTCGAGCGGGATGCCTGGTTGAGGGGCCAGGGGCTGCGGGTGTTGCGGTTCTGGAACCACGACGTGCTGGTGCGGACGGAGGGGGTGTTGGAGGCGATTCTGTTGGCATTGGAGTCTGGATAGAGCACCCTCACCCCAGCCCTCTCCCAGAGGGAGAGGGGGCCGTTCGGCGCGGCGATAGGCGATGGTTTTCTCCTGGCGCATAAGGTGTGGCCGGCACCGATGTTCCAGGCTGCATGCCTTGATTCGTACGGCAGAGGAGGGGCTCCCTCTCCCTCCGGGAGAGGGCTGGGGTGAGGGGGCTCTTTACCCCAACAGCCACATCCTACAAGTCCCCCCAAACCTGGCACCCTTGTTGCAATCCCCTATGCCAAAGCGCCGCGGCGTCAAAAAAGCCGCGGCCCGTAGTCAGAGGGAAAGCCAATGAGTCAGGGTATCGAGTTCAACCGCCTGCTGCTGGAAATGCGCTCCATGCAGATGGACGCCATGGCCAAGGCCAAGCCGGCCGCTTCGGCGCCGGCTGCCGTGGAGGGCGCGCCGAGCTTCTCGGACATGCTCGGCCAGGCGGTGAACAAGGTGAACTCCACCCAGCAGGCCGCCAGCGCGCTGGCCAATGCCTTCGAGGTGGGCCAGAGCAACGTCGACCTGACCGACGTGATGATCGCTTCGCAGAAGGCCAGCGTGTCCTTCCAGGCCATGACCCAGGTGCGCAACAAACTGGTCCAGGCCTACCAGGACATCATGCAGATGCCCATCTGAGCCACGGGGTAGGTAGATAGTTCATGGCCGAAGCCACTGTAGACAACCAGGTCCCCGCCAAAGCCGGCGCAGCCGAAATGCTGAAGAAGCCGCTGATGGGCCTGCAGTTCCTCGAGAACCTCGCCGAGATGCCGGTGCTGCGTCAGGTCGGCCTGCTGGTCGGGCTGGCGGCGAGCATCGCCATCGGCTTCGGCATGGTGCTGTGGTCCCAGCAGCCGGACTACAAGCCGCTGTACGGCAGCCTCAACGGCGTCGACGCCAACAAGGTGATCGAGACGCTGAACGCCGCCGACATCGGCTACAAGGTCGACCCCAACTCCGGCGCCCTGCTGGTCAAGGCCGACGACCTCGGCCGCGCCCGCATCAAGGTGGCCGGCGCCGGCCTGACGCCCACCGACAGCAACGTCGGCTTCGAGATTCTCGACAAGGAACAGGCCCTGGGCACCAGCCAGTTCATGGAGGCGACCAACTACCGCCGCGGCCTGGAAGGCGAACTGGCGCGCACCATCTCCAGCCTGAACAACGTCAAGGCCGCCCGCGTGCACCTGGCCATCCCGAAGAGCTCGGTGTTCGTCCGCGACGAGCGCAAGCCCACCGCCTCGGTGCTGGTCGAGCTGTACCCGGGGCGCAGCCTGGAGCCCAGCCAGGTGCTGGCGATCGTCAACCTGGTGGCCACCAGCGTGCCGGAACTGGACAAGTCCCAGGTCACCGTGGTCGACCAGAAGGGCAACCTGCTCTCCGACCAGCAGGAGCTTTCCGAGCTGACCATGGCCGGCAAGCAGTTCGACTATTCCCGGCGCATGGAAAGCATGTTCACCCAGCGCGTGCACAGCATCCTGCAGCCGGTGCTGGGCGACGGCCGCTACAAGGCCGAGGTGTCCGCCGACGTCGACTTCAGCGCCGTGGAATCCACCGCCGAGTCCTACAACCCGGACCAGCCGGCCCTGCGCAGCGAGCAGGTGAACAACGAGGAACGCCAGAACAGCAACGGCCCGCAGGGCGTGCCGGGGGCGCTGTCGAACCAGCCGCCGGGCCCGGCCAGCGCGCCGCAGCAGACCGGCAAGAGCGCCGGCGGCGATTTCGTCGCCCCGGGCCAGCCGCTGAAGGACGCCAACGGCCAGACCATCATCGACCCGAAGACCGGCCGTCCGGTGCTGGCGCCGTACCCCACCGACAAGCGCGAGCAGAACACCCGCAACTACGAGCTGGACCGTTCCATCAGCTACACCAAGCAGCAGCAGGGCCGCCTGCGCCGGCTTTCCGTCGCGGTGGTGCTGGACGACCACATGGTCGCCGATCCCAAGACCGGCGAAGTCAGCCACAAGCCCTGGAGCGCCGACGAACTGGCGCGCTTCACCCGCCTGGTGCAGGACGCGGTGGGCTACGACGCCAGCCGTGGCGACAGCGTCAGCGTGATCAACGCGCCCTTCGCCCCGGAGCAGAACCTGGAGATCGCCTCGCCGCCGTTCTACTCGCAGCCCTGGTTCTGGGACATCGTCAAGCAGGTGCTGGGCATCGTCTTCATCCTGGTGCTGGTGTTCGGCGTGCTGCGCCCGGTGCTGAACAACCTCGCCGGCAACAAGAGCAAGGCCCTGGTGGCCGGCGCCGGTGGCGACATGGCCCTGGGCGAGATGGGTGGCCTGGAAGGCGAGCTTGCCGAGGACCGCGTCAGCCTGGGCGGCCCGCCGAGCATCCTGTTGCCCAGCCCCAGCGAGGGGTACGATGCGCAGCTGAACGCGATCAAGAGCCTGGTGGCTCAGGACCCGGGCCGCGTGGCCCAGGTAGTGAAGGATTGGATCAACTCCGATGAGTGATGCGGTATGAGCGAGACCCGGTTGAACGCCAAACTGACCAAGGTCGACAAGGCTGCGATTCTCCTGCTGTCCCTCGGCGAGACCGACGCGGCCCAGGTGCTGCGGCACATGGGCCCGAAGGAAGTGCAGCGGGTCGGCGTGGCCATGGCGCAGATGCGCAACGTGCATCGCGAGCAGGTCGAGCAGGTGATGAGCGAGTTCGTCGAGGTGGTCGGCGACCAGACCAGCCTGGGCGTCGGCGCCGACGGCTACATCCGCAAGATGCTCACCCAGGCCCTGGGCGAGGACAAGGCCAACAACCTCATCGACCGCATCCTGCTGGGCGGCAACACCAGCGGCCTGGACAGCCTGAAGTGGATGGAGCCGCGCGCTGTGGCCGACGTCATCCGCTACGAGCACCCGCAGATCCAGGCCATCGTCGTCGCCTACCTGGACCCGGACCAGGCCGCCGAAGTGCTCAGCCACTTCGACCACAAGGTGCGCCTGGACATCGTCCTGCGCGTGTCCTCGCTGAACACCGTGCAGCCCTCGGCGCTGAAGGAACTCAACCTGATCCTCGAGAAGCAGTTCGCCGGCAACGCCAACGCCACCCGCACCACCATGGGCGGGGTGAAGCGCGCGGCGGACATCATGAACTACCTCGACAGCTCGGTGGAGGGCGCCCTGATGGACGCCATCCGCGACGTCGACGAAGACCTCTCCGGGCAGATCGAGGACCTCATGTTCGTCTTCGACAACCTCGCCGATGTCGACGACCGCGGCATCCAGGCGCTGCTGCGCGAAGTGTCCTCGGACGTGCTGGTGCTGGCCCTCAAGGGCTCGGACGAGGGCATCCGCGAGAAGATCTTCCGCAACATGTCCAAGCGCGCCGCCGAACTGCTGCGCGACGACCTGGAGGCCCGCGGCCCGGTGCGCGTCAGCGAAGTGGAGGGCGCGCAGAAGGAAATCCTCACCATCGCCCGGCGCATGGCCGACTCCGGCGAGATCGTCCTCGGCGGCAAGGGTGGCGAGGAGATGATCTAAGTGAGTGGTCCCGCGAAACCCAAGGGCGAGGAACACGATGGCCTGATCCGCGCGCGCGACGTCGCCGGCTTCGACCGCTGGGCGCTGCCCAGCTTCGACCCGGTGGTGGAACGGCCGCCGGAGCCTGCGCCCGAGCCGCAGGCGCCGGAAACCCCGGCGGTGGAGGAAGTCCCCGTCGAGGAAGTCAAACCGCTGACGCTCGAAGAACTCGAAGCGATCCGCCAGGACGCCTACAACGAAGGCTTCGCCACCGGCGAGAAGGACGGCTTCCACGCCGGCCAGCTCAAGGCCCGACAGGAGGCCGAGGTGGCGCTGCAGGAGCGCCTGGCTGGCCTGGAGACACTGATGGGCCAGCTGTTCGAGCCCATCGCCGAGCAGGACCTGCTGATCGAGCAGATGCTGGTCAACCTGGTCGGCCAGGTGGCGCGCCAGGTCATCCAGCGCGAGCTGGAGGGCGACTCCAGCCAACTGCGCCAGGTATTGCGCGAGGCGCTCAAGCAACTGCCGATGGGCAGCGACAACGTGCGCATCCACGTCAATCCGCAGGACTTCGAACTGGTCAAGGCGCTGCGCGACCGCCACGAGGAAAGCTGGCGCATCCTCGAGGACGAGCAGCTACTGCCCGGCGGCTGCCGCATCGAGACCGAGCATTCGCGCATCGACGCCAGCATCGAGACGCGCCTGGCGCAGATCACCAAGCAGCTCTTCGAACAGCAACGCGAGCAGGCCACCCACGCCCTGGAGCCGGACCTGCACATCGACCTGGACCAGCCCGATGCGCCTTGACCGGGTGAGTTTCGCCAAGCGCCTGGAAGGTTATATGGAAGCCGCCAAACTGCCGGCGCAGCCGGTGGTGGAGGGCCGCCTGCTGCGCATGGTCGGCCTGACCCTGGAGGCCGAGGGCCTGCAGGCTGCGGTGGGCAGCCGCTGCATGGTGATCAACGACAGCGGCTACCACTCGGTGCAGGTGGAAGCCGAGGTCATGGGCTTCTCCGGCGGCAAGATCTTCCTCATGCCGGTCGGCAGCCTCGCCGGCATCGCCCCTGGCGCCCGCGTGGTGCCGCTGCCCGACAGCGGCCGCCTGCCCATGGGCATGTCCATGCTCGGCCGCGTGCTCGACGGCGTTGGCCGCGCGCTGGACGGCAAGGGCGGGATGCGCGCCGAGGACTGGGTGCCCATGGATGGCCCGACCATCAACCCGCTCAAGCGCGAGCCGATCCACGAACCCATGGACGTCGGCATCCGCTCGATCAACTCGCTGCTCACCGTCGGCCGCGGCCAGCGCCTGGGCCTGTTCGCCGGCACCGGCGTGGGCAAGTCGGTGCTGCTGGGCATGATGACCAAGTACACCAAGGCCGACATCATCGTGGTCGGGCTGATCGGCGAACGGGGCCGCGAGGTGAAGGAATTCATCGAGCACATCCTCGGCGAGGAAGGCCTCAAGCGTTCGGTGGTGGTCGCATCCCCCGCCGACGACGCGCCGCTGATGCGCCTGCGCGCAGCCATGTACTGCACGCGCATCGCCGAATACTTCCGCGACAAGGGCAAGAACGTCCTGCTGCTGATGGACTCGCTGACGCGCTTCGCCCAGGCCCAGCGCGAGATCGCCCTGGCCATCGGCGAGCCGCCGGCGACCAAGGGCTACCCGCCATCGGTGTTCGCCCGCCTGCCGCGCCTGGTGGAGCGCGCCGGCAACGGCGAGAAAGGCGGCGGTTCGATCACCGCCTTCTACACCGTGCTCAGCGAGGGCGACGACCAGCAGGACCCGATCGCCGACTCCGCCCGCGGCGTGCTCGACGGCCACTTCGTGCTGTCGCGCCGGCTGGCCGAGGAAGGCCATTACCCGGCCATCGACATTGAGGCCTCGATCAGCCGGGTGATGCCCCAGGTGGTCAGCCCCGAGCAACTGCAGCACGCCCAGCGCTTCAAGCAGCTGTGGTCGCGCTACCAGCAGAGCCGCGACCTGATCAGCGTCGGCGCCTACGTCGCCGGCGGCGATGCCGAGACCGATCTGGCCATCCAGCGCTTCCCGGTGATGCGCCAGTTCCTCCGCCAGGGCCTGAACGAAAGCCAGAGCCTGGAAGACAGCGCCCAGCTGCTGGACGCCGTGCTGTCCGGCAAGGCCGGCTGAGGTTGCCGCACCATGCCTGAGGCCCGCCTGCCATGAACCGCCGCGCCGACCGTTTGGCTCCTGTCGTGGAAATGGCCCTGAAGGCCGAACGCGAGGCCGCGCGCCAGCTCGGCCAGGCGCAGAACCAACTGCTCCAGGCGCAGCGCAAGCTGGCCGAGCTGGAGCGCTTCCGCGCCGACTACCAGCAGCAGTGGATCGACCGTGGCCGCCAGGGCGTCAGCGGCCAGTGGCTGCTGGACTACCAGCGCTTCCTGGCGCAGCTGGAAAACGCCGTGGAGCAGCAGAACCGCAGCCTGGCCTGGCACCAGGACGTGGTGGAGAAGGCGCGTGTCACCTGGTCGGAGAAGTACGCCCGCCTGGAGGGCCTGCGCAAGCTGGTGGAACGCTATCGCGAAGAAGCGCGGCTGCTGGCCGACAAACAGGAACAGAAGCAGCTCGACGAATTCGCCCAGCGCCTGCGGCCGCCGGTCTACTGAAGGCGGGGAGCCTGCGCTCCCCGGGACAGTCTCATAGTGGAATCTGGTATTGCGCCAGCTTGCTGCGTTGTTCCGGACCTATGTAGTCCTTGTTCACCAGTTGGGCGAAACGCTGGAAATCACGACGGGCGTCGTCCGTCTGCTGCAGGCTGTCATAGGCTCGACCGCGTTCCCAGTAGGCCCAGGCATAGTCCTTCTGCTGGCGCAGACCGGCGCTGAACGCTTCTGCGGCTTCGCGATACCGGCCCAGGTCGTACAGCGCCTGGCCCAGGTGGTAGTAGGTGGGCATGTGGAAGCCGGTGCCCTTGCCGGTCTCGCCCAGACCGTTGTCTATATTGCCCTGCACCAGTTCCAGGGCTTTCTCCCGCTGGCCATTGAGACGGTAATAGCGGCTCAGCGTCAGGGTGTCTCGCGGATTGGTTCCGTTGTTGAGGCGGATTGCGCTCTCCATGGCGGTTATCGCCTTGGCATAGTCGTGCATCCGCTCCGAAGCCGCATCCGCCTGGATCAGGTACATGGTGCGCAGTACCTTCGGACTCGGAGGATTCTGCGCCACGCACTGGCCGGCCAGATCGTAGAGCTGCCGGCCCATGGCGAGCGTATTGACGTTCTCGTTCCTGTCATACAGGTTCAGGGCGTCTCGGCAGGGCACCAGCCTTGGGTCGAGCGGCTTGTTCGCGCAGCCGGCGAGCAGCGACGAGACCAGCAGCAGGCTGGCGATTGAGGAATGTGAAAGCTTCATCGCGGCATCCTTGTCAGTCGAGCAGGTGGGCGTTCAGGTCGGGGCGATAGACCTGTAGCAGTGGTGGCGTGACCGTGCCTTGCAATGAGCACATCACCTTGACCCGACCGTTGAACGGCGGTTCCTTGCCGGGCTCGACCAGCAGGACACGCTCGACCTGGCCGAAGGGTGTTGGCACGCCGGCCCCGGCGAGACCTTCGGTGCGCCACTTGAGCATGGGGTCGCCGATCTTGCGCATTTCCACCCGGGCCCAGCTCTCGCCACGCTTGGTCAGGCGCCCGGCATCGACGATCAATGGGCGCAGGCGTTCCTGCACCTCGTCCACCGAGCCCTCGGCGACGAAGCCCCAGAAGAGGAAGTCGCCCATGCCGTTCACCGAAGAGGCCTCGTCGTAGTAGCCCACCAGACGCACGCCTTGCACTTCCAGTGGCGTGGCGAAGGCCTGGTAGCGGCCGCCTTCGAGCAGGCGGTCGCCGACATTGGGCGAGGCGACACCATCATGGACGGCGAGGGTCAGGTTGCTGGCCAGTGCCGATGCTTCGGCGGGCAGGGCGCGGAAGAATCCGTCATCGCACTGGGCGAACTTCTGAAACAGTTGCTCGGGAGTGTCGGCAAGGGCTTGGCTGCAGGTCAGGGCCAGGCCCAGCAGCCAGGGGCTGAGGCGGATGCTTGGCATAGGTTCGTCCATGAGGGGAGGGGAAAAATCGTCGGCAGACTACTGAGCAGGGAGTGGCTTCGGCAAGTGGCAATTTGTCTCTGCGCGCCATGCTAGTCTGCATTCAGACCCGCCTTCGGAGCCAATCGTCGATGTCCGCCCCACCCGTTGCGTTGGAGTATTGCCAGCCGTCCCGGTTCGGGCGGTGGATGTCGACATGCGTCTGAATCTTTCCCTGTTGCATGCGCATCCGCGGTTGATCGCGGCGGTGCTCATAGCGACCCTGGTGGCGCTGGCATGCTATCGGCTGGAGCCGATGATCCGCGTGCTGGTGGGTTGGAATTGCATGGCCTGGCTGTATACCGCGCTGATCGCCGGGTTGGCGATCAGCGCCCGGCCGGAGGACGCCCGCCTGCTAGCCGAGGTGGAGGACGAGAACGCCGAAGCAGTGCTGGTGCTGGTCAGCGCCGCGGCCATCGCCAGCCTGGTGGCGATCGTCTACGAGCTGGCCGGCGCGCGACAGCTGCCGGGGAGCGAGCGGCTGCTGCGCTACGCCTTCACCGGCAGCACGGTTTTGGGTTCCTGGTTCCTCATCGGGACCATCTTCGCCATGCACTACGCGCGCATGTTCTACACGGCGGCGGACGGCGAGGCGCCGCTGCAGTTCCCCGACCGCGGGCGGCAGCCGGACTACTGGGACTTCGCCTACTTCTCCTTCACCCTCAGCGTCGCCGTGCAGACCTCGGACGTGGCCATCGCCTCGCCGGCGCTGCGCCGGGTAGCGCTGGCGCAGTCGATCATCTGCTTCCTGTACAACACGGCGATCCTCGGCCTGAGCATCAACATCGCCGCCGGCATCCTCGGCTGACGCGCCTCAGTGGCGCCAGAAGGCCGGGGTGAACAGCACCAGCACGGTGAGGATCTCCAGGCGCCCGGCGAGCATGCCGGCGCACAGCAGCCACTTGGCGGCATCCGGCAGGGACGAGAAGTTGCCCGAGGGGCCGATCACCGGGCCCATGCCCGGGCCGACGCCGGAGACGGTGCTGGCGGCGCCGGTCAGCGCGGTCATCCAGTCCAGGCCGAGGAAGGTCAGGGCCAGGCCCAGGCCGCCGACGGTGGCGCCGAAGAAGAACGAGAAGGTCAGGATCGAACGCACGATCTCCTCGTCCAGGCGGTGGCCGTTGTAGCTCTGGCGCAGCACCGCGCGCGGGTGGATGAGCTGGTACAGGCTGGCCTTGAGCAGGATGTAGGCGACCTGGAAGCGGAAGATCTTCAAACCGCCGGCGGTGGAGCCGGAGCAGCCGCCGATGAAGCCCAGGTAGAAGAACACCATGATCGAGAAGTGGCCCCACAGGCTGTAGTCGCCCAGGGCGAAGCCGGTGGTGGTGACCACCGAGGTGACGTTCACCGCGACGATGCGCAAGGCGTCCTGCCAGGACAGGTCGGAATTGAAGGCGTACCAGGTGCCCATCACCAGCCAGGTGAATACCAGCAGGCCGATGAAGCCGTGCACCTGGCTGTCCTTGAGCAGCGCCTTGCGATGGCCGCGCAGGGTGGCGACGTAGAGGGCGAAGGGCAGGCTGCCGAGGATCATGATCACCACCGCCACCCAGTGCACCGCCGGCTGGTGCCACTTGGCCAGGGACTGGTCGGAGGTGGAGAAACCGCCGGTGGAGATCGCCGACATGGCGTGGTTGAGCGAATCGAACAGGCCCATGCCGGCCCACCACAGGCCCAGGGTGCCGAGGATGGTGATGCTGACGTACACCGCGACTATGTACTTGGCGACCATGTGCGAGCGCGGCATGACCTTGTCGCTGCGGTCCGAGGATTCGGTCTGGAACAGGCGCATGCCGCCGATGCGTAGCATCGGCAGGATCGCCACCGCCATGCCGATGAAGCCGATGCCGCCCAGCCAGTGCAGCATCGAGCGCCAGATGAGGATGCCCGGCGACATGTTGTCCAGCCCGGAAAGCACCGTCGAGCCGGTGGCGGTGATGCCCGACATGCTCTCGAAGAAGGCGTCGGTGACGCTCATGTGGCGGGCGATGATGAAGGGCAGGGCGGAGAAGAAGCAGACGATCACCCAACTGGAGACCGTGAGCATGTACATGTCCCGCGGGCGCAGGTGGGCCTGCTCGGGGCGGCCCGGCAGGACCAGGCCGAGGCCGGCGCTGAAGGTGATCAGGCTCGACCAGATGTAGGGCGAGAGTTCCTGCGGGCGGTGGTAGTAGAGCAGGGTGGCCATGGGCACCAGCATGGCCACCGCCAGGGTGATCAGGAACAGGCCGATGATGTATCCGAGGGTGCGTAGTGTCGGCAGCGCCATGAAGCGGACTCGATGGACATGAACCCTCCATTGTACCTGCCCCGGGCGCGATGCGCAGCGCGCCGGAGGGCTCTTCACAACGGCTGCGCAATCGCTAGAATTCTGCGCTGCCCGCCGGCGCTCGCCGGTTTCTTCTGGTGCATTCGCACATCATGTCCATCGACAATCCGTGTTTGAACTGTGGCGCCTGCTGCGCGCATTTCCGTGTGTCCTTCTACTGGGGCGAGTGCCGTTCCGCCGGCGGCAACGTACCCGACGACCTGGTGGTGCAGGTCGGCCCGTACCATGCCGCCATGCGCGGCACCGAGGCCAAGCCGGTGCGCTGCGTGGGGTTGCTGGGCGAGGTCGGCTGTGGCGTGCGCTGCACGGTCTACGAGCAGCGCTCCAGCACCTGCCGGGAATTCGAGGCCTCCTGGGTCGACGGCCAGCACAACCCCAACTGCGACGCGGCCCGCGCCGCCTACGGCCTGCCGCCGCTGACGCCGCCGTTGCAGCCGATCGTCACGCCGTCGCCGGAGCGGGTGGCTTGACTGTGAGCGCATGACTTTGGGCTCCCTGTAGGAGCGAGCTTGCTCGCGAATGGAGTTTCCCGGTAGCTGCAGTGTTTTCGACGGACTCCGTTCCCTCTCCCCAACCCTCTCCCTGAAGGGAGAGGGGGCTTGTCCGTGCCGAGAGAAGGAGTGGTTTCAGCCGGAGGCCTTCGGAATTGCCGGCTGACTCAGGACTGTCAAAACGCACCGAACGGTCCCCTCTCCCTTCAGGGAGAGGGTTAGGGAGAGGGCGCTCTCAGGACGAACACCAGTGTTCGCCGATAGAACTGTTCGCGAGCAAGCTAGCTCCTACACGGATACGAAGCACCCTGGCTGCAGGTGAGCAGGCAGATGAGAAGCCTTTGCGATTACAATGGCCGTCCTTGTGTGTACAGGAGGTAGCCCATGGAGGCCTACGAAGCGCTGGTCAACCGTGTATCCCATGCCCGCCTGGGCGAGCCGGCGCCCACTGCCGGGCAGCTCGAGCGGCTGTTCCGCGTCGCACTGCGCGCGCCGGACCATGGGCAGTTGCGCCCGTGGCGCTTCCTCACGGTGGAAGGCGAGGCGCGGCAGCAACTGGGTGAGTTGTTCGCCCGTGCGCTGAATGCCGAACAACCCGACGCCAGCCCCGAGGCGCTGGCCAAGGCCCGCGCCATGCCGTTGCGCGCGCCGACCCTGGTGGTGGCCATCGCGCGCCTGCAGGAGCACCCCAAGGTGCCGGAGATCGAGCAGATGCTGGCCGCTGGCTGTGCCGCCTACGGCATCGTCCAGGCGGCTTTCGTCGAGGGGCTGGGGGCCATGTGGCGCACCGGCGCCATGGCTTTCGATCCAGTCGTGCACCAGGGCCTGGGCCTGGCGGCCAACGAGCGCATCGTCGGCTTCATCTACCTGGGCACGCCCATGGGTGAGCTGCGCCAGCCGGCGCCGCTGGACCCGGCGGCCTTCGTCAGCGCCTGGCGGGGCTGAGCGGCAGGCTCAGGCGGACTTTCCAGCGCGCCCCGCCGGCCCGCCAGAGCAGCCGGCCGCCCTGCCAGGCGGCCAGGCGCTGGGCGGCGCGCAGGGCCCGGGGCAGCCAGCGCCGGGCCTGTTCGTCGGTGCCGCCGAGGTCCAGGCGCAGCAGGCCGCGCTCCAGGCGCGGTTCCAGCACGATGGCGGCGTCCTGCTGCCATTCCACCGCGGTATCCAGCAATTCATCCAGGGCTTCGTGCAGCGCCTGCGGCCAGCTGTGCAGCGGCCAGGTGCCGCCGCGCGGCAGGCTCAGGCGCAGTTCCGGCCAGCGGCGCCGCCAGCGCTGCGCCAGCAGCCCCAGTTCCACCGCCAGCACCAGGCTCTGCGGCTCGTCCCGCGGGCGCTCGCGTGGCAGGCCGGCGGCCGCCAACGGCAGGGCCGGAGTGGGGGACGGCAGGTATTCGGCGGCTAGGTTCATGATCGGGCTCCGAGGTCAGGCAGCGTGGCGCGCCAGCGGTATTTCCAGGGTGGCGACGAAACCGCCGTCGGGGTGATTGGCCAGGCGTAGGCGGCCGGCGTGGCGCTCCACCGCGCGGCGGGCGATGGCCAGGCCCAGACCGTGGCCGGGGCTGTCCTGGTTGGGCGCGCGGAAGAAGGGTTCGCCCAGCTGCGCCAGGTGCTCGGCATCGGCTCCCGGGCCGTGGTCGCGGACGCGCACGCGCAGCACGGCGCCGTCGCTGTCGGCTTCGACCTCCAGCGGCTTGTCCGTCGGGTTGAAGCGCAGGGCGTTGCGCAGCAGGTTGTCCAGCGCCCGTTCGAGCATGTCGGGCCAGCCGTCCAGGGCCAGGTCGGCGGGAACCCGCAGCTGGATGTGCTGTTCCGGGGAAAGCAACTGGGCGTCCTCGCGCAGGCGTTCGAGCAGCGGCAGCAGTTCGACGCGGCTGGTCGGCCCGGGCTCGGCGTCCAGGCGGGCGAGGGCGAGGATTTCGGCGATCAGCGCTTCCAGGCGGTCGCATTCCTGCTCCAGGCGTGGCCACATGCTGGCGCGCTGTTCGGGGCTGGCGCGCTCGGCCAGGGCCAGGGCGATGCGCAGGCGCGCCAGCGGCGAGCGCAGTTCGTGGGAAACGTCGCGCAGCAGCTGGCGCTGGCTGCTGATCAGCCGTTGCAGGCGCGCGCCCATGCGGTTGAAGTCGCGGGCCAGCACGCCCAGCTCGTCGCCGCGGCGGGCCAGGCGCGCCAGGCTGTCCTGCTGGTAGGCGGTCTGGCCGAGGTCGTGCACGGCGCGGCGCAGGCGGTTGAGCGGGCGGGTGATGGAAAGCGTCACCAGCAGGCTGAAGATGGTCAGCACCACCAGGGCGATGCCCAGCGCGCTGAGCGGCCACAGCAGGCTGCCGCGGTGCCAGGCTTCCAGCGCGCCGTGGGGAATCCGGTAGATGAACAGGTAGGTGTGGTCGCTTTCCGCGCTGGTGTATTCCTGGCTGAGCTGGCGCCAGGGGAAGCGCGGCAGGTTCCGGCGGTCGAAACCTTCGTCGTTGTTGCGCCGTGGCGGGCGCGGCAGGTAGGTGCCGTCGACCAGGCGCTGGCCGCTTTCGTCGAGCACCTGCACCGACAGGTCGTAGTCGCGGCGGCGTTGCTCCAGCAACTGCTGGGCGGCGGCGGGGCCCTGGTTCTCGTAGAGCCGCGTCCATTGCTGGGCGAGGTCGTGCATGCCGGGGTAGCGGGCGATGATCCAGGTGTCCTGGTTCAGCGCGCGACCGAGCAGGATGGACAGGCCGGCAACCAGCAGCAGGGCGAGCCAGAAGGCGGCGAGGATTCGCCAGAAGAGCGAGCGCATGGTCTTTCGGTTCAGTCGCATGTCCGTTTCGGGTCAGGGGCGCGGGCACGCCGAGGCGCCGGGGGTGAGCCCGGCGCCCGGGTGGCTGGCGCTATCAGTTGGTCTTGCCATCCTTCTGCGCTTTCCATTGCTGGAACTCGGCCCATTCGGCCTTGCGCTGCTCGCGCTCTTTCTTCAGCTCGTCGAACTTCTTCTGCTGTTCGGGCGTCAGGAGCGCGCGGATGTCCTTCTGCGTCTTGTCGTGGCTGGCCTTGAGCTCGTCCTGCATGGCCTTCTGGTCGGCGGCCGAGAGTTTGCTCAGGTATTTGTCGGTGATGTCGTGGCGGCTCTTCATCGAGTCGCCCATCAGCTTGCCGACCTGCTGGCGCTGCTCAGGGCTCAGGTTCAGGGCCTTGAAGGGGCCGTTCCAGCCGCCGCGCGGGCCGTGACCGTCCTTCATGTGGCCGCCCATCATATGGGCGGGCGGCGGCGGGGTATCGGTTGGGACCGGCGTGGCAGCCATGGCCAGGGTCGGCAGGGCGGCGGCGAACATCAGGGCGGTGAGGGTCTTGCGCATGAATCTTCTCCTTTCGTGGACCGGTTTCTGAACCGGATGTGCCCAGTCTAGGGATGGCAAGGTCAAGGGCGGTCAGGGCCGGGTAAAGCTTCGGTAAAGATTGCGTCTACCGCTCTGGGGCGGGGTTCCCGGCCGTCCGCTCAGGGCGCGTAGAAGTAGCCGCGCCCGCGCAGGGCGAGGATGCGTGGACGCCCGTCCGGGTGCGCGCCGAGCTTCTTGCGCAGGTTGCTGACGTGCATGTCCAGGCTGCGGTCGTAGAGCGTCAGCTTGCGGCCCAGGGCGATCTGCGCCAGGGCCTGCTTGTCCAGCGGCTCGCCGGGCTGGCGCAGCAGCGCTTCGAGGATGCGGCTCTCGGACAGCGTCAGGCTGACCTCCTGGCCGGCGACGCTGGCCACGCCGCGGGCCAGGTTCAGGCTCAGGTCGCCGAGGTCGACCTGGGCGCTGGGCTGTGCCGGGTGGCTGCGGCGCAGCACGGCGCGCAGGCGCGCGGTCAGCTCGCGCGGATCGCACGGCTTGGCCAGGTAGTCGTCGGCGCCCAGTTCCAGGCCGAGGATGCGGTCCAGCGGCTCGCCGCGGGCGGAGAGCATCAGCACCGGCAGGTCGGGGTGTTCGCTGCGCAACTGCTTGAGCAGCTCCAGGCCGCTGCCGTCGGGCAGCATCACGTCCAGCACCACGGCGTCCGGCGTGCGGCTGGCCAGGGCGCTACGGGCCGCGCCGCCATCGTGGCTGGCGCGCACGCTGAAGCCTTCCTGGGTCAGCCAGGTGCACAGCAGTTCGCACAGTTCACGGTCGTCGTCGATCAGCAGCAGCTCACTCATTGCTCGGGCTTCTTTCAGTTGATCCATTCGCGCCGCCGGCGGCGTCGGCCGCGGCTCAGGGCGCCGAGGACGAAGGCGACCAGGGCGACGGCGCCGCCGGTCGCGAACCAGGTCTGCTCGTCGCTGAGCAGACGCGGCGGTTGTTGGGCCTGCAGCTCGCGCAGTTGCAGCTTCAGGCGCTGGTTTTCCTGGCGCAGGCGGCCCACCACGGCGCTTTCCGCCCCTTGCAGCTGGGCGAGGTCGTCGCTGGCCGGGGTCGGCGCGGCAGTGGGAGCCGGCATGGCGCCGGGGCCGTCGGTGGTGGGCTCCTCGCCGAGGGCGGCGAGCGGCAGGCTCAGGCAGAACAGCAGGGGCAGCAGATGACGTCGGGACATCGGAACTCCTTGTACGCTGATGAGCCGCCGGGCACCGCGCTCCGGGCGCTGTCCGGTCGCGGGGCCGGGCCTGGGGGGCCGGCCATGCGGCGTCGTCCGTCCGCCGCCGCTCGCCGGTTTACGGCAGGACTTTCTTGAACGGCTTGACCACGACTTCGGCGTAGACGCCGGCGGCGCGGTACGGGTCGGCATCGGCCCAGGCCTGGGCGGCGGCCAGCGACTCGAACTCGGCGACGATCAGGCTGCCGGTGAAGCCGGCCGCGCCCGGGTCGGGGCTGTCGATGGCCGGGTGCGGCCCGGCCAGGACCAGGCGGCCCTCGTCCTTGAGCAGCTCGAGGCGGGCCAGGTGCGCCGGCCGCGCGGCCAGGCGGCGTTCTTGGGAAGCGGTGATGTCGCGGGCGATGATTGCGTAGAGCATGTCAGTCCTTGGGCTTTTCGCCGGTTGGGGCGTCGTGCATGTGGCGGGCCAGGAACACGCCCTGGCCGATCAGGAAGAGCAGGGTCATGCCCAGGCTGCCGAACACCTTGAAGTCCACCCAGAAACGCTCGAAGGTGAAGGCGACGAACAGCTGGATGCAGCCGCAGAACACGAAGAACAGCACCCAGGCCAGGTTCAGGCGCTGCCAGATCGGTTCCGGCAGGTGCACGGCATGGCCCATGATGCGCTGGATCAGCGGCCGGCGGTCGCCCACCAGGGTGCTGCCGAGGAAGCCCAGGGCGAACAGCCAGTTGACCACCGGGGCCTTCCACTTGAGGAAGGTCTCGCTGTGGAAGGCCAGGGTCATGCCGCCGAACACCAGGCAGGCGGCCAGGGTCAGCCACTGGCCCTTGTCCAGCTTGCGCTGCTTGATCAGCAGCGCGCCGTAGACCACCACGGAGGAGGCGATCAGCACCGCGGTGGCGCTGTAGATGCCGCCCAGGCTGAAGGAGTGTCCGGCGAGTTCGACCGTGCGCGGGTCCAGCTTGTAGACGATGAAGAACAGGATGAGGGGGATGAAATCGATGAATTGCTTCATTACGGCAGCCAGAGCCCAGTTGTGGCGGCATAATACCAACCTGCGGAAGAACTGAAATAGTCACCCGTCTCGTGCCGTTGCGCTCGCACGCCGTGAATCGCCGCCGCGCAGCGTCTATACAGAAGTAAAACCCGTCCCGGTATGCCCATGCGTGTCGACCTGCATTGCCATAGCACCGCCTCCGACGGCCAGCTGCCGCCCGCCGCCGTGGTGGCCCGCGCGCACCAGCGCGGCGTGCGCCTGCTCGCCCTGAGCGACCACGACACCCTGGAGGGCCTGCCCGAGGCGCGCGCCGCCGCCGAGGAACTGGGGGTGACCCTGGTCAACGGCGTGGAGCTGTCCTGCACCTGGGGCGGGGCGACCATCCACGTCCTGGGTTACGCCTTCGACAGTGCCGCCGAGCCGCTGGTTCGCGCCCTGGACGAGCTGCACCGCGGGCGCTGGGCGCGCGCCGAGGAGATCGGCCGGCGCCTGGAGGCCAAGGGCATGCCCGGCGCCTTCGAGGGCGCGCGGGCCATCCAGCGCGAACTGGGCGACAGCGAAAACGCCCCGGCGCGCCCGCACTTCGCCGAGTTTCTGGTGCGCGCCGGCTACGTCGCCGAGCGCGCCGAGGCCTTCCGCAAGTGGCTGGGCGCCGGCAAGCTGGGCGACGTCAAGCAGCACTGGCCGAGCCTCGCCGAGGCGGTCGGCACCCTGCGCGCGGCGGGGGCCTGGGTCAGCCTGGCGCACCCCTACCAGTACGATTTCACCCGCACCAAGCGGCGCAAGCTGATCGCCGACTTCATCGACGCCGGCGGCCACGCCATCGAAGTGGTCAACGGCCTGCAGCCGGCCGAGCAGGTCGGCGTGCTGAGCATCCTGGCCCGCGAATTCGGCCTGCTGGTCAGCGCCGGCAGCGATTTCCACGGCCCCAGCGACTGGTCGGAGCTGGGGCTGTACCGGCCCGTGCCGGACGACCTTCCGCCCTTGTGGACGCGCTTCGCCGGCGCGGCCCGGGCCCTCGAGGAGACTTCATGAGCCAGTTTTTCCAGGTCCATCCTGAAAACCCCCAGCCACGCCTGATCAAGCAGGCGGTGGAGATCGTCCGCCAGGGCGGGGTGATCGCCTATCCCACCGATTCCTCCTACGCCCTGGGCTGCCGCCTGGGCGAGAAGGGCGCGGTGGAGCGCATCCGCCGGCTGCGCAAGCTCGATGACAAGCACAACTTCACCCTGGTGTGCCGCGACCTGTCCGAGCTGGGCCTGTACGCCAAGGTCGACACCCGTCTGTTCCGCCTGCTCAAGGCCCACACGCCGGGGCCCTACACCTTCATCCTCGACGCCACCCGCGAGGTGCCGCGCATGCTGCTGCACCCCAAGCGCCGCACCATCGGCCTGCGCGTGCCGGCCTGCCCGATCGCCCAGGCGCTGCTGCAGGAACTGGGCGAGCCGCTGATGAGCGTGAGCCTGATCATGCCCGGCGAGACCGAGCCGATGAGCGACCCCTATGAAATGCGCGGCGCGCTGGAACACCAGGTGGACCTGGTGCTGGACGGTGGCCACGGCGGCGTCGAGGCTTCCACGGTGATCAACCTCACCGGCGAGGAGCCGGAGGTGATCCGCGTCGGCTGCGGCGACCCGGCCCCCTTCGAGGCCTACGCCTGAAGCGCTCTTCCATACTGCCGCCCTTGCCGAGGTCCCGCGCTTGAGCAATGTCGAATCCCAGCGCCGTGTGCTGTCCGGCATGCGCCCCACCGGGCGTCTGCACCTGGGCCACCTGCACGGCGTGCTGCGGAACTGGGTGCGCCTGCAGCACGAGTACGAATGCTTCTTCTCCATCGTCGACTGGCATGCCCTGACCACCGAATACGACGACGTCGGGCCGATCCGCCAGCACGTCCGCGACATGGCCGTGGACTGGCTGGCGGTGGGCGTCAGCCCCAGCGCCTCGACCCTCTTCATCCAGTCCCAGGTGCCCGAGCACGCCGAGCTGCACCTGCTGCTGTCGATGATCTGCCCGCTGCCCTGGCTGGAGCGGGTGCCGACCTACAAGGAGCTGCAGGAAAAGCTCGGCCACAAGGACCTGTCGACCTACGGCTTCCTCGGCTACCCGCTGCTGCAGGCGGCGGACATCCTGGTCTACCGCGCCGGCCTGGTGCCGGTGGGCTCGGACCAGTTGGCCCACGTCGAGTTCGCCCGCGAGGTGGCGCGGCGCTTCAACCACCTCTACGGCGGCGAGGTGGACTTCGAGGACAAGGCCCAGGCCGCCGTCGCGCGCCTGGGCAAGAAGACCTCGAAGCTCTACGGCAGCCTGCGCAAGGCCTGGCAGGAGCAGGGCGACGAAGATGCCCTGGAAACCGCGCGGGCGCTGCTCAAGGAGCAGCAGAACCTGACCCTCGGCGACCGCGAGCGGCTGTTCGGCTACCTCGAAGGCAGCAGCCGCGTGCTGCTGCCCGAACCGCAGACGCTGGTCGGCAGCGCCTCGCGCATGCCGGGGCTGGACGGGCAGAAGATGTCCAAGTCCCACGACAACACCATCGGCCTGCGCGAAAGCCCGGCGGAAGTGGAGGAGAAGATCGCGCGCATGCCCACCGACCCGGCGCGGGTGCGGCGTAATGATCCGGGCGACCCGCAGCGCTGCCCGGTGTGGCAGTGGCACCTGATCTACTCCGACGACGCCTGTCGCCAGTGGGTGCAGGAGGGCTGCAGCAGCGCCGGCATCGGCTGCCTGGACTGCAAACGGCCGCTGATCGAGTCGATCAACCAGGAACTGGCGCCGATCCGCGAGCGCGGCCTGGACTACGAGGACAACCCCGAACTGGTGCGCAGCATCCTCGCCGAGGGCGCCGAACACGCCCGCGAAGCGGCGCGCGAGACCCTGGTGGAAGTGCGCCAGGCCATGGGGCTGGTGTACCGCTAGGCCGCCCGGCTGCGTTGCAGGCGAGCATGGCTTTTCGTAGGAGCGAGCTTGCTCGCGAACAAACGCGGTGCCATGCGGTTCGCGAGCAAGCTCGCTCCTACAGGGGAATGGCGTGGGTGGGGCCGCGTAGGAGCGGATCTCATCCGCGAATCGCGCCGGAGGTTCCGGCTATCGCGGACAAGGTCCGCTCCTACGGGGGAGAATGCCATGCCTCTCGGAAACCTGTAGGAGCGGGCCCTGCCCGCGATTCGCGCGCAGGGCGCGCTCCTACAGGGATATCGTGGGTGAGCGCCATTCCGTCCAATTCCCTCACCATCGCCGCTGAAAAGCAGGGATAATGCCGCCCTGAGCCCGCCCCGCCCGACGAGAGGCCGATGAGCGACCTGAACGAGCCGCAAACCCCGCCCAGCCCCGCCGAATATCGCGAACCGGTGCAGCTGGCGCTCGTCTATGGCGAGGCGGTGACCGAGCTGCCCCAGGACCTGTACATCCCGCCGGATGCCCTGGAGGTCTTCCTCGAAGCCTTCGAAGGCCCGCTCGACCTGCTGCTGTACCTGATCCGCAAGCAGAACATCGACGTCCTCGACATCCCGGTGGCGGAAATCACCCGCCAGTACATGACCTACGTCGAGCTGATGAAGTCGGTGCGCCTGGAGCTGGCCGCCGAATACCTGGTGATGGCCGCCATGCTCGCCGAGATCAAGTCGCGCATGTTGCTGCCGCGCTCGGCCGAGGCCGAGGAGGACGAGGAAGACCCGCGCGCCGAGCTGATCCGCCGCCTGCAGGAATACGAGCGCTTCAAGCAGGCCGCCGAGGACCTCGACGGCCTGCCGCGCCAGGGCCGCGACTACGTGGTGCCGACCGTGGCGGCGCCGGAGGCCAAGGCGCGCAAGCTGCTACCGCAGGTGGACATGCAGGAGCTGATGCTGTGCATGGCCGAGGTGCTGCGCCGCGCCGACCTGTTCGAGAGCCACCAGGTGACCCGCGAGATGCTCTCCACCCGCGAGCGCATGAGCGAAATCCTCGAACGCCTGAAGGACGCCGGTTTCGTGCCCTTCATCGAGTTGTTCCGCATCGAGGAAGGCCGCCTGGGCGTGGTGGTGACCTTCATGGCGGTGCTGGAGCTGGTCAAGGAACAGCTGGTGGAGCTGGTGCAGAATCAGGCCTTCGCGCCCATCCACGTGCGCGCCCGCATCGAGGTGGAGGAGGGCGCTGCGCCGGTCGAGGCCCTGGAGGAGGGCGACGAGGGCGTGTTCGAGGAGACCGAGGCACCGGCGCCGGAGCCGACCTTCGAGGACGGCGGCTTCGACGAGACGGCGGACCCGGCCGAGCTGGACGACGAGCCGCTCTGAGCCCCCGGCGTTGCCCTGGCGCCGCGCATTGAGTAGTTTTCCCGCCAGACCGGCGATTCCCGCAACCCGAACCGAGCGACCCGATGAACCTCTCCGACCCCCACGAACTGGCGACCCTGCTCGAAGGCATCCTGCTGGCTTCCGGCCGGCCGCTGTCGCTGGAACGCCTCGGCGAGCTGTTCGAGGAGGCCGAGCGCCCGGAGCCGCAGCAATTCCGCGATGCCCTGGCGATCCTGTCGCTGTCCTGCGCCGGCCGCGCCTTCGAACTCAAGGAAGTGGCCAGCGGCTACCGCCTGCAGATCCGCGAGCCGCTCTCGCCCTGGGTCGGCCGGCTCTGGGAGGAGCGCCCGCAGCGCTACTCCCGCGCGCTGCTGGAAACCCTGGCTCTGATCGCCTACCGCCAGCCCATCACCCGCGGCGAGATCGAGGAAATCCGCGGCGTGGCGGTGAACACCCAGATCATCAAGACGCTGATGGAACGCGAGTGGATCCGCATCGTCGGCTACCGCGAGGTGCCGGGGCGCCCGGCGATGCTCGCCACCACCCGCACCTTCCTCGACTACTTCAACCTCAAGAGCCTGGAAGAACTGCCGCCGCTGGCCGAGCTGCGCGAGATGGAAGCCGAGCCGGAAGACGTGCAACTGGTGCCGGTCCACCTGCCCAGCCCGATCCTCGACGAAGACTACGTGCCGGCGTCGATCCAGGCCCTGGCCGACCAGGCGCTGCGCGAAGCCGGCGAAGAGCCGGAAGCCGCACCGCCGGAAGAGAAGCCCGAGGAGACCAGCTTCCGCAGCTTGCTGGCCGAACTGGACGAGATGGAGCAGGGCCTGAAGACCGACTTCGACGACCTGATCGAACCGCCGCCGGTCGCCGAAGACGAGGCCGTGGACGACCAGGTGGAGGCCGTACAAGCCCCGCCGGCAGCGCCCGACGATGCTGTCGAGGCAGCCCCGGAACCCGCCGCAGAGCCCGCGGCGCCGACGCCCGAGGCCGAGGAGTACGACGAGGAGCGCGCCCTGGCCGAGGCCATGCGCGAGGAACTCGAGGTCATGGCCAGGGAGCGCGACCACTGATTCGCGCGTCCGAAAGTAGGGGCTCCGCCCCTGAAAGCTTTCAACCGTTGACTTCCGCCGCGCGCGGGACGACCTTATGTGCCGCGCCGCACGGGCGCCGGCGGCAGCACCTGGGGGAGCCGCCGGAACAGCGCCGGGCATGGCCGTCATCGAACCTTCCAACATTCAACAGTCGGCCGCCGCCCTGGCGCGGGCCACTGAGTGCGCATACATAATGAAGAGAACACACCTCTGCCTCGGCCTCCTGCTGGGGTTGAACAGCGTTTCCCTGCTCGCTGCCGAGGGGCCGGCGGTTCCGCTGCCGGGGCAGTCCAAGGACGCCTTCATCAGCCAACTGATGCAGCAGATGACGCAGGACGAGAAGATCGGCCAGCTGCGCCTGGTCAGCGTCGGCCCCGACCATCCCAAGCCGGTGTTGCTGGAAGAGATCAAGGCCGGCACCACCGGCGCCATCTTCAACACCGTGGTCCGCCCGGGCATCCGCGACCTGCAGGACGCGGCCATGCACAGCCGCCTGAAGATCCCGCTGTTCTTCGCCTACGACGTGGTCCATGGCCATCGCACCGTGTTCCCCATCGGCCTGGGCCTGGCCGCCAGCTGGGACATGGACGCGGTCGCCACCAGCGCGCGCATCGCCGCCCTGGAGGCCAGCGCCGACGGCCTCAACCTGACCTACTCGCCCACTGTCGACATCGCCCGCGACCCGCGCTGGGGGCGCGTGTCCGAAGGCTTCGGCGAGGACACCTACCTGGTCAGCCGCATCGCCGAAACCGTGGTCAAGGCCTACCAGGGCAGGGGCCTGGACCAGCCGGGCACCATCATGGCCGGGGTCAAGCACTTCGCCCTGTACGGTGCCGGCGAGGGCGGGCGCGACTACAACACCGTGGACATGAGCCTGCCGCGCATGTTCCAGGACTACCTGCCGCCGTACCGCGCGGCCATCGACGCCGGCGCCGGCGCGGTGATGGTCTCGCTGAACAGCGTCAACGGCGTGCCGGCCACCGCCAACAAGTGGCTGCTGCAGGACGTGCTGCGCAAGCAATGGGGCTACAAGGGCGTGCTGCTCAGCGACCACGGCGCGGTGATGGAGCTGATCAAGCACGGCGTCGCCGGCGAACCGCGCGAGGCCGCGCGCCTGGCGATGACCGCGGGCGTCGAGATGAACATGAACGACGACCTCTACGGCAAGGAACTGCCCGAGCTGCTCAAGGCCGGGGCCATCAGCCAGGCCGACATCGACCGCGCCTGCCGCGACGTGCTGGCGGCCAAGTGGGACATGGGCCTGTTCAAGGACCCGTACCGCTACCTGCAGGGCGCCGACCCGCTCGACACCGACGCCGAAAGCCGCCTGCACCGCGCCGAGGCCCGCGACGTGGCGCGCCGTGGCATGGTGCTGCTGAAGAACGAAGGCGACGTGCTGCCGCTCAAGCGCGGCGGCACCATCGCCCTGGTCGGCCCGCTGGCCGACAGCAAGCGCGATGTGATGGGCAGCTGGTCCGCCGCCGGCAAGGCCTTCCAGGCGGTGACCCTGCTCGAAGGCATGGGCCACGCCACCCGCGGCAAGGCTGCGCTGCTGTATGCCAAGGGCGCCAACGTCACCAACGACGAAGAGATCATCAAGTACCTCAACGAATACAACGAGGACGTGAAGATCGACCCGCGCAGCCCGCAGGCAATGATCGACGAGGCGGTGGCCAAGGCCAGGCAGGCCGACGTCATCGTGGCGGCGATCGGCGAGGCCCAGGGCATGGCCCACGAGGCGTCGAGCAAGACCAACCTGCACATCGCCCAGAGCCAGTACGACCTGCTCAAGGCGCTGAAGGCCACCGGCAAGCCGCTGGTGCTGGTGCTGATGAACGGCCGCCCGCTGGACCTGCGCTGGGAAACCGCGAACGCCGACGCGGTGCTGGAGACCTGGTTCAGCGGCACCGAGGGCGGCAACGCCATCGCCGACGTGCTGTTCGGCGACTACAACCCCTCGGGCAAGCTGCCGATGACCTTCCCGCGCTCGGTGGGGCAGATCCCGATCTACTACAACCACCTCAACACCGGCCGCCCGTTCGACCACGAGCACCCGAACAAGTACACCTCGCGCTACTTCGACTCGCAGAACGGCCCGCTGTACCCCTTCGGCTACGGCCTGAGCTACACCCGCTTCAGCGTTTCCGACGTGCAGCTGTCCAGCCCGCGGATGCACAAGGGCGACACCCTCAAGGCGCGGGTGACGGTGAAGAACACCGGCAAGCGCGCCGGCGAGACCGTGGTGCAGCTGTACCTGCGCGACGAGGTGGCCTCCATCAGCCGCCCGGTGAAGGAGCTCAAGGGCTTCCGCAAGGTCATGCTGCAGCCGGGCGAGTCGAAGGTGGTGGAATTCCCGATCCGCGAGGAAGACCTGCGCTTCTACGACAGCAACCTGCGCTACGCCTCGGAACCGGGCGAGTTCAAGGTGATGATCGGCCTGGACTCGGACGACGTGAAGGAAAGCCGGTTCACCCTGCTCTGAGCTGGTTTGCCGCACCACGACATCGCCCCGATTGGCCCGGCCAATCGGGGCGATGTCTTTTCTGCGTTGGACCTTTCGTCGCCTGTGCCTTCAAGTAGGCCCGGCATATCCCCATGGTGGAGGTGTGCGCGACCCATCGGGAGGCCCCGTGAAAGATCCCTGCATCAAGGTCTGCGAATTCGACGACGGCATCTGCCGCGGCTGCGGCCGTAGCCGCGCCGAGGTCAAGGCCTGGAAGAAACTCGACAAGCCCGAACGCCTGGCGGTGCTGGCCGAAGCCGACATGCGCCTGCTGGTGCTGCAGGCGCAGGGGCGGCGCAAATACCGTTAGCGGTGACAGGGAAGCACGGGCGTAGGAGCGGACTCACCCGCCACGCCGGATGCCCAGGTGGTACGGAAGGCGGCGTATAACCGCGAACGGTTATACGCCCTACGCCGATGTTGCTTTCGTAGGATGGTGTTGAGCGAAGCGATACCCATCACCGCAACCGCATGGGTTTCGCAAGCTCAACCCATCCTACGAAGAGTGCTTCGGCGCGGCCTGCAAGACCGCCACTCCTACGGTGACAAGGAGGCACAGGCGTAGGAGCGGACTCCGTCCGCGATTGGACTCACCCGCCACGCCGGATGCCCCGGTGGCACGACGGCGGCGTATAACCGCGAACGGTTATACGCCCTACGCCGATGTTGCTTTTCGTAGGATGGTGTTGAGCGAAGCGATACCCATCAGCGCAACCGCATGGGTTTCCCATCCTACGAAAAGCGCCTCAAGACAGCCTTGCAGGCGCGCTAGGTCGGCGCCCGCCACAGCGCCAGGGCGTTGTCCAGCATGCGGTTGGAGAAGCCCCATTCGTTGTCGTACCAGGCCATGACCTTCAGCAGCCGGCCGCTGACCTTGGTGTGGTTGGCGTCGAAGATGGCCGAGCGCGGGTCGTGGTTGAAGTCCACCGAGACCAGCGGCTGGCTGTTGTAGCCGAGGATGCGCGAACCCTGGCTGGCTATCCTGAACAACTGGTTGACCTCCTCGACCGTGGTGTCGCGGCCGACCTGCACGGTCAGGTCCACCAGCGAGACGTTGATCACCGGCACCCGCACCGCAAGGCCGGTGAGCTTGCCGGCCAGCTCCGGCAGCACCAGGCCCACCGCCTCGGCGGCGCCGGTGCGCGTGGGGATCATCGACTGGGTGGCCGAGCGCGCGCGGTAGAGATCGCCGTGGTACACGTCGGACAGGCTCTGGTCGTTGGTGTAGGCGTGTATGGTGGTCATCAGGCCCTGTTCGATGCCCAGCTCGCGGTGCAGCACCTGGGCCACCGGGGCCAGGCAGTTGGTGGTGCAGGAGGCATTGGAGATGATCTGGTGCGAGGCGCGCAGCAGCTCGTGGTTGACGCCATGGACGATGGTGGCGTCGACGCCGGTCCCCGGCGCCGAGACGATCACCTTGCGCGCGCCGGCGGCCAGGTGCGCGGCGGCCTTGTCGCGCTGGGTGAAATGTCCGCTGCACTCCAGGACGATATCGACGTCCAAACCTTTCCAGGGCAATTGCGCCGGGTCGCGCAGGGCGGTGACGGCGATGCGGTCGCCGTTCACCGTCAGGTTCTCGTCATCGTGCTCGACCTGCCCGGGGAAGCGCCCGTGGACGCTGTCGTACTGCAGCAGGTGGGCGTTGATAGCGGCGTCGCCGAGGTCATTGATGGCCACCACTTCGAGCTGTTGGCGGTAGTCGGCGGTATAAAGGGCGCGGAGGACGTTGCGGCCGATGCGGCCGAACCCGTTGATCGCCAGGCGAATGGTCATGGAGGTCGTCTCTTTTGTGTTTTTGTGGTAAAAACCATTAAATTTTTTCGTCAAACAAAAGTAAATATCCTTTAACCGATGATTATGTTGTAAAAACAACAATCGTTAGTCTGCAGGAGAATGCTGCCATGCACCCGCGCGTGCTCGAAGTCACCCGTCGCATCCAGGAACGCAGCGCCGCCACCCGCCAGCGCTACCTCGCCATGGTCAAGGCCGCCGCCACCAAGGGCCCGCACCGCGGCACGCTGCCCTGCGGCAACCTGGCCCACGGCGTGGCCGCCTGCGGCGAGCACGACAAGCAGGCACTGCGCCTGATGAACCAGGCCAACGTCGGTATCGTCTCTGCCTATAACGATATGCTCTCGGCGCACCAGCCGCTGGAGCGCTTCCCAGGGCTGATCAAGGACGCCCTGCGCGAGATCGGCTCGGTGGGCCAGTTCGCCGGCGGCGTGCCGGCTATGTGCGACGGCGTGACCCAGGGCGAGCCGGGCATGGAGCTGTCCCTGGCCAGCCGCGACGTGATCGCCATGGGCACCGCCATCGCGCTGTCCCACAACATGTTCGACGCCGCGCTGTGCCTGGGCGTGTGCGACAAGATCGTCCCCGGCCTGCTGATCGGCGCGCTGCGCTTCGGCCACCTGCCGGTGGTGTTCGTCCCCGCCGGGCCCATGCCCACCGGCATCTCCAACAAGGAGAAGGCCGCGGTGCGCCAGCTCTACGCCGAGGGCAAGGCCAGCCGCGAGCAGTTGCTGGCCTCGGAGATGGCCTCCTACCACGCACCGGGCACCTGCACCTTCTATGGCACCGCCAACACCAACCAACTGCTGGTGGAAGTGATGGGCCTGCACCTGCCGGGCGCCTCCTTCGTCAACCCGAACACCCCGCTGCGCGACGAGCTGACCCGCGAGGCCGCGCGCCAGGCCAGCCGCCTGACCCCGGAGAACGGCCAGTACGTGCCCATGGCCGAGGTCATCGACGAGCGCGCCATCGTCAATTCGGTGGTGGCCCTGCTGGCCACCGGCGGCTCCACCAACCACACCCTGCACCTGCTGGCCATCGCCCAGGCCGCCGGCATCCAGCTGAGCTGGCAGGACATGGCCGAACTCTCCGAGGTGGTGCCGCTGCTGGCGCGCATCTATCCCAACGGCCAGGCCGACATCAACCACTTCCAGGCCGCCGGCGGCATGTCCTTCCTGATCCGCCAACTGCTCGACGGCGGGCTGCTCCACGAAGACGTGCAGACCGTGGTCGGCAAGGGCCTGCGCCGCTACCTGCAGGAGCCTTTCCTCGACGGCGGCAAGCTGGTCTGGCGCGAAGGCCCGGCCGACAGCCTGGACGAGGACATCCTGCGCCCGCTGTCGCGCCCGTTCTCCGCCGAGGGCGGCCTGCGCCTGATGGAAGGCAACCTCGGCCGCGGCGTGATGAAGGTTTCCGCCGTGGCCGCCGAACACCAGGTGGTCGAGGCACCGGTGCGCATCTTCCACGACCAGGCCAGCCTGGCCGCGGCCTTCAAGGCCGGCGAGCTGGAGCGCGACCTGGTCGCCGTGGTGCGCTTCCAGGGCCCGCGCTTCAACGGCATGCCCGAACTGCACAAGCTCACGCCCTTCCTCGGCGTGCTGCAGGACCGCGGCTTCAAGGTGGCGCTGGTCACCGACGGGCGCATGTCCGGCGCCTCCGGCAAGGTGCCGGCGGCGATCCATGTGTCTCCGGAAGCCAGCGCCGGCGGCCCTCTGGCGCGCCTGCGCGACGGCGACGTGGTGCGCGTCGATGGCACCACCGGCGAGCTGCGCGTGCTGGTCGACGTCGCCGAGTGGCAGGCTCGCCCGCTGGCGCCGCTGCCCGAGGACGACGGCAGCGGCATGGGCCGCGAGCTGTTCGCCTTCATGCGCCAGTCGTTCAGTTCCGCGGAGCAGGGCGCCTGCGCCTTCACCGCCGAGCTGGAACGCTTGCGGTAGGGGCTATGCTTGGCGGAGCATTCGCCTCCCGGAACCCGCTCAAACCTTTCAGTTGCCCGAGCTTGCGATGAATTCCAACAACAAATCCCAAGCACCGACCGGCATCGCGCTGGTCGGCGACATCGGCGGGACCAATGCCCGCTTCGCCCTCTGGCGCGAGCAGCGCCTGGAGGCCATCGAGGTGCTGGCCTGCGCCGACTACCCGCGCCCGGAAGACGCCGTGCTGGAGTACCTGCAGCGCGTCGGCCAGCCGCTCGGCGCCATCCACAGCGTCTGCCTGGCCTGCGCCGGGCCCGTGGGCGAGGCGGACTTCCGCTTCACCAACAACCACTGGGTCATCAAACGCGAGGCCTTCCGCGCCGAGCTGGGCCTGAGCCACCTGCTGCTGGTCAACGACTTCAGCACCATGGCCTGGGCCGCCTCGCGCCTGGGCGGCGAGGACCTGGTGCAGGTGCGCGACGGCCAGGCCCTGCCGGGCCGCGCCAAGCTGATCATCGGCCCCGGCACCGGCCTGGGCGTCGGCAGCCTGGTGCCGCTGCCCGGCGGCGGCTGGGACGTGCTGCCCTGCGAGGGCGGCCACGTCGACCTGCCGGTGACCGGCGAGCGCGACTTCGCCATCTGGCAGCAGCTGCGCGAGAAGTACGGCCACGTCTCGGCCGAGCGCGCTCTCTCCGGCAGCGGCCTGGAGAACATCTACCAGGCCAGCTGCAAGGTCGACGGCATCGAGCCGCTGGCGCTTTCCGCGGCGCAGATCGGCGAACGCGCCCTGGCCGGCGACGCCTACTGCGACGCGGTGCTGGAGCACTTCTTCGTGTGGCTGGCGCGGGTCGCCGGCAACGCGGTGATGACGGTCGGCGCCCTGGGCGGCGTGTACATCACCGGCGGCATAGTCCCGCGCTTCCTCGAACGCTTCCGGCGCAGCGGTTTCGCCGAGGCCTTCTGCACCCGTGGCAAGACCAGCGGCCCCTACCTGAGCCAGGTGCCGGTATGGGTGATGACCGCCAGCCATCCGGGCCTGTTCGGCGCCGGCGTGGCCCTGGAGCAGGCGCTGCAGGCAAAAGCCTGAACGACCAACGGCAACCACTGGAACAACAACAAGGGATGCCCCGTGAACGCACCCGCCAAATCCATCCTGCTGGTGGATGACGACCAGGAAATCCGCGAGCTGCTGGAAACCTACCTGAGCCGCGCCGGCTTCCAGGTGCGCAGCGCCGCCGACGGCGCGGCCTTCCGCCAGGCGTTGCTGGCAGAGGAGGCCGCCCTGGCCATCCTCGACGTGATGCTGCCCGACGAGGACGGCTTCAGCCTGTGTCGCTGGATTCGTTCGCACCAGCGCCTGGCCTGCATGCCGGTGATCATGCTCACCGCCAGTTCCGACGAAACCGACCGGGTGATCGGCCTGGAGCTGGGCGCCGACGACTACCTGGGCAAGCCCTTCAGCCCGCGCGAGCTGCTGGCGCGGATCAAGGCCCTGCTGCGCCGCGCGCAGTTCACCCAGGTGCGCGGCGGCGAGGTGCTGGCCTTCGACGACTGGCGCCTGGACACGGTCAGCCACCGGCTGTTCCACGAAGATGGCGAGGAGTTTTTCTTGAGCGGCGCCGACTTCGCCCTGCTCAAGCTGTTCCTCGACCACCCGCAGCAGATCCTCGACCGCGACACCATCGCCAACGCCACCCGCGGCCGCGAGGTAATGCCCCTGGAGCGCATCGTCGACATGGCGGTCAGCCGCCTGCGCCAGCGCCTGCGCGACACCGGCAAGGCGCCGCGGCTGATCCAGACCGTGCGCGGCAGCGGCTATCTGCTGGCGGCGCAGGTCCGCCCGCACCTGGGGCTGTGATGGGCGAGCGGCGGCGCTGGCCGCTGGTCCCGCGCTCGCTGCTGGGGCGCATGCTGCTGCTGACGCTGCTGGCGATCCTCGTCGCCCAGGGCCTGTCCAGCCTGTTCTGGCTCTCGCACCTGCGCTCCAGCCAGCGCGAGGGCCTGCTCACCAGCTCGCGCAGCCTGGCCTATTCCATGGCCGCCAGCGTCAGCTACTTCCGCTCGCTGCCCATCGGTTACCGCCCGCTGGTGCTGGACCAGCTGCGCAGCATGGGCGGCACGCGCTTCTTCGTCTCGCTCAACGAGCGCCCGCTGCAGATGCAGAGCCTGCCGGACACGCCGAACAAGCAGGCGGTGCTGGACATCGTCCGCGACGTGCTGCAGCAGAAGCTGGGCAAGGACGTGGAGCTGGAAGTGGAATTCGTCGCCCCGGACGACCTGCGCCTGTTCAACAGCCAGCTGAAGCTGGAAGAACTGCCGCGCTCCTGGGCCCACTACGCGCTGACCCTGGAGCCGGTGAACCCGCCGGTGCTAGTGACGCAGATCCGCATCGGCGAGAACGAATGGCTCTACATCGCCAGCCTGATGCCGGCGCCCTACGTCAGCCTGGAGCCGGAGGCGCTGCAGCCGCAGCAACTGCTCTCCATCGGCCTGACCAGCCTGTTGCTGCTGCTCTTCGCCGGCCTGCTGGTGCACCAGCAGAGCCGCCCGCTCAAGCGCCTGGCCCGCGCCGCCCGCGAAGTCGCCCTGGGCAGCCCGGCGGCGCCGCTGGAAGAGCGCGGCGCCCGCGAGCTGGTGGAAGTCAGCCGCGCCTTCAACACCATGCGCGAGAGCATCGACCGCTACCTCAGCGAGCGCGGCCAGCTGTTCAGCGCCATCTCCCACGACCTGCGCACGCCCATCACCCGCCTGCGCCTGCGCGTCGAGCTGCTCGACGACGAGCCGCAGCGCGACAAGCTCAACCAGGACCTCGACGAGCTGGAACTGCTGGTCAAGGGCGCCCTGCAATGCGTGAAGGACACCGACATCCACGAGAACATCGAGCCGGTGGACGTCAACCAGCTGCTACAGCACGTCGCCGGCCCCTACCTGGCCGACGGCCGCGTGAAGCTGCTGGGGGAGGCGGGCGAACCCTATCCCGGCAAGCCCCTAGCCCTGCGCCGCTGCATCGGCAACCTGCTGGACAACGCCCTGAAGTACGGCGAACGCGCTCAGGTGCAGGTCGAGGACGGCCTGGAAGCGCTGGTCGTGCACGTCGACGACGAGGGGCCCGGGGTGCCGGAACAGCGCCTGGAGCAGGTGTTCGAACCGCGGGTGCGCCTGTCGCAGCGGGGGCAGGGGTATGGGTTGGGGTTGGGGATTGCGAGGAATATCGCGCATACCCATGGCGGGGAGGTGAGTTTGCAGAACAGGCGGGAAGGGGGGCTGCGGGTGACCTTGCGGTTGCCGAGGTTGGTGGTCGAGTAAAGACGCTTCCTTTACTCAGCTCAGAAGGTTCCGGCGTGCTCCATGATTGCGCCTTGCAGAGGACAGCCCCCTCTCCCTTCAGGGCGGGGCGCGCAGCCGAGGGTTGGGGAGAGGGGCTCTTCAACCAAGGCCGAGTAACTTCCCTGATCTCACAAAAAAGGAGATCAAGGATGCCGTCATACCGCGACTTCTCCCGCCAACTCCGCAAGGACCAGACCGACGCTGAGCGGGCCCTCTGGCAACAACTCCGCGGCCACCGCTTCATGGAGCTGAAGTTCAAGCGCCAAAAAGTCGTAGGCCACTACATAGTCGACTTCATCTGCCTGGAAAGAATGCTGGTGATCGAACTGGACGGTGGTCAGCACCAGGGCTCTGCTATCGATCTGGAGCGGGACGCCTGGCTCTGCGCCCGAGGTTTCCAGGTGCTACGGTTCTGGAACCATGACGTGTTGTTGAAGATGGATTCGGTGCTGGAGGCGATACGCTTGGCGCTCGATTCGAGTCCGCAACCCTCTCCCCAGCCCTCTCCCTGAAGGGAGAGGGGGCCGTTCGGCGCGGGCTGCAATCATGGAGTTAGCCGGCAACACCTTGCTATCAGGATGACGCCGAACATATAGCCCCTCAGGACCAGCCCCTCTCCTTGACGGGAGAGGGGGCAGTTCGGAGTGAAGCGAGGCGATGGCGCTCGCCGGCAACATTCGACTATCAGGATGACTCAGGACATATAGCCGCTCAGGACCAGTCCCCTCTCCCTTCAGGGAGAGGGTTAGGGAGAGGGGCTCTTGGCTCTTCAACCCCAACCCAACCAACCCCCAAATGTCACCACCCCGTGACAATCCCCCATCCCTTCGTTACCCGGAGCAGGAAATGCCTTGGATAGACTCGGACTACCGCAAGCGCAGACTTGCCCCGAATAACAAGAACAGGTCCTTCCCCATGAATGCGCTCCGCCGCCTTTCCGCCGCTGTCTGTCTGTCCTCGCTCTATCTCGCCACCCCGGCCCACGCCGGCGAAGTCGAAGTCCTGCACTGGTGGACTTCCCCCGGCGAGGCGCGCGCCGCCGAAACCCTGAAGAAACTCGTCCAGGCCAAGGGCCACACCTGGAAGGACTTCGCCGTCGCCGGCGGTGGTGGCGAGGCCGCCATGACCGTGCTGAAGACCCGCGCCGTGTCCGGCAACCCGCCGGCCGCCGCGCAGATCAAGGGGCCGGACATCCAGGAGTGGGGCCAGCTCGGCCTGCTCGCCGACCTCAACCAGGTCGCCGCCGAGGGCAAGTGGGACCAGTTGCTGCCGCCGCAGGTGGCGCAGGTCATGAAGTACCAGGGTGACTACGTCGCCGTGCCGGTCAACGTGCACCGGGTCAACTGGCTGTACATCAACCCCGAGGTCTTCAAGAAGGCCGGCGCCACGCCGCCGACCACCCTCGACGAGTTCTTCGCCGCCGCCGACAAGCTCAAGGCCGCCGGCTTCGTGGCCCTGGCCCATGGCAGCCAGCCCTGGCAGGACGGCACCCTGTTCGAGAACCTGGTGCTCAGCAAGATGGGCCCGGACGGCTACCGCAAGGCCTTCGTCGCGCAGGACAAGGCCACCCTCACCGGGCCGCAGATGGTCGAGGTGTTCAGCGCGCTGAAGAAACTGCGCGGCTACATCGACGCCGACGCCGCCGGGCGCGAGTGGAACGTCGCCACCGGCATGGTCATCAACGGCAAGGCCGGCATGCAGATCATGGGCGACTGGGCCAAGAGCGAGTTCACCGCGGCCAACAAGGTCGCCGGCAAGGACTACCAGTGCCTGCCGTTCCCCGGCACGCAGAAGGACTTCGACTACAACATCGACTCCCTGGTGATGTTCAAGCTGAGCAACGCCGAGAACCGCAAGGCCCAGGAAGACCTGGCGCGCGCGGTGCTCGACCCGGCGTTCCAGAAGGACTTCAACCTGGCCAAGGGCTCCATCCCGGTGCGCCTGGACGCCGACATGGCGCCCTTCGACGCCTGCGCCCAGCAGTCGATGAAAGACTTCAAGGCGGCCTCCGCGGCCGGCACCCTGGTGCCGAGCATGGCCCACAGCATGGCCGCCTCCAGCTACGTGCAGGGCGCCATCTTCGACGTGGTGACCAACTTCTTCAACGACCCCGCCGCGGACCCGCAGAAGGCTGCCCAGCAGCTCTACGCGGCGATCGAGGCGGCGGCGCAGTAAGCCGCGCGGCGCCTTCCGCCAGGCGCCGCCCCACTCCCAGCCGACCCACTCCGGGCCATCGCCATGGCCCGGACGGCTTCACTCACACCCGGGAAGACCCATGGCGACAGAAAACCCCACCTTCACCCCCGCGGCGGCCCCGCGCGCCTCGCTGCTCGACGGCCTGCAGCGCTGGCTGCCGAAACTGGTGCTGGCCCCGAGCATGCTCGTGGTGCTGGTCTGCGTGTACGGCTACATCGGCTGGACGCTGCTGCTGTCCTTTACCAATTCGCGCTTCATGCCCAGCTACAGCTGGGCCGGGCTTGGGCAGTACCTGCGCCTGTGGGACAACGACCGCTGGTGGGTGGCCAGCCGCAACCTGCTGCTGTTCGGCGGCCTGTTCATCGTCATCTGCCTGCTGCTCGGGGTGTTCCTCGCCGTGCTGCTGGACCAGCGCATCCGCCGCGAGGGCTTCATCCGCACCGTCTACCTGTACCCCATGGCGCTGTCGATGATCGTCACCGGCACCGCCTGGAAGTGGCTGCTCAACCCCGGCCTGGGCCTGGACAAGCTGCTGCGCGACTGGGGCTGGACGGGCTTTCGCTTCGACTGGCTGGTGGACCCGCAGCGCGTCGTCTACTGCCTGGTGATCGCCGCCGTGTGGCAGGCCTCCGGCTTCGTCATGGCGCTGTTCCTCGCCGGCCTGCGCGGCGTCGACCCGGCCATCGTGCGCGCCGCCCAGGTGGACGGCGCGAGCCTGCCGACCATCTACCTGCGCATCGTCCTGCCGAGCCTGCGCCCAGTGTTCTTCAGCGCGCTGATGATCCTCGCGCACATCGCCATCAAGAGCTTCGACCTGGTCGCCGCGATGACCGCCGGCGGCCCCGGCTACTCCTCCGACCTGCCGGCGATGTTCATGTACGCCCACACCTTCACCCGCGGCCAGATGGGCCTGGGCGCGGCGAGCGCGATGCTGATGCTCGGCGCCGTGCTGGCCATCGTCGTGCCCTACCTGTATTCCGAACTGCGAGGCAAGCGCCATGCGTGACGCGACCTTCAAGCCGAGCCTCGGCCGCCTGGCGGTCCACGCCACCCTCTGGGGCGCCGTGGCGCTGTACCTGATCCCGCTGCTGGTGATGCTGCTGACCAGCTTCAAGAGCCCCGAGGACATCCGCAACAGCAACCTGCTGGCGCTGCCGGAAGTGTTCACCCTGATCGGCTGGGCGAAGGCCTGGGGCGCGGTGGGCGACTTCTTCTGGAACTCGGTGAAGATCACCGTCCCCGGCGTGCTCATCTCCACCTTCATCGGCGCGCTGAACGGCTACGTGCTGTCCATGTGGCGCTTCCGCGGCTCGCAGCTGTTCTTCGGCGCGCTGCTGTTCGGCTGCTTCCTGCCGTTCCAGGTGATCCTCCTGCCGATGTCCTTCACCCTCGGCAAGCTGGGCCTGGCCAACACCACCACGGGCCTGGTGATGGTCCACTGCATCTACGGCCTGGCCTTCACCACGCTGTTCTTCCGCAACTACTTCGTGGCCATCCCGGATGCCCTGGTGAAGGCCGCGCGGCTCGACGGCGCCGGCTTCTTCACCATCTTCACGCGCATCCTCCTGCCGATGTCCACGCCCATCGTCATGGTCTGCCTGATCTGGCAGTTCACCCAGATCTGGAACGACTTCCTCTTCGGCGTGGTGTTCGCCAGCGGCGACGCCCAGCCGATCACGGTGGCGCTGAACAACCTGGTGAACATCAGCACCGGGGTCAAGGAATACAACGTCGACATGGCCGCGGCGATGATAGCCGCGCTGCCGACGCTGATCGTCTACGTACTGGCTGGAAAGTATTTCGTGCGCGGCCTGACCGCCGGCGCGGTCAAGGGGTAATCGGACATGGCAACACTCGAACTGCGCAACCTGCACAAGTCCTACGGCAGCGGCCTGGCGGACACCCTGAAGTCCATCGACCTGGCGATCGAGTCCGGCGAGTTCCTGATCCTGGTCGGCCCCTCCGGCTGCGGCAAGTCCACGCTGATGAACTGCATCGCCGGCCTGGAGGACATCAGCGGCGGCGCCATCCTGGTGGATGGCCGCGACATCAGCGGCATGAGCCCGAAGGACCGCGACATCGCCATGGTGTTCCAGTCCTACGCGCTGTACCCGACCATGACGGTGCGCGAGAACATCGCCTTCGGCCTGAAGATCCGCAAGCTGCCCCAGGCGGCCATCGACGAAGAGGTGGCGCGGGTGGCCAAGCTGCTGCAGATCGAGCACCTGCTGCAGCGCAAGCCCTCGCAGCTCTCCGGCGGCCAGCAGCAGCGCGTGGCCATGGGCCGGGCGCTGGCGCGGCGGCCGAAGATCTACCTGTTCGACGAGCCGCTGTCGAACCTCGACGCCAAGCTGCGGGTGGAGATGCGCACCGAGATCAAGCTGATGCACCAGCGCCTGAAGACCACCACGGTCTACGTCACCCACGACCAGATCGAGGCCATGACCCTCGGCGACAAGGTGGCGGTGATGAAGGACGGCATCGTCCAGCAGTTCGGCACCCCGCAGCAGATCTACAACGACCCGGCCAACCTGTTCGTCGCCAGCTTCATCGGCTCGCCGCCGATGAACTTCATCCCGCTGCGCGTGCAGCGCCAGGGTAGCCGCCTGGTCGGCCTGCTGGACAGCGGCCAGGACCGCTGCGAGCTGCCGCTGGAGCTGGCCGCCGAAGTCGCCGAGGGCCGCGAGCTGATCCTCGGCGTGCGTCCGGAACAGATCGGCATGGCCGAGAACGGCAACGGCCTGGTGGACGTGCGCGCCGAGGTCGAGGTGCTGGAGCCCACCGGCCCGGACACCCTGGCCTTCGTCACCCTCAACGGCGCCAAGGTCTGCTGCCGCCTGACCCCGGACGCCGCGCCGGCCCTGGGCTCGACCCTGCAACTGCGCCTGGACCCGGCGCGGGTACTGCTGTTCGACGCGGGCAGCGGCGAGCGCCTGCGCAAGGCGCCGGGCGGGGCGGGGGAGGCCAAGGTCACCCCGCTGGCCCGGCACAAGCACTGAACGCCGCAAGGCATTTCACCAACGAGGACGTCAGCAATGCATAAGAACAACAAGATCCGGCCCGCCCTGGGCTGCCTGCTCGCCCTGGGCGCCGTCGGCCTGAATGGCCTGGCCTGCGCCGACGAGGCCTTCTCCGCCGATTCGAAATGGGGCCTGGGGGATTGGGGCGGCACCCGCAGCGAGCTGCTGGAGAAGGGCTACGACTTCAAGCTGGACTACGTCGGCGAGGCCGCGGGCAACCTGCACGGCGGCTACAACGACGACAAGACCGCGCGCTACACCGACCAGTGGGCGCTGGGCACCCACCTGGACCTGCAGAAGATCCTCGGCTGGCACGGCGCGGAGTTCCAGCTGACGGTGACCGAGCGCAGCGGCAACAACCTCTCCAACGACCGTATCAGCGACCCGCGCGCCGGCCAGCTCAGCTCGGTGCAGGAAGTCTGGGGCCGCGGCCAGACCTGGCGGCTGACGCAGATGTGGTACAAGCAGACCTTCCTCGACGACGCCCTGGACATCAAGGTCGGCCAGTTCGGCGAGGGCGAGGACTTCAACAGCTTCCCCTGTGATTTCCAGAACCTGGCGTTCTGCGGCTCGCAGGTGGGCAACTGGGTCGGCGGCATCTGGTACAACTGGCCGGTGGCGCAGTGGGCGCTGCGGGTGAAGTACAACCTGAGCCCCGAGTTCTTCGTGCAGGTCGGCGCCTACGAGCAGAACCCTTCGAACCTGGAGACCGGCAACGGCTTCAAGCTCAGCGGCAGCGGCACCAAGGGCGCGATCCTGCCGGTGGAGCTGGTGTGGTCGCCCAAGGTCGGCGGGCTGCCGGGCGAATACCGCCTGGGCTACTACTACAGCACCGCCAAGGCCGACGACGTCTACGAGGACGTCAATGGCCAGCCCCAGGCGCTGACCGGCAACGCCTTCAAGTCCCACGGCAGCAAGCACGGCTGGTGGGTGGTGGCGCAGCAGCAGGTCACCGCGCACGACGGCGACGCCTCGCGCGGGCTGAGCCTGTTCGCCAACTTCACCGTGCATGACCAGGCCACCAACAGCATCGACAACTACCAGCAGGTCGGCATGGTCTACAAAGGCCTGTTCGACGCGCGGCCCAAAGACGATATCGGCCTGGCGGTGGCGCGCATCCACATCAACGATGACGTGACCAAACACCAGAAGCAGATCAACGAAGTCTCCGGCATCGACGACTACGACAACGCGCTGTTCCAGCCGGTGCAGCACAGCGAATACGACGCCGAGCTGTACTACGGCGTGCACGTCACCAACTGGCTGACGGTGCGGCCGAACCTGCAATACATCAAGCATCCCGGCGGCGTCTACGAGGTGGACAACGCCCTGGTCGCCGGGCTGAAGATCCAGTCCAGCTTCTGATACGCCAAACGACACGCTCCTGAGGTGCTGCTGTACTTGGCCCGCCCGCCATCACCGGGGCGGGCTTTTTGTTCGTGGGGCGCATAACCGTTCGCGGTTATCCGCCGATACGCCGGGGCCACGGCCAGCGCCCAGGTCAACCTGGGAGCCGCCGGGCAGCGAGGCTGGACGGCGGATAACGCCGTAGGCGTTATGCGCCCTACGTGACCGGCCTGGGACGAAAAAATCCGGACATGTGACTGGGGTTCTATGCTTTTCAGGTAGAATCTGCGCTTTTTTCACCAACGTGTAGTAAAACTACATAGATGTCATGCCCCGGGAGCGTCCGGGAAGGGATTGATTCAGGACCTCCGGACAATGCTCGAGCATCCGCTGCAGCGCTTCTTCCATTCCATGCGTGCCAAGCGCCCCTTCGACTGGGTGCGCTTCCAGCGCCGCGACCTGCTGCTGATCGATCATCCCCTGTGCCAGGCGGTCTTCAGCCGCCAGGGCGCGCAACTGCTGCACTTCCGGCCCCAGGGCGAGCGTTCCATGCTGTGGTGTTCCAGCCAGTGGCCGGCGCTGAGCACGGCGCCCATCCGCGGCGGCATCCCGGTGTGCTGGCCGTGGTTCGGCAGCCATCCCAGCGAGCCCGACTGGCCGCCCCACGGCTGGGCCCGCCAGCGCGAATGGCGCCTGCTCGACGCCCACGCCGACGAGAGCCTGGTGCAGGTGAGCTGGCAGCTGGACATCGAGGACTGGCACGTGCGCCTGGACGCGCGCCTGGGCCGCGAGCTGGAGATGGAACTGTCCAGCTACCACGAGGACGACAGCGACTGCCTGTTCAGCTTCGCCCTGCAACCCTACTGGCGCATCGGCTCGCTGCGCCGCAGCGTGGTCCACGGCATGGAGCTGGAGGGCGGCCAGCGCCCGGCGGCGAACACCTGGACGCCGCGGGGCGCGGTCAAGCAGGTGCTGTACAACACCGGCGCGCTGGTGCTGGAAGACGCCGGCTGGCAGCGCCGCCTGCGCATCGACAAGAACGCCGCCGCCGGCAGCGTCATCTGGCACCCCGGCAGCCGCGCGGTGGAGCAGGTGGAGCCGGGCGAGGCCGACCGCTTCCTGTGCATAGGCGCCGCCGGCTACCGCCCCGGCGGCCTGATCCTGGCCCAGGGCGAGCGCATGCGCCTGCGACTGAAGGCCGGGTTGGTCTGACGGTTTCCGCTGCACGGGGCTTGAGCGTAGGAACAACGGTCTTGCCGACTGCGCCAAGGTGCTTTTCGTAGGATGGGTTGAGCTTGCGATACCCATCGAACCATGGCGATGGGTATCGCTTCGCTCAACACCATCCTGCGACGGTGCTCCTCCTGCCATGTAGGAGCGGACTCCGTCCGCGATCGGTCGATCCCCTGCGCCGAAATCGCGGATGAATCCGCTCCTACGAAATCACCGCGACGGGGCGTCAGTCTTCCTCGTCCAACTGGTAGCGCGTCGGCACCAGGCTCTCCTTGATCCTGCGCAGGTGCGGCTGGAAGTCCACGCCGCGGCGCAGGGTCACGCCGGTGGCCAGCACGTCGAGCACCGTCAGCTGGATGATCCGCGAGGTCATCGGCATGTAGATGTCGGTGTCTTCCGGCAGCGGGATGTCCAGGGTCAGGGTGCAGACCTTGGCCAGCGGCGAGTCGGCGGCGGTCAGGCCGAGCACCGAGGCGCCGTTGTCCCGCGCCAGGCGCGCCACCTCCACCAGCTCGCGGGTGCGGCCGGTGTAGGAAATCACCACGAACAGGTCGCCGGTGTGCGCCACCGAGGCGATCATCCGCTGCATCAGCACGTCGCTCTGCGCCGACACCGCCAGGTTGAAGCGGAAGAACTTGTGCTGCGCATCCAGGGCCACCGAGCTGGAGGCGCCTAGGCCGAAGAAGTGGATCTGCCGGGCCTGGATCAGCAGGTCCACGGCGCGGTCCACCGCGCGTGGGTCGATCAGCTTGTAGGCGGCGTCCAGCGAGGCGATGGTGCTGCCGAAGATTTTCCGCGTGTACGCTTCGGGGCCGTCGTCCTCGGCCACTGCCTGGGTGACGAAGGCCGCGCCGCTGGCCAGGCTCTGCGCCAGCTGGATCTTCAGCTCCGGGTAGCCGCTCATGCCGAAGGAGCGGCAGAAGCGGTTCACCGTCGGTTCGCTGACGCTCGCGGCCTGGGCCAGCGCGGCGATGCTGAAGCGGGTGGCCTGCTGCGGGTTCTGCAGTATCACCTCGGCGACCTTGCGTTCGGCTTTGTTCAAGTCTTCCAGGCGCGTCTGGATCTGCTCCAGCAGGTTCTTCATCCGTTCTCCTTGGTGGCCCCGGCGGGGCAATCGACGGCCGGGGACGTACCTGCGGCCAGCGGCGCTATCCTAACGTCAGGTCGGCAGACGACCAACAGGACCGCGTCTTGGGAAAAATATGTTGTTTAATTACTACATTTTTGCCTTAATGGCCCGGTGTATTCGGCAAATGCTCCTCAAAATCTGTTTGGTAATAACAAATGCCTGATGTCCGCGTTCTGCCTTGCACCCTGGCGCTGTTCGGCGCGCTGGGCGACCTCGCCCTGCGCAAGCTGATCCCCGCCCTCTACCAGCTCGACCGTGAAGGCCTGCTCCACGGCGACACCCGCATCCTCGCCCTGGCCCGCGACGAGGGCGACCCCGCCGCCCACCTGGCCACCCTCGAGAAGCGCCTGCGCCTGGCCGTGCCGGCGCGCGAATGGGACGACGCCGTGTGGGCGCGCTTCCAGCAGCGCCTGAGCTACCTGAGCATGGACTTCCTCGACGCCGCTTCCTACCCGGCGCTGCGCGACGCGGTGCCGGCCGGCTTGCCGCTGGTGGCCTACTTCGCCACCCCGGCCGCGGTCTACGGCGGCATCTGCGAGAACCTCGCCGCCCTCGGCCTGGCCGAACGCACCCGAGTGGTGCTGGAGAAGCCCATCGGCCACGACCTGGCGTCGTCCCGCGAGGTGAACGAGGCGGTGGCGAAGTTCTTCCCGGAGAACCGCATCTACCGGATCGACCACTACCTGGGCAAGGAAACGGTGCAGAACCTCATCGCCCTGCGCTTCGCCAACAGCCTGTTCGAGACGCAGTGGAACCAGAACCACATCTCCCACGTGGAAATCACCGTGGCCGAGAAGGTCGGCATCGAAGGCCGCTGGGGCTACTTCGACCAGGCCGGCCAACTGCGCGACATGGTGCAGAACCATCTGCTGCAGCTGCTCTGCCTGATCGCCATGGACCCGCCCAGCGACCTCTCCGCCGACAGCATCCGCGACGAGAAGGTCAAGGTGTTGCGCGCGCTGGAGCCGATCCCGCCGGAGCAACTGGCCAGCCGCGTGGTGCGCGGCCAGTACACCGCCGGCTTCATCGACGGCAAGGCGGTGCCCGGCTACCTGGAAGAGGAACACGCCAACCGCATGAGCGGCGCCGAGACCTTCGTCGCCCTGCGCGTGGACATCCGCAACTGGCGCTGGTCCGGCGTGCCCTTCTACCTGCGCACCGGCAAGCGCATGCCGCAGAAGCTGTCGCAGATCGTCATCCACTTCAAGAACCCGCCGCACTACATCTTCGCCCCGGAGCAGCGCTCGCTGATCAGCAACCGCCTGATCATCCGCCTGCAGCCGGACGAGGGCATCTCCCTGCAGGTGATGACCAAGGACCAGGGCCTGGGCAAGGGCATGCAGCTGCGCACCGGCCCGCTGCAGCTGAGCTTCTCCGAGGCGTACCAGGCCGCGCGCGTGCCGGACGCCTACGAGCGGCTGCTGCTGGAAGTGATGCAGGGCAACCAGTACCTGTTCGTGCGCAAGGACGAAGTGGAGTTCGCCTGGAAGTGGTGCGACCACCTGATCGCCGGCTGGGAACGCCTGGGCGATGCCCCCAAACCCTACGCCGCCGGCACCTGGGGACCCCAGGCGGCCGTGGCGCTGATCGCGAGAGACGGGAAGGACTGGTATGGCGACCATTGATCTGAAACTGCCGGCCGGCGTGCGCTGGACGGCCTGGGAAAGCCCGGTGGCGCAGGCCCGCGGCCTGGCCGCCAATGTGGCCGAACAACTGCGCGGGGCCATCGCCGAGCGCGGCCGCGCGCTGCTGGCGGTGTCCGGCGGACGCAGCCCGGTGGCCTTCCTCGAAGCCCTGAGCGGCGAAGTCCTCGACTGGGACAAGGTGACCGTGACCCTCGCCGACGAGCGCTGGGTGCCGGAAGTCCACCCGGACAGCAATGCCGGCCTGGTGCGCCGCCACCTGCTCAAGGGCGCGGCGGCCAAGGCGCTGTTCTGCGGCCTGTATCACTCGGCGCCGAGCCTGGAGGAAGCGGTGGCCATCGCCGACCGCCAGGTCGCCGAGCTGGCCCTGCCCATCGACGTGCTGGTGCTGGGCATGGGCGACGACGGCCACACCGCCTCGCTGTTCCCGGCCAGCCCGGGCCTGGCCGAGGCCCTCGACCCGGCCGGCGCGCGCCATTGCCTGCCGGCCTGGGCGCCGAGCGTGCCGCACCAGCGCCTGACTCTCAGCCGTGCGCTGCTGGCCGCCTCGCGGGTGCAACTGCTGGCGATCCAGGGCGAGGCCAAGCTGGCCACCCTGAAGGCCGCGCTGGCCGCCGAAGACGAAGCAAGCATGCCGGTGAGCGCCTTCCTCCGCGCTCCCCTGTCGATCCACTGGTGCCCCTGAGGCACGGAGTTACCGCAACATGAGTCTCGAATCCCACATCCAGCGCATCGACGCCCTCGCCGAGCGCGCCCGCATCCTGCCGGTGATCACCATCGATCGCGAGCAGGACATCCTGCCCATGGCCGACGCCCTGGCCGCCGGCGGCATCACCGTGCTGGAAGTGACCCTGCGCACCCCGCTGGGCCTGACCGCCATCCGCACCCTGGCCGAGCAGCGCCCGGAATTGTGCGTGGGCGCCGGCACCGTGCTGGACCCGCAAACCTTCCGCCAGGCGGAAGAGGCCGGCGCGCAGTTCATCGTCACTCCCGGCTGCACCGAGGAACTGCTGCAGCACGCGGTGAGCCGCCCGGTGCCGCTGTTGCCCGGCGTGGCCACCGCCTCCGAGATCATGGCCGCCTACCGCCACGGTTTGCGCCGCTTCAAGCTGTTCCCGGCCAAGGTGTGTGGCGGCGTGGAAGCGCTCAAGGCCTTCGCCGGCCCCTTCCCGGAGGTGCGCTTCTGCCCCACCGGCGGGGTGGGGCCGGACAACCTGAACGACTATTACCGCCTGGACAACGTGATGTGCGTGGGGGGCACCTGGATGCTGCCCAAGGCCGCCGTCGCCAGCGGTGACTGGGCCGCGGTCGAGCGCCTGTCGCGCGAGGCCCTGGCGCTGCTCGAATCACACTGAGCTGTCCCACGATCGGACGTGCCCGGCCTTGTGCCGGGCTTTTTTATGGGGGGCGGGCGGCTGCTCTTCGTAGGAGCGAGCTTGCTCGCGAACGGAGTTTCCGGTGGAGTAGGTGCCGGGTTTAAGAGCCCCCTCTCCCCAGCCCTCTCCCTGAAGGGAGAGGGGGCTTGCCCGTGCCGAGACAAGAAATGGCTTCAGCCGGTAACCTTCGGTGTTGCCGGCTGACTCCAGAACACCCCACCCTGCCCAACGGTTCCCTCTCCCTTCAGGGAGAGGGTTAGGGAGAGGGCGTTCTTCAGGGCAAGCACGAAGCCACCGACAGAACCCCATTCGCGAGCAAGCTCGCTCCTACAAAAGACCCTCTTCCAGATAATCCCGCAACCGCTCCTGCAGATAGGGCACCGCCTCCCCCTCATCCAGCCCGAGGTACTCCTCCACCGCCATCAACCGCCAATACTGCCCCTCGTCGCCGAAGCGGATGGCTTCGAACTCCATCGCCCGCAGCCGCGCCACCAGGAACCAGGCCCAGGGCGCCGGGCCGTGGGTGGCGCGGTAGCGGCGCTGCCATTCGATGCGCTCCTGGCCCAGGCGGATGGCGAACTCCTCCTCCAGCTCGCGCAACGCGCATTCGGCCGGGGTTTCCGCACCTTCGCGGCCACCGCCGGGAAAGTCCCAGCAGCCGGGGAAGGGGATGCCGGGTTTCTCGTCGCGCAGGTAGACCACCAGGTGACCGTCGTGGAACAGCGCCAGCTTGGCGCCGGTGAAGGCGGATTCGTCGCTCAACTCGGTTTCCCCCTGAAAGCGGCGCGAATGGCAAAAGCGGCTAGGCTTTCCCGATCACGGACGGTGCTTTGCCGCGCCCAAGCGCGTATGATGCGCGACCTTTTTCTTCGTTGCATGACACACCGGGAGGTGCCCAGATGAACGACACGCACGAAACCACCGAAATTTCCCCCGCCGGCGAGAAGCTGCAGAAGGTCCTGGCCCGTCTGGGCGTCGGCTCGCGCCGTGACGTCGAGGCCTGGATCGAGGAAGGCCGGGTCAAGGTCAACGGTGTGGTCGCCAGCCTCGGCCAGCGCGTGGAAAGCCACGACGCCATCGCCGTCGACGAGCACCTGATCCGCCGCGAGCAGGCCGAAGAGCACGTGCGCCGCGTGCTGATCTACAACAAGCCCGAGGGCGAGGTCTGCACCCGCGACGACCCGGAAGGCCGCCCGACCGTGTTCGACCGCCTGCCGCGCCTGCGCAGCGGCCGCTGGATCAACGTCGGCCGCCTGGACATCAACACCACCGGCCTGCTGCTGTTCACCACCGACGGCGAGCTGGCCAACCGCCTGATGCACCCGTCCTACGAGATGGACCGCGAGTACGCCGTGCGTGTGCGCGGTGAAGTCGACGAGGACATGATCGAGCGCCTGAAAGCCGGCGTGATGCTCGAAGACGGCCCGGCCAAGTTCAGCGACATCCAGCAGGCGCCCGGCGGCGAAGGCTTCAACCACTGGTACCACGTGGTGGTGATGGAAGGCCGCAACCGCGAAGTGCGCCGCCTGTGGGAATCCCAGGGCGTGGTGGTGAGCCGCCTGAAGCGCGTGCGCTTCGGCCCGGTGTTCCTCACCTCCGAGCTGACCATGGGGCGCTACCGCGAGATGGACCAGCGCGAACTGGACATCCTCAGCGAGGAGGTCGGCCTGAAGCCGGTGAAACTGCCGGAGATGACCACCAAGGCCAAGGACAAGCTCGAACGCCAGCAGCGCAAGCTGGCCAAGCCGCTGGCGCGCAGCGAGCGCCCGGATGCCGGTCGCGGCAACCGCCAGCGCAAGGAATCCTTCGGCGGCGAGCGCCCGGCCCGTGGTCCGCGTCCGGTGGCCGGCGAGCGTCCCGCGCGAGGGCCGCGTCAGGACTCCGACCGTCCGGTTCGTGGTCCGCGCCAGGATTCGGATCGCCCGGCCCGTGGTCCGCGTCAGGATGCCGACCGTCCGGCTCGTGGTCCGCGCCAGGATTCGGATCGTCCGGCTCGTGGCCCGCGCCAGGATTCGGACCGTCCGGCCCGTGGCCCGCGTCAGGATTCCGATCGTCCGGCTCGTGGTCCGCGCCAGGATTCGGATCGTCCGGCTCGCGGCCCGCGCAAGGACTCCGACCGTCCGGCCCGTGGTCCGCGCCAGGATTCCGAGCGCCCGGCCCGCGCGCCGCGTCCGGAAGGCCGTGGCAAGGCCCCGGCCGGCGAAGCGCCGCGTTCGCGTCCGGCCAAGCCGAGCGCCGAGCGTGACGAGCGCCCATCCAAGCCGGTGGCGCGCAAGCCGTTGAACAAGCGCCGCCCGCAGCCGGCCGGCGACGGCATGCGCCCGGGCTTCAAGCGCTAAGCGTCAGGCATGAAAAAAGGGCTCCGCGGAGCCCTTTTTTTCGTCTTCCGGAAAGTCCGCTCAGCCAGCGCAGGCCAGGCGGTTGCGGCCGTCGCGCTTGGCCGCGTAGAGCGCGGCGTCGGCCCGGTGCAGCAGGTCGTCGACGCGCTCGCCGGCGATCAGAGTGGCGCAGCCGAGGCTGACGGACAGCGGCACCGGCTTGCCATCGACGGCAAAGTCCAGCTCCTGGATGGCATGCCGCAGCCTTTCGCCGACCTGGGCGGCGCTGCTGCTGGGCGTGTTGGACAGCAGCACGAGGAACTCCTCGCCGCCGAAGCGGAAGACCATGTCGACGTTGCGCAGGCTGGCCTTGATCGCCCTGGCCACGCAGCGCAGGGCCTCGTCGCCGTGGCTGTGGCCGTACTGGTCGTTGATGCGCTTGAAGTGGTCCAGGTCGAGCATCAGCACCGACAGCGGCTGCAGGCTGCGCCGCGCCAGCTCGACCTCGCGGCCCAGGGCCTGGTCCATGGCGATGCGGTTGCCGGTGCCGGTCAGCGCGTCGCGCAGGGCGGCCTGGATGGCCGCGCGGTAGAGCAGGGCGTTGCGCAGCGGGTAGAGCAGGCTGGCGATCAGGCTTTCCAGCTGGCCCAGCTCGGTTTCGTCGAAGGGGCGGCGGCGGCGGAAGGCCAGCTCGCCCAGGTATTCCCCGGCATGGTTGAGGTTGTAGGTGGCGCCGTGGCTGGCCGCTTCACCGAACTCCAGGCGCAGGTCGGCGCTGCCGTTCTGGTAGCTCAGGTAGTCCAGCGGCAGCAGCGCCTGGATCTCCTGGAAGAACAGGCCCAGGACGCGTTCGATCTCGAGGCTGGTCTGCAACTGCACGGCGAGCTGCCGGCGCACGTCCGTCAGGCTGGCCGGGCGCCGGCCGCGCGGGCGGCCGCTCTCGACCTGGCTCAGGCGCTGGAGCTTGGCGGTATCGAAATCGATGGTGTTGGACTGCTTGGGCGGGGCCATGACGCGTGGCGACCTCTGGCGCAAAACGGCGACAGTGAGGGCTGAGCTATTTTCGTGCCAACCCGCGAAAAGTTCTGTTCTGACGGCTCAAGGGACCGTCTGGCGCGGGCTTGGTTCCGTAGGCTGGGAGTGCTCCGGAGGGTGGGATGTCAAAATGATGGCGAACTTTCCGAGGAATGCGTGGGGGATTTCCTCGGGCGTAGTCGGAAAACCGGCGGGGCGGCTGTTGCGCCGCCCCGCGCCGGTCAGGCCTGGGCGTCGAAGGCCTGGCCGTTGACGCCGATGCTGTCCGGGCCCATCAGGTACAGGTAGACCGGCATGATCTCGTCCGGCGCCGGGTTGTTCGCCGGGTTCTCGCCCGGGTAGGCCATGGCGCGCATGCTGGTGCGGGTGGCGCCGGGGTTGACGCTGTTGGCGCGGACGGCGTTGGTGCCGTCGCACTCGTCGGCCATCACCTGCATCAGGCCCTCGGTGGCGAACTTGGACACCGCGTAGGCGCCCCAGTAGGCGCGGCCCTTACGCCCGACGCTGCTGGAGGTGAAGATCACCGAGGCGTCGCTGGCCAGCTTGAGCAGCGGCAGCATGGCGTGGGTCAGCATGAACACCGCGTTGACGTTGACCTGCATGACGCGCATGAAGTTTTCCCCGGAAATCTGCTCGATGGGCGAGCGCAGGCCGAGGATGGAGGCGTTGTGCAGCAGGCCGTCGAGCTTGCCGCATTCCTTCTCGATGGTCGCCGCCAGCTCGTCGTACTGGTGCGGCTGGGCGGTTTCCAGGTTGAAGGGGATGACCACCGGCTGCGGGTGGCCGTCGGCCTCGATCTGGTCGTAGGTCTGGTTGAGGTTTTCTTCGCTCTTGCCCAGCAGCAGCACGGTTGCGCCGTGGGCGGCATAGGCCCGCGCGGCGGCGGCGCCGATGCCGCGGCCGGCGCCGGTGACCAGGATCACCCGGTCCTTGAGCAGGTCGGGGCGGGCGGAATAGTCGAACATGGAAACTCCTTGGGAGCGCTGGAAGCCTGAAGCCGGAAGCTTGAAGTCGAGCGGCGGAGCGCTTCCGGCTTCAGGCTTCCAGCTTCAAGCTCAACAGGAACAAAGCGCGCGGTCGAGCACCGCCAGCAGGTCGCGCGGGTGGTCGACGATCACGTCGGCGCCCCAGTGCGCGGGGTTGTCCTCGGGGTGGATGTAGCCGTAGCGCACCGCCGCGGTCTTGGTGCCGGCGGCGCGGCCGGATTCGATGTCGCGCAGGTCGTCGCCGATGAACAGCACCTGCGCCGGGTCGATGCCCAATTGGCTGCAGGCCAGCAGCAGCGGCTCCGGGTCGGGCTTGCTGTTGGTCACGTGGTCCGGGCAGACCAGCACCGCCGAGCGCTCGGCCAGGCCCAGCTGCTGCATGATCGGCTCGGCGAAGCGCACCGGCTTGTTGGTCACCACGCCCCAGATCAGGTTGGCCCGCTCGATGCTTTCCAGCAGCTCGGCCATGCCGTCGTAGAGGCGGCTGTAGACCGCGCAGTGGTCCTGGTAGCGGTCGAGGAATTCCTGGCGCAGCGTCTCGAAGCCAGGGGCTTCGGGGTCCATGTCGAAGGTCGCGGCGACCATGGCGCGGGCGCCGCCGGAGACCACGTCGGCGATGCGCTGGGCGTCGATCGGCGGGCGGCCGTGGGCGGCGAGCATGGCCTGGCACACGGCGATGAAGTCCGGCGCGGTGTCCAGCAGGGTGCCGTCCATGTCGAAGAGAACCGCTCTGAGCTGCATCGCCGTCATTCCTCGCGCAGGGTCTGGATCATGTAGTTGACGTCGACGTCGTCGGCCAGCTTGTAGTGCCTGGTCAGCGGGTTGTAGGTCAGGCCGATGATGTCCTTGACCGCCAAGCCCGCATCGCGCGACCAGGCGCCCAGCTCGGAGGGGCGGATGAACTTCTTGAAGTCGTGGGTGCCGCGCGGCAGCAGGCGCATGACGTACTCGGCGCCGACGATGGCGAACAGGTAGGCCTTGGGGTTGCGGTTGATGGTGGAGAAGAACACCTGGCCGCCGGGCTTGACCATCTTGTGGCAGGCGCGGATTACCGAGGCCGGGTCGGGCACGTGCTCGAGCATCTCCAGGCAGGTGACCACGTCGAACTGCCCGGGCATTTCCTCGGCCAACTGTTCGGCGGTGATGCGCCGGTATTCCACCGGCACCCCGGATTCCAGCTGGTGCAGCTGGGCCACCGCCAGCGGCGCCTCGCCCATGTCGATGCCCAGGACGCTGGCGCCGCGCTGGGCCATGGCCTCGCTGAGGATGCCGCCGCCGCAGCCGACGTCCAGCACCTTCTTGCCGGCCAGGCTGACGCGTTCGTCGATCCAGTTGACGCGCAGCGGGTTGATGTCGTGCAGCGGCTTGAACTCGCTCTCGCGGTCCCACCAGCGATGGGCCAGTGCCTCGAATTTGGCGATCTCGGCGTGGTCGACGTTGCTCATGGCGTACCTTCGTTGCAAATCATGGGAAATCGTGGCGCGCAGGCCGACTATGATGCCAGCTTCGCGCGGCGGATGGGCGCGGCATGACAGATTGTCGCAGCCGCGCCCGGCGGTGTTCAGGCGCCGGCGATGCGCCGGCCCCAGGCGCCGACCTCGGCGGCCAGGCGGCCCTCGTCCAGGCGCGTCAGGCGGCCGGCGTCCAGCAACTGCTTGCCGCTGACCCACAGGTGGCGCACGCAGTCGCGGCCGCTGGCGTAGATCAGTTGCGAAACCGGCTCGTAGACCGGTTGCTGGGCCAGCCCGGAGAGGTCGAAGGCCACCAGGTCCGCGGACTTGCCCAGCTCCAGAGAGCCGATTTCCTGCTCCAGGCCCAGGGCGCGGGCGCCGTTCAGGGTGGCCATGCGCAGCGCGCGGTGGGCGTCCAGGGCGGTGGCCTGGCCGGCCACGGCCTTGGCCAGCAGGGCGGCAGTGCGGGTTTCGCCGAGCAGGTCGAGGTCGTTGTTGCTGGCCGCGCCGTCGGTGCCTATGGCGACGTTGACCCCGGCCTGCCACAGGCGTTCCACCGGGCAGAAGCCGCTGGCCAGCTTGAGGTTGGATTCCGGGCAGTGGATCACCGAGCTGTTGGTTTCCACCAGCAGCTCCAGGTCCTCGTCGCTCACCTGGGTCATGTGCACGGCCTGGAAGCGCGGCCCCAGCAGGCCCAGGCGGTGCAGCCGGGCCAGCGGGCGCTCGGCGCTCTTTTCCAGGGCCTGCTGGACCTCGAAAGCGGTCTCGTGGACGTGCATCTGGATGCCGGCGTCGAGTTCCTCGGCCAGCATCAGCACGTTCTCCAGCTTGTCGTCGCCGACCGTGTAGGGCGCGTGCGGGCCGAAGGCCACGCGGATGCGCGGGTGGTGCTTGAGGTCGTCGTGCAGCGCCACGCCCTGGCGGATCGCCTCCTGGGCGTCACGGGCGCCGGGCATGGGGAAGTCCAGCACCGGCACGCACACCTGGGCGCGGATGCCGCTGTCGTGCACCGCCTCGCAGGTCACCCGCGGGTGGAAGTACATGTCCGAGAAGCAGCTGATGCCGCCCTTGATCTGCTCGGCGATGGCCAGCTCGCTGCCGGTGCGCACGAAGTCCTCGTCCACCCACTTCGCCTCGGCCGGCCAGATGTGCTCCTGCAGCCAGGTCATCAGCGGCAGGTCGTCGGCCAGGCCGCGGAACAGGCTCATGGCGGCGTGGCCGTGGGCGTTGACCAGGCCCGGGGCGAGCAGCATGCCCGGCAGCTCGCGGGTTTCCGCCGCCGGTTGGCGCAGGGCCTCGGCGCGCGGGGCGAGCAGGGCGATGCGGCCGTCGCGGATGCCCAGCGCATGGTCGCGCAGGACCACGCCGGCGGGTTCCACCGGGACTATCCAGGTCGGCAGCAGAAGCAGGTCGAGAGGGGCTTTGGCGTCGGGCATGGGGCGCTTCCTGCGGCGCGGGAACGGGTGGTCGGCAGTATACCCGAGCGCCTTGGCCTGCGGCTCGTTATACTCGCGGGTTTTCCCGGCCCTGGCCGGGCTCGATATCGGCGCGCCGCCCGGCGCGCCCGGACCTGATAGAAGAACGAGGTGTTCCATGCGTGAGCGACTGTTGGCGGCCGAGCGGGTCACGGCCATTGATTGGCGCAAGGGCACCCTTCGTCTGCTCGACCAGCGCCTGCTGCCGCTGGAGGAAACCTGGCTGAGCTACGACAGCGCCGCCGGCGTCGCCGAGGCTATCCGCCAGATGGTGGTGCGCGGCGCTCCGGCCATCGGCATCGCCGCGGCCTACGGCCTGGTGCTGGGCCTGCAGGCCCGCCTGAACAACGGCGGCGCCTGGCGCGAGGCCCTGGAGGACGACTTCCGCGTGCTGGCCGAATCGCGGCCCACCGCGGTCAACCTGTTCTGGGCGCTGAACCGCATGCGCGAGCGCCTCGAACGCCTGAAGCCGGGCGACGACCCGCTGCAGGTGCTGGAGGCCGAGGCCATCGCCATCCACGAGAGCGATCGCGAAGCCAACCTGACCATGGCCCAGCTCGGCGTCGAGCTGATCCGCAAGCAGCACTCCGGCCCGCAGAAGATCCTCACCCACTGCAACACCGGCGCCCTGGCCACCGGCGGCTTCGGCACCGCCCTGGGGGTGATCCGAGCGGCGCACCTGGAGGGCCTGGTCGAGCGCATCTACGCCGACGAGACCCGCCCCTGGCTGCAGGGCGCGCGCCTGACCGCCTGGGAGCTGGCCAACGAGGGCGTGCCGGTCACCCTGAATGTCGATGCCGCAGCGGCGCACCTGATGAAAACCCAGAGCATCACCTGGGTCATCGTCGGCGCCGACCGCATCACCGCCAACGGCGACGTGGCGAACAAGATCGGCACCTACCAGCTGGCGATCAACGCCATGCACCACGGCGTGCGCTTCATGGTGGTGGCGCCCAGCTCGACCATCGACATGAACCTGGAAAGCGGCGAGGACATCCCCATCGAAGAGCGCAACGGCCGCGAACTCCTGGAAATCGGCGGCAAGCGGATAGCCGCCGAGGTGGATGCCTACAATCCGGTGTTCGACGTGACCCCGGCCGACCTGATCGATGCCATCGTGACCGAACGCGGCGTCGTCGAGCGTCCGGACACCGAGCGCATGGCCCAGTTGATGAGCCGCAAGCGCCTGCATTGAGGGCGCCCGGCGGGGATAGGTGTTCCCCCGGGCTTGTGGTAAGCTCCGACGGTTCTCAGTGGGGCCTTTTCAGGGCCCCGTCGATTGCGCGGATCATTGACCTAAGTCGTTGATTTGTTGTGAGTCGATGGCGTTCTGATAGCGCTGTCGCACTCCGCCGGGCTCGGGACGGGCGAGGCGGAGTTCCATCTGCAAAAGGAACCAGGCTTCTCATGGGCGAACTGGCCAAAGAAATCCTCCCGGTCAACATCGAAGACGAACTCCGACAGTCCTACCTCGATTACGCCATGAGCGTGATCGTCGGTCGTGCCCTGCCCGATGCACGCGATGGCCTCAAGCCCGTGCACCGCCGCGTCCTGTACGCCATGAGCGAACTGGGCAACGACTGGAACAAGCCCTACAAGAAATCCGCCCGTGTGGTCGGCGACGTGATCGGTAAGTACCACCCGCACGGCGACACCGCGGTGTACGACACCATCGTGCGCATGGCCCAGCCGTTCTCGCTGCGCTACATGCTGGTGGACGGCCAGGGCAACTTCGGTTCGGTGGACGGCGACAACGCCGCGGCCATGCGATACACCGAAGTGCGCATGGCCAAGCTGGCCCACGAGCTGCTGGCGGACCTAGACAAGGAAACCGTCGACTGGGTGCCCAACTACGACGGCACCGAGCAGATCCCGGCGGTCATGCCGACCAAGATCCCCAACCTGCTGGTCAACGGCTCCAGCGGCATCGCCGTGGGCATGGCCACCAACATCCCGCCGCACAACCTGGGCGAGGTGATCGACGGCTGCCTGGCGCTGATGGACAACCCCGAGCTGTCCGTCGACGAGCTGATGCAGTACATCCCCGGTCCCGACTTCCCGACCGCCGGCATCATCAACGGCCGCGCCGGCATCATCGAGGCCTATCGTACCGGCCGCGGGCGCATCTACATCCGTGCCCGCGCCGATATCGAGGACATGGAGAAGGGCGGCAACCGCCAGCAGATCATCATCACCGAGCTGCCCTACCAGTTGAACAAGGCGCGGCTGATCGAGAAGATCGCCGAGCTGGTGAAAGAGAAGAAGATCGAAGGCATCACCGAACTGCGCGACGAGTCCGACAAGGACGGCATGCGCGTGGTCATCGAGCTGCGCCGCGGCGAAGTCGGCGAGGTGGTGCTGAACAACCTCTACGCCCAGACCCAGCTGCAGAGCGTGTTCGGCATCAACGTGGTGGCCCTGGTCGACGGCCAGCCGCGCACGCTGAACCTCAAGGACATGCTCGAAGTCTTCATCCGCCACCGCCGCGAAGTGGTGACCCGGCGGACCGTCTACGAGCTGCGCAAGGCCCGCGAGCGCGGCCACATCCTCGAAGGCCAGGCGGTCGCGCTGTCGAACATCGACCCGGTGATCGAGCTGATCAAGACCTCGCCGACCCCGGCCGAGGCCAAGGAACGCCTGATCGCCACCCCCTGGGAATCCAGCGCGGTGGAAGCCATGGTCGAGCGCGCCGGCGCCGATGCCTGCCGTCCGGAAGACCTGGACCCGCAGTACGGCCTGCGCGAGGGCAAGTACTACCTGTCGCCGGAGCAGGCCCAGGCCATCCTGGAACTGCGCCTGCACCGCCTGACCGGCCTGGAGCACGAGAAGCTCCTGTCCGAATATCAGGAAATCCTCACCCTGATCGGCGAGCTGATCCGCATCCTGACCAACCCGCAGCGCCTGATGGAAGTCATCCGCGAGGAACTGGAGAAGGTCAAGGCCGAGTTCGGCGACGCCCGCCGTACCGAGATCGTCGCCTCCCAGGTGGACCTGACCATCGCCGACCTCATCACCGAGGAAGAGCGCGTGGTGACCATCTCCCACGGCGGCTACGCCAAGTCGCAGCCGCTGGCCGCCTACGAGGCCCAGCGCCGCGGCGGCAAGGGCAAGTCGGCGAGCGGAGTGAAGGACGAGGACTACATCGAGCACCTGCTGGTGGCCAACAGCCACGCCACCCTGCTGCTGTTCTCCAGCAAGGGCAAGGTCTACTGGCTGCGCACCTTCGAGATCCCGGAAGCCTCGCGCACCGCGCGCGGTCGTCCGCTGGTCAACCTGCTGCCGCTGGACGAGGGCGAGCGCATCACCGCCATGCTGCAGATCGACCTGGAAGCCGTGCGCGCCCAGTTCGCCGGCGAGGAAGGCGATGACGACGACGTGGTCGCCGAGCAGGTCGCCGAAGTGGTGGAAGCCGAAGAGGCCGAAGAGGGTGACGACGCCGACTTCAGCCAGGACGAGCCGACCGGCGCGTACATCTTCATGGCCACCATGAAAGGCACCGTGAAGAAGACCCCGCTGATCCAGTTCACCAAGCCGCGCTCCAACGGCCTGATCGCGCTGAAGCTGGAGGAGGGCGACTCGCTGATCGCCGCCGCCATCACCGACGGCTCGAAGGACGTGATGATGTTCTCCGACGCCGGCAAGGTGATCCGCTTCAAGGAAAGCAAGGTGCGCATCATGGGCCGCAACGCCCGTGGCGTGCGCGGCATGCGCCTGGCCGAAGACCAGCGCATCATCTCCATGCTGATCCCCGAATGCCGCGAGGCGCAGATCCTCACCGCCTCCGAACGCGGTTACGGCAAGCGCACGCCGCTGGCCGACTATCCGCGCCGCGGCCGTGGCGGCCAGGGCGTGATCGCCATGGTCATCAACGAGCGCAACGGCAAGCTGGTGGGCGCCGTGCAGGTGCTGGACGGCGAGGAGATCATGCTGATTTCCGACCAGGGCACCCTGGTCCGCACCCGCGTCGACGAAGTCCGCGGCGCGGGCCGCAACACCCAGGGCGTGATCCTCATCAAGCTGGCCGCCGACGAGACCCTGGTCGGCCTGGAGCGGGTGCAGGAGCCGACCGTGGTCGAGGGCGAAGTCGTGGACGACGAAGCGTTCGACGAGAATCAAGAAGCAGGCGAAGCCGCGGCCGAGGAAGCGCCGCAGGCCAGCGAAGACTGATTAGCGAGAGTGGATGTGAGCAAGCGAGCCTATAACTTCTGCGCAGGTCCAGCTGCGCTTCCCACCGAGGTGCTGGAGCGCGCCCGCGAAGAGCTGCTCGACTGGCAGGGCAAGGGCCTGTCGGTCATGGAGATGAGCCACCGCAGCGACGACTACGTGGCCATCGCCGAGAAGGCCGAGCAGGACCTGCGCGACCTGATGGGCGTGCCGTCGAACTACAAGGTGCTGTTCCTCCAGGGCGGCGCCAGCCAGCAGTTCGCCGAGATTCCGCTGAACCTGCTGCCCGAAGACGGCGTGGCGGACTACGTGGAAACCGGCATCTGGTCGAAGAAGGCCATCGAGGAAGCGCGCCGCTTCGGCAACGTCAACGTGGTCGCCAGCGCCTCCAAGTACGACTACTTCGCCATCCCCGGGCAGAACGAGTGGAACCTGACGCCGAACGCAGCCTACCTGCACTACGCGTCCAACGAGACCATCGGCGGCCTGGAGTTCGACTGGATTCCGCAGGTCGGCGACGTGCCGCTGGTGGTGGACATGTCCTCGGACATCCTCTCGCGCCCGGTCGACGTGTCGAAGTTCGGCCTGATCTACGCCGGCGCGCAGAAGAACATCGGCCCGTCCGGCCTGGTGGTGGTCATCGTCCGCGAAGACCTGCTCGGCCGCGCCCGCAGCATCTGCCCGACCATGCTCAACTACAAGGTTGCCGCCGACAACGGCTCCATGTACAACACCCCGGCCACCTATTCCTGGTACCTCTCCGGCCTGGTCTTCCAGTGGCTGAAGGAGCAGGGCGGCGTCGAGGCCATGGAGCGGCGCAACCGCGCCAAGAAGGACCTGCTGTACTCCTTCATCGACGCCAGCGACTTCTACACCAACCCGATCCAGCCCAGCGCCCGTTCCTGGATGAACGTACCCTTCCGCCTGGCCGACGAGAAGCTCGACAAGGCCTTCCTCGCCGGCGCCGACGCCCGTGGCCTGCTCAACCTCAAGGGCCACCGTTCGGTGGGCGGCATGCGCGCCTCCATCTATAACGCCCTGGGCCTGGACGCCATCGAGGCCCTGGTGGCCTACATGGCCGAGTTCGAGAAGGAGCACGGCTGATGAGCGACGCTGACCAGCTCAAGGCTTTGCGCGTACGCATCGACAGCCTCGACGAGAAGATCCTCGAGCTGATCAGCGAACGCGCCCGCTGCGCCACCGACGTGGCGCGGGTGAAGATGCAGTCCCTGGCCGAGGGCGAGAAGCCGGTGTTCTACCGGCCCGAGCGCGAGGCCTGGGTGCTCAAGCACATCATGGAGCTGAACAAGGGCCCGCTGGGCAACGAGGAAGTGGCGCGGCTGTTCCGCGAAATCATGTCCTCCTGCCTGGCCCTGGAGCAGCCGCTCAAGGTCGCCTACCTCGGCCCCGAGGGCACCTTCACCCAGGCCGCGGCGCTCAAACACTTCGGCCATGCGGTGATCAGCACGCCGATGGCGGCCATCGACGAAGTGTTCCGCGAAGTAGCCGCCGGCGCGGTGAACTTCGGCGTGGTGCCGGTGGAGAACTCCACCGAAGGCGCGGTGAACCACACCCTGGACAGCTTCCTCGAACACGACATGGTGATCTGCGGCGAGGTCGAGCTGCGCATCCACCACCACCTGCTGGTGGGCGAGAACACCAAGACCGACAGCATCACCCGCATCTATTCCCACGCCCAGTCCCTGGCCCAGTGCCGCAAGTGGCTGGACGCGCACTACCCGAACGTCGAGCGCGTGGCGGTGCCGAGCAACGCCGACGCCGCCAAGCGGGTGAAGAGCGAGTGGAACAGCGCGGCCATCGCCGGCGACATGGCGGCCAGCCTGTACGGCCTGGACAAGCTGCACGAGAAGATCGAGGACCGCCCGGACAACTCCACGCGCTTCCTCATCATCGGCAGCCAGGAAGTGCCGCCGACCGGCGACGACAAGACCTCGATCATCGTCTCCATGCGCAACAAGCCCGGCGCGCTGCACGAGCTGCTGGTGCCGTTCCACACCAACGGCATCGACCTGACGCGCATCGAGACCCGCCCGTCGCGCAGCGGCAAGTGGACCTACGTGTTCTTCATCGACTTCGTCGGCCACCACAAGGACCCGCTGATCAAGGACGTGCTGGAGAAGATCAACGGCGAAGCCGTGGCGCTGAAGGTGCTGGGCTCCTATCCCAAGGCGGTACTCTAACAAGCGGCTGGAAGCCGGAAGCCCGAAGCTGGAAGTTGGAGTCGCGCGGTCGCTTCCAGCTTCAAGCCTCCAGCTTTCGGCTTTCAGCTCCAGCGGAGCTGAAAAAATGTCTTGCGACTTCCTCGCCCTGGCCCAGCCGGGCGTACAGAAACTCTCGCCCTACGTGCCGGGCAAGCCGGTGGACGAACTGGCCCGCGAGCTGAACCTGGACCCGGCGAAGATCGTCAAGCTGGCCAGCAACGAGAACCCGCTGGGCCCCAGCGCCAAGGTGCTGGAAGCGATCCGCGGCGAACTGGCGGAAATGACCCGCTATCCCGACGGCAACGGCTTCGAGCTGAAGAGCAAACTGGCCGCCCGCTGCGGTGTAACCACCGCTCAGGTGACCCTCGGCAACGGCTCCAACGACATCCTCGACCTGGTCGCCCGCGCCTACCTGGCGCCGGGCCTGAACGCCGTGTTCAGCCAGTACGCCTTCGCCGTCTACCCGATCTCCACCCAGGCCGTCGGCGCCGAGGGCAGGGCGGTGCCGGCGAAAGACTGGGGGCATGACCTGGAAGCCATGCTGGCGGCCACCGACGCCAACACCCGCGTGGTCTTCATTGCCAACCCGAACAACCCCACCGGCACCTGGTTCGGCCCGGACGCGCTGGAGCGCTTCCTCTCCCGCGTGCCGGAAAACGTCCTGGTGGTGCTGGACGAGGCCTACATCGAGTACGCCGAGGGCGACGAACTGCCCGACGGCCTGGCCTACCTGGCCCGCTACCCGAACCTGCTGGTCTCGCGCACCTTCTCCAAGGCCTACGGCCTGGCTTCGCTGCGCGTCGGCTACGCCATCTCCTCGGCGCAGATCGCCGACGTGCTCAACCGCGTGCGCCAGCCGTTCAACGTCAACAGCCTGGCCCTGGCCGCCGCCTGCGCCGCGCTGGACGACGCCGACTACCTGGCCGAGGGCAAGCGCATCAACGACGCCGGCATGCAGCAGCTGCAGGACGGCCTGCGCGCCCTGGGCCTGGCCTGGATTCCGTCGAAGGGCAACTTCCTCGCCGTCGACCTGCAGCGCGAGGCCGGCCCGGTCTACCAGGCCCTGCTGGCGGAAGGCGTGATCGTCCGTCCGGTGGGCGGCTACGGCATGCCGCAGCACCTGCGCATCTCCATCGGCCTGGCGGAAGAGAATGCACGCTTCCTCGAAGCCCTGGCCAAGGTGCTCGCCCGTGCCTGAGGTGACGCCACGCAAGCTCCGCCGCCTGGTGGTGGTGGGGCTGGGCCTGATCGGCGGCTCCTTCGCCAAGGGGCTGCGCGAGAAGGGCCTGTTCGAGGAAGTGGTCGGCGTCGACCGCGACCCGCAGACGCGCCGCCTGGCAGTGCAGCTGGGCGTGGTCGACCGTTGCGAGGAGAGCCTGCGCGAAGGCTGCCGCGACGCCGACGTGATCCAGCTCGCCGTGCCTATCCTGGCCATGGAGAAGGTGCTCGCCGAACTGGCCACCTTCGACCTCGGCCACGCCGTGCTCACCGACGTCGGCAGCGCCAAGGGCAACGTGGTGCGCGCGGCCAGGGTCGCCTTCGGCGAGATGCCGGCGCGCTTCGTTCCCGGCCATCCCATCGCCGGCTCCGAGCAGAGCGGGGTGGAAGCGGCCAACGGCAAACTGTTCCGCCGTCATAAAGTCATCCTCACGCCGCTGGATAATGCCGATGCGGACGCGGTCCAGTGCGTCGAGGCGCTGTGGCGCGAGCTGGGCGCGGACGTCGAGCTGATGGAAGTCGAGCACCACGACGAAGTGCTCGCCGCCACCAGCCACCTGCCGCACCTGCTGGCCTTCACGCTGGTCGACTCGCTGGCCAAGCGCAGCGAAAATCTGGAAATCTTCCGTTATGCCGCCGGCGGCTTCCGCGACTTCACGCGGATCGCCGGCAGCGACCCGACGATGTGGCACGACATCTTCCTTGCCAACCGCAAGGCGGTGCTGCGCATCCTCGACGTTTTCCGCGACGACCTCGACGCCCTGCGCGAGGCCGTCGATGCAGGGGACGGGCAGCAACTGATGGGCGTGTTCACCCGCGCCCGCGTCGCCCGTGAACATTTCAGCAAAATCCTGGCCCGCCGGGCCTATGTGGACGCCATGCACAACAACGACCTGATTTACCTGGCCCAGCCGGGTGGCCGCCTGTCCGGGCGCGTACGCGTTCCGGGCGACAAGTCCATCTCCCACCGCTCGATCATGCTCGGCTCCCTGGCCGAAGGCACCACCGAGGTGGAAGGCTTCCTCGAGGGCGAGGACGCCCTGGCCACCATTCAGGCGTTCCGCGACATGGGCGTGGTCATCGAAGGCCCGCACCACGGCCGCGTGACCGTCCACGGCGTCGGCCTGCACGGCCTGAAGCCGGCGCCGGGCCCCATCTACCTGGGCAACTCCGGCACCTCCATGCGCCTGCTCAGCGGCCTGCTGGCGGCGCAGCCGTTCGACAGCACCCTGACCGGCGACGCCTCGCTGACCAAGCGCCCGATGAACCGCGTGGCCAAGCCGCTGCGCGAGATGGGCGCGGTGATCGAGACCGCCGCCGAAGGGCGCCCGCCACTGACCATCAAGGGCGGCCAGAAGCTGACCGGCATGCACTACGACATGCCCATGGCCAGCGCCCAGGTGAAGTCCTGCCTGCTGCTCGCCGGCCTCTACGCCGCCGGTGAAACCTCGGTGACCGAGCCGGCCCCTACCCGCGACCACACCGAGCGCATGCTGCGCGGCTTCGGTTACCCGGTGGACGTGGAAGGCAGCACCGCCAAGGTCGAAAGCGGCCACAAGCTCAGCGCCACCAACATCGAAGTACCGGCGGACATCTCCTCCGCGGCCTTCTTCCTGGTCGCGGCGAGCATCGCCGAAGGCTCGGAGATCGTCCTCGAACACGTCGGCATCAACCCGACCCGCACCGGCGTCATCGACATCCTCAAGCTGATGGGCGCCGACATCACCCTGGAGAACCAGCGTGAAGTGGGCGGCGAGCCGGTGGCCGACCTGCGCGTGCGTTCGGCCAGGCTGAAAGGCATCGACATCCCCGAGGACCTGGTGCCCCTGGCCATCGACGAATTCCCCGTGCTGTTCGTCGCCGCCGCCTCGGCCTCCGGCCGCACCGTGCTGCGCGGCGCCGAAGAGCTGCGGGTGAAGGAATCCGACCGCATCCAGGTCATGGCCGACGGCCTGCTGGCCCTGGGCGTGAAATGCGAGCCGACCCCGGACGGCATCATCATCGATGGCGGCCCCTACGGCGGCGGCGAAGTCTGGAGCCACGGCGACCACCGCATCGCCATGTCCTTCAGCGTGGCCTCGCTGCGCGCCTCGGCGCCGATCCGCATCCACGACTGCGCCAACGTTGCCACCTCCTTCCCGAACTTCCTCGGCCTGGCCGCGGGCGCCGGCATCCGCGTGGCGGAGGAGGGCAACTGATGGCCGCCTCCGACTTCGCCGCGGCCTGGCCGGTGGTCGCCATCGACGGCCCCAGCGGCTCCGGCAAGGGCACCGTGGCCGGCATCCTGGCCAAGCGCCTGGGCTGGAACCTGCTGGACTCCGGCGCGCTGTACCGCCTGCTGGCCTTCGCCGCCGGCAACCACGGCATCGACCTGACCAACGAGGAAGCCCTCAAGGTCCTGGCCGCGCACCTGGACGTGCAGTTCACCCACGCCAAGGGCGGCGAGGGCCAGCACATCATCCTCGAAGGCGAAGACGTCACCGACACCATCCGCACCGAACAGGTCGGCGCCGGCGCCTCCCAGGTCGCCGCGCTGCCGGCGGTGCGCGACGCCCTGCTGCAACGCCAGCGCGCCTTCCTCGAAGCCCCGGGCCTGGTGGCCGACGGCCGCGACATGGGCACCGTGGTGTTCCCCGGCGCGCCGCTGAAGATCTTCCTCACCGCCTCGGCCGAAGAGCGCGCCCGCCGCCGCTACCTGCAGCTCAAGGGCAAGGGCGTGGACTGCGACATGGCCGCGCTCACAGAGGAAATCCGCGCCCGCGACGAACGCGACAGCCAGCGCAGCGTGGCCCCGCTGAAACCAGCCGAAGGCGCCATCGTGGTCGACTCCACCAGCATGAGCATCGAGGCGGTGGTGGACAGCATTCTTGGTGAGGTCGAGAGGCTCGGTCTGACCGACTGAGGCCTGGGAATCCTTCAGCTGCGGCAGTTTTCGGCGTCGCGTGCTTGAAGATATTTCTGAGGATGATTCCTCTTGATGCTGAGGACGTTTCTTCTAGAGACGTCTTGCCCGGGCTGCCAAACTTCCGCGCTGTTCAATAGCGCCCGCTCGACCCGAGCGGGCCGTGAATAGCGTGGAGGCCCCTTGTCCGACAGTCCCGTCCCCGCCGCACTGCATTCTTCGCAGGGCGCGTGGGTCCAGTTGTTGCTCGCACTGACCCGGCGGGAAATCCTCGCACGCTACCAGGGTGCCCTGTTCGGGCGGTTGTGGCTGCTGCTGTCGCCCTTCCTGCTGCTGGCGGTCTACACCTTCGTTTTCGGCCAGGTGCTCAAGTCGCGCTGGGGGGCGGAACAGAGCACGGCCTCCTTCGCCTTGACGCTGTTCGCCGGGCTGCTGCTCCACGGCATGCTGGCGGACAGCCTGTCCCGCGCGGTCACGGTGATGCACAACCACCGCAACCAGGTGAAGAAGCTGGTCTTCCCGCTGGAACTCCTGCCGCTTTCGCTGGCACTCTCCGCCCTGTCGAACGCCGTCATCGGCTTTCTCGTACTGCTCCTGCTGATGCCCTGGCTCGGGCAACCGCTGGGCTGGAGCATCCTCTACCTGCCGTTGGTCCTGCTGCCCTTCGTGCTGTGCGTGTGCGGCCTCAGCTGGATCATCGCCGTGTTCGGTGCCTATTTCCGCGATACCAGCCAGTTCATCCAGTTTCTTCTCGTATTGCTGCTGTTCCTCAGCCCGGTGTTCTACCCCGTGAGCGCCTTGCCGGAAGCCTTGCGCCCCTACCTGCTGCTCAATCCGCTGAGCGTTCCGGTGGAAGCGGTGAGGGCCTGCCTGTTCGGCATGCCGATGCCGCCGATGGGCGTCCAACTGGCTTATGCCGCCATCGCCTGTCTGTTGGCGGTGCTGGGCTGGCTGTGGTTCCGGCGTATGAAGGACGGTTTCGCCGATGTCCTCTGAGCCGCTCGCCGACACCGTGCCGGCGGTCGTTGCCGATGCCCGCCCGCTGGGGCAGATGCTCGTCGAGCGCGGCCTGTGCAACGCCCAGGAGCTGGAACGCGCGCTGGAACTGCAGGCCAGGATCGGCGGGCGCCTTGGGGCGCTATTGCTGCGCTCGGGCGGTGTTTCGGAGGCGGCCCTGCTGGAAGTGCTCGCCGAACAACTGCGCCTGCCTTTGGTGGGCGTGGACCTGGAGGCCCCCGGCAACGCCGAGCTGCTGGCCTTCCTCGAAGCGACCTCCATCGGTGTGGAATGGTTCGTCGCCGAACAGGTGGTCGTCTGGAACGATGCCCAGGGCGGCCTGCTGGTCGCTTCCCGTGACCCGATGGCGTCCTTCGTCCTGGAGGTCCTGCGCTATTTCCATCCCGGGCAGCCATTGCGCACGGTGCTGTGCCGCTCCCAGGATCTCGACGCCTGGCTGGAGCTGCTCAAGGAGCGCCTGCAGCAGGAGAGCCGCGAGGGGCTGCGCTTCGCCTCCGACGACATCCGCCAACTGCGGGAAATGGCGGAGGAGGCGCCCATCGTCGAGCTGGTCAACAACGTCATGAGCCAGGCGGTGGAGAAACGCGCCTCGGACATCCACATCGAGCCGCGCGAATTCAATTTCCATATCCGCTTCCGCATCGATGGCGTCCTGCAGTCGCAGCTGAGTCTGCCGCGGGAGCGCTTCGCCGCGGTGGTCTCGCGGATCAAGCTGATCTCCGCCATCGACATCGCCGAGCGGCGCCTGCCCCAGGACGGGCGGATGAGCACCAGAGTGGGCGGGCAGGACATGGACGTCCGCGTTTCCACGCTGCCCGGGGTGCATGGCGAGTCGGTGGTGATGCGCCTGCTGCCCAAGGCCCGCGAAGGTCTGCGCCTGGACCGCCTGGGAATGCTGGCGGACCACCTGGACCTGATGCGCGCCTGGATCGCCGAGCCCCACGGCATCGTGCTGGTCACCGGGCCCACCGGCTCCGGCAAGTCGACGACCCTCTACGGCACGCTCGAGGCCATCAACGACGGCATCCGCAAGATCATCACGGTGGAGGACCCGGTCGAGTACCAGGTGCCGAACATCACCCAGGTCCAGGCCCACGCCGACATCGGCCTGACCTTCGCCGCCGCCCTGCGCTCGATCCTGCGCCAGGACCCGGACGTGATCATGATCGGCGAGATCCGCGACCTGGAGACGGCGGAGATCGCCGTGCAGTCGTCCCTCACCGGCCACCTGGTGTTCTCCACGCTGCACACCAACGATTCGCTCAGCGCCTTCACCCGCCTGATCGACATGGGCATCGAGCCGTTCCTGGTCGCCTCGCCGGTACGCGGCGTCCAGGCCCAGCGCCTGGTGCGCACCCTGTGCCGGCATTGCGCGGAGCCCTGCGAGCCCGGCCTGGCGGCAGAGGACAAGGCCGCGCTGGATGCGGCGATCCAGCGCCTCTACCCCGGGCAGGCACCGAACTGGCTCCGCGCGAAGGGCTGCGAGCAGTGCCAGGGCACGGGCTATCACGGGCGGCTGGGAATCTACGAGATGGTGGACGTCGGCCCCGAACTGCAGGCGCTCATCCTGCAACAGGCGCCCGTCGAACAGATGCGCCGGCTGGCGGCCAGCCAGGGCTTCCGCAGCATGCGCGAAGACGGCTTCATCAAGGCCTGGCTGGGCCTGACCTCGCTGGACGAGGTACATCGGGTCACCAGCGGTTAACGGCATGCGCTTCGAATACCAGGCAGTGGACCGGCAAGGCCGGCGTTGCAGTGGCGACCTCGATGCTGGTTCTCACAGCGACGCGCTTCGCCAACTGGAGGCACAGGGCCTGACGCCCCTTAGCTTGGAGGCGGGCCAGCGTGCGCTGCAACCCGGGCGCCGGCGCCTGCGCGCGGAAGAATTGAACATGGCCCTGCACGAGTTGGCGACCCTGCTGGGGGCAGGCGTCGCCCTGGCCGACGCGGTCTCCGCCCAGGAGCGCTCGAGCAGCCATCCACGCCTCTGCGCGGCGCTGCAGAGCATGAGCGAAGGCCTGCGCCAGGGACGTTCCTTCCCTCAGGTGCTGGAGAAAGCCGGCTTGCCCCTGCCGCGTTACGCCTACCAGTTGGTGGCGGCGGGCGAGCTGACCGGCAACCTGGCGGCGGCGCTGCGGGACTGCGTGACGCAGATGGAGTACGAGCGGCGCACCCGCGAGGAAGTGCGCAACGCTCTGATCTACCCGAGCGTGCTGGTGCTCAGCGGAATCGGGGCGGTCATGGTGATGTTCGTCTTCGTCGTGCCCAAGTTCGCCAACCTGCTGGAGCACGCCGACAAGCTGCCTTGGCTGGCCTGGGCAGTGCTCAGCACCGGCGTCTGGAGCAAGGCCAACGCCTTGCCGCTGCTGCTCGCCGGCCTGCTGCTGGGTGCCCTGGGGTTGCCGTTGGCCAGGAGCGAGAAGGTTCGCGGCCGCTTCCTCAACGGCTTGTTGCGTTTGCCATTGCTCGGCGACTGGCTGTTGCAGGCGGAGATCGCCCAGTGGGCCAAGGTCCTCGGCACCCTGCTGGGCAACCGCGTGGCGCTGGTCGAGGCCCTGCGCCTGGCCAGCGCGGGCGTGCGCATCGGTCTGCAACGCGAGCTGCTGGAAAGAGTCACCCAGGACGTGAGGGGCGGGACTTCCCTGTCCGAGGCATTGGAACTGCGCAGGGCGATCACCGCTACGGGCGGCAATCTGGTGCGCGTCGGCGAAAGGTCCGGGCGCCTGGCCGAGATGCTCGACAGTCTCGCCGAACTCTACGAGGGGCTGGGGCGTTCGCGCATGCGCAAGGTCCTGGCGCTGATCGAGCCGCTGGCGATCCTGCTGATCGGCGCGCTGTTCGGCGTGATCATCACCGGCGTGGTGCTGGCCATCACCAGCGCCAACGACATTGTGTTCTGAAAAAGGGGAAGTGGATGCGCGACGGGCATGAGGGAAGGGGCCCCCGGCAGGGGAGCAGGAAAGTGCCGGCGCCGGGATGCGAGCGCGGTTTCACCCTGCTGGAAATGATCGTGGTGCTGGTGATCATCGGGCTGCTCATGGGGCTGGTCGGGCCACGTCTGTTCAGCCAGGCCGACAAGGCCAAGGTGCAGACCGCGGATACCCAGGTGAAGATGCTCAAGGGGGCGCTGATGACCATGCGCCTGGACATCGGCCGCCTGCCCAGCGAGCAGGAAGGGCTGGCCCTGCTCAATGCGGCGCCCGCGGACGAGCGGATCAAGGCCTTCTGGAAAGGCCCCTATCTGGACGGTGGGGTGCCGCTGGATCCCTGGAACCGCGCCTACATATATAGCAACGCGCCCAGTGCCGAACAGCCGTTCTCGCTGTACAGCCTGGGGGCCGACGGGCAGCCTGGCGGGGAAGGGGAGAATGCGGACATCGGCTTCCTGCCCCGGCAATGAGCGCTGCGGCGGTTTCACCCTGCTCGAACTGCTGGTGGTGCTGGCCCTGGTTGCCGCGGTGGGCGCCGTCGTCATGCCCAACCTGCTGAACATGCAGGAGGCCTGGCGTCGGCGTATCGACCTGCAGGACATCGCCAACCAGCTACAGACGCTGGGCTACCGAGTCCGGCTGGAAGCCCGGCAGACCCTCATCGGGCCGGCTGGCGTCGAGCCGACGCAGATGCTGAAGCTGCCCCAGGGCTGGACGCTGAGCGCAAGCGCGCCCGTCATCTACCTGGCCAATGGCGTCTGCCTGGGGGGGACGCTGGAGTTGCGGCAGGGGGAAGTCGCTCGGCAGTTGCAACTGGTTCCGCCGCAATGCTTGCCGGAGTTCGTCCAGTGAAACGCAGGCGGCAAGCCGGTTTCACACTGCTGGAAGCGGTGGTCGCCCTGACGCTGCTGGCCGTGGTGGGCAGCGCGCTGCTGGCCTGGCTGGGGACGGGCTTCCGCAGCCTGGAGCGAATGAACGAGGTTCAGCGCCGCATCGATGCGACCCGCACCGGCCTGGCGTTTCTCGAGGGGCTCAACCCGATGCTCCAGCCGAGCGGCAGCGCCGCCCTTGGAAGCTACCGGCTGGACTGGGAGAGCCGGCTTCTCGCCGCTCCGCGCCCCGTCGTCAGCCGCTACAGCGGCCACCCCGGACCCTTCGACAGTGCCCTGTATCGCGTCCAGGCGACCTTGTCCGGCGAGGACCTGCCGCCGCTGCCCTTGAGCCTGGAACTGGCGGGGTACCGGATGGCTCGCCTGCCGGACGGCGGGGGTGCGCCATGAGCCGGCGCATTTCGCGGGGGCGGGAGCGGGGCTTCACCCTGCTGGAACTCATCGTGGTCCTGTTGTTGGCGGCGATGGTCACCACCCTGTTGATGCAGGGGATGGACTATGTCTCGCGGGCCAACGACAGCTTCCTGCGCCAGGGCGAGTCACGGCAACTACGGGTGTTGGCCTTCGGCTGGTTCGACGACGCGATAGCGCAGCTGGCTGCGCCGGCCAGGGGGGATGCGCCGGCTCGTTTCCGCGGCGATCCGCTCAGCTTCGAAGCCGTCTCCCTGGCCAGCGCCGAGCGTATCGAAGGCGTCCCGGTGCCCTTTGCCTTTCGCCTGGAACGGCTTGGCGAGCCGGGCCGGGAGCGGACCGCGATGATCTACGTGCGCCGGTTGCAGGCCAGTCGCTGGCCACTGCTGGAATTGCAGGGGCCGGCGCATTTCCTTTATCGCGACGAGCAGGGAGCCTGGCATGACAACTGGCCGCCCTTGCCGGTGCTGGCCGACAGCCTTCCTGCTGCGGTGGCGTTGAACGCGCCCGAGGAGCGCCTGTTCCGCCTGGCCAGGGTCGCGACGCCGCTTCGACGGGTGAATGCGGATGCGGACTGAGCGTGGTTTCGTGCTGGTCGGCGTCATCTGGTTTCTCGCCATCATGACCTTGGTGGTGGCCTCGGCCGTGACCTGGATCGAACGCTCGCTGGACGGTATCGAAAAGGAGCGTCAGGGGTTGCTGCGCGACATGACGGAACGCTCCATGCTCAGCCGGCTGACCTGGCTGGCATCGACCCAGCGCTTGACCCTGGCCGGATTGACCACACCCGACAGCCCGGCGCCGAGCCTTGCCGACATGGATATGTCGGTCCTGCCGGTAGGGGCCGAGCTGGCCCTGGATGGCCGCGAATACTGCCTGGCCAACGGCTGGTGCTTCGCCTTCGTCGACCGCGCATCGCGTCTTGGTCTGGAGCAGGCCCCGCCGGCGGCCTTGGCCTCGTTGCTGGAAGGGCTGGGGATAGCGCCGGAGAGGATAGCGCCAATGCTGGCGGAGCTTGCCGGCCATTTGCGCGGCCCACCGGGTAGCGCCGCGCTGCGCAGCCTGCATGCCCCGCAGGAAGTCTTCGTCCTCGACAGCTGGCGCCCCTGGGAGGCCGCGTTGCGGGCTGCCGGCTGGGAGGAACTGGTCACGGTCGGCGAGCCGTCCCTGAACGTGAACACCGCCAGCGGCCAGCTCCTGCGCCTGGCCTGGCGGCTGCCGGAGGACAGCCTGGCGCTGTTGCTCGCGGCGCGCCATGAGCGGCCGTTGCGAGGCGTGGGCGACCTCGAGGGCGTGTTGGGCATGTATCTGCAGCAATTACCCGCGGAGAACTGGTCGCGCCTGGCCAGCGCCACCCTGTTCATCCGCCTGCGCCCCGCGGACGCCGTGGCGCGTTACGAATACCAACTGCGACTCGAGAGCGACGACCTGCAAGGGTCGCCCTGGCAATTTCTGCAACGGAGGTCCCTGCCGCGCAATGTCCCCATCACCGACACAGCGCCCATCCATCATGAGGCGCCTGGACTGCTTTCCGCCCCGCTTGTGGCAAGCCCATGACGCGGATGGCTCGCCCTGCCTGGAGTGGCGGCGCCAACCCCGTGGCCTGGGGCGGATGCTCCGCACGCAATGGGTCATCGAGCGTTCGCAATGCCTGTACCGCTGCCTGGATCTGTCCCATGTGCCGGCCAGCGGGAGGGCCCAGGCCCTTGCCCTGAAGCTTGCCGGCCTGTCGCCGTTCCGCTTGCCGGGGCACTACGCGGTCTGGCGCGACGGCTGGGTGCAGCTGTGGCTCTGGGACGAACAGCAGCGCCAGCGGCTCGCCGAAGCGCAACAGGCTGCGTCCGGCTGCCTCTGCCTGCCGGAAACCCTGCTACAGGCTCCGCCAGCGACGACGCCGGAGCCAAGTGTTCGCCTGGTGCACGTCCAGGACGGTGTGGACCTGCAGGTCTGGCGGGCCGGCGTGCTGCGGGCGAGCGTCTTCCAGGATGGCCTGCCGCTGTCCGCGATGGCCTGGCAGGCAGTGCGAGGGGTTCCCGGCGTGCGCCTGCCCGAGCGGCTGGAAGAAGAGGTGCCGGCCTGCCTCGAGCGTCCCTGGGCCTCCGGCGCCAGTCTGGTAGGACGGGACTGGGAGCGCTGGTTGCCCTATGGCCTGGCGGCCACCCTGCTGGCGGGCAGCGCCTTCAACCTGACGCAGGGGGCGCAATGGTGGTGGGCCGAGCGCGGCCTGGCGGGGCAGCAGGTCGCGCTGGCCCAGCAGGTCGAGCCGGTGCTGGCGGCACGTACTCGGGCCATGCAGGCCGAGAGCGAAATCCAGGCTCTGCTGCGCTTGCAGGATGCACCTTCGCAGGTCGAACTGCTGCGCACCGTGGCGGGGCTGCTGCCGGAGGATAGCCGCCTGCTGAGCTGGCGCTTCCGGGAAAACGCGCTGGAACTGCTCATCCAGACCAGTCGCGCGGACCCGCGGTTCTTCGTCCAGCGGCTGCAGGAGGGCGGCAGGTTCCAGGATGTCCGGGTCGAACCCTCGCCCAGGGGCGATGGCCTGCAACTGGCCATGAACATTCGACAGGGGGAATAGATGGACGCTCGATTGCAAGAGGTGCTGCCCCACTGGTCCCGGCTGCGCGAGCAGTGGCGGGAACAGCCCCGCCTGCGCCTGGCGGGATGGATGATCCTGGCGCTGCTGGTCGTGCATCTGCTGTTGCTGGGCAACGACTGGCGCGAAGCCCGCCGTCAGGCGTTCGAGGAGTCGGCCAGGCGCCTGGCGCAGATGCGCGCGCTGGCCGCCCAGGAGCACTGGCCGGACCGCGCTGTCCAGGCGGAAGACGTGCGCAGCGCATTGCGCATGCGTTTGTGGCAGGCGCAGAACCCCTCGTTGGCCAGGGCCGATGTGCAGGCCTGGCTGGATGTCCAGACCAAGCAGAGTGGCCTGCAGGAGGCCCGCATCTCGGTGTTGCCGCCCCTGGACTTCGACAAGGAGGGCGTCGGCGCCCGGGTCCAGGCACAAGTGCGCGGACGTTTCGAGCCGAAGAGTTTCGGCCAGCTGCTGCATGCGCTGGAAACGGCGGAGCACTGGGTGAGCATCGACGCCCTCGAGTTGAACGACCGCGGCTCGCCGTCGGTGAGCCTGCAACTCACCTTCCATTTTCGTCCGAACGCAACGCCCCCTTGAGCGGATGAGCGCGGAACGCCCTGATTCGGACGGACATTCAGGCCATTCAGGCGCTGTCGATCGTTCGCAGTCCCAGGTTGGGAAACTTCCTTCATGGAAAGCGGCAAAGGCAGCATTTCTGTAATGACAGAATCCCGCCTTCAACTTGTTTCGAATGCACCTTTCCCTAGCGGTATCGATTCATCGGTTTCCTATGACTTCCTTCTTCCCCTTCCGATTGGCCTGGGCGGCGCTTGCCGGCGGCGTCCTGCTGGCGCTGCTCTGGCAGCCACGGGCAGCCATACCCGAGGCTCCGGCTGAGACTGCGCAGTGGCGGCTACCGGAGGTCCGGCCTGTCTCTCGCAATGCCAGCATTCCGGCGCAGATCGCCGGCATGGCCTGGTGGGGCAGCGCCAGGGAGGAGGCCGAGAAAGCACGCTCGGCGCGCATCAGCGTGGACGAGCAGGGCGTGGCCCGGGTCAAGGTCCAATGGCTGTTTCGCGGTGTGGTCGCCGAGGGCGGACAGCGTTTCGCCCTGATCGCCAAGGATGCCGCCGCGCCGCTGTTGCGCTATGCCCCGGGCGACCAGCTACCGGGAGGCGAACGCCTCGAACGGATCGAAGGGCAGGGCATTCGTTTCTCGCTGTCCGAGGATGGCGCAACACAGGACTTTGAAAGGAAACTCTATGTCCCCCTCGAATGACGCCCTTGCAGGTTTTCCCCAGCATCCCCTGTGGCTCGCGATCTGCCTGGGACTGCTGGGAGGTTGCAGTACGGCGCAGCTTCAACTGCCCGCGCCCTTGCTGGAGCAGCGTCAGGCCACGGAAGAAAGCCTGCCGCAGGAAGGGGGCAAAGGGCCTTCGCAGCGACCGCAGCAATCCATGGGGCCGTTGGTGAGTGCGACGCCGACGCCACCCGCTGGGCCCATCGGCGGGCGCGTGGACAAGGCCGATCGCCTGGTGCTCGATGACAAGAATGCCGATCTGCAGGTAAACGTCGAGGATATCGCCCTGCCGGGCTTCATCAACGAAGTCTTCGGCAACCTGCTGGGGCTTTCGTTCGAGATCGACGGCAACCTGAAGAATCGCAACGACCGGGTCACCCTGCGCCTGGAGCAAGCGCAGACCCGGCAGACCGTCTACGACATCGCCTCGCAGGTCATGGCCAATTACGGCGTCGAGATCGTCAAGCAGGGCGGCATCCTGCGCTTCCAGGTCAAGCAGGTCGGCCTGAGTCCCGAGGAACCGCCGATCCTCATCAGCGGCGAGGCTCGGCCGGACGTGCCTATAGCCTACCGACCGGTCTTCCAGTTCGTGCCGCTGCACAACGTTGACCCGAAGGACGTGATCCCCTGGTTGAACAGTGCCTACGACAAATCCGGACTGTCGGCCAGCGCGGACAATCCGCGTGGTGGTCTGATGCTCAAGGGCATGGCCTCCATCGTCAGCCAGGCGGCGCAGGCCGTGAGGCTGCTCGATCAACCATTCATGCGGGGCCAGTACAGTCTGCGCATCGACCCGGCATTCATCACCTCGGCAGAGATGGCCAAGCAACTGAAGACATTGCTCGAGGCCCAGGGTTACAGCGTCAGCATCGGCGAAGCTTCCGGGAGCGTCGTACTGGTGCCGCTGGAAAACTCCAATGGCCTGATCGTGTTTTCCAGCCGGCGCTCGCTGCTGGACCTGGCGCGTGACTGGGCCGGACAGGTGGACCGGGTGCCGCTGGCCAGCGCTGTGGATTCCGCTGGCGCCGGAGCGGAAAGCGAGGGGCTGTTCTTTTATGAGGTGCGTAATACCCGGGCCCAGGAGGTCGCCCGTTCCCTGCGGTCGCTGGTTTCCGGCCTGGGGGCGGGGGGAGCCTATGGGCTGACGCCTGGCCTGGGCAATAGCGCTTCGAGCCGGGCCGCGGCCGCCGCTGGCAACAATGCCCCGTCTTCGCGCCTGGCGATGGGGCGGGGCGACGGTGACATGGGGGCCGGACGATCCGGCGTCGCCCCGCTCGTGCGGCTGGCCGGCGCCCAGGCTCTGCTCTCGGGCAACAACAGTAGCCTGATGGACAGCCTGGCGGCTGGTGTGTCGGGCAGCGGCACCATCGTCGAGGACGAGAATCGCAACGCCATCCTGTTCCGTGGCCCGGCCAGGGTCTGGCAGCAGATGCAGCCACTGCTGCGGCAGTTGGACAAGCCGGCGCGCCAGGTGTTGATCGAAGTGACGGTTGCCAGCGTCACCCTGGGCGACAACCAGGCCATGGGTGCGAACTGGTCGTTCCTGAGTGGGGGGGCGAATGTTGACCCCAGGTTCGCACGGGATATCTCCGGAGGGGAGTCCGGCTTCAAATACATGATCAACACCGCCGGGGGGACGAAAGCGACATTGACGGCTCTGGCCAACGACTCTCGTACGCGAATCCTGGCCACCCCTCGGATCCTGGTGAAAAGTGGCGAGCAGGCCAACATCAATGTCGGCACCGACATTCCGATCGTGACCGGCCGGCAAACCGATGGCAGCAACACCGGTGGAAACTCCAACCTGCTGCAATCGATCTCCTATCGCTCCACCGGCGTCATCCTCAATGTTTCTCCGGTCGTCTACTCGAACAACCGGGTCGACCTGACGGTCAGCCAGGAAGTCAGCGATGGTGGCGGCGGGGCCTCTACCGGGAGCGATGGAGGCGATGTTTCCTCCCCACCGATCAAGCGCACGTCGCTGGAGACCTCGCTGACGCTGCAAAGCGGCGGCTCCATCTTCATGGGCGGGTTGATCAACGAGAGCCATGTGGACAGCAATGCCGGCGTACCGTGGCTGAAGGATCTGCCGGTCTTAGGCTATCTGTTCGGCAAGCAGTCCCAGACCAAGTCCAAGGACGAGGTGGTGATGCTGATCCAGCCCTACATCATCGACGGCGCGGAAGACGCCAGGGAGATCACCGAGAAGCTTCGGCGGATGATCGAACCCGCAATCAACTGTGACAGGTCGCTGGCCGAGTGTCGCAGCGTGTAAGAATCGATTTTTATATTTCTGGTTTCAGTCTGAAATAAAGTTGATGTTTAGTAGGAGATTTCCTGTTTTTTCAAATTTGCTTGTGCGGTCTTATTTGAGGGAATTGTTAGGTTCATGGCGTTGCAAATTACTCATCAGGGACGGGAATATCCACTCATGGAATGCCAGGTTAGTCTGTCGTTTCATATTCAGTTCTTGGGACGGTGCCGCTGAGGCTGAGTCCCTACTCTGGTAGTGATTATGGAGTCGGCTTGATTTGTTCCGGGTGAAAAGTTTTGCTCGGAGAAAATCGGAGTTCGGTCTATTGCCAGTGCTCGACTGAATGGAGTGAGTCAAATACAAATGGAGATTGAGATGAGAAAGACAATTCTGAGTGCGGCTATTGCTTCCATGGTTTTCGCAGGTGGAGCCAACGCAGGGGTTATCAGTATTGCAAGTGGGCAGGGTGGGGAAGGTGTCATCAAGAACTCTCCGGGCGTAGTCGATCAGTATGCTCCGGGGCAGGGCAACTACAAATCCGGAGCAAGCCTAGGGAGCGGTGCCGGCTATACCAGCCGAGCTGCCAACATGACCATAGCCCAGGAGGTATTCGGCAGGAATGCCGAACGAGTCGAACTGGTTCTTCCTGACGTTGAATACCAGTTGGATGCGGCCAAGGCAAAGCACATCAGGGCTGGGCACGCGATCCGTGTGACCCTGGACCGGTCGGGCGGACGTTTTGCCAACGGCGTGACTGCAAACCAGATTCAAATAGGTACCCTTGCTCCCGGCAAGGGCTTCGTTGTCGAGGGTAGCGTGGGGACCAGCACGCTGAGCCTGACGCTGGATGAGCTTGGTGCCCTGGAGCTCGCAAAGGGGAGCGCCGAGAGTTCGATCGTTCGTTTCAATTTTCGAACGCCTAATACTTCCAGCCGGCAGTCTACTTCGGTCAATGATCTGAGCAACGCATTGCGGGGGGATTCGACTTTCCTGGGGCAGTCCGATATCGGCATAGCAGGAGGTGAGTTGTCGGATGATCGGCCGTTCCATGTGACGCTGTCCGCCCTGCTGGATACGACTGTCGGCCCCAATGCCGGGAGTGCGCAGAATAACGATTCGACTCAGCCCTTGATGATATTCACTTCCTTGCCTGCGGTATATTGGGATGTATTGAACGTCAATAAGTACGGTCAGAACAGGGTTCTGTATCCCTTGAATGGCTCTGATAGAAAGTTTGATACCTCTGCCTCCGCGAATCCGGAAGTGCGTGACAATTCCAACTATGGCGATAGCTATGCTCGCTTGGGTAGCGTGCGCTTGGGAGTGAATCAGGACGTACTGAACGCTTGGAGGGAAGGGGAAAGGCGGTTCTTCATCGAAACCAGCGATCAGCTTTCCACTTACATCGCTGGTAACTTCTCTGGTATCAAGTCGGTTGCTCTGACGACATCCAGTTGTCGAGAATATAAAGAGGGCGTTGCTGGAGCTGCGCATGTATGGCAGGGGAAGGAGCTCGTTGGAAAGCCTGAGGCCGACGGTGTAACCCAGCTGTGGTTCGGGTTGTCGAATAATGATGCGAACAAGGTTTACAACATTTGCGCGGTTGCCGATGGCGTAACGCCGATGGCCGCTCAGCAGAATTTTGCCGTCGGAAACTTGATCGTGAATTTCACCAATTACAATTATGTCGATCGGGTGCTCCCTGGCGGCAAACTCGATCATTTCTGGAGAAACAGTTGCGTTGCAAGCCTGTTCAACCTTCCAAACTCGAGCAACTCCGATATCTTTTATATTCGTTTGACGAATACCAGTAACGATGGTCGTTCTGGAGGGGTGCGTGGCGTTCTATATGATGAGAATGGAAAGCGCTACCCCGCGAAAGGCAGTGCGTCCCTTGTCGACCAGAGCGGAAAAACGATGCTGCGTGCGCATGAGACGGGTATCTACACCGTTCGGCAGGTAGCCTCGGCTTTTGGTGTGGATGGCGCAAACTGGAACGGTGCGAATGGTCGAGCACGGTTGGTCCTGGAGGGCGATTTCCCGTCTTGTGAGGCTTTGGGCCTGCTGCGGATGGCGAATGGCACTTTGGTGAACATGACTGCGACTACCCAGGGCAATTTCAATGGTGATGGTCCTTCCACCACCGTTGGGCACAATGCAGGCAACAATCGCAATTGATCTGCTCTGGGGCGGGGAGAGGCGGGCTGTCTCTCTCCGCTCTTTTCGAAGGTGTCTCCCTGGACGCTGCAGCCGCAAGCATGGGGTCTGCATGAGCAGGCTGCTCGCGAGTCTGCCGGCATTTGACGCCTGTGACAGCGATTGCTAACATTCCAGACCTTGTATTGGGAGGCTTTCGTCCATAGTTGGCGGAGCAACCCGTAAAAATTGAATGTGGAGTGCCCGGCTTCGGCCTGGCGCGGCCAGGGGCCGGCAGGATACCAGTCTCGATCCTGCTGGCTTCTTTTTCATCACTTGACCGCGTTCGCTGGTGGCGCGGAGCCGGGCCTACAGGCCTTTGACTACAGGTATAAACATGAGCGAAAGCTTCGCAGAACTCTTTGAAGAAAGTCTGAAATCCCTCGACATGCAGCCGGGTGCCATCATCACCGGCATCGTGGTCGACATCGACGGTGACTGGGTCACCGTGCATGCCGGCCTGAAGTCCGAGGGCGTCATCCCGGTCGAGCAGTTCTACAACGAACAGGGCGAGCTGACCATCAAGGTGGGTGACGAAGTCCACGTTGCGCTGGACGCGGTTGAAGATGGCTTCGGTGAAACCAAGCTGTCCCGCGAGAAAGCCAAGCGTGCCGAATCCTGGCTGGTTCTGGAAGCTGCCTTCAACGCTGATGAAGTGGTCAAGGGCGTAATCAACGGCAAGGTCAAGGGCGGCTTCACCGTCGACGTCAGCGGCATCCGCGCGTTCCTGCCGGGTTCCCTGGTCGATGTCCGTCCGGTGCGTGATACCACTCACCTGGAAGGCAAAGAGCTCGAGTTCAAGGTCATCAAGCTGGACCAGAAGCGCAACAACGTTGTCGTTTCCCGTCGTAGCGTCCTGGAAGCCGAGAACAGCGCCGAGCGCGAAGCCCTGCTGGAATCCCTGCAGGAAGGCCAGCAAGTCAAGGGTATCGTCAAGAACCTCACCGACTACGGCGCATTCGTGGACCTGGGCGGCGTAGACGGCCTGCTGCACATCACCGACATGGCTTGGAAGCGCATCAAGCACCCGTCGGAAATCGTCAACGTCGGCGACGAGATCGATGTCAAGGTTCTGAAGTTCGACCGCGAGCGCAACCGCGTCTCCCTGGGCCTGAAGCAACTGGGCGAAGACCCGTGGGTTGCCATCAAGGCTCGTTACCCGGAAGGCACCCGCGTCATGGCCCGCGTCACCAACCTCACCGACTACGGCTGCTTCGCCGAGCTGGAAGAGGGCGTGGAAGGCCTGGTACACGTCTCCGAAATGGACTGGACCAACAAGAACATCCACCCGTCGAAAGTCGTTCAGGTTGGCGACGAAGTGGAAGTTCAGGTTCTGGACATCGACGAAGAGCGTCGTCGTATCTCCCTGGGCATCAAGCAGTGCAAATCCAACCCGTGGGAAGACTTCTCCGGCCGCTTCAACAAGGGCGACAAGATCTCCGGCACCATCAAGTCGATCACCGACTTCGGTATCTTCATCGGTCTGGAAGGCGGCATCGACGGCCTGGTTCACCTGTCCGACATCTCCTGGAACGAAGCCGGTGAAGAAGCCGTGCGTCGCTTCAAGAAGGGCGACGAGCTGGAAACCGTCATCCTCTCCGTCGATCCGGAGCGCGAGCGCATCTCCCTGGGCATCAAGCAACTGGAAGACGATCCGTTCTCCAGCTACGCCGGCCAGCACGAGAAGGGCAGCATCGTTCGCGGCATCGTCAAGGAAGTTGACGCCAAAGGCGCCGTCATCAGTCTGGGCGACGAGATCGAAGGCGTTCTGAAGGCTTCCGAAATCAGCCGCGACCGCGTCGAAGACGCCCGCAACGTGCTGAAGGAAGGCGAAGAAGTCGAAGCCAAGATCATCAGCATCGACCGCAAGAGCCGCGTCATCAGCCTCTCCATCAAGTCCAAGGATGTCGATGACGAGAAGGATGCGATGAAAGAGCTGCGTAGCAAGCAAGAAGTAGAAAACACCGGTCCGACCACCATTGGTGATCTGATCCGTGCGCAAATGGAGAATCAGGGCTAAGTCCTGATTCCTCTAAGAAAAAGGGCGACCTCGGTCGCCCTTTTTCGTTTTCCAGGAAGCGCCCTTACCAAGGAATCTTGCAGGCCGCGCCGAGGTGCTCTTCGTAGGATGGGTTGAGCTTGCGATACCCATCGGGCCATGGTGATGGGTATCGCTTCGCTCAACCCATCCACGGGGCTCGCGAATAAGCCCCCGCAGCGGAGTGTGTTCGCGAGCAAGTTCGCTCCTACGATGCGTCTGCCTCCGAGACCATCTGTAATTGGATGGACTCACCCTCACCGAGGCGTCGAGGCGCCACGGTGGCGGTCTAAGAAGCCACCGACAGTGAGGGTGAGTCCATGAAAAAGCATACGACGATGAATAAGCCGGTGTCTGCAACCGATGTATCGGTGTGCACGACAGTCGCCGTGGATCTGGCGAAAAAGGTCTTCCAGGTGGCGGGGGAAGACGCCCTGGGTCAAC
>Ga0180223_1000159_pt1 | contig 127618 bp, 116 predicted proteins | sample eDN5th30CKraftOP_FD_151337 | JGI IMG/M metagenome (GOLD analysis project Ga0180223, IMG submission 151337) | Enriched Organic Plus compost microbial communities from Emeryville, California, USA - eDNA 5th pass 30_C Kraft OP (version 2) (version 2) ...
CGCCGCAGCAGATGGCCCGAAGCCCCGTAGACATCGCGCAGCGACACGTCGTTCCCCACCCCGGCTGTCTCCCGCCCTTCCATCCGTCCTGCCCCTTCTTCCTCTCTGCTCCCCACGCCGCGCCCCCCCAACGCGCCACCCCGCCGCCTCACGCCCAACGCAGCATACAAAACCTCTAGACCCTCAACACAAACAACGCGAGAGCGCCGGCAGCCCGGCGCGGACCCGGCCTAGACGCCGATCATCGCGGCCAGTTGCTCGGGATTGTCCGCGAGATCCCCGCTTGTTCCCTGCCAACAGCTTCGCCCCCGGTCGAGCACCATCGCCTGCGGCATCAGGTCGAGGACGGGCGGCGCATGCTGCTCGACAAGGATCATCCCGATATGGCTTTCGGTGCGGATGCGGTGGAGCGCGGCCAGCAGAAGATCGACCAGCACCGGCGCCAACCCCTCGAAAGGCTCGTCCAGCAGCAAGAGCTTCGGATTGCCCACCAGCGCCCGCGCGATGGCCAGCATCTGCTGCTCGCCGCCGGAAAGCTGGTTGCCGTAATTGCGCCGCCGCTCGGAGAGGCGCGGAAAGAGATCGTAGACCCGCTCCAGCGTCCACGCGCCCGGTCGCACCGCCACCACCATGTTCTCATGAACGGTGAGCGACGGGAATATCTCCCGCTCCTGCGGCACATAACCGAGGCCCAGCGGCGGGCGCTTGTGGACATCCACGCCCGAAAGGTCGGCCCCGGCGAAGGAAAGCCGGCCGGAACGCAGCCGCGTCAGGCCCATGATGGTGGCCAGCAGCGTGGACTTTCCCACGCCGTTGCGCCCGAGCAACGCCAGCCCGCCATGCTCCTCCAGCGACAGGGAAATATCCTCGAGGATGACGGTATCGGCATACCCCGCCGTCACGGCCTCGAGGGAAAGAAGCTCAGCCATGCGCGCTGCTCCCCAGATAGACGTCGCGGACGCGCTGGTCGTTGCGGATTTCCTCGACCGAGCCTTCGGTCAGGACAGCCCCTTCCACCAGCACGGAGATGGTCCGCGCCAGCCGGAAGACGAGCGACATGTCATGCTCGATGATGAGCACGGCAAGCTCCGGCGGCAAGGCCGTGAGCAGGTCGAACAGCACTTCGCGGTCGGCGCTCGACAGGCCGGCGGCCGGCTCGTCCAGCACCAATATCTGCGGGCGCAGCGCGAGCGCGATGGCGATTTCGACCAGCCGGCGCTGCCCGTAGGCGAGCCTGGACAACCGGGTGGTGGCGAGCTTCAGCAGCCCGGTGCGGTCGAGGATGTCCGCCGTCTCGTCCAGCATCCCGGTCTGCCGCCGCATCTCTCCCCACGGAAGCCAGTCCGTCCGCTTGCGCGCGCTGACGCCCAGCGCCACGTTTTCGGCAACGGTCAGATGCGTGAACAGCGAGCTGATCTGGAATGTGCGCACCAGCCCCATGCGCACCCGCTTTTCCGCCGAAGCGCGCGTGACATCGGTGCCCTGGATGCTGATCTTGCCGGCGGAGGGCTGCAAGAGCCCGCTGACGATGTTGACGAAGGTGGTCTTGCCGGCGCCGTTCGGGCCGATCAGCGCATGGCGCGCGCCTGCGGGCAACGTCAGCGAGATGCCGCGCGATACCTGCAACGCGCCGAACGTCTTGTGGATGCCCTCGACCTCGAGAAGAGCCTGTGCGGTCACGGCGCGCCTCACTCTTCCTCGGACCGCTTGCGCAGCAGCCCGACCAGCCCGGACGGCGCGAAACGCACGGTCAGGATCAATCCGATACCGAGCGCGAACAGCCAGTGCGAAGGGCTGATCGCCGCGAGACGGTCGGACAGGAGAACGAAGATCGTCGCGCCGATGATGGCCCCGTTGAGCGAGCCGGTGCCGCCGATGATGAGCATGACCAGCACATTGCCAGACAGCACGAAGGAAAATGCGTCGAGGCCGACAAGCTGTGTCACCTGAGCCGAAAGCCCGCCCGCCATGCCGGCGCAGAAGCCGGATATGGCATAGAGCACGACGAGGCGGCGCAGCACCGGCACGCCCAGCAGGCGCATCCGCACGGGATTCTCGCGAATGCCGCGGACGGTCAGGCCGAAAGGCGAATTGACGACGATCTTGCAGATGACGAACACGACGGCGAATACGGCCGCGCAATACCAGTAGGCGGTATGGCCGAACAGGTCGAACTCGAACATGCCAAGCAGCGGCTTGATCTGGAACCCGTAGAGTCCGTCCGCTCCGCCGGTGACGGAGCGGGCGGCGTTGGCGAGTTCCAGCATCACCGTCGCGACGGCCAGCGTCAGCATGACCAGCGTGATGCCCCGCGCCCTCAGCACGATAGGGCCGGTGACGATGGCGGTGAGCGATCCGGCCAGACCCGCGATCAGCAGCCCCGTAATGGGATCGCCGGACACTCTCAGCGCGAAAATGCCGGCGGCGTAGGAGCCGGCGCCGAACAGCGCCGCATGGCCGAGCGATTCCACGCCGCCATAGCCGAGCACGAGGTCGAGCGACAGGGCGAACACGATCATGATGATGACCTGCGTGCCGAGCGGCAAATAGCCTTCCGTCAGGAAATAGAGGCCAACGATCAGCACCCAGGGCAACAGGTCGAGCCAGTTCAGCCCGTGGCGGGCAAACGCCTTTCCGATGTCCCGGTCGGGAAGCGGCTCGGTCATGTCTAGGCTCGCGAGAACAGGCCCTGCGGCCGCAGGAGCAGCACGAGGACGACGATCAGATAAATGACGAACGCGCCGGCGGCGGGCACGTAGTAGCGCCCGAACGTATCCATGACGCCGAGCAGCAGCGCGGCGCAGAGCGAGCCTTGCAGGCTGCCCAGCCCGCCTACGGAAATGACCATCAGCACGGGCACGAGGAAACGGAAGGCATAGTAAGGCTCCAGCGGCAGGATCTGCGCGCCGATGATGCCGCCCGCAGCCGCAAGGCCGCAGCCGGCCGCGAACGCGATCGAAAACACACGCGGCACGTCGATGCCGATGCAGCGCGCCATGCGCGGATTGTCCACGGAGGCGCGCAGCCGCGCCCCGAACACCGTGAATTCCAGCACCGCCCACAGGGCGACACCGACCGCGAGGCTGAACAGGATGACGAACACCCGGTAGACCGGCAGGGTAAAGGCCGCGTGTTCCCAGGTTCCCGCCAGCCATTGCGGAATGGTAAGCGTCTGGGTCGACGACCCGAAAAGGAGATTGATGCTGGCGACCATGACAAAGACGATGCCCATCGTCATCAGGATCTGGCCGAGCTGGGACGTGTCATAGACCCAGCGGTAGAGGGTGCGCTCCAGCACGAAGCCCAGCGCGACGACGAAGGCGACCGCGACGGGAAGTGCTGCGAAGAAGGAGAGGCCCCCGGCCGCGGTGAGCGCGATCGCGACATAGCCGCCCACCATCGCGAAGCCGCAATGCGCGAGATTGGCGACGCGCATGACGCCGAGGGTTATGGTCAGCCCGACCGAGATCAGGAAAAGGACCATGCCGTAGGCGATGCCGTCTACCAGAAGGGACGTGTTGGTCGCCAGCAATCTGAGTGCGGATTGTTCCACTGTTTTCCTGTTCCCGCCCCAAACGCGAGCGGCTGACGCTCGCGGCCATGAGTGTGTGCCAGCGTCAGGCCGCCGAAGCGATCCTGGCCGTCTCGGCGCGCTTGACGATCTGGTCGGTGGAGAGGATGTCGCCGAACCACAGATAGAATGCTGTCAGCGCCGCATTATGGTCCGCATCGTTCATGGCGGCATTCGCGTCCGTCACCATGATCGTCTTGAAATTGGACATCATGCTGTCGCGCGCCGAGGACTCGCAGCAGGCATTGGTGAGCGTGCCGCCAATCATCACCGTGTCGATGCCGCGCGCGCGCAGGATTTCCGGCAGGTCGGACGAACTCGGCAGGAAGGCGCTATATTTTGTCTTGTTGACCTTGAGGTCTTCCGGCTGGATATCGAGGCCTTCATAGAATTGATGCCCGATGCTGCCTTCCGCCAGCGCCGCGATTCGCTTGGCGGTGCGCTCCGGTCCCGCCATTTCATGCAGCACCGGCCAGTTGGTCAGCGAGGGCTCGCCGAAGGTCGAGTAGATCCAGACGATCGTGCCGCCGGCGTCCCGCAGCGCCGAGGCAATGCGGTTCACATTCGGCACGATGTCCACCGAGGTCGGGCAGAACGCGTGTGCCACTTCCGGCACCATGAAGGCATTCTGCAGGTCGATCACGACGAAAGCCGTCTTCTTCGGGTCGAAATCGGCATACACATGCTCAACGCCCCGATGGCCGATGACACGTTGAACGATCGAGTCGGGGATGACGACCTTATGCATGACATGCTCCTGTATTTATTGTGTATTTCGGATAGAGCCACATCAATTGTAGATGTGCCACGGCTCTTTCATCTGCTCATAGGTGTGGATCACCTTGTTGAAGAGAACGCCGTCCTCCTTCACCACCTGACGGATATAGATGTTCTGCGTCAGCTCGCGGGTATCCGGCTCGATGGTGACGGGACCGCGCGGGCTCTGCCATGAGAAACCCTTGATGGCTTCCATCATCTTCTCGCCGTCGCGCTTGCCGTCCGTTGCCTTGATCATCTCGAACATGACGCGCATGCCATCATAGCCGAGCAGGTGAATGGCGGTTGGCATCCGTCCGTATTTCGCCTTGAATGCGTCCACGAACGCCTTGTTTTCCGGCGTGTCGAGATAGGGCGCATAGGGCATGGCGCTTTCGATGCCGACGGTCCCGTCGCCCATCGCCGGCAGGTCCGGTTCGGAAACCTCCTGCTGGTTGAGCAGCTTGATGCCCGCGCGCAGCAGCCCGCGATCGACATAGGCCTTCACGAAGGACACGGCGGAAGGTCCGTAGGGAATGAAGGACAGGGCGCATTCCGGCGAAGCATCGCGGATGCGCTGGAGATAGGGGGAAAAATCCGTCGCGTCGACCGGGATCAGGATCTCGTCGATGATCTCGCCGCCATCGTCCACGAAGCCCTTGGACGCACCCGCTATGGCGTCGTGTCCCGGCGCGAAATCGGCCGCGACCGCTACGCAACGCTTGTAGCCTTGCGCCGCCGCCCATTTGCCAAGCGGATAATAATCAGCCCACTGCGTAAATCCGATGCGCACGAAGAAAGGCGACTGGTCGGTCACGTTTCCCGTACCCGTATTGAACACGACGAATGGAACCTTGGCCTGGTTGATCACGTCGGTGACGGCCAGCACATTCGGAGTCAATTCGTGACCGCCCATCGCCACCACGCCGTCGCGCACAACGAGATCTTGAGCCAGTTGGCGCGCGCGAGCGGGGTTTTGGCCGCCTACATCGCGATAAAGCACCGAAACCGTATGCTCGCCCACCTTGTTGCCGTTCTGCTCGAGGAAAAGCTCGATGCCCTCCTGATATTCCTTCCCCCAGATGCCGAACGGCCCGGTCATGGAGGCGACGATGCCCACCTTTACCTCGTCGGCATGGGCAGCAACGCTCGAAAGACCGAGCGCCGCCATCATGCAGGCTGCAATCAACGTCTTCATTCGGAATGTTCCCCATTTTTTGAAAGAATTAATTCAGTGTGCTGTCTATTTTCCGGCATGTCAACCGGCTGGCTAAAAATTCACCTGATGTTGCGGTGCACAAACATTTGGCACGTGTAGTAGCTGCAAAATGAGACGTGTCGCGCAACCACAGCATCCGCGGAAACAGCGATAAGTCAGCATACGGAGAGCCCTTTGCGCCTCCCGTCATCGCCGGTCCGGCCCGGCCTGGCCCCGCCTCGATTCGGTAGCGTAACCGGCAACGCACGGACGAGACGACACCTTTGCTTCACGGCATTGACATCCGGCCCCGGCGCGAAGACCCCAGGCCAACGATTTGGCAATTCGTCGCTGGTAAACGGTTGGACAAGCCTGCGAAGCATGTGCGGGCGACGGCGCAACATTCTGGCGCATTTTCGGCTTGCGCTTGGCGCACAGTCGGCAACAATCGGATTCGACACAGGAAAAGGGAGCTGAAGATTGCCGCAAAGAGCATCGACACTGGCGCCTTTCCGCAATCCCCAGTTCCGTATCCTCTGGTCGGCCACGCTTGCCTCCAATCTCGGCGGCCTTGTTCAGGGTGTCGGCGCCGGCTGGATGATGACCACCCTGTCCCAGTCGCACGATCTGGTCGCGCTGGTGCAAGCATCCACGACGCTGCCGATCATGATCTTCTCGCTCGCCGCGGGCGCTCTCGCCGACAATTACGACCGCCGCCGCATCATGATCGTCGCGCAGGTATTCATGATGGTGACTTCGTTCGCGCTGGCGGCCTGCGGCTGGATGGGCTGGCTGACGCCGTGGCTGCTGCTGACCTTTACCTTCCTGATCGGCTGCGGCACCGCGCTCTACAATCCCTCATGGCAGGCTTCGATGGGAGACATCGTGACACGCGAGGACCTGCCCGGCGCTGTCACGCTCAACGGCATGGGCTTCAACCTCATGCGCAGCGTGGGCCCCGCGGTAGGCGGCATTATCGTTTCGCTGGCGGGCGCGGCGGCTGCATTCATCGTCAACGCCTTCAGCTATCTGCCGCTGATTGCAGCCCTGACCTTGTGGAAGCCGAACCGTCCTGAGCGCACCCTACCCCGCGAGGACTTTGCCAGCGCCATGTCGGCCGGCCTCCGCTATGTGGCTATGTCGCCGAACCTGCTGAGAGTGATCTTCCGCTCCTTCATCTATGGCTTCGGCGCGGTTTCCCTGCTCGCGCTCATGCCTGTCGTCGCCAGCGACCTGCTGCAGGGAAACGCACTGGTCTTCGGCATCCTGCTCGGCTGCTTCGGACTTGGCGCCATCGGCGGCGCATTCGTCAACGCCCGTATCCGCGAAGTACTCAGCAACGAATGGATCGTGCGCTACTCCTTCATCGGCTACGGGCTGAGCTGCATCCTTCTGGCACAGAGCGAATATGTATGGCTGAGCCTTCTTCTGCTTCTGCCGGCGGGCATGTGCTGGGTGCTGGCGCTGTCGCTGTTCAACGTGACCGTCCAGCTCTCGACGCCGCGCTGGGTCGTCGGCCGTGCGCTGGCGCTCTACCAGACCGCAACCTTCGGCGGCATGGCGGCTGGCAGCTGGGTCTGGGGCGTGCTGTCCGACGAGGTCGACCCCCGCTTCGCTCTGAGCTGCGCCGGGATCCTGCTCTTCGTAGGCGCGCTGGTCGGGCTCCGCTACACCCTGCCTGCGTTCGGCTCGCTGAACCTCGATCCGTTCAACCATTTCAACGAGCCGGCGCTCCGGCTCGACCTCAAGCCGCGCAGCGGCCCCATCATGGTCATGATCGACTACAATATCGCCCAGAAGGACATACCGGCCTTTCTCGCCGCAATGACGGATCGCCGGCGCATCCGCATCCGCGACGGAGCGCGGCAATGGGCGCTGCTGCGCGACCTGGAAAACCCGGAAACATGGACCGAGAGCTACCATGTGCCCACCTGGCTGGAATATGTCCGGCATAACCAGCGCCGCACCTATGAGGACCAGAAGGTCTGGGAGACGCTGCGGAACCTTCATCAGGGAACGGACGCTCCCCGCGTTCATCGCATGATCGAACGCCAGACCGTCCCGCCGACGGAGAACATCCCCATCAAGCAGAATCCGGTCGTGCCGTGATCCGCAGCCAGCAATATTTAATCTATTAACAAATTAAAGATATAAAGATTTCTTTATATCATTCTTGACACCGGACGCGACTTCGCCGAAATAGGCATCTCCGCAAGGTTCTCGCCGCGAAGCCGCCCCGGTGGCGCGCCCGCGCATGGCCGGCGGTGGCCCACACGACCGAAATCGACGCAGGAGAACTCGCCATGCCAACCCCACCCTATCGCGCGGATCACGTCGGCTCCCTGCTGCGGCCGGAAAACGTCAAGAAGGCGCGCAAGGCATTCCACGACAAGACCATCTCCGCCGAAGAGCTGAAGGCGGCCGAGGATGCAGGCATCAGGGAGGCAATCGCCCTCCAGGAAAGCGTCGGCCTCCAGATCGTCACGGACGGCGAAATCCGCCGCACCTTCTGGCACTACGACTTCATGGACGGCCTCACCGGCCTCGACATGGTGGCCGGGCCGGAGGAAGAGGCCGTGCAATTTCACGGCATCAAGATCCCGGCGGTATTCCCGACCATCTCGCAGCGGCTCGACTTCCCGCTCGATCATCCGATGATCGACCACTACAAATTCCTTGCCGCCAACACCAAGGTGACGCCGAAGATTTCGATCCCCGGCCCGAGCTGCGTGCATTTCCGCACCGCCACCAAGGATATCCATGTCGAAGAATACAAGGACCTGCCCACATTCTTCGCCGACCTGTCCAAGACCTATGCCAAGGCGGTGAAAACATTCTACGAGGCCGGCTGCCGCTATTTGCAGATGGACGACATCTATTTCGCCTATCTCGGCGACGAGAAGATCCGCGCCCAGAAGCGTGCCGAAGGCGTCGATCCCGACTGGCTGATCGACCAGTATGCCATCATGATGCATGAGGCGATCAAGGACCGGCCAGCCGACATGCTGATCGGCATGCATATGTGCCGCGGCAATTTCCGCTCGACCTGGGCTGCCGAGGGCGGATACGATGCCGCTGCGGACGCCATATTCAACAAGAGCGGCGTGGACATGTTCTTCATGGAATATGACAGCGACCGCGCCGGCGGGCTGGAGCCGCTGCGCCTGCTGTCCAAAGGCAAGCAGCGCGTCTATCCGGGCTTCATCACCACCAAGACACCGGAACTGGAAAAGCTCGACGACCTCAAGCGCAAGTTCGAGGAAGCCTCCAAATATGCCGATCTCGACCAGTTGGGCATCGCGCCGCAATGCGGCTTCGCCTCGACCGAGGAAGGCAACGCCATCACCCCCGACGAGCAGAAGCGCAAGCTGGAGCTGGTCGTAAAGACTGCCGAGGCGATCTGGGGCACAGCCTGATCCTTCTCGGTTTCGCAGATCATGAAAGCCCCCGCGCGCCGCGCGGGGGTTTTTATTTCGGGGATGATTCCGCGCACCGGATGTCGGAATCTCCTCCGGCGACGCGTCTTCAGGACAGGCAAGTCATGGAGGCAGAAAATGATCCCTACCATCACCGCCTTCGAGCGGTCGCCTGACGGTGGCAAGGGTCTGGCGCGCGACATGCGGGTTCGCTGGGCGCTCGAGGAAACGGGGCAGCCCTACGGTGTGCGACTCGTCTCCTTCAGGGAGATGAAGGAGCTTCCATATCTCTCCCTCCAGCCTTTCGGACAGATTCCGGCCTATGAGGAAGGCGATCTTGTCCTCTTCGAGTCAGGCGCAATCGTGCTCCATATCGCGGAACGCCATGCCGGCCTGCTGCCGGGGGATGCGAATGGCCGGGCGCGCGCGATCATGTGGATGTTCGCCGCGCTCGACTCGGTGGAGCCGCCAATCTTCGACCGCGCCCTCACCACGATTCTCGATCGCGACGAACCCTGGTATGAACAACGCCTGCGTATCCTCGAGGAGAGCATCCGAAAACGGCTGCGCGGCCTTTCCGCTCGCCTGGGCGAGGCCGACTGGCTCGATGGCGCGTTCAGCGCCGGCGACCTGCTGATGGTGACGGTGCTGCGCAGGCTGGAAGGCTCGGGAATCCTGGAAGAATATCCCAACCTTTTCGCCTATGTCGCCCGCGCCAAAGCACGGCCTGCCTACCAGCGTGCTTTCGATGCTCAACTGGCGGCTTTCACCGCAGCATCCCCAGGCTGACCGGGTGCGCTTCGGCTTGAAACGGCCCGCGGCCGCCTAAGCCGTGTAGAGTTCCGCAGGCAACTCGTTCGGGAGATGCTCTGCCAGATACGCTGCCGAAAGCAGGTCCGCTTCCGCTTCAAGCAGGGCGAAACGCCCGAGCGCGGCCAGCCGGCTGCCTGTCTCGTCCTCGCCGCCCATGCAGATCAGGCGCAGCGCCATCCATGCCCGGGCGGCCGCCCACGCGGCGCGCATGAACGGATCGGCGCCCGCTTCGGCGGCAACGCGCCTCTCCTGCATTTTCGCGTATCGTCCCGCCAGAGATTCGAACCTTTCGCCGATGGAGAGCGCCAGATCGGCGGATGCGGCATCAGCCCCGCGCACCGTTTCGGCTTCCTGCTTCATCAGGCCAAGGAAGGCGTGAAGCCCTGCCGCCTCTTCTCCCCACAGGCGGCGATGTAGAAGGTCGAGCGCCTGTATCCCGGTCGTGCCCTCGAAAATGGAAAGGATGCGCGTGTCGCGCAGGATCTGTTCGGCCGGCCATTCATTCGTATAGCCCGCGCCGCCAAGAATCTGGATCGCGCCGCTGGCGACCTCGAATGCCGTCTCCGCGCCGAAATTCTTGGCCAGCGGCATCAGCCATGCCACGAGCGCACGCAGCTCCGCATCGTCCTCCGCCGCAGCCAGGTCCAGCAGGACGCCGAGTTCGAGCAGGAAAGCCCGCACCACTTCAGTGCGGCTCTCGATTACGGCAAGCTGCCGTTTCACGTCGGGATGCGCGGCGATGACCACCGGCGGCTCGGCCGGCGAACCGCCCTGCCTGCGCTCCTGCGCATAGCGCAGCCCTATGTCGAGGGCGGCGGATGCCGCGCCTACGCCCTGTCCCGCAGTAGAGAGCCGCATGCGCTCGATCATCACGAAGATATGCGAAAGGCCACGGCCTTCCGAACCGATCAGGTAGCCCGTCGCATCCTCGAACTGCATGACGCAGGTCGGCGAACCGTGAAGGCCGAGCTTGTGCTCGATGCGCTCGATGGCGATGCGGTTTCGCGTGCCGTCATCCAGCACCGAGGGCACGAGGAAAAGGCTCAACCCGCGCGTGCCGCTGGCCGGATCGCCCGTTCGCGCAAGGCAGAGATGGCCGATGCGGTCGGTCATGTCGTGATCGCCGAAGGATATCCAGCATTTCTGCCCGGAGATGCGCCAGCTTCCGTCGTCGGCCTGCGCGGCGCGCGTCCTGATGCGCCCGACATCGGAGCCGGCGCCCGGTTCGGATATGCAGATGGTCGCGCTCCATTCGCCGCTGGCGAGGCGCGGCACCCATTCGCCTCGCATAGCCTCGTCAGTGAAGCGCAGCAGTACGAAGGCGCCCCCCCGCGTCGCACCGCCAAGCATGACGAAGGCAGGACAGGCACGGTCGAACAGGGTCTGCGCCGCCGTATGGACCGCAAGCGGTAGGCCCATCCCGCCGGCTTCCTCCGGCAAATCCCCTGCGAGCCAGCCGGCGTCCGCCACGGCCCGCCATGCCTCGCGGAAGCCCGGCGGCGTGATCACCCGCCCGTTTTCGAGCCGGCAGCCGATACGGTCCGCGTCGACATTGATCGGCGCAACAGCTTCCTCGGCCAGTCCGGCAGCCTGCGCCAGGATCATCTCCAGTGTTTCGGCGTCCACGCCGCGCCCCAGTTCGCAAAGCCGCCGCCACGACGGAGAGGCGGCCAGCATCCTCGCGGAAATTTCGGCCTGTCGTGAATAGGATAGGATCATCGTCGCCCTGCCATTTGCTTCCGGCCTTCGGCCTGCGGTTCTCCCGCTCCTACATGGCAACCGCGCGGCAGGGCAAGCCGGCACTCCCGTCTTGGGAAAAATCCGGCAATAAAATAGACAGGGCTATGAAGACGCGGCGGGCGGGCGCGCCGCAACAGGTCGATGGAGCGAAACAGGCATGTTCTACGAAACCGCGAAAGGCCACGGCCTGCCGCACGATCCCTTCAAGGCCATAGTGGCGCCCAGGCCGATAGGCTGGATCTCCTCGCGCGACCGCGACGGCCGGGTGAACCTGGCGCCCTACAGTTTCTTCAATGCGCTGGGAGGCAAGCCGCCCCTGGTGGGCTTCTCCAGCGACGGGAGAAAAGATAGCGTCGACAATATCGAAGCGACGGGCGAGTTCGTCGCCAGCCTTGCCACGCGCCCGCTGGCAGAAGCCGTGAACCGCACATCCGCCACTGTCGCGCATGATGTGAACGAGTTCGAACTTGCGGGCCTGACAATGGCGCCCAGCCGCATGGTCGGCCCGCCGCGCGTGGCCGAAAGCCCGGCTGCGCTCGAATGCAGGCTCACCCAGCTCATACAGCTCAGGGACGTCGATGGAGCCGCGATCGACCAATGGCTCGCCATAGGCCAGGTGGTGGGCATCCATATCGACGACGCCTACCTGACCGATGGGCTTTTCGATGCCGTCGCGGCCCGCTCCATCGCTCGGTGCGGCTATCGCGACTTTACGGAAGTGACCCGGATGTTCGCCATGACGCGCCCGGCCGAGGCCGAAGCCTGACCGGCTTGCGAAAAGCGGCCGTATTTCCTGAAAAGCTCTGGCCTGTCCGACTCCCACCCTTACCCTCCTCACAAGGGGACCATTAGCGTTTGAGCTTCCGACCGCAAATTGCGTGGCGCCGACGGTTCAGAAACCCTTTTCCCTAGTGAGGAGGGTCCGGGTGGAGGTTGCTGTCCCTCCGCGATAGTCCACCGGCCACGAGGGATAGCCGATCAAAAGACAGATTAGACCGCGAACCGCCCTACCCCGCCTGCCCCATCTTGCCGGGGTTCATCAGGCCCGCCGGGTCGATCGCCGCCTTGATGAGCTTCATCACGTCGATGGCGTCGCCATGCTCGCGCCGCATGAATTTCAGCTTGCCGATGCCGATGCCGTGCTCGCCGCTGACGGTGCCGCCCGTCGCGAGCGCGCGCTCCACCGCGAGGTCGCCCAGCCGTTCCGCCTCCGCGATCTCCTCCTCGCTATCGGGATCGATCAGATAGGCGGTATGGTAGTTGCCGTCGCCGACATGGCCGATGATCTGGCCCATCAGCGGCGAGGCGTCGATGTCAGCCCGCGCGGCGACGATGTTTTCAGCAAGCCGCGAGATCGGCACGCAGATATCGCCGGTATAAAGCTCGCATCCCTGCCGCCGGGCCTTGGTCGCCCAATACATGTCGTGGCGGGCCTGCCAGAGCTTGGCGCGCTCGTCGGCATCGGTGGACCAGCGGAAGCCGGTGCCGCCATGACCGGCTGTGATTTCCTCGACGATGCGCGACTGCTCCACCACCCAGTCCGGCGTGCCGTGGAACTCGAAGAACAGCGTCGGCGCGACGGTGAGATTCAGCCCCGAAAAGGCGTTGGTGCTTTCAATGGCGAATTCGTCCATGAACTCGACCCGCGCCACCGGGATGCCGTATTGCACCGTCTCGATGACCGCCTCCACCGCGCCCTGCACGCTCTCGAAGGAGCAGACCGCCGCCGAGATCGTCTCCGGCACCGGATGAAGGCGGAGCGTCAGCTCGGTGATGATGCCCAGCGTACCTTCCGAGCCGACGAAAAGATGCGTGAGATCGTAGCCGGTCGAGGATTTGCGCGCGCGCGATCCGGTGTGGATCACCTTCCCGTCGGGCGTCACTACGCGCAGCCCCATCACGTTCTCGCGCATGGTGCCGTAGCGCACCGCGGTCGTGCCGCTGCCGCGTGTCGAGGCCATGCCGCCCAGAGACGCATCCGCGCCGGGATCGACCGGGAACATCAGTCCCTTGTCGCGCAGCTCGATGTTGAGCTGCTTTCGCGTCACGCCCGGCTGCACGACGGCGATGGAATCCGCGTCGAGGATTTCGACGATATTGTTCATCTCGCGCGTATCGACCGTGATGCCGCCCCTGAGCGGGATCGTGTGCCCCTCCATCGAGGAACCGGCGCCGAAGGGCACGATAGGCACGTTGTTCGCCGCGCAGGCACGCACGATGGCCTGCACCTCCTCCTCCGTGCGCGGGAAGGCAACCGCATCGGGCATGGAGGGCTTCAGCCGCGACATGTCGCGGCTGTGATGATCGCGGACCGCCTCCGAGGTGACGATACGGTCGCCCAGCAGCGGCTTCAGCGTTTCAACCGCCCGCGCGGCGGCCTCGGATATGTCAGACATAGTGCCCACGCTTCACATTGGCCTTGGTCTGGGTTGGGTGCTTCGACGCCGCCAGCTCCTGGCAGGTGATGAATTCCAGAAGCGCGGGGACGCCGTTGCGGGTCTGCTCTATGCCGCGCTTGATGGCGGGGATGATCTCGCTCGGCTCGGTGATGCGCTCGCCATAGCCGCCCAGCGCCTTGGCGAAGTCGGCGTAATTGCCGGAAATATCCGTCGCGCGGTATTTCTCGGTGGAGACGCCCATGATCGGCAGTTCCATCGCCATCGAGAAATTGTTGAGCAGGATCGACAGGATCGGGATGCGGTCGCGCACCGCCGTCTCGAAGTCCATGCCGGTGAAGCCGATGGCCGCATCGCCCCACACATTGATGCAGAGCTTGTCCGGGCAGGCGAGCTTGGCGCCCATGGTGAGACCGAGGCCGTAGCCGAGCTGGGTGGACTTGCCCCAGCCGATATAGGTCAGTGGCTCCGTTGAAACCCAGAAGGGCGAAAGCTGGTCGCGCGGGCTGCCCGCGTCATGGGTTATGATGGTGTTCGCCACATCGACCGTCTTCTGCAGGTCCCACAGCACGCGATAGGGCGTCAGTGCCTTTTCGTTGGAGGTCAGCTTGGGCATCCATTCGGCGAGCCATGCCGAACGCACCTCGACGATTTCGTCCGCGAAATAGGTCCATGACCGCGCCGGCACCTTCCGCGCGTCCAGCTCGGCCAGGATGGCTTCGAGCGTCAAGGCCGCGTCGCCGACCAGCGCGATCTCGGACTCGTAGTCCTTGTTGATATGCGCGAAGTCAAGCGTCGAGTGGATCACGCGCTTGCCCACGGGCATCTCGACCCCGAACGAGGTTTCGGTGAAGGAGCAGCCGATGCCGAAGATGACGTCGGCCTTGTCGAGGAAATGCCGGACCGCCTTGGGGATCGCGTTGCCGCCCGAGCCGAGCGCCAGCGGATGGTTCTCCGGGAAGGCGCTCTTGCCCTCGAGGCTGGTGCAGACCGGGATGGCAAGCCGCTCGGCCAGCGCCTTGAGCTGCGGCCATGCCTGCGCGTAATGGATACCCTGGCCCGCATAGATCACCGGACGCCTGGCGCTGACAAGCAGTTCCACCGCCTCGCGCACCGCCTTCGGGTCGGGGCCTGTGCGCGTGACCAGCACCGGGCGATAATTCAGCGGCTCCGGCACTTCCTCGTTCCAGATGTCGTTCGGAATCTCGATGACGACCGGCCCGCCGCGCCCGTTGCGGAGCTGCGAGAAGGCACGGCGGAACACGTTCGGGATATCTGCCGGGACGTTCAGCGGCTCGACCATCTTGGTGATGCTGCGCATCGAGACGGTCGAGTTGTAGTTGGGGTCGACATGGGCGATGCGGCGCGGATAGCCGCCGGGCATGACGAGGATCGGCACCGATTCCGAATAGGCCTGCGCGATGGCACCGTAGGAGTTTTCCGTGCCGGGTCCGAGCTGCATGGCGAAGGCGCCGATCTTCTTTCCCGAGGAGAGGCGCGAGATCGCGTCGGCCATGTGGATGCCGGTACGCTCCTGCCGGACGATGATCGGCCTGATATCGGCGACGGCGGCATGTTCGAGCGTGTGGTTCACCGGATAGCCGACGAGTATCTCGATACCTTCGCGCTTCAGGATTTCCGCGATCGCTTCCCCGACTTTCATTGAGATGACTCCTTGATACCCGATGAACCCATACTTTCAGCAAAATCTTCCAGGCGCCACGCATTGCGGTGGCGTATGGCGAGCTTTCGGACACCGGCCAGGTTGACAGCGCCGCTCTGGACGAGAGCGACACGCAGCTCCTCCATCATCACGGCGGCGACATGCCGCGCGCCGTCCGCCCCGAGCGCCGCCAGCCCGATGATGAAGGCCCGGCCGGCCAGAACGCCGTCGGCCCCGCAGGCAATCGCCTTGAATATGTCTGTACCCGACCTGATGCCGCTATCCATAAGGATTTCCATGCGGTCCCCGACAGCGGCACGGATGGCCGGCAGCACGTCGATCGGCGCGGGCGCTGGATCGAACTGGCGGCCGCCATGATTGGAGACGATCACGCCATCGAGACCAAGCGAGGCCGCGCGTTCGGCATCGGCCGGATGCAGCACGCCCTTGATGACAAGCTTGCGCGGCCACTTGTCCCGGATGCGTGCGATCACGTCCCAATGGACCCCGCTGCCGGCGCGCGCGTCGCGCACGAACGCCTCGATCTCGTCCTTGCGCGCGCCCTCCCTGCAATAGGGCCGCACGTTTTCCACAACCGGAAAGCCGGATCGCAAAAGCCCGGCGAACCAGGCGGGCCGGGTCAATATGCCGGCGATGGCCTTGGGCGTCGGGCGGAAGCGGACCCCGAGACCGTTGCGCATGTCGCGCACGCGGCGGGCAGGGCCCGGAATATCCACCGTGACGCCCAGAACATGCGCGCCGGCAGCCTCGGCCCGGCGGATGAGGTCGAAGCTGACCTTGTGGTCGTCCTTGGGAAAGCCGTAGAGCTGGAACCACGCGCTTTCCGGCGCGATGCCCGCTATGTCCTCGATGGACCGCGTGGCCATCGTGCTCGGCATATAGGCGAGCTTGAGGTCGCGCGCCGTCTCAGCGAGATAGCCAGTCGCGCCCGGCCAGATGGCGCCGTCCATTCCGACCGGCGCGATGACGAGGGGGCTGGAATAGGAGCGGCCGAACAGCGTCGACGAGATGTCGGGAGCTGAAACATCGACCGAATAGCGGGGCATGATCTCGATGTCGCGCAGCGCCGCAAGGTTGCGCGCGCAGGAAAGCTCCTCGCCCGTGCCGCCCTGCAGGAAATCGAAGGCGAAATAGGGAACCCGTCTCTGTGCGAGCGTCTCGAGTTCGGTTATAGTTGGATACCGCGCGCGCCATTGCGCGAGGCGGCGGTTGCGATCCGCCATGCCGTGTTCTCCTCCCTGCTCCCCCAAGCGGTATACAGCTTGGCAGATCGCGTATAATATGTATGCAGCCTTGCGTCCATCGGCATTTTGAGCCTGAGAGCTGGCCGCCTCACGGTCTATGGCACCAAAGCTAGCCTATTAGTCTTAAAATGGGGTTCCTTAATCGGATTATCTTGTTTCGTCCCCTTTGTTATGATGTTAATAGATGTCGAGGCTAGAAGCCGCCAGTCGGGAGCTGGTTGGCGGCATGCCGCAAGAGGGAGGAATCATGTATACACGCACGCTTGCAGCGTTGGCTCTATCCGTCAGCTTCGCGCAGACGAGTCTGGCCGCCGATGTGGAACTCACGCTTTCGCATTGGGTGCCCGGAACGCATCCGCTCCAGGTGCTCGGCATGGAGCCTTGGGCCAAATCCATCAACGAGGCCACCGATGGCCGCGTCCAGATCAACATCTTCCCTGCCATGCAGCTCGGCGCAGCCGCCGATCACTACGACATGGCGCGTGATGGCATCGTCGATATCGCCTTCATCAATCCGGGCTATCAGCCTGGCCGTTTCCCGATTCTCTCGGCAGCCGAACTGCCCTTCCTCTTCGCCAATGCGAAGGGCGGCGTGAGGGCCCTTACCGAATGGTACAAGCCCTATGCCGAGCAGGAGATGAACGACACCTATTTCTGCATGGCGCTCTCGCACGATCCGGGCACCTTCCACGGCAAGACGCGCATCCTCGTCCCCGAGGACGTGCGTGGAAAGACGGTTCGTCCGGCGAACGGCACCGAATCGCGTTTCGTTTCGCTTCTGGGCGGCGCCTCAGTGCAGGTGTCCGCCGCCGAAAGCCGCGACGTGCTGGCGAATGGCACCGCCGACGCAACGCAATCGCCCTGGGAATCGCTCTACATCTTCGGCGTGGACAGCATCGTGAAGCACCATCTCGATGTGCCGATGTATGCGTCCCTCAACGCCTTCATCTTCAACAAGGGCGCACTCGACAAGCTCACCCCCGAGGACCGCAAGGTCGTCGAGGATCATTGCACGCCGGAATGGGCGGAGAAGATGTCGAGCGGCTGGGCCGATGTAGAGGCCGCGGGCCGCGACAAGATCGCAGCGGATTCCAGTCATACGCTCGACAAGCCCACCCCAGAGCAATTGCAGCTTTGGAAGGATGCCGCCGTGCCGCTGACGGATGAATGGAAAGCCACCGTCAACAAGGCCGGCAAGGATGCCGACGCAATCTACAACGGCCTTATCGAGCACCTGAAGAAATACGACTCGTACGCGGGTTGATACGGTTCGGCACCGGGGACCCGCTTCTCCGGCGCCGCCAACCTGGACATTCATGGAGGAAAACGATGAAACTCAAGGCGTTGCTGGCCTCGGCCGGCATGATCGCTCTGGCTACGGCCGCGCAGGCTGCCGAAGTCGAGCTCACACTTTCACACTGGGTTCCGGCAACGCATGCGCTGCAGCCGACAGGCATGGAACCCTGGGCGGAATCGATCAAGCAGGCATCCAACGGCCGCATCGAGGTCACGATATATCCCGCTTCGCAGCTCGGCGCCGCGCCCGACCACTACGACATGGCGCGTGACGGCGTCGTCGACATAGCCTTCATCAACCCGGGCTACCAGCCGGGCCGCTTCCCGATCATTTCGGCCGGTGAAATCCCCTTCACCATCGCGAACGCCAAAAGCGGCTCGCGCGCCTATGACGAATGGTATCGTCAATATGTGGAGAAGGAGATGGGCGATGTATATTTCTGCATGACCCATCTGCACGATCCGGGCACGCTGCACGGTACACGCGGCCCGATCCAGAAGCCATCGGACCTGAACGGCAAGAAGATCCGGCCAGCTCACGGCACGATGGCGCGCATGATCAGCGCCCTCGGCGCAGGCTCCGTTCAGGTGCCGGCCGGCGAGATGCGCGACCTTGTCACCAGCGGTGGCGCGGACATGACCGCTTCGCCCTGGAACTCGATCTACACGTTCGGCCTTCAGGACGTGACGACGCATCACCTCGACATGCCCTTCTACGTAACCGTGTTCGCCTTCGTCATGAACAAGGCCAAGATCGACGGGCTGGCGCCGGAAGACCGCAAGGTCATCGACGATCATTGCACTTCGGAATGGGCCGAGAAGATGGCTACGGGCTGGGCGGATGCCGAATATGCCGGTCGCCAGAAGATGATCGACGCCGGTGGCCACACCATGTACAAGCCGACGCCCGAAGAGGCGCAGCAATGGGTTGATGCCACCGCCGCGCTGCAAGGCGAGTGGGCCAAGGCCGCGGCGCCAAAGGGCATCGACACGGATGCGGCCTGGAAGAGCCTGGCCGACACCCTCGCCAAATATGACGCCAACGTCAAATAAGAGTCAGAGGCTGTAGCGATGCTTCCGGGACAGGCGCTGAAAAGCGCCTGTCCGTTTCTCGCGGCAGGAAGCCCGCAAATGGGGAAACCGACATGAATCGAGCTTTGCAACGCTTCTGCGAGATCGTGGATATCGTCGCTGGATGCCTGCTCGGGCTGGTCACATTGCTGATCGTCGCATCGACCGTGGCCCGTTATTTCTTCGCCTACGCCATACCGGACGCCTTCGATCTGTCGCGATATCTGATCGGCGCGTGCCTGATGTGGGGCTACGCCTCCATCGGCTATCGCGGTGGTCACATCTCGGTGGACATTCTCTATGAAGTGCTCGGCAAGACCGGGCGCAAATGGCTCAACACGATCGCATGGGCCTCTCTTCTCTTCTTCACGATCATGCTTGCCTACCAGATGTATTTCCGTCTCACGAGCGCCTATGCCAGCAACGAGGCGACATTCGACTTGCGCCTGCCTGCCTGGCCGTTCATCGCCCTGATCTGGGTCGGCTGCGTTTTCAGCGTCGTCACCATTGCCGCCGGCGCGATCCTCAACCGCAATGCGGAAAGTGAACACGACATAACCGAGGGGCAAGGCATATGAGCACTTCCGACTGGGTCGCCATTGTCGGCTTCCTCGCCATGTTCGGGCTTATGGCGCTGCGGGTGCCGCTCGGCGTGTCTATGGGCCTTGTCGGCGTATTCGGCTTTGCCGCCATGCGGGGCATCCAGCCCGCGTTGAACCTGCTGACCACATCGCCCATCCGCGTCATCACCGATTTCAACCTGAGCCTTGTTCCTTTCTTCGTGCTGATGGGCGTGTTCGCCACAAATTCGGGCATGTCGCGCGAATTGTTCAGGACAGGCAACGCCTGGCTGGGCCAGTTCCGGGGCGGCATGGCGCTGGCCACCATTTCCGCCTGCGCCGGTTTCGCCGCCATCTGCGGCAGCTCTATCGCCACCGCCGCCACCATGACGCGCGTTGCGCTGCCGGAGATGCGCCGTGTCGACTATGACGACGCCACCTCCACCGGCGTCATCGCGGCGGGCGGCACGCTCGGCATCCTCATCCCGCCTTCCGTTATCATGGTCGTCTACGCCTTTCTGACGGAAACCGATGTCGGCCAGCTTTTCATGGCGGGCATCATTCCCGGCATCATGGCCACCGTCATGTACATGGTTACCGTGCTGATCGCGCACGGTCGGCGCCTGCCGCCGGGCCGCAAGTTCGACATCCGCGAGGCCTTCGAATCTCTCCGCGACGTCTGGGCCGTTCTCCTGCTTTTCGTGGCCATCATCGGCTCGATTTATCTCGGGCTGGCAACGCCGACGGAAGCCGCCGCTGTCGGCGCGTTCCTCACAATGGCGATCGGCGTGCTGCGAGGCCGGTTGAACAAGGAAAAGATCATGGCCAGCCTGATCGAATCCTTGCGCACCTCCGTCGTGCTCTTTTCGGTGCTCATCGGCGCCATGCTGTTCGGCTATTTCCTGGCCATCACCCAGGCCCCGCAAAAAGTGACGCTGTTCATGACCGGCCTCGACCTGGGAGCCTATGGCACGCTGACACTCATTCTGATCATGTTCTTCATCGCCGGCGCGCTGATGGACGAGATGGCCATGATCATCCTCATGGTGCCAATCGTGTTTCCGGTCATCCAGCATCTGGGCTTCGATCCGATCTGGTTCGGCATCATCATCGTCACCGCCTGCCAGCTCGGCATGATCTGTCCGCCCGTGGGCATCAACGTCTTTGTCATCAATTCGATAGCCAAGGACGTAAAACTGACCACGATCTATGGCGGGGTGATGCCCTTCATCCTGACGGACATCATCCGGCTGGCACTGCTTGTCATCTTCCCCGCGATTGCACTCTGGCTGCCGCAGACCATGCGAGGCTGACATGCAGCCGCCGGCGTTGCGCTTCGTCTGCGAGATCAGGGCCGATCTCGCAGACCCGATGGAGAAAGGTCCAGCGCCCGGCGGGCGCGGGCGCATCATTCCCATCACAGGCGGGAGCGTCACCGGCGAGCGGCTTTCGGGCCGCGTTCTCGATCTGGGCGCGGATTGGCAGACCGTCTATGACGCCGGCTATGCCGAGCTCGATACACGCTACGCTATCGAAACCCATGACGGCGCGCTGATCGATGTCCGTAATTTCGGGCTGCGCCATGCAGCGCCCGAGATCATGGCCCGTCTCGTCGCGGGCGAAGCCGTCGATCCGGCCCTCTACTACATGCGCACGCAGCCTCGCCTTCAGACCGGCGATCCGCGCTATGGCTGGGTGAACCGCACGGTATTCGTCGGCACTGGAGAGCGCCTGCCCTCCTCCGTGCGCATCGGCATCTTCGAGGTCCTCTAGCCGCCTCGCATCCTGACAATCCAGCCGCCGCGCCACGCCTTCAACGCGTCGGTTTTTTGTATGTCCTGCCTCCATCGAGGCTCGCTACGCCCACGCCAAACAAAAACCGCCGGACTTTCGCCCGGCGGTTTGCATTCCAAATCCGTTGCGGCCGCTGGCCGCGCCGCATCAGCCGAAATGGATCGTCTTTGTCTCGATGTAGTTCTCGAGGCCCTCGGGACCGCCCTCGCGGCCCACGCCCGACTGCTTGTAGCCGCCGAAGGGGTGCTTCGGATCAACGATCATGCCGTTGACGGTCACGCTGCCGGTCTGCATGCGGCGGGCAATCGCGTAGCCGCGCTCGGGATTGGCCGTAAAGACCGCACCGCTGAGGCCATAAGTCGAATTATTGGCCTTGCGAACCGCGTCATCGTCGTCGGTGTAGCTGATGATCGACACCACCGGCCCGAAGATTTCCTCCTGCGCGATCTTCATGTCCGGCTGCACGTCGGTGAACACCGTCGGCTGGATGAAAAAGCCCTTGTCCAGCCCTTCAGGGCGGCCGCCGCCACAGGCGACGGTAGCGCCCTCGCTGCGGCCCGCGGCGATATAGCCTTCGACGCGGGTCAGCTGGCGGCCCATAGTGAGCGGGCCCATCTGCGTATTCGGATCTAGCGGATCGCCGACCTTGATATTCTTCACCGCGCCCACATACATGTCGATGAATTCCTGCTTGCGGGACTCGGGCACCAGGATGCGGGTCAGCGAGAAGCAGACCTGCCCGGTGATCGGCATGGAATAGATCATCAACGGCATCATCGCCGCGCCGAAATCGGCATCGTCGAGCAGGATCGCCGCCGACTTGCCGCCCAGTTCGAGGCTGACGCGGGCGAGACGCTCGGCGCAGACCGCGGCGATATGCTTGCCAGCCGCCGTGCTGCCGGTGAAGGCAACCTTGTCGATCGACTTGTGGCGCACGAGATAGTCACCGCTCTCACGGCCGGCCGGCACCAGGTTGAATACGCCGGCAGGCAAACCGGCCTTCTCGATGGCTTCGGCCAGGATGTAGGCTTCCAGCGGCGTCTCGGGCGACGGCTTGGCGACGAAGGTACAACCCGCTGCAAGACCGGCCGCGATCTTGTAGGAAAGGAGCACCATCGGAGCGTTCCACGGCGTAATCGCCGCACACACGCCGACCGGCTCCTTGGCCACCTTCACCAGCCCGCCATCGTCGCGGTGGCGCTCCTGCACGAAGGGATAGCTCTCGATCAGATCCGCGTAATAGCTGAACAGCGTCGCGTTCTGGCCGACCAGCTTCTTTGTCAGCATGATTGGCGCGCCGACCTGGACGGTCCACGAATAGGCGATGTCGTCGAGGCGCTCGGTAATGACGTCGGCGACCTTGCGCAGGTAGCGGGCGCGCTCGGACGGCGCCATGCGCGGCCAGGGGCCGTTGTCGAAAGCGTCGCGCGCGGCCGCGATGGCGCGGTCCATATCCGCCTGGCTGGCCTCGGGATAGGAGAACAGCACTTCCTCCGTCACCGGGGAAACGACGTCCAGCTTGCGGTTGGAGATCGGCTCGACCCACTTGCCTCCGATAAAGAATTTATCCGGGGCCTTGGGCGCCGCCACGTTCTTGGCAATCATGTTCATCTGGTTTTCCTCCTCTTTCAGGACGACTTCGAGTAGCCTCGGTCCCTTCTGGGCCAGAAGGTCGCGAAGGCAGGATTCAAGCTTGTCGCCATCGGAACAGCGCAGCGCGCTGCAGCCCTGGGCCTGGGCGATGGCTACGAAATCGACGTGCCCAATATCCACGCCGTCGATATTCGATGCACCCGTATTGCCGGCAATCCCCTTCAGCGCGGCATAGCCGCCATTGTTGAGGATGATGACCAGCAGATTTGCATCATATTCAGCCGCCGACCAGAGCGACTGGATCGCGTAAAGGCTGGAGCCGTCGCCGATGACCGCGATCACCGGCTGCTCCGGCTTTGTAAGCGCCGCGCCCACAGCGGCGGGCAGGCCGTAGCCGAGACCGCCGCTGGCGGTGGTCAGGAAGCCGCCGGAACGCTCGATAGGCAGGAAATCGTGCATCGGGCCCCGCGCGGTGGGCGCCTCCTCCACGATGATGCTGTCGGGCGAGCGGACATCGGCCAGCGTCTGCAGCAGGAACTCCTGCGTGATGCCCCTTGTCTGCTTCAGGCGCACGAGTGTGCGCGCCGGGCCGGGCCGCAAGGCGGAGCGTTTGCGCACACGGGAGAGAAGCCCCTCGGCTGCAAGCCGTGTGTTGGAAAGCATGCCCATGCCCGTCGCCGCGCCCGCCAGTTGCTTGGCGTCGTCAGAAACGAGGCATAGCTCCGCGCCCTTGGGCAGATGATCGCCCGAACCGGGAAAATGGTAGGTAAAGACCGGCGCGCCGAGCACGAGCACGAAATCGGCCTTGCCGAGGCAGCGCGACAATTCCGGCTGGTGGGCAGGCAGGAAGCCCGCAAACAACGGATGCCGCTCCGGGAAGCTGCACCGCGATGAGAGCGGGCTGACCCACACATGCGCCTGCAATGTCTCAGCCAGCCGCACCGTGGCGTCCCAACCGCCATCAATGTCGACGCCGGCGCCGACGACGATCACTGGCTCGCGCGCGGAATTGATCTTCCGGGCGATGAGATCGAGAGCCTCCGGGTTGGGACCCATCACGGTATCGACCTTGCGGTCCGCCAGGGGCGGGCAAAGCTGGTCCCAGTCGCTGAGCGGCACCGACACGACCACAGGCCCCATAGGCGGCTGCATGGCCATGTAGTAGGCGCGGGCAAGCGCGCCCGGCACGTCCTCCGCCCGCGCTGGCTCGATAGCCCATTTCACATAGGGCTTGGGAAACTCGGTCGGGCTTTCGTTAAACAGGAACGGATCGTAGGGCAGCAGGTCGCGCGTCTGTTGTCCGGTGGTGATCAGCAGCGGCGTACGGTTGCGGTAGGCTGTGTAGAGGTTGCCCAGCGAATGGCCAAGACCCGCCGCCGAATGGAGGTTCACGAAGGCCGGACGGCGCGTCAGCTGCGCATAGGCGTCGGCCATCGCGACGACGATGGATTCCTGCAAGCCAAGCACATAGGAAAAGTCGTCGGGCAGGTTCACGAACATCGGCAGTTCGGTCGAGCCGGGATTGCCGAATACCCGTGTCATACCGTTCCGCCGCATGAAGTCGAATACGACCTCACTGACGGTTTGGGTATGCAGCGTGGACCCCACGAGGAAGTCCTGGCTCATCCTGTTCATGTATCTCCTCCCATAGGCACGCGAGATTACTGTCCTCAGCCTTGGGTCGCAAATGTCGCATATTGAGTCCTGACTTGGAATTGAACAAATTTCAGAAACCCATTACAAACAGGCATGACATTGGATGTCCGCTCCGCCGCCATATTGCTGGAATGCGCCCGCCGGGGAAGCCTCGGCCGCGCGGCGGCCGCGCTCAACATGACCCAGCCCGCCATCACCCGCACACTCAAGCTTCTGGAGGAGAGCTACGGCGTCCCGCTGTTCGAGCGTAACACGCGCGGCGTCGTGCCGACGGTCTATGGCGAGGCCCTCCTGCCTTATGCCAAGCTCGTCGTCTCCGAGGTCAGCAACGCCGGAGACGTGATCCGGCAGATGCGGGGCGCCAGCCGCGGCATCGTCCGCGTCGGCGGCGTGTCCAGCGTGGTGGGCAGCTTCATCGCCGCGGCAATCGCGGAGGTGCGCAAGCAGCATCCCGAAGTGCAGTTCCAGATCGTCGAAGAGCTTGAGGACAGGCTGCTGGACGGATTGAAGGGCGGCGACATAGACATCGCCATCTCGCCGGAGCCCTATGCAGACGACGAGATAACCCTGGCCACGCAGGAGACGCTGCACGACGTGGTCTCGGTCTACGCGCGGCCGTCCCATCCCATCGTGAAGAAAGGTAAGGTCTCGCTTTCCGAAGCTGCCACGCTGGACTGGGCGCTGCCGCCGCCCGGTACGCCCATCGTCCGCGAGTGGCTGAGGCGCTTTCATGGGCGCGGCATAGAGCCCAGAATGCCCTGCATCATCTCCCGCTCGGTCCACGCCATCAAATCCGCTGCCACCTCGGAAGACATCGTGTGCTGGATGCCGCTGCCGCTGGTGCGGGCCGAGGTCAGCGCCGGAGAGCTGGCGCGCGTATCCGCCCCCGACCTCGAATGGTCGCGCACATTCAGGGTCTACCGGCGGCGGAAAGGACTGATGACTCCCTCGGCTTCCATCTTGGTGCAGTCCATACGCAGGCTGCAAAGCCCCGCCGACAATAGCTGAAAACGAAGCGGGCGCCCGCAGGCGCCCGTCTGAATTCCATCGGGAGAAGAAGGCTTACGCCTCGACCGGCGCGCCGCCGCCATGCTCCCTGGCCCATTCGCCATTGGCGACGATGCCGCCCAGCGGGAAGAAATGGATCTGCTCGATCAGGCTGTTCGGGTTCGCCTTCTTGTATTCGGCAAGATCGGCCAGGATTTCGGTCGGCTCGAACGGCACCATCAGCTTGGTGAGGTCGAGCGCGCGCTTCTGGAGCACCTTGAGAGACGGGCCGACGCCGCAGGCTATGGCGAACTTGATAAGCGTCTGCAGCTTGGTCGGGCCGGCAATGCCGACATGGATCGGGATGGTCACGCCCATCTTCTGCAGGCGCTCGGCCCATTCGGTCACGCCCTTGGCCTCGAAGGCGAACTGCGTGGCGATTGCCATCTTCGCGTCAGTGCGCTCGGAGAAAGCCTGCTTCCACAGCACGGCTTTGTCCACTTCTTTGGTCGAGCCGTCCGGGTCGATGTCCTTGTTGCCCTCGGGATGGCCGCCGACATGCAGGCGCTTGAAGCCGTTCGCGTCGAACAGGCCGGTTTCCAGCAATTGCATCGAGCTATGGAAATCGCCATGCGGCTGGGCGACACCGCCTGCGAGCAACAGCGCCTGATCGACGCCGACATCGGTATAACGCTTGATCCAGTCTTCCAGCACGGCCTTGCTGGCGATGATGCGCGCCGGGAAATGCGGCATGACCGGGAAGCCGTCCTCACGCAGGCGCTTGGCGGTGGCGACCATATCCTCGATGGGCGTGCCTTCGATATGGGCGATGTAGACGCGCGTATCGGCAGGCAGAAGCGTGCGGAAATTCTCCACCTTCGCGGCGGTGCGCGGCATGATCTCGATAGAGAAGCCGGCGAGGATGCCGCTCAGGTCCGGGCCTTCGGCTCCCGGCTTGGATTTACCGAAAATATTCAACATGGGGCGTTTCCTCCTGCCTCCCGTGGGCTCGGTCGGGATGTATACATGATGGCTGGCGGGGCGCGCAACCGCGCTTTGACAGCTTTGCACGATATGGCCCCGCGCGGGCTAAAATCCAAGCCCTTTACGGCGGACGCCACAGACGAACATATCGGCGAGGTCACGGTACAAGGGGTGAAATGGATACACGGCCGCACGCGCACCGGGTCTATTGCGCGTGTTCCGGCAGCGCCGGCCATCCCGCTACCTTGCGCAACAGACCTACGAGCTGCTGCCGCTCGGCGGAGCTTAGCATGGCAAGCACGTTCTCGTCGCGAGCCCGCTGCCGCAGGCGCACGGCTTCCAGCATCCGCTTTCCCTCATCCGTGGGCCGCAGCAGTACCGAGCGGCGGTCGTCCGGCGGCACGACACGCTCGAGAAGCCCGCGTTCCTCCAGTCCGCGCACGAGCTTTGTCATGTTCGACCATTTGATGTGCAGGAGATCCGCGACCGTTCCCTGCCGCGCATCGGGGTTCTCGTCGATGGCGATCAGCAATGTCTGCTCCGACAGGCTGAGCGGCATGTCGGGATCGAGAGCGAAGATCGCCTCGTAGCTCGCCAGTTGCGCGATGCGCAGCAGGAAACTCGCGGATCGGTCGAGATCGCCGAGCGAGAGCCGCCTCTCGGTGTCGGCGATGTTGACCGCATCCACGCCGGCTACTCCGTGGGGATGGCGAGCCGCTCCGCCCGCTTCTCGATGAAAGCCCGCAGCCGCTCCTGCGCGTCGGGCGTGGTCTGGGTGAGCGCGGCGATCATGGATTCGAAGAACAGGCCCTCGTCGTAGCCGCTGTCATGGATACGTTGCAGCCCGTTGATGATCGCATAGTTCGAGAGCGGCGCATTGGAAATCGCCTTGCGCGCCAGTTCCGTCGCCTTCGCCACCGCCTCGCCGGGCGGAGTCACATAGGTAACGATGTCGCAGCGTTCCGCCTCGCTCACGTCGAGCACGCGGCCGGTCAGCATCAGGTCGGTCATGCGCGCCACGCTCATCAGCCGCGACACGTTCACGGAGCCGCCGCCACCGACGAAGATGCCGCGTTGGCCCTCCGGCAGGGCGAAGAAGGCCGTGCTGTCCGCCACCCGCACATGCGCCACCGAGGCAAGCTCCAGCCCGCCGCCGATGACGCCGCCATGCAAGGCAGCGAAATAGGGGATGCGCCCCCCACGGATGCGCTGGAACACGCGGTGCCAGCTTCGCGAGCCCTCGATCGTCTCGATGGCGGTCTTGACGGACTGTTCGGCGAGATCGAGGCCGGCGCAGAAATGCTTGCCGGCGCCTGTCAGCACCACCGCCTTCGCCTCGTCATTGGCCCGGTCCACCAGAACGCCGAGTTCTTCCAGCATCCCGTCGCTCATCGCATTGCGCTTATCGGGACGCGATAGGGTCAGCCGGGCGATTCCGTCCTCGATCTGATATTCGACATGTTCCATCGCCCTCTCCCATATTGACCAACCGGCATTCGACGTGCCATCGGACTTGTTCACTAGTGAATAGTTATGCAGGATACAATAGTGCTCCTGCAACGGCTGTCCGAGGCGGTGTGAACCTCAGGGAGGAAATATGCTCGACAAGAAGGATTGGGCGCGCGCGCCCATGCGTCCCGCGGAATTCCTCGTGCCGGACCCCGAGATCACGCGGAAGAAAGACGGGACGATCTACGTTCGGGACCGGCGTCCCCTGCCGCCCTATCCCGTCCGCATCACAGAGTCGCTGGACAGGCACGCGGCCGAGAAGCCGGCGGCGATCTTCCTCGCGGACCGCAAGGGCGGCGGCGACTGGCGGCGCATCACCTACGCCGAGATTCGCGACCGCGCGCGCCGCATCGGCCAGTATCTTCTCGACGCCGGCCTCTCCGTGGATCGCCCGCTGGCCATCCTGTCCGGCAACGACATAGAGCACGCCACGCTGGGCCTCGCCGCGCTCTATGTCGGCATCCCCTATGCCTCGATCTCGACCGCCTATTCCCTCTCCGGCGGCTATGCCCGTCTGAAGGAAGTGCTGGGCGCGATCACGCCGGGCATGGTCTATGCCGCCGACGCGAAGCTGTTCGCCCCAGCGGCGAAGGCGGCCGCGCCCGACGCCATCTTCATCGCCGACGAAGCGGTCGAGGGCGCGATTCCGTTCTCCGACCTGCTCAAGACCGAGGCGACGCCCGCCGTGGACGCGGCCAACGCCGCCATCACCGGCGACACCATCGCCAAATTCCTGTTCACCTCCGGCTCGACCGGCAGCCCGAAAGCCGTCATCAATACGCAGCGCATGATCTGTGCCAACCAGGTCATGACGCGCGAGGCCTTCGCCTACATGAAAAACGAGCCGCCCATCGTGCTCGACTGGGCGCCGTGGAACCACACGGCCGGCGGCAACAAGGTGTTCTTCATGGTCATGTACAATGGCGGCACGCTCTACATAGACGACGGCCGCCCGACCAAGACCGAAACGTGGAAGACCGTGCGCAACCTCAAGGAGGTTTCGCCAACCTGGTATTTCAACGTGCCTACCGGCTTCGACGCTCTGATCCCCTATCTCGAGGAGGATTCCGACCTTCGCGAGAATTTCTTCCGCGACCTCAAGATGCTCTGGTATGCGGGTGCCTCGCTGGCCCAGCACAGCTGGGATGCCCTGGAGCGGCTCGCTGTCCAGACGACAGGCACCCGCATCATCATCGCCACCGGACTCGGCTCCACCGAGACGGCGCCTGCGGCGATTTTCTGCACATGGCCGCAGGAAGCCGCCGGCAATGTCGGCCTGCCGATTCCCGGCGTGACGCTCAAGCTCGTGCCTCTGGAAGGCAAGCTGGATGCGCGCATCAAGGGCGACAATGTTACCCCCGGCTACTGGCGCCAGCCCGAATTGTCGGCCAGCAGCTTCGACGAGGAAGGCTTCTACAAGTTCGGTGACGCGCTGCTTCCTGTCGATCCCGATGACATGACGAAGGGCTTCCGCTTCGATGGACGCACCGCGGAGAACTTCAAGCTCGATACCGGAACCTGGGTAGCCACGGGCGCGCTGCGCATGGCCTTCATCGACCATTTCGGCGAGGAAGTCCGCGAGGTCGCCATCACTGGCGCAGACAAGCCCTATCTCGGCGCGCTGGTATTCCCGCGCAACCCCGAGAAGGCCAATGATCCGGCCTTCCACGCCGCTCTGCGCGAAAAGCTGATCGACTTCGCCAAGGCTTCCACCGGATCGTCGAACCGCATCAAGCGCGTGCTCGTCGTGGAACAGCCGCCATCCATGGACGCGGGCGAGCTGACCGACAAGGGCTCGCTCAACCAGCGGGCCGTGCTGCGCAACCGCACCGATCTTGTCGAGGAAATCTACGCAGGTTCCCCGCGCGTCATCGACATAGCGGACAAGTAAGGCCGGCGCCCTTCCCTTCTTCCATATGGCGCGGCCAAGGCCGCGCCATATGTTTTTGGCTCTGCCTCTACCCAGGAAAATTGCCGGCGGATCGAGAGGCGACGGCTGTCGCCCAACCGTACCGCGCCGGCTTTTTGCACGCCGGTATCCTGCGCCTGCGTTCCTGCACCCTCCAAGGTAAGCGAACCGCCTATCGCCGCAACCGCCGGCTTTCCGCCGTCGGCCAAAAGAAAACGGCGCGGCAGGATGACCTGCCGCGCCGCGTTTCTCGAAGAATAATCCGGTCGCCCTAGGCTTTCTTCGTACGCCAGGAATCGGCGTAGTTCTCGCGGGCGTCCTTCGCATACGGCGTCGGGGACACGCGCACGCGGATCTCGGCCTGCTTGTGCTTTTCGGTCGAGGTCTTGCCGGTCGGCTCCGGCTCGCCCCACAGCATGGTCAGCACGTCGCCTTCCTGCACGTCGGCATCCACAACGCCCAGCGAGAGCAGGGTGCGCTCGTTGAACGAGTAGCCGTTGAACATGGACATACCGACCATCTTGCCGTCCTTCAGCACGGTGTCGGCGCTGGTCGAGGCGTAGTTCGGCTGCGGGAAGTCGATCCACTTGTACGGCGTACCATCCTCGAAGGCCGAAGCGATGACCTTGAGCACGTCGTCGCGGTTCCACTCGAAGGTGACCTTCTTGCGGTTCTTCTGCTCCTTCTGCTTCAGAAGGGCTTCCTTACCGACGAACTCGGCCTTCTTCCAGCCGATGTAGAAGTCGTAGCCCAGCTCGAACGGATTGACGTAGTAGTCCTCGATGTTGTTCGAGACATACGATCCGCCGATCGCGCCGGTCGCCTCGTAGGAATCCGCACCCAGCCACTGGCGGTATTCGGCCAGCATGCCGTCGCCGGTGTAGATGCCCGGCAGCGGGGACGGAATCCAGCCGGACTCCAGCGTGTTGGTCGAGTAGGCACGGCTGCCGCAACGGACGAGATCCACGCCGGCTTCCTTGGCGGCATCGAGGATGCAAGCCAGGATGTAGCTCTTGTCCTCATACGGACCCCAGATCTCCAGACCCGGAGCGCCCGACATGCCGTGGCGCAGAGCCTGGACCTTCTTCGAGCCGATGTTGATCCAGTCGACGTGGAAGAACTTGATGTCCGGGATCGGACCGCGGTTCAGCTTCTCGAAGATCTTCGGAGCCAGCGGGCCCTGGATCTGGTAGCGGTAGTGCGTGCGCAGCACGCGCTCACCCTCGGGACGCGACGGCGAACGGGGGTCGTGCTTGATGCGGACGTTCCACTTGCCGGTAGCGGCGCAGAACAGCAGCCAGTTCGAGGTCGGCGCACGGCCGACGAGAACGAACTTGTCCTCACGCTCGCGGAAGATGATGTGGTCGCCGATGACGTGGCCGTTCGGGGTGACCGGAACGAAGTGCTTCGCGCGGTTCAGGTCGAAATTCGCGAAGGAATTGATGCCGTAGTAGGAGAGGAACTCCGCGGCCTGCGGACCCTCGACGATCAGTTCGTCCATGTGGTGCGACTGGTCGAACAGCACGGCGCCATGACGCCAGGCCCATTGCTCGTCACGCCAGTTGGCAAATTCCGGTGCAACGACCGGGTATACATACATGCCCACTTTGGAATTGCGCAACAGCTCGACGGCGTTGCCCTTTTCTTTCAAAATGGCTTCAAGGCTGGATATTGTCACAATCAGTCCTCCCTTCCGGATAGAGTCATGTATACACTCCTTCTTGCCCAGACGGCCCGAAAAAGCAAGGCCGCTTGCAAACGCGAGCTCCATTAAGCTCATCATTGTGAGGGTCAAGAAAATTATCGCGGCGGGATGACACCCACCTGGCGGCTTTCAATCCACGACGAGCGCCAGCCCCGGCACATGCTCGATGAGGCTGCGATCCTCCACCATCACATAATCGAGATTGCGCCGCGCGGTGCGGGCATGCTCACGCGCCAGCGCCTCGGCACGCGCGCCTTCACGCGCCTCGATTGCCTCCACTATGGCCCAATGCTGGTGCTGGGCGATGTTGAGGGAGCGGCGGAACGCCGCAATGTCGGCCTTGTTGGGAAGGAACGCGGAGGGAGACGCGAAAGGCAGGCGCGTCGCGCGCTGCACCTCGCGGCGGATGATCTCGCTGCCGGCAAGCTCGGACAGCGCGACATGGAATTGGGCGTTCAGCTCGGAATAAGTGTCGAAATCCATCTCGCCCGGCTGCCCACCGAAACAGCCGTCGAGCCGGGAAACGATCTGCTTGATGTGCGACAGGGCTTCCGGCCTCACCCCCCGCTCGGCCGCAAGCCGCGCCGCTGTGCCCTCCAGCACGCCGCGCAGCTCGATCGCATCCACCACATCGGCAAAGCCGAAGGTGCGCACCACGAAGCCGCCGCCGCGCGCCCGGTCGAGCAGCCCCTCCTCGGCCAGGCGCGACATGGCCTCGCGCACGGGAGTGCGGGAAATGCTGAGCTGCTCGGCCAGCGGAACCTCGAACAGCCGCGTTCCGCCCGGCAGTTCGCCGCTCAGTATCCTTTTCCTCAGTTCGATCAGCGCCCGCATCGAATGCGTACCGCTCGCGGCCTGCTCCGTCTGGGATGGCATGTTTCGTCTCTCCAATGGGCAGCCAAGTATACATGGACGGCGGCGCATGTGCCATTTTCTGGAACAGCCGCCGGATCAAAGGGAGCAGGCTGTCCGTCTCGCGGCAAGCGTCCCGTCGCAGGCGGTACCTGCATTCAACAGCTTTTGTGACGGCGGCGTCCCTTCGGATGCAGGATGGATCATGAACAAAAGCCCAGTTCTGTGTTCATCCTTGCATGGAATGTATCCATACATATGGGTACAAGCCGCATATATGGCTTGAAACGTGGATAAAATAGTTTAGATAGGCACTAGCTGTATACAGCATGTCGCCATATCGATGACATCACGGCTCGGGAGGCCAGCCAAAACATGACAACCCTCGTCCTCATACCGGGACTGATCTCCGACCGCGCGGTCTGGCAGCCGGTCGCCGATGCGGTCGAGGGGCGGATGAATGTGCATCACGCCAACCTGTCGGACGGCACAAGCATCACCGGCATGGCGGAAATGCTTCTTGTCGAAACTTCGGGGCCGGTCATCGCCGTCGGTCACTCGATGGGCGGCCGCATCGCGCTGGAAATGGCTCGCATCGCGCCGGGGCGCGTCAAGGGACTGGTCCTCGCCAATACCGGCCACGGGCCGAAGAAGGACGGTGAAGAGATCAAGCGGCAGGCCATGATCGACCTCGGCCATCGGGGCATGGACGGGCTCGCCGACCAATGGCTTCCACCCATGCTCGATCCGGCCCGCCTATCGGACGCCGCGCTGATGGCCGGCCTCAAGGCGATGGTGCTGCGTTCGGATGCCGGCATGCACGAGCGCCAGATTCGCGCGCTGATGGGCCGCCCGAACGCCACGGCCTATCTCAAGGATATTTCCTGCCCGGTGCTGCTCATTGCCGCCCGTCAGGATGGCTGGAGCCCCATCGCCCAGCATCAGGAAATCGCGGCCGCCGTGCCGGACGCGGAACTCGTCATCATCGAAAACGCCGGACATTTCGCGCCCGTCGAACGGCCCGCCGAGGTCGTTTCGGCGATTACCTCGTGGCTTGGGCGCAAGCAAGGAGACCATTATGCTGGATAAGTCCGTGAGCATTCCCGACACCCCGCTCTTCGACCGCGCCGGCTCGATCCGCGGCTACCGCATCAACAAGATGGCGATGGCCCTGGGCGACGCCGCCAACCGGCAGTCGTTCAAGGACGACGAGGAAGCCTATCTCGACCGCTTCGGCCTGAGCGAGGAGGAAAAGAAGGCTGTCATGACGCGCGACTGGCACGAGATGGTGCGCCTCGGCGGCAACCTGTTCTTCATCCTGAAGATTTCGGCCATCGACCCGACGCCGATCACCGCCATCGGAGCGGCGCAGGCCAGCATGGAACACAAGGAATTCCTGCGCCAGCGCCTCGGCAAGGACGTCTGACATGGCAACGATCATCGGCGGGCTGGGCACCAGCCATGTACCCTCCATCGGCGTCGCGCTCGACCGCGGGCTGCGCGACACGCCCGACTGGAAGCCATTCTTCGACGGCTATGAGGCCGGCAAGGAATGGGTGCGCAATGCCAGGCCGGACATCGCCGTCGTGATCTTCAACGATCACGGCAACAGCTTCTTCCTCGACCGCGTGCCGACCTTCGCGGTGGGCGTGGCCGACAACTACAATCCGGTCGACGAGGGCTGGGGCCCCCGAGCCATACCCTCCTTCGAGGGGGCGACGGACCTGTCCTGGCATTTCGTGGACAGGCTGGTCGAGCGCCATTTCGACCCGATGGTGTGCCGCGAGATCGATGTCGATCACGGCCTGCAGGTGCCGATGGAGCTGTTTTTCGGCCGCCCGGAGGCATGGCCGGTGAAGGTGCTGCCGATCTGGGTCAACACCATCCAGTATCCCATTCCCACGCCCCAGCGTTGCTGGGACATGGGCAAGGTGCTGCGCGAGGCGATCGAGAGCTTCCCCGGCGATGAGCGCGTGGTGATCCTCGGCACCGGCGGCCTGTCGCACCAGCTGCAGGGCGCGCGCGCCGGTTTCATCAATCCCGAAGCCGACAAGAAGTGGCTCGACGGCATCGCCAACGATCCCGAGACCTATCGCAACATGACCCGCGAGGACTATGTCGAGCAGTTCGGATCGGAGGGCGCGGAACTCATCATGTGGCTGGTCATGCGCGCGGCGATGAACACCAAGGTCGATCTCGTTCACAAGCATTACTATGCCCCGGCCTCCATGACGGGTGCGGGCATGGTCGTCCTCGAGAACGCGGCCTGATCCCATGTATTTCCTGATGCAGTGCCTTCACCATGACGACATGGACGCGAAGCGGGATGAGCACCGTCCCGATCATCGCGCCTGGGTGCAATCGGGCGGCAACGGGGTAGCCGTTGTGCTGATCGGCTCGGCGCTGGTCGATGACAATGGATCGTCCATCGGCAATTTCGGCATATTGCAGGCGGCGGATGAAGCCTCGGCCCGTGCCTTCGCGGAGGGTGACCCCTTCTTCAAGGCCGGCATCGTGAAATCGGTCCAGCTGACGCGGCTGCCGGACAATTTCCAGGCGCACCGCATCCCCGAACCGATGACGGCGGTAGCGAAAAGCTGATCCTCGTCCTCTTTGGGGATAGACTCTGGCGGCCCCTCGCGGGGCCGCTTCCGTTCCGGCTTGCCGGCCGACAACGGCAAAATGCCTGTAGGCCATTCCCCGCAGGGAATGTCGGGAGTAAAGACACAGCCGCCCGCCCCTTCCGCAGTTTTCCATACGGATATTCACATGCCCGATATCGTCGCACTGATGCTGCCGATCCTGATCCTGATCGTGCTCGGTTTCCTTGCGGTACGTTTCGGGCTGGCGACGGGCGCACATATCGAGGGGCTGGCAGCCTTCGTGCTGAATTTCGCCCTGCCGGCGGTCCTGCTCTCCGCGCTTTCGAGGCAGGATCTCACCCAGTCCTTCAACCTCTCTTATGTGCTTGCCTACGCGGCCGGCTCGCTCGTCGCCTTCACCGCCGTGCTGGCCATACTGCGAAAGATCATGGGCAGGCCGCTCGCCCCCGCCGTCATGGGCGGGCTCGGCGCGGCAGCATCGAATACGGGCTTTATCGGCTTTCCGATAGCATCCCTCGCCTTCGGCGATCTGGCGCTGACAGCGGTTCCGCTCACCATGCTGGTGGAGAACATCATCGTGCTGCCGCTTGCATTCGCGCTGGTGGAGTGGGGCAGCAGCAGCGAAGCTTCGGTGGGCGCCATATTGCGGCAGACGGCGCGCAGGCTGTCGCGCATGCCGCTGCTCATCGCCATCGTCCTCGGCGTGCTGCTGGCGCTGCTTGGACTGCACCTGCCCGCACCCGTGGTGAAATCCATTGACATGCTGGCGACCGCCTCCGCGCCCTGCGCCCTCTTCGTGGTGGGCGGAACCATCGCAACGCTGCGCAAGGCGGATCTCGCCAGCGACATTCCGGTCATCATAGCCGGCAAGCTGCTGCTACATCCGCTGGCCGTCACCGCCGCGCTATTCCTCATACCCGGCGTGTCCAGGGAACTGACAGCCGTCGGCATCGTGCTCGCCAGCGTCTCGATGATCACGGTCTACCCGATCCTGAGCCGCCGCACCGGCACGGACAGCGTGGCAGCGGCCACATTGATCATCGCGACGGCGCTGGCGCTCGTCACCATATCCATCACCCTGCTGCTCGTCGCGCCGCTGACGGCGGGCGTCTGACGCGCATAAACCATTCCCTAAAAGCGAAACGCCCTGCACAAGGCAGGGCGTTTCATGCAGGGTCGGAAAGACCCATCAGATCGACAGGATGACGTAGTCGTCCTGAAGCGAGACGTTATACACGTCGATCTTGTAGGGTCCCTCCTGCAGTTCCGCACCCTTGGCGACGGAGACTTCATAGGCTTTCACGCGTGTGCGAGCCGGGTCGCAATAGGACTTGCCGGTATAGATATCGAATTCCCAGCCGTGCCACGGGCAGCGGACCAGTTCGCCTTCGCGCTCCATCCAGTATTTGCCCGGCTCGTCCGAGCGCGGCAGGCCGGAAATCTTGCCCTTGCAGAGGCTCGCGCCCTCATGCGGGCATGTATTCGCGATGGCGTGGAAAGTTCCGTTTACATTGAAGATGGCGATATCGCGGCCTTCTACCTGCATACGTTTGGACTCTCCGACAGGCAATTCGTCGATCTTGCACACTACATGCTGGCCCACAGCGTCTTTCTCTCCCTTGATGCGTTTATTTGAGACCGTACACAGCGACGGCGTTGTCGCGCATGATGGCCTGCTTGACGTCCGGTGCGAGCGGAACCTTGAAGGCGCGGTTCGGATCGTCGAAGTCCCAATGCGGATAGTCGGTCGAGAACAGCAGCCGATCCGTACCTATCCAGCGCAGAACATCGTTCAAGTGCCGGGTGACGGTCGGCTCCTCGATCGGCTGCGTCGTCAGGTAGACATTCTCACGCGCATACTCCCACGGCCGCTTCTTGAGATGCGGAACCTCCTTGTACATACGCTCCCACTCGCGCTCCATGCGCCATAGCAAGGGCGCGTACCATGAAAAGCCGCCCTCCACCAGAACGAGCTTGAGCTTGGGGAATGCGTCAAAAACGCCCTCGAAGATCATGCTGGTCAGCGCGGTCTGGTGCGCGTTCGAGAAAGCGAAGTGCTCCTCCAGATAGAAGCTGCTCCAGCCCGCCGGCGTATTGGGATGCCAGCCATAGGCGGCCGAATGCATGGCGACGGGAATGCCGTAATGCTCCGCCGCCTCATAGATCGGCCAGTAGCGTTTGCGTCCGCCCGGTTCCTCGGTGCGGGGAGAAACCGCGATCTGCGCGAACCTTTTGTCGTTGGCACGCATCTCGATCTCGCGCACGGACGCATCTGCATCCTCCTGCGGCACCGAGATGGAGCCGCGCAGGCGCTTGTCCTTCGACAGCCATTTCTCGATCTGCCAGTCATTGTTGCCGGCACACAGCGCAGCCCCGAGCGCCATGTTCGGCGTGGCGTGGCCGGTGCTCATGGGCTGCAATATGCCGAACTCGATATTGAGCGGGTCGAGAAGCTGCTCCTGCATGAAGGCAAGGTCCGAGGCCGGTGGCCCGCCCGCCGGCGGGTAGGAATCGCGCCGCATGCCGTGACCCATGCGCGGATAGGCATGGCCGCCTATATATACGTTCGGCGTCGGCATGCCGAAATTGCGCACATGGTCCTTCCATCGCTCGGGCAGGAAGGCAGCCAGTTCCGCGGGGTTCGAGAACGCCGGATGGATGTCGCAATCGACGATGCCGGTCCCTGCTACCGCCGGACGATCCTTTTCGAGTAGCGCGTCGCTCATTGCCGGACCTCCATTCGGCTGTAAGTTGCAAGCACGTTGTCGCGCGACATGGGCTGCGCGAGGCGGGCCGGCATCCAGGCCGGCCAGTTCTCCAACTCGCCGGGGTGGCGATGGGGAAAATCCGTGGAAAACAGCAGCATGTCCTCCGATCCGAGATGATCGATCATGCGCTCCACCTCGTCAAGCTCGCGCGGCCCGTCGAAGGGCTGGCCGGTGAGCCGCACGTGCTGGGCGATGATTTCCGCTGGCGGCACCTTGACCCACGGCACCTCCATGCGCACGCCGCGCCAGTCCTTGGACATGCGCCACATCAGGCTCGGCATCCAGGTGACGCCCGATTCGACCATGACGGCCTTGAGGCCGGGGAACTTGCCGAACACGCCCTCCGCAACGAGGCTCGCGACCTGCGCGGCGAAAGCCTGCGACTGGCCGACCATCTCCTCTACGCGGAAGGACGGGAAGCCGCATTGCGTCGGCGGGTGACGGTAGTTGCTGCCCGGATGGACGCCGAGCACGAAGCCGTGGCGCTCCATCGCCTCGTAGATCGGCCAGTACTGGTTCTGGCCCAGCGTATGCTCGCCCATGACGATGGTGAGCACCTGCACGAAGCGCCTGTCGCCGGCATAGGCCTCGATCTCGCGTACCGCTTCGGGGATATTGTTGAAAGGAACGAGAAGCGATGCCTTCAGGCGCGGGTCCTTGTCCAGCCACTGATCGGCAAGCCAGCGATTGGTGGCCTTGCAGATTGCCGTGGACATGTAGGGATCGTAGATGCCGTGGGCGGCCGATACCACGTTGAGTATCGCCCCGCTCAGGCCCAGCGGATCGAGCAGCGCCTTGCCGAGCGCGGCGGCGTCGTTGGTGGCGCCGTCGCTGCCGGGCCGCTTGTAGGGCAGCGTGCTCACCGGATAGCTCATCAGCTCCAGCCGGTTGATGTTGCGGTAGCTGAACATCTCCCGCCAGTAATCGTCCACGTAAGGCGCAAGATCGGCCGCCGTCGGAAGGCGCGGATGCACGTCGCAGTCTATGGCCCCCAGACCGGAAATGCCCAGCGTCTCGCTTCTTTCGATCACATCCGTCGTCATTCACGTCTCCTCACCGCGGCACATACGGGGATTATAACCATATGCCCCGCGATGCAATTTACTTTGTCGAACAATATTGTCTAATCACCATCCGAAGATCGACGGCATGAATGCCGTATGCAACACGCGATAATAGAGAAGGTACAGAAGCAACGCGATGCAGGCCGTGTAAAGGGCCGTCGCCTTCCAGCCATAACGCCCCCACACCACAAGGTAGACCGCCGTGAAGGCAACAAGCGAAGCGGCGAGACCGAGTATCGGCATCACGGCAACCAGCACGAGGAAACCCAGATAGACGAGGACTTCGGGCTTCTGGTAAGCCCAGAATTCCCGCGCGTTCATTGCCGCCTCCCCGGCGCTTTCCTTCGCCGATTTCGCGAAGGAGGTCAGCTGGCCGCGTTCCTTCCAGATCACCGCGAGTGCGAGCGGAACCCCCGCCGCGCAGATCACCATCGGGAACAGCCTGCTCAGGAAGGTCCAGCCCGTCGCGGCTGTAAAGCCGTAGATGAACATGCCCAGCGCCACCAGTGCGAGGATTATCGAAAGCCACGTGGCGGCTGGCGCCGTCCGCGAAGACTCGATGGAAACCGTATTCTGCTGCTTGAGGACAGAGCGTATGGCGATCGTCGCCAGAACGCCGAGCACCAGAACGAGCGCGATGATGGTGGGCCGCTGGAGAACCGCAAAGACCGACGAATAGGACTGCGCGGTGATCGACAGCGATTCCTCCATGACCGGCCCCAGCACGAAACCGAGCAGCAGCGGCGGACGCGGCCAACCCGCGATCTTCATGAGATAGCCGACAAGACCGGCTCCCATCAGGATCAGTACGCTCGACATAGCCGGCTCCACCAGCCATGCGCCCATGACGAGGAAGGTGATCACGGCGGGTACGACGAGGTGCCCGTCCAGATACGCCGCCTTCGACACCTGCCGGCTCCACTGCATCATGGCGGCGGCGCCCAGAAGATTGGCGATGATCACCGCCCAGATCATCGAGAAGGTGATGTCCAGATTGGTCGTCAGCATCTGGCGGCCCGGCACAAAACCGTGAATCGTGAGCGCGCCGAGGAATACGGCCATCGCGCCGCTGCCGGGGATGCCGAACGAGATCGTCGGGATCATCGACCCGCCGAGGACGGCGTTGTTCGCGGATTCAGGCGCGATGACGCCCCTGATGTCGCCCTTGCCGAATTGCGACTTGTCCTTGGAGCTCTGCACGACATGGCCATAGGCCAGCCAGTCCACCACCGACGCGCCCAGGCCGGGCAGGATGCCGATATAGGTGCCGAGCATGGAACAGCGTAGCGCGATCCATTTATGCTTCCAGGCCTCCCTGACGCCGGCCATGATGGAGTCGCCTTCGGCATGGCCGACATCGCCCTCCCTCTGGTTGGCGATGGAAACACCGCGGCCCGCCAGGTGCATCATCTCGGGAATGCCGAAAAGCCCGACGACCACCGGGATCAGCGGCAGGCCGTCCAGCAGGAAGGGCTGCCCGAACCAGTAGCGCGGCGTGGAGCTTGTCACCGGATATCCGACCTGTGACAGGAGCAAGCCCACCGCGGCGGCGGCAACGCCCTTGGACACCGCGTTGCCGCTGACCGCGCCCACCATGATGAGGCCGATCAGGGACAGGACGAAGAATTCGGGCGAGCCGAAGGCCAGCACGAGCCAGATGAGGATAGGCAGGCTGGCCGCCATCACGATGGCGCCAATGACACCCCCGGCGGCGGAAACGGTGAACGCCGCGCCGAGCGCAGTCTGCGCCAGCCCCTTCTGCGCCATCGGGTGACCGTCGAGCACCGTCGCCTGCGCGGCGACGGAACCGGGAATGCCGAGCATGACCGAGGAAACCGTATCGCTGGTCTGGCCGACCGCGAGAATGCCGAGCAGCATGGCGAGCGCCGCCGCCGGCTCCATGCCGAACGTCAGCGGCAGCAGCACGATCATGCCCGTGATGCCGCCAAGGCCCGGAACGATGCCGAGGAAAAGGCCGAACACGACCCCGGCCAGAAGGTAGAGGATGCTCGGCCACTGCAAGACAAGCATGAGGCCGGATACGAGTTCGCCAAACATCGAGCGTTCCTGGAAATGCTGGAGGAGAAACCGGCCCCGGATGGGGCCGGTCGGTGCGGATGCCGTTCGGTTCCGCCCGGAACTACTGCTCCATCGTCTGGAGATAGCCGCGCATCGTATCGAGAATGGCAGGATCGGTCTGCGAGACTTCCTCGACGATGGCCACGATATCCGGGAAGGTCGTGACGACCGGCTTCTGGCCGAACACCTTTTCCGCTCCGGCGAGGAAGTCGGGATCGACCATCGCTTGCGCGAAGGATTCGCGCAGCATGGTCAGGTGCTCCTCCGGCGTTCCGGGAGGCGCCACCACCAGCCAGTTCACCTTGTCGCTAATGCGGCCGTGGAACTTGATGACCTCCCAGAGAGGGCCGGCCGGCTCCTCACCCTTCACGCGGCGGTAATAGCTGTCGAAGGTTTCCAGCTCCGGCATGATCGGATCGGCGGTCAAATGCGTGCCTTCGGCATTCGGCGGCGAGAAGTAGAACAGGCCGAGCGACTTGCCCTGAGCGATGGATTCGTCGCGAAGCGTGCGGTTATAGGTGACGCCGGTCGCCGGATAGCCGTCGATCTCGCCGCGTTGCATGGCCGCCTGCAATGGCGCGTCGCCATTGAAGCCTGACACGAAACGATAGGGCACGCCGAGCATGTCGAGCGCCGCCGCAGTGCGCATGGACGACGCGCTCTTGGCATTGAAGCCGCCGAACTTGAACTCCTTCACCTTCTGGACGAATTCGTCCTTGTCCTTGATGCCGCCACCGACCTCGGTGCTGACATGCACGAAGAAATGGCCGCCGCCGACGCCGCCGATCAGGCCGAAATCCTTGAACGGAATCTGAAGCTCGGCCGGATCGAGCACGCGCGTCGCGCCGCTCCATGCCACCCAGCCGACTGTCTTGCCGTCAGGTCGGGAGTTCATCACCTGCAATATGCCGCGTGACAGCGCGCCACCTTCAACCGATTGGACGACGATGGTGGGGTTGCCGGCCATCTTTTTGGCCCAGGCATCCGCGGCGAGTTGCGCGCCGAGGCCCGTCGCGCCGCCCGGTGCAGCATTGTGGATGAGCGTGACCGTTTGCCCGGAAAGGTCGATGACCTGCGCGCCGGCTGTACCGGCTGCGCCGAATGCCGCGACAGCGGCGGCAGCCAGCGACAACCGCCAGCGGGATATAATGGTTCTCATGATGCAATTCCTCCCATTGCAATTGATGCCACCGGAAAACCGTTCGTCACCGGAAAGCCAATCAGCGCCAGGCTTGTTTCCATCCTTGCGCAGCCCCCCGGCGGACATCGATCCGCGACGTCGAACCGATGCCTTTCCCGGCATTGGACGCGGCCCTCCAGCCTTGCGTCCTGCGCCGGCTCTCTCCTCCCGGCCTACCAAACATGGACCTGCCCGCTCGCGAAAAACTCGCCTTCCGGGTCGGTCAGCGCACGAACCTTGACCGGATTTTGCGGTGAGGCAAGCACCGCGTTCCAATTATTATATTCGTTATATGTCGTTGATAATAAGATTTGGCTATAGGGCATTCGATCTGTCGGCCACCTTCCGGCGTTCCGCCAGCCTTTGACATAAGGTGTGCAAACAGAGAGCCTGTGTACGAGCCTTCCAGAATGCCGGCTCCTGCCGGCCACGCCGTCCAATGCTCCATCCTCGCCAGATAGCCGCAATCTGGGCGCCGATTAGCCCGGCGCGAACCTCCATCGCGTGTTCCGACCGGCTCCCTCCGGCGTCGGACTTGCGGAACCGTTCAGCCCCCTATCATCCAGATATTTTACTTATCGTAATTTCTTTTATTTTCCATAATATGTTCCTGCTTGCGGACGCAAGCAAGCCCAATCTGCGGCCATTGATATTCATTCTTGGAATTTGAGGCATAAGTACGAGGCACAATCTTGCCACGACGGCCCGAAACCGTATCGTGCCCGCGTTCGAGAGGAGGTGCGACAACATGCCGGAACGAAAGATCAACATCCCGCCGCTGCCGCTGACCGGCGGCTGCCAGTGCGGGGCGGTACGCTACAGCATAAAATCGGCGCCGGTTGCCTTCTATGTGTGCCACTGCACCGAATGCCAGCATCAGTCGGCAAGTGCGTTTGGCGAATCCCTTCAGGTCAATGCCGACGACCTGGAGGTGACCGGAGAAACCTCGCTCGTCAGCCGGCAGACCGCGACGGGCCGCACGATGGAAGGCCGGTTCTGCCCGAAATGCGGTTCCCGCATCTTCCACCGGATCGCCGGCGGCTCGCCCTTCGCCAATGTGCGCGCCGGCACGCTGGACGATACCTCATGGCTGGTGCCGGCTGCCCATATCTGGGCTTCGAGCAAGCAGCCCTGGGTCGTGCTGCCCGATGACGGCTTCGTTTTCGATCAGCAGCCGGATGTCGCGATGGTACGCGCCCGCTGGAAGGAAATGACCGGAGCCTAAAGCATGTCTCCCGGAAGTAGGCACCGATTTCGGGATAAAGACATGCATAAAATCAAGAAGCTAAAGCACATGGCGCGAATCTCAAAGATCGCAACACGCTTTAGGGTCAGGCGTTACCGAGAACCAGCATATCGCCCGGCAGAAACCTGATCTCCGCATCCTGCCCGGCGACGGGCGGCGGCGTGGTCGGGCTATTGAAACGGTCGAACGACAGGCGGCTGTCGCCGAGCCTGACCCGCACGCGGATCACCGAGCCGAGGAACTGCACATCCTCGATGAGGCCGCGCAGGGCGGCGGCTCCCGCCTCGCCTTCGCCAACGCTTGCCGCCTCCGGCCGCAGCGCCAGCGTGACGGCCTCTCCCGCCGCGGCCTGTATCTGCCGGCCGAGTTCGATGCTGTCCTCGCCGATCCTCACGACGCCGCGCACCGGATCGACGACCGTCCCGTTGAGGATGTTGAGCGTGCCCACGAAGGAGGCGACGAAGCGCGTCGCCGGGCGATTATATATGTCGAAGGGGGTTCCCACCTGCTCCGCCCTGCCGCCATACATGACCACGATGCGGTCGGAGATGGACAGCGCCTCCTCCTGGTCATGCGTCACGAAAACGGTGGTGATGCCGAGTTCCTTCTGGATCTGGCGGATCTCCTCGCGCAGCGACAGCCGCACCTTGGCGTCGAGCGCCGAAAGCGGCTCGTCGAGAAGCAGCAGCTTGGGACGCGGAGCAAGCGCCCGCGCCAGCGCCACGCGCTGCTGCTGGCCGCCCGAAAGCTGGTAGGGATAGCGCGCGCCGAACTCCGGCAGCTTGATAAGGTCCAGCATCTCGGCGACGCGCCGGTCGATCTCTACACGCGGCGCGCCCGCCACCTTCAGCCCGAAGGCGATGTTTTGCGCCACGGTCATGTTCGGAAACAGCGCGTAGGCCTGGAAAACCATGCCGATGTCGCGCTGGTTGGGCTTAAGTTGCGTGACATCCTTGCCGCCGATCCTGATGACACCCGCCGACGGCTCCTCGAAGCCAGCGACCATCCTCAGCACGGTGGTCTTGCCGCAGCCCGACGGCCCGAGGAAGGAAACGAACTCGCCGGGCGCGACCGACAGGTCGAAATCGCGCACCACGCGCGTTCCCGCGAAATCCTTCACCAGATTTGAAATTTCGAGAAACGACATCTTCAGCGCCTTGCACCGGGATTGGGAGAGAAGCGGGAGACGAGTTGGATGAGCGCCATGCAGGCCCAGGTGATGGCGAAGGCGATGACGGCAAGGGCCGCCGGCTCATAGGCGCGGTTGGCGCCGATGAGCTGGAGATAGGGGCCGAAGGCGGGCCGGTTGAGCAGCGCCGCCATCGTGAACTCCCCGATCACGATGGCGAAGGTCAGGAACGCGCCGGAGAGCACCGCAACCAGCACATTGGGCAGGATGATACGCGCCATGATCGTCACCCAGCCCGCGCCGAGGCTCTGCGCCGCCTCCGTCAGCGTACGCACGTCGATGGTGCGCAGCCCCGTATCCACGGCGCGGTACATGTAGGGCAGCGCCAGCGTGGTGTAACCGAAGACCAGCAGCAGATTGGTGCCGAATGTGGAGCCGGTCAGCGGCAGCCACGACGAGGTGTTGTAGAGGCGGATATAGCCGAACACGATGACGATGGCCGGGATCACCAGCGGCAGAAGCGTGACGAATTCCAGCATAGGCTGCATACGCGGCAGCTTGAGCCGGACCCAGTAGGCGGTCGGCACGACCAGCAGGACGCCCACGGCGATGGTCGCCAGCGCCATCATGACGGAGAATGTGAAGGTCTGCTGGAAGCGCGGGTCCGAAAGCACCGCCCAATAGGCATCGAGGCTGTATACGCCCCGGCGCATCCTCAGCGAAAAATCGAGGGTGCCGATCAGCGGCAACACGAAATAGACGACGCCGAGCGCCAGGAAAAGCCAGGACCAGAAGCGGCTCCCTTTCATCTGAGCCACCGCTCGCTGCGCGTACGGAACCAGATATAGATGAAGTTCGCCACCCCGGTGACGACGATCATGCCGAAGGCCAGCGCATAGCCCAGATGCGGGTCTTGCAGCACGTCGCCGCGTATCTGCGCGAAGAGGAGGATCGGCACGATGGAAAGCGACGAGCCGGTCAGCGCATAGGCAGTCGCCACCGCACCGAAGGAATTGGCGAAAAGCAGGGCGAATGTGCCGAGCAGCGACGGCCACAGGATCGGCAGCGCCACCATGCGCCAATACTGGAAATTGCTTGCGCCGAGGATTTCCGCCGCCTCGCGCCATTCCCGCTTCAGCCCGTCGAGGGCCGGCGTGATGATGAGGATCATCAGCGGAATCTGGAAAAACAAGTATGTCAGCGTCAGTCCCCCGAAAGAGAGGATATTGAAGCCCATCGCGTAGATGTTCACGCCGAACCAGTCGCGCAGGATGAGGGTCACAAGGCCGAGTCGGCCGAAGGCGGCGAGGAAAGCGAAGGCAAGCGGAACGCCCGCGAATTGCGACGCCACGCCGGAGAAAGTCAGCAGCGGCGACCGTATCCATGACGGCAGGCCGCCGATGGTGATGCCCACGGCCATCAGGAACCCGATCAGGCAGCCGAAGAAGGCGGAGGCGACGCTGATCCTGATGGATATCCAGTAGGCCGACAGGATCGACGGCGTGAACAGGTTGGCGATATTGGCGAGCGTGAATTCACCCGTCGGATTGCGGAACGCGCCGGTGACGATCTGCAGCGTCGGCAGGATCAGGAACAGCAGCGCGAACGCGATGAACGGAACGAGGCCGAGCCACGCGAGAGGAAGGCGCCGGCGCCGTATCGGTGCTCTCGCCGCCTCCGCCGTCGCGTCCGCCTCAGCCATGCAGGAGCATCCCGCCTTTCCGCGCAACGGCGGCTTCCACGGGCGCGGAAACCGCCATGCCGGGTTTCCGCCTACTGGACGTTGGCGCCAACCACCTCGTCCCATTTCCCCGTGACAACCGCCTTCGAGGCTTCCTGCTCCTGCAAAGTCGGGAACACCGCCTTTTCATAGGCGGCTGCCGGCGGCAGCGCGTCGAGAAGGTCTTGCGGAATCTTGTTGTTCGCTGCGAGATCGTTGAAGCGGATCGGATGGCAATAGCCCTTCAGCCAGCCAAGTTGGCCTTCGTCGGAGTAAAGATATTCCATCCACAGCTTCGCCGCATTGGGATGCGGCGCAAAGGCGCTGATCGCCTGCACATAGACGCCCGCCACGACACCGGAGGCCGGCACGATCACCTCCACCGGCGGGTTGCCGTTCAGCGTGTCGCGCGTGGAAAGCGAATTATAGTCCCAGTTGATCACGATAGGCGTGGCGCCCTGCGCGAGCGTACCGGCCTTGCCGATGACCGGGACGAAATTGCCGGCCTTGTTCAGCTCCGCAAAGAAATCGAGGCCCGCCGTGCCTGCGGCTTCGCCGCTCTCCGCCCCTTTGGAAAGACCCGCCGCGTAGACGCCGAGGATCGCCTGGTTCGACGCGCGCGGATCGCCCGCCAGCGCGACGGCATTGGCGTATTCCGGCTTGAGCAGATCGGCCCAGTCCCGCGGTATGTTCGGCACGATGTCGGTGTTCACCGCGAAGGAAAGCACGCCGTAATAGTCGCCGTACCAATGGCCGTCGGCATCCTTGGCGTCGGCCGGGATCGAGTCCCAGGTCGAGACCTTGTAGGGCAGGGTCAGGCCCTCGGTCTTGGCCTGTGGTCCGAAGGCGAAGCCCACGTCGATCACGTCCGGCGCCTGCGGGCCTTTATTGTCCTTGTTGGCGCGGATCGCCTCCAGCTCGTCGGCGGAACCCGCGTCGGGATTGAGCTCGTTGACCGTGATCTCCGGATATTTCGCCTTGAAGCCGGCGATCACCTCGCCATAGCCGCACCAGTCATGCGGCAGGGCAATGGTCGTGAGCATGCCTTCGGCTTTTGCGGCGGCCTCCAGATCGGCGAGATCCTGAGCCGACGAAAGGGAGGTTGACACCATCAATGCGGCGACTGTCAGCGACAGTGCGGCTTCCATGCGCTTGAACATCTCGTGTCTCCGTTGATCCGATGCCGTTATCGTCTGCGATGCGGTACCGGCGCCATATGACAGTCGGATGAACGCCGGCTATGGAAACGTCGTGCGGCAATGTTAATTCGATTTACCGAACGCCTGCAATTGCTACCTAAATGCTTTATACGCCGCACCCGCCCTGCCGTGCGGGCTCTTGCGGCCAGCCCTTCAAATACCGGTGATCGCTTCCTCCAGCAGCATCAGTGCGGCCTTCTTCGTAAGCTTGACCGGATTGCCGCCTGCCGTCGGGTCCACCACGGCCATGTCCGCGATCAGCATCTTACGCTTCCTGTCCATGTCGAGCCCCTTAATGAGGCCCGGTAGCGTGTCTGGCACATTCAGTTCCTTGCGCAGTTTGCGCACCGCGCGCGCGAAACCGTCGAAGCCGCCCTTGATGCCGATATAGGACGCCGCGCGCGCCACCCGCTCATCCACCGCATCGCGGTTGAAGGCGAGTACATAGGGCATGAACACGGCGTTGGTCATGCCGTGATGGGTGTCGTAGAGCGCCCCGATGGGATGCGAGAGCGAATGGATCGCGCCCAGCCCCTTCTGGAAGGCCGTCGCCCCCATCGCCGCCGCCGACATCATGTTGGCGCGGGCGGTCAGGTCGCGGCCATTGGCGAAGGCTCTCGGAAGGTTCTCGAAAACCAGCCGCATTCCCTCGACGGCGATGCCGTCCGCCATCGGATGATAGCCCGGCGCGCAATAGGCTTCCAGGCAATGCGCCAGCGCATCCATGCCCGTGCCGGCCGTGATGAAAGGCGGCATGCCGACGGAAAGCCCCGGATCGGCGATCACGATGGCCGGCATCATCTTCGGGTGGAAGATCACCTTCTTGGTATGGCTGGCCTCATGCGTCAGCACGCCGGCCCTGCCCACCTCCGAGCCCGTGCCAGCCGTGGTCGGCACCGCGATGATAGGCGCTATCGCCCCGGCATCGGCGCGCGTCCACCAGTCGCCTATATCCTCGAAATCCCAGACAGGCCGCGTCTGGCCCGACTGGAAGGCGATCAGCTTGCCCAGATCGAGCGCCGACCCGCCGCCGAAGGCGATCACGCCGTCATGCTTGCCCGCGCGGAACAGCTCGATGCCCGCCGCGAGATTGGATTCGACCGGGTTCGGTTTCACCTCCGAAAAGACGCCATAGGGGACTCGCGCCTCGTCCAGCAGCTTCAGCGTGGAAGCCACGACCGGCAGCCGCGCCAGCCCCGGATCGGTGACGAAAAGCGGGCGTTCGATGCCCGTATCCTTCAGCGCCTCCGGCAGTTCGGAAATGCGCCCGGCGCCGAAGCGGACGGTCGTGGGATAGTTCCATTTGGCGGCGAGGCTGGTCATGTCTGTTCTCTGTTGGGTGAAGATCGTCAGATCGTTTGCCGCAGGTGGTAGGATTTCGGCCTCGTCAGATTGTCGTAGCCTATGGCCGACAGCGACGCGCCCTTGCCGGTATCCTTCACGCCTGTCCACACCAGCGCCGGATCGAGATAGTCGCAGCGGTTCATGAACACCGTGCCCGTCTCGACGCGATCGCCGATCGCGACGGCGCGGTCCGTGTCGCCGGTCCAGATCGAGGCGGTGAGGCCATAGGGGCTGTCGTTCATCAGCGCGATCGCTTCCTCGTCGTTGCGCACCTTCATGATGCCGACAATGGGGCCGAAGCTTTCCTCCCGCATGACGCTCATCTGGTGATCGACGCGGGTCAGCACCTCGGGCGCGATATAGGGCGAACCGGGCTTGTCGCCCTCCACGCTCAAGGCGATATGGGCAACGGCCCCCTTGCGCAGCGCCTCGGCCTTCTGCTCGCGGATCAGATCCGCGAAGCGCGCCTGCGCCATCGGCCCCATCGTCGTCGCGGGATCGAGCGGATTGCCGACGACGTAGTTCTTCGTTTCCGCCACAAAGCCCTCGACGAAATCGTCGTATACGTCCTCATGGACATAGATGCGCTCTATACCGCAGCAGCATTGGCCGGAATTGTAGAACGCGCCATCGACCAGATTGGCGACGGTGAAGTCCAGCTTCGCATCGGGCAGCACATAGGCCGGATCCTTGCCGCCGAGTTCCAGCCCCAGCGTCATGAAGGTGCCCGCCGCTGCCCTCTCGATAGCCTTTCCGCCCGCCACCGAGCCGGTGAAATTCACGTGGTCGATCTTGCCGGAACCCAGCAGCTTCTCCGTCTGGGCATGATTGAGGACGAGGTTCTGGAACACGTGCTTCGGCAGGCCGGCGGCCTCGAAAGCCTTCGCAAAACGCTCGCCCGCCAGCAATGTCTGCGCGGCATGCTTGAGAATCACCGCATTGCCGGCGATCAGCGCCGGAACGATGGTGTTGACCGCCGTGAGATAGGGATAGTTCCACGGCGCGATCACCATGACGACGCCGAGCGGGTCCTTCTTCACGTAGCGGCGGAAACCGTCCTTCGGGTTGGAGGCCATCACCGGCGCCAGCGCGCTCTCGGCGATGCCGACCATGTAGCGCACGCGCTCCTCGACCCCGCCCTTCTCGCCGCCGTAGCGCACGGGCCGGCCCATCTGCCATGCAAGTTCCGGCACGATCTCTTCGTTCATGGCAAGCAGCGCCTCGAGGAAGGCGAGCATGTATCTGCCCCGCTCCGCGATTGGCAGGCGCGCCCATTCGCCCTGCGCCGTCCGCGCCCGTTCGACGGCGGCGCTGACGGCCTGGTCGGTCGCGACCGGCCTTTCGGCATAGACCGAGCCATCGATGGGGGATTTGAGCTTCACAGTTTCCAAGATGCGTCTCCGAATGTCCCTGGAGTCAGGCCCTAATACCGCTCGAAGCCGCGATGCAGCTCCCAGTCGGTCACGCGGCGATCATATTCCATCTGCTCCCATCGCGCCGTATGCACATAATGCTCCACCACATCCTCGCCCAAGGCCGATTTGAGCATTTTCGACTTCGCCAGCGTGTCGGTCGCCTCGCGCAGCGTCTTGGGGATTTCAGGCAGGCGCGCCGCCTGATAGGCGTCGCCCTCAAAGGCCTTCGGCAGATCCAGCTTCTCGTCTATCCCGGTCAGCCCTGCCGCGATGAGGGCCGCGAAGGCAAGATATGGATTGAGGTCCGCGCCGCCGATGCGGCATTCCATGCGGATCGCCTTGCTGCCCTCCCCGCAGAGCCGGAAGCCCGCCGTGCGGTTGTCCCTGCTCCATATGATCTTGGTGGGTGCGAAGGTTCCGGCCTGGAAACGCTTGTAGGAATTGATGTAGGGCGCGAGGAACAGGATCAGTTCCCGCGCATATCTCAATTGGCCCGCCGCCCATTGCCGGCCGAGATCGCTCAACCCGTATTGCGCGGCGCGGTCGAAGAAGAGCGGTGTCTTGCCGTCGGCGCTCCACAGCGAATTGTGGATATGGCTGGAGCTGCCGGCCAGCGAATAATCATACTTCGCCATGAACGAGACGGACTTGCCGAGCCCCGCCGCAATCTCCTTCGTGCCATTCTTGAGAATCACATGCCGGTCGGCCATTTCCAGCGCCTCGGCATATCGCACATTGATCTCCTCCTGCCCCGGCCCCCACTCTCCCTTCGAGTTCTCGATGGGAATGCCCGCCGCCTGCATGTCGTTGCGAAGGCGGCGCATCACGCCCTCCTCCTTGCTGGTCAGGCCGATGGCATAGTCCTGTATGTAGGGCGAGGCGGTCGCAAGCCCCTGCCAGTGCTTGGCCCGGGCCGACTCGTATGTCTCGTCGAACAGGTAGAATTCCAGCTCGGAGGCGAAATAGGCGAGATAACCGCGCTCCTCCAGCCGCCCGATCTGCCGCTTCAGCATCGCGCGCGGCGAATGAGCGAGGTCGTCATGCGTGTGATGATCGAGCACGTCGCACAGTACCAGTGCTGTCTTTTCCAGCCAGGGTATCGCGCGCAGCGTGGAAAGGTCGGGCTTCATGACGAAATCGCCATAGCCGCGCGACCAGCTCGCCGCCTTGTAGCCGGGCACAGGCTCCATATCGATGTCGTTGGCCAGCAAATAGTCGCAGCCATGCGTTTCGTCATGCGCGGATTCGATGAAATAGCTGGCAAGGAAACGCTTGCCGATGAGGCGGCCCTGCATGTCCACTGCGCAGGCCAGAACCGTGTCGATACCGCCTTCGGCCACGGCTTTCCTCAGCGATGCGAAAGTCAGGTTTCCCGCCATGTGCCGGATGCTCCGAAACTGCTTCCCGATGTTATGGAAGCGGCCCGGCGATGCTTCGCCGGGCCGCGCCGCCTCAGCTGTAGCGGTATGGCGCGCCGGCCGCGCGCATCGTCTCGGCGTATTTCTTGAGTATATCGACGACCTTCTTGTTGCGCTCGCTGGTCGCCGCAACTTCCTCCCAGAACTTCATCGCCTCGTCCTCGACCGTCTTCCATTCGGCCTCGGGAATGGTGGTGAGTTCGAGCTTGCCGCCGGTCGTGCGGTAATGGGCTTCTCCCCACCAATACCAATGCTGGCGGTAATAATGCGAGGAATCCATCGCGAGACGGAACAGCTCTTGCAGATGGGGAGGAAGCGCGTTCCATTTCTCGGTGTTGGCGAAGAACGACCCGGCCCACGCGCCGTTGATGTTGTTGGTCAGGTAGTATTTGTTGATGTCGGCCCAGCCTACCGTATAGGTCTCGGTCGCGCCGCACCACGCGATGCCGTCCAGTTCGCCGGTCTGCACGGCGACTTCGATATCCTCCCACGGCAGCGTCACCGGCACGATGCCGAACCGCTCCATGAAGCGGCCGCCTGTCGGGAAGGTAAAGACGCGTAGCCCCTTGAAATCCTCCAGGCTGCGGATCGGCTTGGTGGTGACGAAGTTGCACGGATCCCAAGCGCCCGCCGAAAGCCATGTGACTTCGGGAATGGTGCCGTATGCCTCTTCCCATATCTCCCTCAGCCCGTACCAGTTCCACAGGACCGGCACGTCGAGGCCATAGCGGGAGGCGAAGGGGAAATAGGCACCGAACACCGCCACATCGACCGGCGAGGCCATGGAATCGTCGTCCGACTGCGCGGCGTCGATAGTGCCCTGCTGGACGGCCCGGAACAGTTCGCCCTGCGGCACCAGCTGGTCGGCCGTATAGAGTTCTATCACCATCTCGCCATTGGCGGCCTTGTTGAAGGAATCGATCGCCGGCTTGATGACGTGTTCGGCCAGCGCCGCGCCCGCATAGGTCTGGAGCCGCCAGCGGATGGGCGCCTGCGCCCGCACATAGGGTGCCGCCAGCGTGCTCGCGCCGACGGCGCCCGCCGTGGTCAGGCCCGCATTTCTGAGGAAGTCGCGTTTCGTGATGATCTTGCGTTCGGTCATGTCAGTCTCCCATTGTCTGATTTATGGAATGGACTTTCACCCGCCGGAGCGTTCCCAATTGTTTTTTCTTCACCGGCCATAGTATAGATTTGGAACCCACAGAGCTATCTGCGGAAAAATCATGAGAATGACCATCGTCACTACCATAAGGAAGAAAAACGGAACGATGGAGCGGTATATATCGACCAGCGATATTTCGGGCGGCGCCATCGCCCGCATCAGGAAGAGATTATAGCCGAAAGGCGGCGTGATGTATGCGATCTGGCAGGTGATCGTGTAGAGCACGCCGAACCAGACCAGATCGAAATCCAGCGCCCGGACGAGCGGGATATAGAGCGGCGCAACGATGACGAGCATCGCGGTGTCGTCGAGGAATATCCCGAGGATGACGAAGGAGATCATCATCGCGATGAGGATCTCCCAGCGCCCGAGATCCCAGGTATTGAGAAGCAGGCTCTCGATAGCCCGGACGGCCCCGAGCCCGTCATAGACCGAGCTGAAGCACAGGGCGCCGAGGATGATCCACAGGAACATGCAGCTTACCGCCAGCGTGTTGCGTGTGGATTCCTCCCATACGCGGCGGTTGAGGCGCCCCGAGGCGAAGGCGGCGATCACCGCCAGCGCCGCGCCCACCACCGAGCTTTCCACGAGACTGGTCACGCCGGTCATGAACAGCCCCATGATGGCCGCGAAGATGCCCAGCGGCATGATGCCGGCTGAAAGCAGCTTCAGCTTTTCCATGCGGGGAATCGCGTCCAGCTCCTCTTTCGGGATTGCCGGCGCGAGTTCCGGGTTCATGCGGCAGCGTATGAAGATGTAGATCGTGAAAAGAGCGGCCATGAGCAGGCCGGGCAGGATGCCCGCGAGCCACAGCTGCAACACGGGCTGGCGCGCGATCATCGCGTAGAGCACAAGCACCACGCTCGGCGGGATGAGGATGCCGAGCGACGAGCCGCCCTGGATCACCCCTGTCACCATCACCTTGTTGTAGCCGCGCCGCAGCAACTCCGGCAGGGCGACCGTCGCGCCGATGGCCATGCCCGCGACCGACAGGCCGTTCATGCAGGAGATGAGCACCATCAGGCCCATCGTGCCGAGCGCAAGCCCGCCACGCAGGCCGCCGAACCAGACATGGAACATACGATAGAGATTGGAGGCGATGCCGGATTCCGACAGGATGTAGCCCATGAACACGAAAAAGGGCACGGTGATCAGCGGGAACCAGTTCATCACCTGGATCGCCGCGTTGAACGGCATTTCCGCCGAGCCCTTGCCCCACAGCCACAAGGCGGCCGCCGCGCCGACGAAGCCGATCACGCCGAACACCCGCTGCCCCGTCGCCATCAGCAGCAGCATCGAGGTGAACATGAAGATGGTGATGAGTTCGGAACTCACGTGATCGGCCTCCCGCGCGCCGTGGCCACGTCCTTGATGAAGGCGGAAAGCGCCTGCAGGAGCATGAGGAAGATACCCAGCGTCATGATCGCCTTGATGGGCCACATGGGCGGTGCCCATGACGTGTAGTTCTTCTGGTTGAAGGACCAGGCATATTCGGTCGACGACAGTCCGCCATAAAGCATCACGCCGAGATAGAAGAGCACGAACAGGATCGTGATTGCGTCCGTGATGGCGCGGCGGCGCGCCGAGAGCGCATCATAGATCAGGTCCATGCGCACATGCGCCCCAAGCTGGAGCGAATAGGCGCCGCCCAGCAGGTAATAGGCCGACAGCAGAAACTGCGATATCTCCATGACCCAGTTCACCGGCATCCTGAAGAGCAAACGGGAAACGATTGCGTAGAGCATGACGCCGCCCATGACGAACAGGAGTTGCATGGCGAAGCGCCCGACCCTGTAGTTGAGCGCGTCGACAAAGCGGACGAAAGCTGTCGCTGCTCTAACCACGCCGTCGCTCCCCCGCGTGAGAAAGGGATTCCGCGCGCCGAGGCCGCTCCGCACCGACGGCAGTAGGCGCGTCTATGGCCGAAAGCACCCCGGCGAGCATCTCCGCCCAGCGATGCTGCTCCGCCTGTTTAGCAATCTCGTCATTGCGGATTTCGATCATGACACAGGCCAGCCCGCGGCTGCGCGCATGGCATTCGAGCGTGTAGTAGACACGATCCGCCGGGGAATATGGCTCGTTGTCGCCCACAACAATATCGCCCGCGGCGGCCAGCGCGGCGATCAGGGGCGCGGACAGCCGCTCATCCGCATCATGAATGATTCCAATCTCCCAGGGACGGGAAACGCCTTTGTAGACGGGGGTGAAGGAGTGGATGGCGACCATCGCGCAACCCAGCCCTTTCGCCAGCCTTTCCACGGCAAGCTGCTCGATGGCCTCGTGATAGGGTCTATGGGTCAGCGCGATGCGCTCGGCCCGCTGCGAGGCCCCCAACGCGCGATTGCCCGGAATTTCCGTTGTTTCGCTGGTTTCGGGCACAAGGTCCGGCGCGTCGAGCGGACGGTTGCAGTCCGCCACAAGGCGGGAAATCCGGCTTTCGACCAGCGGGGCGTCGAGAAGCCGGGCAAGAACCTGTGCGACGCCGAGCGCGCCGGGATCCCATGCGATATGGCGCAGCAAATCTTCCCGGCCGAGTCCAAGCGTGCCGAACTGCGGCGGCACATGATTGGATGCGTGGTCGCACAGCACGATATAGCGCCCGCCGCCAAGGCGATTCGCCACGCGAACGGGCATGCGCCGCACCTGCTCCCGGATACCGGTAGCTCCCATAATCGCCTTCCCCGTCGGCGCTGTAATGTATATTACGATCTTGCTATCGTCGCGCCGTTTCGGATGATTTGATACATCCGTTTCCGCTTTGTCAAACCTGTTTTCGCATTGCACCAGAGATGCGATGCGAATGCGAGGAACCGCAATGTCATCCAGCATCGCCGAGTTGATTTCGGAACGCATGGACGCCATGCCCGCAGGCGAGCGCCGCGCCGCGCAGGCGCTGGTGGCCAATTATCCGCTGATCGGCCTCGAGACGGTGGCGGAGTTCTCGTCCAGCGCAGGTGTAAGCTCACCGACAATATTGCGCTTCGTCGCGCGGCTCGGCTTCCAGAACTATGCCGAGTTCCAGGACACGCTGAAAGAGGAGCTTTCCGCGCAATTGCAATCGCCGCTGTCGCGCGTGCCCTCCACCGTCCGCGCGGAAGGCGACGGCTCGCCCATGCTTGCGGCCACCATCGACAATATCCGCGAAACCTTCCGCCATTTCCCGGAGCGCCAGATGCAGGCTGTCGTGACCGATCTCGTCAATCCGCGCGCGCATATATATTTTGTCGGCGGGCGCTTCACCGATCCGCTCGCGCGCTACATGGCCGCCCATATGACGATCCTTCGCCAGGACGTGTTCCATCTCTCCGGGCAGGAGAGCAACTGGCGCGACCGGTTGATCGACATGGGGCGCGGCGACGCGCTCGTGATCTTCGACATACGCCGCTATCAGGACAGCCTGCTCACACTGGCCGAGAAGGCTCACCGTCGCGGCGTACGCATTGTGCTCCTGACGGATCAGTGGCTGTCGCCCATCGCCCGCTTCGCCCGCCATGTCGTCGCCGGACGCACCGGAGTTCCATCGGCGTGGGATTCGTCCGCGGCGCTCATGGTCGCCGCCGAAATCCTTATCGCGGAGGCCACCCGCAAGCTCGGCGCGGCAGGTGCCATGCGCATGCAGGAAATGGAGACGTTGCGCCTCGACGCGGAGCTTCCGGTCACGCAGAAGTCACGAAAACCTTAATTACGTATATTTAATGATATTGTTGATGCGTGTCTCCGAAAGACCTGCAATAAATCTGGAGCGGCCCGGCGGGACGGGTGAATTCCGTTTGTCCGCCAGCCGCAGCAGGTCGGGAGGAAAGACACGGTAGACCCTGGCATCCAAAAGCTGCCGGGACAGCTTTGGAAGCCCTTTCGGCGGCTCTCCGCAAGGAGCCTCGATACGCCAGCAGCCCTGGTGGCTGGATAGCCGGAGAACTGAATGTCTTTCTGGAAGCAGCTGCTTTTGAGCGTTGTCATACTCGTCGCCGCGGCGGCGCTGTGGGTACGTTTTTTTCCCGGAGCGCCCGACCTGCTGGCACGCTGGGGCCTCGACTGGGTTCCGGTCGCCACTGCCACGACGTCGCCTGCGCAGGAAGGCAACGGGCGAGGCGAAGGCCGGCGCAATGCCGGCGTGGCCGACAGCTCGGTCGTCGCGGAGCCGGTTACCACAGTCACCATCAACGATCGCCTGAGCGCGATCGGCACGGGCCGCGCCAACAATTCCGTCGTGGTCTCGCCCTTCGCATCGGGCCGGCTGACAGAAGTGCTGGTGGAATCCGGCAGCACGGTCGAAGCCGGCGACGTGCTGGCGCGCCTTGACGCGGATGCCGAGGAGATCGCCGTGGATCGCGCGCGCATCGCGCTCGAGGACGCGCAGGCCCGCTTCCAGCGCGTGTCGACCCTCGCTTCCTCCAACGCAGTGACAGCCGTGCAGAAAACGCAGGCGGATCTCGACATGCGCAACGCGTCGCTCGCCCTGCGCGACGCCGAGCTCGCGCTGGAGCGCCGCTCCATCATTGCCCCGATCGACGGCGTGGTGGGCATCTTCTCCGTCACCGTCGGCAATTACGTGACCAGCCAGACCGAGATCGTCACCATCGACGACCGTTCCCAGATCCTGGTCGATTTCTGGGTGCCCGAGCGGTTCGCAAGTTTCGTGGAGCTTGGCGCGCCTATCACCGCGACGTCCATCGCGCGGGCAAGCGAGGTATTCCAGGGCCGCGTTTCCGCCATCGACAACCGGATCGACCCGCAAAGCCGCACGCTCAAGCTGCGCGCCAGCATCACCAATCCCGCCGACGTGCTGCGCGCCGGCATGTCGTTCAAGGTCGAAATGCGCTTCCCGGGAGACAGCTATCCGGCCGTCAACCCGTTGGCGATCCAGTGGGGAGCGGACGGCTCCTTCGTCTGGTCCGTCGTGGACGGCACGGCGAGGCGCGTTCCCGTGACCATCGTCCAGCGCAATACGGATACGGTTCTGGTCAAGGGTGACATCCAGCCCGCCACGATGGTCGTCACGGAAGGTATCCATCTGGTACGTGACGGCGCGCCGATCTCCATTGTCGGCGAGGCGGGCGGTCAGGCGATCTCGGGTGCCGAGCGGCCGCACGTGACGGCCAGCGGCACCTGAGCGACCGGCCCGTGCATACCTGAATCTGCGAGGCGAGCGTGAGCGAGAAGCAGAACGAATCGGCAAACGGAATGACGGCGCTGTTCATCCGGCGTCCCGTCTTCGCCTTCGTCGTGAACACGCTGATCGTCGTGGCCGGTCTCGCCGCGCTCATCGGCATCGAGGTTCGCGAGCTTCCTGACGTCGATCGTCCGGTCATCTCCATCTCGACCAATTATGACGGAGCCTCGGCCGAAACGATCGACCGCGAATTGACCGCACTCATTGAGGGCGCCATCGCCCGCGTGGCCGGTGTCAAGGCGATCTCCTCCACCTCCTCCTTCGGCCGCAGCCGAATTACCGTGGAATTCGGCGACGGCGTCAATCTCGACACCGCCGCTTCCGACATGCGCGACGCCGTCGGCCGCATCCAGAACCAGCTGCCGGAAGATGCCGACCCGCCGCGCATCGTCAAGGCGGACTCGGATTCGCAGGCCGTGATGCGGCTGGCCATGACCTCCGACACGATGAATGTCGAGGATATGACCGTGCTGCTGGAGGACGAGGTGCTCGACGCGCTCGCCGCCGTGGAAGGCGTCGCCGACGTGCAGGTCTATGGCGACCGCCAGAAGATATTCCTCGTAGACATAGACCAATCGCGGATGGCGAGCCTCGGCCTCACCATCGCCGATGTCAGCAGGGCGCTTGCCACCATCTCGATGGACACGCCGGCCGGTTCCCTCACCAGCAACACGCAGGACCTGATCGTGCGCGCCACGGCGGCGGTGGATACGCCTGCCGCCTTCGAGGAAATCATCGTCAACGGCACGGCGCGCCTCGGGGATTTCGCCAAGGTCACGCTCGGCCCCGACATCGGTGAATCGCGCCTGCGCGCCAACGGCAAGACCGGCATCGGCATGGGCATCATCCGGCAGGCCCAGTCCAACACGCTCGACATTTCCACAGGCGTGCGCGCCGCGGTGGACAATCTGCAGAGCACCCTGCCGTCCGGTGTCAACATCGTCATCACCGGCGACGACGCCCTCTTTATCGAGGGCGCGATCCACGAGGTCGAGATCGCGTTGGGGCTCGCCGTCTCGGTGGTGCTGCTCATCATCTTCATCTTCCTGTGGGACTGGCGCGCCACCATCATTCCCGGCATCGCCATGCCCGTCGCTATGGTGGGCACCTTCGCGGCGATCTATCTCGCCGGCTTCTCGGTCAACATCCTCACTCTGCTCGCGCTGGTGCTCGCCACCGGCCTCGTCGTGGACGACGCCATCGTCGTGCTGGAAAACATCGTGCGCCGCCGCAACGAAGGCATGGGGCCGCGCGCGGCAGCCGTGCTCGGCGTGCAGGAGGTGTTCTTCGCCGTCATCGCCACCACCGCGACGCTGATCGCGGTGTTCGTGCCGTTGTCTTTCCTGCCCGGCCAGACCGGCGGCCTGTTCCGCGAGTTCGGCTTCGTGCTGGCCTTCTCGGTTTTCCTGTCGGCCATCGTGGCGCTGTCGCTCTGCCCCATGCTCGCCTCGCGCATGCTGTCCTCCGCGCATATGCATGAGCACCGCGACGGCCTTGTCCCCCGCTTTGGCGGCCTGCTCGCCCGCCTCTACCGCCGCGCGCTGCATTTCTGCCTCGGCGCGCCGGTCGTCATCGTGCTTGCCGCTCTCCTGTTCGGTGTCGCCGCGGCAGTGCTGTTCGGAACCATACGCTCGGAGCTGACACCGCCCGAGGACAGGTCTTCCGCCTTCCTGCGCGTGAACGCGCCGCAGGGTGTCAGCCTCGATTATCTGGCGCAGAACATGCGTGAGATAGAGCGGCTGATACAGCCCCTGCGCGACAGCGGCGAGATCGTCGCCACATTCGCCAGCACCGGCGGCAACGGCCAGAACAATACCGGCTTCTTCGCCATGACGCTGGCGCCCTGGTCCGAGCGCGAACGCACCCAGCAGGAAATCCTCGCCGACGTGCTGGAGCGGCTGCAAATCATCAAGGGCGTGCGCATATTCGCCTTCCAGCCCAACAGCCTCGGCATACGCGGCGCGGGCAGCGGCCTCCAGTTCGCCATCGTCGGCAGCGGCGAGTACGAGCAGCTCGGCAACGCCGCACAGGCCATCCTGCGCGAGATGGAGCAGGACCCCCGCTTCGAGCAGCCGCGCCTGTCCACCGACACGACCCAGCCGCAGCTTTCTGTCGTGGTGGACCGCGAGCGCGCCTCCGATCTGGGGGTCGATATCGCCGGCCTCGGCGAGGCCATCCAGTCCATGCTCGACGGTCGGCAGGTCGGCACCGTATTCCTCGGCGACCGCAGCTTCGACGTGAAGCTGGTTTCGACGACCAATCCGATCAACGACCCGACCGATCTGGAAAACATCTTCATGCGCGCCCGCGACGGGCGCTACGTTCCCGTCGCGACCATCGCCACGATCCACGAGCAGGCCGTCGCCCCGTCGCTTGCCCGCGAGCAGCAGATGCGCTCCGTCGCCATCACCACCGCGCTGCGGTCCGATTTCGCACTCGGCACTGCCTACGAGGAAGTGCAGCGCATAGCCGCCGCGCATTTGCCGGCTGGAAGCCGCATCATCCCCCTGGCCGAGGCGGCGACGCTGGGCGAAACCTCAAGCGGAATGCTGACCATCTTCGGCTTCGCCATCGTCATCATCCTGCTGGTGCTCGCGGCGCAGTTCGAGAGCTTCGTCTCCGCGATCATCATCATGGCGACAGTGCCGATCGGGCTTGCCTGCGCCGTGTTCGCCTTGCTGCTCACCGGAACCAGCCTCAACCTCTATAGCCAGATCGGCCTCGTCCTGCTCGTCGGCATCATGGCCAAGAACGGCATTCTCATCGTCGAATTCGCCAACCAGCTGCGCGACCGCGGGCGCAATGTGCGCGACGCCATCGAGGAAGCGGCCAATATCCGCCTCCGCCCGGTCATCATGACCATGATCTGCACGATCGTCGGCGGCCTGCCGCTGGTGCTGGCCTCCGGCGCGGGTGCGGAAGCCCGCATCGCGCTTGGCTGGGTCATCGTCGGCGGCCTCGGTCTCTCCACCGTCGCGACGCTTTTCCTGACCCCCGTCGCCTACCTGCTGCTCGGCCGCTTCGTCACGCCGCACAGCCATGAGGAAGCCCGGCTGCATCGCGAGCTCAATGAGGCCGCCCGCATACAGCACGTGCCTGCGGAGTAGACGAAGCGGGAACCCCTTCCGGTCCGCCCGCGCGACAGGCATGGCCTGAGCGAAGCAATGCGGGAAACCTGAGCCTGCCTACCGCTCCTTCGGCGGGCGCTGGTTCGTCTTTCCAGCCGCACGGGGAGGCTTGTCGGGGCTGCCGGGTGTCGTGGTGTTCGTCACCGCCACCGGGTCGCTCGCGGGGAAGGTTTCCTCCAGCCCCTCATCCAGCTTCTTGTCGAGCGCCTTCTTCTTCGGTGTTTCAGGCTCGTGCCCAGCCTTGTGGCGACTGTTGGAGTTCGCGCCCTTGAGCGGCTTGTCGGCGATCATCATCTCGTCAACTCCCTCGTTGTGCGCGTCAACGCGCAAGGGACTTCGCCGGTTCCGGCCCTCAGGCGCCCCGCGCTGCCTCGCGCAGGAAGTCGAAGGCATAGGCACTGAAGGACCGCCAGCATTCAATCCGGAAGGAGTTCTCGCCCGTACGCAGGATCACGATCTCGATCTTGCCGAGAATGGTACGGACGCAGGTGTCCTTGGGAAACAGGTCGAACGAAAGGTCGAGCGGGCAGCCCGCTGCGAGCACCGTCTCCGCGCCCGGGCCCGAAACGGCGATGCCGACATTGCGGTGCGACACATCCACCGCCGAGTGGATGGCGCCGGATCCGGCACAGAGCGCCGCGAGATCGGTGCCGTCGGTATCCGCCACCAGCCATTCGTCCGGGCCGAGCCACATGGCGATGCGCGATCCGCTCGACAGGCTTGTGCAAGACCGCCGCGGCAGCAGCAGGCCCAGCGCCTGCGACAGGGCCGGCACGGAAGATACCGGCGCGCGCAGCGAAAGACGCGCGCAAGGCGGGACCGGCTCGATGGAAACAGCGACGGACGAGAAGGCCCGGCCATCGAGAGCGCCCCGCCGCAAGGCGGAGATGGCGTCAGCCATGCAGCCTCTCCCCCGCTCCATCGATGAATGCCGTGCCTGTCACCTGCACCTCGACGGTGCCACCCGGCATCGGAACATGCAATGTCCGGCCAATGCCGTCGCGTCCGCCAGCCACGAGCGCAAGCGCGATCGAACGTCCGCAATTCTCCGACCAGTAGGACGAGGTGACGTGGCCGATCATGCGCATTGGTATTTTTTGCATCCGGTCGGCAACGATCTGCGCGCCTTCTTCCAGCACGATGGCCGGATCTTTCGTCAACAGGCCGACCAGTTGCTTGCGGCCGGGTGCTGTGAGATCGGGCCGCTTCAGCCCGCGAATGCCGACGAAATCGGCCTTGCCCCGGCCAGCCACACGATCCAGCCCGCAATCGCCGGGCGTCACCGTGCCGTCCGTCTCCTGCCCGACGATGATATAGCCCTTCTCGGCGCGCAGTACGTGCATCGCCTCCGTGCCATAGGCGCAAGCGCCATGTTTCCGGCCCTGTTCCATCACGGCCTCCCACACCGCCTGCCCGCAGCCGGCCGGCACGTTGATCTCGAAGCCGCGCTCCCCGGTAAATGATACGCGGAACAGCCGGGCGGGCACGCCGCAGACCTTGCCCTCCCGCACCGACATATGCGGCATGGCCTCATCGGAAATGTCGATGCCTTCAATCAGCGGCGCGACGATCTCCCTACTTTTCGGCCCTTGCACCGCGATAACCGCCCATTGCTCGGTGACGGAGGTCAGCCACGCTTTGAAATGCGGAAACTCGGTCTGGAGATAGTCCTCCATATGGTGCAGCACGCGCGCCGCCCCGCCCGTCGTCGTGGTGAGATGGAAGCGGTCGTCCGCCAGCCGCCCGACTACGCCGTCATCGTAGATGAAACCGTCTTCCCGCAGCACGATGCCATATCGGCAGCGGCCCGGTCGAAGCGAGCTCATGGCGCTGGCGTAGATCAGGTCGAGGAACGCGCCGGCATCCGGCCCGACCACTTCGATCTTGCCGAGCGTGGACGCGTCGAAAATGCCCGCGGCGGCGCGCACCGTGCGACATTCACGGTTGACGGCGGCGTGCATGTTCTCCCCGGCCTGCGGGAAATAGCGCGCACGCTTCCATTGGCCGACATCCTCGAACACCGCGCCGCTACGCTCCGCCCATGCATGAATCGGCGTGCGGCGCACCGGCTCGAACAAGTCCCCCCGTCCCAGCCCCGCAATCGCGCCGAAAGTCACGGGCGTGTAGGGCGGGCGGAATGTCGTCAGGCCAACCTCCGGCATGGGGCGCCCAAGGGCTTCAGCGGCGATAGCCAGCCCGTGCAGGTTCGAGGTCTTGCCCTGATCGGTCGCCATGCCATTGGTGGTGAACCGCTTCACATGCTCGATGGAATGCATGCCCTCACGCACGGCAAGGCCAATATCCTTCGCGGTGACGTCATTCTGGAAGTCCACGAACGCCTTGCCGGTTTCGGCGCCCGGTGCTGCACCTGCCATGCCGCCCGCGCGGCTTTCCCATGCGGTGACGATGTGGGCGAGCAGCTTGCCGCCTGCGCCGGATGCAGCTTCCGCGCCCGCTTCTTGCGCCTCCTCCAACGTATCCGCGAGCAGTTCCGTCCCCTTGCAGGCACCGACGCAAACGCAATCCTGCGCCGTTTCTCCGGGGAGGAAAATCTGCCGCGCCGCGTCGAAGGCGAGCCGTCCGCGCGATTGCGAGAAAAGATGAAGCGATGGCGTCCAGCCTGCGGAGACGATCAGCGCATCGACCGCGATCCTGCGGACCGCACCGCCTCCGCCGGGCACCACATCCATCGACGCTACCCTGAGCCGCCCGGATGTCGCCGCGACCGCATGGCCTGCCAGCACCTCGATGCCTGCCGCCCGCGCTGCCTCCACCGCCTCGCCTGACGGCGCGCCGCGCAAATCCACGATGGCCCCTATCTCCACGCCGGCACGGTGAAGGTCCAGAGCTGCCGCATAGGCGGAATCGCAGGCGGTATAAACCCCGACGCGCCGACCGACGGCCACGCCGAAATGGTTGAGATAGGCGCGCGCTGCCGAAGCAAGCATGATGCCCGGCCGGTCATTGCCGCGAAAGACCAGGTGCCGCTCTATCGCGCCGGTGGCGAGCACAACACGGCGCGCACGTACCTGCCACAGCCGCTCGCGCGGCATGTCCGGGTCCGGTTCGGCCAGATGGTCGGTCACGCGCTCGACCAGACCGACGAGATTCTGCGCGTAATAGCCGAAGGCGGTCGTGCGCGGCAGCAAGCGGACATTCGGCATGGAGGCAAGCTTCGCCGCCATCGCCCGCGCCCAGTCCCAGCCGCCGAGCGTATCGATCCCCACCCCCGTTTCATGACGCAGCGCGCCGCCGAATTCGGCCTGCTCGTCGCAAAGGATCACCCGCGCGCCGCTTTCGGCGGCGGCAAAGGCCGCAGCCAGCCCCGCCGCGCCGCCGCCCACCACCAGCACCTCGCAATGGGCGAAGCGCGAAGCATACCGATCCGGGTCCGGCTCGCCCGGAGCCACACCCAGGCCGGCGGCGGCCCGGATACGCGGCTCGTAAAGACTTTTCCACGCAGCCTTCGGCCACATGAAGGTCTTGTAGTAGAAGCCCGCCGGAAAGAACGGCGATGCGAGGTCGTTGAGCGCGCCGACATCGAAGCCAAGCGACGGCCAGCGGTTCTGCGAGAACGCAGCAAGCCCGTCATACAACTCCTGCACCGTGGCGCGGACATTGGGCGTATAGCGCGCCGCGTCGCGGGAAACGCCGACAAGCGCGTTGGGCTCCTCCGGGCCGGCGGAGACGATGCCGCGCGGGCGATGATATTTGAAGGAGCGGCCGATCAGATGCACGCCATTGGCCAGCAGGGCCGAGGCGAGCGTGTCTCCCTCCAGCCCCCGATATTGCCTGCCGTCGAAATCGAAGCCGATGGATCGGCCTGTCAGCCGGCCGGATCCCGGAATGCGAAAGGCGCCTGTCATCACCGCTCCTCCGGCAGCCGCGGCTTCGGTGCGCCCGCCTTGTAGGTCGCGAGGAATTTATCGGAAACGGTATCGCGCGCCGCGTTGAAGAAGCGCCCGCAGCCATGAGCATGCCGCCAGCGTTCTAGGACCACGCCTTTAGGATTGGAGCGGATAAAGACATAGCCCTCGAACGCCTCGTCATCGATCTCCGCGATCCTGTCCGGCCGCGCAATATGCGCCTCCCCGGCATGGCGGAACTCGATCTCCGGCCGATCCTGCTCGCAATAGGGGCATCGTATCAAAAGCATCTACCGCCCTGCTTCATCATGCGCCGGCCCCGCCTCAATGGGCCACGGCAGCTGCCGCCGCCTCGTCGATCAGCCGGCCGGTGCGGAACCGTTCCAGCGAGAACGGCGCATTGATAGGGTGCGGCTCGTCGCGCGCGATGGTGTGCGCGAAAACGTGGCCCGAACCCGGCGTGGCCTTGAACCCGCCGGTGCCCCAGCCGCAATTGACGTAGAGGCCCTTCACCGGCGTTTTCGCGAGGATGGGCGAGCGGTCGGGCGTCACGTCAACGATGCCGCCCCAGGACCGCAGCATCTTCATGCGCCGGAATACCGGGAACATCTCGCAGATCGCGTCGAGCGTATGCTGGATGATGTGCAGGCCGCCGGTCTGCGAATAGGACGTGTACTGGTCCGTACCCGCGCCTATCACCAGTTCGCCCTTGTCGGACTGGGAGATATAGGCGTGCACCGTGTTCGACATGACGACGCATGGAAAGACCGGCTTCACCGGCTCGGATACCAGCGCCTGCAAGGGATAGGATTCGAGCGGCATTCGTACATCGGCCATCCGCATGACGACGGAGGAATGCCCCGCCGCGACGACGCCGATCTTCTTCGCGCCGATGAAGCCCCGCGTCGTCTCGACGCCGACGACATGGCCGGCAGGGGCACGGCGGATTCCCGTCACCTCGCAATTCTGCACGATGTCCACCCCGCGCGCCGAAGCGCCGCGCGCATAACCCCACGCCACCGCATCGTGGCGCGCCGTGCCGCCGCGCCGTTGCAGCGCCGCACCAAGTACGGGATAGCGCGCCGAGGCCGAGATATTGAGCGGAGGGCAGAAAGCCTTCGCCTCTTCCGGCGTCAGCCATTCATTGTCGACGCCGTTCAGCCGGTTGGCATGGATATGCCGCCTGAACACCTGAACGTCATGGACATTATGCGCGAGCATCATGACGCCCCGCGGCGAATACATGACGTTGTAGTTCAGCTCCCCGCTCAGGCCCTCCCAGAGCTTCACGGCATGGTCGTAGATCGCGGCGGATTCGTCATAGAGATAGTTGGAACGGATGATGGTGGTGTTCCGGCCCGTATTTCCGCCACCCAGCCATCCCTTTTCCAGCACGGCGACATTCGTGATGCCGTGCTCCTTCGCGAGGTAATAGGCTGTGGCAAGCCCGTGCCCGCCCGCGCCGATGATCACGACGTCGTATTCCGGCTTTGGCTCCGGCGAACGCCATTGGGCCTCCCAGCCCCTATGGCCGCGCAATGCTTCGCGGGCCAATGCAAAGACGGAATATCTGCGCATGCGAATGCCCCGGAAATGCGCCCCGACACTTTTTTCATCCATACCAGTAGCCGGAAGCCGCAGCCAGCCATGCGCCGATTTACGACCGGACATGGCGATTTGCGACAGGTCGCGGGCATGCCCGCGAAGCGGCGCGAAATCTCCTTGCTTTCCCATGCAGGATGCCCAATCTCATGCTGGTTCAACCAGCCGCCTTACGGGAGAGATCATGCTTCTGGTGAATACCTATGTGGGGCCGAGCAGTATCGAAGGTATCGGGGTTTTCGCGGCGGAGCCTATCGCCAAGGGCGCACAAATCTGGAGGCTGGAGCCGAGATTCGACCGGCTGATCCCGGTGGAGGAATATGAGGCAGCCCCGTCCCATCTCAGGAACCTGCTCGACCGCTACGCCTATCCAAGCCCCGACAAGCCGGGTTTCATCGTCTATGAGGTGGACAATGGCCGCTTCATGAACCACTCCGAGACGCCCAACACCGATTTCAGCGACACAGGCGGCGCCGTCACCCTACGCGACATCGCAGCCGGCGAGGAACTCACCTGCAACTACGGCGATTTCTACAGCGGCTATGAGCTTTTGCCGTCCTTCATCGGCGAACCCGCGGTCAAATAAAGTCGCGCCAACCGCACCGATGAGAAAAACGCGGCGCTCACGCCCCGCATATGTGGACAATGGGGCCGCCTTCTGCTATCCAGCGCCACCAATCCGCGACGATTTCGTCACGGAGGCGTTTGCCTATGGCACGCCAAACCGATATGGCCACGAGCAACAGGAACACGACGTGCAGGTACTCGTCCGCGACAACAATGTTGATCAGGCGCTTCGCGCGCTGAAGAAGAAAATGCAGCGCGAAGGCATTTTCCGCGAAATGAAGATGCGCGGACATTACGAGAAGCCCTCCGAAAAGCGTGCACGTGAGAAGGCCGAGGCCGTGCGCCGTGCGCGCAAGCTGGCGCGCAAGCGTGCGCAGCGCGAGGGTCTGGTTGCGGGCGGTCGTCCGGCGGCGGCTCCGGCGCGCTGATCCCGCCTATTTTTCGTCTTTTTCCGACGCTAGCGATCAAGGCGGGGCGATGAGAGTCGCCACCGCCTTTCATTTTTGCAGCATGATGGGGGCTTGCTGTGAATGGCGGAACCGGCAGTTCCACGAGGGGACCGATCTGCATGGCTGAGTCTGCGAACATCACTGCCGGAACGGCATGGCGCCGCCTGTTGGGTGGAAGTGCCCTGGCCGCGCTTCTGGCGCTCGCCGCCTGCCAGTCCGCCGGCCCCATACTCGACATGACGCTGGTGGAGGCCGAACAGGGCTCGCAGGAAAATATTTCCTCCCTCTCCTCCGTCATCGCACGCAGCCCGAATGACCCCGAGGCCTATAATGTCCGCGGCTCCGCTTATGGGCGCGCCGGCCGCTACAAGGAGGCGCTGGAGGACTTCAACCGCGCCATCCAGCTCAACCCGAATTCCTATCAGTCCTATGCGAACCGGGCGCTGATCCATCGCTACATGAACAACCAGCAGGCAGCGGTGCAGGACTATGGCCGCGCCCTGCAGCTCAACCCGAGCTATGACGTGGCCTATGTGGGACGCGGCGAGCTCTATCGCCTCGCCGGCCGCACCAACGAGGCGTTCAGCGACTTCCAGCGCGCGATCGAGCTCGATACCACCGATCCTCGCGCTTATCACCGCCGTGGCCTGCTCTACCAGTCGCGCGGCCAGCATGATTTCGCGATCGAGGACTTCGCCACCGCCATCTCGCTCGCGCCGAGCGAGCCTTATGGATACAATGGACGCGGCATTTCCTATCTCGCGCTCGGCGACGACGAGAACGCGATCGCCGATTTCAATACGGCTATCAAGCTGGACCGGACCAATGCCGAAGGCTGGGCCAACCAGGGGTTGGTCTTCGAGAAGCAGGGCGACAACGCGCGCGCCGCGCGTTCCTACTCCGAATCCGTCCGCCTCGATCCCAACTACAAGCCCGCCCAGGACGGTCTCAAGCGCACCCGCTCCGGGCTGGGCTGAGCCTAAAGCGTGTCGCGATCTTTCAGATTCGCGCCTTGTGCTTTAGTTTTTTGATTTTACGCATGTCTTTATCCCGAAACCGGTGCCCACTTTCGGGAGACATGCTCTAGCCGGTTCAGGACCAGGATTTATCGGGAAACCTGATTTATCGGAAAATCTCCGGGCGCGAGCCTCAAGGCTCGCCACTCCGTCAGCCCATCGCCTTGACGATATCCTCGGTCATCTTCTTCGCGTCACCGAGAAGCATCATCGTGTTGTCCTTGTAGAACAAGGTATTGTCGATGCCGGCATAGCCCGAACCGAGCGAACGCTTGACGAACAGGCAGGTGCGCGCCTTGTCCACTTCGAGAATGGGCATTCCATAAATGGGCGAGGACTTGTCGTCGCGCGCGGCGGGATTGGTCACATCGTTCGCGCCGATCACATAGGCGACGTCCGCCTGCGCGAATTCCGAATTGATGTCCTCCAGCTCGAACACCTCGTCATAGGGCACATTGGCCTCCGCCAGCAGCACGTTCATGTGCCCCGGCATACGCCCGGCAACCGGATGGATGGCGTATTTCACATCGACGCCGTTCGCCTTCAGCTTGTCCGCCAGTTCCCGCAAAGCATGCTGCGCCTGAGCGACCGCCATGCCGTAGCCCGGCACGATGATGACCTTCTGGGCATTCGTCATCAGATAGGCCGCGTCCTCGGCGGAACCCTGCTTCACCGTGCGCTCGATGCCGTCATCCACCACAGCAGCCGTCTCGCCGCCGAAGCCGCCGAGAATGACGGAGATGAAGCTGCGGTTCATCCCCTTGCACATGATGTAGCTGAGGATCGCGCCCGACGATCCCACGAGCGCGCCAGTGATGATGAGAGCCAGATTGCCTAGCGTAAAGCCCAGCGCCGCCGCCGCCCAGCCGGAATAGGAGTTGAGCATGGACACGACCACAGGCATGTCCGCGCCGCCGATGGGCACGATAAGCAGCCCACCCAGCGCCAGCGAGACGAGCACGATGAGCCAGAAAGCCGTCGTGCTCTGCGTCGTCACCAGAACGATGATGAGCAGCACGAGAACGATGCCCAGCGCCGCGTTGATCGCATGGCGAGAGGGCAGCAGAATCGGCTTGCCGGACATGCGCCCGTCGAGCTTCATGAAAGCGATGACGGAGCCGGTGAAGGTAATTGCGCCGATAGCCACGCCAAGGCTCATTTCGATAAGCGCCTGTGCGTGAATGTCACCCACCGTTCCGATGCCGAAGCTCTCGGGCGAATAGATCGCGGCGGCTGCGACCATGACGGCGGCCAGGCCGACAAGGCTGTGGAATGCCGCAACGAGCTGCGGCATCGAGGTCATCGGAATGCGCCGCGCCACGACCGCGCCGACGCTGCCGCCGATGGCAAGCCCGATCACGATGAGCAGGAAGCCGCCGAAGGACGGCACCGCCAGAAGCAGCGTGGTGACGATGGCGATCGCCATGCCGAGCATGCCGTAGATATTGCCCTGGCGGCTTGTCGTCGGGTGCGAAAGCCCGCGCAGCGCCATGATGAACAATACGCCGGAGATGAGGTACAGGAAGGAGGCGAGGCTGGCGGACATGCTCAGCGATCTTTCTTCTTGTACATGGCGAGCATCCGCTGCGTCACGAGAAAGCCGCCGAATATGTTCACGGATGCGAGAACCAGCGCGACGAATCCGAAGCTGGACGCGAGGCCCGAAGCCGATATGCCGACGGCCAGCAATGCACCTACGACGATGACCGACGAGATGGCGTTGGTCACGGCCATCAGCGGCGTATGGAGGGCCGGCGTCACCGACCACACGACATAATAGCCCACGAAAATGGCCAGCACGAAAATGGCCAGACGGAACACGAAAGGATCGATGGCTCCGCCGGAGACTGCATGGGCCGCGGCCGCCGCCGTATCGGCCGCGCCTTGATCGGCGGCACCGCGAACGGCCTCGGCCGCACGGTCAAGCTGCTCGAGCGCGTGCTCCAACGCCGATTTTTCCATCAGGAATCTCCCTCCGGCCCGGTCTTTCCGGCCGATGGAACGCCAGGCTGTTCGACATGGCGTGCAGGCCCGCCAGCCGGCGCCTTGCCCGCCCCCTTCTTGCGAACCGTCCTGGTTCCCTTCGGCTCCAGCGGCTCGATATGCCTGGCGGGCGCTTTCCTGCCCTTGGCGCGCGCCGGCACATCGGGCTTTTCGGTATGCTTGTACGGTCCATCTTCGGGTGCGGCTCCCGCGCCCGGCTTCACCTTCGCGCTCCGCTTGGCAGGTTCCGGCGCTTCGGCATGCCTGGCGGGCGCTTTCCTGCCCTTGGCGGGTGCCGGCACATCGGGCTTTTCGGTATGCTTGTACGGTCCGTCTTCGGGTGCGGCTCCGGCACCGGGCCGGACCGTCGCCTCCGGCTTGGACGGGTCCTGAGGTTCGACATGCTTTGCAGGATTTTTGGACTTCGAGAAGGCGGGGTTCACGACATGTCCTCCGTGGGTCAGCAACGTTGCCTTGACCAGTTCATCATCCGGCCGGATCGTCAGCCTCTTCGTTTCCCTGTCGAGAAGCGTCTCGAGAAAGGCGAGCAAGTTCCGGGCATAGAGCAACGAGGCGCTGGCGGCGATGCGCCCGGCCATGTTGAGATGGCCGACGATCTTGACGCCATTGGCCGTCGTCACGACCCTGCCCGGCGACGCGCCTTCGACATTGCCGCCCCGTTCGATCGCGAGATCCACGATCACGGAGCCTGCCCGCATCGAGGCAACCACGGCGGAATCGACCAGGCGGGGCGCGGGACGTCCGGGGATCAGCGCCGTGGTGATCACGATATCCTGCCGGGCGATATGCTCGGCGGTCAGGGCCGCCTGCTTCGCCTGATATTCCTTCGACATTTCCCTTGCGTAACCGCCGGCGGTTTCCGCGGCCTTGAACTCATCGTCCTCTACCGCGACGAACTTCGCACCCAGCGAGGCGACCTGTTCCTTTGCCGCCGGGCGCACATCCGTCGCCGTGACCACAGCGCCCAGCCGCCGCGCGGTCGCGATCGCCTGCAACCCGGCCACACCCGCACCCATGACGAACACCTTGGCGGCGGGAACGGTGCCGGCGGCGGTCATCATCATGGGGAGGGCGCGGCCATATTCAGCGGCCGCCTCGATGACGGCCTGATAGCCTGCCAGGTTAGCCTGGGACGACAGCACGTCCATGGACTGGGCACGGGTGATGCGCGGCATCAGTTCCATGCCGAAGGCGGACACGCCGGCCTGGGCCAATGCCGCCAGCGCGGCCTCGTTGCCGTAAGGGTCCATCGTCGCCAATACCACCGTTCCCTTGCGGTAACGGGAAATGGCTGCGGTATCCGGCCGCCGCACGGCCAGCACGATATCCGCCCGCTCGGCATCCGCGGCGGTGCCTATGGATGCGCCTGCTGCCGCGAATTCATCGTCGCCGATGCGCGAGCCTTCGCCCGCGCGCGTTTCCACGACCACATCGAGTCCGTGGCTGCGAAGCCGCTTGACGGTATCGGGCGATGCAGCGACCCGCGTTTCGCCGGGGTCGGTTTCTCGCGGAACGAAAACAAGTTCTGCCACGCCTGTCTCCTCCTGCGCGCGAACCGTCTATGCGCCGCGTTCGGGCGGCGCGGCGACGTGAAGCTATGCTCAGTCGCGAAGGATGAAGAAACCCGCGGCGACGATGATCGCGAACAGGATCAGCGACGAGAAGAAGCCGGCCGTTGTGAAGAAGCCGAACGCCATCGCCACAAGCAGCGCGACACAGACGAGAGTGCCGTATTTGGTGAGATGCACGAAGAGCGCGAAGGTCTTCTCATGCTCAGCGTAGTCCATCCGGGCGCCGGTTTCGACCGGGCCAGCCGGCGTGTGATCTGCCATCGTCATACCCCTTGCATTGCTATCTGCGCTGATAGCGAAAACGCCGCGTCAGGGCAATGGCGTCGTTGTCGCGGTTTACGACGCCAGTTGCGGAAACAGCCCGATAAGACCCACGATGATGAGATACACAGCCACGATGTAGTTCAGCAGGCGCGGCATGATAAGGATCACCACCCCTGCGATGAGCGACAGAAGCGGCGTCAGCGGAAGATCGGGCATCGGACTGTCTCCTTGAGCGTTTCGGACACGAACGCCGTGCACGGCCAAAGGTTCATGCCGCGAGCCAATGTGCGGCTAAGGTTCAGGCGGCCTGCATCGTCCGCACCGTCGGAAGGATGGTCAGCGGCGCGAGTTCCCCCTCCTTTGGCTTGCCGAACATCAGCCGCTGCTCGAGCTGCGACGACCAGAAGAACGGAAAGCGCCGGAAGGACTGTTCCCGTATCGCCTGCACGTCGGCCATGTACAAGGACACCTTGGTGGTGACGCCGGGATAGTCGCGCGCCTCGGCAAGAAGCTCGGAATTATAGATGCGCTTGTAAAACAGCGCATGGTCCTCGCGGATGGTCGAAAGGCAATAAGGCGCGTTGTAGTAGAAACATGCCATGCCAGCGAGGCGCAGCGTGATGTACGGAATCTGCGGATAGATGCGCGACCATTCCGGGTCGGCCGCGAAACGGCTCGGGTCCACGAAGGTCAGCCCGTCATCGATCATCGGGTTGACGATATCGCCGAAAGCCTGCGTGGACGGTCCGGCGCGGTGCTCCCGGTCGAGATGATGGATACGCAGCGTCGAAACCAGGTGCTGGTCGATATAGACGCCGAAGCAATGCACGTTGTCCGTCTCGTCGAGGTCGTCATGGATGCTCCCCTCGCTCATGTCGGTGACGACACCGTGGCGGTGGTAGGAGCGGTAGCGCAGGCGGTAGATATCCTCGAGATCCTCGCCTTTGCCGCAGCGGCGGTATTCCGTACGCTCCAGAACCGAATAGACGCTTTTGGTAAAAGACGAAAACGTATCCGCGCCGGTAACGACCGGAACGCGCTCGCCATCGTCCGCCGCCAGGTGCAGCGCGGCCAAATGCATTATCATTTCGGTTCCCCGTAACTGTCCGCCGGGGATCAAGGTATCGAAGAAGTAGTTTCAGTAAAGTTGAAAATGCATTTGAACGAGTTTACGATTGGTTAACCTTAACAAGCGGTTAATTTCTTCGTGCGGCAAGCAAGCCTTCCCAAGGCGCCAAAATGCTTGGCTTCGGTCACTTTCTGGAATTGGCGGCGACGCGCAGTTCGCCGGCGAACGGCCATATGACGCTGGACATCGTTTCGATACCGGAGCCGGTCAGCGCGGAACCGAACAGGAAGCCCTGAACGAGGTCCGGCCGGACAGACACCTCAAGCGTCTTGAGTTGCTCGAAGGTTTCGACGCCTTCGATGGTGATCGTCAGCCCCAGCCCGCGCGAAAGATCGACGATACCCTTCAATAGTTCGAGCGAACGCTCGTTGCGGGTCACGTCGATCAGGAAGCTGCGGTCGATCTTCACCTTGTCGAGCGGCAGCGTATGCAGATAGCTGAGGCTCGAATATCCCGTGCCGAAATCGTCCAGCGCGATGCGTACGCCCATCGCCTTCATCGTGTCGAGCAGGTCGCGCGTCTTGGAGCGGTCATCCAGCAGCGCCGTCTCGGTCACTTCGATCTCGAGCCTGTGCGGCGCGAGGCCCGAGACCGCAAGCGCATGACGGACCTTCTCCACGATCTCGTCGCCGTGGAAATCCTTGGCCGACAGATTGACGGAAACGCAGACTTTTTCCGGCCAGCGCACGCATTCCATGCAGGCGGCGTTGAGCACGAAGGTGCTGATTTCCGCGATGATGCCCATTTCCTCGGCGAGCGGGATGAACACCGCCGGCGAGATCGGCCCCATTTCCGGGTGGTCCCAGCGGCACAACGCCTCGCAGCTCACGATCCGCATCGTGTCCATCGCGACGATTGGCTGGTAGACGACACGCAGGGCGCGCGCCTCGACGGTCGAGCGCAGATCCGCCTTGAGAACCTGGCGGTTGCGGAACGCCGCGTCCATCGAAGCCTCGAACAGGTGCCAGTCGTTCTTGCCGTTTTCCTTCGCCTTATAGAGGGCGAGGTCGGCTTTCACGATCATGTTGTCCACATCCGTATCGCTCACCTGTGCAAGAACGGCGCCGGCGCTCATCTGCACGCGCAGGGCATGGCCTGCGACATCCACCGTGCCTTCGAGCTCCGCAAAGATGCCGTCGATCAGCGCCGCCAGCGCGGGCTGGCCTGCGACCGAATTGACGAAGATCATGAACTCGTCGCCGCCGAAGCGGCTGACCTTCACATCGTCCGACGCGAAGCGGCCCAGCTTTTCCGCCACCGCATAGATCAGGCCGTCGCCCACGGGATGGCCGAGCGTGTCGTTGACGCTCTTGAAATCGTCGAGGTCGAAAACGGCGATGGCGCAGTACCGGTTCTGGTCGCCGCCGGCCATCAGTTCCGATACGATCTCGTGGAAATAGCCGCGGTTCGGCAGGTCGGTCAGGCTGTCATAGCGCGCCATGTAGCGTATGCGCTCCTCCGCCTCGACGCGCGCCGTTATCTCCTCGAAGGTGATCACGCCCAGTTCGTCATGACCCGTTCGCGCGGAAAGCTCGAAATGACGGTCATTGGAAAGCCGTATCTGCAGCTTCCGCTCCCGCCTTTCGCTCAGGGCACGGGTGAGTTGCGTCTCGGCATAGCGGCAATCCTTGCGTCCCAGCAGTCCCGCCGCCACACCACGCATCAGCACGGCCTTGAGCGTGCGTCCGAGCAGGGCCTCCGGCCGCGAAAACTGCATGATACGCGCCGCTTCCGCGTTGGCGACGACCACCCTGCCCTCCGGGCTGAACATCACCAGCCCGTGCGACATGGTATTGAGCGCGCGGTCGAACCGCTCAGCCAGCCTGTTGGCCTTCTTCTCCTCCCAGATCGCGGCGAACAGCACTTCGCGCACATTGTCCGCGAAGCGGCGTATGGCGAAGAAGAACGGGATCGACAGCAGGCCGAGCAGGAAATGATAGGCATCGCCGCGCATCAGGAAGCCTATGGAGATAGGCATGGTCAGCGCGAGGATGAGGATCATCACCATGCGCGGCGATCCGTAGTTGCGGCCGGCGATGGAGGTCGCGGTAGCGAGCGTGACGCAAACGGAAGAAATCTCCGCAAACTGGTCGGGGACGGCGTAGATGCCCGCGAAGCAGAAAATTCCAAGGCCCAGCCCGTGCAGCGTGCCCCAGATGATGTAGGAATTTTCGCGCCTGCGGGCCTCCTGCCTTGTCACCGGCTGCGGCGCGGAATGGTAACGATGCATACTGTAGAGACGCATGACGCCGATCAGCGCGATGCTCAGGGCTATGGCCAGGTAGATAAGCTGCCGTGTCTTGAAGTAGACAAGCAGCGGCAGGAACGTGTGTGCGAAAATACCGACAGCAAGCGTCGTACCGTCACTGAACAAAGTTCGGACGAACGCAATGTACATATCGAGCGGCAGCTCTTTATTTTTTCTAGAGCGCATACCGGGGTCCCGTCTCCCACGGTGCAGACATGACACAGGCGCATTAAGAAAGCTTATATTTCCGCCGTTCTCCGATGATTTGCCGCCCGGATGCGGCGTGGCGGAAAACTATTCGGCAGCCTGAAGCCGCGGCGTGTCCGCATGGCTCTCCAACCGGACGATCAGGCGGTCCCGCTCGGCGGAGGCCTTCTCGACGCTCGCCTGCTTCACATGGCCGAAACCGCGAACCAGCGCCGGCACCGAGGCAAGCGCGGCAGCGGCCTCGATGCGTCCCGACGTCAGCCTGTCGCGGATAAGATCGAGATCGCCTTCATACTGTGCAAGCAGCATGCGCTCCATCTTGCGCTCGGCACCGTAGCCGAACGGATCGAAAGCCGTTCCGCGCAGCCTCTTGAGCGCCGACAACACTCTGAAGCCGCGCATCATCCACGGCCCGAAACTCGACTTGCGCGGCTTGCCATCCGCCCCCTTGCGGCCGAGGACCGGTGGCGCGAGGTGGAATTCCAGCCGCTCGTAATCCTGGAACTGCGCCGTGAGCTGGCGATGAAACGAACCGTCGGTGTAAAGGCGGGCGACCTCGTACTCGTCCTTGATCGCCATCAGCTTGAACAGATTGCGCGCGACCGCTTCCGTCACGGTGCTGGAGCCGGGCGCCACCTTCTCCTCGGCCGCGCGCATCTCCGCCACGCGGTTGCGATAGCGCGCGGCATAGGCGGCGTTCTGGTAGCCGGTCAGGAACTCTACCCGCCGCGCGATGACATCGTCCAGCGTTTCGGCAAGCGGCTTCTCCCCGGCTCCGGCGCTCGCCTTCTCGACCAGCCCGCGAACGAATTCGGGATCGTGGGCGGCACGGCGGCCCCAGCGGAACGCCGATACGTTCATCGGGATCGCCTGTCCGTTGAGCTCGATCGCCCGCTCGATGGCCTCGGCCGAAAGCGGCAGCCCGCCCAGCTGATAGGCGAAGCCCAGCATGAACATGTTCGCGCCGACCGAATTTCCGAACAGCACGGTGGCCGTACGCGTGGCATCGAAGAACCACGTATTGTCGTCGCCGGCAGCCTTGCGTACCGCCCGCTTGATGCGCTCCGTCGGCAGCGAGAAATCGGCCGAGCGCGCGAAGTCGCCGGGCATCACCTCCGCCGTGTTGGCGACGAACTTGGTGACACCCTGCCGCACCGCCGACAGCACTTTCTTGTTGCCGGACACGACGAGATCGCAGCCGAGGATCAGATTGGCCTTGCCGGCGGAAACGCGGATGGCGTTGATGTCCTCCGGCGTCTGCGCGATCCGCAGATGGCTGAACACCGCTCCGCCCTTTTGGGCAAGGCCGGCCATGTCGATCATACCCGCGCCCTTGCCCTCGACATGGGCCGCCATGCCGATGATGGCGCCGATCGTCACGACGCCCGTGCCGCCGATACCGTCCACTATGGCCGCCCAGCCCTCGCGGCCAAGAGAAAACGGAACCGGCTCAGGCACGCCGTCGAGCGGCTGCGAGGTCACGGACGCGCCGGTCGCCTTGCGGAGCTTGCCGCCATGCACCGTCACGAAAGACGGGCAGAAGCCGTTGACGCAGGAGAAATCCATGTTGCACGAGGATTGGTCGATGCGCCGCTTGCGCCCGAACTCCGTTTCGACCGGCTGGATCGAGACGCAGTTGGACTTGACTCCGCAATCGCCGCAGCCTTCGCAGACAAGCTCGTTGATGATGACGCGCTTGTCCGGGTCCGGATAGGTGCCGCGCTTGCGCCGCCGGCGCTTCTCCGCTGCGCAGGTCTGGTCGTAGATCAGGATCGATACGCCCTTGACCTCGCGCAACTCGCGCTGCACGGCGTCGAGATCGTCGCGAGGGTTAAGCGTCACGCCCGACGGGAAATCGGCCGAAAGATTGTATCTCTCCGGCTCCTCCGCGACGATGGCGATGCGCTCGACCCCCTCCGCGCGCATCTGCCGGGCAATCGCGCCGACCGTCAGGTTGCCTTCGTGCGGCTGGCCGCCCGTCATGGCGACGGCGTCGTTGTAGAGGATCTTGTAGGTGATGTTGGTGCCGGCGGCGAGCGCGAAGCGGATCGCCAGCGATCCCGAATGGTTGTAGGTGCCGTCCCCGAGGTTCTGGAACATATGCCCGCGGGTGGTGAACGGCGCCTGCCCGACCCATTGCGCGCCCTCGCCGCCCATCTGGGTGAAGCCGATATTGGACCTGTCCATCCACATCGACATGAAATGGCAGCCGATCCCGGCTCCGGCGATGGAGCCTTCCGGCACGTTGGTCGATGTGTTGTGCGGGCAGCCCGAGCAGAAATAGGGTGCGCGCGAGGCGATATCCTTCGTGTCGGCCAGCATGGCCTGATACTGGCGCAATTGTTGGACACGTGCCGCCACCGAGTCGGAATGACCGATAACCCGCAATATGCGATCGCCTATGGCGATGGCGATGTCGTTGGGGTCCAGCGCGCCGGTGGCGCGGAACAGCCAGTCGCCGCGCTCGTCGCGCTTGCCGACGATGGCAGGCTGGTCGGCGGTACCGTAGAGATGCTCGCGCACCTGCGTTTCCAGCAGGGACCGCTTCTCCTCGACCACGATGATCATTTCGAGCCCGGAGGCAAATTCCTTTATGTGCTCGTAGTCGAGCGGCCACGGCGCGGCGACTTTGAACAGCCTGAGCCCGATGCGGTTGGCTTCCGCCTCGCCGATGCCGATATCGTCGAGCGCCTGCCGCACGTCGAGATAGCTCTTGCCGACGGTGATGATGCCGATCTTGGGCCGCGACCCGCCGGAATAGACGATGCGGTTGAGGTTGTTGGCGCGGATGAAGGCGGCGGCGGCGGCGCGCTTGTATTCGTGCAACCGTGCTTCCTGCCCCAGCATGTCCACCTCGAGCCGGATATTCAGCCCGCCGGGCGGCATGTCGAACTCGGGATAGACGATGTTGATGCGGTCGAGCGAGACGTCCACCGATGCGGTGGACTCGATATTGTCCTTCACGCATTTGAACGCGGTCCAGGTGCCCGCGAAACGCGACAGCGCGATGCCGTAGAGGCCGTAGTCGATCAGCTCCTGCACGCCGGCCGGGTTCAGGATCGGAATCATCGTATCGACGAACAGGAACTCGGTCGCGTGGGCCAGCGACGAAGACTCGGCCATATGGTCGTCGCCCATCAGCGCAAGCACGCCGCCATGCTTCGACGAGCCGGCCATGTTGCCGTGGCGGAACACGTCGCCTGAGCGGTCTACCCCCGGCCCTTTGCCGTACCAGACGGAGAACACGCCGTCATGCTTGCCGTCGCCGAGCAGTTCGGACTGCTGCGATCCCCACACGGCGGTCGCGGCAAGATCCTCGTTCAGGCCCGGCTGGAAAATGATGTCGGCCCGCTCCAGCTCCTTCTTCGCCTTCCACAGCTGAAGGTCGAAGCCCCCGAGCGGCGAGCCGCGATAGCCGGATACGAAGCCCGCTGTGCGCAAGCCGGCGAGACGATCCCGTTCGCGCTGCATCAGCAGCATGCGTATCACAGCCTGCGCGCCCGACACGAAGATACGTTCCTTCGAAAGGTCGTACTTGTCCGTGAGGGTCACGTCGTGAAGGGTCATGACGACTTCTCCAAGGCAGCCGAAACGCAGTTCAGCGCCTGTTCGTCCGTCCGTTCCGGTCCGCGATGTTCGCCTTGAGGGCGAACCGCGTCAAACCTTTTCGGAAGCCGGCCAAAATGCACAACAGATGCTATGACGGGAACTCCGATGCGCAATATGATATCGCCAGATATTGTTGCCGGGTATTTATCTTTCGCGGCGCGCCAGCCGCGTCACGGGAGGCGCAACGTGACACCTCTCATATGATATCAATATGACCTACCGAAAAGGTAAAAACCTCGTCAATTTTGCTTTTCAGAGGAAACCATTCGGTGTCCACCGTCGACGGAACGTCGATTTCGCGTATCCTCTCCGTAAACTTGCCTCGGTGGCAGGCACCGAATGTATTACTGGAACCCGGTGCGATTCGGCACCGTGAACCGGCTTGGGGGCGCAATGACGATATCCTATGAAGACCGGGGCGAGACGATGCGCGGGGCGCTCATCCGCACCATCGAGCAGATCGGCGGCCGCACGGTCACGCTTCGCGAACTGCTGGCATTGATCGGCGAGCACGGCCTCCTTCTCCTCAGCGCGCTGCTCACCGTGCCGTTCCTGCTGCCGGTTTCGATCCCCGGCGTCAGCACCGTGTTCGGCCTCGCCATCATCCTCATCAGCTTAGGCATCATCGCCAACCGCCCGCCGTGGATTCCGAGGCAGCTCATGGACCGGGCGCTCGATGCGGAAAAGCTCGTCCCCGTTCTGCGTCGGGGCGCCGATACGGTGGCCAGGATCGAAAAAATCATCCGCCCGCGCATCACCTCTCTGACCGACGGCGAATTCATGGGGCGACTCAACGGGATCGGGATCCTGCTGGGCGGCATCCTGCTCATCTTCCCGCTGGGACTGGTCCCCTTCTCCAACACCCTCCCCGCCTTCGCGATCCTGTTCCTGTGCATCGGCATCTCGCAACGCGACGGGGTTTTCGTGCTGGCCGGATACGGAATGCTGGTTGCGACGATCGTCTATTTCTCCGCGCTCGCCTATGCCGCCTTCGCGGCGGGGCGGGGCCTGCTGTCGATCTTCGGCGGAGGCTGAGCGAAAAACGGAAAGCCCGGCACAAGCCGGGCTTTCGCAAACGGACAGACCGCTTCGGCGCCATGATCGGCACCGGACCGTTTCAGCACTCTCCGATCAGGAAGCGGCTTCTTCCTCGGCCGGCGCGGCAGCGGCCTCGGCAGCGGCTGCTTCCGCTGCGGCCTGCTTGGCGGCAGCGTCCTCTTCAGCCTGCTTGGCGGCGGCAACACGCTCCTGCGCCTTCTTGCCGGGCTCAGCCTTCTTCGGGTTCGAGCGGGCGTCACGTTTGGCGATGCCGGCCTCGTCGAGGAAGCGCAGCACGCGGTCGGTCGGCTGGGCGCCGTTGGCTATCCAATGCCGGATGCGCTCCTCGTTCAGCTTCACGCGCTCGCCATCCTTGGGCAGCATCGGGTTCCACGAACCGAGCTGCTCGATGAACCGGCCGTCGCGCGGAGAGCGCACATCGGCGACGACGACATGATAGTAAGGACGCTTCTTGGAGCCCGCGCGGGCCAGACGGATTTTCAGTGACATTTCATTCTCCTGGGTAATTCTAGGCTATCTGGTTGTTGTCTCGGGTTAAGTCGCTTTCGCCGTTCGCCGCCGCGATCGCCACATGATGGCGGATCACTTCGCGCACGATGAAGTTCAGGAATTTTTCCGCGAAATCCGGATCGAGATGCGCGTCATCCGCCAGCCGTCGCAGGCGCGCGATCTGCTGCGCCTCGCGCGACGGATCGGCCGGCGGCAGGCCGTGCGCCGCCTTCAGCTCGCCCACAGCCTTGGTGCAACGGAAACGCTCGGCAAGCATGTGGATCAGCGCCGCATCGATATTGTCGATGGAGACGCGATAATCGGCGAGAAGCTGCCGGGCCTTTTCAGAATTATCCGCTTCCATGCTCTCCCCTCTCATTTCTTCTTGGACAAGCCGGGGAAGCCGCCACCGGGAAGACCGGGCAGCTTCATCCCGCCAGGCAGGCCCGGCAGACCGCCCGGCAAGCCGCCGGAAAGACCTTTCATGCCGCCAAGGCCCGCAGCCTCCGCCTGCTTCTGCAACGCTTCGAGTTGCTTCGGGTCCATCTTCGACAGGTCGGGCATTCCGCCCATGCCGCCGCCGGCGAGGCCGCCCAGCCCCATCTTCGAGGCAAGGCCGCCCATTGCAGCACGCATCATGCCGCCGCCCTTGCCCTTGCCGCCCATCGCCTTCATCATGTCGGCCATCTGGCGATGCATCTTCAGGAGCTTGTTGATCTGCGCGGCATCCGTGCCGGAGCCGGCGGCGATGCGCTTCTTGCGGCTATGCTTGAGGATGTCGGGATTGGCCCGTTCATCCTTCGTCATCGACTGGATGATGGCGATCTGCCGTCCGAACATCCTGTCGTCCAGGCCGGCAGCGGCAAGCTGGTCCTTCATCTTGCCCATGCCCGGCATGAGGCCCATGATACCGCCCATACCGCCCATCTTCTGCATCTGGCGCAGCTGGTCGGCGAGATCGTCGAGGTCGAACTTGCCGGCCTGCATCTTCTTCGCCATCGCAGCGGCCTTTTCCGCGTCGATGGTTTCGGCTGCCTTCTCCACAAGGCTGACGATGTCGCCCATGCCGAGGATACGGTCGGCGATACGCTTGGGATGGAACTCCTCCAGCGCGTCCATCTTCTCGCCCGTGCCGATCAGCTTGATCGGCTTGCCGGTGACGGCGCGCATGGAAAGCGCCGCGCCACCCCGTCCATCGCCGTCCATGCGTGTCAGCACGAGGCCGGTGATGCCGACCCTGGAGTCGAAATTCTGCGCGAGGTTGACTGCATCCTGACCCGTCAGCGAATCGGCGACCAGCAGGATCTCATGCGGATCGGACGCCCGCTTGATCTCGGCCATCTCGGCCATCAGCGGCTCGTCGATATGGGTGCGGCCCGCCGTATCGAGAATAACGACATCATGGCCGCCGAGCCGGGCTGCCTGGGTCGCGCGGCGGGCTATGTCCACCGGCGTCTGGCCCGCAACGATGGGCAAGGTCGCGATGCCCGTCTGCTCGCCGAGCTGGCGCAATTGCTCCTGCGCGGCGGGCCGCCGTGTGTCGAGCGACGCCATCAGAACCTTCTTGTTCTGGCGGTCTGTCAGCCTTTTGGCGATCTTGGCGGAGGTGGTGGTCTTGCCCGAGCCCTGCAGGCCGACCATCATGATGACGACGGGCGCCGGCGCGTTGAGGTCGATACCGACGCCTTCCGCACCCAGCATCTCCACCAGCTCGTCATGGACGATCTTGACGACCATCTGGCCGGGCTTGATCGACTTCAGCACCTCCGCGCCGACAGCCTTGTTGCGGACCTTGTCGGTGAAGGAGCGGACGACATCCAGCGCCACGTCGGCCTCGATGAGCGCGCGGCGAACCTCGCGCAGCGCGGCCGAAACATCGGCCTCCGACAGCGCCCCCCGGCCGGTCAGGCCATTCAGGATCGAACCAAGGCGTTCCTGAAGCGATTCAAACATCCGTCATCCTCATGTCTCGTGGCCGATGCACGAGAGGTAATGTGCCGCGGGCGGCGATGAAACCCGTGCAAAGCCGAAAAGCACCCGGGGGCGCATCGCGCTGCCGGGTGTTGACCTCCGGGATCGGGTGCAATTTATTGCACTGACCGTCCCGGTCGGCTGCTCGGAGTTGTCACTCGTCGCGGAAATCTGGCGGTTCTAGACAGGAAACGGCCGCCAAAGTCAAGCCCGCAGCCGGCAAGGCTAAGGCTGCCGGGTTAGCCAGCCGGCAGCCTCCAATGCGGTCCGGTGTTCAGCGGATCACGTAGACGATTCGCCGGGTATCCGGCTCGACCAGAACCGGCTGGCCGTTCACATAGACGTAACGGTATTCATATTCGGGAATATCGTAGATCGGAACGCTGTCGGGAAGGCCGGCGCCCACGACGACCTCGCCGTCCAGATAAACGGGATCGACGCGGTTACTCTCCACATACTCGCGAACTTCCGGCCGCGGCGGGTCTATCAGCGACCCGGCGGACCCGCCGACCGCTCCACCCGCTATGCCGCCGACCGCCGCTCCAAGCGGACCCGCTATCAGTGCGCCCGCCACAGCGCCGGTCGCCAGACCGGCCGCGCCCCCGGCTTCAGAGCCACGGCTGCGCTCATAGGTTGCGACGGGAATGCCCGCCTCCGGCACGCGTTCAGTCACCACCATGTCGCGGCCCTGATACTCGGCTATCAGATAGTCGGAATACGCCCAGCCTTGCATGCCGTCGACGCTGACAAGGCACCATTTCGACGCTTCCTCGCAGCCTTCCAGGTCGGCCTGCGTATCTACGCCGATCATGCCGACGACGGGATATTGCGGCCCCGGGCCCGCGCGGACGTTCAGGTCGGAGGTTGCCGTGACCATGCTTTGGGCAAATGCGCCGCCAGAAGACAGCAGAAATGCAGCGGCCGTCGAGGCGAGAAGTGTCCTGTTCATTGTGCTTCTCCGTTTCTTGCCACCCTCGGCACCTCAACGGGAAGGCACTTGAATCGTTCCCCTCGCCGGATACGGGATGCATCCGGCGCGCGGTCCACAACTTCGACATTTTCCTCACACAAAGCCCGTCACACGGGAGGCATATCATATACCGGGAATTTACTGCAGGGATGGGATGTAGGGCAGCTTATCGGCGGTGATCCTCCGCCTGTGCCGGGTTCGCAATCACGTGATGATCGGCGAGATGTCCGGCAGCCGGCATTCTGCTAAAGAGGCAAAAGATTCGTGAAGGAGACAGGTATGGCTTCCGGCGCTAGGCGCATACTCGCAGCGGGTATCATCACATTGGCGTTCTTCGCGCCTTCAGCCGCACTGGCCGCTTCATGCGGCAATGATTCCAGCGGCTTCGAGGCGTGGAAGAAAGAGATGCGCAACGAGGCCAAGGCCGCCGGCATCGGCAATTCTGCGCTGAGGGCGCTCGACGGCACGAAATACAACACGGCGACTATCCGCGCCGACCGCGGGCAGAAAAGCTTCAAGCTCTCGCTCGATCAGTTCATGCAGCGCCGCGGCGGTAAGGCTATTGCCCAGAAGGGCAAGCAGATGAAACGCCAGAACGCGCAATTGCTGGCCAGCATCGAAAGCCGCTTCGGCGTGCCCGCCGGGCCGCTGCTTGCGATCTGGGGCATGGAAACAGGTTTCGGCGGCTTCATGGGCGACCAGAACATCCTGTCGGCTGTCGCGACGCTGTCCTATGATTGCCGCCGCACGGAATTCTTCACCCGACAGCTCTATGCCGCACTTCGGCTGATCGAGCGCGGTTCCATCAGCCCCCAGTCGATCGGCGCAGCGCACGGCGAGATCGGCCAGACCCAGTTCCTGCCTGAGAACGTCATCAAGTTCGGCGTGGACGGCGATGGCGACGGCCGTATCGACCTGATCCGCTCGCGTGCCGACGCGCTTGCCTCCACCGCCAATTTCCTGCGCGGTCATGGCTGGCGTCGCGGCGCAGGCTACCAGCAGGGCCAGGCCAATTTCGCCGCCCTCGAAGGATGGAACGCCGCCACCGTCTACCAGCAGGCCATCGCCATCATCGGCGCGGATATTGATGGGTGAGGAGCGGTCCGCGTAGCGGACAAAAAGCCAACGATTTGGCTTTTTGAGCGACGAACGCCCAGAGCCATAGCGGAGGGCCGGGAAAGTTGGTTCGCTGAAAGCGAATTCATCGTGCCGGTGGCATGATGAAAGGCTGCGAACGCTGGGGAGCTGCTGAAAGCAGCGGGGCCCCAGCCGGCAACGCGTAGCGGACAAAAAGCCAACCATTTGGCTTTTTGAACGACGAACGCCCGGAGCCATAGCGGAGGGCCGGGAAAGTTGGCGCCGAAAGCGAATTCATCGTGCCGGGGCACGATGAGCGGATGAGAGCCGCGATGCCGGCTCCATCCCGAGCGCGAGAGGAGCTGGCTTAGCTGCTCCGCTTCCTTGCCGCCAGCGTGCGCAGCCGCAGCGCGTTGAGCCGGATGAAGCCTTCGGCGTCCTTCTGGTCGTATGCGCCGCGGTCATCCTCGAAGGTCACGAGGTCATTGCGGTAGAGCGACTTGTCGGACTGGCGGCCGGTAGCAATCACATTGCCCTTGTAGAGCTTGAGGCGAACCTCGCCCTCTACGTCCTCCTGGCTCTTGTCGATCAGCGCCTGGAGCATCTCGCGTTCCGGTGAGAACCAGAAGCCGTTGTAGATCAGCTCGGCATAGCGCGGCATCAGCTCGTCCTTGAGATGAGCGGCGCCGCGGTCGAGCGTGATGGATTCGATGGCGCGGTGCGCCTGGAGCAGGATGGTTCCTCCGGGAGTTTCATACACTCCCCGCGATTTCATACCGACGAAGCGGTTTTCCACGAGATCGAGTCTGCCGATGCCGTTGTCGCGGCCCAGATCGTTCAGCGCGGCCAGAAGGGTCGCCGGCGAAAGCTCCTTGCCATTCAGCGAGACGGCGTCGCCCTTGCGGAAGCCGATGGTGATTTCCGTCACCGCGTCGGGCGCGTCCGTGGGCGAAATGGTGCGCTGGTGCACATATTCCGGCGGCTCCTGCCACGGATCTTCCAGAACCTTGCCCTCGGAGGAGGAGTGCAGCAGGTTGGCGTCCACGGAGAACGGCGCTTCGTTGCGCTTGTCCTTGGCGATCGGAATCTGGTGCTGCTCGGCGAACTCGATCAGGTCGGTGCGCGACTTGAACGACCAGTCACGCCAGGGCGCGATGACCTTGATATCCGGATTGAGCGCATAGGCGGAAAGCTCGAAGCGGACCTGATCGTTGCCCTTGCCCGTTGCGCCATGCGCCACGGCGTCGGCGCCGGTTTCGCGCGCGATCTCGACGAGGTGCTTGGAAATCAGCGGGCGGGCAATCGAGGTGCCGAGCAGGTAAAGCCCCTCATACTGGGCGTTGGCGCGGAACATGGGGAATACGAAGTCGCGGACGAATTCCTCGCGCACGTCCTGGACAAAGATTTCCCTTGCGCCGAGCATCTCGGCCTTTCTGCGCGCCGGCTCCAGATCGCTGTCGCCCTGCCCCAGATCGGCGGTGAAGGTCACGACCTCGGCGCCAAGCTCGGTCTGGAGCCATTTCAGGATGATGGACGTGTCGAGGCCGCCCGAATAGGCAAGCACTACCTTCTTCACGTCTTTCCATTTCGACATGGCGATCCCCGCTGGCTCGTGAGGGGCCTGAGCGGCCCCGGACGGCGGGCACTCTTATCAGGATTGCCGTGAGGGGCAAGATGCGCGTTTCACTCGCGCCGCATGCCCCTCGGTCCGATTTGCGTGAGCAGGTCGTATCCTGCAAGGCCGATGCCGATGGCGGCAGCTATCGCCAGATCGACGCGGCCCACCTTGAACACGACGACGCCGAAGAACACGGTGAACAACGCCAGTGCCAGCAACGCCATGATGCGGTCCATCGTCATCTCAGCCTCCATACATCGCGTTAGGCAGGCCATACACGATCTGCGGGAACAGATAGATGATGACCATGCACAGGATCACGATGGCCATGTAGGGCATCATGCCCATGAAGATGTCCGGCAGCCGCACATGCGGCGGCGAGATGCCCTTGAGGTAATAGGCGGACATGGCCATTGGCGGCGACAGGAACGCCGTCTGCAGATTGACCGCGACAAGGATGCCGAAAAAGAGCGGATCTATGTCGAAATGCGCGAGTAGCGGCAGGAAGATGGGGATGAAGATGACGATGATCTCAGTCCATTCCAGCGGCCAGCCGAGAATGAAGATGATGAGCTGCGCGACGATCAGGAACATCAGCGGCGACATGTCGAGCCCGGTCACGAAATCGCTGATGAGCTGCTGGCCGCCGAGATAGGCGAACACCGAGGCGAAGGTGGCGGAGCCGACGAACAGCCAGCACACCATCGCTGTCGTGCGTGCCGTCAGGTAGACGGATTCCTTCAGCCGCTGCCAGGTGAGCGCGCGATAGGCGGCTGCGAGGACAAGCCCGCCCAGGGCACCGATGGCCGCCGCCTCCGATGGTGTCGCGAAGCCGAACAGGATCGCGCCCAGCACCGCCAGGATGAGGAAGGCGAGCGGCGCGAAGGAAGTAAGCATCATCCATGTGATTTCGAGGAAGCTGTGGTCGCCGACTTCCTCCTTCGTCGGCTTCGGTGCGATGGAGGGATTTATGACCGCCCTGCCTATCACATAGAGGAGATAGAGCCCCGCGAGCAGTAGGCCGGGCAGCAGCGCGGCTGCGTACATGCGCACCACCGACACGCCCGCGGTCGCCCCGTAGACGATGAGCAGGATCGAGGGTGGAATCAGGATGCCGAGCGTGCCGCCGGCGCAGATCACTCCCGATGCGTAACGTACATCGTACCGCGCCTTGAGCATGGCCGGAAAAGCCAGCAGGCCCATCAGCGTCACCACGGCGCCGACGATGCCGGTGGCGGTGGCGAACAGCGTGCAGGTGACGAGCGCGGCCACGGCCATCGAACCGGGGATGCGGCGGGTTGCGACATAGAGCGTGGTGAACAGCCGGTCGATGATGTTGGCCCGCTCGACGACGTACCCCATGAACAGGAACAGCGGAACGGCGGTCAGGACGTCGTTGGAAATGACCGAATAGGTCTGGTTGACGAAGAGGTCGAAGACGCGGTTGTTGAAGAAGCCGCCCAGCCAGTTTTCCGTCAGCGTCCAGCCATCCGCGCCACTTTCCAGCGCGCGATCATAGGCGCGCCACATGCGGCCCGCGTCGAAATAAGCGTAGTAGCCGAAGGCTACGCCCAGCGCCATCAGCGTGAAGGCGACCGGGAAGCCGAGGAAGATGGCGAGGATCAGGATGAGCAGCATCCCGACCGCAACCTGTGGGTCGCTCATTTGCGCTCTCCTTTATTCCCGCTGCGGCCGGATGTGACGGCATCCGGTATGTCCGGCGCCTCCGCGCCGTGCTTGAGCGCGTCGAGCGACAGCGCATCCATGAGGACCTTTTCGGTTTCCTCCACGTCTTCGGCTGCACGCGGCCATTCGCCGGTGCGCAGGCAGACGATGCAGCGGAACACCTGCGCCACGCCCTGAATGAAAAGCAGGATGCCGGCCGCTACGATGACGATCTTGAACTGGTAGATCGGCACGCCGGCCGGACTGTTGGAGCTGACCTCCAGATAACGCCAGCTGCGCGCGGCGTATTTCCAACCGGCCAGCACCAGCGCGGTCACGCCGGGAAAGAAGAAGACGAAATAGAGGATCAGCTCGACCAGCGCCTGCGTCCGCGGCTGCCAGAGCCGGTATATGAAGTCGCCGCGCACATGGCCGTCGCGCGAGAGCGTGTAGGCCCCCGCCATCATGAACAGCGTGCCGTAAAGTATGTAGCTCAGATCGAACGACCATGAGGTCGGCCGGTTGAAGAAGTAGCGGCTCACCACTTCGTAGCTCACCGCGAGCGTCATGACGACGACGCTCCAAGAAAACACCTTGCCGAACCATGCCGAGAGGCTGTCGGCGAATGCTATGTATCGCAACATCGGGAAAATCCCCGCCGGGAACATGGCGAGGCAGATGCCGCGCCCGGTTTCGAGACGGAAAGCGGTCCGGCGGCGTGCCGCCGGACCGCCGCCGCAAGCTCAGGCTCAGAGCTTCAGCTTGCCGGGGAAATAATGCTCGTAGGCGAGCGCGAGGTCTGCCGAGTTCATCAGCTCGTAATAGACGACCCGCTCGACCCATTGCCGCTGGCTGTCCAGGACGCGCTTCATGAATTCGTCCTGTTCCAGCGTCGGGATGAGCTTGTCCCACGCGTCGAGCTGCGCGGCGAGGATCTCCTGCGACGTGCGATGCACGGTCACGCCGTGGTCGTTCTGCAGCTTCGCCAGATCGGCCGAGTAATTATCCAGCGCAAGCGCCGTGTTGGAGGTGCTGACCGCCTCCACGCCATGTTCGAGGATCGCCTTCAGATCGTCGTCGAGATCGTCGAATACGTCCTTGTTGAACAGGAACTCGAAGGACTCGCTGGCCTGATGGTAGGAGGACAGGAAATAGTTCTTCGCCACGTCCTGCGAGCCGAAACGTATATCCGACGACGGGTTGTTGAACTCGAAGGCGTCGATGACGCCGCGCTCCATCGCCGGCACGATCTCGCCGCCGGGAAGCTGCGCAACGCTCATCCCCATAGCCTGAAGGAGATCGGCTGCCAGTCCCACCGTGCGGTACTTGAAGCCGTTGATGTCGGCGACGGTGGCGACCGGATTCTTGAACCAGCCGAAAGGCTGCGCCGGCATGGGGAAGCCGTAGAAGCCATAGACGTTCAGGCCCATGATGTCCTGCGTCAGCTCGCGGTAGAAGTCCTTGCCCCCGCCCTGATGGAACCAGGCCAGCATGGTGGTGGCGCTGCCGCCGAAGACCGGACCGGTGCCGAACAGCGAGGCGGCCTTGTGCTTGCCGTACCAGTAGACGGGCACGGTGTGCGCGGCATCAATGACGCCGTCATTGACGCCGTCCAGCACCTGGAACGCACCGACGACGGCTCCCGCCGGCAGAAGCTCGAACTTGACGCGTCCGGCCGACATGCGCTCGACGCGCTCGATATACTGGCGCGCGAAGTCCATCCATATGTCCGAAGCAGGCCACGAGGTCTGCATCTTGATCGTCACCGGCGTCTGCGCCAGCACCGCCGGCGCTGCCAGTGACGAGGCCGCGGCCGCACTGGCGGCCACGCCGGAGTTTGTCAGGAATCTGCGGCGTGAAATCGCCTTCTCGCTCATGATGTTCCTCCCAGATCATTGTTTATTCTTGGCATCTTGGCGAGGACAGAATATGCGATAGTCCAGTCGATTCAAGTATCAATGGAAAACTAAATCGCATTAGACTTTAGTATAATAGAAATACGACTTACTAATATTTTTGCGATGCACAATATTTATGGATGTTCGCCCGGAGCGCTCGTAGCCGGGCGATGCTCACCGTGCCGGTTCCCCAATCCGCCCCGGATGATATAGAGATGCACGCAGGCCGGGTTCGACGGCCTATGCCGGATCAAACACATGTCATTCCTTCCCGACACGGCCACCTTCATGCAATTCGCCGTGGCCACCTTCATCATCGCGATCACGCCCGGCCCGGACATGACCTTGTTCGTCGGGCGGGCGCTGTCGGAAGGACGCTCCGCCGGCTTCGCCTGCATGGCAGGCGCGATGACCGGTGTGCTGATCCATACCTCACTGGTCGCGCTCGGCCTTTCCGCGCTCATCGTCGCGTCGCCGCAGGCATTCCTGCTGCTCAAGATATTCGGCGCGGGCTATCTGGTCTGGCTTGCCTGGCAGGCGATCCGGCACGGCTCGGCCTTCTCGCCGGAGGCGCGGGCGGGAAAGGGCCATACCCTGCTTCAAAACTGGCTGACCGGCATCGGCATCAACCTGCTCAACCCCAAGGTCATCCTGTTCTTCATGACCTTCCTGCCGCAATTCGTCTCGGCGGACGATCCCCATGCGGCGATGAAGCTCCTGATACTCGGCGCGCTGTTCATTCCGCTATCGCTGCCCGTCACGATACCTATGGTGGTGGCCGCCGACAGCTTCGCAAGCCTCCTGCGGCGAACGCCGCGCGTCACGCGCGTGGTCGATTATCTGTTCGCCGGCGTTTTCTCGGCCTTTGCGATCAGGATCCTGACCGCTCCCGCCCGCTGAGCTGGCCGTAGCGGTCGAGCCAATGGCCTGCGCGGCGGCCGCAGAGTAGCCAATAGACAATGCCGCCCACGATTCCCGCCGCCATGAGAAGCGCGATCGTCTCCGGCATCTCGCCGAGCAGAAGCTCCCCATCCATCTCCCCGCCCCGGCTGGAAGGGTCAACACCCGATGTGATGCTGAAAGAGAGATAGGCGCACGCCGCGCCGGCCAGCGCGTGATACAACCAGCTCCGGTAGCGCAGCATCTCCGAAATCCCGATCAGGATGGCGGCAGGCACGAAGGCGAAGCCCGCGATCAGCAGCGCGAGGAAGGGAATGGATATGATCAGCCCGCCCACCGGGGCCCAGGGCGCGCCGTGTCCTTGCAGGCCGAGCATCGGCACCGACAGCGCATGGATGAAAATGCTGGAGGCGAGAGCGGCGACGCCATAGGCGGCGAGTATGCCGATCAGGCGGATGAGCAGATCGACGATGCGGCTCAAGCGTCGCCGTGCCCCGCGATCATCATCGCTTCGAGCGCCAGCCGGTCGCTCTTGCGCATGCGCTCGGATTCAGATTTGAGCTGGCCGCATGCGGCAAGAATGTCGCGACCGCGCGGCGTGCGGATCGGCGAGGCGTAGCCCGCCTCGTTGATATAGTCCGCGAACTTCTCGATCGTCTCCCAGTCCGAGCACTGGTAGTTCGTTCCTGGCCACGGATTGAACGGAATCAGGTTGATCTTGGCCGGAATGCCGCGCAGCAGGCGCACCAGTTCCTTGGCATCCTCTATGCTGTCGTTCACGTCCTTGAGCATCACATATTCGAAGGTGATGCGCCGCGCATTGGACAGGCCCGGATAGTTCCGGCACGCGTCCATCAGGTCCTTGAGCGGGAATTTCTTGTTGATCGGCACCAGCATGTCGCGAAGATCGTCGCGCACGGCATGAAGCGAGATGGCAAGCATGACGCCGATCTCATCGCCCGTGCGCGCTATTTCCGGCACCACGCCGGAGGTAGACAGCGTGATGCGCCGCTTGGACAGCGACAGCCCGTCGCCATCCGAGGCGATCAGCAGGGCCTTCTTGACGTTCTCGAAATTATAGAGTGGCTCGCCCATGCCCATCATGACAATGTTGGACACCTTGCGGCCCTCGGCCGGCACGATAGCGCCGTCCGGCGTATCGCGGTCGGGGAAATCGCCCAGCCGGTCGCGCGCCGTGAGAAGCTGCGCCAAAATCTCCTCGGCGGTCAGGTTGCGCACCAGCTTCTGCGTGCCCGTATGGCAGAAGGAGCAGGTGAGCGTGCAGCCGACCTGCGAGGAGATGCACAGCGTGCCGCGCCCCTCCTCGGGAATGTAGACCGTTTCGATCTCGACCGGGCGACCCGCGCCGCGCGGCGGGAAGCGGAACAGCCACTTGCGCGTGCCGTCGTTGGAAACCTGTTCCTCGACGATCTCGGGCCGTGCGACGGTAAATCGCTCGGAGAGGACCGCGCGCAGATCCTTCGACACGTTGCGCATCTCGGCGAAATCGGACACGCCGCGCACATAGAGCCAGTGCCAGAGCTGCTGGACACGCATCCTGACCTGACGTTCCGGCACCCCGGCTTCCGCCAGCGCGGCACCCATCTCCTCGCGTGTCATGCCCACCAGCGACGGCTTTTCGGCGCGCAACGGCGCTTGCGCGCCGAAAGGCGCGCGCGCTTGTGCGTGGATGAGGTCGATCGAGAGCGTCATGTCTGCTGAAGATAGTTGCGGCAATGGCCGAACGCCAGTTCGGCGGCGCACATAGCAGAATGCGCGCCGCCGGTCACGCCCGGATTTGCCTCGGCATGACGCTGCCGGAGGTCAGCGGCAGTTCTGGATCGAATTGAGCGCCGCGGTGATGCCGCGCAGTGAGAAGGTATATGAGGTGTCGTTGCCACGGCCGGATTTCGCGGCGATCTTCATGTCGGCCCCTCCGCGCATCGCCGCCACGAATTGCGGCTCCTCGGCAGCGTTCTCCATCCAGGCCGAACGCCCCCTGGTAAACATGTTGAACGTCCGGTCGCCGATCGTCGCCGTTACCCGCGAATTTTCCTGCAGGTTGTACGCCACGATGAATTGCGGCTCGTAGGCGCCGCCTTGCCCCGGCTTCTGGCTGACGAAAAAGAAAACGTCGCCGTGGTCCAGGGTTGCCGGCTGCTTGTCCACCGGCACCGAGAGCACATAACAGACTTTTCCGCCCGACTGATCGTAGGAGTAGGTCCCCCATGCGTTGTGCTGACCGATCTTCGTTGCCTGCTGTGCGAAAGCCGGCGCAGCGGCGGCCAACGCGCAAAGGCAGGTGAGTGTCGCAACTAATCCACGCATCGTAATTCCGTAATCCCTTTGTCTCGCAAATACCGGACGACCGCGATTCAGGACGCCGAATCCGGTAGCTTCATTTTGAATTAATTTGGGTTACCAAACGGTGAAGCCCACGACCACCCGAGACATTCCGCCTCTTACCCATCCATCCGGCGGCGCACCGGCGCTTGAAGCCGGTTGCCGCGCGGCGGCAAGTCCCTCGGTGATTTTGATAGGCAGGAAAACGGCGAGAGTTTGGCTTTCCGGCCATGTCGGGCCGGCGTTGGCTCACGCTTTTGTGTAGGTTTCCGTAACCGGAGATGGAAACCGGGACAGGTTCGTCTACGATCCCGGCAATCGGGGAGACACTGAATGACGCTCATCCAGAAGCTCGCAATCGCCTATGCGGTGCTGTTCTTCGCCGTTGTCGGCATCGGCTACGTGCCCGCCATCAATGATGCCAACAGTTATCTTTTCGGGCTGTTCAGCCTGCAATGGTATGGCGACCTGCTCCACGCCTTCTCCGGCATCTGGGCGCTGTCGGCGGCCCTGATCTCGCATTCGGCTTCCGTGCTTTATTTCCGTCTGTTCGGAGCAGTCTATCTCTTCGATGGCGTGCTGGGCCTGTTCACAGGCTCAGGCTGCCTCGACGGCGGCATATTCACCGACGGATTCCGGTCCTTCCAGGACATCGAGATGACCACGCGCTTCTTCGCCAATGCGCCGCATCTGGCCATTGGCGGCATCGCGGTACTCATCGGCTTCTGGCTGGCCGCCAGGCCCCGCGCCCCGCAACCTGCCTGAGCGCCGAGCTCGCGCGCGCCTGCATGGGATATTACTGGCGGTGGCTGGCGCGACGCTGGAGCACGTCTACGACTATTGAGCGCGCCCACGCTCCGTCACGATGAAATCCATCGGAATATCGTGCGGCAGGGGAAAGATCGTCGCCAGCGCGGCAGAGGAATAGCCGACCCCGATCACGAGCGGCCGCGACGGCATGGCCGCCAGCGTGCGGTCGAAGAAGCCGCCCCCATAGCCGAGCCGGTAGCTTTGCGGGTCGAAGCCCACCACGGGCGAGATCACGATATCCGGCAGAACCGGCTCTCCTTCCGCAGGTATGGGAATGTTCCAGACGCCCTTTTCCAGCCGGTCGCCCGGCCGCCATTGCCGGAAGATCAGCGGTTGGCCTTTCTCGACGACCACCGGCAATGCCGCCCGCCCGCCGCGGGAAATGAAGCGATCCGCCCAGCCGCGCAGGTCCGGCTCGCCGCGGAACGGCCAGTAAAGGCTTGCCATGCGCCCGGCCGGTTCGCCGATCACCCGGTCGAGCGCACCGGCGATGTCATGCGACATCTGCGAGCGGGTATCCGCCGGAATGGCGAGGCGCGCTTCGATGAGGCGCTGGCGTTCCGCCTTGCGCCACTGCATCACGTCGCTGCGGGTCTGGCCATCCACGGGTGCCCCCTGAAAACCCGGCTGCAATTCGTGCATGAAGCAGGGCGGCGACGCGAACCCGCCAGTGTCGTCGTCGGGAAATGCCATGATCCCGCCTCCTATCTGGATTGACGAACAATAGGGCATCTGCCTGCAAAATGATCATATAATCGCGGCAAGGCCAGCTGCGGAAATGTCGCAGCCGTGATCACTCCCCGCCGGAAGTGCCGCAGAAGCTGCGGATCGTCGCGCGCAGCAAATCCCTTCCGCCGGGGCGCCAGCCCAGTGCTTCCAGCCGTCCGGTCGCCATCACGTTGAGATCGGATATGTCTGCACGAACCGGCAAGGGCCGGCTCAGCCCGCTTGCCTCATTGAGCAGCGCGACGAGATCGGCATGATCGACCAATATGTCGGAGACGTTGAAAAGGCGCGGTTCGCCTGCGCCGGCTCGAGCGGCGCGCAGAATGGCGTCGGCAACGTCGTAGCCATGCACTTCGGTTCCCGCCCGCACCGGGATCGCGCGGCCCGCCCGCCAATCCGCGATCAGGCCGGACCATTTATGTGGCCGCCCCGACCCGGACGGGCCGTAGACGCCGGTGACGCGCAGGCTGATCGGCCGGAAACTGCTATCCGCCAGCGCGTCCAACGCTTCCTCCGTTGCAAGCTTCACCTCGCCATAGAGCGTATCGGGACGGCACGGCGTCGTCTCGGTGAGAACAAGGCCCGGCTCTTGCGTGCCATAGACAGCGCGGGAGGACAAAAAGACAAGGCGTGCTACGCCGGCCGCCTTTGCAGCCCGGAACAGAGCCGCCGAGCCGTCGAGATTGCGGCGGCGGAAACCTTCGGGATCGCCTCCTTCCCCGCCGCGATATTTCCCCGGCAAATGATCGAAGGCCGCGTGGACGAAAAGCGAGGCATCCTTGAACAGGCCCGGATGCGCGGATTGCGGTTCCAGATCGGCGCGCAGGAAATCAACCGGCTCCGAGAAGAAGCCTATCTCGGGTAGCGTGCGGCCAAGCACCGCCACATCGTAACCTTCCGCCAGCAGCCGCTCCACGACGAAGCGGCCGACGAAGCCGCCGCCACCCGAAACGACCGCGCGGGGGCGGCTCACCGCGCCTCGCGAGGCGCGGGGTTCGGCAATGCCGAGATATCGGGAATGCTGCTTCCCTCATGGAAGGCGCGCCACAGCTCGATCAGCGGCAGCAGCCTGTCGGCCCTCGGATGGTCCGCTTCCCAGGGCTTTTCATACTGGTAATGGACCACCGACACGGAGTTCCAGTCCCACAATTCCGGCAGGTTGAACCAGACATATTGCAGCATGTTGAAGTGGACCGGCAGTCCGTGCCATTCGGGAAAGAACGCCTGCAGGAAGGTCTGATCGGTGCGCTGCCAGAAAGCCTCGGGTGCATCCAGCCTTTCGAGCATCGCCGCGAATGTCTTTTCCGACGGTTCCGCCACGAACACGCCGGAATTGAGCCTATGGAAATCGGCCAGCCCCTCATAGACGTTCGGCGCGGCGGAAAACTCCGGATAGCGGAACAGCCGGTCTATGTTCTTCACCGCGATAGCGTCGGCATCGATGAAAACGATCCGCTCGTAGTCGGTAAACTGCCACAGCCTCAGCTTGGCGAAATTGTCGAGCGGCGTATGGAAAGCCGGCTTCGTGCCCTTGGTGAAGGGAGCGGCAGCATGGAGCCGTGCGCGCGCGTGGCGTTCGTTGAAGGCATCCGAGGTCGGCAGCAGCTCAACCGGCATGAGATGCGCACCCAGAACGGAAAGTGGCTCCAGCACCGCCTTTTCCACTCCGCCCGTATGCATCACGAGGATGTCGGCCCCGCTGCCGGAATGTCTGAGCGACCGCACCAGCGCGACCGCACCCGTGGCATAGTCGGCATTGGTGACAAGCGTGGCGTAGGCATAGCGGCTCAAAGGCGAACACCCTGCCTGCCGAGCATGTTACCGGCGCCGTATGTCAACCGACGCTCTTCAGCCGCCGCCCCTCGGGATCGGCTTCCAGCATGGGCGCGATGGCCTTGGTCCATGCGGAGAGCGCGGGGATGCGGCTGCGATCCACGCGATAAGCGAATTTCTTCGCCACATCGACCACCTCGGACAGAAGCCCTTCCTTCAACGTTGTGGGTTCCAGCCCCAGTTCGAGGAACTGGTCGTTCCTGACAACAAGATCGTTTTCCGCCGCCTCCTTGCGCGGATTGGGCAGATAGGCCACCTGCGCGCCGGTGGTCGAGGCGACGAGTTCTGCCAGATCGCGGACGCGATGCGTCTCCGTCATCTGGTTGAAGATCTTCACCCGCTCGCCACGCTTCGGCGGATTGGAGAGCGCCAGCTCGATGCAGCGCACGGAATCGCGGATGTGAATGAAGGCGCGGGTCTGGCCGCCCGTGCCATGCACGGTGAGCGGATGGCCGATGGCCGCCTGTATCAGGAAGCGATTCAGCACCGTGCCGTAGTCGCCATCATAGTCGAAGCGGTTGACGAGCTGTGGATGGCGCAATGTCTCGTCGGTATGCGTGCCCCAGACGATACCCTGATGCAGGTCGGTGATCCTCAAACCGTCATTCCTGGCGTAGAACTGGAACAGCAGCTGATCGAGGCACTTGGTCATGTGATAGATCGAGCCGGGATTGGCGGGGTAGAGGATTTCCTGGTCCACCCGCTCGCCGCTGAGCGTCTCGATGCCGACCGGCAGGTAGCCCTCCGGGATCGCCGCGCCGACCGTCGAATAACCGTAGACGCCCATCGTGCCCAGATGCACCAGATGCGCGTCCAGCCCTATCTCGACCATAGCGTTGAGCAGATTATGCGAGGCGTTGACGTTGTTGTTGACGGTGTAGTTCTTGTGGCGGTCGCTTTTCATCGAGTAGGGCGCGGCGCGCTGCTCGGCGAAATGGATGATTGCGTCAGGCCGGTTTTCCGAAAGCCAGTGCTTGAGGACGTCGTAGTCGCGAGCGATGTCGATGAGGTGGAAACGGATGCGCCGGCCGGTTTCCTGGTGCCAGATGCGGGTGCGCTCCTGAATGGAATCCATCGGCGTCAGGGATTGCACGCCCAGTTCCGTGTCGATCCAGCGCCGGCTCAGATTGTCGATGATGTGGACTTCATGGCCGAGGCTCGAGAGATGGAGCGAAGTCGGCCAGCCGACGAATCCATCCCCGCCGAGAACAGCAATCTTCATGGAATCATCCCTTCTCGCTTATGCATGGCAGAGCACTAGACGCCGATTGTGACAATAGTGCATCGCCGCATGACATGAACGTCCGGTGAACGATCCGGTTTCACCGCGACTTCAGGACCGGCGCTTGGCCCGGACCATGCCGGGCGCGCCGAGCGCGGCACGCCCCGGACGCAGCCTGCGCGATACCCGCATTCCCGATCTCCTCCAAACGAACCGGCGATCGGTCGCAAGTTTCCAGGGAAGAGCCAAGCATTCCGGGCCCCGGCCGGAACGGGAAAGCGAACACCTTTGCAAATCCGTAGACGGAAAAATGATATATGCTATGATAAATGCCTAAAAATACAGCGAGGATGGCCCTCTTTTAGGCACAATCCTCGTCGCCAATTGCGGTGAAACCGCTCCATCCGGCGGGATGGCTGGGAGGCCAAGATGACGGCAGTAGTGAGTACGTTGACGCCGAAAGGGCATGGCCGCCGATCTGGCCGTGCGGGTTCAGGAGCATACAGCCCTGACGACATGGCGGTGATGCAGGGAGCGATCGAGGCGGTATGTTCCGAACTGGGGCTTGGCCCCACCGATGCGGTGCGTCGCGAACAGGTTGCCCGCAATGTGCTGGCGGCATATGAAACCGGCCGGCGTGCGCCCCTCTATCTCGTTCATGCGGGCCTGACTGCCCTCTAGGTCATCGGATGCATTCAGGACGCGCTGTTGCGGTCCGCCTGCTTGGATTGAACGTCCAGCTTGCCTGAGGGCTTTTCGCCGCCGCTTGCGGGTAAAGATTTTTTCACAACACGAGCCTTCAAGGAAGGCCGGTCTTGGTCACATGGGACGGTACCGATGATGGACGCGCGCGTCGCCGCGTCCGGGCCTCGGGCAACCACGCAACCATTCTCGCTGGCCGGCAGGCCGGCCAACAGAGGCAGCGGATTCATCGCCGTCGTGGCGACGACGAAGCCGGCTACAGCCGACAAGGCCAATGCGAGCAGGATCGAGGGCGGCTGCATGGACGTTTCCGAGGATGACCGAGACAGCCCAGTTTAGCCCCACAACCGCTCATTGCCTTCAGATCTTCGCGCGCGATTGCAGTCGAGGTTAATATCCACATGATGGATTTCGTTGGATTCTAGCTTCATCCGGTCAGAGTTCGATGAATGCCTGAAAGCCCCCGAAGATCATGCGCTTGCCATCGAACGGCATGGTATCCATGTCCATATCCAGGCGCGGATCAGCCATCACCTTTTTCACGATCTCGTCACGGCGAGCGCGGGATTCGTAGGTGATCCAGGAAAACACGACGATCTCGTCATCCTTGCACTGCACCGCGCGCGGAAATGACGTCAGTTCGCCATAGGGCACGTCGTCGGCGAGGCACTCGGCATAGCTGAGCGCGCCATGCTCCATCCAGATATTGCCGGCGAGCGTTGCAATCTTCTTGTATTCGTCGATCTTTGCCTTCGGCACGGCGACGATGAATCCATCCACATAGGACATGGCCTTCTCCCTTGTTGCTTCAGCATCAAGGACGAATGCCGCTGGCCCGTTCCGACACGCACGGGAAATTTTTCAATCGCGCCAGCGTGATCGCCGCTGGCGACCGCAACCGTGGACGGCCCGCCTATGCCGTGGCAATATGGCCTGATCGCGCCAGCCACCAGCAAGCATGGACTTCGGCATGAGCGAAACCGTCCTGAAACCGCGCACGAAAGCCAGGCCCAAGGTGGAGCGGCCCAAGCTCCACAAGGTCATTCTCGTGAATGATGATTTCACGCCGCGCGAATTTGTCGTGCGCGTGCTCAAGGCCGAATTCCGGGTCAATGAAGATCAGGCCTACCGGATCATGATCACGGCGCACCAGCGCGGTGTCTGCGTGGTGGCGGTGTTCACCAAAGACGTAGCGGAAACCAAGGCGACACGGGCAACCGACGCCGGCAAGGCGGCGGGCTATCCGCTGCTGTTCACGACGGAGCCCGAGGAATAGCTATTTCGCGCCGCCGAACCAGCCGAGCGATCCCGCCGTCGTTCCGCTCGGGCGATATTCGGCGCCGACCCAGCCTTCGTAGCCGGAGGCGTCTATAGCCGCGAACACCCGCTCGAAATTGATCTCACCCGTTCCCGGCTCATGACGGCCCGGCACATCCGCGAACTGAAGATGGCCGATACGGGGAAGCGCCGCGAGGAAGCCTTCGATCAGGTCGCCCTCCGTGATCTGCCGGTGGTAGAAATCATATTGTACCGCCAGATTGGGACGCCCGGCCTTATCCAGGATGGCGAGCGCGTCCGCCGTGCGGTTGACCAGATAGCGCGGCTGATCGCGCAGGTTGCACGGTTCCATCATCACTGTCACGCCGTCCGGGCCGAACAGGTCGGCGGCGCGGCGCAGATTGTCGGTGAGCGTGGCCCGCGCCCGCGCCGGCTCGACGCCCTCCGGCAGCTTCCCGGCCAGCACATTGACCCGCTTGCAGCCGATGGCCGCGACATAGCGGCGGGCAAGATCCAGCCCGAAGGCGAACTCCGCCTCGCGTCCCGGAACGCAGGCAAGCCCGTTTCCGCCCGTCGTCAGATCTCCGGCAGGGACGTTGAGCAGCACCGCCTCCACCCCGGCCGCCGCAACCCGCGCAGCAACCGTCTCGGCCGGATAATCGTAGGGAAACTGGATATCCACTCCCGCAAAGCCCAGATCGGTAGCCGCCTGGAAACGGTCGAGGAAATCGTGTTCAGAGAGCATCATGCTGACATTGATGGAAAAACGGGGCATTGGCGCTCGCAAAATAGGATGACCGGCAGGCGGGCAATCAGTAATACACAAGCATCCGGGCGGAAAGTGCCGCGCGCTTTTTGCCGGGCATGGCGAGGAGACGGCGTGGCGCAATCCAGCGAACAACGCGCCGTCGGCGAGGAGGAACAGATGGTCAAGGAAGGCGATTTTCTCTGGCAGGGCAGCGAAGCCTACCGGCAATCCTCCAATCCCGCCGCCTTCATGCAATGGCTCAGCGACGAGCGCGGCCTGGCCTTCGCGAACTACGATGAATTCTTGGCATGGTCGGTGGCCGAGACAGATGCGTTCTGGGCTGCGATCTGGGACTATTTCGGCATTATCTCCGATACGCCTTATGAGGCCGTTCTGGGCCGACGCGAGATGCCGGGCGCGGAATGGTTTCCCGGCAGCCGCATCAACTATGCCGAGCATGTGCTGCGCCGTGAGGCGGACGATCCGAACCGCACCGTGCTGCATCATCTGTCCGAGATCAGGCCGCTGGCCGACATGAGCTGGGGCGAGTTGGGTGGCAAGGTGCGTATCCTCGCCACCAGGCTGCGCGGCATGGGTGTCGGCCCCGGCGACCGCGTCGTCTCCTACATGCCGAATATCCCCGAGACGATCATCGCCTGCCTCGCCGTGACGGCCATCGGCGCGATCTGGTCATCGGCAGCGCCGGAATTCGGCGTCAAGACGGTGGCCGACCGCTTCTCGCAGATCGCGCCCAAGGTGATGTTCGCCGCCGATGGCTACCGCTTCGCCGGCAAGGATTTTTCGCGATCGAAGGAGATCGGCGAAATCGTCGCCGGCCTCCCCAGCCTCGAAGCACTGGTCTGGCTCGACTATCTCGGCAATACCGGGCGGCCGGATACCGGCGGCAAGGCGGTGGTTGCATGGGAGGAACTGACGACCGGCGAGCCGGTCGCAATCGCGGATTTCCGCTATGAGCGCGTCGCCCACGACCATCCGCTCTGGATTCTCTTCTCTTCCGGCACCACCGGCCTGCCGAAAGCCATCGTCCACAGCCATATCGGCGTGGTGGTGGAGCACTACAAATCCGCAGCCTTCCACCTGAACCTCAAGCCGCATTCCTGCATGTTCTTCTATTCCACCACCGGCTGGGTGATGTGGAACACGCTGCTGTGGGGGCCGCTGATGGGCGGCCGCGTAGCCCTTTATGACGGCAGCCCGGCCTATCCCGGTCCCGACCTGCTCTGGAAGCTCGCCGCAGACACGGGCGCAACCTCCTTTGGCGCGAGTCCCACCTTCGTGGAAAACATGCGCAAGAACGGCATCAGGCCGGGTGAGACATACGATCTGTCGAAGCTGGAGAACATCTTCCTCGCCGGCTCGCCCGCCACGCCGGAAACCTATGCCTGGTTCTACGAGGCCGTGAAGAAGGACCTTTGGGTGACGTCGCAGTCCGGCGGTACGGAGTTCTGCAGTGGCGTGGTCGGCGGCTCGCCCATGCAGCCCGTCTACGCCGGCGAGATACAGTCGCGCTGCCTCGGCGTCGATGTGCGCGTCTTTGACGATGCAGGTAACGAGCTGGATAACGAGGTAGGTGAAATGGTCATCGTCAAGCCGATGCCGTCCATGCCGATCTTCTTTTGGGGCGACGAGAACTTCGCCAGATATCGCGAGGCCTATTTCGAAACATTTCCCGGCATATGGCGGCATGGCGACTTCATGCGTATCAACAGGCGCGGCGGCTGCTTCGTCTATGGCCGGTCCGATTCCACGCTCAACCGCTTCGGCGTGCGCATCGGCTCGGCTGAAATCTATCGCACGCTGGAGAACGTGCCCGGCGTGACCGACAGCCTGATCGTCTGCATAGAGGAACCGGGCGGCGGCTTCTACATGCCGCTTTTCGTCAGCCTGAAGAACGGCGCGGAACTGGACGATGCGCTTCTCGCCGAAATCCGCAACCGCCTGCGCACCGAGCGCAGCCCGCGCCACGTGCCCGACGAGGTGCATGGCGTGCCCGCCATTCCCTACACGCTGACCGGCAAGAAGATGGAGGTGCCGGTACGCAAGCTGCTCATGGGCTGGCCGGTCGAGAAGGCCTACAGCCCCGACGCCATGATGGCGCCGGCTGCGATGGAATGGTTCCTCGATTTCGCCGCCAGGCGCCGCGCCGCGCTCAACCGCGACGGGCTTTACGGCAGCCTCTCGGCACAGGGCGCGCGATAGGCCGCGCCTATTTCAGCTTCAGCAGCTTCACCGCATTTTCCTTGAGCACGAGCGGGCGGACATTCTCGCGAATGTCCAGCCCCTCGAAATCGGCCAGCCAGCGGTCCGGCGTGATCGCCGGCCAATCGGAGCCGAACAGCATTTTGTTCTTCAGGATGGTGTTGGTGTACTGCACGAGGATTGGCGGGAAATATTTGGGCGACCAGCCCGACAGATCGATATAGACGTTGGGCTTGTGGGTCGCGACCGACAGCGCCTCCTCCTGCCAGGGGAAGGACGGGTGCGCAAGGATGATCGGCATGTCGGGAAAATCGACTGCGACGTCATCGAGATACATCGGGTTGGAATATTTGAGCCGCATGCCCATGCCGCCCGGCATCCCCGAGCCGACGCCGGTCTGGCCGGTATGGAACAGCGCGATGCAGCCCTCCTCGGCAATGGCCTCGTAGAGCACGTAGGCGTTGCGGTCGTTGGGATAGAAGCCCTGCATGGTCGGGTGGAACTTGAAGCCCTTGATGCCGAAATCGCGGATCAGGCGGCGGGCCTCCCGAGCGCCGATCTTGCCCTTGGCCGGGTCGATGGAGGCGAACGGGATCATGATATCGCTGTTCTCGGAAGCGATCTTCGCGACTTCCTCATTGTTGTAGCGGCGGAAACCTGTTTCGCGCTCGCCATCCACGGCGAAGATCACGCAGCCGATCCTGCGCTCGCGATAATAGGCCGCTGTCTCTTGTATCGTCGGCAGCATGCCCTGAGCGCCGGCGGGATTGCGGAAATACTTCGCCATTCCGGCCTGGAACTCGTCATAGCCATCGTCACGCGGCCCGCAGCACGGCTCCTCCGCGTGGGTATGGATGTCGATGGCGATGAGGTCGTCGATATTCATGTGGCTCTCCCGGTTTCGGCGCGCCGCGCCGCAAATGATGTGGCGACGGACATGTCAGCCGATGGTGACCTCGACCAGCGCCATAGTCCGCTTTTCCTCGATATGGCGGATGGCATCCGCGAGAACGCGCGGAAGCTCGTCCGCGCTGTCCACCTTCACCGCCCACGCACGGCTCGCTTCCGCCACCTTGGTGAAGGAAGGGCTGGGCTGTAGCGAGGTCAGCGGCATGCGGTTCGCCCTGGCGGCATAGCCGTCAGGGTAAAGGCCGAGCACCGAATAGCGCACCGCCGCCCATTCGCTGTTGTTGAGGATCACGACAAGGACAGGAAGCTCCAGCGATTCCGCGATCTGGTGGCAGGCCACTGGGTTCGCGAACATATAGGAGCCGTCGCCCATCGTCGCGACGATCAGCCTGTTCCGGTCGGCGAGCTGCATGCCGAGCGCGGCGGGGAAGGACCATCCGAGGCCGCCGGCATGCGGCTCCTGATGCCATGAATTGTGCCGCTTCAGCACGATTGGATCGAGCGGGCAGCCGAGTTCCGACAGCACCGTCGCATCCTTGCTCGCGATGGCGTCCGACAGGCATTTCGAGACGTAGTTCTTCGTCATCGGATGGCTGGCAACCGCCGAACGCGCGATCTTCTCGCGGATTTTCGGCACGCGCTCGCCCAGCAGCGCCTTGCGGCGCATCCGCGCGCCGACATGGCGGTTCAGCAGCGGCCGCATCGCCGCTTCCAGCCCCGCCAGCCCCTCGTCCGTGGCACAACCGATGGACAGGTCGGAGCGGAAGGTGCGCACAGGAATGCGCGCGAACAGCGGGTCGGGGCCGAGATGGACGATCTTCGCATCGGGGTTCGGCGCATGCATGTCCGGCCACCACGGCGCAAGGCTATCGATGACGAAGATGACATCCGCCTCCTCGACCCACGGCAAGGGATCGGAGCCGACATAGCAGGGATGGTCGGTCGCGATGGAGGTGGCGACGGCCCACCATTGGCAGACCGGGATCGACCAGTCGGAAACGAGCCGCGACAGCGCATCGAAGCCGGCCTGCGAGCCGGCGCCACGCTGAGCGATGATCAGCGGCGAGCGGGCTTCGGCCAGCATCCGTGCCGCTTCGGCAAGATCGGCCTGCGATGGCGCCGACGAAGCAGGGCGAATGGTCGGCGGCGCCTGCAACGCGTCGGTCGGCGTATTCTCGCACAGCACTTCGCGCGGCAGGCTCAGATAGACTGGCCCCTTCGGCGCGGTGTTGGCGATGGCATGAGCACGGTCCAGCAGCGGGGCGACCTGCTCGGGAAAACGCAGCTCGTAGTCCCACTTGCTCGCTTCCCGCACCAGCGCCGTCTGGTCGCGCATTTCCTGCCCCCAGCCGATCGGCACGGTGCGTGCGCCGAAGCGGCCGCCTTCCATCACCGGCGTGCGGCCCGACATCAACAGCACCGGCACCTGGTCCACGGCGGCGTTGATCGCGCCGATGGAACCGTTGGCCAACCCGACATTCGTGTGCAGGATGACCGCCTGCGCCTTGCCCGTAGCGAAATAATAGCCATGCGCCATGCCGAGCGCGGCATGTTCATGGGGAATGACGATGGCCTCCGGCAGCGCCACATGCTTGGCGGCGGCCTCGGCCAGCCCCTCGATGATGGGCGGGAAGTCGGTGCCGGAATTGCAGAATACATAATCGACGCCGAGCGCCTTCAGCCTGCCGAACAAAGCCGCACCGGCCGTCATCTCACTGGCGGAGTGACCTGCTTCCATCGAGGTCGATCTATCGAGCATCCCGTCCTCCCGATCTACGCCGGACCCGCCCGGCTCTCTCCGGCAGGCCCTCATAGCCGACATACAGGCGGGATGCGCGTTCCTGCAAGCGCGACGGTGCAGATTCGTGGCGGCGACCGGCCCGCGCCGTAGCTTCAGCGTCCGGGCCGGCCGGTTTTCTTCGACCGCTTGCCCCGGCGTTCGTCGGCGGGGTCCTCGTAGGAGCCGATGCCTGCGCGCTTGCGCTGGACTATGGCGGAATCGTCGGGCTTGGCCGGCTTCGCGCCCTGTACAGGCTTTTCCGTGCGCCCCACAGTCATCTCGTCCAGCGAGTTCTTGCGGAAAAGGCCCGACCGATCGGTCATCGCACCATAGTCGGGATCGTGCGCCTCGCGATGGTCCTGCTTGCGGAAAAGACTGCTCTTGCCCGCCGGCATGGCATGGTCGCCGCTCGTGCCCATCTCGTCCAGATCGGGCTTGCGGAACAGATTGGGGCGCGATGCCTTGAGCGCCTCGTCCGCAGCGCGCTGCTCGTCCAGCCTGCGCAGCCTGTCCTGCTCCTCGGCGGTGCGGTGTTTTGCCAGCCCTTTGTTGTGCTGCCCCTTGCGGCGGCCGGAATCCGGGCTTTCCAGTTCCACCTCGCGCGCCAGCGGGTCGTCCGAGATGGCCAGTTCGGCCTCGCGCAGCCGCTTCAGCTCATCGCGCAGCCGCGCGGCGCGCTCGAAATCGAGATCGGCGGCGGCGTTGCGCATCTCCTTCTCCAGATGCTCCAGATGCGCCTTGAGATTGTTGCCGACCATTTCGCCGGATTTAGAGAAGCCGGAAATGTCGGGCCGCACATGGTCGCGCTCGTAGACCGAGCCGAGAATGTCGCCGATATTCTTCTTCACGCTTTCCGGCGTGATGCCGTGTTGCTCGTTGTAGGCGAGCTGCTTCTCGCGGCGGCGATTGGTTTCCGCCATCGCCCGCTCCATCGAGCCGGTGATCTGGTCGGCATAGAGGATGACCTTGCCGTCCACGTTTCGCGCGGCGCGCCCGATGGTCTGGATCAGCGAGGTTTCCGAACGCAGGAACCCTTCCTTGTCGGCGTCGAGTATGGCGACGAAGCCGCATTCGGGAATGTCGAGGCCCTCGCGCAGGAGGTTGATGCCCACCAGAACGTCGAACGCGCCGAGGCGCAAATCGCGCAGGATCTCGATGCGCTCCAGCGTGTCGATGTCCGAGTGCATGTAGCGGACGCGGATGCCCTGCTCGTGCAGATACTCGGTCAGATCCTCCGCCATGCGTTTGGTCAGCACCGTGCAGAGCGTACGATAACCCTTGGCCGTCGTCTCGCGGATTTCGCCCAGAACGTCATCCACCTGCGACTTGGCCGGGCGCACCTCGACCGGCGGGTCGATCAGGCCGGTGGGACGGATGACCTGCTCGGCGAATACGCCGCCGGCCTCCTCCATCTCCCAATTGCCGGGCGTGGCCGACACCGCGACCGTAAGTGGGCGCATCGCGTCCCATTCCTCGAAGCGCAACGGGCGGTTGTCCATGCAGGACGGCAGACGGAATCCATACTCGGCAAGCGTCGCCTTGCGGCGGAAGTCGCCGCGATACATGCCGCCGATCTGCGGTACGGTAACATGGCTTTCGTCTATGAAGATCAGCGCGTTGTCGGGAATGTACTCGAACAGGGTCGGCGGTGGCTCGCCGGGCTTGCGGCCAGTCAGGTAGCGCGAATAATTCTCGATGCCGGCGCAGGAGCCGGTTGCCTCCAGCATTTCGAGATCGAACCGCGTGCGCTGCTCGAGCCGCTGCGCCTCAAGCAGGCGCCCTGCTTTTTCCAGTTCGTCCAAGCGAAACTTCAGTTCCTCCTTGATCGACTTCACCGCCTGCGCCAGCGTCGGCTTCGGCGTCACATAGTGCGAATTGGCGTAGATCTTCACCGATTTGAGGTCGGCGGTTTTCTGGCCGGTCAGCGGGTCGAACTCGGTGATCGTCTCGATCTCGTCACCGAACATGGAGATGCGCCAGGCTCGATCCTCAAGGTGGGCGGGGAATATCTCGATGGTGTCGCCGCGCACGCGGAACGAGCCGCGCACGAAATTGATGTCCTGCCGCTTGTATTGCTGCGCCACGAGGTCGGCCAACAGCGCGCGCTGGTCGAGCCGGTCGCCGATCTGCATCTGGAAGGTCATGGCCGTATAGGTCTCGACCGAGCCGATACCGTATATGCAGGAGACGGAGGCGACGATGATCACGTCGTCGCGTTCGAGCAGCGAGCGCGTGGCCGAGTGGCGCATGCGGTCGATCTGCTCGTTGATGGATGATTCCTTCTCGATATAGGTATCGGATCGCGGGACGTAGGCTTCCGGCTGGTAATAATCGTAGTAGGAGACGAAATACTCGACCGCATTGTCCGGGAAGAAAGACTTGAACTCGCCATAGAGCTGCGCAGCCAGCGTCTTGTTCGGGGCCAGGATCAGCGCCGGGCGCTGCGTCGCCTCGATCACCTTGGCCATAGTGAAGGTCTTGCCGGAGCCGGTAACGCCGAGCAGAACCTGCGTGCGGTCCGCCCGTTCCACGCCCTCGACGAGGTCCGCTATGGCCGTCGGCTGGTCGCCGGACGGCTTGAACTCCGTCGCCATCCTGATCTCGATGCCGCCCTCGGACTTTTGCGGCCGTTCCGGCCGGTGCGGCACCCACACATCCTTCGGCAGGTTGGGGTCGCCGCCCTCGATCAGGCGCGACAGCGCCGCGACGGTCGCGGTGACGCCGGAGGAATTGAGCGCCTCGGCATCTTCGAGCGCGATGTCGAGGCCGGCTATCGGATTGAGGCCGGCGGCGGCGCGCTCCTTCGGCGAGGCGGCTCCGCCCATCGACGTGCCGCGCGCGGTCTTGGACGGGGCAGAGGAGCGTTCGGGGATCCGCTTGCGCGCCGGCTTCCCGTCCCCCTTGAGGGAAGAGGGACGCCCCTCCTGCTCCGCCTCCCTGGCGATCTGCTCGGCCCATCCCGAAACCGGGCCGGACAGCGGCGCGCCCTCGAACGGGGCTTGCGGCGCCTCTCCGAAACCGCCGAGCGGTTCGGAAGCGTCGAGGAAATCGGTGATCATGGTCTTGCGCTTGCGCGCGCCGAAAGCGGCGTCGCCGCCCTGTCGGACGGGCTTCTTGTCGGGGGATCTGGCCATAAACGAAATATGGAGAGAGTCAGCCCAAATGGAAAGGCCCGTGAGTGATGGGGCCACTCATCCTGACAACAGGTTGTCAGGAACGATGCGTCACCGGCAATCCTTCAGAGCTCCTTCAAGAGCGGAGGCCGCGCCGGCCAGCGAGAACCGGGCAAAAGTCTCGAACTGCGAGTCCGTCTCCTCGTTCGGCTCGGGCGTCACGTCGAAGCCGATGGTGAGCGTCATTCCCTTGCTTAGTGCCTGCATCAGCTCGGGCGGCAATTCCGCCATGTAGTTGTCGGCCGCCACGCCTTCGCCAAACATCACCACGGCATCGCCGGAACCGGCCGCGACCAGCGGGAAGTAGATTCCGTCGATCTCGGCTTCCACACGGCCAGGCATGTAAAAATAGTCAGCCTCGCCACCGCCGGACTTCGGCAGCACCGGCCCGCTGTCCGTATAGATCTCGAACTGGACCGGATCGCCGCAGAGGAACGAGATGCCGACGATATTGCTGTTCGTCTCGGACGGTTCGGCAAACGCGGCGCCGCTTTCCAGCCGCCATTCCGCGTGGGCCGGCAGGACCGGGAGCACCATCAGGACAAACAGGGCGACGAGCGGCTTCATGGCCATATCAATCCATTGTCAGCCCCGGTTTTCAAGGCTTTTCTCTATCGGGTACCGCCATGACGCCGCCTCCCGCCACTGTCGACAAACAAGGCGTTCAGTGCCGGAATATCATGTTCCGATGCATTTCAAGATAGGGACGAGAAGGCCAGAGTGTTTTGTCGGCCGGCATCATCGCGATACCTGCCGGATTATTTGGCGTGAGCAGGTCGGTCGCGGGAAGATGAGGCGACCGTATGATCCGGAATTCATCGCTCAGCGTTATCAACCCGTCGTCCCAGGCCGTGTGGAACGACGGCGCCATCAGCGTCAGATTGAGAACCGAGTCAGACCCGCCATGTTTGACAGACCAAATATGCGCGGCGTGGCATTGCGAGACACCGAGCCGGTCAGGAAGTATGTCGCCGCTGAATATGCAGCCCGAGCGATAAATTTTCAGAGTCCGCAGGCGGTTCGTCCGATCGCGTACCAGCCTTGACGATAGAAGTTCCAAAACGGCGCCCGTGGAAAGGCTGTTCCTCCAGAACGAACTCACTCTGCTCCTCTGCAAACCCGGTGTCGGAAACCTTGTCCGACAGTTCTTCGGCAAGCCCAAGCCTGACGAGCACCTCAAAATCGCGCGGACTGATCGGCCGAACCGTTTGCTGATCCCGCGAGCGATCCGGCATACGATATCCGTATAGATCGTCTTCGAATCGAAACCCCGAATAGTTGAAGGGAACTTCGGTCGTGAACTGCAGAAAATTTTCAATATGCGCGATCAGATATCCGTCATTTTCGTCATCCGCCCTTACGCCGACGACTGCCCCGACTCCAAAATAGCAGGCACTCTTGAACGGTAGTCTCTTTGTCTGCATCTGAAAAACGATATGGACTGGCAGATTGCCTTCAAACAAATTTCCATATCTGGACCGGAAACGTATTTGGCGATCATAGATCAGTCCAGATTGTTCCGCTAAATTGCAATGAAATACAGCAAACATTGAAAACCCCATTGGGCTTTCAATTCCTTGATTTGCCTGGATTTTAAACGAATCAGAGATTGCATGTATCAATAATAACTAGTTTTAGTTGAAATGCTTCCTGAAAAATCGGCCTGTCCGTGAAGAAGGCTGCCGGGAAATAAACAAGTGCCATGTCTGGCCGGGATGGCACGTCAAGCTCCGAAAACCGGCGGTTCGATCCGGCAAGCTATTGCTTCGCCGTCTTTCCCGCCTGCTCGATCGCCCGCGCCTTCTCCTGCACCTGGGCTTGAAGGTCGGCTATGCCGATCTCGATCTCCATATTGTTGAAATTACCCGCATATTGCTTCATGCCGGCTGCGAGATAGACCTCGCGCGCGCCCTGCACCGCCGCCTTCGCCTCCGCCAGAGCGGCACGGTCGCCGCTGACCCGGCCAAGATCCAGCAGCGCGCGTGCGAGGTTTAACTGCGTCATGCCCCAGTCGAGCGGCACCCGGTCGCGGCGATTTTCTTCCAGCGAAAGGCGGAAATGCTGCACGGCTTCGATGATCGGCCCGGCATCCTGCCGGGCGGTGCCGAGCGAATGCAGCGCAAGCCCGACATTGTTCATCGCCCGCGCCCATTCCAGCGGAATACGCTCGCGGCTGTTGACCGTCAGCACTTCGCGGAACAAGTTTGCAGAGTCCTCCAGCATCTCGATCTTGCCCTGCGCGTAGCCGAGCGCCAGCAGCGTGGTGGCGAGGTTGTTCGCCGTCGAAGCCCATTCCAGCGGCACACGGTCACGCCGCCGCTCCTCGAGCGCCAGCCGATAGGCGGCGACGGCCTCCTCGACCATCACGACATCGTTGCGGCGCTCCCCTATCGTTTTCAGCGCGAGCGCCAGATTGTCCTGGAGTGCCGCCCAGCGCAGCGGCGACACATCGCGCGTGACCACTTCGAGCGCCTCGCGAAAAGCACCCGCAGCCGCCGCAGCCTTGTCGGTGCCGCTTTCATGTATCGCAAGCTGCCACAGAACAGCGCCATGATTGGCCTTGGCCTCGGCCCACAGCAGCGGCGTACGCTCCCGTGAATAGACTTCCAATATGCCGGCAGCGATCCTTTCTGCCCGGGCGATGACCGCCATGTCACCCTCGCGCATGCCGATGGAGAGCAGCGTCATGGAGCGGTTCGTCTCTGTCTGCGCCCAGTCGAGCGGCACGCGGTCGTGCGGCCGCTCCTGCAACGCCGCCTCCAGCGCCTCAACCGCCGCCCGAAGCGTTTCCGTCCCCGGCTGCCGCATACCCATCACAGCGAGGCCTGCGCCGAGACGGTTCTGCTGGCGCGCCCATTCGGCGGGATTCCGCTCCCGCGTCGTGACTTCCAGCGAGGCGCGGATCGCCTGCGCGCCCTCTTCCAGCCGCTCGACCCCGAGTTCCCGCATACCGAGTCCCATCAGGACGGCCCCCAGCCGGCCCTGCGTTTCCGCCCATATATCGGGATATGCAGCCCGGTCGATGCGCGCCGAAGCACCGCGCAAGGCAGCCAGGGCCGTTTCGGAGTCCTCCATATTCGCCGTGCGGTCGCCCCTCGCCCACAGGGCAAAGGCGAGGCCGGCCTGCGTGCGCGCCCATTCGGCAGGGCGCTCCGCCTCAGGCGCGAACGAAGCGGCGGCGCGGAACGCCTCGATGGCGTGATCCTGCGCCGGAAAATCCGAGCGGAAATGGCCCTGCGCCATCAGCGCCTCGGCCTCGCCGAACTTGTAGCGCCATGCAAGTTCGCGGTCCCAACGCTCGACTTGTGCGAAAGCCTCCGCATAGTCCCGCGCGGCAGCGGCGTGATCGGAAGCCAGCGCATAGGTCTGCGCGCTTTTCTCGTAGACGGCGGCGAATTCCCTGCGCCGCTGCGCGATCTGCGCCTCCGCGTCGTCCACGGTTGCCGACAATTGCAAGATACGCGCCTTGGCGCGCTCGTTGAGCACGATGGCCGCTTTGAGGGCGCCCTCGCGTACTGCCGTTTCAGAAAGAGAAGCAAGGCGGGCGATTTCGGCATCGGAGCTTTCCAGAACCGCGCGCTGGTCCAGCATGGATTTCAGCCGGCCCGCCTGCTCGCGAAGCAGCCGGTCGAGTTCGTCGGGATTTTCCGGCGCCTCGGCGCCCACCGCGGAAAGCATGGCGAAAAGCGCATCCATCGGAACACCGCCCTCGTTCGCACGCGATGCAATCTGTCGGCGCTCCGCATCGCCCAGGCTCGATATGGTAAGCAAAAGCTTACGTCTCTCAACCCGGATGAGCGTCTCGTCCTCGTCCTCCTCCTCCGGCACGCCCCCGAAACTGAGTTGCCGCCGCAGGCTCGTATTGGTCCACGGCGTCTGCGCCGCGTGGGTGCGCAGCCAGACTTCCTCGGACACCAGGGTCATCACGTCGCCGAAAGCGTAACCGCCGGCCGAAAGATGCTTGAGAAGCGCGGCCGCGTAAGGGCTGTTGCCGCCCGGCTCGCCATCGAGGGCGACCTGGCCGGGCGCGGCGGCAAAGCCGATCACCTCGCCAAGGCTGTCGGCAGACGTCGGCCCATCGACCGCCGCCAGCCGCGACGCCCCGCGCGGCACCGACAGACCCGCGACTGAGAGCGGGACGGGGGGCATGGACGGCTCCAGCCGCACCGAGGCGTCCGGCGGAAATGGGCTGTTGCGGCAGGCGTCGAGCAAAACGATCGTCACCGGCACCTTCGCGCGCAGTTCTTCCAGAAGTTGGGAAACCGGCACCAGCGCCCGTCTGGCGTCGTCTAGGGAATCCAGGCCGGCATCGACCGGTACGAGGAAATTCTCGCCGCCCGCCTCGATGCCGTGGCCCGAATAGTAGAGCAGCGCCACATCGGCGTCCTCGGCATCCTCCACGAAGCGCGCGAGCGCGCGCGACAGCCGGCGCTGGTCCCCGTCGCGCAGGCTCGACACGTCGAAGCCCAGATCGCCCAGCAGGTCGTCGATGGCGCGTGCGTCGTTCTCGGGATTGGCGAGCGGCGCCAGTTCCTCATAGGCCGATTGGCCGATGACAAGCGCGACGCCGCGCAGTTCCTCGGACGGGGCTGCGCTCGCCGACAGGAACAGGATGACGGCAAGCCCTACATGAGGCAGCCGCGCCGTCCAGAGCAGCATCCTCCTGGGAGAACCCATCGCCTCGACCCCGTTGCCCAACGGCTCCTGTACCTTCTCGATGGCAGCACGATGGCGGCATGGACGCAAGCAAAAGCACGAAGGAGCACGGCAGCCGTTCTTGTCTTGCAACCCGTTTCGTGCCATACGAGTTACGTTCGGGTATTTGCCGACCCGGAGACTGGAACGTATTGCACGACCTTTCCCCGACATCGTGAACTCTCGACCACCGCGAAACTGTGCGTGGAGCACAGACGCAAAAACGAACGGGAAAAGGAGTTTCCCTCGCATGGCACAGACCGGCACCGTAAAATTCTTCAACGCGACCAAGGGCTTCGGTTTCATTACGCCGGACGATGGCGCCAAGGACGTATTCGTCCACATCTCCGCCGTGGAGCAGTCCGGGCTGCGCACCCTCGTCGACGGTCAGAAGGTCAGCTTCGACGTCGAGCCGGACCGCATGGGCAAAGGCCCGAAGGCCGTCAACCTCCGCGCGGCCTGAGCTTCAAGCCTGCGGATTTATTCGCCAGACTCCATGAAGGCGCACCATTGGTGCGCCTTTTGTTTTGCTTTTCCGCCTGTCGCGACACTTTCATGAAAGTTTCGCTTGCCCACCGTCTCAAAATAAAGGACAAATTTCGCCGTTCGGGCATTTGCCGGCCCGGAGACTGGAATAGCCTATGCGCGGGTACAGTATAGGAAAGGAACCCGGGCTGATCGCGAAATGAGAGGGTTTTGGCAAAGCTCCGGCGCGATGAAAACTGTTTCTTCTCCCCCAGTGAACGACCGAGAATGGTGGCGCGGCAGCGCGGCATGACTTGAAATATGGGAGATAAGGAGCTTTCCCATGCCTCAGAGCGGAACTGTGAAGTTTTTTAACCATGCCAAGGGTTTCGGCTTTATCACGCCGGACGATGGCAACAAGGACGTGTTCGTCCATATCTCGGCGGTGCAGGCTTCCGGCCTTCCCGGCCTGGAGGATGGACAGAAGGTCAGCTTCGATACCGAGCCCGACAAGCGCGGCAAAGGCCCCAAGGCCGTCAACCTGACGGTAAAATAGGCCAGGACCCCGCTTCGGCATCCTTTCCCATCCGGCTTCATACCGGACCAGCCGCCGGAGCGCGCTTCGGCGGCAGTGCGGGGTTCCGCCTCTCATGGAGGCTATATCCGGGCGCATTCTGCGGCCGTCCGGCTTTGCCGGCGTTGCGTTTTGAACTCCAGTGCGACGCCGGCAGCGGGTGACAAACCTGTTCAGCTACGGTTCAGCTCTGCCCCGCTAATCCTTTCTCCAACGCCGCGACAGGACCGGATATCCGGCAGTGCGGCGAAGGAGACAGGATATGAACCGCATTCTTAAGACCACCATCCTGACCGCGGCCGTCGCCGCCACGACGATCGCCGCCATGCCGCTCGCCAACGCAGGCGAGCACTGGCGGCACGGTGGGCGGCGCCATCACGTCGAACGTGGCATCAATGGCGGCGAAATGCTCGCGGCAGGCATAGTCGGGCTTGCGCTGGGCGCCATCGTAGCCGGCGCGTCCAACCCGCCCGCGCCCGGCTATTATGAGCCGAACCCCTATCGCGCCCCGCGTCCCAGCCCGGACCGGAGCTATTTCCCCGAAACGCCCGCCCCTGTTCACTACGGCCAGACCTATGCCGGCGGCATCGAGCCGTGGACGAGCGAATGGTACCAGTATTGCGTCGACCGCTATCGCAGCTTCGATCCGCAAACAGGCACCTACACGACATATGGTGGCGAGCAGCGATTCTGCGTCGCCAATTAAGGCAAGCCGCATCCGTTCCCTGCCCTGCGCATCCGGTCCCTCCAAGCCATGCGCAGACGAAACGCCGCCAGAAATGGCGGCGTTTTTCGTTTCACCCTATCGGAGGATCAGACGAGGAACGGGTTCGTGCGGCGTTCTTCCCCGAAGCGCCCGCCCGGTCCGTGACCGCAGATGAAGCCTATATCGTCGCCGAGCGGCAGCAGCTTCTCCTTGATCGAGCGGATCAACGCCGCGTGGTCGCCGCCGGGCAGGTCGGTACGTCCCACCGAACCGTGGAACAGCACGTCGCCGACATGGGCGAATTTCGCTGCGCGATTGTAGTAGACGACATGTCCGGGAGCATGTCCGGGGCAATGCAGCACCTCGAATACATGTTCTCCGAACGAGACGCGCTCACCTTCTGCGAGGAAACGATCCGGCGTGCAATTGCGCATCCCGTCCACGCCGAACCGCAGGGCTTGCGTCTCAAGGGCTGCCAGCATCTCGCGGTCCGCCTCATGGGGGCCGATGATCTCGGCGCCGAGGGCTTCCTTGAGTTCCATTGCGCCCCCGGCATGGTCGAGATGCCCGTGCGTGATCCAGATTTCGGAGATGTCGAGATCGTTGTCGCGCAGCGCGGCGAGGATCGCATCCACATCGCCGCCTGGATCGACGACGACGCCGGCTTTCGTCGCGTCATCGAACAGGATGGTGCAGTTCTGCTGGAACGGTGTCACCGGAACGATGCCGGCTCTGAGCTGGCCCACGCGCGATCTCCCTTTGCACTCATACGCTTCGGATGCCGGTGCCGGCGCAATGTCCTCACCCAGCAAAAAGGGCGGCCGCTGAGAGGCCGCCCTTTCGATTTTCGTTCGGCCGGCTCAGGCCTTGTTCATGGATTTCATGATCGCGCCGACGATGCCGGTCAGCACGGCGCCGCCCGCGACGCCGCCCACCGCATCACCGGCAAGCCCGCCCAGAGCGCCCGCTGTGGCAGGATCGCCAAGCAGCGAGCCAAGAATCTGGCCGCCCGCAACGCCGCCGATGGCGCCGCTGAGAAGTTTGGGTAGCTGACCTAGAGCTGCCTGTTTGACTGCCGCGCCGACGGCTTGCCCGCCTATAACGCCAGTCACGATCTGGATGATGATTGGAAGAAGAGCTTCCATTTCCATTCCCTCCGGTAAAGCCGGCCTGCAACAGCCGGCAGCCGCATCATCTAGCGAATAGAACTAAAGTCAAAGCCGGAAGCCCAATAAATATGCAAAGGCCGGGGAAAACCCCGGCCTTTGCAGAAAGTTTTTCGGCAAAACCGTCTATTCGGCGGCCACGGCGCGGCGCGGCAGCACCTCGGCGCTGTAGTCGTCCATCAGCGTGTGGGTGATCTCGCCGACGCTGAAGCTGTAAGGTCCGATCTCCGCGACCGGCGTCACCTCGGCGGCGGTGCCGCACAGGAAGCATTGCTCGAAGCCGGCCATCTCCTCCGGCATGATCGCCCGTTCGACCACCTCGATACCGCGGCGCTTTGCGAGCCCGATCACCGTGCGGCGCGTAATGCCGTCGAGGAAGCAATCCGGCGTCGGCGTATGGATCACGCCGTCCTTGACGAAAAACACGTTGGCGCCGGTGGCCTCGGCGACCTGTCCGCGCCAGTCGAGCATCAGCGCGTCGGCATAGCCCTTGGCCTCCGCCGCATGCTTGGAGATCGTGCAGATCATGTAGAGGCCCGACGCCTTCGCCTTCGACGGCGCAGTGCGCGGATCGGGGCGGCGATACTCCGCCAGATCGAGCCGGATGCCCTTCAGGCGCTGCTCAGGGTCGAAATAGCTCGGCCATTGCCACGTCGCGATGGCGACGTTGATGCGGTTGTTCTGCGCCGACACGCCCAGCGATTCCGAGCCCCGCCACGCAATCGGGCGCACATAGGCATCGGTGAAGCCCTGCTTGCGCAGGAGCTGCCGGCAGGCCTCGTCGATTTCCGCCACGCTGTAGGGAAGCTCGAAGCCCAGGATACGGGCGGACTCATGAAGCCGCTCGGTATGCTCCGTGAGCTTGAAGATTTCGCCGCCATAGGCACGTTCGCCCTCGAAAACCGCGCTGGCATAGTGAAGGCCATGCGTCAGCACATGGATCCTGGCATCGGCCCACTTCACGAACTCACCGTTGAACCAGATATAGCCGTCCAACTGATCGAAAGGTACGGAAGCCATCATTTCCTCCCGGGCGCGCGCCCGCTTGTTGTTTGAAAAATCCTCGCACAGCGTCTATCAGGCCGTCAACGCCGCCGCATCGGCGGGTGCTAGTGGAGCGCGCATTGAAGGAAGTTCCGTTGAGGACGCGGTCTTCGCGCGTTTTCGTTCGCAATTCGCCGAAAAGCTTGGCAGAAATTACCATCACAGGAAAATTATGTCAACATGACTGACATAAATTCGGAACATGACGGGGATTTTGCCGGCAAGCAGCCCGGCGCGGCAGGCGGCAATCCTGCGCCTGGCGATGGCGGCATGGACTTCACCATCATCGAGCTGCTGTTCTTCGCCTATCGGGACTTCACCTCGGACCCGGACAAGATTCTCGCGCACTATGGTTTCGGCCGGGCGCATCATCGCGTCCTTCACTTCGTCAACCGTACGCCGGGCCTTACGGTGGCCGAGCTTCTGGACGTCCTCAAGATCACCAAGCAAAGTCTGGCGCGCGTCCTGAAACAGCTCATCGACACCGGCCATATCGTGCAGGTGCAGGGTCCGCGCGACCGCCGGCAGCGCGAATTGCACCCCACCGAGAAGGGCAGGGCGCTGGCGCTGGCGCTGGCTGCGCCACAGTCCCGCCGCATCAGCAACGCACTTCAGGGTGTAGGAACTGAAGGACGCATCGCGGTCGAGCGGTTCCTGAGAGCGATGGTGAACCCGGAACTTCGGGCGCAGTTCGACAAGCTGCCCGGCGGCGGGCGAGCCGGAGACGATGGAGAAGACTGACATGAGCACGGCGACCCGAATCCCCGAGGACGACGCGCCCCATCTCCTGATCGTCGATGACGATACCCGAATCCGCGACCTGCTCACGCAGTTCCTCGGTGAGAACGGATTCCGGGTCACGGCGGCGGGAACGGCGGCGGAAGCCCGGCGCAGGCTGGAAGGCCTCGATTTCGACCTGATCGTCCTCGATGTGATGATGCCCGGCGAAACCGGCGTGCAGTTGACGCAGTCGCTGCGCGAAACGCGCGACGTGCCCATCCTCATGCTGACCGCTTTGTCGGAAACGGAAAGCCGCGTGACCGGCCTCGAAGCCGGCGCCGACGATTACCTTCCCAAGCCGTTCGACCCGCGCGAGTTGGTGCTGCGCATCAACAACATCCTGCGCAGGGGCGGCCCTGCGCCGACCCCCAAGGTCGAGCAGATCGTATTCGGTCCCTATTCCTTCCAGATCGCACGGCGCGAGCTGAGGCGAGGCGGCGAAACGCTCAAATTGACCGACCGCGAGCAGGCGATCCTCGCCATCTTCGCCGAACGCGCCGGGGAGACGATCCCCCGCCATGAGCTGGTGGGCGACGATTCCGAGGTCGGGGAGCGCACCATCGACGTTCAGATCAACAGGCTGCGCCGCAAGATCGAGCGCGACCCCTCCAACCCCGTCTGGCTGCAGACGGTTCGGGGTGTTGGATACAGGCTCAGCGTGGAATAGACTGCTCGCCTGACCGGATCGGGCTACGGAGCGCATGGCATCCACGACGGACACATCCGCGGAAAGCCGGAACGCGCAGGCATCGGGCTCCGCGCGGACGCGGCTGGCGCGCCTGTGGTTCCGCATTCGCCTCCTGCTGGCGGGATATCTGCCCAAGCGGCTCTACGCGCGCTCGCTCATCATCGTCATCGCGCCGATGATCCTGCTCCAGTCGGTCGTCGCCTTCGTTTTCATGGAACGTCACTGGCAGACCGTGACGATCCGCCTTTCGGCCGCCGTGACCCGCGACATCGCCGCGATCATCGACCTGATCGAGACATATCCGCAGGATGACAACTACGCCAACGTCATCCGCATCGCGCAGGACCGGCTCGCGCTGAAGATCGACATATTGCCGCCCGACCCGCTGCCCGGTCCGGGTCCGAAGCCCTTCTTCTCCATCCTTGACGAAGCACTGAGCAACGAGATCGTCAAGCAGATCAACAGGCCGTTCTGGATCGACACGGTCGGCAACTCCAACATCGTCGAGATACGCATCAAGCTCGAGAACAGCGTGCTGCGCGTCTTTGCGCGCCGCAGTCAGGCCTACGCATCGAATACGCATATATTCCTGCTGTGGATGGTCGGCACGTCGCTGGTCCTGCTTGCCATCGCTATCGCCTTCCTGCGCAACCAGATTGCGCCCATCCTGCAACTGGCCGCCGCAGCCGAGAGCTTCGGCAAGGGACGGCCGACGCCCGCCGGCTTCCATCCGCGCGGAGCGGAGGAAGTGCGCCGCGCTGGACATGCCTTCCTCGAGATGCGCGAGCGTATCGAGCGCCAGATCGAGCAGCGCACCGCGATGCTGACCGGCGTCAGCCACGACCTGCGCACCATATTGACCCGCTTCAAGCTGCAACTCGCCTTGTCGCGCAACAAGATCGACCTCGACGCCCTGAACAAGGACATAGAGGACATGCAATCCATGCTCGAAGGCTACCTGTCCTTTGCGCGCGGCGAGGCGCTGGAGGATGCCGGCAAGTTCGATCTCGACGAATATTTCGCCAAGCTGTCGGAAGAGGCCAAGCTGCGCAAGCGCAAGCTGACCACCGAGATCACCGGCAGCCCGCAAGTCCATGTGCGTCCCAACGCCTTCAGCCGCCTGCTTTCCAATGTAACGGGCAATTCCTTCCGCTACGCGAAATCCGTGAGCGTCAGCGCGCGCCATGCGCGCGGCTGGCTGGTACTGACTGTCGACGATGACGGGCCTGGTATCCCCGCCGACAAGCGCGAGGACGTGTTCAAGCCCTTCGTGCGGCTGGATTCGGCGCGCAACCAGGACGCCGGCGGCACCGGGCTCGGCCTCTCCATCGCTCGCGATATCGCCCATAGCCACGGTGGCGAGATCACGCTGGCCGACAGCCCGATGGGCGGCCTGCGTGTGGTGGTCCGCGTTCCCGCCTGATACTGGCGGCAAGCCCCTGCCCGCATCGTCCTGCCATCGGCATGGATTGGTCCCTGATGTTGCTGAGCCGCCCGGCTGAGCGGGCCAGCGCGTCGCCCTGCGCCAACTCCCCCGCTTTTTGGCTATTGCGGCGCCGCGCCGAATGTGAACAGAACGCTGCCCATGCATCCGTCTCGCCTCATGCCCTGAATGTCCGGCTCCGGTTCAACCCTCTCGCCGCTGGCTCACCGCTTTTTCCTCGCCCTGCTGCTTGCCAGCATCAGTGCGAATATCGGCAACAGCATCCAGTCGGTCGGCGCGGCGTGGCTCATCACGGCGTCGGACGGACGCGCCGACATGATATCGCTCGTCCAGACCGCGATCTCGCTGCCCATCACGTTACTGGCGCTGATCGGCGGCACGGTTGCGGACTTGTATAACCGCCGCCGCGTGATGCTGCTCGCGCAATGTTCCTCGGTCATCGTTGCCACGCTGCTGACAGTGCTGGCCGCGACCGGCAATTTGACAACCTGGCCGCTGATCGCGCTTACCTTCGCGCTCGGCGTCAACTTCGCGTTCTACAACCCCTGCTCGCAGGCAAGCATAGGAACGACCGTGCCGCGCAACGAACTGCCCGGCGCCGTCAGCCTGCACATACTCGGCTACAATGTCGCCCGCACCATAGGTCCGGCGCTGGGCGGCGGCATTGTTGCGCTGGGCGGGGCCTTCGCCGCCTTCGCCGCCAATGTGCTGAGCTGCCTCGCTGCCATTGTCGTCCTGTTCTTCTGGGGACCGAGGGCCGAGAGGAGCGACCGGCCGGCCGGTCCCGGAATCATGGCCGCGATGGTGGAGGGCCTGCGCTGCGCCTGGGAGACGCACTCCCTGCGCATGACGATGGTGCGCACTTTCGTTTTCACGCTGTGCGGCAGTTCCATCTGGGCGATCATGTCGCTGGTGGCGCGCGACCTGACAGGCGGCGGGCCGAAGCAATTCGGGCTGCTTCTCGGCGCGCTCGGCCTCGGCGCCATGCTGGGCGCGGCGGTCAGCCATGAAATGCGCCGCCATTTTACCAGCGAGACACTGGTGCGGACCTGCTCGCTGATCTACGGCGCATGCCTCGTGGCGGTCGCGGCGGGGCCGGGCTTCGTTGTCACCTTCATCGTGCTGGTGATCGGCGGTATGGTCTGGGTGCAGGGCCTGAGCGGCCTCATCGTATCCTGCCAGATGTGGGCGCCGCGGCCGCTCATAGGCCGTGTCATGGCGACAAACAGCACCATGCTGTTCGGCGGGCTGGCATTGGGAAGCTGGATATGGGGGAACGTCGCGGAAATCGCGGGCCTGCCGGCATCGCTCGTCACCTCCGGCCTGGCCATGCTCATCGTCGCCGGTGTCGGGTTGTTCATCCCGCTTCCGCGCGACGAGGATGCCCCGACAGGCTAACACCGTTCCAGCAAAAGCATGACGCGGTTTTGCGTTCGGAATTGCGCAGAACAATGAGATAGAGCATCGGGGCGATACTGCCGTCGCCGGAGAAGCCCGGGCTAAAAAAGCCGACCGCCGTCGGGCACCTTCAGGTCAATCGCGGCGAGCACCACCGCTCCCTCCTCGTCGGGAAAGCCGAGCGTCAGCACTTCCGACATGAACTTGCCGATCTGCCGGGGCGGAAAATTGACGACCGCCATGACCTGGCGGCCGATCAGCGCCTCCGGCGCATAGTGCTTCGTAATCTGCGCGGACGATTTCTTCACGCCGATCACGGCTCCGAAGTCGATCCGCAGCTTGATAGCTGGCTTGCGCGCCTCGGGAAACGGTTCCGCTTCGACGATTGTGCCGGCCCGGATATCGACCTTCTCGAAATCGGCCCAGCTGATTTCAGGCGCGCGCTCCGGGCTGGTCATGTCGCTCAAGCGTTGCCCTGAGTCTCGAACAGCACGCTGGCCAGCGCGTCGCGGGCGCTCGAGCCGGACCAGACGACGAACTGGAATGCCTGGAAATAGCATTCGCAGGCTTCAAGCGCGCTGTTGAGCAGGACCTCGACCTGCCGGCTCGTCGGTTCGGCCCCGCCGCACAGCAGCAGCGACTGGCGGAACATGATCGCACCTTCCTGCTCCCAGAGGTCGAAATGGCCAAACAGCATCTGCTCGTTGATGATGGACAGGAGGCGCATCACCTCCAGCGTACGGCTTTCAGGCACCTTGATGTCGAACGCGCAGGCGAGATGCAGCGCCTCGAAATCCTCCATCCATGAGAAGGAGACGTGGTAATCCGTCCATGTGCCGGCGACCGAAATGGCAATTTCGTCGTCACCCGTCCGCTCGAATGCCCAGTCGTTGGAATTCGCGACATGCTCGATGACATCGACCGGGTGAAGCTCGCGTGCGATGTCGAGTTCAATCAGGCTCATAAGATGATGCTTCCCCATTCTGGAGCACCGGCAACCGGCCCCCTCCGCAAGCGCACGCAAATACACGGGCAGTCTACACATCCAGCGGCATACAGGGCACGACGCCTCGGCGGCTTGAACTGCCGCCGCCAGATCGCGTTTCGAATCACGCTGTAATTTCAGTGTATTGATGCGGAGTCGCGTGAACAGCCCCTTTTGGAGTGCAGGGCTCAAACGCGTGTGGATAGCCTCAGCCGGCAAACCTCATGCAAGCCGGTAAGCGACTCTCGGCAAAGCATTTTTCGCGCCTTTGGCGAAAAGGCGCTATTGTGGAAAAGCTTAACTTTTTTTTACGCGCGGCTTCGCTGCGGGCTTGCCAGGCGTATCTGCGGCGCCTGCATCGGGATCGGCAGCCGCCAGACGAACCTCCAGTGCCTCGATGCGCGCGGCCAGCTTCTCGTTTTCCGCCCGGGCCTTGAGCGCCACGTCGCGCATCGCCTCGAATTCCTCGCGCTGGACCACATCCATCGAATTGAGGATGCGTTCGGCCTGCGAGCGGAAAGCCGTCTCGAACTCCCGCCGCACACCCTGCGCCGCACCCGCGGCATCGGTCATCAGTCGGGCGAATTCGTCCAGAATGCGGTTCGGTCCGTTGCTGGTCATGGCTGGCCTCGCTTGTCGCTTACGATGAGGTAGAGCGCGCGCGGTGCGATTGCAAGGCGGTTGCGCTGCTTGACCTCGCCGGACGCCTCGCGCATGGTCCGCGCGCTTCATCGTCGGACAGGCTGAACCATGCCCGAGCAAATCCTGCTGCCATTGGCGGCGCTGCCCTTCCCCCATATCGACCCCGTCCTCATACGCATCGGCCCGCTGGCGATCCACTGGTACGGGATCGGCTATGTGGTGGGCATCCTGTTCGCCTGGTGGTATGGCCGGCGTATCGTCTCGACGGAGCGGCTGTGGCCGGGCGGCGTCGCGCCGATGAAGCCCGCCGACCTCGACGATTTCCTGCTCTGGGCAGCCATCGGCGTCGTGGCGGGGGGCCGCATCGGCTACATCCTATTCTACGATTTCCAGCGTTACCTGGCCGACCCGTTCGCCATGTTGCAGATATGGCAGGGCGGCATGTCCTTCCACGGCGGATTGACCGGCGTGACGCTGGCCATGATCTTCTTTGCCCGGTCGCGCGGCATCGGTGCGTGGAGCCTGTTCGACGTGATCGCCGCCGGCGTGCCCGTCGGCCTTGGCGTGGTGCGCGTGGCGAATTTCATCAATTCCGAACTGTGGGGCCGCGTGACAGATGTGCCGTGGGCGTTCGTCTTTCCTAATGGCGGCCCTTTCGCGCGCCATCCGAGCCAGCTCTACGAGGCGGCGCTGGAAGGCATGGTCCTGTTTGCCCTGTTGGCGGCGCTGGTCTGGAAGGGCGGCGCGCTAAAAACGCCCGGCTTCGTGGCAGGCGCCTTCATCGCCGGCTACGGCGCCGTGCGGATCTTCGTGGAATTCTTCCGCGAGCCGGATGCGCAGCTCGGCTACCTCGCCGGCAACTGGCTCACCATGGGCATGGTGCTGTCGGTTCCGATGGTGCTGCTGGGCATCTGGGCCATGACCCGCGCGCGGGCCGCGGCATCCGCCTCATGACACGGCTTGCAGGCCGGATCGCCCGCCAGATCGAGGCTGCCGGGCCGATCTCCGTAGCGGACTACATGGCGCTCTGCCTGTTCGACCCCGAGGATGGCTACTACACCACGCGCGAGCCTTTCGGGGTCGATGGCGATTTCACGACAGCTCCCGAGATCAGCCAGATGTTCGGGGAACTGGTTGCGGTCTGGCTGCACGAAGCATGGACCGCGCTTGGCCGGCCCTCGTCCCCGGTGATCGCCGAGATCGGGCCGGGCCGCGGCACGCTCATGAAGGACATGGCGCGAACCCTGTCCCGCCTCGCGTCCAGTCTCGTCCGGCAGGCCCGGTGGGCGCTGGTGGAGGCAAGCCCGCGACTGGCCGCCGTGCAGCGGGAGACGCTGCAAGCCGGCCCCGCCGTTTTCACATGGCACGAGACAGTGGCCACGCTTCCTTCCGGCCCCCTGCTCATCGTCGGGAACGAGCTTTTCGATGCGGTGCCGATACGCCAATACGTGAAATTTGCGCAGGGCTGGCGCGAACGGGTCGTGACGCTGGACGATGAAGGCAGGCTCGTCCTGCGCGCGGGCGCGGGCGGCATCGACCCTTCCTATCTGCCGCCCGGCGCGGCGGAGGCTCCGGCCGGCACAATCGCGGAGATCGCACCCGCGCGCGCCGCGCTGATGGAGGAGATCGCCGCAAGGATCGCGCACGAGCGCGGCGCCGGGCTGTTCATCGACTACGGCTATCTCCGGCCGGCCTTGGGCGACACGCTGCAAGCACTGCGACAGCACGAATACGACGATGTGCTGGCACATCCCGGCGAGGCGGACCTGACCGCGCATGTCGATTTCCATGCGCTCGCTGCGGCCACGCGAAAATATGGGCTGGGCGCGGCATTCCTGACGCAGGGCGAATTCCTGCTTGGAATGGGGCTGCTGGAGCGTGCCGGCAGTCTCGGCGGCAATGCCGCCTTGGCCGTGAGGGAACGGCTTTCCGGCGAGGTCGAGCGTCTTGCGGGGCCTGACTCGATGGGCAATCTTTTCAAGGCGATGGCGGTGCTGCCGGAAGGCGTTGCGGTCCATCCCTTCCCTCCGGCGCATTGACTTGGCAGCCACGCTGCCCCACTCTTTGGCCGCGAAGCGGAGCCCTCACACGCTATGTGAGCGGCCCCCGGAAGGGACAGAGGCAACCTATGCTTGAAGCTGTTCGGCCGGAGCCGATCCGGTCTCCGGTTCTTGACGGATTTTCGGCAAACGGCATCAGGCATGGCTTCTTCACCCGCGTTGGCGGCGTTTCCGAAGGTATCTATGCGGGGCTGAATGTCGGGCAGGGATCGAACGATCGCCCCGATGCCGTGGCCGAGAACCGCAGGCGCGTCGCCCAATGGCTCCGTGTCGGGCCTGATCGACTGTTGACCGTCCACCAGATACATTCGCCGGATGCCGTGGTCGTGCGGGAGCCATTCGGCGCGGAGCGGCCGCGCGTGGACGCGATGGTGACGGATCGGCCGGGCCTCGCGCTCGGCGTCCTCGCCGCCGATTGCGGCCCCGTCCTCTTCGCCGATCCGCAGGCAGGCATCGTCGGCGCGGCCCATGCCGGCTGGAAAGGTGCCTTCACCGGTGTTCTCGAATCCACCATAGAGGCGATGGAAAGGCTGGGCGCGCGCCGCGACCGCATCGCCGCCGTCCTCGGCCCGTCGATCAGCCGGGCCAGCTACGAGGTCGGCCCGGAGTTCGTGGCGCGCTTCGTCGCCGTGGACGCAGGCAACGGGCGCTGGTTCGCTCCCTCCTCCCGTCCCGGCCATGCGATGTTCGACCTCAACGGTTATACCGTCGACCGGCTTGCCAGGGCCGGGGTCGCGGCCTCGCAACTGGGTTTCTGCACCTATGTCGACGAGGATCGCTTCTACTCCTACCGCCGCGCTACCCATCGTGCTGAACCGGACTATGGCCGGCAGATTTCGGCCATAGTGATCGAGGAAGGCTGATGGCGCTGCACTTCGACAGGACGGAGTTCGACGCCCGCCGCGACCGGCTTGTCATGGAAATGGCGGAGCGGAAGCTGGATGCGGTGCTGCTTTTTGCGCAGGAGAGCATGTACTGGCTCACCGGCTACGACACTTTCGGTTTCTGCTTCTTCCAGTCGCTCGTCGTGAAGTCCGACGGCCAGATGGTTCTGCTGACACGCTCGTCCGACATGCGGCAGGCGCGCCAGACCTCAACGCTCGACAATGTAGTCGTCTGGACGGATCGCTATGGAGCGAACCCGGCCGCCGACCTGCGCAATCTGCTCAACGATCTGGACCTGCTCGGCTGCCGCATCGGCGTCGAGTACGACACGCAGGGCCTGACCGGCCACGACGCGCACATGCTCGACGAGCAGTTGAAGACCTTCGGCACCATCCTGGACGCTTCCGATCTCGTATGCCGGCTGCGCCTGCTCAAGAGCCCCGCAGAAATCAGGAAGGTCGAACGTGCGGCCGCCCTCGCCGACGAGGCGCTGGACGCGGCGCTCCCCCTCATCAAACAAGGCGCGGACGAGGGCGAAATCCTCGCCGCGCTGCAGGGTGCGATCTTCCTCGGCGGCGGCGACTATCCGGCGAATGAGTTCGTGGTCGGCTCCGGCACGGATGCCCTGCTGTGCCGTTCCAAGTCGGGACGGCGCAAGCTGACCAAGAACGATCAGCTCACGCTGGAATGGGCCGGCTCCTTCCACCGCTACCACGCCGTCATGATGCAGACGGTGCTGGTCGGCAAGGCATCCAGGCGCCATCAGGAACTTTACGAAGCCGCGAGAGAAGCTTTGGCAAC
>Ga0180223_1000160_pt1 | contig 127594 bp, 101 predicted proteins | sample eDN5th30CKraftOP_FD_151337 | JGI IMG/M metagenome (GOLD analysis project Ga0180223, IMG submission 151337) | Enriched Organic Plus compost microbial communities from Emeryville, California, USA - eDNA 5th pass 30_C Kraft OP (version 2) (version 2) ...
GATGCCCAGGATCGCGAGGGTGTGCTCGAAGGCGTTGCGTCCACCTGCGTGACGGGTGGTGTAGACGCGTCCGTTGTCGGTGAGCGTGGAGGCGGGGGCGCCATGGGCCTCGATGGTGCTCAGGAAGGTGGCCACGACGTCTTCGCCGGTCACGGGTGTGTGCACGGTGCAGGACAGCAGCTTGCGGGAGTGGTCGTCGAGCCAGTTGAGGATCTCGACGTCGGTGCCGTCGGCCAGGCGCCAGTGGGTGAAGTCGGACTGCCAGGTCTCGTTCGGCTGGTCGGCCTGGAATCGGATGTAGGAGGAGCGGGGGCGTTTGCGGGGCTCGGGCGTCACGAGTGCCGCGGCGTGCAGGACGCGGCGGATCGTGGACGTCGAGGGGGCGGCCAGGCCCTCGTTGGTGAGATGGGTCGCGATGGTCACGGGTCCTGCGTCGAACCCTTCGGCGTCCAGTCGGGTCCGCAGCTCGACGATGCGGTCTCGGACCTGGTCGGTGATGGCCTGGGGGCTGGTCAGCGGGGCTCGTGAGCGTGGTTCGACGGCGTCGATCCCGCCCTCGCGGTAACGGGTGAGCAAGCGATGGATGTGACGTCGCGAGAGCCCGTGCTCGGCTGCCGCCTGCGTGACGGTCAGCTGCTTGGCGACGATCTTGAGGACGATGACCCGGTTCTTCGACACGCCTCGACTGTGACCCATGTCCCGACTCACCAGAGACCTATCAAGTGAGACCTATGTCGTGACCCCAGACACCATCCTCCGCGTCGTGTCACGAGCCGCGGTCCGGGAGTCCCGGGCCGCGGCTCGCGTCGTCCTCGGGGCAGGCCGCTCCTCCTCGCCGCGACCGGCGGAGCCGTCCGGCCTAGGCTGAAGATCTCTCCACCTCGTCGTTGGACGGAGGCGTCATGACGGATGATCAGCTCCGGGCGGTGGCACTGGTGTGCACCCTGCGCCCCAGCCCCTCGAGCTCCAGCAGCCAGCTGCTGGCGGAGCAGGTGCTGGAGGCTCTCTCCGAGCACGGCGCGACGGGGTCGCTCGTCCGGGTCGTCGACCACGACGTCCGGCCCGGCGTCGAGGTGGACATGGGGCCGGGGGACGCCTGGCCGCAGATCCGCGCCCAGATCATGGCCGCCGACATCCTGGTGCTCGCCACCCCCACTTGGATGGGTCAGCAGTCCAGCGTCGCGCAGCGCGTCCTCGAGCGGCTCGACGCGGAGCTCTCCCAGAAGGACGAGCAGGGACGGATGCTGACGCTGGGAAAGGTCGCCGTCGCTGCCGTCGTCGGCAACGAGGACGGCGCCCACCACATCAGCGGCGTGCTGTTCCAGGCGCTGAACGACGTCGGCTTCACCCTCGCCGGCCAGGCGGTCACCTACTGGAACGACGCTGTCGGGGGCGACCATCGCGACTACCAGGACCTCGACGAGACGCCCGAGGCCGTCGCGACGACCAACCGCACGGTGGCCGCGCACGCCGCGCACCTGGCGCGATTGCTGCGCGGGACCCCGTACCCGCCGGTCCCGGAGGGCTAGGACCCGAGCGGGAACGTCGCGATGACCGTCGTCGGGGTCCCGGGAGGGGCATCCGGGCTGGAACGGACCTCGAGAGTGCCGCCGGCGAGCTCGACCCTGCTGCGCAGCCGCGAGAGGCCCGACAGCTCGATGAACGCGGGGTCGAAACCGGCGCCGTCGTTCCCCACCTCCACGTGCAGCATCCGCGACGGTTCCTGGGCCGACCCGTCCCCGGCCGCGTGCTGCCTCCCCGCCTCGCTCGCGTCCATCAGGCTCAGGTCCACCTGGAAGCTCGTCGCGTGACCGTGCCGGAGTGCGTTGGTCAGCGATTCCTCCACGACCCGCACCACCAGCAGACGCATCGCAGGGATGATGGACGCGCCGGCGCTGTCGAGGTCGCGGAGCTCAGGGCTCGCCGTCATCGAGTACCGGATCGACGACGGCAGCCTTCCCAGGAGCAGGCGGACCGCGGGAACCACGCCGATGTCGATCCCCTCGGGCGCCAGGAGGCGGCTGGTCGCCCGCACCGTCTCCTCGCGGAGCACGTCGATCTGCCCCGCGAGCTCGGTGACCTCGGCGATCGTCTCGGCGTCGACACCCGCCTGGGCGAGCTTGCCGCCGAGGGACTCGAGCTGGACGTTGAGCAGCACGAGCCGTTGCTGCAGGGTGCCGTGCAGCCCTTCCGCCACGGCGCGCCCGAGCCGCTCCTCCTCGTCGCGCAGCGCCGAGATCGCCGCCTCCGCTCGCGCTCGGGCGATCGTCGCCTCGATCTGACCGGCACGCTCGCGACGGTCCTGCCAGACGGCGCCGACGACCAGGAGCCCGGTCACGAGCGCCACGCCGAACCCGACCGAGAACTCGAGGGCGATCGCGGCCACGTCGACGGTGGCGTAGACACCGAGCGTCTGCTGGAGCCCGACACGGACCCCGGCGGCGATCACCGCGATCGCGACGCACCCTGGCGCGGCGCGACTGACCGACGTCTGCCAGCGCTCGGGCAGCAAAGCGATCAGGAGGGCGCCGAGCCAGGCGGGGAGGGTCCCGGAGAGCAGCCGGGCCCACACCGGCCCGACGAGAACGCGGCCTCCACCCGTGCCCGCGAGCTGGTTGGCCTGGAAGAAGGCGATGAACGCGAGCAGGGTGAGCAAGGACCCCGCCCACCAAAGCATCTTGCGACGATCGGCAGCCGTGAGCGGGACCAGAGCGGTCATCAGGATCACCCTCCCGTCGTGCCCCCCGCAGGCGGCCCGCGAGCCGTCCGGTGGTCTGCGTGTCGAGCGATTCTCTCATTCCTGGACAGCAGGCCCATCATTGAGGCATGAGCAGAGGTCAGGTGCGTGTCGGGATCGTCGAGGACCAGCCGCTGTTTCGCGACATGCTCCTCACCACGCTGGGTGCCACGCAGGACATCACCGTCGTGGCAGCGGCCGGCACGGTCGCCGAGGCGACGCAGCGGTTCACCGCGTCGGAGCCCGACGGCTGTCCGATCGACGTGGCGCTGCTGGACATCGACCTGCCCGACGGCAACGGCATCTCGTTCGGGGTCCAGCTCCAGCGTCGTCACCCGACGGTCAAGATCGTGCTGCTCTCCGCGCACAACATGATGGAGCTGCTGCTCGACCTGCCGCGCGACGTCGGCGGCTGGTCCTACCTGTCCAAGACGTCGTCGACGTCGGCCACCACGCTCGTGCAGACCGTGCTCAGCACCGCCCGGGGCCGCACCGTCCTGGACCCGGCGCTCGTGGAGGCCTCGCGGCCCCGGCCCGGCACCGCCGTCGCCCGGCTCACCGACCGCCAGTACCAGGTGCTCCGCCTGCTGGCCACGGGGCTGTCGAACCCGGGGATCGGGGAACGGCTCGGCATCACGGAGAAGTCCGTGCAGAACCACATCAACACCATCTACGGCGCCCTCGGGATCGAGCCCGACCCGTCCTTCAACCCCCGCGTGCGCGCGGCCCTCACGCTCCTGGAGGAGTCGGGCATCCCGGAGTCCTGACGACCGCGCCGGCGCCCGCCCGAGCACCACCGGTCTCCCGAGGATCGTCCACGTGGGTTGTCTACACTCGGACGCATGATCTTCCGCGCGATCGGTGAGGGCCGCCCCTACCCCGACCACGGCAGGGTCACGCCGAAGGACTGGTCGGACGTCTCGCCCCGCCAGGTGCGGCTCGACCAGCTGGTGACGACGAAGCGCACCCTGGACCTCGACACGCTGCTCGCCGAGGACTCGACCTTCTACGGCGACCTGTTCGCCCACGTGGTCCAGTACCAGGGCGTGCTCTATCTCGAGGACGGTCTGCACCGGGCGCTGCGTGCCGCGCTCCAGCAACGATCCCTGCTGCACGCGCGCGTGCTCGTCCTCGACTGACGCCGCGTCGTATAGGTTGCTTAGGTGTCGAACGCCGCCCCACCGAACAAGGCCCGCCAGCTGCGCCGCAGGCACAAGCGCGAGCGGCAGGCCGTGGTCTTCGGTGTGCTCATCGCGCTGATGGCGGTGGCAGGGCTGGTGGCGGTCGCCATCTACAACGGCACGATCGCCGCACCGTTCTCGGTCCCGTTCGCGAGCAAGAGCGCCCAGGCCGACCCGGCCATCACACCTCCGTGCCTGCCGAACGACAGCACCAAGCCCGTGGCGTACCGCAAGATCAAGCTGAACGTGTACAACGCCTCCGACCACCGCGGTCTCGCGACGACCACCGGCACCCTGCTCGAGAAGCGCGGGTTCCAGGTGCTGTCGACCGGCAACAGCGGCGCGGCCGTCAGCGGGGTCCGCATCAGCTTCGGTCAGAAGGGCCTGGCGCGGGCGTACACCCTCAAGGCCCACTTCACGGACGCCGGCCTCTACTACGACGCCCGGACCACGGCGACGGTCGACGTCACGCTCGGCCAGAACTTCGACAGCCTGGTCGACGAGGAGCAGATCACGCTGGACCCGGACAGCCCGATGGAGAGCCTGCCCGGCTGCGCGCCCCTCGACCAGCTCGTTCCGGCGGCGGCGCCGGTCACGCCGTCGAGCAGCCCGTCCGCGTCGAGCTGACGCCGGACCCTGGACCGTGCCGCCCGATCGCCCCTAGGGTGGTTGGATGGTCCGCGACGTCGCCCCCGCTCCCGCACCGAGCCCGACCGAACCTGCCACGAGGCGCAGGACGCGCACGGGCGCCCCGCTCGGGGTCCGCAGACGGCGGTGGCGCGGGCTCGCCCTCGTGCTGGTCGCGGCGCTCGGTGTCGGCACCGGCGCCGCAGCCACCGCCAGCGCCGCCAAACGGTCGCCGGGCACGCTGACCACCACGGTCTCCGCCCTCCACGGCAAGAGGACCACGAGCCTGTCCAGCGGACCCGTCATCACCGTGGACCAGGCGCGACGGCCGCTCGTGGCGACGACGTCGGGGAAGGTCCTCGTCGTCGCCCGCTACACCAAGAAGGGCAAGCTCGACAAGAAGTTCGCCAAGCACGGGATCGCCCGCATCACGGTGCGCAAGGACCTCAGCGTCTCCGACATCACCGTCGACGCCCGTGGTCGTCTGGTGGTCGTCGGTGGGTCGCAGGCGAACGCCGGCGCGCGCTCGAAGCTGGTGCTGCTCCGGCTGACGAAGAAGGGCAAGCTGGACAAGAAGTTCGCCGAGCACGGGATCGCCATGCTCAAGCACGCATCTGCCACCGCTGTCGCCATCGACGCCGCAGGGCGTCTGGTCGTCACCGGGCGCAGCACCAAGCCGTCGGCCGCACTGGTGAGCCGATGGGACGCGCGGGGACGCCTCGACGCAGGCTTCGGCACCCGGGGGATCAGTCGGCTGTCCGTCTACGGCTCGCAGGAGAACGCGTACATCGGCACGGGCGCCGGGGAGTCGCTCATCGACGCCACCGGCAGGATCGTCGTCCAGCTCGGCGTCTTCCGCGGCATCGGTCAGCCGAGCGAGACGGGGGTGGCACGGTTCACCGCTGGGGGAGCGCTCGACACCTCGTTCGGGGAGAACGGCGCTGGAGGGTACACGTCCGGCACCCTCGGGCTGCAGGTGGGCGGTGCCATCGGCACCGGGATCGCCGCCCTCGGCGGCGGGGGTTACGCGGTCACCGGCACCGCGCACGGGCAGTACTTCCTGCAGCGGTACGACGCCGAGGGGATGACGGACGGCGACCCCGTGCTGACGGATCTGACCAAGGGCTTCCTGGAAGGTGGCAACGCGATGGCCGCCGACCCGCAGGGCCGTGTGATCAGCGTCGGTGACAGCCACCCCCGGATCGGCGTGCTTCGTTACCGCTCCGACGGCTCGCTGGACACCGGGTTCGGCCACGGTGGTGCCCTGCGGCCAAAGAATGCGCCTGGCACGCAATCCATGACGGCGACGGACGTGACAGTCGACCGCGCGGGCCGAGTGCTGGTCGCGGGAGTCGCCACCCCGAAGAAGGGCTACACCGACCGGGTGTTCGTCATGCGGCTGAAGAAGAACGGCAAGCCCGACAAGTCCTGGCGCACCCGCGGCTGACCGGGGAGCTACCCGGCGCCACCGATGATCTCGTCGAGCGCGGGCTCGTGCGGGCCGAGGAACCTCGGCGTCCGGTGGGTGAGCGCGTCCCAGGCCGCCTTGAGCGAGGCGGGCATCTCGCGGAGCGTGTACCTGACCGCGTGCCCGTCCGCCGCCGAGGCCCCGACGCCGACCGCGTCGATCCCCGCCTCCTGGCACGAGAACAGCGCACGGGGCAGGTGGTAGCCCTGCGTGATCACCGTCGCCCGCGTGACACCGAAGACCCGGTGGGCGCGCACGCACGAGTCGTGCGTGTCGAAGCCCGCGTAGTCCAGCGCCACGACGTCGGCCGGTATGCCGCGAGCGACCAGGTAGTCGCGCATCGCCGAGGGCTCGTCGTGCGTGGTCGTCGAGTTGTCGCCGCTCGCCAGCACCCCGCGGACCAGCCCGCGCTGGTACAGGTCCACGGCGATATCGAGGCGGCGGGCGAGGTAGGTCGACGGCGTGCCGTCGGGGCGTAGTCCAGCGCCCAGGACGAGCGCCACGGGACGCTCGGGGACGTCGTCGCTGCGGTAGACGCTGCCACGCGGAGACCACTGCACCCAGGCGATCACGCCGAGCAGCAGCACGACGACGAGAGCGACGGCCGCGAGCGACCAGACGATCACGCGGCGACGACGCGGGGCACGACGGCGGCGTGAAGGAGCCGAGCTCTCGGGCGGCGCCGTCGTCGTGGTCATGCCCGAAGCATAGACGCGGACGACGAACGGCCCCGATCACCGGTGCCGGTGATCGGGGCCGTTCGGGTGGCGGTAGCGGTGGGATTTGAACCCACGGTGGACTTTCACCCACACACGCTTTCGAGGCGTGCTCCTTAGGCCGCTCGGACACGCTACCTCGCCCGGAAACACTACCCGGTGGGGGCCGGAAGTCACAATCGGGGCGGTTCCAGGGGTCTCGATACGCTCGCCGACGCTCGCTGCTCGACCGGCCGCATCGCTACTCGATCGGTGAGGGGCGGCGGGCCTCGAAGAACTCGCGCAGCAGCGCGGCACACTCAGCCTCGCGCACCCCACCGACGACCTCGACCCAGTGGTTCATGCGGCGGTCGCGCACCAGGTCCCACACCGACCCGCACGCCCCGGCCTTGTCGTCCCAGGCGCCGAGCACGAGCCGCGGCACCCGCGCGAGCGCCGTCGCGCCCGCGCACATGGCGCACGGCTCGAGCGTGACGACGAGCGTGCAGTCGTCGAGCCTCCAGCGTCCGAGCGTGCGGGCAGCCTCGCGCAGCGCGAGCACCTCGGCGTGGGCGGTGGGGTCGGCGTCGGCCTCGCGGCGGTTGTGCCCGCTCCCGAGGATCGTGCCGTCAGGGCCGACGACGACGGCGCCCACCGGCACGTCACCGGCGTCGAGCGCCTTGCGGGCCTCGGCGAGGGCGACGGTCATGAGGGCGTCATCGGACGACGCGGACGGCGAGGGCACGGCACCATTGTGCCGCCCCGTCGCGGGGCCGTCACCGACGTGCGCCGCGATCCTCACGCGGGCGGAGGGCTATACGGTGTTGCCATGCAGCTTCACGTCGCGGACCACCCGCTCATCGCTCACAAGCTCACGGTGCTCCGCAAGGCGCAGACCGACTCCCCGACGTTCCGTGACCTCGTCGACGAGCTCGTCACGCTGCTCGCCTACGAGGCCACGCGCGACGTCGTCGTGGAGGACGTCGAGATCACCACGCCGATCACCACGACCATCGGCACCCACATCGCGTCGCCGCGACCGCTCGTGGTGCCGATCCTGCGGGCGGGCCTGGGCATGCTGGACGGCATGACCCGGCTGCTGCCGACGGCCGAGGTCGGGTTCCTGGGCATGCAGCGCGACGAGGAGACCCTCGAGGCGGTCACCTATGCGAACCGGCTGCCGCAGGACCTCGCGGGGCGACAGTGCTTCCTGGTGGACCCGATGCTGGCCACGGGCGGCACGCTCGTCGCCGCGATCGAGTACCTGCTGGGCCTCGGTGCGCGGGACGTGACGGCGGTGTGCATCATCGCGGCGCCCGAGGGCCTGGAGAAGGTGCGGGCGGCGATCGGTGAGCGCGCGGACGTCAAGATCGTGGTCGCCGCCGTCGACGAGCGCCTCAACGAGCAGTCGTACATCGTGCCGGGCCTGGGCGACGCCGGCGACCGCCTCTACGGCGTCGTGGACTGACCCCGGAGCGCAACGGACGGTGGGGGTCGCGCAGCGGGTCGCGCAGGAGACGGACAAAGTGCAACGGTTCCCGTGCTGACAGCACGGGAACCGTTGCACTTTCGCGAGCGGCAGCGAGGATCGAGGCCGGCCACCGCCGACGATGGGGCAGCGCCTCAGGCGCTGCGGCGCTCGAAGGTGAGGCAGCCAGGGTGCGCCGCGTCGTCCGGGCCGGCGCCGATGCGCACGGCGGTCGCCGAGCACTCGAGGTGGTCGTTGTGCGTGCACTCGGCCCGGTGGCACGCCCCGACCTCGGCGACGACCTTGTCGAGGCCGCCCTTGATCGTCAGCGGGATGAAGGTGCCGCAGGACGCTCCGCCGTCCGCGGCGTCGACCACGGTGATCGCGCCGGCGTGGCAGCCGGACGAGTGGTCGTTGTAGGAGCACGCGTCGATCGTGCAGGAACCGATGTGCGGCATGTCCAGAATCTCAGCCATGATGCCCTCCCGAGGTCGAAGAAAGAACGTCGATATCGCCACGGTAATACGTCACGGACAATTCTGCCTAGTAAGGAGAGGGCACCCTTACCGTTGCAATTCCAACGTTATTACGCCATCCCAATATTGCGAAATAAAGGCCTTGCGTAATCATTCGCGACGTCGGACGGGCTCAGCGCGACCGACCGGCTCAGCGCTGCGGGCGCCAGAGCACGAGCGCGCCCACCCCGACGCCGTCCTCGGTCGGCTGCGCACGCCGGCGCGGGCCGCGCCGGACGATCGCGACGTCCCCGCTCGCGCCGGCCGCGAAGATGCGCGTGCCGGGCTCCGACGTCGTGAGCAGGTCGATGTGGCCGCGCAGGCGTGCGACCTCGGCCTCGAGCATCAGGATCCGCCGGATGCCGGCGAGGTTGATGCCCTCGATCTGGCTGAGCCGCTGGATCTCCCGCAACGTCTCGACGTCGCGCATGGAGTACCGCCGACCGCGACCCGAGGTGCGGCGCGGCGAGACCAGCCCGAGACGGTCGTACTGCCGCAGCGTCTGCGGGTGCATGCCCGCGAGCTCGGCGGCCCGGGAGATGACGAAGGTCGGCACGTCATGGCGGTGGGAGGTCTCGTCCCGCCCGTGCCCCACGTCGCCCGCGGTCGACCTGCTGCTCGTGAACCGCACCGTGCTCCTCCCTCGGGTCGTTCCTTCTCACGCGCCGGCGTGCTCGGCCAGACCCTCCCGGACGTCGTGGTCGGCTGTCGCCGCCGCGAAGGCCTCGACGGCCTCGCGCGCCTCGGTGCTGAGATTCTGCGGCACCGCGACCTGCACGGTCACCAGCAGGTCGCCGGCGCCCGACCTGGCCTGGACGCCCCGGCCCTTGACGCGCAGCACGCGGCCGGTCGGGGTGCCGGCGGGCACCTTGAGCCGCACCGTGTCGCCGTCGAAGGTCGGCACCTGCAGCGTCGTGCCGAGCGCCGCCTCCGGGAACGTGACCGGGACCGTGATCCGCAGGTTCCGGCCGTCCATGGAGAACACCGGGTGCGGCCGCACCGACACGGCGATCATGAGGTCCCCCGCAGGAGCGCCACCGCTGCCGGGGCGACCCTTGCCGCGCAGGCGGATCGTCTGGCCGTCGTGCACACCGGCGGGAAGGCGCGTCTTGACCTTGCGCCCCTCGACCGTGAACTCGATCGTCGCGCCCTCGACGGCCTCGCGGAAGCCGATGGTCGTGGCTGCCGAGAGGTCGGCGCCGGCCTGCGCGCGGGGACGCGCCTGCTGGAACCCGCCGCCCCCGCCGAACATCCCGCCGAGCAGGTCGCTCAGGTCAGGGCCGCCGCCGCTCGTGGAGAACTGCACGTTCGGGTTGCCCCGACCGCCGCCCCCGCCGAACATGCCGCCGAGGAAGTCCTCGAAGCCGCCCGCCCCGGCCCCGCCGGGGCCGGCGGCGAAGCGGGGCCCGCCGCCGGCCATGGCGCGCACGGCGTCGTACTGCCGACGCTCCTCGGCGTCGGAGAGCACCGCGTAGGCCTCGCCGATGTCCTTGAAGCGCGCCTCCGCCGCCGTGTCGCCCGGGTTCTGGTCCGGGTGGTACTTGCGGGCGAGCCTGCGGTACGCCTTCTTGATCGCGACCGCGTCGGCGTCCTTGGAGACGCCCAGCGTGGCGTAGAAGTCCTTCTCCATCCAGTCCTGCCCGGTCATGGCGCCTCCCTCCCCCTGCTCAGCCCTGGGGCCCGACGACGGCGACGCGCGCCGCGCGGACGATCTTCTCGCCGATGCGGTAGCCCGGCTCGATGACAGCCTGCACGGTCACCGTGCTGGCGGAGTCGTCCGGCTGGTGCATGAGCGCCTCGTGCACGGCCGGGTCGAACTCGTCGCCCGCCACGCCGTAGCGCTCGACGCCGAACCGGCCGAGCGCGCCGTCGAGCTTCTCCGCGATGGCCAGGAACGGCCCCTCGAGCTCGCCGTGGCTGCGTGCCCGCTCGATGTCGTCGAGCACCGGCAGCAGCCCGACGAGCACGTCCTCGATGCCGCGGGTCCGCGCGGCCTCCTGGTCGCGCAGCGCGCGGTTGCGGTAGTTGGTGAAGCTCGCCCGCTCGCGCTGCAGGTCGTCGAGCAGCTCGGCCGCCCGGGCCTGGGCGGCCGCGAGCGCGTCACCCTCCTCCGGCCCCGCACCACCGGTCACCACGGCGTCCGGGGTGAAGTCGAGGTGGTCGATGCCGTCGCCCGCCCCGCCGTCGCCCGCGGGCACCCGCGGCTCGCCCGTCTCGGGATCGATCCGTCGCTTGTCCTCGAAGTGGAACGGCGCGCCGGAGGAGGGCTGCTCCTCCGGCGTGCCGGGGTTGTCGGCTGTCACTTGGACTCGTCCTCGTCCACGATCTCGGCGTCGACGACGTCCTCGTCCGGAGCGTGCCCCGCACCGGCGGCCGCCGCCGCGTCGGCGTCGGCCTGCGCCTGGTCACCGGCGGCCTGCTCGGCCTCGGCGCTCGCGTAGAGCGCCTCGCCGATCTTCTGGGCCACGGTGGACAGGTTCTCGTGCTTGGCCTTGACAGCGTCCGCGTCGGTGCCCTCGAGCGCCGTCTTGAGCTCCGAGACGGCGGTGCCGACCTCGGTCTTGACGTCCTCGGGGATCTTCTCGTCATTGTCCTTGAGGAGCTTCTCCGTGGAGTAGACCAGCGCCTCGGCCTGGTTGCGGACCTCGGCCTCCTCGCGGCGCTTCTTGTCCTCGGCCGCGTGCTCCTCGGCCTCCTTGACCATGCGGTCGATGTCCTCCTTGGGCAGCGAGGAGCCGCCCGTGATGGTCATCGACTGCTCGGTGTTGGTGCCGCGGTCCTTGGCGGAGACGTGGACGATGCCGTTCGCGTCGATGTCGAAGGTGACCTCGATCTGCGGCAGCCCGCGCGGGGCGGGCGCGATGCCCGTCAGCTCGAACGTGCCCAGCGGCTTGTTGTCCCGCGCGAACTCGCGCTCGCCCTGGAACACCTGGATGAGGACGCTCGGCTGGTTGTCCTCGGCCGTGGAGAAGATCTCGGAGCGCTTGGTCGGGATGGCGGTGTTGCGCTCGATGAGCTTGGTCATGACGCCGCCCTTGGTCTCGATGCCGAGGCTCAGGGGGGTGACGTCGATGAGCAGCACGTCCTTGCGCTCGCCCTTGATGACGCCGGCCTGCAGGGCGGCGCCGACGGCGACGACCTCGTCCGGGTTGACGCCCTTGTTGGGCTCCTTGCCACCGGTGAGCTCCTTGACGACCTCGGTGACCGCGGGCATGCGGGTGGAGCCGCCCACGAGCACGATGTGGTCGATGTCGCCGATGGAGACGCCCGCGTCACGGATGACCGCGTGGAACGGGGCCTTGGTGCGCTCGAGCAGGTCGGCGGTCATCTGCTCGAACTGCGCCCGGGTGAGCTTCGTGTCGAGGTGGATGGGGCCGTTCTCGCTCATGGAGAGGTACTGCATCGAGATGTTGGTGCTGGTCGCGGACGACAGCTCCTTCTTGGCCTGCTCGGCGGCCTCGCGCAGGCGCTGCAGCGCGATCTTGTCCTTGGAGAGGTCGACGCCGGAGGTGTTCTTCACCTCGGCGATCAGGTGCTGCACGATCGCGTTGTCCCAGTCGTCGCCACCGAGGTGGTTGTCACCGCTCGTGGCGCGGACCTGGATGGTCGAGAAGTCGTCCTCGTCCTTGCCCACCTCGAGCAGCGAGACGTCGAAGGTGCCGCCACCGAGGTCGAAGACGAGGATGAGCTCGTCCTCCTTGCCGCGCTCGAGGCCGTAGGCCAGGGCGGCCGCGGTCGGCTCGTTGACGATGCGCAGCACGTTGAGCCCGGCGATCTGGCCGGCGTCCTTCGTGGCCTGGCGCTGGGCGTCGTTGAAGTAGGCCGGGACGGTGATGACGGCGTCCGTGACCGGCTCGCCGAGGTAGTCCTCGGCGTCGCGCTTGAGCTTGCCGAGCACGCGGGCGGAGATCTCCTGCGAGGTGTACTGCTTGTCGTCGATGTCGACCTTCCAGTCCGTGCCGATGTGGCGCTTGACGCTGGAGATGGTGCGGTCGACGTTGGTGACGGCCTGGCGCTTGGCGATCTCGCCGACGAGCACCTCGCCCGTCTTCGAGAACGCGACGACCGACGGCGTGGTGCGCGAGCCCTCGGCGTTGGCGATGACGGTGGGCTCGCCTCCCTCGAGGACGGCGACGACGGAGTTGGTGGTACCGAGGTCGATCCCTACTGCTCGTGCCATGTGTGCTTGCCTCCATGCTGGGGTGCGCGCCGCGGGTTGTGGCGCTCGGTGTTGAGTCGACTGCGCTCAACTTTAGGACGGCCTCCGGAGCCGTGCAAGATGGCGCCGCCAAAGTTGAGCCCATCTCACTCAACTATTGCGATCTCGATCCTGTTCCCGTCCGAACCCATCCATTCCTCCGTCGGTTCCGAACCCTTCGTGACAGAGCAGGACGAACGCACGACGGAGGAGCACGACATGAGCCCCACAACCCGTACCACCCGGCCGGCCGCGGCAGTCGCCGCGGCCCTCGCCCTCACGCTCGGTCTCGCCGCCTGCAGCAGCAGCGACGACAGCTCGGCCACGACGAGCCCGAGCACGTCCTCGAGCCCGACGTCGGACCCGAGCGCCACGCCCGAGCCGTCCGAGCCGGCGACCGCCCCCGAGACGGTCACCCCCATGAGCTCCGGTGACCCGTTCGCCGACGCCCGCACCGCCGCGAACCACATGCCCGAGACCGCCAAGTCCCTGGCAGGCGGCTTCGCGAGCGCGCTCATGATCCCCGGCGCCGTGGACTCGCCCGCCGCCGACCTGCGCTCGGGGCTCACCGCGCTGCTGCAGGAGCACGTCTACCTCGCCGGCATCGCGGTCGCCACGGCCTACAGGGCCGGCCCCGACTCCCCCGAGTTCGCGGCCGCGTCCGCGACGCTCGACGCCAACAGCGTCGACCTCTCGAAGGCCGTCGGCACCTTCTCCACCCCCAAGCAGGAGGCGGCGTTCCTCAAGCTGTGGCGCACCCACATCGGCTACTTCGTCGACTACGCCGTTGCAGCCAAGGGCGGCGACGAGGACGGCAAGAAGAAGGCCGTCAAGAACCTGATGCGCTACACCAAGGACGCCGGCTCCTTCTTCGAGACCATCTCGAAGGGCAAGCTGCCCGCGGGGGACATTGCCAAGGCCCTCGAGATGCACATCACGACCCTGACGAAGGCCATCGACGACCTGGCCACCGGGAGCCCGGACGCCTACACCGACCTGCACGCCGCAGCCGCCCACGTGGGCGAGGGCGCCGCGACGATCGCCGCAGGCCTGGCGGACTCCGCCGGACTCGAGGGTGACCCCGCGGACAAGGCCTCCACGCTGCGCGCGCAGCTGACCGGGCTGCTGCAGGAGCACGTCTACCTCGCAAGCGTCGCGGTCTTCACCGCCTACACCACCGAGGGCGGCACCGACTCGGCGTCCTTCAAGGCGGCGGCCGGCGCGCTGGACGACAACTCGGTCGCCCTGTCCGACGCCGTCGGCTCGCTCGCGGGCGACGACAAGGGCCAGGCGTTCCTCGCGCTGTGGCGCGAGCACATCGGCTACTTCGTCGACTACGCCTCGGCTCTCGCCGCGCAGGACGACGACGCCGCGGTGGCCGCGCTCACCTCGCTGGACGCCTACCGGGGCGAGGCGGGCTCCTTCTTCGCCGAGATCAGTGGCGGCGCGCTGCCGGCCGACGCGATCGCCGACGGGCTCGCCATGCACGTGCAGACTCTGGCCGGCGCCATCATGTCGCTGGACAAGGCTCTCGTGCAGAAGAGCTGACCGCGCCGGCGACCCCGGAGGCCCTCGCGGCCGACGGTGACCAGGACGCGGGTGGCGGTTGCCCGGCGAGAGCCGCAGCCGCCACCCGCACCGCGCCCGGGAGCCGCCCGTGCGGCACAATGGGCACGATGACGGATCCCGGGACGCGTGCGGCGCGCACCCCGCACGCCCAGGACGGGCGTGCGGTCATGCTGGTCGACCTCGTGCGCAGCGTCGCCTCGGGTGACCGCGCCGCCTTCGCGACGCTGTACGACGAGACCTCCGCCATGGTCTACGGAACGGCGCTGCGGGTGCTGCGGGACCCCGACCTCGCGGCCGAGCTCACCCAGGAGGTCATGCTCGAGATCTGGCGCACCGCAGGAAGGTTCGACGCCGTGAGAGGTTCCGTCAGCGCGTGGATCGCCACCATGGCGCACCGCCGTGCGATCGACAGCGTCCGCGCGGTCCAGGCGCAGCGGGACCGTGACGGGCTCGCCGGCGTCCGCGACTTCGAACGCCCGCACGACGCCGTCGCGGAGACCGTGGACCAGCGGCTGGAGAGCGAGCGGGTGATCGACTGCCTGGGCAGCCTCACGGAGCTGCAGCGCGAGGCCGTCACGATCGCCTACTACGGAGGCCGGACCTACCGTGAGGTCGCCGAGCAGACCGGCAGCGCCCTCCCTACGGTCAAGTCACGCATCCGCGACGGCCTCAGCCGTCTTCGCCAGTGCTTGGGGGTGGACAGATGAACGGACCGAAGGATGACGACGTCCGAGACCTGCTCGCGCCCTGGGCGCTCGACGCGGTCGACGACGTCGAACGTACCCGGGTCGAGCGCGCCGTGGCACAGGATCCCCAGCTCGCCGAGGAGGCCCGCGCCCTGCGGGAGACCGCAGCCCGGCTCGCCCTCGGCAGCGCGACGTCCGCGCCCGCCCACGTCCGCGAGGCGGTGATGGCAGCCGTCGAGCGCACCGAGCAGCATGCCGTTCCCCCGGAGCCCGCCACCGCGGAGGAGACCGCTCACCACCACGCGGCTCATGGCACCCGAGGGCGCTCCCCGGCCCGGTGGCTCGCGCTCGCAGCCGTCCTCGTCCTCGGCGCCGTCGTCCCGACCGGCCTCGCCTACCAGCAGCACGAACGAGCACGGCACGCGGAGCAGCAGGTCACGACGATCGCCGAGGCGCTCGCCCGCCCGGGAGCGAGGCTCGTCCGCTCCAGCATCGACGGGGGCGGCCAGGCCGTCGCCGTCGTGGCCGCAGACGGTCACGGCCTGGTGACCACGAGCGGCCTGCCCCGGCTGCACGGCCACGACTATCAGCTCTGGGTCGTGGACGACCGCGGCGCGAGCTCGGCAGGGCTGCTGGCCGCCTCCGGGGGGACGCTCACGGCCGAGGCGCGCGACATCCCCCCGGGCGGGTCGCTCGCGATCACGGTCGAGCCGGCCGGCGGTTCCCGCCAGCCGACGACCACACCGATCGTGGTGCTGACGGCTCGCTGAGCCAGGCGGGTGCTCGACCGCGCCCGGCCTCAGGGGACGTCGATGGTCGCCACCGCCACCGGAGAGTCGTAGCGGGACGTGCGCACCGTGGCCTCGAGACGCCAGCGCCCCGCCACGGGCAGCGCGACGGAGCCCGTGTACGTGCCGGGAGCCGACCGGGAGACGCGGGGGCGCAGCGGTCCGATGCCGACCCCGGGCAGCGTCAGCTCGACGGAGGGGCTGCTCAACGGCTCGACCACCGCACCTGCGGGGTCGAGGGTGGCGAGGGTGAGCACGTCACCGGCGGCAGCGTGCTCCAGGTCCAGCCGCAGGAAGCCATCCCCGAGCGGGACGGTGACGGGTCCGGTGCTCCCGCCCACGGCAAGGTCGGCGGGAGCCGTGGATGTCACCGACGGGGTCGAGGAACGGCTCGACGCCGCGCGCTCGGGTGCGAGAGACACCAGGACCCCCGTCACCAGAAGCAGAAGCGCCAGGAGCACGGCCTCCGAGGCGACCGTGCGACGCAGGGTCGCCCGCGGCGCGTGCTCGCTCTCGCCCTCGTGAAACCGCGGTACGAGCCGGAGGCGGTTCCAGGCGGCGATCAGCGTGACCGCGCCCGCGAGCGTCACCTTGATCAGCAGGGTCCTGCCGTAACCCGTCGTCGCGAGCGCGTCCCACGAACCGAGGATGCGCCATCCCAGCAGCACGCCGGTGACACCGACGGTCGCCAGGAGCCCGCCCGCGAGCAAGGAGAACCGCCCGAGGGTGCGGACAGCCTGCGCGACCGGTGGTCCATGGCGGAGGCCGAGCACGGCGCCGAGCCCTACCAGCCCTCCGAACCAGACCGCACCGGCCGCGACGTGCATGGCATCGGCGGTGAGCACGAGGGCCGCGGGAGCGGCGCTGCGCGAGTGCCCGGACGCGACGAACGAGCCGAGGAGCAGCACCGCCCCCGCCACGGCGAGCATGCGGCGGAGCGCGGTCCCCCGAGGAACCAGCAGCAGTAGCAGGATGCCGAGCAGGGCAGCACCGGCGCGGACCACGTCGCCGGACGCGGTGGGGGCGGAGGCAGCGGCGGCCAGCCAGCCGGGCCAGCTCCCCGCTCGCCCACCGCCCTGCCACCACCACGTCGCCGGGACAGCCACGAGGATGCCGAGAACGGCGACCGCAGCCGCGCCGCGAGCGAGGTGGCTCAGCCGTCGCGCCGTGCGCCCGACCGTCGCGCTGTCATCCACGAGCAGGAAGAGCTCGAGAACGACGAGCCCCACGAGCGCGAAGGCCCCGGCATACGCGAGTCCCTGCGCGCCGTCCCGCACCGCCGTCGCCACGGCTCCCTCCCCGGCGCCGGCAGGAGCCGCCCCAGGGGCGGGGGAGGAGGGCGAGACGGTCCTGTCGCTCGCGCCCGCCTCTCCGACGACGAAGGTCGACGCCCCGGAGACCGGGTGCCCGTCCACGGAGATCACCCGCCAGCTGAGCACGTACGTGCCGTCCGCCAGCTGGTCCGGAAGGGCGACGAGCACCGTACGGTCGCGTACCGACGTGGTCGTGGAGACCGTGGCGCCGCCGTCGTCGATCAGGCTCGTCCCGGAGGCCACCGGGGCGACAGGCTCCGAGAACACCAGCGAGACTGTCGCCGGAGCCACCGCCAGCACAGCTCCGTCCACGGGGTCGGTGCTCTCGAGCACCGCGTGCGCCAGCGCGACGGGTACGCCGACGAGCGTGCCGGCGCAGGCGAGCCCCACGACCAGCACGGCGCGGACGGCGAGACGCCGGGCGCCCGTCACGGTCGGTGCCGCTCGAGGCGGCGCACCCGGGTCGCGGTCGTCACACCCAGCCATGCGACCGCCGCGAGGGCGAGCATCGCGACGCCGAGCGCGACCCACGTCAGGAGGGAGGGGGACACCGCCTGCCGCGCAGGAGCGGCGAGCGTGGTGACGATGGTCGGGGCCGGGTGCTCCGGCTCCGCGGTCTGGCCGGGCTGCGGGACCTGCACCCACGCCGTCTCCCCGCTCTCGCAGGTCTGGACCGTCGGGAAGACGAGCGTCTGGTCCGGCTGGTCCGGGAGCGTGACCTGGAGGCCGAACGTGTCGCGGTAGCCGTCGGGCAACGGCACAGCGGCCGTGAAGACAACCTCCGCGACCCGCTCGGTCCGGGTGCCTCGCTCACCCTCCTCGATGGGTGGGACGAGCGGCTCCATGACCTTCTCGGCCGTCCAGCCGGGCTTGTACACCGGGGTCACGCTGGCGAGCTGGGCAGGGATCTCGACAGAGATCTTCGTGGTAGGCGACCCGTCACAACCGTGCGGGACGACGAGGCTGACGACCGACGTCGACCCGGCGACGGTGGTGTCCGGGGTCGCCGAGACGTGCGCGAGCGCGACCCCCGGCGCGAGCAGGACGAGACCGAGGGCGAGCGCGACCAGGCCGATGAGCACACCGCCAGAGCGGGGGCGGGACGAGAGAGCGAGCATCGGTGAGACCTTTCGACGATCCGCGGCACGACGCCTCTGGTCACACCGGCAGAAACGGGCACCCACCGGGTCCCGGTGAGCTCTTCGCTCGTGGTTCGGAGCCGGCAGCGCTTCGGACTGTCCCGCCGAGCGGCGCGTCTCATCGCAGTGCGGCGCGGTACTCCGTGAGGGTGGAGCCGACGACGGCGCGGAAGTCCCGGCTGAAGTGGGCCTGGTCCGCGTAGCCGGTCTCGGCGGCGAGGGCCGCGAAGGAGACGCTCGCGTCCTCGCGGAGCCGCGCGGCGGCGCGCTGCAGGCGACGGCGGCGGATCATCGCACCGGGAGCGGTCCCGATGTGGCGGCGGGCGAGGCGCTCCGCGGTCCGGGTCGAGATGCCGAGGCGGGCGGCGAGGTCCTGCACGCTGCGGACCGAGGGATCGTCCTCGACGAGGTCGGCGAGAGCGCCGGCCTGCACGGCAGCGGCCGAGGGCGCGGGCATGCCCGCCAGCCACGACACGAGGACGGCGAGCACACCCTGGTGCCTCGCCGGAGCGTCCTCGCCGCTCGTCATCAGGCGGACCACCTCCGCCTCGAGACCGGTGAATCCCGGCAGGGGTCGCGAGGCGACAGCGGGAGCACCACTCGCACCACCCGGGCCACCCGGCGCGAACGGCCCGGTACCGCGCACCTCACCGACCGGGACCTCCGCATCGACGAACCGCCGTGGGTCCAGCCCGAGCACCTCCGCCCCTGCCGGACACAGCAGCAGACCGACGGCCCAGCCCTGCCCGGCGAGCTGGCGCGCCGTGGCCTGCCGAGAGGCCCCCGCGACGACGCTCCCGCCCGGCTGCACGACGAGGTTGGTCGCCGGGTGCGCCAGGACCGACTGCGGCAGCACGACGCCGTCGGGCAGGTCCCACTCAGGTATCCACACGTGCCCGAGCAGCGTCGCGACCTCGGGCGGCGGGAGCAGCCGCACGAAGCTCGGCAGCCGGTCGGGGCGCAGGACCCCGGCGGCCGAGGCACCGCGCACGCTGGTCATGGTCCCCAGCCTAGGGACCGGGCCGACGAGGATCCCTCCGGCGAACCGCCCCGGTGTCGCAGATCTTCAAGACGCGGGGCGCACCGGGACGTAACGTCGTCCTCATGAGCGAGAACACCACGGGGAGCACCCCGGACCAGGCCGCCGCCGAGGAGAAGCCGCCCACCGCCGGTCGTGCCGCGAACGGCCGTTGGACCACGAACGGCACCCCGCACAGCGCCACGTCGCTGACCCCGTTCATCGTGGTGCCCGGGGCGAGCGACGCGATCGAGTTCTACCGCCAGGTCTTCGGCGCCCGGGTGGTCGACGTGACGCGCTTCGGCGATGTCGTCGCGCACGCCGTCCTCGACCTGGGCCAGGGGCTGCTGCAGCTCGGCGACCCGGTGCCGGACTACCACCTCGTCCCACCGCCGTCGGGCGACGACGTCTGCTACTCCATGGGGCTGTACGTGCCCGACGTCGATGCCGTGGTGGAGGCCGCCCTCGCCGCCGGGGCCACGCTCCGCGAGCCGGCCACGGACTTCGTCTCCGGCGACCGCTTCGCGAGCATCCGCGACCCGTTCGGCGTCCGCTGGTCGGTCATGACCCGGGTCGAGGACCTCTCGGACGAGGAGAGCGCGGCGCGGGTCGCGCAGTGGGCCGCAGACTGGGCCGCGCAGCAGGACGGTGGGACGACGGACGACTCGGCGCCCGCCTGACGGCGCCCGATCCAGTTGAGTGACGGATGTCCAGCATTTCTTGGACATCCGTCACTCAGCTCCGGAGGAGACCGGGAGCAGGAACGCGGCCCGGCTCAGACGATCTGCGGCAGCTCCCCCAGCACCGGACGCCCGGTGAGCTGCATCAGGAGCGCCTCGCCGCCCCCGGCGTCCACGGTGAGCCGCGCGGCGAGCGCGAGCGCGGGCCCGACCGAGTCGTGCATCGCGGATGGGACGGGACGGTGCAGCGCGTGCACCAGGTCCAGCCCGTGCACGGTGAGCTCGAAGGCGCGCGTCTGCAGGTAGTCGATCAGGCGCATGGCGCCGAGGGGCGAGCGCACGAGCGCGTCGTCGGGACTCGACCCGACGAGCTCCTCCACCCGGCGGGCGATCTCGCCCACCGCAGCGGCCGGGTCGTCCCCGAGCGCCGCCCCGGCGACCCAGCCGCGCTCCGCCACCCCCGGTCCCGCAGCGACCTCGCGCCCCCGCACGTAGTACTCCACGACGGAGATCAGGGCCTCGGCCGGAGCCCCGGCGTCGCCCGCGCGCGCAGCGCCGACGTCAAGATAGCTCTCGACCGTCAGGAACGAGCGCGACGTGTGGCCCACGAGGGCGCGAACATCCCACTCACCCAGCGCCGGCCTCGCCCAGTCGTGCTCGCCCACCTGCGCGACGGCGGCCACCAGCCCCCTGGCCGCCGTACCGAACCAGTGCCGGACCTCGCCACCCGCCAGTTCCATGCCAGAAGTCCATGCCGCGGTGACGGGGGAAGTCAAGAGCGCACCGCCGAGGACGAGCACAGACGCAGTTGAGTGACGGGTATGCAGGATTTCCCGCATATCCGTCACTCAGCTGTGCGGGCCGATCGTGCGGGCGCCGCAGAGCCGCGGGCGCGTCAGGCGGTGGGGTCGAGCAGTCCTCGCTCGACGGCGCGCACCAGACGGCGCGGGACCAGGTGGGTCTCCCCGCGCACGACGACCGGCACCAGCGGGGTGGCCACGGCCTTCCACCGGGAGCGGCGGGAACGGGTGTTGGAGCGGGACATCTTGCGCTTGGGGACGGCCACGGCCGTTCCTCCTTCGGGGGGCGTGGGGGGAAGGGGCGACGAGGGCTCAGCCCTGGCGACCCTTCCAGCGCGGGTTGCGCTTGTTGATGACGAAGACCTTGCCGTGCCGGCGCACGACGATGGAGCCTTCCTTGTTCTTGAGCGACTTCAGCGAGGCGCGGACCTTCACGGCTGGTCTCCTTCGGTGGTCTGGCCGGTGGCGGCCGGCGTCGTGGTGGACGGCGCGGCGGCCGACGACGACGCCGCGGCCCCGTAGCGACGGCGGAACTTCTCGACCCGGCCGGCGGTGTCGACGACGCGTGCGGTGCCCGTGTAGAACGGGTGGCTCGCGCTCGAGATCTCGACGTCGACGACGGGGTAGGTATGGCCGTCCTCCCACTCGACGGTCTCGAGCTCACGCCCGGCGGCGTCCGCGCCGGTCGCCCCCAGGGTGGACCGGGTCAGGAACGCGAGGTCCGCGGACCGGTCCCGGAAGACGACGGGGCCGTAGCCCGGGTGGATGCCCTGCTTCATGGCTGCTCCTTCGTGGTGGTTCTCGCGGCGGCGTGCGCTGCCCGGCGGGCCGCGGCGCTCACCAGCTCGACTTGGTGACGCCCGGCAGCTCGCCGCGGTGCGCCATGGCCCGCAGTGTGACCCGGGAGACGCCGAACTTCCGGTGGTAGGCACGCGGGCGGCCGTCGGTCAGGTCGCGGTTGCGCACCCGGGTGGCGCTCGCGTCGCGCGGCTGCCTCTGCAGCTCGGCCTGCGCCTCGGCACGCGCCTGGGGCGTCGAGTCGGGCGAGGCGATGATGCGCTTGAGCTCTCGCCGACGCTCGGCGTACCGGGCGACGATCTCGAGCCGCTGCTCGTTCTTGGCGATCTTGGACTTCTTGGCCATGCTCAGCGCTCCTCGCGGAAGTCGACGTGCCGGCGCACGACCGGGTCGTACTTGCGCAGCACCATGCGGTCAGGGGTGTTGCGACGGTTCTTCCTGGTCACGTACGTGTAGCCGGTGCCCGCGGTGGAGCGCAGCCTGATGACGGGACGCAGGTCGGTGCGCTTGGCCATCAGAGCTTCTCCCCGCGCGCGAGGATCTGCGCCACGACGACGTCGATGCCCTTGCGGTCGATCGTCTTGATGCCCTTGGCGCTGACGCGCAGCGTCACGTGGCGGCCCAGCGACGGCACCCAGTACCGCTTCTTCTGGATGTTGGGGTCGAAGCGGCGCTTGGTGCGCACGTGCGAGTGCGAGATCGTGTGCCCGAAACCGGGGGACGTGCCGAGCACCTGGCAGACGGCGGACATGGGGGACTCCTTCAGGACTGGCCGACGTGCGTGCCGACCGCATGACGATACGGAATGAGAATCATTCTCGTCAAGTGCGCTACAGTCATGTTTGCTGAGAATCGTTCTCACCGTGACAGGAGCACCCATGAACCTCGGAGCCTCTCGCCCCCACGGATCCCCCGCGCTCGACCCGCGCATCCCGCTGAGCATCCTGGGCAGCGTCGACGGCGTGCTGCGCGACTCCGCCGTCTTCGGCCTGGTCGTCGACGCGCCGGGCACCGTCGCGCTGCGCCACGACATCCTGGCCGACCGCGGCGAGCTGCGCCGCGTCGTCGTCGACGCCGACGGCGTGGTCGAGGACGTGACCGTCCCCCTGGAGCACGCCTGCCTCTCGTGCGCGGTGCGCGAGGACGCCCTGCCGACCATCGACCGGCTCTCGCGCGACGGCCGCTGGGACCACGTCGTCCTCGCGCTGCCGGTGACCGCCGAGTCCTTCGCCGTGAGCCGTGCGCTCGCCGCGGCGACCCGCCCCGGTGGCGAGCTCCCCCTCGTGCGCGTCGCGACGACCCTCGCCGTGATCGACATCGAGGCCGTCGAGCACGACCTGCTCGGCTTCGACCTGGTGGCCGAGCGCGGGGTCGCGCTCACCGAGGACGACGAGCGCCCGGTCGGCGAGGCGCTCGCGGCGCTGCTGGAGCACGTGGACCTCGTGGTCACGACCGGGGACGACGCCGCCCACCCGACCTGCTCGGGACTGGTCGACCGGCTGCGTGCCACCACCTCGCGGCGGATCGCCGGCCTGCACGAGCTGCGCGCGATCGACCTCGTGTCCAACGACCACGACCCGGCCGACGGCGAGGCCCGCGTCTTCCCGCTCGGCGCACGCGGCGCGAACGGCGTCGAGGCCGTCTCCCCCGGCGACCGCAGCTGGACCCTGGAGCTCACCTCCCCCCTGCCGTTCCACCCGCAGCGGCTGCTCGACGAGGTGGAGCGCATGGGCACCGGGCGGCTGCGCAGCCGAGGGGTGTTCTGGGTGCCGAACCGCCCGGGGACGGTCTGCATGTGGGACGGCGCCGGCGGTCAGCTCAGCATCGGCGGCATCGGCCCCTGGCAGGACCGGATGGCGCGCACCCGCCTGGTGTTCGTCGGCGCGGTGACCGAGGACGACGACCCCCGGCCCGACCTCACCGAGGCGTTCCACGCCGCGCTCGCGACCCCCGCGGAGCTGCTCGACGGCGCGCTGGACCACCTCGGGGCTCAGGACGCGCTCGAGCCCTGGCTGGGCGCGCACGACGACGCGGCGTAGGAGGTCGCGGGCAGGAGGTCACGGGGTGGGCCGGGCGCGCGACCGCGCTCAGGGCTCGCCGGGTGCGAAGATGGGTCGAGCACCACCCGCCGTCGCGAGGAGAGCCCGATGATCACCGCCATCGTCCTGCTGGACACCGAGACGTCCCAGATCCCCGAGGTCGCCACCGAGGTCGCGGGCGTGCCCGGCGTCTCCGAGGTCTACTCGGTCACGGGAGAGGTGGACCTGATCGCGATCGTGCGCGTCAAGGAGCACGACGAGCTCGCCGAGGTCATCGCGAACCGCATCAGCAAGGTGCCCGGCGTGCTGCGCACCCAGACCTACACGGCCTTCCAGGCGTACTCCACGCACGACCTGGACAGCGCCTTCGCGCTCGGTCTCGACGACTGACGCGTCCCCGCCCTGCGGACCCGCGCGCTGCCGACCCTCGAGCGGCCCGGGGTGTCCCGGTCCGGACGGGTCAGTCCGTCGCGGCGTCCCCGCCGGGGGCGTCCTCGACCTCGGTACCCGCAGGACCGGTGGGCTGCTCGGTGACCTCCGCAGCCGCCTCACCACGTCGGCGTGCGCCCGCCACGCTCTGCTGGGGCCGAGCGCCGTCCAGCGCACCCGGGTACATGGGCTCGTAGGGCACCTCGACCGGGCGCCGCTCCTTCATCAAGCGGCTCGCCCACAGGGCGACCACGACGAGGTTGACGAGCTGGACCACGATCGCGGCCGAGACCTGCAGGCCCGAGGTGTTCACGCAGCTCGCCAGGAAGGCGTTGTCCGCCGCGCTCGCGTCGGGCTGGGCGGTCGGCCAGCCCATCACGACGATGGAGGGCGCGCCGCACGAGGTGCCGAGCGCCTCGGAGACGACCGCGGTGAACGACAGCGCCGTCACGATCGACCCGAGCCCGGCCACGCGGCCCAGCACCTCGGGACGCGCGACCCGCTTGCGGTACGCCACGAACACCCATGCCATGATCCCGAGCATGAGCGCGTAGGCGACCACCATCAGCGCTACCATGACCACTCCTGACTCGTCCGGGAGAGCGCCCGCAACCAGCGGGGCCGTCTTCTGCCTCCATCCTCCCACGGCGCCCTGACCGTCCTGCCGCCTGCCCGCTCGTCCGTCCTGATCGTCCGACCGTTCGTCCGCCCGGAGGGCCGATGCTCCTCGCTGCCGCCATCGCCGTCGTGGGCGGTGTCCTGCTGCCGGTCCAGACCGTCATCAACACCCGGCTCTCCCGCGCGGTGTCCTCGACCTTCCTCGCGTCCTTCGTCTCGTTCCTCGTCGGCACGGTGGTGCTGGCCGTGGTGGTGCTCGCCACGCGGCCGAGCCTGCCCCCGCTCGGGGACCTCGGCGGCCAGCCGTGGTGGTTGTGGACCGGCGGGCTGTGCGGGGTCGTGTTCCTCACGCTCAACATGGTGCTGATGCGGGCGCTGGGCGCCTCGGTGACCGTCGTGCTGCCGATCGTGGGGCAGGTGCTCGGTGGCGTCGTCATCGACACCCTCGGGCTCTTCGAGGTCGAGCGGCAGCCCCTGACCCTCGCGCGCGGAGCCGGGCTGGTGGTGGTGCTCGTCGGCGCGTTCGTCGTGAACTACGCGCGACCGGCGCCGGGCGCCGCACCGCCGGTGCCGGCGGGCCGCAAGCGTCTGCTGATCGTGCTCGGCATCGGGGCAGGCGTGCTCAGCGCCACCCAGACGACCGTCAACGGACGGCTCGGGGTCGTGCTCGGCTCGGCCGTGGCGGCCGCGCTCGTCAGCTTTCTGGTCGGGCTCGCCGCGCTGCTCGTCATCGTCCTGGTCTCCCGGCCACCGGTCGGGCGCGCGACGGCGGCCGCGGCGGTCCGCCCGTGGTACCTGGTCGTGGGCGGTGCGCTCGGTGCGACCTTCGTGCTCGCCTCGACCTACGCGGCCCCGGTGCTGGGCATCTCGGTGACCGTGAGCATCGTGCTGCTCGGCCAGCTCGCGAGCGGGCTGAGCGTCGACCGCTGGGGCGTGCTCCACGCCCCGCGCCGGCACGTCGGGCTGCGCAAGGTCGTCGGCGTGCTGCTCGTGCTCGCCGGCGTGCTCTGCGTCCGGCTCCTGGGCTGAGGTCTCGGCGCGCTCCTGGTCTCGCCTCGCTGCTCGGCGAGGGGCGGGTCAGCCGTTGAGCACGTCACGCAGGACGGCGGCCTGGCTTGTCTCGCCGTCGTGCGCGCCGTACACGAGCGTGACGTGATCGTGCTCCTCGCCCCAGGACCGCGCCTGCGCGAGCGCGTCCGGGCTCGCCTCCAGCTCCGCGCGGTAGCGGCGGGCGAACTCCTCGAAGCGCTCCGGCACGTGGCCGTACCACTGGCGCAGCTCCGTGGAGGGAGCGACCTCCTTGTCCCACAGGTCGAGGTGCGCCCTCTCCTTGGAGACGCCGCGCGGCCACACGCGGTCGACCAGCACCCGGAACCCGTCGCCGTCGGCGGCCGGCTCGTACACCCGCTTGATGACGTAGCCCATACCCCGATCGTGCCACCGGGCCTCCGCCGTCGGAAGATCGGGTCGGGACGACGGGCGTGCGCGTGAGCCCCCGGGAATGAAGCCGGGGTCCTCACCCTTCTTGTGGACGTGAAGAAGATCGGCTTCCTGTCCTTCGGCCACTGGAACTCCTCCCCACGCTCGCTCGTGCGCTCCGCGGCCGACGTGCTGCAGCAGTCCGTCGAGCTGGCGGTCGCCGCCGAGGAGGTCGGGGCCGACGGCGCCTACTTCCGGGTGCACCACTTCGCGCGGCAGCTCGCCTCACCGTTCCCGCTGCTCGCGGCGATCGGGGCCCGCACCAGCCGCATCGAGATCGGCACCGGCGTCATCGACATGCGCTACGAGAACCCGCTGTACATGACCGAGGACGCCTCGGCCGCGGACCTCATCTCGGGCGGTCGCCTGCAGCTCGGCATCTCCCGCGGGTCGCCCGAGTCGGTGGTCGACGGGTACCGGTACTTCGGGCACGTGCCCGCCGAGGGCGAGACCGACGCGGACATGGCCCGGCGCCACACCGCGCGGTTCCTCGAGGCGCTCGAGGGCGAGGGCTTCGCCGAGCCCAACCCCTCGCCCATGTTCCCCAACCCGCCGGGACCGCTGCGCGTGGAGCCGCACTCCGAAGGCCTGCGCGACCGCATCTGGTGGGGAGCCGGCACGCGCGCGACGGCGGAGTGGACGGCGCAGCAGGGGATGAACCTGATGAGCTCGACGCTGCTGACCGAGGACACGGGCGTGCCCTTCCACCAGCTCCAGGCCGAGCAGATCCAGCGCTTCCGCGACGCGTGGGCCGCCGCGGGCCACGAGCGCGAGCCCCGGGTGTCGGTGAGCCGCAGCATCTTCCCCATCACGACCGACCTGGACCGCCAGCTCTTCGGCCGCGAGCGCGAGGACACCGACCAGGTCGGCCTGCTCGAGGGCGGCCGGGCACGGTTCGGCAAGACGTACGCGGGCGAGCCGGACCAGCTGATCGCCGAGCTCGCGAAGGACGAGGCGGTCGCCGCCGCCGACACGCTGCTGCTCACGGTCCCCAACCAGCTCGGCGTCGACTACAACGCCCACCTGCTCGAGAGCGTCGTGCACGACGTCGCCCCCGCCCTCGGCTGGCGCTGACCGCTCCCTCCTCGCTGCTCCCTCCTCACCGCGGCGCACCGATCCGGCGCAGGCGCCCCGATCGCGGTCGCCGACGCCGGTCTGGTGCGCCGACGTCGAGACCGGGTCCCCGGCGGTAACGTCGCAGCATGGTGAATCACCTCGACCGTCCGGTGCTCGAGAACGACGTCGTCCGCCTGGAGCCGCTGGGGCCGCAGCACCGGGACGACCTCGCGGCGGCGGTGGCGGTCGGCGAGCTGTGGCGCAGGTGGTACGTGCAGATCCCGCCGCCCGAGACGATGGCGGACGACATCGACCACCGGCTCGCGCGCCACGCCGCAGGCACGCTCGTGCCCTGGGCGGTGGTCGACAGGCGCACGGGGCGCGCCGTCGGGACCACCTCCTACCTGAACCTCGACCCGGCGAACCGCCGCCTGGAGGTCGGGTCGACCTGGCTCGGCGTCGAGGCGCAGGGGACCGCGATCAACCCCGCCGCCAAGCTCCTGCTCCTCGGCCGCGCCTTCGAGGTGCTGGACTGCCTCGCGGTCGAGCTACGGACGCACTGGCACAACCGGCGGTCGCGCGCGGCGATCGAGAGGCTCGGCGCGAAGCAGGACGGTGTGCTGCGCCAGCACCGGATCCTCGAGAACGGCACGGTGCGCGACACCGTCGTCTACTCGATCCTCGACTCCGAGTGGCCCGCGGTCCGCTGCGGGCTCCTCGAACGGACCGGCCGCTGACCGACGTCAGACCAGACGGGTCTTCGGGGAGACCTCGTAGGTGCGCTCGACGTCGGTGACCGTCACCGCCGCGAGCGTCTCGTCGATCGCGGCGACGACGTCGCCGGACAGCTCGACGCCGGAGGCCTTGACGTTCTCGGCGACCTGCTCGGGCCGGCTCGCGCCGATGAGCGCCGCGGAGACGTTGTCGTTGTGCAGCACCCAGGCGAGCCCGAGCTGCGAGAGCGTCAGACCCAGGTCGTCGGCGATCGGCACGAGCCGCTGGACGGCCGCGAGCACGTCGTCGGACAGGAACCGCGAGATGAACTGCTTGCCGCCGCCCTTCTCGTCGGTGGCACGGCTGCCCTCGGGGACCGGGGCGCCCGGCAGGTACTTGCCCGTGAGCACGCCCTGGGCGAGCGGGGACCACACGATCTGAGAGATGCCCAGCTCCCGCGACGTCGGGACGACCTTGCCCTCGATGACCCGCCACAGCGCGGAGTACTGCGGCTGGTTCGACACGAGCTGGACGCCGAGGTCGCGGGCGAGGGCGTGCCCCTCGCGCAGCTGCTCGGCGGTCCACTCCGAGACGCCGATGTAGAGCGCCTTGCCCGCGCGGACGACGTCGGCGAAGGCCTGGAAGGTCTCCTCCAGCGGGGTCTCGTGGTCGAAGCGGTGGGCCTGGTAGAGGTCGACGTGATCGGTGCCGAGCCGGCGCAGGGAGCCGTCGATCGACTCCAGGACGTGCTTGCGCGACAGGCCGGTGTCGTTGGGGCCCTTGGGCCCGGTCGGGAAGTACACCTTGGTGAAGATCTCGAGCGACTCGCGGCGCTCCCCCGCCAGCGCCTTGCCGAGGACCGTCTCGGCCGCGCCGTTCATGTAGGTGTCGGCGGTGTCGAAGGAGGTGATCCCGGCGTCCAGCGCGGCCCGGACCGTGGCGACGGCACCGTCCTCGGCCACCTGCCCGCCCGCGGTGATCCAGTTGCCGAGCGTGAGCTCCGTGATCTTGAGGCCGCTGCGGCCCAGGTAGCGGTAGTTGACCATGCAACCAGGCTACGCCGCTCGGAGAGGGCGACCGCGAGAGAGTCTCTAGACTTCTCCTCACCGGTGGTCACCCAGGCAGCCGTCCCCCAAGGAGGCGCGATGAGCACGAAGAAGGTCGGCATCCTCACGGCGGGCGGCGACAGCCCGGGCCTCAACGCGGCGATCCGCGGGTTCGGCAAGTCCGCGATCGGGCACTACGACATGGAGCTGTTCGGCTTTCGCGACGGGATCACGGGGCTGGTGGAGAACCGGTACGAGCCCCTCGACGCCCGGTCCCTGTCCGGGATCCTCACGGTCGGCGGCACCATCCTGGGCACCTCGCGCGACAAGGTCCACCGCTTCCCCACGCCGGACGGCCCCGTCGACATGGTGCCGCAGGTCGTGGAGAACTACGAGCGGGCCGGCCTGGACGCCCTCATCATCCTGGGCGGCGGCGGGACGGCGAAGAACGCCAAGCGGCTCGTGGACGCCGGGCTGAACGTGATCCACCTGCCCAAGACCATCGACAACGACATCGCCGAGACGGACACCACCTTCGGCTTCGCCACCGCCATGGAGATCGCCACCGACGCGATCGACCGCGTGCACTCCACCGCGCACAGCCACCACCGGATCATCCTCACGGAGATCATGGGCCACGGTGCCGGCTGGCTCACGCTCGGGGCGGGCATCGCGGGCGGCGCGGACATCATCCTCATCCCGGAGATCCCCTACACGGTCGAGTCCGTCGCCACCACCATCACGGAGCGCACCCGGCGCGGGTCCACGTTCAGCGTCGTGGCCGTGGCCGAGGGCGCGCGCGACGTGGCCGACACCGCCGACTACGAGGCGGCCCGCCTGCTCGTGAAGTCCGCCAAGACGCCCGAGGCGCAGCGCGCCGCGCGCGCCCACCTCAAGAACGTCGAGGACACGCAGCGCGAGCACACCTTCAAGCTCGCCCGCGAGCTCGAGGCTGCCACCGGCCTCGAGGCGCGCGTGACGATCCTCGGCTACGTCCAGCGCGGGGGATCGCCCTCCGCCGCGGACCGCGTGCTCGCCACCCGCCTGGGCGCCGCTGCCGCCCGGCTCGTCGCCGACGGCGAGTTCGGGGTGATGGTCGCCGCACGCGGCGAGGACGCCGTGCCGGTGCCGCTGGAGAAGGTCGCCGGCAAGGTCAAGCTCGTGCCGCCCGACCATGCCTGGGTGCAGGCGGCGCGCATGGTGGGCACCGGGCTCGGGGACTGACGGCCAGACCCGTCGGCGAGGGCCCGCACCGCGGGCGGACCGCCTGAGCACATCGTCCCGAGCAGCACGACGGCGCCCGTCGGGTGGTCTCCCACCGGACGGGCGCCGTCGTGTCAGCTCAGCTCAGCTCATGCCTGCCGGCGACGACGCAGCACCACCAGCGCGGCACCGGCGGCGAGCAGCAGGAGCCCGAGACCGAGCGCGGAGCGGACGTCCACACCGGTCCACGGGAGCGTGCCGCCGTCGGAGGGATCCTCCGACGTGGCGGTCGTCGCGCTGCTCTCGGAGGAGGACACGGAGCCCGTGTCGCCGGGGCCCGCCGCCTTCGCCACCGCGACGTTGACGACCTTGCCGGCCTTCACGTCGGCCGCCGTGACCGTGTAGGCCTCCGCGCCGCGGCACGTCACCGAGGCGCCGGGAGCGAGCTCGCCGGCGGGGCACGTCACCTTGCCGATCTTCTTGTCGACCACGGTGACGTCACGCAGCGTGACGTTGCCGGAGTTCGTCACCGTGAAGGTGTAGGCGATCTTCTCGCCCGCCTGCGCCTTGCCGTCGCCGTTCTTGTCCTTGAGCGCGCCCTTCTTCACCAGCGAGAGGGCGGGCTCCGCCTTCGACGTGACGGTCGTGGTCGAGCTGGTGGGCTTCGACGGCGGGGTGACGCCGGGCGGCGGCGTGCCGGCCCCGGTCGCCGTGTTGGCGACCTTCCCCGCGACCATGTCCTCGTCGGTCACCGTGTAGGGCTCCGGCGCCTCGCACGTGAGGCTCGCGCCCGGCTTCAGGTCCGTGGCGCAGGCCAGGTCCTTCACCCCCAGCAGGTCGTCCGTCACCGTGACCTTGGGGAGCGTCACGTTGCCGGTGTTGGTCACCGTGAACGAGTAGGTGATCTTCTCGCCGGTGTCCGCCTTCCCGTTCTTGTCCGTGTCTGCCAGCTTCGCGTGCTTGACCAGCGTGAAGGCGGCGTGCGGGGGCACCGGCGTCACGACGTCGGTGTCCTCGGCGGGCGGCGTCGGGCCGTCCTCGGAGTCACCGGTCGCCTTCGCGGTGTTGCTGTACGAGCCAGCGATGACGTCGGCCTCGGTGATCACGTGGATGGCGTCCCCAGAGGTGCAGGTCGCGTGCTCGCCAGGCTCCAGGGTGGCAGCGCAGTCGATGCTGACCCCCAGCTTCGGGTCCGTGACCTTGACGTCGGTCAGCGTGAGGTTGCCGACGTTCGTGACCACGAACGAGTACGACACCGTGTCGCCGGGGTCTGCCTGGCCGTCGCCGTCGACGTCCGTCGACAGCGTGTGCTTCTTGTCGACCGTCAGCGCCGGGTTCGCCGGGGCGAGCGGGGTGGTCGTGCTCGAGTCCTCGGACGTCGTCGTGCCGCCGCCCGGCGTGGTGCCGTCCACCGTCGCGGTGTTGTGCAGCAGGTGGTCGGCCTTGTTCGCGACCAGGTCGTGCTGCGTGATGGTGTGCGTCTGGCTCGGGGAGCAGGTCTTGCTCTGCCCAGGGGCGAGCGTCTCGCCGCTCAGGCACGCGATGGCGCCACCGAGCAGCGAGTCGTGCACCGTGAAGTCGTGCAGGGAGACGTTGCCGACGTTGGTGATCTCGAAGGAGTAGGAGACGACGTCGCCCGGGTCGCCCAGACCGTTCCCGTTCGCGTCGGTCGAGAGCGTCGCGTGCTTGGTCAGCGCGACCTTCGGGGCCGCGGCGGCGGTGGGCACGTCGGCCGTGTCGGTCGCGTCGGCCGGGTTCGGGACCCCGGTGGGTGCCTTGGCGGACGCGGTGGCGGTGTTGTCCACCGAGCCGTGCAGGATGTCCGCCTCGACCACGGTGTACGTCTTCTGCGAGCAGGTGGCGTCGGCTCCCGGCGCCAGGGTGGTCGGCGTGCAGGTCAGGCCCGAGAACTTCGGGTCCGTGAGCGCGACGTCGTGCACGGTGACGTTGCCGACGTTCGTGACGGTGAAGCCGTAGGTGATGACCTCACCGGCGTCGGCTCCCCCGTTGTGGTTCGCGTCGTCGAGCGTCGCCGTTTTGTCGAGCGTGATCTGGGCCGAGGCCGTCTCCGTCGGGGTGTCGACGGTCGACGGCACCGGCGGCGGGGCGGTCACGCCGGTGGGCGGGGTGACCGTCGCGACGGCCGTGTTCGTCGCCTTGCCCGCGACGAGGTCCGCCTCGCTGACCGTGTGCGTCACGGAGGTGGTGCAGGTCTTCTCCGCACCCGGCGCGAGGTCCGTCGCGCACTCGAGCGCCGAGACGCCCAGGCCGGGGTCGTTGATCGTGACGGTCGGGATCGTGACGTTGCCGGTGTTCTTCACCGTGAAGCTGTAGCTGATCTTGTCGCCCACGTGCGCGGGGCCCGTGCGCGGGTCGCCGGCCGGCGTCGTGACGGTGGCCTTCTTCACGTGCGTGATCGAGACCGATGCCGGGTCGGTGGGCACCGTGGCGTCGCCCGTGCGGGTGATCGGGTCGTTCGAGCCCGAGCGCTTGGCGGTGGCGGTCGCGCTGTTGTCCACGGAACCGTGGATGACGTCGGACTCCTTGACCGTGTACGCCGCAGGCGCGTTGCACGTCTGGGTCGCGCCCGGCGCGATCGAGGCCAGGCACTGCCAGTCGGTCAGGCCCAGCTTCGCGTCCGTGATCGTCACCGGGGCCAGCGTCACGTTCCCGGTGTTGTGCACCGAGAACTGGTAGCTCACCGTGTCACCCGCGTCGTGCAGCCCGTTGCCGTTGACATCGTTCCACGTCGCCGTCTTCGTGAAGTCGTACCTCGCGTCCGGCGTCACCAGGTCGACGGTGGCCGAGGACGGGTCCGAGGTGACCGTGGAGCCGTTCGAGGTCCCCGAGGCCGTCGCCGTGTTCGTCAGCGTCGGGTTCCCGGCCTCCGCAGCCGTCACCGTGTGCGTGCCCGTGCAGGTCATGGTGGAACCGAGCGAGCCGGCCGCCGCCAGCCTCGTGTCGGGGCAGGTGATCGAGGTGACGAGCGGGTCCGTCACGGCGACCGGGTCGATCGGGAAGCTCGTGCCGTTGGTGAGCGTGAAGGTGTAGGGCACCTGGTCGCCCTCGGCGTACTTCGCCTTGGCGAGCGGGCTCGTCGTGTCGACGGCCTTCGCCAGGGAGAGCGCCGGCAGCGCGTCGATGGTGGTCACCGCGAGGTTGCGGATGAGGTGGACGTCCGTCGCCCCACCGGTCGAGGCCGCGAAGCCGAACTTGTAGGTGGAGGGCACCGGGTCGGTCGTCGTGGTGTCGAGCACCGTCTGGAACGCGCCGGCCCCGGCGGGGTCGAAGTTGACCTCGACGGTGATGCGGGTCGAGCCGTCGGTGGCGGTCGGGTAGACCTTGATCCGCACCGTGCGGAAGCCGTTCTCGGCGTCCGCGCCCCGCAGGTTCTGCGTGGTGCTGCTCAGCTGGTTGGTGGCCACCAGGCAGTAGCCCTGCGTCCACGCGCCGTCACCGGCCTGCCAGCCGGGCCCGCGCAGGGTGACGCTGTTCGCGATCCGGTCGGTCGCCGTGCTGTTGCCCGGGTCCTTGCCGACCGCGGCGCAGCCCGTGCCACGACCCTCGTTGGAGCGCGGGAAGTTGCCCCACGCGTCCAGCGCCAGCCCGAGGAAGCCACCGACGACGCCGGGTCCGTCGTCGCTCGCGGTGCCGATCTTCTGCGCATAGCCGAGCGAGCCGCCGGTCGCGCCGGTCGTGGCGAGGTCGTAGGTGCCGTCGGAGAGGAAGAACGAGATGCCGTCCGCGCTGCTGCCACCGTACTGCGCCTGGTCGAAGGTGATCTCGACCCCGGCGGAGGCCGGCAGCGCCTGGTTGTAGACGATCCCACCGGACCGGTTGTTGTTCGTCCCGGTCAGGAGCATCCAGCCCGGATCGCTCGTGGACGGCTTCCCGTTGGTGTTCGCGCCGCAGACACCGAGGGCCGAGGCGCCCACGGGCGGAGCGGTGGTCGCCTTCGTGAGGCAGGCGTCACCGAGCGGCTTGATCTTGGGGTCGGCGGCGGAGGTGCCGGTGAAGGTCTCGTTGACGAGCACGGTGCCGGCCGCGGAGGACGTCGTGGCGGGCACGACGACGAGCGCTCCGCCGATCACCGCCGTGACGGCGGCGAGGACGAGGGCCCTGCGGCGGGCTCCGGCACGGACGTGGGCATGACGCATGGACAGACAGCTCCTAGGGAGGTGACAGGGACCGTTGCCCAAACTAGGACGACTTCGGCGCGCCAAGTCCCAGATCGGTGATCTTTCACCTTGGGTTTCACCCTGGGCCATCTGTCCCCGGCACCCACAGGGCAGGTGCGAGGGGGCCCGGCCGGTTCTCACCGACCGGGCCCCTGTCATCCCGCGCGACCGAGGGCGCTACCTCTCAGGCCTCGGGCTGCCTCACGCCTGACGGCGTCGGCGCACCATCACCAGGGCCGCACCCGCCGCGAGCAGCAGCAGCGCGAGACCGAGGGCGGAGCGGACGTCCACGCCGGTCCAGGGCAGCGTGCCCGTCCCCGGGTCCTTCGGGTCGCCCTGGGCCGCCGACGCCGCGGTGGTCGCGGTGCTCTCCGAGGAGGACACCTTGCCGACGTTCCCCGGGCCCGAGGCCCGCGCGACCGCGACGTTGGTGACCTTGCCGGCCTTCGCGTCGGCCGCCGTCACCGTGTACGGGTCGTCGCCACGGCACGTGAGGGAGTCACCGGGGGCCAGGTCCTTCGCCGGGCAGGTGACGCCCGACAGCTTCTTGTCGGCGACGGTCACCCCGTGCAGCGTGACGTTGCCGGTGTTGGTCACCAGGAAGGTGTACCGGATCGTCTCGCCCGGCTGCGCCTTCCCGTCGCCGTTCTCGTCCTTGAGCGTCCCGGTCTTCTCGAGCGCGAGTCTCGCGTCGACCTTGGACGTCGAGGTCGTGGTGGAGCTCGGCACCTTGCCCGGAGGAGTGACGCCCTGCGGCGCGGTCGCGGTCGCGGTGGCCGCGTTGACCACGGAGCCCGCCACCACGTCGGCCTCGGTCACCGTGTACGCCTCGGGCGCCTGGCAGGTCGCGGACGCCCCGGGCTTCAGGTCGGTCGCGCACGCCAGGTCCTTCACGCCCAGGAGCCCGTCCGTCACGGTCACCTTCGGCAGCGTCACGTTGCCGGTGTTGGTCACCGTGAACGAGTAGCGGATCTTCTCCTCGGCGTCGGCCTTGCCGTTCTTGTTCGTGTCGGCGAGGTCGGCGTGCTTGACGAGCGTCAGGTCGGCCCGGGCCTTGGTGGCCGGGACGGTCACGTCGGTGGTGGGCGGCGTCGGCTCGTCCACCCCGGGCGGGGTGGTGGCGTGGCCTGTGGCCGTGTTCACGACCTTGCCCTCGACCAGGTCGGCCTCGGTCACCGCGTACGGCTCGGGCGCCTGGCAGGTCGCCGACCTCCCGGGCTCCAGGTCGGTGGCGCACTCGAAGCCGTCCAGGCCCAGCAGCGCGTCGTCGACCGTGACCTTCGGCAGCGTCACGTTGCCGGTGTTGGTCACCGTGAACTCGTAGGTGATGGTCTCGCCGGCGTCGGCGAGGCCGTTGTCCTTGGCCGCGCCCGGGCCGTCGTCGTGCAGCGTGGCGGCCTTGACGACCTCCAGCCCGGAGACGGCGGGGGTGGTCGGGGTGTCGACCGTGGAGGACGCCGGGTCGGGCGGGGTGACGCCCGGCGGGGTGGTGCCCGTCGCGGTGGCCGTGTTGGTGACCTTGCCGGCGATGAGGTCGGCCTGGGTCACCTCGTGCGTGGCGGTGGTCGTGCAGTCGGCGTGGTCGCCGACCGCGAGGGTCGCGGCGCAGACCAGGCCGGAGACACCCAGCGTCGGGTCGTCGACGACGACGTCCGTGAGGTCGACGTTGCCGTTGTTGGTGACCCGGAACGAGTAGTGGATCAGGTCGTGCTCGCTCGTGGTGCCGTCATTGTCGACGTCCTCCACGGTGGAGGTCTTGACCAGCACGAGCGAGGCGTGCGGCTGTGCGGTCGGGACGTCGGCCGCGCCCGGAGCCGGGTCGGGGTCGGTCACGCCCTGAGGTGCCTTCGCGGTCGCCGTCGCCTGGTTGTGCACCGTCCCGTTCAGGATGTCCGCGGCCTTCACCGTGTACGCCTCGCCCGAGCACGTGGCCTCGGCGCCCGGGGCGAGCGTGGTCACGTCACAGGTCACCGGGGCGATCAGCGGATCGGCCACGGCCACGTCGTGCACCGTCACGTTGCCGACGTTCTTCACGACGAGCGTGTAGGTGATCTTCTCCCCCACGTCCGCGAGGTGGTTGCCGTCGTCGTCGGCCAGGTGCGCGGTCTTGGTCAGCGTGAGCTGCGAGACCGGCGGCGTGGTCTGGACGTGGGCGGTGTCGTCGTCCGTGGCGTCGGGCAGACCGCTCGCCGACGGCGGCACACCGGTCGCCGTCGCGTGGTTGTCCACCCCGAGCGCGATCAGGTCGGCCTCCTCGATCGTGCGGGTCACCCCGGCGTCGCAGGTGACCGATCGGCCCGGCTTCAGGCTCGCCGCGCACTGCAGGCTCGTGATGCCGAGCGCGGGGTCCTCGACGGTGACCGGGGCGAGCGTGAGCGTGCCGTTGTTGGTGATCTCGAAGCTGTAGGTGATCGTGTCACCCACGTCGGTCTTGCCGTCGTTGTCGACGTCGGTCACCGTGGCCGTCTTGACCAGCGTCAGGGACGCGGACTTCGTGGCCGTGGGGGTGTGGACCGAGTCGTCGTGGGTCACCGTGCCCGAGGTCCCCGGACCGGTGCCCGAGGCCGTCGCGTGGTTCTCCACGAACCCGGCGATGACGTCGGACTCCTTGACCGTGTACACGCTGCCCGTGCAGGTCGTGGTGGCGTGCGGCGCCAGCGTCGTGGCCAGGCAGGTGACGGGGTTGATCATCGGGTCGCTCGCACCGACGTTCGTCAGCGTGACGTTGCCGGTGTTCTCCACCGTCAGCGTGTAGGTGAGGGTGTCGTCCGCATCGACCGCCCCGCTGTCGTTGGCGTCGCCCCACACCACCGTCTTGACCAGGTGGATCTTCGGGTCGGCGTCCTCGACGTCGACGGTCTTGGTGCCCGTCCCGGTCGCCGGCGGCACGTTGACCGACGGCGTGCCGTGGGCCGTCGCGTGGTTCACGACCTCGCCGTCGACCATGTCGAGCTCGGTGACGGTGCGGTCGAAGGTCCCCGCGCACGTCCCGCTCGCACCGGGCGCGAGCGCCAGGCCGCAGTCGTAGCCGGACAGGCCCAGCAGGTCGTCGTCGAGGGTGACCGGGTCCAGGGTGACGGTCCCGGTGTTCTCCACCGAGAACGCGTAGTGGATCACGTCACCGGCGTCGGTCTTGCCGTTGCCGTTCGTGTCGGTGACCGTCGCGGTCTTGGTGAGCGCGAGGTTCGCGACCGCGGCCGCCGTGGTCACTGTCGCGGTGTCGGTCGACGAGGGGTCCGGGACCGAGCCCGGGGCGTCGCCCGTCGCGGTGGCGGTGTTGTCGACGTGCCCGGACACCAGGTCCTGCTCGGTGATGGTGTAGGTCGTCGACGCGGGCGCCGTGCAGTACGCCATCGTGTGCGCGGCGAGGATCGCCCCGCACTGCCAGTCGGTCAGGCCGAGCCGGCTGTCGGTGATGGTCACCGGCGCGAGCGACACGGTGCCGTTGTTCGTCACCTGGAACCGGTACGCGATGGTGTCCCCCGCGTCCGTCAGGCCGTTGCCGTTGACGTCCGTCACGGTCGCGATCTTGTGCAGCACGAGGCCCGCGGTGGCCGCCTGGGTGATGACCTCGTTCGTGTCGTCGTCGCTCGTGGTGCCGAGCGATCCCGGAGCGGTGCCGGTGGCCGTGGCCGTGTTCACGATCTTGCCGACGAGGAGGTCGGCCTCGGTCACGGTGTAGCCGGACGGCGCGTCGCAGTCGGCCTCGGCACCGGGGGCGAGCGAGGCGACGCACTGGAAGGGCGTGCCCGCGAGCAGGTCGTCGGTGATCGTGACCGGTGCCAGCGTCACGTTGCCGGTGTTGCGCACGTGGAACGTGTACGTGAGCACGTCGCCGGGCGAGACCTCGCCGTCGTTGTCGTTGTCCGCGTGGTGCTTGAGGGACTTCGTCAGCTCGACGCCCTTGACCGCCGGCGTCGGGTCGACGGTCTTGGTGCTCGTCTTCGTCACGGGGTCACCGCCACCGGCCGGCGGCGTGCCGGTCGCGCTCGCGTGGTTGACCACGCTGCCCGCGACCAGGTCCGCCTCGGTGACGGTGTGCGTCGACGTCGCGGCGCAGGTGGCCTCGGCACCCGGAGCGAGGTCGGTCGCGCAGGCGGCGATGTGGACCGCGGGGTCGAGGTCGGTGTCGTCCACGCTGACGTTCGCCAGGGTGACGTTCCCGGTGTTCTTCACCGTGAACGCATAGGAGATGACGTCGCCGACGTCGACCGTGCCGCTGGCGTTCGTGTCGGCGACCGACGCGCTCTTCACGAAGGTCATGTCCGGAGCCGGGTCAGCCGCAGGCACGCTCACGCTGTCCGTGCCGCTGACCTGCGGCAGGCCGCCGGCCGGGTCGGCGGTGACGGTCGCGGTGTTGTCGAGGGACCCGTGCAGGATGTCCGCGACCTGCGTGACGCGGTCCGCGCTCGCCGCGCAGGTCGTCGTCGCACCGACGGCCAGCGTCGTGGCCGCGCAGGTCACGGTGCCGAGCGCCGGGTCGGTGACCACGACGTTGCTGAGCGAGACGTTGCCCGTGTTCTTCACCGTGAACGTGTACGTCACGTGCTCACCGAGGTCGGCCTCGCCGTTCGTGCCGCCGTCGGCGGGGTCGACGGAGTCGGCCAGGGTCGCGGTCTTGGTGATCTTCACCTTCGGGTCGACGGCGTCCAGCGTGACGGTCTTGGTGTCGTCGTCCGTGACGGTCGTGGTGCCCCGGGTCCCGGCCACGGTCGCCGTGTTGACGACCTCGTGGTCCAGGAACTCGGCCTCCGAGACCGTGTGGCTGGCGCCGACCAGGCAGGTGGTGGTGGTGCCCGGGGTGAGGAACGTGGTGCACAGGACGTTCGTCAGACCGAGCATCGGGTCGGTGATCATCACGGTCTCGAGCGTGACGTTGCCCGTGTTCTTCACCTCGAAGGTGTAGGTGATGACGTCGCCGGCGTCCTTGGCCCCCGAGCCGTTGGTGTCGGCGATGGACGCCTTCTTGGTGAGCGTCAGCGCCGGCGCGGCCGGCGCCGGCGGCGTGGTCGCGGTGTCGTCGTCGGTCGTGTCGGGCAGCCCCGAGGACGGCGGAGGGGTGCCGGTCGCGGTCGCGGTGTTGCTGATCGCCTGCGCCTCGATGTCCTCGTACGTGACGGTGCGGGTGACCGTGGGCGCGCACGTCACGTCGTCACCGGGGGCGAGCGACGCCGCGCACTGCCAGTCGTCCAGGCCCAGGGTCGGGTCGTCCACCGTGACCGGGGCGAGCGTGAGGTTCCCGGTGTTCGTCACCGTGAAGGAGTAGCTGATCGTCTCTCCCAGATCAGCCTTTCCGTCACCGTCGGCGTCGTCCAGGGTCGCGGTCTTCTCGATCACGAGCGCCGCGACCGGGTCTGCCGGGTCGACCGTCGACGTCGAGGGGACGTCGGGCGGGGTGGGGACGCCGCTGGGCGGGGTCACCGTCGCCGTGGCGGTGTTGGCGATCGCGTCGCCCGAGAGGATGTCCGCCTCGGTCACGAGGTGCGTCGGGCTCGCCGGACAGGTGTGCGAGGCGCCAGGCGTGACGTTCATGGCGCAGACCAGGCCGCTGACGCCCAGACCGGGGTCGTCGACGGTCACGGTCGGGATCGTCACGTTGCCGGTGTTCGTCACGGTGAACGAGTAGTGGATCGTGTCGCCGAGCTGCGCCTTCTCGCCGGGGTTGCGCGTCACGCCGCCCGGGGTCTTGACCGTGGCGGTCTTCACGTGGGTGATCGTGGCTGCCGCGGGTGTGAGCGGGATCTGCGCGAGGGCGACCGGGGAGGTCGTCGTGCCGTCGGAGGGCGTCTTCCCGGTCACCGTGGCCGTGTTGTGCAGCACGTGGTCGGACCCGTTGTCGATCAGGTCCGTCTGCGTGACGGTGTGGGTGCCCAGCAGGCCACAGCTCGCGGTCTGCCCGGGTGCGAGCGTCGTGACAGTCGAGCACGCGACCGGGGAGCCGCCGAGCATCGGGTCCGTGACCGTGAGGTCGTGCAGGGTCACGTTGCCGTTGTTGGTCACGGCGAAGGAGTAGGCGACCACGTCCCCGACGTCACCCTTGCCGTTGCTGTCGGCGTCGGCGATGAGGGTCGCGGTCTTCACGAGCGCGACGGCCGGGGCGACCGCGGTGGTCGGGACCTGCTCGGTGTCGGTGGTGTCGGGCGGATTCGTCACGCCCGTGGGCGCCTTGGCCGAGGCCGTGGCGGTGTTGTCGACCGAGCCGTGCAGCACGTCGGCCTCGGTGACGGTGTGCGTGCGGGTGCCGCAGGTGGCGTCCGCACCCGGGGTCAGGGTGGTCGGCGTGCAGACCAGGCCCGCGAACATCGGGTCGCTGAGCGCGACGTCGTGGACGGTGACGTTGCCCGTGTTGGTCACCGTGAAGCCGTAGGTGATGACCTCGCCGGCGTCCGCCGTGCCGTTGCTGTTCGTGTCCGCCAGGCTCGAGGTCTTGTCCAGCGAGAGCTGTGCGGCCGCGGGGACCGTCGGCGGCTGCACGGTCGAGGGGACCGGGGGTGGCGCGGTCACGCCCGTCGGGGGCGTGACCGTCGCGGTGGCGGTGTTCGACGCGTGACCCGCGATGAGGTCGGCCTGGTCGATCGTGTGGCTGGCCGGCGTCGCGCAGGCGTGCTCCGCACCGGGAGCGAGGTTCGTCGCGCACACGAGGCCGACGACGCCCAGGCCCGGGTCGTCGACGCTCACGGCCGGGACCGTCACGTTCCCGGTGTTCGTCACGGTGAACGAGTAGTAGACGGTGTCGCCGAGCTGAGCCGGGCCGACACGCGGGTCGCCAGAAGGCGTCTGCACCTCGGCCGTCTTGACGTGCGTGATCGAGGCGACGGCGGGAACGGTGGGCACTGTGGCGGTCCCCATGCCGGTGAGCGGCGTCGTCTCCCCGGCGTAGTGGCCGGTGTAGTACGCGGTGTTGTCCACGGAACCGTGGATCAGGTCCGCATCCGTGACGGTGTAGGACGGCACGGTGGCGGTGCAGTCCGCCGAGGCGCCGGGGGCGAGCGAGGCGAGGCAGAGCCAGTTCGTGAGGCCGAGCTTGGCGTCGGTGATCGTCACCGGGGCGAGGGAGACGTTGCCGTCGTTGACCACGTGGAAGGTGTAGTCGATGGTCTCGCCCCTGTCGGCCTTGCCCGCGGTGCCGCCTGGCAGGTCGTTCAGGTGCGCGGTCTTGGTGAACGTCATGGCAGGTGCCGGCGTGACGATGTCCACCGTCGCGGAGGACGGGTCGGACGTCACCGTCGTCCCGCCCGACGTCCCCGAGGCCGTCGCGGTGTTGGTGAGCGTCGGGCTCCCCGCCTCGGAGGCGGTCACGGTGTGCGTACCGGTGCAGGTGATGCTCGACCCCGGCTGCCCGGCCGGGCTGAGGTTGGTCGCCGGGCACGAGATGTTCGAGACGAGCGGGTCCGAGACGGACACCGGGTTGATGGCCTGGACCCCGCCGTTGGTCACGGTGAAGGTGTACGGCACCTGGTCGCCCTCGGCGTAGGCGGACTTCGCGAGCGGGCTCGTGGTGTTCACGGCCTTGGTGAGCGTGAGCGCATCGAGCGCCTCCACCGTGGAGACGGACAGGTTGCGGATCAGGTGGACGTCTTTGCTGCCTCCCGTCGATGCCGCGAACCCGAACTTGTAGGTCGCGGGGACCGCCTCGTGGGTGGTGGTGTCGAGAAGCTGCGTGAAGGTCGAGCCGCTCGGATCGAAGTTGACCTCGACCGTGATGCGGGTGGACGGGGTCGTGCCCGAGTAGGTGGTGGGGAACACCGTGATGCGCACCTTGCGGTAGCCGTTGATGTCCGCGCCACGCAGATCCCGGGTGGTCGTGGACAGCGAGCCCGAGGTCGCCAGCAGGCAGTAGCCCTGCGTCCAGGCGCCGTCGTCGTCCTGCCACCCCACGCCGCGCAGTGTCACGTTGTTCTTGATCTCGGACGCGGCGGACGAACCGGGATCGAGCCCCGCCGCGGCACAGCCGGTACCGCGGCCTTCGTTCGAACGCGGAAAGTTGCCCCACGCGTCGAGCGCGAGACCGAGGAAGCCTCCGACGACGCCGGGCTCGACGACACCGCCGTTGTCTCGACGTGCGTAGCCGAGCGAGCCACCCGGAGCACCGGTCTGCGTCAGCTGGTAGGAACCGTCGGACAGGAAGAAGGAGATGCCGTCCGCCTTGTCACCCCCGTACTGCACCTGGTCGAAGGTGACCGAGAGACCCGCGGAAGCGGGCAGCGCCTGGTTGTAGACGATGCCGCCCGTGCGGTTCCCCACGTTTCCCGTGAGAAGGAGCCACCCCGGGTTGACGCCCGTGCCGGGCCCGCCTGCCGTGTTCGTCGGGTCGCACTTGCCGAGGGTCGATCCACTCGTCGGGTTCGAGCTCGCCCGCGTGAGGCACGCGTCACCGAGCGGCTTGACGCTCGGGTCCGTCACCGCGGTACCCGTGAACGACTCGGTCAGCAGCGCGGTGCCGGCGGCCGAGGCCGACGGCGCCATGGGGATCGCGACGAGCGCGGCTCCGACCAGGGCGGCGACAGCGGTCAGGATGATCGTCTTGCGCGAGGTGCGACGGGCAGGGTGGGCATGACGCATGAAAAGCGGGCTCCTCTGGGTGCCGCGGGGGCGGGTGCGCGCGGGCAGACGCGCGCAACACGCTAGTTTGGTGGATTCCAGAACCAAAGATAGGCGGTCTTTGCACGGCTGCACCAATCGCGCAACTTTTTCACCCTGGGCTTCACCCCGAAGAGGACCCCTTGGGTGCTGGCACCCAAGCAATACGCGTGTTCCTGGTCACGCGGCTACTGGTGGATGACGACCTTCTCGCCCATGTCCAGCTTGCCGGCCCTGGTCCACAGCCAGTCGATCGCGGAGTTGCTCACCCGGACGCACCCGTGGGACGCGGGGTACGCGGGGATGCTCGGCGAGCCGTGGATGGCGTAGCCGTCGGAGCGGAAGTACTGGGGCCGGTACAGCGTGCCGAGGGGCGCGTGCCGCATCCCGTCGATCTTGCGCATGATGCGGAACGTGCCGGTCGGGGTGACCGCGCGGTGCGCGACGCCGTCCTGGTAGTAGATCTTGTTGCTGCCGGTCGACACGTTGAAGACGTACTTCACGTGGCCGTTCCAGGTCCGCATCATGATCTGGCGCGACAGGTCGACCTCGAAGACGCGCCCCTTCGCCTTGGTCGCCTTCGGCAGGCGGCCCTGGAACAGGGCGAGCCACTCCTCCTTGCCGACCTCGCTGTCCCGCGTGAGGCCGAGCGACTTCTGGAGGGCGAGCACCGCCTGCGCCGTCGTCGGGGTGTAGGTGGAGCTGACCGACGGGATCCAGTACCCGGTCCTGAGCAGCAGCCTCTTGAGGCGCCGCACGCTCTTGCCCGTATCACCCTCGCTGAGCCGCGGCGCGGCCGCGGCCTTCGCCTTGAGCCGCTTCAGCTTCTTCTTCGCCTTCTTCTTGGCGGCCTTCTTGGCCGCCTTCTTCGCAGCCTTCTTCTCGGCCTTCGTCGTGGGACTCGTCGCGCTCGACCCGTCGGCGGCCGCGCCCGAGAGCGCTGTCGCGGAGGCCGACGGTGCGACGCTCGTCGCGCTCACCGAGGCAGAGACCGTCGACGCCACCGCCGGGACAGCGCTCGAGGCACCGAGGATCGCGCCGAGCCCGAGGGCCGTGGCGGCGAGGATGCGTGCGTGTCGTGCGGTGGTCATCGTTCCCCCTGCTGGGTGTGCGGGCTCCGGCCGGACCGGCCGGCTCTGGGCTGCTGCTGACGTCGATGGTGTCACGTGGCGCGACCCCGGAGCCGGTCGATCTCACGGCGCTCGCGCTTGGTGGGTCGTCCGGCACCGCGGTCCCGCTGGGCGACGGCGACCGTCGTCTCGCGCGGGGGCGGCGGGGGGCTGTGGTCCTCGAAGCAGGTGACCGCGACGGCGGCCCCCACCCGCTTGACGATCGTCTGGGTCACGACGACGTCGCGCAGGCGGTCCCCGCCCCGCAGCTGGACGCGTGAGCCGATCGACACCGGCGTCGCGGGCTTGGCGCGCGCGCCGTTCACGGTGACGTGGCCGCCTCGGCACGCGGTGGCCGCGGCCGAGCGCGTCTTGGTCAGACGCACCGCCCACAACCACGCATCGACCCGGACTGCCATGATGGACGAGCGTACCGGGACAGCCTTGGAAGTTTGACGTCCGTCACACGAGGACCCGTCCGGGACGCGACGAACGTCAAAGTTCCGCGCATGCGTCCTGTCGGGGGAGGGGGAGTGTCGGTGATCGTCCCTGCGTCCCGGACCGCGCGGCTCCACCTCGCGGCGCTGCTCACCCTCACCGTCTCCACGGGCATCGTCGACGCCGTCAGCTACCTCGCGCTCGACCACGTGTTCACAGGGAACATGACCGGGAACTTCCTCTTCATCGGGTTCGCGCTCATGGGGACGGGCGCCATCCCGCTGCTGAACAACCTCGTGGCGCTCGCAGGCTTCGGCCTCGGTGTCATCGTGGGCACCCGGGTCGTGGGGCACGGCGCGACCTCGTTCACGCGACGCAGCTCGTCCCTGCTGCTCGCGGCCGCGATGCTGCTCGCCGCGCTCGTGGCCACCTGGGCCGCGCTGGGAGACCTCGGCGGCACGACCCTGGTGGTGTTCACCGCGGTGCTCGCGATGGTGATGGGCTCGCAGGTCGCAGCCATCAAGCCGATCGGCAACACCGACGTCACGACGGTCGTCGTGACGTCCACCTACATCAACCTGGCCCGCGACTCCCACCCGGCGGGAGGGCGGGCGCAGCGGTGGTTCCCCCGCACGGCGGCCATGGTCGCGATGTTCGTGGGGGCGGCGGTCGGCGCGCTGCTCGTGCGCGTGGCGGACGGCGTCGTCGGCCTCGCCGCAGGGCTCGCGGTGTTCCTCACCGGCTGCGCGCTGCTCTGGCTCACGCACCCGGCGCGCCCCGACCGCTGACGGCGTGACCCCGAGAGCGTCAGGCGATCCGGCCCTCCGCCATCGTCGCGACCCGGTCGGCCACCACCTGCGCCTCTGTGCGGTCGTGCGTGACGAACAGCGCCGTCGTGCCCGTCCCGTGCAGGATGCGCGCGAGATCGAGGGCGAGCCGGTCGCGCAGCTCCCGGTCGAGGGCGGAGAGCGGCTCGTCGAGCAGGAGCACCCGCGGTCGCGGCGCGAGCGACCGGGCGAGCGCGACCCGCTGCCGCTCGCCGCCCGAGAGGGTCGCGACGGACCGGCGTCCGTAGCCCTCCAGTCCCACGAGGTCGAGCAGCTCGGCCACGCGCGCAGCCCGTTCCAGCCGCCCGACGCCCTCCGCCTGCAGCCCGTACTCGATGTTGCCGGCGACCGTGCGGTGTGCGAAGAGCTGGCCGTCCTGGAACATGAGCCCGAAGCCGCGCCGGTGGACGGGCACGCCCGCGAGATCCGCCCCGTCCCAGGTCACGCGGCCCGCCGCGAGCGGCTCGAGCCCCGCGACCGCACGCAGCAGGGAGGACTTGCCGCAGCCCGACGGGCCGAGCAGGGCGAGGACCTGCCCCGGCGGCACGTGCAGGCTGACACCGTCCACGGCGGTCAGAGCAGCCTCCCCCCGCTGCTGCGGCGGGTAGACGACGACGGCGTCCTCGACCGCCAGCCCGCTCCCGGTGGCGCTCGTGCTCGCCCCTGCTCCTGCTCCTGCCTCCATCAGAACTCCCTCGTCCCGCTGCCCCGCAGCCGCTCGGACACCAGCATGACACCCGCGGTCACCGCGGCGAGGACGACCGAGGCCGCCATGGCCATGCCGTAGTTCTGCGCACCCGGACGACCCAGGAGCTGGTAGATCACGACGGGCAGGGTCACCGTGCCCGGCCGCACCAGGAACGCGGTCGCCCCGAACTCCCCGAGCGAGACCGCGAAGGCGAAGCCGAGCGCGAGACCCGCGGCGCGGGCGGCGATCGGCCAGTCGACGGTGCGCAGCACCCTGCCGGGCGAGGCGCCCAGCACGGCCGCCGCCTCGCGCAGCCGCGGGTCGATTGCCCGCAGCACTGGCAGGAGGGTGCGCACCACGAGCGGCAGCGCCACGACCGCCTGCGCCACGGGGATCAGCAGGCCCGTCGTGCGCAGGTCCGCGCGCAGGCCGAGCGGGTGGTCCATGGTGATCAGGAAGCCGAAGCCCACCGTCACGGCGGAGACGCCGAGCGGAAGCATGACCATCGCGTCGAGCGCCCCGCGGGCACGCTCGGCCGCACGCGCCCGCGGTCGTCGGGACAGCACGAGCGAGAGGAGCGCACCGACGACGAGCGCGAGGACCGTCGCGAGCAGCGCCGTGCGCAAGGACGCGCCGGCGGCCTGCCAGACCGTCGTCGTGAGCACGCCCCGCTGGCCGCGACCGCCGAGGGCGACGTAGTTGCCCAGCCCCCAGCCGCCGTCGGGGAGCCGCAGCGAGCGCAGCACGAGCGTGGCGACCGGGAGCACGTGCAGGAGGAGGACGACGACGGCGACCGCGAGGACTACCGGCAGGTCGCCGCGACGCACCGGATGGGCGCCGCGCGAGGCCGCGGCGAGGTCGAGGGCGTGCTCCCGGCGGCGACGCGCACGGGCGGCGACCGCAAGGGCCACGACGATGACGACGACCTGCAGGACCGAGAGCACGGCCGCGACGGGCAGGTCGAGGAGCTGGACGGTCTGCCGGTAGATCTCGGTCTCGATCGTCCCGAAGCGACGCCCGCCGAGCACCAGGACGACGCCGAACGCCGTGGCGCAGAACAGGAAGACGACCGACGCGCCGGAGGTGATGGCGGGCGCGAGCCGCGGGAGGGTCACCGTCCGCAGCACACGCAGCGGTCCGGCCCCCAGGGAGCGTGCCGCCTGCTCGGCACGAGGGTCCAGCCGCTCCCACATCCCCCCGACGGTGCGCACCACCACGGCCACGTTGAAGAAGGCGAGGGCCGCGACGATCCCGGCGAAGGACTGGTCGAGGCCGAGGAAGCCGAGCGGCCCGTCCTCGCCGAGGACCGCACGGAACGCGACGCCCACGACGACGGTGGGCAGCACGAAGGGCACCGTCACGCAGGCGCGCACGACGGCGCGACCCGGGAACCGCAGGCGGTGGAGCACGTACGCCGCCGGTACCCCGACCAGCAGGGAGACCGCCGTCCCTGCCACCGCCTGGCCCAGGGTGAGGCCGACGAGCCGCCAGGTGCGAGGGCGGGAGAGGACGTCGCCCAGCGGCCCGAGGTCGAGCGCGCCCGCAGGCACGAAGCCCTTGCCGACGAGCGCGAGCACCGGCCAGACGAAGAAGACGGCGAGGAACACCACCGGCACCGCCGTCGCCAGGGCCCACCCCAGCCGCGTGCCCGGGCCCGGCCGGGCGAGACGGCCCGGCCGGGCCGGCGCGGGGAGCCGCGCGGTGCTCAACGGTCCCTCACTCGCCGGTGCCGGCCCGATCGCTCACTGCCCGCTCGCTCACTGCCCGACCGTGTCGGACCAGTCGCTCAGCCAGCGGTCGCGGTTCTCGGCGACGTCGGCGGGCGGCACGTCGTTCGTGGTGGTGGGCAGCGGCGCGAAGGTCGTCCACGCGTCGGGGACGGGTGCCGAGCCGAGGACGGGATACATGTACATGCCGCCGGGGATCTCGGACTGGAACTGCTCACCGAGCAGGAAGTCGATGATCTTCCTGGCGCCCTCCGGGTTCTTCGCGCCCGCGAGCACGCCCGCGTACTCGACCTGCTCGGTGCAGGTGCTCAGCACGGCGGCGGTCGTGGTGGTCGTGCCGTCCTTGGTCAGCGTCTCGGCGGGAGATGTGTTGTACGAGACGACGATCGGTCGGGTGCCGTCCTCGCTGCCTCCCGTGTAGTCGGAGTAGTAGGCGTCGGACCAGCCGGAGTCGATCTTGGCACCGTTCGCCACGAGGCCCTTCCAGTAGTCGAGGTAGCCGTCCTCGCCGAAGTGCGCGATCGTGCCGAGGAGGAACACGGTGCCGGGGCTGGACGCCGTCGGGTCGAGCACCACGCTGAGGTCCTCGTACTCGGGCTTCAGCAGGTCCTCGTAGCTCGCAGGAGGCGTGAGGCCGTGCTTGGCGAACCACGCGCTGTCGACGTTGAGGCACACGTCACCGCGGTCGATCGGGGTGAGGGAGCCCTGGTCGTCGACGGCGAGGCGCTCGGCGTCCGCCGGCAGCGCGGCAGACTTGTACGGTTCCACGACACCGGCCTGTACCACCCGCGTGGCGTAGGAGCTGTCGACCCCGAAGAACGCGTCTCCCAGCGGCGCGTCCTTGGTGAGCACGAGCTGGTTGGCGAGCTGGCCGCCGTCGCCGGAGGTGATGATGTTGAGCGTGAGGCCGCTCTCCTTCTCGAACGCCGCCTTGGCCGCGTCCGAGATCACGAAGGAGTCGTGGACCACGAGGTCGACGCTGGTCGGCGCGGGGCCGCTCCCGCCCGACGGGCTGGAGGAGTCCTCGGCGGTGCCGGAGCAGCCAGCGAGCGCGAGCGTGACGGCTGCGGCGAGCGCGACGATGCCGCCGTTGCGGCGGTGGGTGGCACGGGATGCTGGTGCCGGGGCAAGACGTGACATGTGTCCTCCTGGATGTCCCGTGAACGGGATGCGGGAGGGGCCGCCGGCACCGTCGATGACGATGGCCGACGAGGTGAGCTCGACTTCCTCCACCGGTACTAGCCGGATCAGGTTCGAGGGTCTGCGGTGTTCCGCACTCTCAGCGCGCGTGGCGCTCCCCTGTCGTGCCACCGAGGTTACACCGCGGCCGCACCGCGCTGCACGACAGGCCCGGGCGTGTGTACGGTTGCCACAGGTCAGCGGCACGACGAGAAGGAGCGACCGTGGGCAAGAAGACGGAGAAGTCCGAGACCGACACCCTCGCCTTCAAGGTGGTGTCGTCCGTGCTGGCGCTCGGGGCGGGCTGGGTCGCGCAGAAGATCGTCACGTCGGTGTGGCGCCGGTCCACCGGGCACGACGCCCCGCAGAGCATCGACGACGAGGACGCGAGCCTCGCCGGCGTCGTCGCCTTCGCGGCGATCAGCGGTGCCGTCGCCGCCCTGACCCGGGCGTTGGCGACCCGCGGCACGCAGAAGGCGGCGCACCGCATCGCCGCCGCCCGCAGCACCGACGAGTAGGACGACGCCTCCGCCGATCAGGTCAGGAGGGCGTGGCGGAGGGTGTCGAGGCCGACGCCGCCCAGGTCGAGCGCCCGGCGGTGGAACTCCTTGATGTCGAAGGCCGCGCCCTCGCGCAGCGCCACGGCGTCGCGCAGCTGCTCCCAGATGCGCTGCCCCACCTTGTACGACGGCGCCTGCCCCGGCCAGCCCAGGTACCGGTTCACCTCGAACTTCACGAACTCGTCGTTCATGTTCACGTGCCGACGGAAGAACTCGAGCGCGTGGTCCCCGTCCCACACGCCCTCGCCGTCGGGCCGGGGCTTGCCGAGGTGGACCCCGATGTCGAGGACCACGCGGGCCGCACGCATCCGCTGCCCGTCGAGCATGCCGAGCCGGTCGGCCGGGTCGTCGAGGTAGCCGAGCCGCTCCATGAGCCGCTCCGCGTACAGCGCCCAGCCCTCCGCGTGGCCCGAGGTCCCGGCGAGCACCCGGCGCCAGGTGTTGAGCTCGGCACGGTTGTACGTCGCCTGCCCGATCTGCAGGTGGTGGCCCGGCACACCCTCGTGGTAGACCGTCGTCAGCTCGCGCCAGGTGGCGAACTCGGTGACGCCGTCGGGCACGGACCACCACATGCGGCCCGGCCGGGAGAAGTCGTCGCTGGGACCGGTGTAGTAGATGATCCCGGTGCTGCTGGGCGCGATGCGGCACTCCAGGCGGCGCACGGGCTCGGGGATGTCGAAGTGCGTGCGTCCCAGCTCCTCGACGGCCCGGTCGCTCGTCCGCTGCATCCAGCGCTGCAGCGCGTCGGTGCCCACGATGCGCCGGGCCGGGTCGGCGTCGAGGTGGGCGACGGCGTCCTGGACCGTGCCGCCGGGCACGATCTCGCGGGCCACGCGCTCCTGCTCCTCGACCATCCGCGCCAGCTCCTCGAGCCCCCACTCGTAGGTCTCGTCGAGGTCGATCGTCGCCCCGAGGAACTGCCGGCTCGCCAGCTCGTAGCGCTCCCGCCCGACGCCGTCGGCCTCGCGGGCGTGGGCGAGCACCTCCGTGCGGTAGACGTCGACCAGCGCCGCATAGGCGTCCGACGCCGCACTGGCTGCCACGGACAGGTCCCGGCGCAGGGAGTCGGGGAGCTCGGCGGGAGCACCCGCCACGAACGTCGCGAAGAAACCCGCGGGCCCGACGTTCGCCTCGAGCTGGGCGGCCGTCGCCTCGACCTGGCGGCGCGCGACCGTCCGGCCCCGCGCCATGCCCTCCCGCAGCGACGCCACGTGCCCGGCGAGCGCCTCGGGCACGCGGGCGACCCGCGCGGCGACGTCGGCCCAGTCCTGCTCGCTCTCGGTGGGCATCAGGTCGAGGAGCTCGCGCACGGACTGGCCGGGGCTCGCGATGACGTTGACGTCGTCGAGGTGGGTGCCCGCCTCGACCTGCTCGACGACGAGGCTCAGCTCGCGCGCGAGGTCGGTGCGCGTGGTGTCGTCCACCGCGTCGACGGGCGGCGTGCGCTCGAGCGTGGCCAGCGCGGTGCGCGCCGCGTCCGCGAGCGCCTCGGCACCGGCCGGCGAGAGATCGCCGTAACGGCCTTCGTGCTCGGGCCGACCGAGCCACACCTTCGTCTCCGGGGCGAGCTCGCACAGGGTGTCGACCCAGGCCTCGGCGACCGCGTCGACGGCGGAGGGGGTGCGGGACGGTGTGCTCGTGCTCGGGCGCGGGGTCTGGGGGTCGGTCATCCTCCCAGGCTACTCATCCGTAACAGCGGCCGACCGGCGCACGGACACCCCCGACGTCGAGGGCCGTGACGCGCTAGCGTCGGTGGACGTGCCACGTCTCCTGACCGACGTCACCCCGCTGCGGGTGAGCCCGGACTTCCGCCGGCTGTGGTGGGGGCTGGGGGTCTCCGGGCTGGGCCACCAGTTCACGGTCGTCGCCGTCGGGCTCGAGGCCTACCACCTGACGGGCTCCACGTTCGCCGTCGGGCTGGTGGGGCTGTGCGAGCTGGTGCCCCTGATCGTCTTCGGCCTCTACGGCGGTGCGCTGCTCGACCACGTGGACCGGCGCGGGGCGGCGCTCGTGGCGACCGTGGTCATGTGGGCGACGACGGTCGGGCTGGCGGCGCAGGCGGCGCTCGGCGCGAGCCGCATCGGCGTGCTGTACGTGCTCGTGGCGCTGCAGGCCGCGGGCTTCGCCGTCAACTCCCCCGCGCGCACGGCGATCATCCCGCGGCTGATCGAGCCCCGGCTGCTGCCCGCCGCGAACGCCCTGGGCGGGCTCGCGACCAACGTGACCCTGACCGTCGGGCCGATGCTGGGCGCGCTCGCCGTCGCCTCGTGGAGCTTCACCGTCGCGTACACGGTGGACGCCGTCCTGATGGCGGCCGCCATGTGGGCGATCTACCGGCTCCCGCCGATCCGCCCCGAGGGACAGGCGCCCGCGAGCGCCGGGACGGGCCGCGGGGTGCGCGCCGTCGGCCTGAGCAGCGTGCTCGAGGGGCTGCGCTACCTGGCCACCCAGCCGAACGTGCGCATGACGTTCCTGGTGGACCTGTGCGCGATGGTGCTCGCCATGCCGCGGGTGCTCTTCCCCGCGGTGGGCGTCGTCTACCTGGGCGGGGGCGCGACCACGACCGGCGCGCTGACCACCGGCATCGCAGTCGGCGGGATCGTCTCGAGCCTGTTCACCGGCGGGCTCACGCGGCGCCGGCACCAGGGCCGGATCATCGTGTGGGCGATCACCGGCTGGGCGCTGAGCATCGCCGCCTTCGGCACCGTCCTCGTCATGGCGGGTCGCGGCAGGCCCCAGCACGTGCTGTGGGTCGCGCTGCTGCTCGCGCTGGTGACGCTCGCCTGCGCGGGCGCGTGCGACACCGTGAGCGCGGTGTTCCGCCAGAGCATCCTGCAGACCGCGACGCCGGACCACATGCGCGGGCGGCTGCAGGGGGTGTTCATCGTCGTGGTGGCCGGCGGGCCGCGGCTGGGCGACCTGGTGCTCGGCAGCGGCGCGAACCGAGTCGGGGAGGCCTGGGCCGCCGTCGCGGGCGGCCTGCTGTGCCTCGGCGCCCTGTGGCTGCTCGTGAGCCGCAACCGCCGGTTCTGGGCCTACGACGCCGAGCACCCCGAGCCGTAGCACCCGGGTTCCCCTCGACGATCGTGGGCCGTCTGTCGTTCCTGGTCCTCGAGAACAGCAGACATCCCACGGTCTCGGAGGGATCGGGGGTCGTCGGGCGAGCCCGTCAGGCCGTGGTGTTCTCGGCCTCCGCAGGGGCGGGTGCCCCGGTCTCGGGCGCGAGGCCGATGTCGGCGGCCGCGGCCTCGGCCACGCGGTCGGCAGGCCGGTCGTCGGAGACGGGCTCGGGGTCGCGGTCGCCGTGCAGGCGCACCGGCCGGATCTCGCCGATGATCGGCACCGGCTCGTCGTACCAGAACTGCCCGTAACGGCTGGCCAGGTTGGCGAAGGTCGACAGGCGGTTGCGCCCGCCCAGCAGCTGGAACACGTGCACCCCGGCCCACATGTACCAGGCGAACCAGCCGGTGAAGCCGGGCAGGTGCGGGATCTGGGTGACCGCCGCGTTGCGCCCGATCGTCGCCATCGTGCCCTTGTCCAGGTACTTGAACGGCTTGGTGGGCTTGCCCGCGAGGATCCGCTGGATCTGCCTGCCCGCGTGCTTGCCGGACTGCAGCGCGGGCTGCGCGAGCTGGGGCAGGTCGCTCGCGGACAGCGCGATGTCGCCCACCGCGAAGACGTTCTTCTGGCCCTTGACGCGCATGTCGTCGTCCACGACGATCCGCCCGCCCCAGCCCTGCTCGAAGCCCCAGGCCGCGACCTCGTCGTGCGCCTTCACGCCGGCCGCCCAGACCACGACGTCGGCCGGGACCACCGTGCCGTCGGTGAGCAGCACGCCGTCCTCCATGACCTCCTTGACGCCCGAGCCGAGCCGCAGGATGACCCCGCGCTGGTCGAGCGAGTTGCGCGCGTACTTGCGCAGCTTGGGGGCGAAGGGCTTGATGAGCTCGTGACCGCGCTGCACGAGCGTGATCGCGATGTGGCCCTTGGGGATCTCCGGGTAGGCGCGGGTGAGGCCCTGGTTGCGCAGCTCGGCGAGCGCGCCGGCCATCTCGACGCCGGTGGCGCCACCGCCCACGATGACGACGCGCAGGCCGTCGAACTCGTCGGGCGAGGCGGCCGCCTGCTCCAGGTGGAGGAACAGCTCGTCGCGGATGGCGAGGGCCTGCGAGCGCGTGTAGATCGCGCGGGAGTGCTTCTTGGCGCCCGGGGTGTGCAGGAAGTTGGTGGTGACGCCGTTGGCGAGGACGAGGAAGTCGTAGTCGATCTCCTCGCCGTCCTTGAGCGTGATCCGCTGCCCGACGGAGTCCACCTTCGCCAGCAGGCCCTGGCGGAAGTTCACGTTGTCCTGCTTGTAGCGCAGCGCGCGCAGGAAGTAGGTCACGTCCCCCGGGTTCAGGCCCGCCGTCGCCACCTGGTAGAGCAGCGGCTGGAACATGTTGTAGACGTGCCGGTCGACGAGGAGCACGTCGACGTCGGCCTTGCGCAGCTTCTGGACCGCGGCCACACCGGCGAACCCTCCGCCGACGACGACGACCTTCGGCCGCCGCCCTCCGGTACCGCCCTGATCCGCACTCATGCACGCCCGCTTTCCTCGTCACGTCGCCGCAGACGGACCGGGTCCCTCGTGAGGGCCCCGCCCACAGCGCGCCAGGTCACTTCCAGCCTACAAACCTCGAAGCCCCACCGCCGACCATGAGGGGCCAGACGTGAGGGAGGACACGCCGCGGTCCGCGCAGCGCGAACACACCGTGCGCCCGCCCGGGGTGCCCCCGGGGGAGTGAGAGGAAAGTCGCCCGGTCGAACTCTGGCGCACCGTGCGCTTCACCGCTACGCTGGGACGCGAAGTTGCAGTGCCTCGCACGTCCACTCCGGTCGACTCCGGCTTGATCATTCAAGAGTTGGCGAACGAACACCGTGACGAGCGGTCCCGAAAGGCGGGGCCGTCCGACCACTCTTGAAGGAGTACACAATGGCAGTCGGAACTGTGAAGTGGTTCAACGCTGAGAAGGGCTATGGCTTCATCGCCCCCGAGGACGGCAGCGCTGACGTGTTCGCCCACTACTCGGCCATCCAGAGCTCGGGCTACCGCTCGCTCGAGGAGAACCAGAAGGTCGAGTTCGACATCACGCAGGGCCCGAAGGGCCCGCAGGCGGAGAACATCCGCCCGGTCTGATGTCGTGCCGGGGCGACCCGGCTGGTGGGCTGTCGCCCGCTGAACATCACGAAGGACCCCGGTGCCGCGAGGCACCGGGGTCCTTCGTCGTCAGACGAGGCATCGCCCGCCCCGCGGCGCCCCCGTGCACCGCCCCCGCCCGGCCTCAGCGGGTGTCTCCCTGGACCCCCGCAGCCACGGCGGCACGGCCCGCCTCGAGGCGGGCGACGGGCACCCGGAACGGCGAGCAGGAGACGTAGTCCAGGCCGACCTCGTGGAAGAAGCGGATCGACTCCGGGTCGCCGCCGTGCTCCCCGCACACCCCGAGCGTGATCCCCGGCCTCGCCGCCCGCGCCTCCGCGACCGCCATCCGCACCAGACGCCCGACCCCCACCTGGTCGATCGTCTCGAAGGGGGAGACGGCGAGCACGCCCAGCGCCGTGTACTCCGCGAAGAAGGCCCCCTCGACGTCGTCGCGCGAGAAGCCCCACGTGGTCTGGGTCAGGTCGTTGGTGCCGAAGGAGAAGAAGTCGGCCACCTCCGCGATCCGACCCGCGGTGAGCGCCGCCCGCGGCAGCTCGATCATCCCGCCGACCGGCACGGCGAGGTCCACCCCGCGCTCCCGCCCGACGTCGGCCACGACCTCCTCCGCCTCCTCCCGCACGAGCCGCAGCTCCTGGACGGAGCCGACCAGCGGCACCATGACCTCCGCGCGGGGGTCCCCGCCGTCCGCGAGCCGCTGCGCCACCGCCTCCGCGATCGCCCGGACCTGCAGACCGAAGAGCCCGGGCACCACGAGCCCGAGGCGCACTCCGCGCAGGCCCAGCATGGGGTTCTGCTCGTGCATGCGCCGTACCGCGGCCAGGACCTCCACGTCGTGCTCGTCCACGTCACCCTCGCCCCGCGCCGCCCGGTCCTGCGCGAGGGCGACCCGCACCGAGAGGTCGGTGAGGTCCGGCAGGAACTCGTGCAGCGGCGGGTCGATGAGCCGGATCGTGGTCGGCAGCCCGTCCATCGCCTCGAGCAGGTCCGCGAAGTCCGCCCGCTGCAGGGGCAGCAGCTCGCCGAGGGCGCGCTGCCGCTCGGAGTCGTCCCCCGCGAGCACCACGCGCTCGATCAGCACGCGCCGCTCGCCGAGGAACATGTGCTCCGTGCGGCACAGCCCGATGCCCTGGGCCCCGAGGTCGCGGGCGCGCCGGGCGTCCGCCGCGGCGTCGGCGTTGGCCTCGACCCGCAGGTGGCGCACGCTGTCCGCGTGCCGCAGCAGGCGGTCGACGGCGGTCACCAGGCTGCGGGTGTCCTCGTCGTCGCCGGCCTGGTCCAGGGCGGCGTCCAGACCGCGCTCCAGGTAGGTGGTCACGGGGGACGGGACCACCGGCACCGCACCGAGGTAGACCTCGCCGGTGCTGCCGTCGATCGAGAGGAGGTCGCCCTCGCGGACGACCAGGGGCGCGGGCGGGGTGGTCTCGACACGGCCGTGACCGGCCTGCTCGACCGGCGAGGGAGCGGGGCGCACCGACACCTGCCTGGCGGTGGGGTCGACGTCGAGCGCCTCGGCGCCCACCACGCACGTGCGGCCCATGCCGCGCGCGACGACGGCGGCGTGCGACGTCTTGCCGCCCCGCGCGGTGAGGATCCCGACGGCGGCGATCATGCCGCCCAGGTCGTCCGGGTTGGTCTCGCGCCGCACCAGGATCACGTCCTCGCCCCGCTGCGCCCACTCCTGCGCGGTCGCCGAGTCGAACACCGCCCGCCCCACGGCCGCGCCGGGCGAGGCCGCCATGCCCCGGGTGAGCAGCGTGCGCTGCGCACGGGCATCGTCGTCGGTGGCGAACTGGGGGAACATCAGCTGCGAGAGCTGCTCGCCGGTGACCCGTTCGAGCGCCTCGTCCATGGTGATGAGGTGCTCGTCCACGAGCGCGGTCGCGATGCGGAAGGCCGCCGAGGCGGTGCGCTTGCCGACCCGGGTCTGCAGCATCCACAGCGTGCCGCGCTCGACGGTGAACTCGACGTCGCACAGGTCCCGGTAGTGCGTCTCGAGCCGGCGCATCGCCGCCCGCAGCGCGGCGTAGGACGCCGGGTCGAGGCGCCCCATGTCCGCCAGGCTCATGGTGTTCCGGATGCCGGCGACCACGTCCTCGCCCTGCGCGTTCGGCAGGTAGTCGCCGTAGTCGCCCGTCCGCCCGGTCGCCGGGTCGCGCGTGAAGGCGACGCCGGTGCCGGAGGTCGACCCGAGGTTCCCGAACACCATCGTGACGATGTTGACGGCGGTGCCCAGGTCGTCCGGGATGCGCTCCTTGCGGCGGTACAGCCGGGCACGGTCGGTGTTCCAGGAGCCGAGCACGGCGATGATCGCGAGGTCCATCTGCTCGCGGGGGTCCTGCGGGAAGTCCCGGCCGGAGCCGGAGCGCACGACCTGCTTGAACTCCTCGACGAGGGCGCGCAGGTCGTCGGCGTCGAGATCGACGTCGGCGGTGACGCCCTTGTCGCGCTTCGCCCGCTCGAGCGCGGACTCGAAGTGCTCGCCGTCGATGTCCAGGACGGTCCTGCCGAACATCTGCAGCAGCCGTCGGTAGGAGTCCCAGGCGAAGCGCTCGTCACCGCTGAGCGCGGCCAGCCCCTCGACGGAGGCGTCGTTGAGCCCGATGTTGAGGACCGTCTCCATCATCCCCGGCATGGAGAACTTGGCGCCGGAACGCACGGAGACGAGCAACGGGTCGTCGGGGTCGCCCAGGTGCCGGCCGACGGCGTCCTCGAGACGGCGCAGCGCCTGGGTCACCTCCACGCGCAGGCTCGGGGGCACGGCGCCGGTGCGCATGTACTCGCGACAGGCCTCGGTGGTGATCGTGAAGCCCGGTGGCACCGGCAGCCCGAGCCGGGTCATCTCCGCCAGGTTGGCACCCTTGCCACCCAGCAGGTCCTTCTGGTCCTTGTCCCCTTGGCTGAAGTCCTGGACGTAGCCCACGGTCGCACCTCCGTCGGAGAGCACCGCGCGCCGTCGCACGGCACCTCCTTGCAGTCTCGCGCGCGAGACGCGGCTGCGCTACCTCTCGGGGTCGGGTGCGGCCCGGTCGCCCTGCCCGAGCCCGGCCTCCGCGCGCAGCATGCCGTCGAGGGACCCGGGGAGCGTCGCCGGGGCGTCCGCCGGCGGGCCCGCCGTGTGCCTGCCCGCCGCGCGCGAGGCACCGGGCTCCACCCCCGCAGGCGGGGCGAGGAGCGCGGCGATGACCGTCGTGATCGGGATGGCGAGGACGAGGCCGATCGAGCTCACGAGGGTGCGCACCACCTCCTCGGCGATCGCTCCCGAGGTCAGGCTCGTGCCGAGCGACTGCTCCTGGAGCACGATGAGCATGAACAGCGGCAGCGAGGCACCCAGGTACGCGAAGACGATCGTGTAGACGGTCGAGGCGATGTGGTCGCGACCGATCCGTAGCGCGCCGGTGACGAGCTGGCGGCGCGTCGCGCCCGGCGCCGCGGCCCGCAGCTCCCAGACCGCCGAGGCCTGGGTGATCGTCACGTCGTTGAGGACACCGAGCCCGGCGAGCACGATGCCGCACAGCACGATCCCGTGCAGGTCGAGGCCCGGTGCGTAGGCGGGCAGCGTGAGCGCCTCCTCCGAGGTCAGCCCGTTGAGCTCGGCGGCGCGCGCCGCCCAGGCCCCCACCCCCGCGGTGATGGCGAGGCCGGCGATGGTCCCGAGCAGCGCGGCGGAGGTCCGCACAGTGATCCCGTGCGCGAGGTACAGCGCGACGAACATGATCGCGACGGCGCTCAGCAGCGCGACGAGGAACGGGTTCTCCGCGGTGAGCAGCGCCGGGAGGGTGAACCACCCCAGCACCACGACCGCCATGCCGAGCCCGGCGAAGGCGGCGAGCCCGCGCCACCGGGCGACCACGACGACCAGCAGGCCGTAGATGATCGCGAGCACGGCGATGGGCGCCTGCCGCTCGTAGTCGACGAAGACGTAGGGGCTCTGGGGACCGCCGTCGTCCGTGGCGTAGGGGAGGAAGACGACGCGCATGGGCGCCCCGACCTGCATGCCGGCCGTGATCTGCTCCGAGCCGACGTTGACGATCACCTGGGTGCCGACGGCGATCGGGTCGGCCCCCGCCTTCTCGAGCCGTGCCCGCGAGTCGGCCGGGACCGCGGTCACGCGGGCGGGCACGGTCGAGGTCTCCAGGTCGGGCGTGCCGGTCACGACGGCGGTGATCCAGACCGCCTCGGGGTCGATCGTGGGCAGCTTCTCCGGCATCGCCGACGACGACGGCCACAGCGCCAGGATGCCGATCACGGTCACCAACAGCAGCGGCGCAAGGATCGTGGCGACGGTGGTCACCTTGCCGCGGGAGCTGCGAGGGTCCCGGCCTGTGTGGTGCGCGTGCATCGGCCACCTCTTCCGCTCGGGCTCGCTCGCCTCCGGGCCGGGCGCGAGCGGTACCGGGCCGACGATACCAAGAATGGTTCTCATCGCCGGGAGGAAACGGTCCACCATGCGGACCTCCGGTTGCCGACTCGGTTCAAGTTAGGTGAGCCTTGCCATACCTAGGTGCTCCTTATTCATCCAGCCGGCCTCGAGCCGGAGAACGGACGGCCTCTCATGAAGAAGAACCTCCTGCGGCGCGGCGGCCTCGCCGCCGCCCTCGTCGCCCTCCTGACCGGGGCGTCGCTCGCCGCCGCCGGCACCGCCAGCGCGACCGTGCCGAGCACCGTCGCGAAGGTGACCTGGAACGTGCGCACCAGCTGGGTCGACTACGTGACCAACCCGGTGTGGGCGTTCCCCCTGGGCCAGGGCTCGGTGACGCGCACGGCGAGCAACGGCGGCACCTCGACCGTCGCCGCGGGCAGCGGCACGACCTCCTGGGTCGGGTTCACGAACTACGCCTACAGCTACGACTTCGCGACCGCGAGCGACTCCGGCTCGCCGCGCACCGTGGTGCTCAAGGGCGGGCTCGACTTCGACCTGCCGCTGCACGGCATCGACATCTCGCTCGCCGACCTCCGGGTGATCGACAACCCGTCCGGCGACGAGACCCTCACCGTCGACGCGAGCTACGTGCCCCTGGGTGCCACCACCGCGACGACCCTCTCCGACGCCCCGGCCTTCACGATCGCGGACACCGCGAGCGGCGACGGCACCTACGCGGTGACCCTCACCACGACCGGCGCGCAGATCTTCAACGGGGGGAGCAACGGCAGCTACGCCGCGGGCGACGCCTTCGGATCCGTCACCTTCGGCTGACGACGCTCGCCCTCGGGGCCCTGCCGGCGCACGACGCCGACAGGGCCCCGAGGCGCGTCCGGGATGCGGACCCTCGTTGAGCTTCTCGTTTATTTAGGTAAGGCTTTCCTCATTGAGGTACGCCTTATCTGACGTGCCGTCACCTCCTCGCCCTCCTGGAGCCACCATGTCTCTCCTCGCTCGACCACGCACCGCGCCCGGCCGCCGCCGCGCCCTCCTGGCGGCGTGCGCCGGGACCGCCGCGGCGGCGCTCCTGCTCACCACCACCGTCCCGGCGGCGCAGGCCGCATGGTCGAGCGGCCCGGTTTCCGTCACCGAGGGGGCGCCCGGCGACGAGGCCGAGATCGGGAACCGCGTCACGGGCGACACAGCGGTCGACCGCGCCGGCAACGCCTGGTACGCGTGGGTGCAGACCGACGACGTCTCCGTCTCCTACGCCACGCCCGGGCACTACACCGTGCGCGTCTCGTACCGCCCCGCCGGGGGGACCTGGCAGCAGCCCGTCGACCTCACCACGATCGACCGTCCGGGCGGCTCGAACTATCCGAGCGTCCGCGACGTCGTCGTCGACGTCGACGCCGCGGGACGCCCCACCGTCGCCTGGCCGCTGCGCACCGGCACGACCGTCGCGCTGCAGACCGCCACGCGCGACGCCGCCGGCGCATGGAGCGACGCCGAGGACGTCGCCGCCCCGGTCGCGCAGACCGCCGCAGCGACCTCCGACGAGTACTCGGTCGCGCTCGACGTCGCCGAGGACGGCACGGCAGTGCTCGGCTGGCAGGCCGACGAGGGCACGTACGTCGCCCGTCGCAGCGCCGGCACCTGGGGGACCGCGACGCTCGTGGGCCCCGCGAGCGACCAGCCCGAGGTTCCCGACACCGTCGGTGTGGGGCAGGACCAGCAGGGCCGGGTCACCGTCGCGTGGCGCACCCACGACGCCACGGCCGACGCCTGGGACGTGCTGACGCGCTCCAGCTCGCTGACCGGCACCTGGTCCGCCGACGCCGTGACGCTGACCGAGGACAGCCCGTGGGTCTCGCGCCCCTCGCTCGCCGTGGACCTCAGCGGTGCGGCGGTCGTCACGTGGGGCAGCGGGGACGGCGCTCGTGCCGCGGTGCGTGCCGCGGGGAGCGACGCCGCCGCCTGGGCCCCGACCACCGCTCTCTCGGCCGGCGCGGCCAACGCCGCACCCGCCGCACCCACCCACATGACCGCAGGCCAGGGGATCCCGGCCGTCGCCTTCGACGAGCACGGCACGGCGACCGTCGTGTGGCCGGAGAAGGACCCGACGCCCCGCGTCGCGGCGCGCTCGGTCGACCAGCAGGGCGAGTGGGGCGAGGTCGGGACCGTCGCCGAGGGCACGGCAGCGAACGCGCCCGCCCGACCGCTGGTCACCGCCGGCCGCGACGGTGCGCTCACCGTCGCGTGGACGACGTCGGTCGCCGCCTCGGTCGTGGGCGGCGGGCTCGTCATCACCGGCGGCGAGGTGCATGCCGCCGAACGGCCCTCGACGGACGCCCCGTGGGATGCGCCGCAGACCTGGGTCACGCCGGAGAACGGCTCCTACGGGACGGCCTCCGCCCTGGGCTGGGACAACCTCGCGGGGCTCACCCTCTCAGGCGACGCGCTCGGCAACACGCTCCTGGGCTGGGCGCCGTACAAGAGCGCCGTGCTCCCCGGCGACACCGCGAACCAGAGCGTCGACCAGACGGTGACGCCGGCGACGGCCCTCGACTGGACCGCCCGCGGCGTCACCGGCTCCGGCAACCTCCGCAGCTGGCTGGGGTACCTGAGCACCGACTGGGCGGCGGGGGGCACCGCCTGCCCGCAGGGCGTGCACGGGACCGTAGTCAGCGGGGGCGCCGTCCGCCCCTCGGCGAGCGATCCCGAGTCGTGGCGCTTCGCGCAGACCGACGCCTACGTCGACGCGGCGACGGGCAAGACGATCGTGCAGTACACCGGCACGCTCGCATGGGTGCTGGACGCGCACTGCATCCACATCGAGCTCACGAACCCGCGCCTCGAGATCGCGGCGGACGGCGCCTCCGCCCGGATCTACTCCGACGGCACGGCGAGCGGGTCGATGGCCGACGCGATCGCGGGCCACCCGACGTCGGTCCCGGTGACCAACGTCCGGCTGCTCGAGCTCGACCTCTCCGGCGTGGCTCCCCACGTCAGCGCCGACGGGACCGTGAGGAGCTGGACACGGGTGCGGGCGACCCTGGCAGCCGCGGCCGCCGTGAAGCTCAGCCTCAGCCAGTACTCGCTGTCCGACTTCGGGCGCCTCACGTTCACCGTCCCCACCAACCTGCCGACGCGGACCGGCAGCGGCACGGGCGACGGGGACGACGACGGCGGGTCGCCGGCGCCGGTCGCCTCGCGGCTCAGCCTGACGTCCACCTCGACCCGCTTCGCCCAGCCGGCGGAGGTCTCGGCCGTGGTCACCGCTCCCGGCACGGCTCCGACGGGAACGGTGACCGTGCGGGAGGGCACGACGACGCTGGCCACCGCCAAGGTCACGGCCGGCAGAGCCTCGCTCACCCTGCCCCGGACGCTGAGGGTCGGCACCCATGCTCTCGTGGCCACCTTCGTTCCCACCCCGGGCTCCGGGGTCAGCGTCCCTGCTGCCGCGCGGGCGACGGTCACGGTGACCAGAGCGAGGGCGAGGATCGCCAAGGTCACGGCCAAGCGCCTCGCCGTCGGTCGCAAGGCCAAGGTGAAGGTCGTCCTCAAGCCGCTCGGAGGGCAGCTCCCCAGCGGCAAGGTGCTCGTCAAGGCGGGCAAGAAGACCCTGGGCAAGGCCAAGCTCAAGGCCAAGAAGCACGGCACGAGGCTCGTCGCCACGATCACCACCAAGAAGCTGACCAAGAAGCTCGCCAAGGCCGGACGGACGAAGGTCGTCTACCGGGGCGACAGCACCTTCGCCAAGACCACGGTGAAGGGCAAGAAGATCCGCCGCTGACCCTTCGACGGGCGCTCGCGCCCGAGGTGGGGCACCATTCCAGCATGACGCGCGCACGAGGCAGGAGAGGGCGTTCCCTCGCCTGCCTCGTGTGCGTGACGTTGCTGGTCGCAGCGTGCGCGCCGCCCGGACGATCCTCCCCCGAGGTTGTCGGCGACGCCCTGACCGAGACCGTCGCCGCCGCGGCCACGGCTCGTCTCGCGCTGGAGCTGTACTCGAGCGGCGACCTGCCCCGCGAGACGGCCCGGACCACCCTGGCCGCCTCCCTCGAGGACGCGCACCAGGCCGCGCTCGACCTCGGGACGCTGGAGGTGCCCGGACCACAGGGCTCTCGCACCCGCGACGAGGCGCTGCGCGCGGTCTCGGACGCGACCTCCGCCATCGTGACCTCACGCTCGGCGGTCTCGAGCACCTCGGACCGCACGGTCGACGAGTCGACCGCAGCGCTCACCGACGCGATCGAGCGCCTCGACCGCGTGCAGGACGAGGTGGCACCGTGAAGCGGCTCCTCGGCGTCGCGCTCGGGGTGCTGACCGCCATCGGCGGCTTCCTCGACATCGGCGACCTCGTCACCAACGCCGTCGTCGGCTCGCGCTTCGGCATGTCCCTGGTCTGGGTCGTGGTCGTCGGCGTGGTCGGCATCTGCGTCTTCGCCCAGATGTCGGGACGCGTGGCCGCGGTCAGCGGACGGGCGACCTTCGAGATCATCCGCGAGCGCCTCGGACCGCGCACCGGCGCGGCCAACCTCGTCGCCTCGTTCCTCATCAACCTGCTCACCCTCACCGCAGAGGTGGGAGGCGTGGCGCTCGCGCTGCAGCTCGCGAGCAGCGTCGAGCCGCGGCTCTGGATGCCCGTCGCGGCGCTCGCGGTCTGGCTGGTGCTGTGGCGGGTGAAGTTCAAGATCATGGAGAACGTGACCGGCCTCGTGGGTCTCTGCCTCGTCGGGTTCGCCGTGGCGCTGTTCCTGCTCGGTCCCGACTGGGGCGACCTGCTCTCAGGGGCGCTGCACCCGCAGGTGCCTGCGAGCGAGGGTCACGCCGTCTACTGGTACTACGCCATCGCTCTCTTCGGGGCGGCGATGACGCCCTACGAGGTGTTCTTCTTCTCCTCCGGCGCCGTCGAGGAGAGGTGGAAGGTGAAGGACATCGCGGAGTCCCGCCTCAACGTGCTCGTCGGGTTCCCGCTCGGCGGCCTGCTCTCCGTCGCCATCGCCGGGTGCGCCACCGTGGTGCTGCTCCCCCGGCACATCGAGGTGTCGGCGCTCTCGCAGATCGTGCTCCCCGTGGCCCAGGGCGGGGGCAAGCTGCTGCTCGCCGTGGTGATCGTCGGGATCGTGGCGGCCACCTTCGGGGCCGCGCTGGAGACCTCGCTGTCCAGCGGCTACACCCTCGCCCAGTACCTCGGCTGGTCGTGGGGCAAGTTCCGCCGCCCCGCGCAGGCCGCGCGCTTCCACCTGACGATGATCGTCACGCTGCTCGTCGGCACGGGCATCCTCATGACCGGGGTCGACCCGGTCAAGGTGACGGAGTACTCGGTGGTGTTCTCCGCCGTCGCTCTCCCCCTGACGTACGTCCCCATCCTCGTGGTCGCGAACGATCCGGAGTACATGGGGGAGCACGTCAACGGACGGGTCATGAACGCCCTGGGCACCGTCTTCCTGGTCGTGATCCTGGTCGCGGCACTCGCGGCGATCCCGCTCATGATCGTGACGGGAGCGGGCCGATGAGGCGCGACGAACGGCTTCCGCGGCCGCCCACGCCCGCGGGGCGGGTGCTCGACGCCCGGCTCCACCTGCTCTCGCGCCAGGTCCTGGACGCGGACGACGTGCCCCTCACGACCGTGGACGACCTCGAGCTGCGGAGCACCGACGACGAGCCGGACCAGGCCCCTGCGGTCGACGGCGCGATCACCGGCGCCCGGACGTACACCGTCACGGCGCTGCTCACCGGCGCGGCCCTGGCGACACGGGTGCTCGGCGGTCGCGCTCCGGCCTCGCGCTGGCTGCGCATCGACTGGGGACGGGTGGCCGACATCGGCACGGTGGTGCGGATCACGGGGACCGGGGACGACCTGGACGCCACCTGGACGGAGCGGTGGGTCCGGGACCAGATCATCCGCCGTATCCCCGGAGGCGACCATGATCCTGAGTGACCTGCTCGACCTGCCCGTGCAGGACTCCACGGGTGGACGTCTCGGCTTCTGCGTCGACGCGAGGCTCGTGCTCGACGGTCCCGCGGGCGGGGGGCCGTTGGCGGGTGCCCGGCTGCACGGGCTGGTCGTCAGCCCTCGGACGCGGACCTCCTTCATGGGCTACGAGCGGTCCGGGGTGAGGAGACCCTGGCCGTTGGGCGCGCTGCTCGAGCGCCGGCACGCGGGCACGTTCCTGCTCCTGTGGGACGACGTCGTCGGCGTCGAGGGAGGGCGAATCGTCGTCGCAGACGGCGCCGTGCGCTACGACGCCGCGCTCGAGAGATGAGCGGATCTCAGGACATTCACCCGAGCGCGTGGCGTACGCACGCAAGACCTCGGGTTTTCTTCCGAGCACGACTCGTGCGACGTCCGTCGGACGCGTTCTGACGCGCCCTCGGCGGAAGAAATCCGCTCCCGCTCCCGGGCCTTGGTGGCCGCCGCCCGCCGCGGCCACCCCCGTGGCGTGCCACGACCCGCGCGATCACGGATCCACCCTTCGCTCCGAAACGGGCCAAAAACACCAAGATCTACGAGAAAACATCGGGAGCACACGTCCCCAACACCCGGGGCTCCGAGGGTGACGAAAAAACTCGGCCTGCGCCCCCCACCCGCGAGAACCCCGCCGTTGCAACGTTCTTCGACGCAGGCTCACAGTGATCGCCCAGCACGCTCCCGCGCGGGCCTTGGTTGACGGGCCGACTTGCGAGTGCGTACCGTCGCGCGTATGACAACGCTGTCTCATCCCCCTGCCCGATCCCGACTATTCCGAACATCATCGCCGGCAGCCCTCCGTCGCGCGGCAGTCCCTGCCACGCTCGCGCTGCTCGCCTCCGCTCTCGTGGTGCCGCTCGCTGCGCCCGCGAGCGCCGCCGACGCACCGGCCGCCACGACGGACTACGCCGCGCTCGTCAACCCGTTCATCGGGACGCAGGGCGACCACGGCCACGACGGGCCCGGTGCCATCGCGCCGTACGGCCTGGCGACCGTCACCCCCCAGACGAACAACCCGTCCAGCAACCCGACGGGCTACGACTACGCCGGGACGACCTTCCAGGGCTTCACCAACCTCGCCCTCGACGGCGTGGGCGGCGGCGGCGGCGCGGGCGACTTCTTCGTCATCCCGACGTACCAGAGCTACACGAACCGCCCCTCGACCAGCAGCTACAGCAAGACGATCAACACCAACGGCGGCGACAAGGTCGAGACCGCCAACGCCGGCTACTACTCGATCAGCACCACCGAGTCCGGCAAGAGCATCGACGCCCAGGCGACCGCCGCGACGCGCACCGGCGTGCAGGACTTCACCTTCGGGTCCGCAGGCCACGCTGCGCTCGTGGTCGACCTCCAGCACAACGTCGCCTCCGGCGGCCGCAAGGCGAGCGACCTGACGGTCGGCACGAGCGAGAGCGGGAACACGACGCTCTCCGGGTCGTTCACCGGCTACTTCTACGGCTCGACCTACAAGCTCTTCTACTACGCCGAGACCACGGCCCCGACGTCCTCCGTGCAGACGTGGAACGGATCCACGCTCGGCACCTCGACGTCGCAGGACGGCACGGACATCGGCGCGGTCCTCAACTTCAACGCGACCGCCGGCCAGCACCTCAGCCTGCGGGTGACGCTGTCCCCGATCAGCGTCGCGCAGGCCAAGCGGGACGCGGCCGTCGAGGTCGCGGGCAAGACCTTCGACCAGGTGCGTACCGCGACGAAGGCCTCGTGGAACGCGACCCTCGGCAAGGTCGAGGTCGACGCCACGACCACGAACGACCCCACCGGTGACCTGAAGGTGCAGTTCTACACGCACCTGTACCGGCTCGCCGACACCCCGATGAACGCCACGTCGACCGACGGCACGTACCGCGGTGCGGACGGCGGCATCTACAAGGCGGTCGGCTACACCCACTACGACTCGTGGTCGCTGTGGGACGACTTCCACAAGTACGCGGGCATCGCGTCGGTCTTCCCGGACGTGTACCGCGACACGGTGCAGTCCCTCGTCGACCTCTACGCCTCGGTGACGGCGGCCGGCGCGAGCAGCGTGAGCGCGCTCGTGCAGTCCACCCCGACGGTGCGCTTCGAGCGTGCCCCCGTGGTCGTGGCGGACGCCATCTCCAAGGGTGCCCAGCTGCAGGGTCTCGAGCAGGCGTACCCCGCCCTCGCGGCCCAGACCGGCAGCCCGGCGAACCTGACCAACCCCGACTCGCGCGCCGGCGGCGTCACGGGCTACGCCTACGACGCCTACGGCATGTCCGTCATCGCGAACGCCCTCGGCAAGACGGCGGACGCCAAGAGCTACCTGGACGGCGCCGCGCGCTGGGCCAAGCTCTTCGACAAGGACGCCCTGGTCAACAACACGCCCGCGAAGAACGCCTCCGGCGTCGCCGCCGGCGTCGACAAGGTCGGCCTCATCATGCCGCGCTCGAGCAACAGCGACACGGCCTCCTTCAACGTCCAGAACCCCGAGGCCTGGCAGGTCTCGAACCTGTACCAGGGCACGCTGTGGCAGTACAACTGGTACGACGCGGTGGACCTCGGCGGCATGGTCGACGTGATGGGCGGAAAGTCCGAGACGTCCAAGGCGGTCAACTACTACTTCGGCACGTACACGTCCGACTGCACGCGGATGCTCCACCTGTACGCGAACGAGATCTCGGTGCACGCACCGTTCCTGTTCAACTACGTGGGTGAGGCCTCCAAGACGCAGGACCTGACCTACAACGCGCTGACCACGCCCGTGTGCCCCGGCTACAACGCTGACGGCGGCTCCCCGGGCGCGGCGAAGAAGATGATCTACCAGAACACGCCCGACGGCATGCTCCAGACCATGGACAACGACGCCGGCACCATGTCCGGCTACTTCGTGTCCACCGCGATGGGCCTGTACGCGGTCGCGACCGGCAACAGCACCTTCCAGCTCACCTCGCCGATCTTCGACAAGACGACGACCCACTACCCGGGCGGCAAGGACCTCGTCATCGAGGCTCCCGGCGTCAGCTCGTCGAACCACTACATCCAGAGCGCGACCCTCAACGGCCAGCCCCTGAACCGCACCTGGCTCTCGGCCGCCGAGCTCGCCGCAGGCGGCGTGCTGCACTTCACGATGGGCTCCAGCCCGTCGGACTGGGGCAAGGACGGCGTGGCGGAGGACTCGGTCAGCGACCACGTCTCCAGCACGCTCTACCACCCCTCGGACGCCGTGGCGACGAGCACGCAGGTGTTCGCCGAGTCCGCCGCGAACGACGGCTCGATCGGCAACGCGGTCTCCGTCTCGGTGACCGGCGCGACCGTCACCGGCAACGTCGGTGACGACCTCACCTCTCAGGTGACCGCCACCGGGGTGCCGGCCGGCCTCACGCTCAAGGCGACGAAGACGGGGGCGAGCACGCTCGACCTCACGCTCACGGGCAAGGCCACGAGCCACCTGGTCGACGACTCGACCGACGGCCTCGCCGTCACTCTCGGCACGGGCGCCTTCTCCGGCACCGCTCCGAGCGCCGCGGACCGCGCGCTCACCCTCAAGGTGCGCTTCGCGGGCTACAGCCTCACGCCGAGCACGACCGCCGTCACGGCGGGCACGAACGGTGCGGTGAGCAGCACCATCAACCTCACCCTGACCGGCGGGGCCACCTTCACGGGCACGAACGGCTCCGCGATCCCCACCGGTTCCGTGTCGTTCCCGGGTCTGCCGTCCGGCATCTCGGCCGTGCTCACCAAGACCGGTGACACCACCGCGAAGCTCGCGCTGACCGGCACGCTCACGGACGCCGCCTCGTTCACGATCCTGCTCACCGACGCCGCGCTCTCGGGCGCGACGGCGGCGCAGGTCACCGGTGCGGGCACGACGGCCCTGCGGCCGTTCACGCTCTCGCCCGAGTCGACCTCGCGGGCCAGCCTGCAGGCGCTCTACGACGACGCACGGTTCGTCAGGGCCGGCAGCTACTCCAAGGAGTCGTTCGCGGCGCTCACCGCGTCGCTGGCGGTCGCGAAATCCGCGCTCGACAACGCGGACGCCACGGACTACCAGCTGTCGCAGGCGCTCGGCGCGCTGCAGTCGGCCGTCGACGGTCTGACGATCGCCGAGGAGTTCCCCAAGCTCACGCCGAACAACGTCAGCGAGATGGCCGCAACCCTCGGCCGTGACGGCTCGGCAGGCGCCTACACGAACTTCGGCGCCACGCACAACGAGCTGTGGGCCAAGTACGCCGGCGTCGACCTGGGCGACGGCGCGAGCACGTTCACCGTCTCCTACGACAAGCCCGGCAGCTCGTCGACCCCCAACACCTGGATCGACCTGCGCCTCGGCAGCGCCACCGGCACCACGGTGGCGTCGACGCCGATGCTCGCCAACACGAGCGCCAGCGGCTGGGGCACCTACACGACCCTGACGATCGACGTCGACCCGGCGAAGTTCAAGGGCACGCAGGACGTCTACGTCGTGTTCCGCTCGGACAAGACGAACACCTCCGGCGCCCCGTACGTCGGCAACTTCGCCTGGTTCCAGTTCGGCACGTCCGCCGACGACGGTGGCAGCGACGAGCCGGAGAAGACGACCGTCGAGTTCGAGTCGATCCAGGCCGCCAACGGTCTGTTCGCCAACGACTCGGCCCTCGTCGCCGAGACGGACTACCACCAGGGGTCCAACGGCGTAGACCCGAGCAAGGACGGCCTCAAGACCGAGAACGACAACGGCGGCCGCGCCCTCGCGGGTGTCACCACCGGCGCGTGGGTGCGCTACCCGCACGTCGACCTGGGCACCGATGTCGCCGACAAGCTCGAGGTCACCTACGACGCGCCCTCGGGCAAGGCGAACGCCCCGAAGATCGAGGTCTACGTCGACTCGATGAGCGGCTCGCCGCTCGTGTCGGCCGACCTGGACAACACGGCTTCGGGCTGGGGCACGTACGCCACCACGAGCATCGACCTCCCGTCGACGCTCACCGGTGACCACACGCTCTACTTCAAGTTCCTGAGCGGCACGCCCAACGACCCGCAGTTCTACGTGGGCAACTTCGACTCGTTCGCGCTGGTCCACCAGGTCCAGACGACGCAGCCGTTCGAGTACGCCCAGCTCACGCCGAACAACGTGACGGAGCTCGGCCCGGGCATCGGTCGCGACGGCTCGGCCGGGGCGTACACGAACTTCGGCAACACGCAGGACGGCGAGTGGATCAAGTTCGCTGCCGTGGACTTCGGTCCGCACGGAGCCGACACTCTCTCGTTCTCCTACGACAAGCCGACGGACAAGTCGAACGACAACACGTGGTTCGACGTCCGCCTGGGCAGCGCGACCGGCCCGACGGTCGCCAGCACGCCGACGCTCGCCTACACGGGCACCGGCTGGAACCACTACGCCAACGCGTCGATCTCGGTCGACCCGTCGGTCTTCACCGGGACCCAGGACGTGTACATCGTGTTCCGCCAGGACCCGGTGAACACCACCCAGGGTGCGCCCTACGTCGGCAACTTCAAGTGGTTCCAGTTCGGTGACACCACGGCTGCGCCGACGGACCACAAGACGGTCGAGTTCGAGTCGATCCAGGCCGCCAACGGGACCTTCGACGCCGACCCGGCGCTCGTCGCGGGGACGGACTACCAGAACGGCGACAACGGCGGTGCTGCATCGCAGAACCAGCTGAAGACCGAGAACAACAACGGCGGTCGGACGGTCGGCGGCACCACCACCGGTGCCTGGATCCGGTACCCGAACATCAATGTCGGGAGCAACATCGCCACCGCGATCCAGTTCCTGTACGACGCTCCGACGCAGAAGGCGGTCGACCCCAAGATCGCGGTCTACGTCGACTCGATGTCCGGCGACCCGCTCGTCACGGCGAGCCTGCCGAACACAGGATCGGGCTGGGGAACGTACAAGACGGCCACCTTCGTCCTGCCCACGGAGCTGACGGGCAACCACACCCTCTACTTCAAGCTCCTGAGCACGCCGACCACGGCCCAGCCGTACGTCGCCAACCTCGACTCCTTCACGCTCGTCTACGGCGTGGAGAAGTCGGCGCTCCGCACGGCGGTGGCCGGCTACGCCGACCTCGCACAGGACGGCGACCTGTACGTCCAGGCTGACTTCGGGGTCTTCACCCGGGCTCTCGACGCGGCCCAGGCCGTGCTCGACAACCCGACGGCGACCGCGACGGACGTCTCCTCGGCCCTGCGGGTGCTCGACGTCTCGGCGGGTCAGCTCGAGTGGAAGGTGATCCGGCAGCTCGACGAGCTGGTCACCGACGCCGAGGCGATCCACGAGGGTGACGTCACCCCGGGCTCCTGGAGCGCGCTCCAGTCCGCGCTCACCGCAGCCAGGGCGCTCGACCCGCAGGCCAGCACGCACGAGGCCTACGAGACGGCGCTGGGCAACCTGCAGTCGGCCTACGACGACCTCGACATGGTCTACACGACCACGTTGACGGTGCACGGCGACTCGACAGAGCCGGGGGCGACGGTGCTCGTCACCGGCACCGGGTTCGCGCCGGGCGAGGTCGTGACGTTCACGACGTCGCCGGAGCTGGTGGCGTCGTGGACGGTGACCGCCGAGGGCAACGGGGACGTGACCACCAGCCTGGTGGTGCCCGCCTCGGCCAGCGACGGCACGTACACGGTCAAGGCCGTGGGTGCGGTCTCCGCGGTCCCCGCGACGGGTCTCGTGACGGTGGCCAAGGTGATGCTGGTCTCCGAGACCGCGATCCTGGGCGCACCCGCCAGCGTCATCGAGGGCACGAAGATCCCGGTGAGCGTGGGGGTGAGCGAGGGTGCGACCGGTACGGTGCGCCTGTTCGACGGCGCCACGCTGCTGGGTACCGCGACCCTGGACGAGGGCTCGAAGGCCGAGCTGACCGTGGGTCCGCTCGCGGTGGGCACGCACGCGCTGACGGCTGTGTACGCCGGTGACGACACGTACCTGGCGAGCACCTCGGCGCCGGTCACGGTGACGGTCACCGCGGGCACGACGCCGCCGGTGCAGGGCACGATCACGGTGTCCGCCCCGGTGCTGAGCAAGGCCTCGCAGGCCTATGGCTCGAAGCCGGGTCTGCTGGCGTCGTTGAGCTCGCAGGTCTCGGGGGCGACGTCGGGCACGGTGACGTTCAAGTCCGGCACCCGGGTGCTCGGCTCGGCGCCGGTCGTCAAGACCGGGGCAGGATACGCGGCGACGCTGACCCTGCCCGCGACGCTGGCCAAGGGCGCCTACCGGGGCCTGACGGCGACGTTCGTGACCGGTGACGGCCGTACGGCGGTGTCGGTGGCCTCGGCCGCGACCTTCCAGGTCGTCAAGGCCACCGCGAAGAAGGTGAAGGTCACGGGCAAGAAGTTCAAGGCCGGCACCAGGCCGAAGGTCAAGGTCAAGGTCGGCAAGCTGTCCAACGGTCAGAAGCCGGTCGGCAAGATCAAGGTCTACGTGGGCAAGAAGGTCGTCAAGACCGCCAAGCTCAAGGCCAAGAAGAACGGCAAGATCACGGTGAAGCTGCCCAAGAAGTACCGCAGCACCATCAAGGTCAGGGCCAAGTTCGTGCCCAAGGACAAGACGGTCGTCAAGGCCAAGAAGTCCAAGGCCGTCAAGGTCAAGACCAAGAAGTAGCGACGACGCCGGGGCCGGCCCGCAGGCCGGCCCCGGCAGCCGCCACCACCGACGGAGGCGGCGGGCGAGACCCCCACACGGGTCCTGCCCGCCGCCTTCGTCGTGTCCGGGCGCTGGACGCGGGGGAATAGCGGTCGATGCCGACGGCTTGAACCCGCCGTGACCACTGTGAAGAACCCCGCGGGGGGCCGCGGCACGACGGTCGGCCTCCGGTCCGAGCGCGGCCCCGTCCTGCTGGCGCTCATGCTGTCGACCGGCCTCATCGCCATCGACACCACCATCCTGGCGACAGCGGTGCCGAGCATCGTCGCGGACCTGGGGAGGTTCGACCGGTTCCCCTGGCTGTTCTCCGTCTACCTGCTCGCCCAGGCCGTGACGGTCCCGGTCTACTCCAAGCTGGCCGACACGGTCGGGCGCAAGCCGATCATCCTGATCGGGATCGGGCTGTTCCTGCTCGGCTCGGTGCTGTGCGGCGTGGCCTGGAGCATGACCTCGCTCATCGTCTTCCGCGTGGTCCAGGGCATCGGCGCCGGAGCGGTCGCGCCCATGTCGATGACGATCGTGGGCGACATCTACACGGTCGAGGAACGCGCCAAGGTCCAGGGGTACATCGCAGGCGTGTGGGCCGTGGCCTCGGTGGTCGGACCGACCCTGGGCGGCGTCTTCTCCCAGTTCGTCTCGTGGCGGTGGATCTTCTACGTGAACATCCCCCTGTGCGTGCTCGCGGGCACCATGCTGTGGCGCCGCTACCACGAGGCGGTCGCTCGTCGCTCCCACCGCATCGACCACGCCGGTGCCGTGCTGCTCACCGTGGGACTGACCTCACTCATCCTGGCCGTGCTCGAGGGCGGCAACGCCTGGGCCTGGCTCTCGGTGCCCAGCCTCGTCGCCTTCGCCGTCGGGGTCCTCACCCTGCTCGCCTTCGGGCTGGTCGAGCGACGGGCGACCGAGCCCATCGTCGACCTGCGCATCCTCAACCGCCGGCTCATCCTCACCACCACGCTCGTCTCCCTCGGCGTGGGGGCGCTGCTCATCGGGATCACGAGCTTCGCGCCGACCTACCTGGAGAACTCGATCGGCGTCACCCCGCTGGTCAGCGGTCTCGCCGTCGCCGCCTTCACGCTGGGCTGGCCGCTCGCGGCGTCGAACTCGGGACGGCTGTACCTCAGGCACGGGTTCCGGACCACGGCACTGCTCGGCAGCCTGGTCGCCCTCGCCGGGACCATCGCCCTCGCCGCCGTCGGCCCCTGGCCGAGCGCGGTCGCGGTCGCGCTCGTCACCTTCGTCGTCGGGTTCGGCCTGGGGTGGACCGCGGCGCCGACGCTCATCGCGGCACAGGCCTCGGTCGGGTGGGAGGAGCGGGGCGTCGTGACCGGGGTGAACGTCTTCGCCCGGTCCGCCGGCAGCGCGGTCGGCGTGGCGATCTTCGGCGCGGTCGCCAACCACGTGATCGCCGCGGGTGCCGGGGAGCACGACCACGACACGATCGTGCGGGCCACGACCTGGGTGTTCGTCGGCGTCGCGGTGACTGCTCTGCTGATGCTCGTCGCCGCGGTGGCGATGCCCCGAGAGCGCGGTTCGAGCCCCAGCGGAGCGCGCTCCGTGCGCACCTGAGGGTAATTGGGCGTTCGTTGTCGAAGATGTTGCTTTGTGTGAGTACTTGGAGGAGACTGTGATCGGCGTCGGGCTCAAGGTGGAGTCCCGCCGAGCCGGTCCCGACGGCAGTGCCGCCGGGCCACGTGCAGCTCAAGGAGGAGCTTTCATGAGAAACACCAGGAGACACGGGTCCCGCCCCGGGGCCGTACTCCTCGCCTCGTCGCTCGTCGCGGCGGCGCTCGTCGCGATCCCGAGCACGGCGTCAGCACTCGACGGTGTCGCCGAGTACCAACCGGTCGAGAGCAACATCGCAGGCAAGTACTGGGTCGACGCGACAGCGTCCAGCGGGGACGCGGGAGCCGCCGTCGACGGCGACCTGGGCACCGCATGGGTGGCGCCGGCCGCTCCCGCGACCCTCACCCTGGACCTGGGCGGCGCCTACGACGCCGTGCACAAGGTCCAGACCGTCTTCAGCTCCGACCGGGCCGTCTACACCTACAGGCTCGACGGGACCACCGACGGCCGGAGCTGGGTCACCCTCGCGGACCGGACGCACAACACCCGAGCGGGCGCCGTCTTCACCGACGTGCTCACCCTGCGGGGGCTCACCGGACTGCGCCTGACGGTCACCGGCGGCTCCCCGGTGGGAGTGCGTGAGCTGCGGGTCCTCAACTACCTGCGCCCCGACCTCGACAACGGGTCAGACAGCTCCGAGCAGGGCGGGAACACCAACGCCTACTACTACAACGCCGGCAACGACCCCGCCGTCCCCGGGGTGCGCGGCGGCGCGTTCAGCGATCCGGGATCGATCGAGAGCGGGAACAACTACTTCGGTCTCACCAAGGACCTCGGCTGGGACACGACCCGCCTGCGGGTGTGGAACGAGCCGCGCAACGAGAACAACGGCAACCCGACCACGAGCGCGGGCAACAACTCCCCGGAGAACACCCGCCGGGTCGCGAAGGCCGTCGTCGGGGCCGGCCAGAACCTCGCCATCGACCTGCACTACGCGGACTCCTGGGCCGACCCGCAGAACCAGCCCAAGCCGTACGCCTGGGCGGACCTGTCGTTCGACGATCTCCAGCAGGCCGTCTATGACTACACCTACGACCTGACGACGAGCCTCGTGGACCAGGGCACCACGCCCACCATCGTGGCGCTCGGCAACGAGATCACCAACGGCATGATGTGGGGCTCGGAGTACGACGAGATCACCCCCTACGTGCACCACCACGACTACTACACGTCCGGTCGGTACGCCGAGGCCCCCGGCGGCGGCGTGGAGTGGCTGAAGTACGAGGAGGCCGACGGGGACACCAGCTCCCCCGCCTACCAGGAGTTCCTCGAGTCCGTGAAGCGGCTCTCCCTGCTCATCGACGCCGGCAACCGCGCCGTCGCGCGCGTGAACACCGAGAAGGGGACGCACATCGACACCCAGCTGCACTTCGCGTTCAACGTGTTCGAGCAGCCCACCGGCCAGCCCAAGGTCGAGCTCGACCCGCAGGAGGTCTTCCAGCGGGTCCAGACCCTGATCTCACAGCTCAACAGCAACCTGAGCGCGCGCGGCGGCATGGTCGACCGCATCGGGCTCTCGTACTACCCCGATTGGCACGGCACCTACGACACGGTCCAGCGCAACCTCGTCGAGATCTCGAAGATGCTCCCCGACCTCACGGTCAGCATCGTCGAGTGCTCGCCCAAGGCGAGCGGGACCGTCACCGACCCCCTGGCGGACCCGAACCACCCCGTCGGCTTCGAGTACAGCGTGCAGTCCCAGGGCGACGACGCCGCCGACATCATGACGACCGTCAACGACGTGCCGAACAACGCGGGCACCGGCGTGTGGCCGTGGGCCGGGACCAACGTCTTCGGGGTCGGCCGTGGTGAGAACGCCACGCTCCGCGCCTCCTTCAAGGTCTGGAACGACGCGTTCGCCAAGAACGTGCTGGAGTCCGGTGTCTTCGCCTCGACGAGCAAGGGCCTGGCGCCGGCGCTGCCCATGACCGTCACCAGCCTCGACCTGGCCACGGGGCAGAAGACGCAGGTGCCTGTCGCCTGGGACGCCGTCCCGGCGGCCTCCTACGCCACGGAGGGCTCGTTCACCGTGCACGGGACCGCGCGGGTCACGGTCCCTGCCGCCGGTCGCGGCAAGGCCATGACCGACGTCGAGGCCACCGTCGCGGTGCTGCCCGTCGCGACGGTGTCGGCGCCCGCGCCGAGCAAGGCGTCGCAGGCGTATGGCTCGGTGACGGCGCTGCAGGCGACCTTGACCTCGCAGGTCTCGGGCACGACGTCGGGCACGGTGACGTTCAGGTCCGGCACGCGGGTGCTGGGCTCGGCGTCGGTGGTCAGGAGCGGCGCGGGCTACGCGGCGACGCTGCGCCTGCCCGCGACGCTGCCCGTGGGCAGCTACAGCACGCTGACCGCTGCTCTTGCCGTCCCGGCGGACGGTCGTACGGCGGTGTCGGTGGCCTCGGCAGCGACCTTCCAGGTCGTCAAGGCCACCGCGAAGAAGGTGAAGGTGACGGGCAAGAAGTTCAAGGCCGGCACCAAGCCGAAGGTCAAGGTCAAGGTCGGCAAGCTGTCCTCGGGTCAGAAGCCGGTCGGCAAGATCAAGGTCTACGTGGGCAAGAAGGTCGTCAAGACCGCCAAGCTCAAGGCCAAGAAGAACGGCAAGATCACGGTGAAGCTGCCCAAGAAGTACCGCAGCACCATCAAGGTCAAGGCCACGTTCGTGCCCAAGGACAAGACGGTCGTCAAGACCGCCACGTCCAAGGCCGTCAAGGTCAAGGCGAAGGGGTCCAAGGCGAAGAAGAAGAAGTAGCACCTCGGTCCTCGTCACGGCCGACAGCCCGGGCAGGTTCCTGCCCGGGCTGTCGCGCTCCCTGCTCTGCGCGTTGCTCCGTGCCGCATGGTGTTTCCTGCCCCGTGTCGTGGGGTACCGGTCGCACGAGGGGCTGGTGCAGCGGCCGGCTCCCGCGACCGCCGAACGAGGAGGAGACCATGACCGAGGACGGACACACCCCGGACGGGACGCCGGACCAGCTCGTCTTCCAGGACCCGACCACGCGGTTCGCGTCGATCAGCCCGCCACGGCAGAAGCAGGAGGCACCTGGGCTCGAGGCCGAGATGGAGCCCCGCCCGGACATCGGCGAGCACAGCTATCGAGGCACGGGGCGGCTCGTCGGACGGCGAGCGCTCATCACGGGAGGCGACTCGGGGATCGGTGCCGCGACGGCCGTCGCCTTCGCCCGCGAGGGCGCCGACGTGGCGCTGACCTATCTGCCGGACGAGGACCGCGACGCCCGTCATGTCGCCTGCATCATCGAGGACTGCGGCCGCAAGGCAGTGCTCGTCCCGGGAGACCTGCACGACCGGACCTTCTGCGCCGAGGTGGTCGATCGGGCTGCCCAGGCGCTGGGCGGCCTCGACATCCTGGTGAACAACGCCGGTCAGCAGACCTTCTCGGAGTCCTTGGAGGAGATCACCGACGACCAGCTCACCGCGACCTTCGATCTCAACATCCTCGCGATGTTCCGGGTGACCCGTCAGGCGCTGCGGTACCTGCAACCGGGGTCGGCGATCATCAACACCACGTCGGTGCAGGGGTTCAAGCCTTCCCCCATCCTGGTGGACTACGCGTCGACCAAGGCGGCGATCGGTGCCTTCTCCAAGGCTCTCGCCCAACAGCTCGCCCCTCGCGGCATCCGCGTGAACGCGGTCGCCCCCGGCCCGGTGTGGACCGCCCTGCAGGTCTCGGGCGGTCAGCCTCAGGAGAAGATCCCGGAGTTCGGCAAGCAGGTCCCGCTGGGCCGAGCCGGGCAGCCTGTCGAGCTCGCCCCCGCGTACGTCTTCCTCGCCTCGAGCGAGTCCAGCTACGTCGTCGGGGAGACCGTGCACGTGAACGGGGGGACGCCCAGCCCCTGACCGGGCTGGACGTCCACCGCCGCCGACCGACGTCGGCCCCGGATCATCAGTGCCCGATGCGGGAGCTGACGTCGGTGGGCGAGTCGAAGGTCTGGTCGGGGAGCGCCTCGAGCGCCTGCAGCACGTTGTCGTCCGCGCCCTCGTCGCGCGCGGCGTCCAGCAGCGTGCTCTTGTCGGCCGGGTAGTCCACCCCTCCGAGGAACTTCTGGACCTGGATCGGGTTGGGTGCGTCGTTCATCCTTCTTCTCCATCCTCTCGGAGGGCTCGGTCGCCCCCGGTGGTCTGCTGATCGTCATCCAGGACGTCGGGCGCGTTCGCGCTGCGATCCGGGACCGTGGTGGGCGCCTCCAGGTGGACCGCGCCGCTCGGCACGAGGCCGGCACCCCCGTCACGCTCCATCACCTGCCACTGCGCCAGCACGTCCTCGCCCACGTGGTCGGGCGGGAGCCATCGCGCGAAGCCGAAGCCGCCCGCCTGGAGCAGGGCGTCACGCCGGTAGAGCACGCAGCCGCCGACCCAGGCGACCCGGTAAGGAACCGCCGTGCCGGGCTCCAGGTGCAGGCGGGCGGCGACGTGCGCGAGGTTGGCCGCGTTGTGCAGCGACCAACGGCGGAAGGCGGGGCTGGACCGCGTGACCGTCTCGGGCTCGACGGGACCGTCCCACGGCTCGAAGGGCTCCTCCTCGTCCGGCCGGTGGTCCCCGAGATAGGACAGCCCCTGCACGGCGCTGCCCACGAACCCGCAGCCCAGCGAGACGAGCGCCTCGTGCATGCGCTCCAACGTGCCGGGCTCGAGCCACACGTCGTCGTCGAGGAAGAGCACCTCGGGCGCCGAGGCGAGACCCAGCAGGTGCTCACGGTGCTCGGCCAGGCCGCGGCGCGGCCGGTGCCGGAGCACCCGGACCGGGCGCCCCTGCGCCTGCAGCACCCGCGCCATCGCGCGGGCGGCCGGAGCGCTCCAGGACGGGTCGCCGCGCGACTGGTCGCTCACGACGACCTCGAAGGGCGGGTCGTCCTGCCCGGCCAGCCCCGCGAGCGTCGTGGCGAGCTCCGCGGGACGGTCGGCGGTCGGGACGAGCACCGAGACCGCGGGCGGCGGCGGGTCGCCGGGCGTCCCCCACTCCCCCGACCAGCGGCGGCTCCCTGTCGGGTGGCCGTGCCCGAGGACGCGGCGCGAGGCGGTCGAGACGGTCATGAGGCCACCGCCCGGGCGGGGTCGTCCGTGCGGCCCTCGCGGATGCGGTGCACGACGTCGGTCGTGGACCGGTCCGCGACGTAGTCGAGCACGCTCACCCGCCCGCCGTAGGCCCTCACCGCCGCCGCCTCGTCGAGCAGCTCGGGCACGTAGTCCCCGCCCTTGGCGTACACGTCGGGCCGGAGCCGCTCGATGAGCCGGACGGGGGTGTCCTCGTCGAAGACGACGACGTGGTCCACATAGCTGAGCGCGCCGAGCACGCTGACCCGCTCGGTCTGGTCGTTGATGGGACGGTCCGGTCCCTTGAGCCGGCGCACGGAGGCGTCGCTGTTGACGGCGACCACGAGGACGTCACCCAGGCCCTTCGCCTGCCGCAGCGAGCTGATGTGCCCGCTGTGCAGCACGTCGAAGCAGCCGTTGGTCAGCACGACCCGGCGCCCGGCGCGCCGCTCCTGGGCCACCACGCGCAGCAGCGACTCCTCCTCGAGCGCGGTGACCGCCGGGTTGGCGAGGACCTCCTCGAGGTCTCCGGTCGTGCACACGGACGTGCCGGTGCGCTGGACGACGACGTCGGCGGCGGCCTGGGCGAGGTCCATCGCTGCCTCGGAGGCGAGCGGCAGCAGGCGTCCCAGGGTGAGCGCGGCGACGTAGGTGTCGCCGGCGCCCGAGGCCTGGCGCTCGGTGGTGGGGCGCGCCCAGGTGCGGTGCGCGACGCCCCGGTCGTCGAGCAGCACGGTGCCGTCGCTGTCGAGGGTCACGACCACCTGGGCCGCGCCGGTCGCCTCGAGGAGCTCCGGGGCCCGGGCCGCGAGCAGCTCGGAGCGGCCGTCGCCGAGGTCCGCGAGGCCGAGCAGCCCCGCGGCCTCGCGTGCGTTGGGCGTGACGAGGTCCGGTCGGAGCGCGGCCCAACGGCCCGCGTCGTGGGCGTCGACGACCAGCAGGCCCGGCCCCCGCCACCGGCTCAGCTCGGCGACGACCGCGGGGGTCATCAGCCCGCTGCCGTAGTCGCACAGCACCACGGCCTCGCTCTCGCGCAGGGCCCGGGCCGCGGCGTAGACGAAGTGCGCCATGCACTCGGGAGGGAACGCGCCGCGCTGCTCGTCGTCGAGCCGCGCGATCACCTGGTCCCCACCGACGATCCGTACCTTGGTCACCGTGCGCACGTGGGGGTGGCGGACCATGTCGACGACCTCGACCCCTGCGGCGGCCAGCAGCGCGTGGAGCCGGCGCCCCGCGTCGTCGTCGCCCACGACGCCGATCGCGGTCACCTTCGCTCCCATCGAGGCGAGGTTGAGGGCCGTGTTCGCGGCCCCGCCCGGCGACCAGGTGCGTTCCTCGACCTCGACCACGGGTGCGGGTGCCTCGCGGCACACCCGCTCGCTGCGGCCCCGCCACCAGCCGTCGAGCATGAGGTCTCCGATCACGGCGACTCGCGCTCCTCGGTCCCGCAACGCCCGTGCGGTGGATACCCCGATCGTTCCCGCTGCCTGCATCGTCTCCGCCCTCCGCCGTCGTGCCCTGCCCGCGCGCCCGCTGACGCTCTCGGTGCACGGGTACCCGAAGGGCCGCCCGTCCACACCTGCCGGGCGCACGTTTCGGGCACGCGCCCGGTGGGCACCTGACGGTGACGGGCCGTGGACGGCGACCTCCCCCGGTCGCGCCGGTACCCCGTCGGAGACGGGTGGACCATGTCGGCGGGAGCGAGCGTGGAGAGCATGGAGCACCTCAGCACGGACAGCCAGGCCGCGGCCGACGTCAGGAACCCCGCCACCTCCGCGCCGAGCGCCGGAGGATGCGCCGTCGGCGACCTGCACCCGCTCTTCGAGGACGTGCACCGCATCGCCGTGCTGCGCGGTGGGGGACTCGGTGACCTGCTCTTCGCCCTGCCCGCCGTCGACGCCCTCGCCGCCGCCTATCCGGAGGCGCATGTCACGCTGCTCGGCACGCCGCTGCACGCCGAGCTCCTGCGGGGCCGGGCGCAGAGCGTCGCGGACGTGGTGGTGCTGCCCTTCGCGCCCGGGGTGCGAGAGCGTCCCGAGTCTGACGACGGCGACGAGACCGTGGCCGAGCGCGAGGTGACGATCTTCCAGGAGCGGGTGCGCGCGCGAGGCGTCGACCTCGGGGTCCAGCTCCACGGGGGCGGGCGATTCTCGAACCCGTTCCTGCTCGGTCTCGGGCCCCGGCACAGCGTCGGCACCGCCACGCCGGACGCCCACCCTCTCGAGCGCACCTTGTCGTACCAGTACTTCCAGCACGAGGTCGCGCGTGCCCTCGAGGTGGCCGCGCTCGCCGGCGCACCGGCCGTCACCCTCGAGCCGCGGCTCTGCGCCACGGAGGACGACCTGCGCCGCGCCCGCGCCCTCCTGGCGGCGCGCACGGGGCCGCTGCTCGTGGTGCACCCGAGCGCGACGGACCCGCGGCGGCGCTGGCCCGCGGAGCGCTTCGCCGCCGTGGCGACAACGGCGATCGACTCCCAGGACGCCACCGTCGTCGTGGTGGGCGACGAGCACGAGCACGGCCTCACCGCCGCCGTGACCGAGATGGCGCGTGCGGGACTGCCGCACGACCTGCACGGGCGGGTCGTGGACCTCGGCGGCCGGCTCGACGTCGGCGGCCTGGTCGGGGTGCTCGCGGTCGCCGACGTGCTGCTCGGCAACGACAGCGGGCCCCGCCACCTCGCGCAGGCGCTCGGGTGCGCGACCGTCGCCGTCTACTGGGCAGGGAACGTGATCAACGCCGGCCCCATGAGCCGGGCCCGGCACCGCGTCCACGTCTCGTGGACCAGCCAGTGCCCGGAGTGCGGGGCCGACGTCACGCAGGTCGGGTGGACGGCACCACGGTGCCCCCACGACCCGTCGTTCCTGCGGGACGTGGGGACCGCCGCGGTGCGCGCCGACGTCCTCGAGCTGCTGGCGGCCGCCGGTCGCTAGCCGGCACCGCCGGTCCCGGCACCGCGGCTCCGCGGCTCACGGCCAGGACTCCTCCTCCTCGTGGCAGATGACGAGCTCGCGGACCTCGCAGCCTTCCGGCTGCGTCAGCGCGAAGAGCACGGCGTCCGCCACGGCGGCCGGGTCGTTCAGCTTCGAGTCGTCGGTCGGCTTGTAGCGCTCGTCGCGGTCGTCGAAGAAGCGCGTGCGCATGCCCGCCGGGACGAGCGTGGTGACGCCCATGCGTCCCTTCGTCTCGGCCGCGAGCGCGCGGCTGAAGCCGAGCACGCCGAACTTCGACGCGCAGTACGCGGTCGCGTCCCCGACGGCGCGCAGGGCGAGCGAGGAGGCGACCGTGACGAGGCGACCGTGCGACTCGAGCAGCGCGGGCAGCGTGGCACGGGCGACGGCCGCGGTACCGAGCAGGTTGACGGCGATCACCTTCTCCCACTCGTCGGCAGGCACGTCCTGCAGCGCACCGCACCGGTCGATGCCGGCCGCGGTGACGACGCCGTCCAGGCCACCGTGGCGGTGCAGCACCTGGTCGACCGCCTCCGTGACGGACGTGCGGTCGGAGACGTCCACCTGGTAGGCCTCCGCGTCCGTCACCGCGCTCACGTCGCGGTCCAGGACGAAGGGCTGGCCGCCTGCCTCGCGGACGGCGGCCGCGACGGCCGCGCCGAGGCCAGCACCGCCTCCGGTGATCAGGACCCGGCCCGGGTTGCGGGAGCTTGTCATGTCTCTACCTCCAGTCGATCGTGCGTCGTGCTCGGGAGCGTGGCGGGCGGTCGCGCCGCCACGCCGCGGCTCACCCCACCCGCTGCAGGGCTGCGGCGAGGCCGGTGGTGGAACGGGCGGGGACGTAGGGCACGGTCACGCACACCCCGCCCCAGCTGCCCACGAGCGAGGCCTCGGGCAGGTCGCCGGCCACGTAGTCCCCGCCCTTGACCCAGATGTCGGGCTCGAGGCGCCGGAGCAGCTCCTCCGGGCCGTCCTCCTCGAAGACCGCCACGGCGTCGACGCTCTGCATGCTGAGGAGCAGGTCGCGCCGGTCGTCCTCCCCGAGGATCGGCCGCTCGGCACCCTTGAGGCGCCGCACGGAGGCGTCCGAGTTGAGGCACACCACGAGGCAGTCCCCCAGAGCGCGCGCCGCGCCCAGCGTGCGCGCATGGCCGGCGTGCAGCAGGTCGAAGCAGCCGCCGGTGGCGACGACGGTGCCGCCGCGCTCGCGGGTACGACGCACCACCTCGAGGGCGTCCCCGCCTGGTACGTCCAGGCGCCGCACCTCGCCCTCGCCGCCAAGAGGGGGCAACGACCGCACGCCACCGTTCTCGAGGAACAGGGAGGCGGCTGTCACGGCGTCGGCCACCGCGTCGGGCACGCTGCGCCCGGCGACGAGCCGGGCAGCGAGCGCCGACGCGAAGCGGTCGCCCGCCCCGCACGGGTCGCAGGCCGGAACCTGGGGCGCGGGCACGAGCTGGCAGATGCCCGGCCCCTGCGCCCGGCTGCGTGCCGGTGCCCCGGGGACCTCCGGCCCGCGCACCAGCAGCGCGCCGCGGGCGCCGAGCGTGATCGCCACCGCGTCGGAGCGCCAGCGTTCTCGCAGTCGCTCGGCGAGCCGGGCGGTCCCCGCGACGTCCGGGCGTCCGGCGTCGTCGCGCGGCACGCCCGCCTCCTGGGCGTTCGGCGTGACGGCCGTGGTGCCGTGCACCGGCTCGGGCCCCTTGCGGTGCGGGTCCCACACCACGACCTCGGCCCGGCTCTCCTCCACCGCGCGGCGGATGGCCGGGTGCTCGGCCATCCGCCGACCGTAGTCGGAGACGACGATCGCGTCCGCCGCGCGGATGGCATCGGTCATCTCCGTGGTGACGTGCGGCAGCGGCGGGGTCTCGCAGCCTTCGTCGATGCGCACCATGGCATGGGGGGTGGGGTGCGACAGGGGGTGCGCGCTCGCGCCGATCCGGATCTTGACGGGCGTGGGGGCGCCCGACGGTCCGGCGACGACGGGAACACCCGCGAGGCACTCGCGGAGCTGGACGGCACGCTCGTCGTCGGACAGGGCCGTGACCAGGCAGACCTCCTCGCCGTCGGCCGCGAGCATGGTGGCCACGAGACCCGCGCCGCCGGCCCGGCGGCGCTCCTGTGCCACCTCGAGGACGGGGACGGGTGCATCGGGGGTGAGGCGGTGCGCCTCTCCCTCGATGTCGATGTCCAGCAGGACGTCACCGACGACGACGATCATCGGGTCCCACCTCCTTCGCGTCCGGCCTGGGGACCGCGCCCGGCCGGGTCGTCACCGGATGTCGGGGGCTCGGCCTCCAGCCGGGCGACCTCGGCGTCGAACACGTGGCACAGGCAGTGCACCGCGACGAGCTGGGCCTCCTGGACGTTCGCCCCCGCGCCCGGCAGCGCGACGGTCTCGTCGCACAGCTCGGAGAGCGGGTTGGGCGCCTGCCCGGTGAGCGCCCAGGTGCGCACCCCGCGAGCGCGGGCCGCGCGGGCCGCCGCCAGGAGGTTGGGGCTCGCCCCGCTCGTGGACAGCAGCACGAGCACATCCCCCTCACGCCCGTGAGCCGTGACCTGACGGGCGAAGACCTCGTCGAAGCCGTAGTCGTTGCCGATCGCCGTCATGCTCGAGGTGTCGCCGTGCAGCGCGATCGCCGAGAACGGCCTGCGGTCGCCGTCGAAGCGTCCCACCAGCTCGGCCGTGAGGTGCTGGGCCTCCGCCGCAGAACCGCCGTTGCCGGCGGCCAGGAGACGTCCGCCCGCGAGCAGCCGGACGGCGAGCTCGCTGCCCCACGCGGCAAGGCGCTCGGCACGCCCCGCGAGGGAGTCGATCACGGGGACGAGCGTGAGCAGGTGCTCGAGCACAGCGGCCGTGCCGGCCGTCCGGACCTCGTCCGGGACGTCCGCCGCGCGGACCGAGGGGCCGACCGCGCGGACCGCCGCAGCGGCGTCGTGCTCTCGCTGGGTGGCCGGGTTCTCGTCGACCACGTGGAGCCGCCTCACTGGGCACGCTCCTCGAGGCCGCTCGCCTCGGCGAGCACGTGCGGGACGCTGACTCTCCTGCCCTCGTCCCGGCGACCCCGCAGCGCCTCCACGTAGTAGCCGGCGGTGAGCGCGGCGATCCGCGGCCAGCCGTACCGGGCCACCGCGAGCCGCCTGCCCGCAGCGCCGAAGGAACGCGCGACGTCGGGCTCGCGGGCGAGGTAGGCCATCGCCTCGGCCGTCGCGTCGACGTCGCGCGGCGGGACCTGCAGGCCGCTGACGCCGTGCGTCACCGTGTCGACGAGACCCCCCACCGTGGAGGCCACCACAGGCACCCCGCAGGCCATCGCCTCGAGCGGCACGATGCCGAAGGGCTCGTACCACGGGGTGCACACCACCATGTCGGCGGAGCGGAAGACCGCGGGGAGCCGGGAGTGGTCGACCTGGCCCCGGAAGACCACCTTGTCACCCACCCCTCGTTCCTCGGCCAGTGCCCGCAGCCGCGCCACCTCGGGGTCGTCCGCCAGGCCCGCAGCGTCCGGCCCGCCGACGACCAGCAGCTCGACGTCGTCGATCCCCCGCTCGACCAGGCCGGCGAGGGCCTCGATCGCCGTGTCGACACCTTTGCGCGGGACCAGCCGCCCCACGCAGGCGATGCGCAGCGCGGCTCCCCGGGTCTCCGTCTCGCCCTCGGGTGTGAAGAGCGCGGTGTCCACGCCGCAGGGCGCGATCGAGATCCTGCTCGCCTCCACGTCGAGGGCACGCAGCTCGAACACCTCGTCGGAGCACGTGGCGACCACACGGTCGACGGTCTGCCCGACCCAGGGCTCGAGACTCTCCCGCTCGGGCGGGCTCGTGTCGAGGACCCCCTGGAACCGGCGCTTCACGCTTCCGAGCGCGTGGAAGGTGTGGAGCACCGGCGGCCGCTCGCCGCCGAACGCCTCGACCGCCCGGAGAGCCGCGACCCCCGACATCCAGAAGTGGCTGTGCACCACGTCCGGAGGCGCGCTCTCCCAGTCGGCGGCGATGCCGTCCGCGAGCGCGGGCATCCAGGGCAGCAGGTCGTCCTTGGGGATGCTGCGTGCCGGGCCGGCGTCGACGTGCACGACGCGCACGCCGGGCGCGAGCTCGCACTCGCGGGGCAGCGTGGGGTCGTCACGGCGGGTGTAGACCCGCACCTGGTGGCCGTGGTCGGCCAGCGCCCTGGCGAGCGCGGCGACGTGGACGTTCTGACCACCGGCGTCCACGCCTCCCAGCGTGGCGAGCGGGCTGGCGTGCTCGGAGATCAGGGAGATCTTCATGAGGTGCCCCTTTCGTTCGAGTGCGCGCGCCCGCCGCGGTGGCGGACGCACTGGTCGAGGAGGTCGTCCCAGTCCTCGAGGAACCTCCTCAGGGAGTAGCGCTGCAGGACCGCCTCCCTGGCGACCGCACCGGCCCGGCGGGCGGCGTCGGGGTCGGCCAGGAGTCTGCGGACGGCCCGCACGAGCTCGGTGACGCTCGGCGAGATCGCGCCCGCCTCGGGCGGGACGGCGCGGGCCGCCTCGGTCGTGGCGAGCACGACGACGGGCATCGCCAGGTGCATGGCCTCCAGCAGGGACAGGCCCAGCGACGTCCACCGCGTCGGGTGCAGGTAGAGCCGACGCTGCGCGAGGCTCTCGTGCAGCCGAGCGGGAGGCAGGTCCCCCATGGCGTGCACGCGGTCGTCGCCGAGCCCGAGGTGCGCGGCGATGCCGGCGGTGCCCATGCCGTAGACGTCCAGCGGCGCGACCTCGGCGAAGGCCGGCAGCAGGTCGGTGCCCACGACGCGACCGCGGCGCACGGGCTCGTTCGACACGACCGCCAGCCGCTCCCGGCCGCCGTCGTAGCGCGCCCCGGGATCGACGATGCCGTGCTCGACGACCGTGGTGCGGGTCCGGCCGCAGTCCCAGAACAGCGCGTTGGTGTGCGTGACGTGGGCGATCGTGACGTCGTCACGGTCGGCGAGCGGGTGCCGGGCGGTCGGCGGATCCGCGCGGGGGGTGTTGTGCTCGACGTACACCGCGGGCACGTCCCGGCCGACCTGGCGGCCGAGGAGCAGGCTCGCGACCGCGATCTCCTCGGGACGCTGGAGGACCACCACGTCGACGTCGGCGTGCCGCAGGCTCTCGGGCGCGACCTCCACGACGTTCGAGGGCCAGTCACGGCCGCCCCGGCCCAGCCCCCAGGGCCCGCCCTCGGCGGTGCGGGGCATGAGGTAGTCGTGCCCGCCGCGCACGAAGGCGTCGGTCCAGCCGCCGTGCACGTGCCACAGGAGGACCCTCATGCCGCACCCCCGAGGGGCTCGGGCGCCACGAGCGCCGACCTGCCGGGCGCGTCGCCGTTGCCCGCGCCCGGCGTGCCGCCGCCGGACGGCGCTCCGAGGAGCGGACGGCCGGAGACGGCGCCGAGCCGACGGCAGGCGTCGACGACGGCCTCCGGCTCCACGCGACCCAGACACGGGTGCCCGAGCACGGGGCACTCGACCGCCCGGGTCCCCCGGCACCGTTCCCACTGGTCGCCGAGCAGCTCGACCGGCACCCCGAACGGCGCCCAGCGCTCCCACGGCACGACGGGCGAGAAGACGCTCGCGACCGGCGTGCCCACGGCCGCGGCGAGGTGGGCCGCCCCGGTGTTGGTCGCCACCACGACCGCGGCGCCGGCGAGCACCCCCGAGAGCTCCGCGAGGTCGGTGCGCCCGCCGAGGTCGGTCGCACGGTCGCCGGCCACCGCCGCGGTCAGCCCGGTCTCGTCGGGACCTCCGGTGACCACGACGTGGATGCCGCGGTCGGCCAGCGCGGCGACGGCCGCGGCCGCGGTCGGCACGGGCCAGGACCGCGCCGGGGCGGAGGCGCCCGGGTGGACGACGACGTAGGGACCGGGGCCGGTCAGCTCGCGGGTGTCCGGCGGTGTGCGCACCTCGAGCCGGTCGCTCGCTCCACGAGGCAGCCGGAAGCCTGCGGCCCGAGCGATGGCGAGGGCCCGACGAGGCTCGGGCAGCTCCTCGGAGAGGTCCTCGCCGGGACGCAGCCGGACGTCGAGGAGGGAACCCGCGAAGTCGACGGAGGCGCCCACGATCCGGGGGACCCCGGCGAGGCGCAGCAGCAGCGCGAGCGGCAGGGGGGACTGGTGGAAGGAGGTGAGGACGACCGCGACGTCGGGGGCGAGGTCGCGGACCATGGCAACCAGCTCCTGCGCGAGCGCCTGGGTGACCTCGGCACCGCTACGGGTGATCCAGGGGCAGTCCCAGACCAGCACGCGGTCCACCCCGGGCAGCAGGCGGGCAGCGGCGGCGCCCTGGGGACCGCACAGCATGACCACCTCACCCCCGGGTCCAGCGTCCTTCCGCTCCGCGGCGACGGCACGCACGGCCGGCCCGCTCAGCAGCACGTCCCCCGCGCTGTCGAGCCGCACCACGAGCGCCCGGGAGCTCATCGCCACTCCCGGTCGCCCGCGACCACGGTGCCGGCCGGGAGAGCGGGCTCGCAGTCGGCGAGGTCGGGACCGAGCAGGATCGCCACAGCGGCGAGCAGGCCGGACGCCACGCACGGGGCGGCGTCGATCTCCTCGCGGCGCGTCATCGACGTCGGCACCATGACCGCGCGTGCACCGGCGGCGGCCGCCGCCGCCACGTCGGCACCGATGTCCCCCACGACCGCCACGTCCCGGACGGGCACGCCGAGCTCCTGCGCCGCGGCGAGGATCATGCCCGGGCGAGGCTTGCGGCAGGAGCAGCCGGCGTCCGGGACGTGGGGGCAGGTCTGCCACACCGCGAAGGGGCCGAGCAGCTCCTCCACCCGCAGGTTCACCGCGTCGAGCTGCGCAGGCGAGATGAGCCCACGACCGACCCCGGACTGGTTGGAGACCACCCCGAGCCTCACCCCGGCGGCACGCAGGGTGTCCAGCGCCTCGCGAGCCCCCGGCATCGGCCGCACGAGCGCCGGATCGTCGTTGTAGGGGACGTCGTGCACGAGCGTCCCGTCGCGGTCGAAGAGCACCGCGGCGGGCACCTCGGGTCGCGGGGCGCGGGGGTTCGCCGTGGGTTCCATGACCTGTCTGTGCCCGCTTCTGCTGCTTCCAAACCTCGCGCAGGTCCGTGACCTCGACTGCTGCGCAACGGTCGTGGAATCCCGCACGTTCTGCGACCGTGGAGGGATGAGCACCGAGCGCGCAGATCAGCAGCGGCCGGTGCTGCTCGCACTCCGCGCGCTCAAGCTGGGCGACCTGCTCGTGGCCGTGCCCGCCCTCAAAGGCCTGCGGCGTGCGTTCCCGGAGCACGAGCTCGTGCTCGCCGCTCCCGGGTGGCTCGCGCCGATCGTGGGGCTCGTCCCCGCCGTCGACCGTCTCCTGCCGACACCCGGCCTCGACGTGCCGGTCCCGGTGGGCCCCGGAACCGTGGACGTCGCCGTCAACCTCCACGGCAACGGCCCCGAGAGCCGAGGCCGGCTCGAGGCGCTCGCGCCCCGGCTCCGTCTCGGGCACCGTGCCCCGGGATGGCAGGGGCCCGAGTGGGCCGACGACATCAACGAGCGCGACCGCTGGGCACGCCTCGTGCGCTGGCACGGGGTGCCGGCGGACCCGCTGGACGTGGCCCTGACCATGCCGCCGGCCCCGGCCGGCACCGCCGGAGCCGTCGTCGTGCACGTGGGCGCCTTCTACGGGTCCCGGCACTGGCCCGTGGACCGTTTCGCCGATGTCGCACGTGCCGTGCGCGACGCCGGTCACGACGTCGTCGTCACGGGTGACGCCACCGACCGCGAGCGCGCGGCCGCCGTCGTCGAGGCCGCGGGGCTGGCCCCGCGCGCGGACCTCGCCGGGAGGCTGTCGCTGCTCGAGCTGGCGGGCGTCATCGCCCATGCACGGGCACTGGTCTCGGTCGACACCGGCGCCGCTCATCTCGCGAGCGCGTACGGGCGCCCGTCGGTCGTCGTCTTCGGACCGGCTCCCCCCGAGCAGTGGGGTCCGCCGCCCGGCCCGCACCTCGTCCTCACGGACGCCTCGCTGCGACGAGGCGACGTCTTCAGCGCCCTGCCGGACCCGGCGCTCATGGCTGTGACCTCGCAAGACGTGGTCACGGCACTCAACGCCCTGCAGCTCAGCGGCAGCGGCGCCATCTGCGTATAGTCCGGTGCAGCGATGCCACGAGGCGTGCTGCTCACCCGACAGAACCGAGGGCCTGGCATGTCTGAAGAAGAGACGCCGAACGACTTCGCGGAGCTCGTCCTCGACCTCCACGCGACCGAGGGCGTGGAGCGCACGGTCGAGATCGTCGTGGAACGAGCCCGCTCCGCCCTGCTGTGCGACGAGGCGGGGGTGCTCCTCGTCGAGCGTGCCGGCATCAGCACCGCCGCCGCCACCTCGCCGGAGGTCCGGCGCTCCGACGAGCTGCAGAACGAGCTCGGCGAAGGACCCTGCCTGAGCTCCATAGAGACCGGGGAGCTCTACGTGATCGAGGACATGGACCACGAGGAGCGCTGGCCGGCGTGGGCGAGGAGCACGAGCGCGCTCGGTTTCCACAGCCTGGTGAGCGTGCCCCTCTCCGACAAGGACCGGCGGCTGGGCTCGCTCAACCTGTTCGCGCGGCGGCCCGGGGCGTTCAGCCAGGAGGACGTGGCGGTCGCGAACATCTTCGCCCGGCACGCGGGGCTCGCGGTCGCCAACGAGCGCCACACCGACAACCTGCTCGGCGCCATCGACAGCCGCAAGCTCATCGGGCAGGCGCAGGGCATCCTCATGGAGCGCTACAAGATCGACTCCGACCGAGCCTTCCACGTGCTGAGCCGCTACTCCCAGACGCACAACGTCAAGCTGCGGGACGTCGCCGAGCAGATCGTGCGGAGCCGGACCCTGCCCGGTCTCGACTGATCTCCCTGTGCCCGTGGTCGGTGCCGCAGCAGGGCGCCGGCCACGGGCACGCACGTCTCAGGCGACCACCTCCTCGAGGTCCAGCCGGAGCCTGTGCAGGCTCGCCGACAGGATCCGCGACACGTGCATCTGGGACACCCCGATCGCCTGCCCGATCTCCCGCTGGGTCTTGCCCTCGAAGTAGCGCAGGTAGAGCACCGTACGCTCCCGCTCGTCCAGGCGGCGCACCGCCTGGGAGACGGCCAGCCGGAGGTCGACCTCGTCCGTGCCGTCGGTCTGTGCGGCGTGGCTCTCGAGCACGTCCCGGACGCACTCGGCGTCGATCGACATCGGACGGCCGCTGCGCTCGTAGCCCTGCGCCTCCTCGACGTCGTGGACGCTCGCCCGCACGTGGCGCGCGAGCTCCTCGCAGGTGGGCTCGCGGCCCAACGACTGGCTCAGGTCCTCCACGACGCCGTGCAGCGCCCCGCGCAGCTCGTAGACCCGGCGGGGCGGCCGGACGAACCAGCTGTGGTCCCGCATGTGGCGCTTGAGCTCGCCCGCGATCGTCGGCGCGGCGAAGGAGACGAAGTCGCCGCCCCGCGCCGGGTCGAAGCGGCGGGCGGCCTTGACGAGGCCCAGGTACGCGACCTGCCTCAGGTCCTGCCAGTCGCTCTGAGGCGCGGCGATCCTGCGGGCGAGCGCCTCGGCGAGACGCAGGTGCGTCTGGACGAGCAGAGACTCGTCGGCACGCCGTCGCGCGCGCAGGACCGTCTCGGCACGCTGTGGCGGCGTGCTCTGCTTCGGTTCCGGCGGCAGAAGCTGGTCACGGAGGGGGCGGCGGGTGAGAAGAGGGGTGGCGGCTCGAGCAGTGGACACAGTGCGACCTCGTCATCGATGAGGGGTCGTTGTGGCGCACTGTTTGACCACATCTGAGCTGTATGTCGTGCCGCGGCGCAGCGGACCCGGAAGGGGCCGGACAGCTCCGCGTGGCGCGCGTCGTCGCGTCCAGGGACGTGACGGGCGTCTGTCGAAGGGCGGCGGGGAGAGCCCCGCCTATGGCTGACGTTAGGGGTCTTCCGGAGAAGCTGCAACAGTAGGAGCACCAGGTGAGACGACGAGGCGGCGCGGCGCGTCTTCGCAGGTCACACGGCTGACAGGGAACCGCTGCCCTCCTCGTTCTCGAGCAGCGCGGTGAGCGCGTGCTCCGGCTTGGCCCCGGCCGAGAGATCGATGGTGCGGCCCTCCCGGTACGCCTCGACGAGCAAGGGGTCGATGTAGGCCTTGAGCGCCGTGCTCGGGGTGTTGTTGAGCTCGAGCGCCGCGGCGCGGGCCGCCTCCCGGACTGCCCTGTGCTGCGCGATCCGGCTCGCCTGCGGGCCGGACCGCGCGAGGCTCACGGCGGCGGTCACGGTGCCGTGCAGGGTGCGGAAGTCCTTCGCCGTGAAGTCGCCGTGCGTCCGGGCGCGGATGTCATCGTTGACCTCCTCGGGGGCGAGGACGTGCCAGCCGTCGCTCTCCTGCCAGGCGAGCAGGCGCTGGCGGGGGCCACGGTGCAGCATCGGCTCGAGCGCTGCCGCGAGCACGGGGTCGTGCGTCTGCGACGACCAGAGCTGGCCGCTCTTCGCGGGGAACTCCAGCACGACGACGTCGTCGGCGACCCGGACGTGCGAGCACAGCAGGGTGGAAAGGCCGTGGCTGCCGTAGGTGCGCAGATACGTGAGGCTGCCCAGCCGGGGCGCCGCGGAGTCGAGGAGCCGGAACGCCACCGCGAGGGTGCGCCGGCGGCTCGGTGCGGTCTCTGCGAGGTCGCGGGTCACGGAGGCCCGCGCCGCCGGCAGGGCCTCGGCGAGGGCGCGCGCCCGCACGAACTTCGCCTGCGCCCGCCGCGCCTCCCACACCGGGTGGTAGAGGTACTGGCGCCGCCCGGCGGTGTCGATGCCGGTGGCCTGGATGTGCCCGTTGGGGTAGGGGCAGATCCACACCTCCTGCCACGCGGGCGGGATGACGAGGTGGGCGATGCGGTCGCGCACGTCGCGCTCGACGACGAGCCTGCCCGCCGGGTCCCGGTAGGAGTAGCCGCGGCCGTGGGGCAGACGCGTGATCCCCGGTCGGTTGATGTCGCTCCGGCGCAGTCGCACGGGCCACCTCCTGCTCTCGTCGGTGGGTCCACCCTGCGCCCGGGACCTGCCGCGCGCATCCGGTGCGGCCGGCTCCTCGAGCCGCTCGCGACGCCGCGTGCGATCCTGGGCCGAGACGACACCGAGGGGAGCACACGTGGAGCACGACGACGCACCCTTCGGAGGGGACGATGCCCGGGGCGAGAGCCCCGAGCAGCGCGCGGACCGCAACTGGAGCGAGCTGCTGCAGGAGCTGCGCATCCTGCAGACCGGCGTCCAGATCCTCACCGGCTTCCTTCTCACGCTGCCGTTCCAGCAGCGCTTCGTGGAGCTGGACTCCTACCAGCGCGGGCTGTACCTGGTGCTCGTCGTCCTCGCCGTGGCGACCACGGGCATGCTCGTCACACCCGTGAGCATCCACCGCGCGGTCTTCCGCCACCGCATGAAGCGCTCCCTCGTGAACGCGAGCGACCGTCTCGCACGGCTGTGCCTGCTGCTCGTCGCCCTGCTCATGTCGGGGTCCGCCGCGCTCGCCTTCGACGTGGTCCTCGGGCGGGCCGCGGGGATCGTCGCGGGCGGCCTGCTGCTCGTGGGCCTGGCTGCGCTGTGGGTGACGCTCACCCGCGCGATCGAGCGGCACCGGTGACCTCGCGACGAGAGAGCTGACGTGGGCACCGGATTGACCGTTCGTTAGGCACCTGACATACTTGTCTGGTGCCTAACGATACTGATCTGTTCGAGCTGGAGATGCCCGGCTCGTGGGCAAAGAAGTACTTCCTCGCCAGCAGAGCGCTGACAGAATCCGTGTTGCGCCCGTTCGACCTCGGCAACACGCAGTGGTACGTGCTCTACCGGCTGAACGACGCGAGCCCTCTGGCCCAGCGGCTGCTCACCCGCGAGCTTGAGGTCGAGCGCGCGACGCTCAGCGCGGTGATCTCTGCGCTCGTTCGCAAGGGGCTCGTCGAGCAGGTGCCCGATCCAGGGGATCAGCGCCAGAAGCTGCTCCTCATCACGCCCGCGGGCAGGGAGCTCTGGAGCACGCTTCCCGACATCGCGGCACTGATCGGCGCGGTCGCGTTCGACGGCGTCGACCCGGCCGACATCGCGACGATGAACCGCGTGCTCAGCGGCGCCACCCAGCGCCTCATCGACTACAAGAAGGAACACAGATCATGACGATCCTGATCACCGGCGCCACTGGTCTCGTCGGCCCTCGCCTGCTCTCGCGACTGGCCACGGCAGGCATCGAGTGCCGCGCCCTTGTCCGCCCCGGAAAGGACCTGCCCGCCGGCGTCGAACGCGCCGAAGGCGACATCCTCGACCCGAGCTCGTTGCCTGCCGCCGTGGAAGGCGTGACCGCCGTCGTCCATCTCGCTGCGGTGTTCCGCACGCACGATGACGACCTGATCTGGAACGTCAATCGAGAAGGCACTCGGAACCTGATCGCCGCCGTTCGGCAGCACGCAGCGCACGCCCGCTTCCTCATGGCGAGCACGTCCAACGTCTACGGCGACGACAGTCCCCATCCCGGACGCGAAGACGACCCCGTCAACCCGGGACTGGCCTATCCCGCCAGCAAGGTCGAAGCGGAGCACCTGCTGCGGGCCAGCGGGCTCACCGGGGCGATCCTGCGGCTCCCCTTCATCTACGGCGACCAGGACGGGCACCTGGAGTCACTGCCCGAGCTTGCCGCAGGGATGGGATGGCATCCAGCACGGAAGCTCAGCGTCGTCCATCATGCCGACGTCGCCACCGCATTCACCCTGGCACTGACCGGGGCGTTCGATGGGCGCACCGTGAACATCGCGGACGAGTCGCCCCTCAGCATCTACGAGATGGCCCAGATCGTCGGATATCGCTACGACCCTTCCGGCGCGCCGCTCAGCGACCCCTGGAAGGGGCAGATGGATGTCACGCTCGCGCGGAGCCTCGGTTTCATCCCGACCATCAGCACCATCTACCAAGCCGCCCGCCAAGGCCTGCTCTGACACGGCGTAGCGAGCGGACGACGGCCGGGATCACTGACCTGCCGGAGTCCTCATGCCGAGAGCCAGCAGTCAGAACGACGACGGTCGTCCCGTACCGGCTGGAGCACCCGGTCGAGGGTGACGAGCTCGGTGCCGACGATCTTCACGATGCGGCTCCGCTCTCGGCGAGGCCGGCGAGCGCGGCGGTGACGGAGCCCCAGCCGTCGAAGAAGCCCAGCTCCTCGTGCCGGTCTCTGGTGGCGGGATCGCCATGCCGGACGGTGACCCGGTAGTCGGTGCCGTCGGGGTGATCGACGAGCTCGATCTCGGCGGTCATCGAGACGGGCGCGGGCACCCCGTAGGGTGCCGTTGCGGTGAGTGCGCCCGGAGAGATTCGAACCCCAACTTTCTGATCCGTATGTTGATACTTCGGACGCTGACGAAGAGCCAACCTCCGACCCGAATCGAGTTGAAGACATGCTGAATTATGCAAGACGTCGAACAATCTTGATTGCGGCAGTGGCTCTCGTGCTCTTATCATCGGCGACAGCTCATGCGGATGCGGCTTTCGATCCGAAGCCCGACAAGGGCGCCCACACCTGGTGCTACGACTCTAACTTCCCGTCCGCCTACAAGACGGCTGCCGACGCAGCCATGACACGACTCCGAGCGCAGACGGTTGTAACGACGGCCTATCATTCACCTTGTGGTACGCAGACTGATGTGAGATGGAAACTCAGCACCGCGCGAGACGACTACGGGTGGGTCACCTGCGACAAGCTCAACGCTTCTGGCTACTGCGATCGCTGGATTCTCAACATGAATAAGCCCAACATCAAAGGTTCAGCGCACCCTGTAGCGCAGCGCTCACAAACTGCCTGTCATGAACTTGGGCACACCCTCGGCGTCCGTCACTACGCTCGAAGCGGAAACAGTTTCGAGCAGGAGTTCCCGGGATCCGACTCGACTCACAGCTGCATGGTGTGGGGGGAGGTGCCAGGCACTTCTGGTGACTGGTACATCACCTATGGGCACCATCACAAGACCAAGCACATCAATCCGTGGTTCAGCTAGTCATCTTCGGGGGAGACATGAGAAACCTGCTGGGCAGACGTTCCGTCGCTCTCGCCGTGGCGTGTGCCGTCGGGGGCGTTGCCCTCGGCGGGTGCGCACAGGACGGCGAAAGTGCGCCGCCGCGGCCGCCCGAATCGGCTCTGACGACCTCAGGCGCCCAGGGAGCCACTGCGGCGCCCGACCGCGACCGCCCCGTGGTCGACGCCGCGACGCTGCGAAACAACGTGGCGTACGAGCTCGAGCCCGCCTCGTCGCTGTCGGCACTCGTCCAAGTCTCCGACCTCCTGGTCACCGGGACCGTCGCGGGGTGGCAGAAGGGCCGAACCATCGGACCCAGCGGCATGCGCCTCTTCAACGCGACACTCGTGGTCGACGTCGACGGCCCCAAGACTGCGGACGGCGCGACTGCGAACGGCGCCTTCCCTGACGGCAAGGCCTATGTCGAAGTCTTCCTCGGCACCCAGTCCCTGGACGAGAACGGCAAGCCCTCCGAGGCCGACGACGACCCCCTGCTCACCCGCCTGAGGCTCGACGACGTCACCGCGGCCGCCCCGGCCGGTGCTCGGGTGATCCTCGCGCTCGTCCCTGCCCGGACCACGGAGCAGCTCGCAGCGCAAGGTGAAGAGATCCTCGACGCGGGTGACCCGCTGCCTGACGGCGCCGTGCTCTACATGGCGCAGTCCCAGGGCTTCCTCCTGGAGAACGCCGACGGCTCGTACGACAGCGGCATCGCCGACCTCAGCTACTTCGCTGCCGACTGGCCCACGCCGGTCACAGACCCGCACGGCTTCGCCACGCTGCTCGCTCAGCTGGATTCTCGAGGGTGACCGTCGCCTCCTGGGACGCCGGACGAGATGTGATGTCCAGAGAGATTGTCGAACCTGCCGACAGGGCCGATCGCGAAGCTCCGTCTCGGAGGCGTCAGAGCGTGCGTCGGGCCTGATGCTCGGGCGACGCTTAACCTGTGGCGCGGGCACCACCACGCCTGGACCCTGGGACGGCGAGAGGTCCCTCCCCGCCGGGGAGGGACCTCTCGTTGATCCGGATGCGACTGGCGCACATGAGTGCGCCCGGAGGGATTCGAACCCCCAACCTTCTGATCCGTAGTCAGATGCTCTATCCGTTGAGCTACGGGCGCGCGGTCCGCGTTGCGGGCCGTCGGATACTCTACCCGACCGGCAGGCGTTCACCCAAACGACCGCCGCCCAGCGCACCACACGGCGCCCCACCCGTCCCATGTCGCGTACTGCCCCGACCTCGTGGCGCGCAAGGCGGACGACCGGATCCCACCCCTCTTGTCGGTATCGAAAGTTGCGTTGGCGTTTACGAAAGTTCGTTCTAGTGTGGCTACAGCGCTGCTCGAGGAGGAGCAGCCCGACAGACTCAGGAGAACCTCGATGCGTTCACCGTCGTCCGCGTCCTTCGCCGCCCGGAGGCAGACCGCCTCCGTCACGGCGCGATCCCGTCGGCGAGAGGACTCGTCCCGCTCGGGCACGGGGCGCGCCGCCGCAGCCGCAGCGGCCCTCGCGCTCGCCGTCGGCGCCCTCACGGCCGCCCCTGTGACGGCCTCCGCCGCCCCCGCGAGCGACACCGGAACCACCGCCGCGGTGCAGACCCCCGCCGCCACGCACACGATCACCTACGACGACAGCTCGTTCCTGATCGACGGTCAGCGCGTCAACCTGTGGTCCGGCGAGTTCCACTACTTCCGCCTGCCCAACCAGGACCTGTGGCGGGACGTGCTCGAGAAGATGAAGGCTGCCGGCTTCAACGCCGTCTCCCTCTACTTCGACTGGGGCTATCACTCACCCAAGCCCGGCGTCTACGACTTCACGGGCGTGCGCGACGTGGACAAGCTCCTCGACATCGCCGAGGAGCTTGGCATCTACGTGATCGCCCGTCCTGGCCCCTACATCAACGCCGAGGTCGACGGCGGCGGGTTCCCAACCTGGCTGTCCACCAAGCCCGGCGCCACCCGCACGAGCGACCCCGACTTCCTCGCCTACGCCGACGAGTGGCAGCACAGGATCGACGCGATCCTCAAGAACCACCAGCTCACCGACGGCGGTGGGTCGATCATCATGTATCAGGTCGAGAACGAGTACTACCACGGTGACGCCCTCGGCCAGGCGTACATGCAGCACATCAAGGACGTCGCGACCGGCGACGGGATCACGGTCCCCCTGGTCGGCAACAACAACGGCACCTTCAACTCCACCGCCACCGGCCAGCTCGACGTCGACTTCGCCGACTCCTACCCCCAGGGCTTCAACTGCTCCAACCCCACCAGCTGGGCCGGCGTCCCCGACATCAGCTACGACCACGTCGCGGGCAAGCCCCTGGGCACCGCTGAGTTCCAGGGCGGGGCGTTCGACCCGTGGGGCGGGCCGGGCTACGACAAGTGCGCCCAGCTCATCAACGATCAGTTCGCCTCGGTGTTCTACAAGAACAACATCGCCAAGGGCGCCACGCTGCAGAGCTTCTACATGACCTACGGCGGCACCAACTGGGGCTGGCTGAGCATGCCCCAGAACTACACCTCCTACGACTACGGCGCTGCGATCCGCGAGAACCGCGAGCTCGACCCGAAGTACTACGAGGACAAGCGCCTGGGCTACCTCACCCAGGACGTGCCGGCGCTCGCCGACACCGCCGGGATCGGCGGCGGGGCCCTGAGCAGCACCGCGCTCCTCGACACCGCGCGGCAGAACCCCGACACCCTCACCCAGTTCCACACGCTGCGGCACTCGAGCTCGACGTCGACCTCGAAGGACACCACGACGCTCACGATCGACACCGGCGCCAAGAGCACCTACACCTACGACGACACGGACACGACGCACATCCAGTACACGGGCAACGGGTGGTCCCACGCCGGTGCGGAGGAGTCCTGGACCGGCGGTGACTACCTGCACACGGAGTCGTTCAGCGACCAGGCCGGCGCGACGGCCAGCGTCGACTTCACCGGCACGGGCGTCACCTGGCTCTCCGGGCTCGACAACAACCACGGCATCGCGGACGTCTACATCGACGGCTCCAAGGTCGCCACGATCGACACCTACGGCTCCACCAAGGTCACGCAGTACGTCGCGTACCGCGCCACCGGCCTGACGAACGGCGCCCACACGCTGAAGATCGTCGCCACCGGCACCAAGAGCACGGACGCGACGGGCACCTTCGTCCCGATCGACGCGATCGACGTCCTGACCGGGCCCGCCCCGCAGGTCTACACCGTGCCGCAGAAGTCCGGCACCGCCATCACGCTCGACGGCCGCGAGTCCAAGATCATCGTCGCGAACCTCCCGCTGGGCGCGCACTCGATGGCGTACTCGACGTCGGAGGTCATGGCGAGCACGACGGCGGGCGGTCGCGACGTGGCCGTCCTCTACGGCACGAAGGGCACGGACGGCGAGACGGTGCTCAACCTCGACTCCGAGCCCACCGTCAACTCCACCGGCGGCACGGTCGAGAAGACGTGGAACGCGGCCACCAAGACGCTGCGGCTGAACTACACCCACGACGGGCTGATCCGGGTGCAGATCACCGGCGGCGGCGCGGACAAGCCGCTGCTGCTGCTCCTGGCCGACAAGCCGACCACCGAGAAGGTCTGGCAGCAGCGGACGGCCGACGGCCGCACCGTCCTGGTCCTGGGCTCGCACCTGCTGCGCGGCGCCGCCGTCACCGGTTCGACGCTCGCGCTGACCGGCGACAACGCCGACGACGACTCCCTCGAGGTCTTCGCTGACCAGAGCGCCGTCACCTGGAACGGCGCGCCGGTCACGACGGCGGCCGCCGACGCGACCCACGGCGCGCTGGGCACGATCCCGACCGCGCAGGCCGTGACGCTGCCGACCCTCACTGCCTGGAAGCACCAGCAGGAGTCGCCCGAGGCCGCAGCCGGCTTCGACGACTCGGCCTGGACGGTCGCCGACAAGACGTCCTCGTACAGCATCACCTCCCCGGCGTCGCTGCCGATCCTGTTCGCCGACGACTACGGCTTCCACACGGGCAGCACCTGGTACCGCGGGCACTTCACGGCGACCGGCCGCGAGTCCTCGATCACGCTGACCACCCAGTCCGGCGGCACCGCCGCCGCCTCCTCGGTGTGGCTCAACGGGACCTTCCTGGGCAGCTCGGCCGCCGACGGCGCCAAGACCTACTCCCTGCCCGCCGACGTGCTCAGGAAGGGCGCGGACAACGTGCTCTCCGTCCTCACCGTCAACATGGGCCACGAGGAGGACTACAACGAGGCCAGCGGCAACAAGGCCGCGCGCGGCCTGATCGGCGCCTCGTTCACCGGTACCCCCGGCGAGACCATCACCTGGCGCCTGCAGGGCGTGCGGGGCGGGGAGGACCTCCTCGACACGGCGCGCGGCGTGTACAACGTCGGCGGCCTGTACGGCGAGCGCGCCGGCTGGTACCTGCCGGGCTTCGACACCAGCTCGTGGGAGGACATCACCCTCCCGGCGACCGACACCACCCCGGGCGTCTCCTGGTACAGCACCACGGCCGACCTCGACCTGCCCGCCGGGCAGGACACGTCCGTGGGCCTGACCATCACCGACGACACCGCGCGCCAGTACCGTGCGCAGATCTTCGTCAACGGCTGGGAGGTCGGCAACTACGTCAACTACCGCGGCCCGCAGACCAGCTTCCCGGTCCCGAACGGCATCCTGAACCCGCACGGCACCAACGACATCAAGATCGCGGTGTGGAACCTCGACGGCTCCACCGGCGGCCTGGGAACGGTCGCGCTGACCGACTACGGCAGCTACACGTCGTCGCTGCCGACCACGCTCAACGAGGCGCCGTCCTACGACGCCACGACCTATGCGATGCCCGCGGCCCCCACCGCGAGCGTCAGCCTGAGCACGCCCAGCGCCGCCGCCGGCGGTCGCGCGTTCCCGGTGACCGCCAGCGTCTCCGTCCCGGCGGGAGCCGCGACGGCGAGCGACGTCACCGCGGAGCTCTCCCTGCCCACGGGCTGGACCGCGAGCGCCTCGGCGCCGGCCTCGGCCGGGCCGCTCGAGGCGGGTGACTCCGCGCGGTTCACCTGGACGGTGACGCCCGGCGACACCGTCTCCGGCACGAACGTGGTGGGCGTGACCGCACACCTCACGCAGGACGGCGACGCGGTGACCGTGACCGACAGCCGGGTCGTGGCCTCCCAGCCGGCGCCCCCGCCGGCCGGCACCGACGCCGTCAGCGACCTGCCCTTCATCTCGGCGACGAACGGCTGGGGCCCGGTGGAGCGCGACCTGAGCGTCGGCGAGGAGGAGGCAGGCGACGGCCTCCCGCTCAAGATCGGCACGCAGTCCTTCGCCAAGGGGCTCGGCACCAACGCGGTGAGCACGGTGACCCTCTTCCTCGGCGGGCAGTGCAGCACGTTCACCTCGTCCGTCGGCGTCGACGCCGAGGTGGGCAGCACGGGCACCGTGACGTTCTCGGTCCTGGCGGACGGCCACGAGGTCGCGAGCACGGGCATCCTGCGCGGCGGCATGGCCCCGCAGACGTTGACGGCCTCCGTCGTCGGGGCGCAGGTCCTCTCGCTCGTCGTCGGTGACGGCGGTGACGGCAACGCTCACGACCACGGCGACTGGGGCAGCCCGCAGCTCGTCTGCTCGGGCCAGGAGCCGACCGTCGCCTCGGTGACACCGGTGGCCACCGTCCCGGTGCCGCGCGGCACGTCGCTCACCCGGGCCCTCGAGGCCCTGCCCGCGACCACCACCGTGGCGGACGAGTTCGAGTACCTCTACGACGTGCCCCTGACGTGGACGCTCACCGGCTTCGACGGCTCGAGGGTCGGCTCCTACACGGCGACCGCGACCTTCTCGCTCCCGGCCGGCGTGGCGCAGTCCGACCCGGCCACCGAGCTGTCGCTCACGACGACGGTCGAGGTGGTCCCGACGGTCGCGGTCGTCACGCTCGGCGCGACGACCGTCCCGTCCGGCGGCAAGGTCCAGGTCGACGCCTCGGGCTTCGACGCCGGTGAGCAGGTCGCGGTGACGCTGCAGCCGACGGGAGCGTCGCTGGGCACGCTCACTGCCGACGGCACGGGTGCGGTCAGCGGGCTGGTCGCCGTCCCCGCGGCCACGCCGGCAGGGACCTACCAGATCGCTCTCGCCGGTCCGACGTCGCGCACGATGGGCACGTCGGACGACCTCGTGGTCGTGACCCCCGCACCGACGACGGTCGCGTCGACCGTCGGTGCCGGTAGCGCCAAGGTCGCCTACGGGGCACCGGCCACGGTGCTGGTGCACGTCTCGGCGAAGGGCGTCGTGCCCACGGGCAAGGTGACGCTGCGCCGCGGGACCGAGGTCTTCGGCACCGCGACGCTGCCCGCCGGGACGCTCGCCCGCGGCACCGGCTCGGCCGCGGTGGCCGTCACGGTCCCGGCCCGGGCGCTGCGGCCGGGGACCTACGCCCTCACGGTCGCCTACGGCGGTGACGGGCACGTCAACCCCTCGGCCACGACGACGCACGTCACCGTGACCAAGGCGAAGGGCAAGGTCAAGGTCAAGGTGCCCAAGAAGGTCAAGGCCGGCAAGCGGGCGAAGGTCACCGTGAAGGTCAAGGCTCCCGGCGCCGGCGCGGTCCTTGGCAAGGTGGTCGTCCGTGACGGCAAGAAGAAGATCGCCAAGGCCAAGCTCACCGCCGCCTCGCACGGCAAGGTCAAGGTGAGGCTTCCGCGCCTCAAGAAGAGCGGGAAGCACACCCTGAAGGTCGTCTACAAGGGCTCGGCGACCGTCGCCAAGGCCACCGGCAAGGCCAAGGTGAAGGTGAAGCGCTGATCTTCCCGAGCGCCTGACCATCGAGGCCGTCCGAGACACGTTCTCGGGCGGCCTCGGTGGTCTCGGTACGGGCCGCGGGCGGCCTGCTCGACCAGCAGCCCTACGTCGGTCGAGTGGCGAGGAACGAGCGTATCGAGGCCCCGCCCTCCAGACGACGAAAGGGCCCCGCATCAGCGATGCGAAGCCCTTCGACCAGCGGAGACGGAGGGATTTGAACCCTCGAACGGGTTGCCCCGTTACCACCTTAGCAGGGTGGCGCACTAGACCTGACTATGCGACGTCTCCTCGCCCACAAGGGGCAGTGCAAGGCTATCCGAGAACATCCTCGCGGCCAAACTTCGGGGGCTGCACACGTGCGGCCCCGGTCCGCGATGTCGTACGACATCGCCCGGCGGTGGGTGAGGGATTTGAACCCCCGGACGGGATGAACCGTCTCCAGTTTTCAAGACTGGCGCATTCGGCCGCTCTGCCAACCCACCTTGTCGCGCGCGCACCCGGGACGAGACCCGGTCACCGCGCGACGACGTCCTAGCCTAGCCGGTCCCGACGCCCGTCCCCTCGACACGGACGGGCACCGTACCGCTGCACGGGGCTCAGGCCGCGCGCAGCCTCGCCATCGCGTGCTGGACGAGCGCGATGAGCGCCTGCTTGGTCGCGGCGCGCGAGCGGGCGTCCGTGTACATCATCGGCACGTCGGCGGGCACCTGGAGGGCCTCGCGCACGTCCTCGATGCGGTGCTTGGCGATGCCGTCGAAGCAGTTGATGCCGACCACGAACGGGATGCGGCGGCTCTCGAAGTAGTCCACCGCGGGGAAGCACTGGTCGAGGCGGTCCGTGTCCACGAGCACCACGCCGCCGATCGCGCCGCGCACCAGATCGTCCCACATGAACAGGAAGCGGTCCTGGCCCGGGGTGCCGAACAGGTACAGCCACAGCGACCCGGGCAGCTCGATGCGACCGAAGTCCATCGCCACCGTCGTCGTGGTCTTGCGGTCGCTCACGCCGCCCGCGTCGTCCACGCCCACCGAGTGCTCCGTCATCGCAGCCTCGGTGTTCAGCGGCTCGATGTCGGATATCGACCCGATGAAGGTGGTCTTGCCGACCGCGAAGCCACCGGCGACGACGATCTTGACGACCGTGGGAGCCGCCGGCGCCTTGGTGGCGACGGCCTGGCCGTCGTTGTCAGAGGGAGGAAATGCCATTGAGAACACTCTCCAGAACGCTCAGGGACAGGGCTGGGCTGTTCGCGCCACCGTGACCGGTGTGGACGTTGACGGGCCCGGACGTGTGGATGGCGAGCAGCTGTGCGTCGCTGAGGTCCGAGACGAGGATGCGGACGACCCCCAGCGGGAGCCGCAGGAGTGCCGAGAGCTCGGCGATCGAGACGTACGTACTGCCCGCGTGAGAGATGATGGCGCGCTTCTCGGGGGGCAGCCCGGTCGCCGCCGCGGCTGCCGGCAGCGCCGAGACGAGGGTCTCCAGCGGAAGGTCCGACGTGGCCGACCGGACGCGCCCGCCGGTGACGGCGTACGGTCTGACGGTGCGCGTCGTGGAGGCCTCCTCGCCCCCGGTGTCCGCCCAACCAGCGTTGTCAGCCATGGGTCAGCTCATCCGTTCACGCGCAGAGCGCCGTCGACGGGCAGGTTTCCACGCATCTCGGTGATCAGCTGCGGCGTCAGGGTCGCCTCCGTGCGCGAGACCAGCATCGCCATCTCGTAGCCGATCTGACCGACGTCGGCGGTGGCCTCGGCGACGACCGCCAGGACCGAGCCGTTCGAGACGTTCATGAGGAACATGAAGCCGTTGTCCATCTCGACGATCGCCTGGCGCACCGCTCCGCCGTTGAGCTGACGCGCCGCGCCGCGGGTCAGGCTCGACATGCCGGAGACGATCGCGGCGAGCTGGTCGCCGCTCGTGCGGTCGAGGTTCTCCGACATCGCCATCAGCAGGCCGTCGGCCGAGACGACGAGCGTGTGACGCGTGCCGGGGACGGTGCGGACGAAGTTGTCCAGCAGCCATCCAAAGTTCGTTGCTTCATTGCTGAGGGCGCTCACGCTGCCTCCTGGGTGCTCATCGAGGTGGTCACATCAACGGGGTCGAACTGCTGAGCTCGGGGTCGAGTCGGGATCCGGGCTCACGTCTGGGGCGCCGTCCTCGGCACCGGTACCCTCCTGGCGTCCGCGCGAGGTGCCCGACTGGAACGCCGAGAGCCGCGAGCGGAGCAAGGTGGCGTCGCGGCTGATCTTCTGCGACGTCGGGTCGTCCGCGGGCGCGGCGACCTCGGTCCGCTGCCGTCGCACCAGACCGCCGGCCGGCTGGTCCTGCACGGCCGCGGGCCGGTACGTGGAGAGCTGGCTGAGCTCCGAGAGCGCCTGCTCCTGGATGTCGGCCCGGGAGGCGAGCATCGCCGCCAGCTCGGGCGACATGGAGCCCGAGACGCCCGCGCCCTCCCCGGGACCCGTGGGCGTCCACGAGGCCTCGGCGGGCTGGTCGGCCGGTGCGGCCTCGTCACCGCGGCGCGGGGCCAGGCCTCCGGGGGCCTCCGGCGACCACGGCGCCGGCTCGAAGGCGGGCTGCGGCGTCCAGGCGTCCTCCGCGCTCGCCTGCTGCAGGGCAGCCTCGGCGCTCGCGTCCGGGTAGGCCTGCGCGTAGGCCGTCATCGTCGGCTCGCCGTCCGGTCCGAAGGACGACGGCGCGACGGGGAAGGCCGCCTCGTCGACCGCCGGGGCCTCGGGCTCGGGCACGAAGGGAGCTGCGGGAGCCTGATCCTCGGGCTCCGAGAGATAGCCGTCGGCGGCGGGGGCCGCGAACGACGGCGGCGCCTCGGCAGGAGCCTGTGGCGCGAAGCTCACGGGAGCGGGCTCGAACGGCTGCGGCGCGAAGGTCGAGGGCTCGGTGACGGGTGCCGGTGGTGCGGCCGCGACCGGCGGCACGTCGCCCGGCGCCTGCGGGGCAGCAGCAGAGGCCTGCTCCGTCTCGGCGCTCGCGCCCTTGCCTCGCCCGCCGCCGAAGATCCGGCCGAACAGCCCCTTCTTCCTCGGCTTCTCCTTCTCCTCGGCGGACGGCACGTCGGCGATCACGTCGGCGAAGGCGGGCACCGCCGTGGTGCCGGCACCGGCCGGGACCATGCCTGAGGCGACACCGTCGGGAACCGGGGACCCCGCAGCGGCGGGTGCCTCGGGTGCTCCGGCGAGGCCGTCGGCCGTCGGCGCGTCCGAGGACTGCTGCGCAGCAGCGCCTGCTGCCGGCGAACCGTCCGGAACGGCACCCTCCGGGACGGAGGCGTCGAGGTCCTGCTCGACGGCGGGCACCGTGGTGGGCTCGGCGTCGAAGGCCTCGGGAAGAGCGTCCTCGGCCGTGGCCGACGGCTGCTCGGGAACGTCGGCCGCGGCGGTCGGCTCCGGCTCGTCGTCGTCCTGCAGGCCGGGCACATACCACTCCTGCGCCGCCGGCTGGGCCGGTGCCTCCAGGTCCGGCTGCTCCGCGGCACCTGCCGCGACGGGCTCGTCGAGAGGTCCGGCAGGAGCCGGCTCGTCACCCTGGAGCGCGCCCTCGGGCTCCTCCTCGAGCTGGCGGGCGAGACGTTCGAGGTCGCCGGGGGCCGCGTGTCGGGGAAGACGGCGCGGCGGCGCGACCGGCACAGCCTGCGCACCCGGCTCCGCCAGGTCGGTGTCTGCCTCGGCGTCGACGACGGCGGTGGCGGGCTCCTGCGGCACACCGCCCGGCACGAAGTCCAGGCCCCAGGCAGCGGGCTCCACCGGCGCCGCCTCGGGCGTCGCGGGCTCGTGCTCGCCGGGCACCGGCTCGACGGCGGTCTGCTCGACGGCGGACACCGTCGGCACGTCCTCGTCGGCGCCGCTCTGCTCGACCGACGGGCCGACCTCGGGCTCGGTGAGGAAGGTGATCGGCGCCTCCGACGCCGTCGCGGACGCTCCTGCGTCGGACGCCGGCTCCGCGGGCGGGGCCCACAGCGACTCGGCCGCGGGCTCGTCGAGCACGGCCTGCGGCTCGTACGACCCGTCCACGGGCGCGGGCGGCGTGACGTCCTCGCCGTCCGGCACGAGGCCGGGAACCACGATCGGCGCCGGCCCGGTCGGAGGCGCCACGGCCTCCTCCTCGGAGGACTGCTCCGGGACGAGCGCGTCACGGGCGCGGAAGCTCGAGAACATGGCCGAGCGCTTCTCCGAGTCGAGCGGCGCCGCGACCTGCGGGCCCTCGAGGTCGACCGCGGGCGCCTGCGACGGCGTGCGGCTCGGCAGCCCGCCGGCGCCCTCGCCCCGGCGCACGGCGAACCCGCTCTCGGCCCCCTCGTCCGCGATCTGCAGGGGCTGCCAGGTCTCGCGGTCCGTGGCCTCCACGAGACCGGCGCCCTGGTCGAGCGGGGTCTCGATCGCGGGCAGGATGATCTCGTCCTCGACGAGCTCGCCCCGCAGGCCGACGCTCGGGGCGGCGCCCGACGGTGCCGCGGTGCGTGCCTTGCGGCGCGGGATGCCCGCCGCGGTCTCCCCGTCGGTGAGCGCCGCGAGGTCGACGGGCTCGGCATCGACCGGCTCCGAGCCCGCGGGAGCGGCGACCGCCGGCAGCGCGCCGCTGCCGGTCTCGACGTGCTCCTCCATGCCGATGAAGAGGCCGCGGGGGAAGGCCGTCGTGACGACGGTGCCCCCGCCCTCGGCCGTGTCGAAGGTGACGTGGGCACCGAGGCGGTCGGCGATGCGCCCGACCACGAAGAGTCCGAGGCGCTGGTTCCCGACCACGTCGCTCGCGGAGCGCGAGGCGAGCTTCTTGTTGGCCGCCTCCAGCTCCTCGGGGGTCATCCCCAGACCGTGGTCCCGCACGAGCACGCTGACGTAGTAGCGGTCGACCTGCGTCGAGACCTCGACCGTGCTCGACGGGTCCGAGAACATCGTGGCGTTCTCGAGGAGCTCGGCGAGCAGGTGCGCCGCGTTCAGCGCGTGGTGACCGAGCATCGTCGGGTCGTCCATGAGCGTGAGGTCCACGCGGTCGTAGGCCTCGATCTCGGACGAGGCGGTACGGATGACGTCCGAGAGCGGCATGGCCTCACGGACGCGACGGCCGGAGTCGATGCCGGCGAGCACGAGCAGCGACTCGGAGTTGCGGCGCATCCGGGTCGCGAGGTGGTCGAGGCGGAAGAGGTTCGACAGCGTGGTCGGGTCCTCCTCGGCGCGCTCGAGGTCGTCGAGGAAGGACAGCTGCCGGTTGAGCAGGGCGTGGTCGCGGCGGGCCACGTTGACGAACATCTCGGCGATGGACCCACGCAGCGCGGCCTGCTCGCGGGCGACGGACACGGTCGTGTCGTTCACCTCGTTGAAGGCCTCGGCCAGCTGGCCGATCTCGTCGTGGGACTCCACCTCGATCGGCTCGATCACGGTGTCGGGCATCTCGCCCGGGGTCGCGGACTGCGCGACGATCGACGGCAGCTCGTCGCGCACGCGGCCGGCAGCGGCGGTGAGCATCGACAGCGGGCGCGTCACCTGGCGCGCGATGAGCAGCGCGAGGAGCACCGAGAGGATGATCGCCACGATCACGGCGGCCAGGGTGATCCACGCCTGGGTCCAGGCGTCCGCGGACGCCGTGGTCGCCGCGTCCGTCACGTGGAGGCGGACCTTGGCCTGCATGTCGACGAGCGCCGCCGAGAAGGTCGCCGTGTCCTGCGGCCAGGCGTCGAGGGAGGCCTGCGTCGCGCGGTCGGCGCGACCGGCGAGGATGGCGGCGCGCGCGATGCTCTGGGTCACCGAGAACGTCGGGACCTCGATCGTCGACAGCTGCAGCTGGTCGAGGGACTGCGTGACGGACTCGACGTCGGAGTTCGTCGCCTGCAGCGCGGCGACACCGCTCGTCGCGTCGGCGTCGGAGATCGTCGCCCCGCGCCCGGTCTCGAGCAGCGGGGTGGCCACCCGGACCTCGTTGGCGTACGCCGAACGCAGGGCGAAGGTCTCGGTGTAGAGCTGGAAGCTCCGGGCGAGGTCACGGTCGGTGAGCGAGCTCGTGAGGGTCTCGTAGAAGCTCGCCTGCGCGTCGACCATGGACCCGTAGGTGGTGTGGATGACCGGCAGGGGGCTGATCGACGCGGCGCTCGCGAGCGCCCCGTCCACCGAGGCGCGCGAGCTGTCGATGTTTCGCAGGTCCGCTGCCGCGGTGTCCCACGACGCGGCGACGTCGTCGGCGTACACGCCGAGGTCGATGTGCTCGGCCTCTCCGAGGTACCCGCTCAGCGCGGTGTCCGTCGCCGCGCGGGCCTTCGTGATCGCGGCGGTGCCCTTGGCACCGGTCGTCGCGTTGTCGAGGGTGACCGTGTACTCGTTCTGCAGGGCGGTCATGAGCGCGTCGTGGCTCTTCGTGGCCTCGGCGATCGCCTTGCTCTGCCCGCCGGTGACGGCGGTCGAGATCGACTGCCCGGCGATGATGACTGCGGCGATCACGAGCACGACGACAGGGATCGCCAGCGTCGCGAGGATCTTCCCCCGCACACTCAGTCGGCGTAGCATGCGCCCTCCAGTCAGTAGCCCTCGCGGTCGGTCCTGCCGCAGGCGCACGCACCGGCGCGCACACCCGCTCTTGTTACTTCGGCCGGAGCCGGGTACCTCATGAGTCTCAAGGGTGACTTTAACCTGTGGGTCCCCACGTGCCGCAAGGAGCCAGCACCCCCCGACAGCACGCCGACGAGCCCGGAGCGGCGCTCCGGCCCGGGCTCGCCCCGGTCGCGCTCTCAGCCCTTGACCGAGCCGGCGAGCAGGCCCCGGACGAAGTAGCGCTGCAGCGCGACGAACACGACCACCGGGACCACCATCGAGACGAAGGCTCCCGCCGACAGCAGGTACCAGGCAGTGCCCCGCGAGCCGACCAGGTTGAACAGCGCCACCGTCATGGGCGCCGTGCCCTTCCCGGGGCCGGCGAAGGTCAGCGCGACCAGCAGGTCGTTCCACACCCACAGGAACTGGTAGATCCCGAACGCCGCGAGCGCCGGCCGCATCATCGGCAGCATCAGCCTGAAGAAGATGCGCACGTGGCTCGCACCGTCGACCCGGGCGGCCTCGACCAGCTCGCGCGGGATCTCTCGCATGAAGTTGTGCAGCAGGAAGATGGCGAGCGGCAGCCCGAACATGGTGTGCGAGAGCCAGATGGACCAGAAGGTGCCGTTCAGGTTGAGCCGCACGTACATGGTCAGCAGCGGCAGCAGCGTCACCTGGATGGGCACGACCTGCAGCGCGAACACCGCCACGAACAGGGTGTTGCGGAACCGGAACCTCATCCACGCGAAGGCGTACGCCGCGAGGGTGGCCAGCATCAGCGGTGCGACGACGGCCGGGATCGTGATGACGAGAGAGTTCACGAAGAAGGCCGTCAGGCCCGCGGTCGCGTCCGGGTCGAGCACCGCGTGGTAGTTGTCGAGGGTGAACCGCGGCTCGGTGAAGACGGTCCACCAGCCGCTGCGCGTGATGTCGCGGGCGGGCCGGAACGAGGTCACGAGCAGGCCGAGGGTCGGGGTGGTCCACACGATCGCGAGCACGATGGCGACGACCGAGGCCCAGGGCGAGCTCAGCCTGCGCCGGGCGACGGCGGCGGCCTTCTCGGCGACACGCTCGTCGACGGAGGGCGGGGGCGCGGCGCCCTCGACGGCCGCGGTGGGCGGCACGGGGACGGCGGCGGTCATCAGCGGGCCTCCGATGCGCGCATCTGTCGGACGTTGTACACGACGATCGGCACCACCAGCACGAACAGCAGCACCGCGAGCGCGGCGCCGATGCCGTAGTTCGACGCGCTGAAGCTCTGCGTGAAGAACTCGTTCGCGATGACGTCCGTGCCGAAGTTGCCGCCCGTCATGGTCCGCACGATGTCGAAGACCTTGAGACAGGCGATGGCGATCGTCGTGAGCACGACCACGACGGCGGGGCGGATCGTGGGCAGCGTGACGAAGCGGAACATCTGCACGCGGGACACGCCGTCGAGCCGGGCCGCCTCCACGACGTCGGCGGGGATCGCCTTGATGGACGCCGACAGGATGGTCATGGCGAAGCCGGCCTGGATCCAGATCATCACGGCGATGAGGAAGAAGGTGTTCCAGGGGCCGTGCAGCAGGAAGTCGTACGGTTTGCCCCCGAGCCAGACGATGACCTGGTTGATGAGCCCGATCTGCTCGGGCGGGTGCGCCCGGGTGCCGGCGTCGAGCGACTTGTAGTCGTACATGAACTTCCAGATGATCGAGGCCCCCACGAGGGAGATGGCCATCGGCAGGAAGATCAGCGCCTTCGAGAGCGCCTCGCCGCGCGCCCCGTCGACGAGGACCGCGTAGAGCAGCCCGACGGCGGTCGCGACGAACGGGGTGACGAGCGTCCAGAGCACGGTGTTGCGCAGGATGAGCAGGTCCTGGGAGCTGGTGAAGATCGTGCCGTAGTTGCGCAGGCCCACGAACCCGCTCCCGTCGGGACCGAAGAACGAGAGCCAGACGGTGCGCAGCGCGGGCCACACGAGCCCCACGGCGACGAGCACGAACGTCGGCGCGAGGAACAGCCAGGCGACGGCGCGGGGACGTCGGCGCTCCGACCAGGACGCGAGGCCGACGACGAGGCCCATGACGACGGCGAAGGCGGCGAGCGCGTAGAGCACCGCCACGAGCTTGTGAGTGATCTCCATCGATCCTCCTCCGGTTGCGGCTGCGGCGAGACCCGCGTGCCGCCGCCGGGCGGACCCGGCGGCGGCACGCGGAGGTGGTGAGGGCGCGGCGGCCACGGGCGACGGTGCCCCTGGCGCCCCGACCTCAGGACTTGGGCCAGGCGGCCTCGATCGCGTCGAGGGTCTTGGTGGTGTCCTGGCCGGTGATCCAGTTGGTTGCCTGCTTCCAGAAGGCGTCCGAGCCGACGGCGGCGGGCATCTGGTCGGAGCCGTCGAAGCGGAACACCGTCTTGGGGTCCTGCAGGATCTCGACCGACAGCTTGTCGATCGGGTTCACCAGGTTGGCCTCGTCCAGCCCCTTGTTGGCGCTGATCCAGCCGCCCTGGGTCGCGTCCGAGCTCGCCTTCGCCTTGATGTTCGCCCAGGTGTCGGTGGACAGGAAGGTCTGCAGCGCCTGGACCTCCGGGCGGTCGGAGAAGGCGAGGTTGAACTCCCCGGCGCCGAGGACCGGGTGGTCGTCGGCGGTCTCGCCGGGCAGGTAGAAGGCGAACACGTCGCCGTCCTCGGCGATCTTGGTGCCCTCCGGGAAGTTCGCCGCGTAGAACGAGGCCTGGCGGTGCAGCGAGCACGTGCCCTCGAGGATCGGCAGGCCGCCGTCCTGGAAGGTCGTGGTCGCGATGGAGGAGACGTCGCCGATCCCGGCGTTCACGTAGTCGGGGTTCTTCAGGTAGTCGCCCACCGCGTTCAGCGCCTCGGTCGGGACCTCGGAGTTGAAGGCGATGTCGTGGTTCACCCACTGGTCGTAGACGTCGGCGCCGCCGATCCGCAGCACGAAGTCCTCCATCCAGTCGGTGACCGGCCAGCCGGTGGCCTCCCCGGAGCCGATGCCGGCGCACCACGGCTTGTGGTCGCCGTCGGACACGATCTGGTCACTGAGGGCCTTGAGCTCGTCCAGCGTGGTGGGCACCGTGTAGCCCATGTCCGAGAACTCCTGCGGCGAGTACCAGACGAGCGACTTCACGCTGGCGCCCGACGGTGCCGCGTAGAACGTGCCGTCGACCGTGCCGTAGGCCTTCCAGTCCTCGCCCCACCACTTGTCGACGTTGTCGGAGACGGCCTGCGGCGCGGCGACCGCCTTGCCCGTGGCCACGAGCTGCTTGAGGAGACCCGGCTGCGGGACGATCGCGATGTCGGGCGGGTTGCCGGCCTTCGCCTGCACGAGCACCTGCTGCTCGAAGCTCTTGTCGGCCGTGTAGTTGACCTTCACGCCGGTGCAGTCCTCGAAGGGCTTGTAGGAGTTGATGTAGGCGGTGTCCTCCGGCGCGACGATGCCCGCGTACACCGTCACCGACTTGCCGCTGAGGTCCCCGTAGCTCTCGTAGGCGGAGCAGTCCGTGCTCGCGCCGTCGCCCCCTGCTGAGGGCGAGCTGTTCGAGCCGCTGCCGGAGCACCCTGCCAGGAGAAGCGCGAGCGCCGCGCCCGCCGCTCCCCATCGGGCGGTGTGCCGCCCGGCCGTGTGCCTGATCGTCATGTCTCACTCACCTCGCTGTGGCGTGACACGCCCCGGCGTGCCCGGAGCGATCGAGACCACGGCGCAGACCCACCGCGACGTGGCGTCTCACCCCATGAGAGCGCTGTCAGCGCTCGGCCACAACTCGAGAGGATAACGATTTCTTTATCTAATGACTGGACTTTCCTGGTGACCGTCCACACGCGCCGGGACCAGGCTGCGCAGGACGGGCACGACGCCGTCCTCGGCGATGGGGAGCGTGAGCTCGTCCGCGGCGGCGACCACGCTCGCGGCGGCGTGGCCCATCGCGACGCCCCGGGCGGCCCACGCGAGCATCGCCTCGTCGTTGTGGCCGTCGCCGACGGCGAGGGTGCGCGACGCGTCGGCACCGAGGTCGCCGCGCAGCCGCTCCAGGGCGCTCGCCTTCGTCACCCCCGGCGGGACGAGGTCGAGCCAGGCCGTCCAGCCCACGAAGTACGAGACCTCGTCGAGGTCGAGGCGCTCCGCGAGCTCGGCGAAGTGCTCGCTGGTGTGCGCGGGGCTGCGCACGACGACGCGCGTCGCCGGCAGGGCGCACAGCTCCTCGAAGCCCACCACGAGCTGCTCCCCCGTGAGCTCCCCGTCCGGGAAGCGGCTCGTGACCAGGGAGCCGACACCGATCTTCTCGACCGCGATGTGCGCCTCGGGCAGCTCGGCGCGCACCGCCCGCAGCGCCGGCCCGGGGTCGAAGGTGACCATGTCGACCACCTCGTGGCCGCCCGGGAGGGCCGGGTCGACCCGCGCGGTGACGGCCCCGTTGGAGGCGACCACCCACGAGATCGTGATGCCGAGCTCCTCGAGCACCGGCAGCACGCCCACCAGCGAGCGACCCGTCGCGAGCACCACCTCGTGGCCCGCGGCACGCACGTCGGCGACGGCCTCGCGCGCCTCTGCCGAGAGGAACCCGTCGTGGGACAGCAGGGTGCCGTCGATGTCGAGCGCGACGAGCCAGCCGCCGTCGGGCAGGGTCACGCCGTCGCGGCCTGGGGCTCGAGCACCTCGAGGCCACCGAGGTAGGGGCGCAGCCCCTCCGGCACCCGCACCGAGCCGTCCGCCTGCTGGTGGTTCTCGAGGATCGCGACGATCCAGCGGGTCGTGGCGAGGGTGCCGTTGAGGGTGGCGACGGGGCGGGTCTCGCCCGTCCCGGTCCGCTCGCGCACCCCGAGGCGCCGTGCCTGGAAGGTGGTGCAGTTCGAGGTGGAGGTGAGCTCGAGGAAGCGCTGCTGCGTCGGCAGCCAGGCCTCGCAGTCGAACTTGCGCGCCGCGCTCGACCCCAGGTCGCCCGCGGCCGTGTCGATCACGCGGTAGGGCAGCTCGACGCGGGCGAGCATCTGCTCCTCGAGGGCGAGCAGGCGCTCGTGCTCGGCGGCGGCGTCCTCCGCCCGGCAGTAGCTGAACATCTCGACCTTGTGGAACTGGTGCACGCGGATGATGCCGCGCACGTCCTTGCCGTGCGACCCGGCCTCGCGCCGGTAGCAGGCGCTCCAGCCGGCATAGCGCTGCGGCCCGCCGGACAGGTCGAGGATCTCCCCGCTGTGGTAGCCCGCGAGCGCCACCTCGCTCGTGCCGGTGAGGTAGAGGTCGTCGGCCTCGAGGCGGTAGATCTCGTCGGCGTGCGCCCCCAGGAACCCCGTGCCCGCCATCACCTCCGGCTTGACCAGGGTCGGCGTGATCATCGGGGTGAAGCCGGCGGCGACCGCCTGGTCGACGGCGGCGTTGAGCAGCGCGAGCTCGAGGCGGGCGCCGACACCGGTGAGGTAGTAGAAGCGGGAGCCGGAGACCTTCGCGCCGCGCACCGTGTCGATGGCGCGCAGCGCCTCGCCGATCGCGAGGTGGTCGGCCGGCTCGAAGCCCTCCGCCGCGAAGTCGCGGGGTGTGCCGACGGTCTTCACGACGACGTAGTCGTCCTCGCCGCCGGCGGGGGCACCCTCGACGACGTTGGAGATGCGCCGGGAGAGACCGTCGAGCTCCTGCTCCGCGGCGGTGGCGTCCGCCTGGAGCGCCTTGACCTGCTCGGCGAGCTGCCTGGTGCGCCCCAGCAGCGCGGCGCGCTCGTCGCCCGAGGCCGCGGCGACCTGCTTGCCGACCGCCTTCTGCTCGGCGCGCAGCTGCTCGAAGTCCGCGAGCGCCGCGCGGCGGCGCGCGTCCGCGGCGAGCACGGCGTCGACGAGGGCCGGGTCCTCGCCCCGGGCCTCCTGGCTGGCGCGCACGACGTCGGGGTTGTCACGGAGCAGACGCAGATCGATCACCTGGCAAGAGTATCGGTTCACGTGCGTCTACCGTGGTGCTGTGCACACCCCCGCCTGGATCGTCGTCGTGACGCTGCTCGTCGCGGTCGCGGCCCTCGCGGTGTCGGCCGCCGCGCTCGTCGTGGTGCGTCGCCGGGGGCGGACCGCGACGCTCGCGCCGGCACCGGACCACGTCGCCGCACCGCCACCGCGCGAGCCGGTCTACGCCTTCGTCCTCAACCCCTCCAAGCCCGCGGCGTCGGAGCTGCGCGGCCAGATCGACGCGATCTTCGCCGCCCGCGGCCTGCGCGCGGCGCTCTGGTTCGAGACGACCCTCGAGGACGCCGGGCAGGAGGCCGCGCGCGAGGCGCTCGAGGCGGGGGCCGACGTCGTCGTCGCGGTCGGCGGGGACGGGACCGTGCGCGCGGTCGCCGAGACCCTCGCCCGGTCCGGCTCGACCATGGGCGTGCTGCCGCTCGGCACCGGGAACCTCCTCGCCCGCAACCTGGACATCGACGTCAACGACGTCGACGCGGCCCTGGAGACGGCGCTGGGGCCGTACGCCCGGCGCATCGACGTCGGACGGATCCGGCTGCTGGGCGGCGAGCACGACGCCCCCGGCCACGAGGACGAGGACGACAGCCAGGTCTTCCTGGTCATCGGCGGCATGGGCTTCGACGCCGCCATGGTCGCCGACACCCGCTCCAGCCTCAAGGCACGGCTGGGCTGGCTCGCGTACTTCATGGCCGGAGCCCGGCACCTGCACGCCCGGCGCATCGAGCTCGGCATCACCATCGACGACCGCCCCGAGGTCCGGGCCAAGCTCCGCACGCTGCTCGTGGGGAACTGCGGCCGGCTTCCCGGAGGGCTCACGCTGCTCCCCTCGGCGCTGATCGACGACGGGATCCTCGACCTCGCGGCCGTCGACACCCGCGGCGGGGTGGTCGGCTGGGTCCAGCTCTTCGGCGAGGTCCTGATGCAGGGCATCGGGATCCGCAACGACCTGCCCAACAAGATCGGTCGGATCGACCACACGACGGGCACGCACGTGGTGGTGCGGGCCGCCCAGCCGCAGCAGGTGCAGATCGACGGCGAGGTGCTCGGCGAGGCCGCCGGCCTGGAGGCGTGGGTCGACCCCGGCGCGCTGACCGTGCGGGCGCCCGCCCCCCGACTCGTCACCCATCGGTAGCCCGGTGGCGAGCAGGACGACGCTGCGCCTCGCCGCGGCGCTGCTGGCGCTCGCGGCCGGCGTCCTGGCGCCCGGGGGCGCCGCGACCGCGACGACCGCAGGAGCGGGAGCGCCGGAGCGGGTCGTCGTCGTGGGGACCGCAGGCATGACCTGGGCGGACGTGGACGCGATGCCGAGGCTCTCGGTGCTGCTCGACGAGCACGGCGACGACGTGGCTGCGGGGAACCTCGTGGTCCGCAGCGTGCACGCCCTGGCGTGCCCGGTCGACGGCTGGCTCGCGCTGTCGTCCGGCACCCGTGCCGCGGCCCGGCCCGACGGCGACGCGACGTGCACCGTTCCGGCCAGGACGCCGGCCGGACAGGGCAGCGCGGTGCCGGGCTGGCAGCACTACGTCGACTCGGCCGCTCACCAGTCCTTCGACGCCCGGCTCGGCTCGCTGGGGGACCTCGTCGCACGTTCCGGTCTCGCCGCCGCCGCGGTCGGCGACGGCGCCGCGCTCGCGCTCGCCACGTCCGGCGGGACCGTGGCCGGCGAGGTCGTCGTGCCCGGAGCCGACGATCCCGACCGCCTCGCGGACGCCGTCCGACGGACCTCGGGCGACAGCCTGACGCTGGTCGACGTCGGTGCTGCCGACGCTGGCCTCGACGACCGGCTCTCCGCCGTGCTCCGCGCCGTGGTCGCGGACGACCCGCTGCTCGCCCGCACGACCGTGGTCGTGCTCTCCCTCGCCGACGCCCCCACCGCGAAGGAGGCGTCGCTGCAGGCGGCGTTCGTGCTCGGCCGGGGCGCGGGGCTCCTCACCTCGGCGTCGACCCGGACCGACGGTCTGGTCCTGACCACCGACGTGCCGGCGACGATCGCGCGGGTGCTGGCGCTCGGCACCGACGACGGCGCCGCGCGTGCGGCGGCGGGGGAGGAGGCCGCCCGGCGCGCCGACCTCGAGGTGCACGGCATCGGCGCCCCGATCACGGTCGTGCCGGCGACGGGCGCGTGGAGCTCCGCCGAGGCTCGGGCCGGTCTCGTCGACGCCGCCGACCACGCCGCCGCGGGCTACACGCTCGCGGCGGCGGCCCGCGCCGTGATCGGGTCTCTCGTCGCGATCGGCGTGCTGGCGGTGACCTTCGTCGCCGGCGTGCGGCGCCGCCGACGCGGGGTGCAGGTCGCCGGGCTGTGGCTCGCCTCGCTGCCGGTCGCCGCGACCCTCTCCAACGCCGTCCCGTGGTGGCGGGCCGGGGCGCCCGCGCTCGTCTACGCGGTCGCCGTGGCCGTCGTCGCCCTGGCGGTCGCGGGGGTGGCCACGGGGGTGGCCACGAGCGTCGAACGACGGGGCGCGGGGAGCCGCGGGCGGTCGCGTGCCCTGGTCGCCCCCCTCACCGTGGCGGCGGCGACCTGGCTGGTGCTCGCGGTCGACGTCCTGCGCGGCGCGCCGTGGCAGCTCGCGGGGCCGCTGGGCACGCAGCCCCAGCTCGCCGGGCGCTTCTACGGCATGAACAACACCGCCTTCGCCTTCTTCGCCGTGTCGACGCTCGCCCTCGTGGGAGGGACGGGCTGGGCGCTCACCCGGCGGCGGCGCTCGGCGGCGGGTGAGCGCGCTGCGGGCCGGTCCGCACGGACGCCGCGCGTCGTGCCGGGGGCGCTCGCGGCGTTCGGGCTCGTGGCGCTCGCGGTCGACGGGCTGCCCGGTCTGGGTGCGGACCTGGGCGGGCCGGTCGCGCTCGTCCCCGGTCTCGCGATGGTGCTGCTCGCCTCCTCGGGCGTGGCGGTGCGGGCCCGGCACTGGGTGATCACGGCCGTGGTCGCCGTCGCGCTGGTGGGCGGTGCGGCCGTGGCCGACTGGGCTCGCGGGCCGGGCCGGCGCACGCACCTGGGCGGGTTCGTCCAGGACGTGCTCGACGGCCGGGCGGGAGACGTGATCGGCCGCAAGCTCGAGGGCGCCTTCGGTCAGCTGACCAGCGGCTGGCTCGCCGTGCTGGGGAGCCTCGGGGTCCTCGCCGTGCTCTGGGCGGCCGCGGCGGCGTGGCGCCGTCACCGTCCCGAGCTCGGGGCTCGCCGGAACGCGCTGTGGGTGTGGGCGATCCCGGTGACGCTGGTCGTGGCGGCGCTGGTCAACGACTCCGGCCCCGCCATCCCGGCGCTGGGGCTGATGCTGGCGGCCCCGCTCCTGCTCGCGTGGGACGCCGCCCGCGACCCCGCCGCTGGCTGAGGCGTTCCCTCAGCGCTTGCGCGCGCGGGGGACGACCGAACGGCGCACCGCCCCCAGGCCCGCCCGGACCCGGCGGGCGTTGATGGCGAGCACCACGTCGCGGTACTGGCTGGCCCGGTGCACCTGCCCGGCCAGGTCCTTGCCGGAGGCGCGGTGACGCAGGTCGCAGGGGACCTCGACGACCTGGTAGCCACGACGCAGCAGGTCGATGGTCAGCCCGACCTCCACTCCCCAGCCGTGAGCCAGGGGCGTCCCCGCCTCGAAGGCGTCACGAGTGAGGCAGCGCATGCCGGACAGCGGCTGCTGCGCGACCCATCCCGTGAGCTGGGCGATGCCGCGCCGCGCCGCGCCGACCACGATGCCGTGGCCGCCCGCTCCCGCCTGGGGCGGCAGGACGGCGATGGACATGTCGGCCTCGCCGGTGATGACCGGGTCGACGAGCGGGGCCGTGTTCACCGCGGACTCCGCCAGGTCACCGTCCAGGAACAGCAGCAGACGTGGTTGAGCGCCGGCGGCGTCCCGCATGGCGACGACCGCCGCACCGGTCTCCATCGCCGCGCCCTTGCCACGGTTGTGCGAGTGGCGGACCACGACCGCGCCGGCCTCGCGCGCGACGTCCTGCGTGTTGTCCTCGGAGCCGTCGTCGACCACGAGCACCAGGTCGACGTGAGGGATCGCCCGGGCCGCGCGGACGGTGGCCGCGATGCGTCGCGACTCGTCCTTCGCGGGGATGATGACGGCAACCCGTCGACGGACCCCGGGGGACCTGACCGAACCTCGACCCACGCTCACGGTTCCTAGCCTAGTGGTCAGGAACAGGTCCGTGGCTCGTCACGGGAGCCAAAAGAGCCAGCGTGTCACAGGACGAGACGACTCGCGGTCAGCGCAGCGTCACCTGCCGGGCGACGACGCCGGCGCGCGCCCGGCGCTCGTCGGCCGTGAGCTCGTCCTCGGACTCGACGGCGGACCGGAACCCGGGCAGGAACTCGGCGGCCGCCGTCTCGACATCGGCCGCCTCCGTGCCGCGGGGCAGCTCCCAGACGGGGATCGAGATGCCGCAGGCCCGGAAGGCACCCACGAACTTGCCGCCCGCGACCGACGAGGCGCGGCGGGCGTGCAGGCGCGCGATGCCGTCGAGCACCTTCTCCTCGTCGTAGGCGAAGGCCCAGCGCAGGAACTCGCGCCGACCCATCCGGCACCAGTAGGCGCTCGGCACGGAGTCGAGCTTCACGGTCTCGACGATCGTCGAGGCGGCGTCCTCGAGGGAGCGGGTGATCTCGTCGGTGCGCTCGGCGGTCGGGTCGAGCCAGTAGTCGAAGTCGTCATGGACGGTCGGCACGAGGTCGCCGTCCAGCTCCAGGACGTCCTGCAGGCGCGGCCCCGCCTCGGGGAGGTTGGTGGTGAGCACCGGGGTGCCCGGCTCGAGCTCGAGCGCGGCCAGCAGCGTCGCCGCGATGTCGCGGCTGGGGTCACCCGAGCCGGCGTTCGTCTGCAGCGCGACCAGGACGGCGCCGTCGAGGCGGTGCAGGGCGGGCCAGGACTCCGGCAGCGAGGTCACGATCGTCACCTCGCGCGAGCCGTGCTCGGCGGTGGTGCGGACGGTGGCCGTGGCGGACGGGACGATCTCGCGCAGCGCGACCCAGTCGGCCTCGCCAGGAAGCCCGGCGAAGGGACGTGACACGAAATCAGGGGCAGAGGTCTTCGACATGCGCTCGATCCTATCGGCGGCCGCGTTCCTCGCGGTCGTCCTCCACGGGCGGCGACGTCACGACCCGACCCGTCCTGCACGAACCCGCCCCTGCCGGCGGTCCAGTGGCAGGATCGGACCATGGATCCTCGCGCAGGCACTCTCGCCACCCCCGCCGACCTCATCGACGTCGACGCGCTGCTCGGCGCGTACCACGACCGCACCCCGGACCTCGACGACCCCGCGCAGCGCGTGGTCTTCGGCACCTCGGGCCACCGCGGGTCGAGCCTGGACGGTGCGTTCAACGAGGCGCACATCGTCGCGATCACCGCGGCGATCGTGGAGTACCGCCGCGCGCAGGGCACCGACGGCCCGCTCTTCATCGGTCGGGACACGCACGGGCTGTCCGAGCCGGCGTGGCGCACCGCCCTCGAGGTGCTCGCCGCGGCGGGCGTCGAGGTGCGGGTGGACGACCGGGGCTCCTGGACGCCGACGCCCGCCGTCTCCCACGCCATCCTGCGCGCGAACGGGGCAGGCACGCCCGACGGGGTCCGCACGAGCGGCAGCGGCCTGGCCGACGGCATCGTCGTCACGCCCTCCCACAACCCGCCGCGCGACGGCGGCTTCAAGTACAACCCCCCGCACGGCGGTCCGGCGGGCTCCGAGGCCACGTCCTGGATCGCGGACCGCGCGAACGAGCTGCTGCGCTCCGGCGTCGGGCAGGTGCCGCGCGTCTCCCTCGACAAGGCGCTCGCCGCCCCGACGACGGCGCGCTACGACTTCCTCGGCACCTACGTCGACGACCTGCCGAGCATCCTCGACCTCGACGCGATCCGCTCCGCCGGCGTGCGCATCGGCGCGGACCCCCTCGGCGGCGCGTCCGTGGAGTACTGGGGGGCGATCGCCGAGCGGCACCGCCTCGACCTGACGGTCGTGAACCCGGAGGTCGACCCGCGCTGGTCGTTCATGACGCTCGACTGGGACGGCAAGATCCGCATGGACTGCTCGTCGCCGTCCGCGATGGCGTCGCTCGTCGCCAAGATGCGGGGAGAGGGTGGCGCGAGCCCCTACGACATCGCCACCGGCAACGACGCCGACTCCGACCGGCACGGCATCGTCACGCCGGACGCCGGGCTGATGAACCCCAACCACTACCTCGCCGTGGCGATCTCCTACCTGTACGGCGGCGCGCGCCCCGGCTGGCCGTCGGGCGCGGCGATCGGCAAGACGCTCGTGTCCTCGAGCCTCATCGACCGCGTCGCGGCCGGGCTCGACCGCAGGCTCGTGGAGGTGCCCGTCGGCTTCAAGTGGTTCGTCCCCGGCCTGCTGGACGGCTCCGTGGGCTTCGGCGGCGAGGAGTCGGCGGGCGCGTCGTTCCTCCGCAAGGACGGCACGGTGTGGACCACCGACAAGGACGGGCTGCTGCTCGCCCTGCTCGCCTCGGAGATCCTCGCGGTGACCGGGAGGTCCCCGTCGCAACTGCACGCCGACCTGGTGTCCCGGTACGGCGAGTCCTGGTACGCCCGCGTCGACGCGCCCGCGACCCTGGAGGAGAAGGCGCGCCTCGCCGCGCTCGACCCCTCGCAGGTCACCTCCACCACGCTCGCCGGGGAGCCGATCACCGCCGCCCTCACCGCCGCTCCCGGCAACGGTGCCGCCATCGGGGGCCTCAAGGTGACGACAGAGAACGCGTGGTTCGCCGCGCGCCCCTCGGGCACGGAGAACGTGTACAAGGTCTACGCGGAGTCCTTCGTCTCCGCCGAGCACCTGGCGCGCGTGCAGAACGAGGCCAAGGACGTGGTGGCCGCGGCGCTGGCGTAGCCGATGCGCCAGAACCCCTACCTCGCCGTCCTGCGCCGCCGCGGCGCGTGGCAGTTCTCGCTCGCGGGCGCGGTCGCACGTCTGCCCATGTCGATGGTGGGCATCGCCATGGTGCTGATGGTCCAGGGCCAGACCGGCTCCTACGCGCTGGGCGGGCGTGTCTCGGCGGTCTACATCATCACCCAGGCGGTCTGCTCGCCCCAGATCGCGAGGCTCGTCGACCGGCACGGGCAGTCCCGCGTCATGCGGCCGCTCGTGGTCCTGACCTCGCTCGCGATGCTCGGGTTCATGCTCTCGGCGACCGCCCGGGCCCCGGAGCCGCTGCTGTGGGCGCTCGCCGTCGTGATCGGGGCCACGGTGGGGTCGATCGGCTCCCTGGTGCGCGCCCGGTGGAGCCACGTGCTCGACGACGGGCGCGAGCTGCACACCGCCTACTCCCTCGAGTCCGCGGTCGACGAGCTGGTGTTCGTCGTCGGGCCGGTCCTGGCGACCATGCTCGCCACGAGCGTCCACCCGGCCGCGGGCCTGGTGGTGCCGATGCTCGGCGCCGGGCTGGGCGGCTGGTGGTTCCTCGCCCAGCGCGGCACCGAGCCTCCGCCCCGTCCGGCGGTCGCGGGCGTCCGGCAGCGCACCGTGCTGGCGGACCCCGCGATGATCGCCCTCGTCGCGGTGTTCGTCGCGGTGGGCGGCGTGTTCGGCGGCGCGGACGTCGCCACCCTCGCCTTCGCCGACGAGCAGGGGCACCGCGCCGCGGCGGGGCTGCTGCTCGCCGGGTTCGCCCTCGGCTCCCTCGTGGCGGGGCTGGGCTACGGCCTGCGGCACTGGCGCTCCAGCCCGGTCGCCCGGCTCGTGGTGACGACGGCGCTGCTCACCGGCGGCGTGGCGCTGTTCTTCACCGCCTCGACGCTGTGGGCCCTCGCGCCGGTGATGTTCGCGACCGGGTTCACGATCGCCCCCACGCTCATCACGGGCAACAGCATCGTCCAGGTCGTCGTGCCCGAGCGGCAGCTCACGGAGGGACTGACCTGGCTGGGCACCGCGATCGGCGTCGGCGTCTCGGTCGGGACGTCCGTGGTCGGCGCGGTGACCGACACCCACGGCGCCCGGGCCGGGTACGGGGTGTGCGCGGTGGCCGCGGGCGCGGCCTTCGTGCTGTCGTGGGCCTTCCTGCTGCTCGCCCGCCGCCGCAGGGCGTGACGGACGAGACACCTGGTCAGGGGCTGCTCGCCCGGCGGCGCGCGGGGTTCCGCAGCAGACTGGGGAGGCGGGGCCTCCGCCCCACGCCGGAGCACTCGAGCAGGGAGCATCATGGCCAAGCAGAAGGTCCGGGGCGACACGGTCGCCGACGTCCTCGTCAACGCCCTCCTCGCCGCAGGGGTGAAGCGCATCTACGGGATCGTGGGCGACAGCCTCAACCCCGTGGTCGACGCGGTGCGGCGCAGCAACAAGAACGGTGACGGCATCCAGTGGATCCACGTGCGCCACGAGGAGGCGGCCGCCTTCGCCGCCGCGGCCGACGCCGAGACCACCGGCGAGCTGGCCGTGTGCGCCGGGTCCTGCGGTCCGGGCAACCTGCACCTGCTCAACGGGCTGTATGACGCGAACCGCTCGCGCCTGCCGGTGCTCGCGATCGCCAGCCACATCCCCAGCGCGCAGATCGGCACCCGCTACTTCCAGGAGACCCACCCGGACCGGCTGTTCACCGAGGCCTCCGTCTACTCCGAGATGATCTCGAACCCGGTGCAGGCGCCCCGGGTGATCACCTCCGCGATCCACCACGCCTACGGTGCTCCCGGCGTCGCCGTCCTCACGCTGCCCGGGGACGTGGCCGACGCGGACGCCCCCGCGCTCGTGCCCGCCATGATCGCGCACCGACCGGCCCGCCCCCGCCTCGTGCCGGACGACGCGGCCGTGCGCGAGCTCGCGGACGCGATCGACGCGGCCGGCAAGGTCGCCATCTTCGCGGGGGCCGGCGTCCGCGGCGCGCACGACGACGTCCTGGCGCTCGCCGACCGCATCGCCGCGCCGGTCGGGCACTCGCTGCGCGGCAAGGAGTTCATCCAGTACGACAACCCCTTCGACGTGGGCATGTCCGGTCTGCTCGGCTACGGCTCCGCGCACGAGGCGATGTACGAGGCGGACCTGCTCCTGCTGCTCGGCACGGACTTCCCCTACGACCAGTTCCTGCCCGAGAGCGTGCGCACGGCGCAGGTGGACGTGCGCGAGGAGGTCCTGGGCCGGCGCACCCGGCTCGACCTCGCCGTCGTGGGCGACGTCGGGGAGACCGTGCGCGCCCTGCTGCCGCTGGTCAGGAAGGCGCGCTCGCGCCGGTTCCTCGACCAGATGGTGAAGAAGCACGAGAAGGCGCTGCGCGGCGTCGTCGGCGCCTACAAGGGCAAGAAGGCCGAGAACCTCGTGCCGATCCACCCCGAGTACGTCGCCGACCAGCTCAGCGACGTGGCGAGCGAGGACGCGATCTTCACCGTCGACACCGGCATGTGCAACGTGTGGGCGGCCCGGTACGTGCGGGTCAACGGCCGGCGCCGGGTGATCGGGTCGTTCCTGCACGGCTCGATGGCGAACGCGCTGCCGCACGCGATCGGCGCCGCCGCGGCCAACCCCGGCCGCCAGGTCGTCGCGATGGCCGGGGACGGCGGGCTGTCGATGCTGCTCGGCGAGCTGATCACCGCGCGCACCTACGACCTGCCGGTCAAGGTCGTCGTCTTCAACAACTCCTCGCTCGGCATGGTCAAGCTCGAGATGCTGGTCAGCGGTCTGCCCGCCTACGGCACCGAGTCGCCCGACGTCGACTACGCGGCGATCGCGACCGCCGTCGGCATCCCGGCCACCCGGGTCACCGAGCCGCGCGACGTGCGAGACGCCCTCGAGCACGCCCTGCGCACGCCCGGCCCGGCGCTGGTCGACGTCGTGACCGACCCGCGCGCGCTCTCGCTGCCGCCGAGCATCACGGCGGACCAGGTGGCCGGCTTCGCCGTCGCGATGAGCAAGGAGGTGCTGGGCAACGGGCTCGGTGAGGCCGTCTCGATGGCGCGCTCGAACCTGCGCAACATCCCGAGGCCATGACCCGACGCGCCCGCGAGCGCGAACGGTCGTGCAGATCGCGCCGCGATCAGGCACGATCACAGAAGAGGCCGACCTCGACGACGAGGACGGCCGGCACGTCGAAGGAGGGCGTCCATGAGTGACCGCGAACCGCTTCACATCGTGCTGATGGGGGTGTCGGGATCGGGCAAGACGACGGTCGCCGAACAGCTCGGCACCGCCCTCGGCTGGGACTACGCCGAGGCCGACGTCTTCCACCCGCAGGCCAACAAGGACAAGATGGCCGCCGGTCACCCCCTCGACGACGAGGACCGGTGGCCGTGGCTGCGGGCCCTGCGGGACTGGATCAGCTCCGAGAACGAGGCCGGGCACGACACCATCACGACGTGCTCGGCGCTCAAGCGCAGCTACCGTGACCTGCTGCGGGAGGCGGCCGGCAGGGTCGTCTTCGTGTACCTCGAGGGGTCCAAGGAGCTCCTCTCGCAACGGCTCGGCGGCCGCAAGGGCCACTTCATGCCGACCTCGCTGCTGGACAGCCAGCTCGACACCCTCGAGCCGCCCACCCCCGAGGAGGACGCGCTCACGCTCTCGATCGCCCAGAGCCCCGAGGAGCTCGCCGAGGCGATCATCCACGAGTACGGGCTGGAGGACGTCGTCCGCGACGCCGCCACGGCCCACGACACCACCGTCTAGGAGGACCGATGATGCTCCTCGCCGCCGACGCCGCCCCGACGTCGAACGCCTCGTCCACCCAGCTCGTGATCGCCGCGCTGATCGGCATCGCGGTGATCATCGTGCTGATCGTGTGGGCCAAGCTCCACCCGTTCCTGTCCCTGATGATCGGCTCGGCCGTGATGGCCGTCGCGGCCGGCATCGGCTTCATGGACGCCTTCACCTCGTTCAGCTCCGGCCTCGGGTCGACCGTCGCCAGCGTCGGCGTGCTCATCGCGCTCGGCGCGATCATCGGCAAGCTGCTGATCGAGTCCGGGGGCGCCGACCAGATCGTCGACACGCTCGTCGCGAAGTCGAGACCGGCGCTCATCCCCTGGGCGATGGCCCTCGCCGCCTTCATCATCGGCATCCCGCTGTTCTTCGAGGTCGGCGTGGTGCTGCTGATCCCGATCGTGATGATCGTGGCCCGTCGCGTGAAGCTGCCCGTGGTCCTCATCGGCATCCCGGCACTGGCCGGGCTCTCCGCGCTGCACGGCCTCATCCCCCCGCATCCCGGGCCGCTGCTCGCCATCGACGCCCTGAACGCCAACCTCGGCATGACCCTCGGCTTCGGCCTCATCGTCGCGATCCCCGTCGTCGCGATCTCCGGGCCCCTGCTCGCGCGACCGATGGCCCGCTGGGTGCCGCGCGCCGCTCCCGACAAGGTGCTCGGCGCCTCGGAGCGCGACCCGGACGCCCCCCGGCCGTCGTTCGGCGCCGCGCTCAGCATCGTGCTGCTGCCGGTGGTGCTCATGCTGCTCGCCACGATCATGGAGACGACGGGGCACAAGGACTCCGGGCTCGGGAAGGTCCTGACCTGGATCGGAACGCCGCTGCAGGCTCTGCTCATCACCTCGATCGTCGCGATCTTCGTGCTGGGCCTGGGGCAGCACCGCAGCCGCTCGGAGGTCTCCGACCTCGTGAGCGCCTCCTTCGGTCCCATCGCGGGAATCCTGCTGATCGTCGGGGCCGGCGGCGGCTTCAAGCAGACGCTCGTGGACTCCGGCGTGGGCGACGTCGTCGCGAAGTGGATCGAGGGTGCGTCGATCTCGGCGCTGCTCGCCGGGTGGCTCGTGGCGGTGCTCATCCGCGTGTCGACCGGCTCGGCCACGGTCGCCACCATCACCGCGGCCGGCATCATGGCGCCGCTCGCCGCGGACCTCTCGACCACGCACGACGCCCTGCTGGTGCTCGCGATCGGCGCCGGGTCGGTCTTCCTCTCGCACGTGAACGACGCCGGGTTCTGGCTGGTCAAGGAGTACTTCGGCATGACCGTGGGCGAGACGTTCAAGACGTGGTCGCTCATGGAGTGCGTGGTCTCCGTGACCGGCCTGGGCGGCGTCCTGCTGCTCGGACTGGTCGTCTAGCAGCGGCCCCGTCTCTCTCCCCCC